>OGSL01000026.1_pt1 | contig 131202 bp, 123 predicted proteins | sample 1573881 | NCBI WGS metagenome assembly OGSL01 (sample SAMN03295838, study PRJEB24534) | human gut metagenome | isolation source: fecal sample 6 from infant 5 | host: Homo sapiens | place: USA: Pittsburgh, PA | collected 2014-07 | reverse complement strand
AGGCACCGGTTTTTGATACCGGCATTCCCTGGTTCGAATCCAGGTACCCCAGCCATATTTCTTCGATTTTGCGGTTCTCCGCGGTATTGGGGTATCGCCAAGCGGTAAGGCACCGGTTTTTGATACCGGCATTCCCTGGTTCGAATCCAGGTACCCCAGCCAGTCGGTGACTGGTTTGCAGTAAAATTTGGCTACTTAGCTCAGCTGGTTAGAGCACAGCACTCATAATGCTGGGGTCACAGGTTCGATTCCCGTAGTAGCCACCATATTCAAAGGCTGATGTTCATAAAAACATTAACCTGAGTAAAAAATTGTTGGGGTATCGCCAAGCGGTAAGGCAGTGGATTCTGATTCCACCATTCCGAGGTTCGAATCCTCGTACCCCAGCCAATTTCAAAAAGTCGTTTGCTTTCGGGTAGACGCAAAGGTTGAAGTTTTATCGTTAATGCGTAAAATTTCACGCCTATTGGGGTATCGCCAAGCGGTAAGGCAGCGGATTCTGATTCCGCCATCCGAGGTTCGAATCCTTGTACCCCAGCCACATAAAAAAGCAAAAAGCTCGCTTCGGCGGGCTTTTTGCTTTTCTCCCCCACGGCTTTTATCAATTCCGAAAAATTGCCTGCGGCCTTCATTCATGGCCCAAAACAGATAAGCTATTGTCAAATAAAGACTTATCAAGGCGCAGTTTTATGAACTACCAATTTTGCTGGTATGCATTCCTCAAACCTTTGACATTTTTTACGGCACTGCTTATCTCCTCATCCGTCTTTGTGGGTGTGAGTGCCGGGGTAGTCTATCTTCTCCTTTTTGGCATAGGCTACCCGGTTGCGCTATGTATGAGGATACACATCCTGAGCGGCAACAACAGGCTTAGGCTAAGAGAGCGCGTTTCTGAGTGGATTGTTTATCTTCCTGGCATTCCGGTACAGGAGACACGCCACAACCTGGAAGAAATCGCCTTTAAGAGCCCTGAGGCTTTGCACCGATTCTATGTACGCTCACTGATCTGTAAGCTCATTCTGCATGCGCTGATTTTTTACGTTCTGTATCTCGACATTGCCTACAACGATTACACCGGGGGGACATTGCTGGTCATCTTCCTGATATTCGCCATCCTGGTTAAAACCGCTTATTCCACGATAGCCTCTTTGGTTACCGTTTTTACCCGCCGGTATGAGGTGCGATTGCAATCAGCAAAATCGCCCTGGTATGAAGCCGCTTTTAAGGGCAAACCAGGGCTTAGTATTCTGATAACGGTCAAATGATAGCTTTACAGTCCTAACGCATATTTCAGCGCCTGGCGTTTAAGTACCCCAGCCCGTTCCGCCGCCATCAAACCGATATTACGCAGCACGCGTACCGGGCCCAGATCGTTACTGAACCCGGCATGGAACAAGTCCATGCCACTTTGCATAATAAAATTATCCGCCATACGGCGTGTCTGATAGCGTTTGAGCACCGAAAGACTAGCCCAGTCTTCACCGTGGCTGCGCGCCCTTGTCAGCACGTCTAACAGGCAGTCTACATCGCGATAGCCGAGGTTTACCCCCTGCCCCGCCAGCGGATGGATGGTATGCGCTGCATCCCCCACCAGCGCGAGCCCTGGACGTACATATTGCAGTGCGTGGCGGCGCGCGAGCGGGAACGCTCCAGCAGCGACGGGCATAACATGCCCCAGGCGGGATGGAAAATGTGCCGCGATCTCTTTCTGTAACTGCACCATATTTAACGATTGCAACTGCCGAATACGGGCAGGTGTGTCGTACCAGACCAGCGATGCCCAGTAGTCAAATAACGGCAGGAAAGCATGCGGACCGTTGGGGGTAAAGTGCTGCCAGGTACTCTCCCCGGGCGCACGCTCACACTCTACGGTGATCAGCATGCAGGATTGCTGATATTGCCAGGCGTGAATGCCAATACCGGCACACTGGCGCACCCGGGAGTTCCCCCCATCAGCACCAATCACCAGCTTCGCCGAAAGCGTTTCGCCATCTTCAAATGTAAGCTCGTGATACTCATCGTTCTGTCGCATCGTACTGAGCGCCGCAGGTACGCGCAGCGTTACCAGTGGATGGCGTTCCAACGCTTCCCACAGCGCGCGCTGCAAGACATTGTTTTCGACCATATAGCCAAGCAACGGCAGTTTTAACTCACGCGCGTCGAAGACGACATGCGCGTTTTCCCACTCCCAGGTCTCCAGCCGCTCCCATGGGTGACAACGCATCGCCTGAACCGCATCCCAGACGCCCAGCGTCTGGAGCAGCGTTACGGAGGAGGCGCTAATCGCCGAAATACGCACATCCGGTTGTGCCGTCGCGTCAAAGGCAGGCGGCGCATGTTGTTCAATGACCGTGACACTAAAACCCTGCTGCGCTAAACCCAACGCCAGCGCCCCGCCGACCATTCCGCCGCCGACAACCGCGACCTCAGTAGATTGATTTATCATGGCCCATTATCCTTAAACGAGAATCTCCTAAGTTTACCGGATTTTTTACATCTTGAGTCTGACAAGCGTCATACTGGTCAGCACGCGACCAAAGCATTACAATACGCGCCCTGCATTGGGCCATTAAACAAAGCATGAGCAAGTCGATGACAAAAAAACTCCACATCAAAACCTGGGGCTGTCAGATGAACGAGTACGATTCATCGAAGATGGCCGATCTGCTGGATGCCACTCACGGGTATCAACTCACCGAAGTGGCCGAAGAAGCAGATGTGCTGCTGCTTAATACCTGCTCAATCCGCGAGAAGGCGCAAGAGAAAGTCTTCCACCAGTTGGGGCGCTGGAAATTATTAAAGGAAAAAAATCCAGACCTGATCATTGGTGTCGGCGGTTGCGTCGCATCTCAGGAAGGCGACCATATTCGCCAGCGTGCCCACTATGTTGACATTATTTTTGGACCGCAAACGCTGCACCGTCTGCCGGAAATGATCAACTCCGTGCGCGGCAATCGCAGCCCGGTGGTAGATATCAGCTTCCCGGAAATAGAAAAATTCGACCGTCTGCCGGAACCGAAAGCCGAAGGTCCGACCGCCTTTGTCTCCATCATGGAAGGCTGCAATAAGTACTGCACTTACTGTGTCGTGCCCTACACCCGTGGCGAAGAGGTGAGCCGTCCGTGTGACGATATCCTGTTTGAAATCGCGCAACTGGCGGCACAAGGCGTACGTGAAGTTAACCTGCTGGGCCAAAACGTCAACGCCTGGCGCGGTGAGAATTACGACGGAAGCACCGGTTCCTTCGCCGATCTGCTGCGTCTGGTGGCGGCGATTGACGGTATTGACCGTATTCGTTTTACCACCAGCCATCCGATCGAATTCACCGACGATATTATTGATGTCTACCGCGATACGCCGGAGCTGGTGAGTTTCCTGCATCTGCCGGTACAAAGTGGTTCTGACCGCGTACTGAACCTGATGGGCCGTACCCATACCGCGCTGGAATACAAAGCGATCATCCGCAAACTGCGTGCCGCACGTCCGGACATTCAAATCAGCTCTGACTTTATTGTTGGCTTCCCTGGCGAAACGACCCAGGACTTCGAGCAGACCATGAAGCTGATTGCCGATGTGAATTTCGATATGAGTTATAGCTTTATTTTCTCCGCCCGTCCGGGAACGCCTGCGGCCGATATGGTAGATGACGTCCCGGAAGAGGATAAAAAGCAGCGCCTGTATATTCTGCAGGAACGTATCAACCAGCAGGCAATGGCCTGGAGCCGCCGGATGATCGGCACGACTCAGCGTATCCTGGTGGAAGGAACGTCCCGTAAGAGCATCATGGAGCTGTCAGGCCGTACCGAAAATAACCGCGTGGTGAACTTCGAAGGCAGACCGGAGATGATCGGGAAATTTGTTGACGTGGAAATCACCGACGTCTGGACAAACTCCCTGCGCGGTAAAGTGGTGCGTACCGAAGACGAAATGGGCCTGCGCATAGCGCAGTCGCCAGAATCGGTCATCGCCCGTACCCGTAAAGAGAATGATATCGGCGTTGGTCTCTACCAGCCTTAATCTTCACGGTTCTGGCTGCTCAACGTTGCAGAAAGACAGCAGGCAAGTGCCCGGTCGCAGAGATGATGATGCGACCGGAGCGCGTGCAAAACCACGAATCTGCGGCTGAGTGTGACTGAGCAGCCCTTGCATTTCCCCTTCCCGCCCTTATATCCATCGCAATGCTTGCGCCTTTATTCCATGGCGTGAATAATTCTCTATAAGGCTGACGGCCTCAGGCTGTGTTAGCCAGGCTCCATTCGGCACTATCTGAATAAGAGGAACAGTTTGAACATAGATACCCGTGAAATTACCCTGACACCCGCTGACAATGCTCGCCTGCTGAGCCTGTGCGGACCGTTTGATGACAATATCAAACAGTTGGAACGGCGACTGGGCATCGAGATTAACCGTCGCGATAATCACTTCAAACTCACCGGACGTACCCTTTGCGTGAACGCGGCTGCAGATATTTTGCTCAGCCTCTATGTCGATACGGCCCCCATGCGTGGGCAAACTCAGGATATCGAACCGGAACAGATCCATCTGGCTATCAAAGAAGCCCGCGTGCTTGAACAGAGCGCGGAGAGCGTGCCGGAGTATGGAAAAGCGGTCAATATCAAAACTAAACGCGGCGTGATTAAACCCCGTACGCCAAATCAGGCGCAGTACATCGCCAATATTCTTGATCATGACATCACTTTTGGCGTGGGGCCGGCGGGTACAGGTAAAACGTATCTGGCGGTTGCCGCGGCGGTGGATGCGCTGGAACGTCAGGACGTTCGCCGTATTCTGCTGACCCGTCCAGCCGTGGAAGCCGGGGAAAAACTGGGCTTCCTGCCGGGTGATTTAAGCCAGAAAGTGGACCCCTACCTGCGACCGCTCTACGACGCGCTGTTCGAGATGCTCGGCTTTGAGAAAGTTGAGAAGCTGATTGAGCGTAATGTCATTGAAGTTGCGCCGCTGGCCTATATGCGTGGTCGCACGCTGAATGACGCTTTTATCATTCTTGATGAAAGCCAGAACACCACCATCGAACAGATGAAGATGTTCCTGACCCGTATTGGCTTTAACTCCAAAGCGGTCATCACCGGTGACGTGACGCAGATTGACCTGCCACGCAATGTTAAATCCGGCTTGCGCCACGCCATTGAAGTACTGGCGGAAGTCGAAGAAATCAGTTTTAACTTTTTCCATAGCGAAGACGTTGTCCGTCATCCTGTTGTCGCACGCATCGTGAATGCTTACGAAGCCTGGGAAGAGGCGGATCAAAAACGCCGGGCGGAACAGGCGGCCGAGCGCAAACGCGAAGCCCAGGAGCAGGAGCAAAAATGAGTCAGGTGATCCTCGATTTACAGCTTGCATGTGAAGAGGCCGGCGGTTTGCCGGAAGAAGCACAGTTTCAGCGCTGGCTGGACGCGGTCATTCCGCAATTCCAGGAAGAAGCGGAAGTCACCATCCGTCTGGTGGATGAGGCGGAAAGTCATGAGTTAAACCTGACTTACCGTGGGAAAGACAAACCGACAAATGTGCTCTCTTTCCCGTTTGAAGCGCCGCCGGGCATCGAAATGCCGCTGCTGGGCGATCTGATCATTTGCCGCCAGGTGGTTGAGCAGGAAGCCAAAGAACAGGATAAACCGCTTGATGCGCACTGGGCGCATATGGTGATTCACGGTAGCCTGCATCTGCTGGGCTACGACCATATTGAAGATGACGAAGCCGAAGAGATGGAAGGACTCGAAACAGAGATAATGCTTGCTCTGGGGTATGAGGATCCGTACATTTCCGAGAAGGAGTAGTCTGTGCGGCAACCTATTGCCGTGCTGACAGAAAATGCTGCCAGGCGCTGAGTTTGCGCGTCCTGGCGACAGAACCACTAACATGAGAACCCAAACGACGCCATGAGCGACGACAATTCACACAGTAGCGACATTAACAACAAGAAGGGATTCTTCTCCCTTTTACTCAGCCAACTTTTTCACGGCGAACCCAAAAACCGTGATGAGTTACTGGAGCTGATCCGTGATTCCGGGCAGAACGAGCTTATCGATCAGGATACGCGCGAAATGCTCGAAGGGGTAATGGACATCGCCGACCAGCGCGTTCGCGATATCATGATCCCCCGCTCGCAGATGATCACCCTGAAACGTAACCAGACCCTGGACGAGTGCCTCGATGTGATCATCGAATCCGCCCACTCGCGTTTCCCGGTCATCAGCGAAGATAAAGATCACATCGAAGGGATTTTGATGGCGAAAGATCTGCTGCCGTTTATGCGCAGCGATGCCGAAGCCTTCAGCATGGAAAAAGTGTTACGTCAGGCCGTGGTGGTGCCGGAAAGCAAACGGGTTGACCGGATGCTTAAAGAGTTTCGCTCCCAGCGTTACCACATGGCTATTGTGATTGACGAGTTCGGCGGCGTCTCGGGCCTTGTCACTATCGAAGATATTCTCGAACTTATCGTCGGCGAAATCGAAGACGAATATGACGACGAAGAAGATATCGATTTCCGCCAGCTCAGCCGCCATACCTGGACCGTGCGCGCCCTTGCGTCTATCGAAGATTTCAACGAAACCTTCGGCACCCACTTTAGCGATGACGAAGTCGATACTATTGGTGGTCTGGTTATGCAGGCCTTCGGGCATCTGCCTGCGCGTGGGGAATCCATTGATATTGATGGTTACCAATTTAAAGTCGCCATGGCGGACAGTCGACGTATTATTCAGGTTCATGTAAGAATGCCGGACGATTCCCCCGTTCCGAAATTGGATGAGTAATGTAAATGGCATTTGCCCCACTGTTTGAACGCCAGCGCGTACGTTTGCTGCTGGCGCTACTCTTCGGAGCCAGCGGAACGCTGGCTTTTTCTCCTTATGATATCTGGCCTGCCGCAATTGTTTCCCTTATGGGATTGCAAGCGCTCACGCTTAACCGCCGTCCGGCGCAAGCCGCCTGGGTAGGTTATTTCTGGGGACTCGGTCTGTTTGGCTCCGGTATTCACTGGGTTTATGTCAGCATCGCACAATTCGGTGGGATGCCCGGGCCGGTAAACGTCTTTCTGGTCGTTCTGCTTGCCGCCTACCTTTCGCTCTATACCGGGCTGTTCGCAGGCGTGCTTTCCCGGTTGTGGCCCAAAACAACCTGGCTGCGCGTCGCGGTAGCGGCGCCGGTCATCTGGCAACTGAGTGAGTTTTTGCGCGGCTGGGTGCTGACGGGCTTTCCCTGGCTACAGTTTGGCTACAGCCAGATTGACGGGCCACTGAAAGGGCTGGCGCCGATATTAGGCGTTGATGCCATTACCTTCCTGTTGATGTCAGTAAGCGGTTTACTGGTCCTTGCGGCGGCGACACGCTGCTGGCGTCCTTTCATCGTGGCGCTGGTGCTCTTTGTTCTGCCCTTCCCGCTGCGCTATATCCAGTGGTATCAGTTGCTGCCGGAAAGAACGACGCAGGTATCGCTGGTACAGGGCAATATCCCGCAGGCGCTCAAGTGGGATGAAGGTCAGTTGCTGGATACGCTGAAAATCTACCTCAATGCCAGCCAGCCGGAATTGGGCAAATCACAGCTCATCATCTGGCCGGAATCTGCCATTTCTGATCTCGAAATCAACCAACAGCGCTTCCTGGGCATGATGGATGATTTGATGCGCAAGAATGACAGTTCGCTTATCACCGGGATTGTGGACGCGCGTCTTAATCAGCAGAACCGTTACGACACCTACAACACCGTCATCACTCTTGGAAAAGACAGCGCCTATAGCTACAGCTCTACCGACCGCTATAACAAAAATCACCTGGTACCTTTTGGTGAGTTTGTCCCGCTGGAATCTATCCTGCGCCCGTTGGCTCCGTTTTTTGATCTACCCATGTCATCATTCAGTCGCGGGCCATACATTCAGCCTCCGCTGTCTGCCCACGGTTATAAGCTGACGCCGGCCATCTGCTACGAAATTATCCTCGGTGAGCAGGTGCGAGATAATTTCCGCCCGGATACTGATTTCCTGCTGACCATCTCGAATGATGCCTGGTTTGGTAAATCGATCGGCCCGTGGCAACACTTCCAGATGGCGCGGATGCGCTCGCTGGAACTGGCGCGTCCGTTGCTGCGCAGCACGAATAACGGCATTACGGCAGTGATTGGGCCAACCGGTGAGATCCAGGCGATGCTCCCGCAGTTCACCCGGCAGGTCCTGACCACCAAAGTCACTCCGACCTCCGGCCTGACCCCTTATGCCCGCATGGGTAACTGGCCTCTGTGGGTTCTGACCGCGCTCCTCGGTTTTGGCGCGCTGATCATGAGCTTGCGGCAACGCCGCAAGTAATTACCCCGTCCGCGCCCTCTTTCTGACCAGAGAGGGCGCTTTCACCCTCTTTTCCTCAAATGCCATTTCTGGCACATCAATTGCAAATAAATCCATGTAACGGCGATTTTCCCCGATGTGCGGATAGCACGCACTATGACGGATCGCATACAGCACTAAAGTGGTGCAATGGGAGATTTTTGCCTTCAAACGGTGCGGTACACTTCGCAAAAACAAACAATACCGCAGCAAAATCTTTACATTAAGCCAAACTAAATGCTAACAAACGCATACAACACTGCACGCATTTGCAGCAGGATATAACAAACACAACACTCACAATGGGTATCAATGCGTCTCTGGCGCGACGATAAAGGAGTTGGATATGCAATTACGTAAACTGGCCACAGCAATGCTGGTTATGGGAATGTCTGCGGGTCTGGCGCATGCCGCCGATGAGTCGAAACCTGCCGACGCGGCAGCCGCCCCGACTGAGGCGCAACAGCCTACGCTGGAAAAAATTGCCAAAAACGGCGTTATCGTGGTCGGACACCGTGAATCTTCCGTACCGTTCTCCTATTACGACAACGAGCAAAAAGTTGTGGGTTACTCTCAGGACTACTCCAACGCTATCGTTGAAGCTGTGAAGAAAAAGCTCAACAAGCCTGACCTGCAAGTTAAATTGATTCCAATTACCTCACAAAACCGTATTCCGCTGCTGCAAAACGGCACTTTTGATTTCGAATGCGGTTCGACCACCAACAATCTGGAACGTCAGAAGCAGGCCGCATTCTCTGACACTATTTTTGTGGTCGGTACTCGTCTTCTGGTCAAAAAAGGCGGCGACATTAAAGACTTCCCGGATCTGAAAGGCAAAGCGGTGGTTGTGACCTCCGGTACAACGTCTGAGATCCTGCTGCACAAGCTGAATGACGAACAGAAAATGGACATGCGCATTATCAGCGCCAAAGACCATGGCGACTCTTTCCGTACTCTGGAAAGCGGTCGTGCAGTGGCCTTTATGATGGATGACGCCCTGCTGGCGGGTGAACGTGCGAAAGCGAAGAAAGCGGATAACTGGGATATCGTGGGCAAACCGCAATCACAGGAAGCTTACGGCTGCATGCTGCGTAAAGGCGATACTGAGTTCAAAAAGCTGATGGATGACACCATCGCTAAGGCGCAGACCTCCGGTGAAGCGGAAAAATGGTTTGATAAATGGTTCAAAAACCCTATTCCGCCAAAAAACCTGAACCTCAATTTCGCACTCTCTGACGAGATGAAAGCGCTGTTCAAAGAACCGAATGATAAGGCTCTGAACTAATTAACAAAAAGAATACACACATTTACTGATGCTGTATCCGGGCTGCGATTGAACGGATCCCCAAAGGCCCCCAAATATCATGGTCGGGGTAGGTCAAAGCAGCCCGTACAAAGCGGCATCGTGGATGAAGTGTAGTCAGGGGCGGGATAACCAGCCCTCTCGATTGTTGAAGTAGCACGGACAGACTATACGTTGAATGGTCGTTCCCCATTCGACGCGAACACAAGCTCTTCGCACAATCTTCGAGGGTAGCGCTGCTACCCTTTTTTTTCCGGAGTAGATTTATGTCCATAGACTGGAACTGGGGAATTTTCCTGCAACAAGCCCCGTTCGGCAACACAACCTATCTCGGCTGGCTGTGGAGCGGTTTTCAGGTCACGATCGCGCTGTCGATCACTGCCTGGATTATCGCGTTCCTGGTAGGCTCTCTGTTTGGTATTCTGCGAACCGTTCCCAATCGTATCCTGTCCGGTATCGGTACTTGCTACGTGGAGCTGTTCCGTAACGTCCCGCTGATCGTGCAATTCTTTACCTGGTATCTGGTGGTACCAGAACTGCTGCCGGAAAACATTGGCATGTGGTTCAAATCCGAACTGGATCCCAATATCCAGTTCTTTGTCTCTTCGATGGTCTGCCTTGGCTTGTTCACCGCGGCACGCGTCTGCGAGCAGGTCCGTGCGGCGATTCAGTCGTTACCACGCGGGCAAAAAAACGCGGGTCTCGCCATGGGGCTGACGCTGCCGCAAACGTACCGCTATGTCCTGCTGCCGAATGCCTATCGCGTCATCGTCCCACCGATGACCTCGGAGATGATGAACCTCGTAAAAAACTCGGCCATCGCATCCACTATCGGGCTGGTGGATATGGCAGCACAGGCCGGTAAGCTGCTGGATTATTCCGCACACGCCTGGGAGTCTTTCACCGCGATTACCGTCGCGTATGTATTAATTAACGCCTTCATTATGTTGGTGATGAATCTGGTAGAACGCAAAATTCGCCTGCCGGGCAATATGGGGGGCAAATAATGTACGAATTTGACTGGAGTTCAATCATCCCGTCCATCCCTTATCTGCTGGCGGGACTGGTGATTACCTTAAAAATTACCGTGACGGCCATTATCGTCGGGATTGTCTGGGGGACGTTGCTGGCGGTAATGCGCCTGTCCAGCTTTGCCCCCATCGCCTGGTTTGCGAAGGCCTATGTGAATGTCTTCCGCTCCATTCCACTGGTTATGGTGCTGCTGTGGTTCTATCTGATTGTGCCGGGACTGCTGCAAAACGTGCTGGGCCTGTCGCCAAAATCGGATATCCGCCTGATATCAGCAATGGTGGCATTCTCCATGTTCGAGGCCGCCTACTATTCTGAGATCATCCGTGCCGGTATACAGAGTATCTCTCGCGGGCAGTCAAGTGCAGCGCTGGCGCTGGGCATGACCCACTGGCAGTCGATGAAATTGATCATCCTGCCGCAGGCATTCCGGGCGATGGTCCCACTGCTTCTGACCCAGGGGATTGTCCTGTTCCAGGATACCTCGCTGGTCTACGTATTGAGCCTCGCGGATTTCTTCCGTACCGCCTCCACCATTGGCGAACGCGACGGGACACAAGTTGAAATGATCCTGTTCGCCGGTGCCGTCTATTTTGCTATTAGCTTGAGTGCATCGTTGTTGGTCAGCTATTTGAAGAGAAGGACAGTTTAATGATTACCCTGAAAAATGTTTCTAAATGGTATGGTCACTTTCAGGTGCTGACCGACTGCTCCACGGAAGTGAAAAAAGGCGAAGTGGTGGTCGTTTGCGGTCCATCCGGTTCAGGCAAATCGACCCTGATCAAAACGGTGAACGGCCTTGAGCCCGTGCAGAAAGGGGAAATTATCGTCAACGGCACCACCGTGAACGATAAAAAAACCAACCTGGCTAAACTACGTTCTCATGTCGGGATGGTGTTCCAGCATTTCGAGCTGTTCCCGCATCTGTCGATCATTGAGAACCTGACGCTGGCACAGGTCAAAGTGCTTAAACGCGATAAAACCGCTGCGCGTGAGAAAGGACTGAAACTGCTAGAGCGCGTTGGCTTGTCAGCCCATGCCAACAAATTTCCGGCGCAGCTTTCCGGTGGTCAGCAGCAGCGCGTGGCGATTGCCCGCGCGCTGTGTATGGATCCGGTCGCGATGCTGTTTGATGAACCGACATCGGCCCTTGATCCGGAAATGATCAACGAGGTGCTGGACGTTATGGTTGAACTGGCCAATGAGGGGATGACCATGATGGTGGTCACTCACGAAATGGGTTTTGCCCGCAAGGTGGCGCACCGGGTTATCTTTATGGATGAAGGGAAAATCGTTGAAGATTCAGCGAAAGAAGAGTTCTTCGCCAATCCGAAATCTGAACGCGCGAAAGACTTCCTCGCCAAAATCCTGCATTAATCGTTCCGACGCGCATTCACCAGAATGCGCGTCTCATCACGCTTTACTGTTTCACTTCTCGTCTGATTTACAGCAACGTTTTAACCTTGTCGCACAGTAATGCTAACAAGGAGTTGCTATGGTTCAGCCCATCATTCTTGATTGCGATCCTGGTCATGATGACGCAATCGCAATTGTTCTTGCTCTCGCCTCACCCGAACTCGACGTAAAAGCCATCACCTCCTCTGCGGGAAATCAGACACCGGAGAAGACTCTGCGTAATGTGCTGCGCATGCTCACCCTGCTCAATCGTAGCGATATCCCGGTGGCGGGTGGCGCCATTAAGCCCCTGATGCGTGAGCTTATTATCGCGGACAACGTGCATGGCGAAAGCGGTCTGGACGGCCCGGCCCTGCCGGAGCCCTCTTTTGCACCCCAGTCGTGTACCGCCGTAGAACTGATGGCGACCGTGCTACGTGACAGCCCTGTTCCGGTCACTATTGTCTCCACCGGCCCCCAAACCAACGTAGCCTTGCTGCTAAACAGTCATCCGGAGCTGTACAGCAAAATCAATCGCATCGTGATCATGGGCGGCGCGATGTCGCTTGGGAACTGGACCCCTGCGGCGGAATTTAATATCTATGTCGACCCGGAAGCCGCCGAAATTGTCTTCCAGTCGGGCATTCCGGTGGTGATGGCAGGTCTGGATGTGACGCATCGGGCGCAAATCCACTTGGATGACATTGCGCGTTTTCGTGCCATCGGCAACTCTATTTCTACCATTGTGGCCGAACTGCTCGACTTTTTTATGGAGTACCACAAACAGGAAAAATGGGGATTTATTGGCGCGCCATTGCATGACCCATGTACTATCGCCTGGCTGCTGAAACCGGACCTCTTCACCACCGTAGAACGCTGGGTGGGGGTAGAAACGCAGGGCAAATATACCCAGGGGATGACGGTGGTGGATTACTACTTCCTGACAGGAAATAAACCGAATGCCACCGTGATGGTCGATGTCGACCGTGAAGGGTTTGTGGATTTACTGGCAGAACGTCTGACATTCTACAGTGCGGCCTGATGCGCTCCCCCCAACCCTCTCCGATCTGGAGAGGGTGCAAACATTAAAACGTTGTGCATTTACTTAGGGCTCAAAGGGCCTTCTCTGGAACTGGTCATGTCCGCATTTCGGACACAGCGGCAGCACATCCGGCGTATAAATAGCCAGATGGAAGTGACATTTCTCGCACACCAGGTTGCCAAGCCCCACGACTTCGCCGCTGTGGTAAACTCCGTGATGATTAAGGTCCTGGAAAACTTCGCGCCACTCCAGTTGCGTTTTATCGGTGATATCCGCCAGTTCCTGCCATAAGCTCTCTTTGATAACCCGCATAAACACGCTATCGGTGACATCGTCCTGGCTTTCCTCATAACTGCGAGCGAACTCTTCCAGGTCGCGGCGCACCGCGCGCGTTAACTCTTCGATTTCAGTACGCGTTAGCTCCCCGGTCTGGCTTACTCGTTGACGCGCCTGGGCTACCAGCGCATCAACATCCCTTTCGCCATTGCGTAGCCGCTCGGTCAATGATGCAACCAGTTCGCGATAATATTGAGCAACCTTGTTCATTGTTTTCCTCTCCCGGGCAGTTAACCTGTTCTAATAATAGACGTTATTTACCGTTGGCTTTGTCAATTACCCCACAGAGTGCGTAAATTCTCGTCGGGGGCTTTTCGCAGGCTAAATGTGCGAAAGGCTGTTGTGACGAAGTCGTTTGGGCTATGCTATGCGGATCTGAAAAACCACGTAAAACGCTACATTTGTAGCTGTATCGCAAATACAGGACCACTGGCTGCCATGCAAGAGCAATACCGCCCGGAAGAGATAGAATCCAAAGTCCAGCTTCACTGGGAAGAGAAGCGTACCTTCGAAGTAACAGAAGACGAGAGCAAAGAAAAATATTACTGCCTGTCGATGCTTCCCTATCCTTCTGGCCGACTACACATGGGCCACGTGCGTAACTACACCATCGGTGATGTGATTTCCCGTTACCAGCGCATGCTGGGCAAGAACGTGCTGCAGCCGATTGGCTGGGATGCGTTCGGTCTGCCAGCCGAAGGTGCGGCGGTGAAAAACAACACGGCCCCGGCACCGTGGACGTACGACAATATCGCGTACATGAAAAACCAGCTCAAAATGCTGGGCTTCGGCTATGACTGGAGCCGCGAGCTGGCGACTTGCACCCCGGAATATTACCGCTGGGAGCAGAAATTCTTCACTGAGCTGTACAAAAAAGGCCTGGTGTACAAGAAGACGTCTGCGGTTAACTGGTGCCCGAATGACCAGACCGTTCTGGCAAACGAGCAGGTTATCGACGGCTGCTGCTGGCGCTGTGACACCAAAGTTGAGCGTAAAGAGATCCCGCAGTGGTTTATCAAAATCACCGCTTACGCTGACGAACTGCTGAACGATCTGGATAAACTGGATCACTGGCCTGACACCGTTAAGACCATGCAGCGCAACTGGATCGGCCGTTCTGAAGGTGTGGAAATTACCTTCAACGTTGAGAACTACGACCAAACGCTGACCGTCTACACCACCCGTCCGGACACCTTCATGGGAGCGACCTATCTGGCCGTGGCCACAGGTCACCCGCTAGCGCAGAAAGCGGCAGAGAACAATCCGGAACTGGCAACTTTCATCGACGAATGCCGCAACACCAAAGTGGCTGAAGCCGACATGGCGACGATGGAGAAAAAAGGCGTTGATACCGGCTTTAAAGCGATTCACCCGCTGACGGGTGAAGCTATTCCTGTCTGGGCGGCGAACTTTGTGCTGATGGAATACGGCACCGGTGCGGTGATGGCCGTTCCGGGACACGATCAGCGCGACTACGAGTTTGCCACCAAATATGGCCTGACCATTAAGCCGGTGATCCTGGCCGCAGACGGTTCTGAACCCGACCTGTCTGAGCAGGCATTGACCGAAAAAGGCACCCTGTTCAACTCCGGCGAATTTAGCGGACTGAGCTTCGAAGAGGGCTTCAATGCCATCGCTGACAAGCTGGCCTCGCTGGGCGTAGGTGAGCGTAAAGTCAACTTCCGTCTGCGCGACTGGGGCGTTTCCCGTCAGCGTTACTGGGGCGCGCCAATTCCAATGGTGACCCTTGAAGACGGCACCGTGATGCCGACGCCAGAAGATCAACTGCCGGTGATCCTGCCGGAAGATGTGGTCATGGACGGCATCACCAGCCCGATCAAAGCCGATCCTGAGTGGGCGAAAACCACCGTCAACGGCCAGCCCGCGCTGCGTGAAACCGATACTTTCGACACCTTTATGGAGTCCTCCTGGTACTACGCGCGTTACACCTGCCCGCAGTACAAAGAAGGTATGCTGGATCCGAAAGCGGCTAACTACTGGCTGCCGGTTGATATCTACATTGGTGGTATCGAACACGCCATCATGCACCTGCTCTACTTCCGCTTCTTCCATAAGCTGATGCGCGACGCAGGCATGGTGAACTCTGACGAACCGGCAAAACAGTTGCTGTGTCAGGGCATGGTGCTGGCAGACGCGTTCTACTACGTTGGCGAAAACGGCGAGCGTAACTGGGTTTCACCGAAAGAAGCCATCGTTGAGCGCGACGAGAAAGGCCGTATCGTGAAGGCGAAAGACGCCGCAGGCCATGAGCTGGTGTACACCGGCATGAGCAAAATGTCCAAGTCGAAAAACAACGGTATCGACCCGCAGGAAATGGTTGAGCGCTATGGCGCGGACACCGTGCGTCTGTTTATGATGTTCGCTTCGCCGGCTGACATGACGCTGGAATGGCAGGAGTCCGGCGTGGAAGGGGCAAACCGCTTCCTGAAACGCGTCTGGAAACTGGCTTATGAACATAAAGCGCTCGGCCCGGTTGTAGCACTGGATATCAGCGCACTGAACGAAGACCAGCAGGCGCTGCGCCGCGACGTTCACAAAACTATCGCTAAAGTCACGGATGATATTGGTCGTCGTCAGACCTTCAACACCGCGATTGCGGCGATTATGGAGCTGATGAACAAACTGGCGAAAGCACCGACCGAAGGCGAGCAAGATCGTGCTCTGCTGCAGGAAGCGCTGCTGGCGGTTGTCCGTATGCTTAACCCGTTCACGCCACATGCGAGCTTTACCCTGTGGAAAGAACTGGGCGGCGAAGGCGATATCGACAACGCGCCGTGGCCGGTTGCAGACGACGCGGCGATGGTTGAAAACACCACGCTGGTTGTCGTGCAGGTTAACGGTAAAGTACGCGGTAAAATCACCGTTGCCGTTGACGCGACCGAAGAACAGGTCCGTGAACGTGCAGGTCAGGAACCGCTGGTCGCAAAATATCTTGATGGCGTTACCTTGCGTAAAGTGATTTACGTACCGGGTAAACTGCTTAATCTGGTCGTTGGCTAAGCGCGGGAGGAAGCGTGCGATATCTGGCAACATGGTTGTTATCTCTGGCGGTGCTTCTCACCGCCGGATGCGGCTGGCACTTGCGTAATACGACGCAGGTGCCGGGCAATATGAACACAATAATCTTTGATTCCGCAGATCCGAACGGTCCTCTTAGCCGTGCTGTACGTAATCAGTTGCGGCTAAATGGCGTGGAACTTGTGGAGAAAGGCTCATTGCGTAAGGATGTGCCTTCCCTTCGCCTTGGGGCTGTCACTTTCACACGTGATACCGCGTCTATTTTCCAGGATGGAAGTACTGCTGAGTATCAGTTAGTGCTGACAGTTCAAGCCAGCGTGCTGATCCCGGGCCATGACATCTACCCGATACACACCAGGGTGTATCGTTCGTTCTTTGATAACCCGCAGACGGCGCTGGCGAAAGATGCCGAACAGGATATAATCATACAGGAAATGTACGACAAAGCGGCAGAACAACTGATTCGCAAACTGTCTAGCGTACAAGCGGCAGATAACGAAAAAAACCCGTCATCCGCGCGTCCTGCGGCAAAACCGGGTAGCTAATGCTTAAGTTGTATCCGGAACAACTCCGCGCGCAGCTCAATGAAGGGCTGCGCGCGGTGTATTTACTGCTCGGTAATGACCCTCTTTTATTGCAGGAAAGCCATGACGCCGTACGTCAGGCGGCCTTCGCACAAGACTTCACCGAACATCACGCTTTCACCATTGATGCCAGCACGGACTGGGATGCTATCTACGCGATCTGCCAGGCACTCAGCCTGTTCGCCAGCCGCCAGATACTGTCATTACAGTTGCCGGAAAATGGCCCTAACGCCGCGCTTAATGAACGCCTCGCCATGCTGGTGGGCCTGCTTCATGATGATCTGATATTGATTGTGCGTGGCAATAAGCTGACGAAGGCCCAGGAAAATGCCGCCTGGTATACTGCTCTGGCCAATCGCAGCGTTTCGGTCAGTTGTCAGACCCCGGAGCAGGCCAATCTACCCCGTTGGGTTGCCGCACGTGCGAAGCAGAACAACCTGCAACTGGACGACGCCGCCAATCAGTTGCTTTGCTATTGCTACGAAGGGAATCTATTGGCCGCCGCGCAGGCGCTGGAAAGGCTGGCGCTGCTCTTCCCGGACGGTAAGCTGACGCTACCGCGCGTGGAACAGGCCGTTAACGATGCCGCTCACTTTACGCCATTTCACTGGGTAGACGCCCTGCTGGCAGGGAAAAGTAAACGTGCGCTTCATATACTGCATCAGCTTAAACTCGAAGCCAGCGAACCGATTATCCTGCTGCGTACTATCCAGCGTGAGCTGACGTTACTGGTGACGCTAAAACGGCAGTCTGCCCATACGCCGCTGCGTTCGCTGTTTGATAAACACCGGGTCTGGCAAAATCGGCGCGGCCTCATCGGTGAAGCGCTACAACGTCTGAGCAATGAGCAACTGCGCCAGGCTGTTCATCTGCTTACGCGTATTGAATTGATTGTGAAACAGGATTTTGGTCAGTCGGTATGGGCAGAGCTGGAAGGACTTTCTCTGCTACTCTGTCATAAGGCACTGGCAGACGTTTTTATTGATGGTTGATATGAATCAGTTGCAGGCACTTTTTGGCGGTACATTTGATCCTATTCACTACGGGCACCTGAAACCGGTCGAAGCACTGGCAAACCAGATTGGGCTGTCACGCGTCATTATCATGCCCAATAACGTCCCTCCCCATCGCCCACAGCCTGAGGCGACAAGCGTACAGCGTAAAGCAATGGTGGAACTGGCTATCAGCGACAAACCGCTTTTTGCCCTTGATGAGCGCGAACTGCGGCGGGAGAGCCCCTCGTACACGGCGCAAACTTTGCAGGCGTGGCGAGAAGAACAGGGGCCAAAGCGCTCACTGGCCTTCATTATTGGTCAGGACTCGCTGCTAACGTTTCCGACATGGCATCACTATGAAACTATTCTGGACAACAGCCATTTGATTGTCTGCCGCCGCCCCGGTTACCCGTTAGCCATGGAGAATGAGGCCGATCAGCAGTGGCTGGAAGACCATCTGACACATAACGCGGATGATTTGCATACCCTGCCTGCCGGTAAAATCTATTTAGCGGAAACACCGTGGTTCAACATTTCCGCCACGCTCATCCGTGAAAGGCTGGAAAGAGGCGAGAATTGCGATGATCTGCTTCCCGCCACGGTACTCGATTATATCAATCAGCACGGCCTCTATCGCTGAGGACGCTATCCAGCGCCTCAATCAGCCGATCGTTTTCTGACGCGCTACGTACCGCAACACGGAAGTAACGCGCGTCGAGCCCCGGATAGTTGGCACAACTGCGAATCAAAATGTGCTGGCGGAGCAACGCCTGCTGTAGGTCAATGCCTGCATCACAGCGCAAGAAGAGATAATTCGCCACGCCAGGCCAGACGGATAACCCAGGCAAATTTTCCAGCGCCTGACGCAAGCGCGGTCTTTCCGTGTTGAGCCATTGCCACGTTTCTTTTTGATACGCGCTATCGTTTAAAACCACTTCTCCCGCCAGCGCCGCAAACGCGTTAATAGACCAGGGCATCTGCTGCTGGCGCATACGGGTGACAAGATGTGTGTTACTGCTGAGCAAATACCCCAGACGTAGCCCCGGAATAGCGTAAAACTTGGTCAGGGAACGCAGCACCCAAATATGCGGATTGTCCACCAGATGGGGGATAAATCCGTCGCGATCGCTAAGGAAATCCATAAAGGCTTCATCCAGCACCAGTGTGATACCGAGCTGCTTACAGCGTGCGGCAATATCATGCATCAGTGAAGCATCTGGCAACAGGCCGGTGGGATTGTTGGGAGTACAGAGGAACAGGCAGTCAACGCCACCGGTGAGTGCGTCAAGAATCGCCCCGGTAATCTGCCAGCCATCCTCTTCACGCAGCGCATAATCGACGATATCACACCCGGAAAGCTGCAAGGCGCGGCGATATTCGGCAAACCCCGGCGTGACGAGCATCACCCGGCGCGGCAGAAGGCCTTTCACCAACGTAAATATTGATTCAGTTTCACCGTTGCCCGCGAGGATCCAGTCGGCGGGAACCTGATGATGTGCGGCAAGCGCCTGATGTAATTGCTGATACTCGGGATCCGGGTAGCGCTCAGCCACGGCAAAATTATTCAGTAAAGCGTGTTTCAATGACGCGGGCATACCTGCCGGGTTGATATTCGCACTGAAATCCAATAAATCCTCGGCTGAAACACCCACCATAGCAGCGGCCTCACGGATATTTCCGCCGTGTGCGCTGTAAAATAAAGCCATCTTCTGCTCCGGGCAAAAGCGTTATTTTAAACGAAAAGCCACCAGGAATAAGGGTGTAATGATAAACTTCGTGCAGAAAACCGCACGGGAGAAAACAATGCGACTCTGGTTGATTCGACATGGCGAAACCGAAGCAAATGTTGCAGGACTCTACAGTGGGCACTCACCTACCCCGCTAACCGCAAAGGGGATTTCACAGGCGCAAACGCTACATCACCTGCTTCGTGAAGTACCTTTTGACCGGGTGATCTGCAGCGAACTCGAACGTGCGCAACACACGGCACGGCTGGTCCTGAGCGATCGCAATATCGTTCAACACTCAACGCCGTTGCTCAATGAGATGTTTTTTGGCGACTGGGAGATGCGCCACCACCGGGACCTTACCCGGGAAGATCCGCAGAGCTATGCCGCGTGGTGCGCCGACTGGCAGAACGCCATTCCGACCAACGGAGAGGGTTTTCAGGCGTTCTCCGCACGTGTACAAGATTTTATCAGCCAGCTCCCCAACTGGGGCCCGGCGGAAAATCTGCTGATCGTCAGCCATCAGGGCGTATTGAGTCTGCTCATCGCCAGTTTACTTAAGATGCCAGCGGCGTCGTTATGGCATTTTCGCGTAGACCAGGGCACCTGGAGCGCAATGGATATCCATGATGGTTTTTCCATGTTACGCGTTCTCAACAGCCGCGCGGTGTGGCAAGCGGAGGATTAACGGCCGTTTTTTCACCCGGCACGCCTCTCCCACAGGTCAGGTCATTGACACTCACGGACAGGCTGCTATCCTCCGCACCGCTATCTGCGGCCTTATAGAAATTGTTTTACAAAAATGGCGATGCAATCTCACTCATGGGGTGGGATGATAGCCCACTTTTTAAAAGCTAGGGTCGGACATTTGTCCCGACAATGGTCGCAGTTCAGGTATAATGTCAGGCCATTTATTTACACCGTTTTCATGTACACCCCAGGGGGAACACTTGCAGGGTAAAGCACTCCAGGATTTTGTAATCGACAAAATTGATGACCTGAAAGGTCAGGACATCGTCGCACTCGACGTTCACGGCAAATCCAGTATCACCGACTGTATGATTATCTGCACCGGTACATCCACACGCCACGTCATGTCCATCGCGGATCATGTGGTTCAGGAATCTCGTGCTGCGGGTATGCTTCCTCTGGGAGTGGAAGGTGAAAATGTCGCTGACTGGATCGTCGTAGACCTGGGTGATGTCATCGTCCATGTGATGCAGGAAGAGAGTCGTCGCCTGTATGAGCTGGAAAAACTCTGGGGTTAATGCGTGAAGCTGCAACTGGTAGCCGTCGGCACAAAAATGCCGGACTGGGTACAAACCGGGTTTACTGAATATCTGCGTCGTTTCCCGAAAGATATGCCTTTTGAGCTGGTGGAAATCCCGGCGGGCAAACGCGGCAAAAACGCAGATATCAAGCGTATTCTCGACAAAGAGGGTGAACTGATGCTTGCTGCGGCAGGTAAAAATCGGATCGTCACCCTCGATATCCCCGGTAAACCCTGGGATACGCCGCAACTGGCAAATGAACTGGAACGCTGGAAACAGGATGGACGTGACGTCAGCCTGCTTATCGGCGGGCCGGAAGGGTTATCCCCCGCCTGTAAAGCTGCGGCAGAACAAAGCTGGTCACTCTCTGCGCTGACGCTTCCTCACCCGCTGGTGCGTGTGCTGGTGGCGGAAAGCTTGTATCGCGCATGGAGCATCACGACCAACCATCCTTATCATCGTGAGTAATGACCACCAGGTAAACTAAGCAGCGGATGAAATTACAGAATTCTTTTCGCGACTATTCGGCTGAGTCTGCGCTGTTTGTGCGCCGGGCCCTTGTCGCTTTTGCAGGGATTTTGCTGCTCACCGGCGTGCTTATCGCCAACCTTTATAATCTGCAAATTGTCCGTCATGCTGACTACCAGACGCGTTCTAACGAGAACCGCATCAAACTGGTACCTATTCCGCCAAGCCGCGGCATTATCTACGATCGCAACGGCACGCCGCTGGCGCTGAACCGCACGATCTATCAGATTGAGATGATGCCGGAAAAGGTCGACAACGTTGAGCAAACACTCAATGCGTTGCGTGACGTGGTGGACCTGACCGATGAGGACATTGCTAACTTCAAAAAGGAGCGCTCCCGCTCCCATCGCTTTACCTCGATTCCGGTCAAAGCCAACCTCAACGAAGTTCAGGTGGCGCGCTTCGCGGTCAATCAATATCGCTTCCCTGGCGTGGAAGTAAAAGGCTATAAACGCCGTTACTATCCGTTCGGCTCAGCGCTGACGCACGTGATTGGCTACGTATCCAAAATAAACGATAAAGACGTCGAACGGCTGGATAAAGAAGGCAAGCTGGCGAACTACGCCGCCACGCATGACATAGGCAAGCTCGGCATCGAACGCTATTACGAAGATGTGCTGCACGGACAGACCGGTTACGAAGAGGTCGAAGTTAACAACCGCGGGCGCGTGATTCGCCAGTTAAAAGAAGTGCCACCGCAAGCCGGGCATGACATCTACCTGACGCTGGATTTAAAACTGCAGCAATATATCGAAACCCTGTTGCAGGGTAGCCGTGCGGCGGTCGTGGTGACCGACCCGCGCAATGGTGCCATTCTCGCGCTGGTCTCTACACCGAGCTATGATCCGAACCTGTTTGTCGACGGCATCTCCAGCAAGGATTACACCGCACTGCTCAACGATCCGAACACACCGTTGGTGAACCGCGCCACGCAAGGGGTTTACCCGCCTGCATCGACGGTGAAACCCTATGTTGCCGTCTCTGCCCTGAGCGCCGGGGTGATTACTCGCAACACCACCCTTTTCGATCCGGGCTGGTGGCAACTGCCAGGCTCTGAAAAACGCTATCGTGACTGGAAAAAGTGGGGGCATGGCCGCCTGAATGTCACCAAATCACTGGAAGAGTCAGCGGACACCTTTTTCTATCAGGTCGCCTACGACATGGGCATCGACCGCCTTGCCGAGTGGCTGACCAAGTTTGGTTACGGTCAGTATACCGGTATCGATCTGGCCGAAGAGCGCTCGGGTAATATGCCAACGCGCGAATGGAAGCTTAAACGCTTTAAGAAACCCTGGTACCAGGGGGACACGATCCCCGTCGGGATTGGCCAGGGTTACTGGACCGCAACGCCAGTACAAATGAACAAAGCGATGATGACGCTGATTAACGACGGCATTGTCAAAGTGCCGCACTTGTTAATGAGTACGACGGAAGACGGTAAACAGGTTCCATGGCAACAGCCGCCGCAAAAACAGGTTGGCGATGTGCACTCCGGCTTCTGGGAAATCGCCAAAGATGGGATGTACGGCGTGGCGAACCGCCCGAACGGTACCGGGCATAAATATTTTGCCGGTTCACCGTACAAAGTCGCGGCGAAATCCGGTACAGCCCAGGTCTTCGGGCTGAAAGCTAACGAAACCTATAACGCACATCGCATCGCCGAACGTCTGCGTGACCATAAGCTGATGACGGCGTTCGCGCCCTATGATAATCCCCAGGTTGCGGTTGCAATGATCCTGGAAAACGGCGGCGCCGGCCCTGCGGTCGGTACGATTATGCGCCAAATCCTTGACCATATAATGCTTGGCGACAACAACACTGAATTGCCGTCGGAAAACCCGGCATCAACAGCGGCAGAGGACCAATAATCATGACGGATAATCCGAACAAAAAATCGTTCTGGGATAAAATCCATATCGATCCCGCCTTCTTGCTGATTGTGCTGGCTCTGCTGTTCTATAGCGCGATGGTTATCTGGAGCGCCAGCGGGCAGGATATCGGCATGACGGAGCGTAAAGTCGGCCAGATAGCCATGGGCCTTATCGCGATGGTTGTACTGGCGCAGGTCCCACCACGCGTTTATGAAGGCTGGGCACCCTATCTGTATGTTTTTTGCGTCATCCTGCTGGTCGCCGTTGATGCTTTCGGGGCGATCTCCAAAGGTGCTCAGCGCTGGCTTGATTTAGGCATCGTGCGTTTTCAGCCCTCGGAAATTGCGAAAATTGCCGTACCGCTCATGGTGGCGCGTTTTATTAACCGCGATGTCTGTCCGCCATCGTTGAAAAACACCGCGATTGCGCTGGTGCTGATATTTATGCCAACGCTGCTGGTGGCCGCCCAGCCCGACCTCGGTACCGCCATTCTTATCGCTATGTCCGGTCTTTTCGTGCTGTTTTTATCCGGCCTGAGCTGGCGCCTCATCTTAGTGGCCGTTCTGCTGATAGCGGCATTTATACCCATATTGTGGTTCTTCCTGATGCACGATTATCAACGCCAGCGCGTGATGATGTTGCTCGATCCGGAAACCGATCCGCTCGGCGCAGGCTATCATATTATTCAGTCGAAAATCGCCATCGGCTCCGGTGGGTTGCAGGGGAAAGGCTGGCTGCACGGTACGCAGTCACAGCTGGAGTTTTTACCTGAACGCCACACCGACTTTATCTTTGCCGTCCTTGCCGAAGAGTTGGGGCTGATTGGTATTTTGATCCTGCTCGGGCTTTATGTACTGCTGATCATGCGTGGTTTATGGATTGCCGCGCGCGCGCAAACCACCTTTGGCCGGGTCATGGCGGGCGGTTTGATGTTGATTTTATTCGTTTATGTATTCGTAAATATTGGTATGGTGAGTGGTATCTTGCCGGTGGTGGGCGTACCGTTGCCGCTGGTAAGTTACGGGGGCTCGGCCCTGATTGTACTGATGGCGGGGTTTGGTATCGTGATGTCGATTCATACCCACAGGAAGATGTTATCAAAAAGCGTATAAGGGGTGCGCAATGCGTAAGCAATGGCCAGGTGTCTGTATAGCAGCAGTATTGCTGGCGTCATGTTCAAGTGATGATGGTCAGCAAAAGACGATGGTCGCGCCGCCTACTCCGGTGTGCAGCGGTCCGGTCGTTGAAATCAGCGGCGCGGAGCCTCGTTTTGAGACGCCGAATCCTTCGGCAAACCAGGATTACGAGCGCGACGGCAAAAGCTACAAAATTGTGCAGAACCCTTCGCAGTTCAGCCAGGCTGGGTTCGCCGCTATCTACGATGCGGAGCCAGGCAGCAATTTAACCGCGACGGGAGAAGCGTTCGATCCGTTACAACTGACCGCCGCGCATCCGACGCTGCCCGTTCCGAGTTATGCCCGTATTACCAACCTGGCCAATGGCCGCATGGTGGTGGTACGCATCAACGATCGCGGCCCTTATGGTAACGATCGCGTGATCTCATTGTCACGTGCGGCAGCGGATCGCCTGAATACGTCGAACAATACCAAAGTGCGCATCGACCCGATCATTGTGGCGCAGGACGGTTCCATGTCCGGTCCGGGCACGGTTTGTACCACTATCGCGAAGCAGACCTATGCCCTGCCGGCACTTCCGGATTTAAGCGGTAATGGCGCGTCACAACCGCAGCCTGCTCCTGACAATGTGCGTATGATCAGCAATTCAACGCTGAAAGGGGATGAAAACACAAAGCCAGTAAGTAGCGGCGGTTTCCTGGGTGCGCCGACGCCGCTGCATGCTGGCGTACTTGAGGGCAGCGAACCCGCAGCGCCCGCGGTGACGACGCAGACCACGCCCCCCGTTGCCGCTGCGCCAGTGGTAGCGGCACCGGTAACACGCACCGCCCCCGTGACGGCGCCGATCACCGCGCCAGGTTCAGTACAGGGCCACGTTGCGACATCAGCCGCGCCGGTTGCGGCCAGCGGAAGTTATATGGTGCAGGTTGGCGCAGTCAGCGATCAAACTCGCGCGCAGCAGTACCAGCAGCGCCTGGCCCAGCAATTTTCTGTGCCGGGGCGGGTGGTACAAAACGGTGCTGTGTGGCGTATTCAGCTTGGTCCATTTACCAATAAGTCGGACGCCAGTGCATTACAACAGCGTCTGCAAAATGAAGCGCAGTTACAGTCTTTCGTGACCAACGCGCAATAACAGATTTGGCATCTGACTTTGTCAACCAGTGTAAACAGCATTAACAAAGTCATGCGGAAAGTCGGATGCCTGTCAGAATAGCTTTTGCTATAGTAGGGCACTTTTTTTAACTCCATCACGGATGTCGTTGTTCAGACCATGAAGACCACTCTCTCCGTTCGTTTCGTACAGCGCCTGGCGCTCACCACGGCACTCACTGCCGCAACCCTCGGCGCAGCCCATGCCGATGATCTCAACATCAAGACCATGATTCCTGGCGCCCCACAGATTGATGCCGAATCCTGGATCCTCATCGATTACAACTCCGGCAAGGTGTTGACCGAACAGAACGCCGATTCACGCCGCGATCCGGCCAGCCTGACGAAAATGATGACCAGCTACGTCATCGGCCAGGCAATGAAGGCGGGTAAATTCAAAGACAGCGATCTGGTCACTATCGGCAATGACGCATGGGCGACCGGCAACCCGGTGTTCCGTGGCTCTTCTCTGATGTTCCTGAAACCGGGTATGCAAGTTCCGGTTTCCCAGCTCATCCGTGGTATCAACCTGCAGTCTGGTAACGACGCCTGTGTGGCGATGGCCGATTATGTTGCCGGTAGCCAGGACGCCTTTGTCGGTCTGATGAATAACTACGTTAAAGCGCTTGGCCTGCAGAACTCCCACTTCCAGACGGTTCATGGTCTGGATGCAGAGGGTCAATACAGCTCAGCGCGTGACATGGCTCTGATTGGCCAGGCATTGATTCGTGATGTGCCAAACGAATACTCCATCTACAAAGAGAAAGAGTTCACCTTTAACGGTATCCGCCAGACCAACCGTAACGGCCTGCTGTGGGATAACAGCCTGAATGTCGACGGTATTAAAACGGGTCACACAGACAAAGCGGGTTACAACCTGGTGGCTTCTGCAACCGAAGGCCAGATGCGTCTGATCTCCGCAGTCATGGGTGGCAGAACATTCAAAGGGCGTGAGGCCGAAAGTAAAAAACTGCTGACATGGGGTTTCCGTTTCTTCGAAACCGTAAGCCCGCTGAAAGCAGGCAAAGAATTCGCCTCTGAGCCAGCCTGGTTCGGTGATAACGATCGCGCTTCGTTGGGTGTTGATAAAGACGTATACCTGACAATCCCACGTGGTCGCATGAAAGACCTGAAAGCAAGTTATGTTTTAAGCACCAGCGAACTGCACGCACCGTTGCAGAAAAATCAGGTGGTTGGCACGATTAACTTCCAGTTGGACGGCAAAACCATCGAACAACGCCCTCTGGTCGTGCTGCAGGAAATTCAGGAAGGGAATTTCTTCGGCAAAATCATCGACTATATCAAGCTGATGTTCCACCACTGGTTCGGCTAAAAAACGAACACTTGAAAGTGTGATTTACGTCCCCATATACTAAGCATCTCAATAAACTCCTGCCCTTTCGGCAGGAGTTATTATTTTTACGCCGGAGCTGACATGAAAACCAATCTCAAAGAACTGCTTGAATTCCCGACTCCCTTTACATACAAAGTGATGGGACTGGCGAAACCAGAGCTGGTTGATCTGGTGGTTGAAGTGGTACAGCGCCATGCGCCCGGTGATTACTCTCCGCAGGTAAAACCGAGCAGCAAAGGCAATTACCACTCGGTATCCATCACCATCACCGCCACGCATATTGAGCAAGTTGAGACACTGTACGAAGAACTGGGCAATATCGAAATTGTTCGTATGGTGCTGTAATGAAGCCAGGTGTTACCGGGCCGCTGGTCGGGTAACACCCTCTCTGTGATATACTCCCCTCACCTTTTCTTCTCCCGGAGATGCTGTTTTGTCTCAGGATACAATCCTAATCCGTAACCTTGGCCTGCAACCCTACGACCCTGTGTCGGAGGCAATGCATGAATTCACGGAAACCCGCACCGAGAGCACGCCTGACGAAATCTGGCTGGTTGAACACAACCCGGTATTCACCCAGGGCCAGGCAGGTAAAGCTGAACATGTCCTCTCGCCGGGTGATATTCCGGTAATACAAAGCGATCGCGGAGGCCAGGTCACTTATCATGGTCCCGGTCAGCAGGTCATGTACATATTAATAAACCTCAAGCGTCGCAAACTTGGCGTCCGCGAACTCGTCACCGTGATGGAACAAACTGTCATCGATACGCTGGCGGAATTGGGTATTGAGGCGCGTGCGCGCGCCGATGCTCCGGGCGTTTATGTGCAGGATAAAAAGATCTGTTCGCTGGGGTTGCGCATCCGTAAAGGTTGCTCATTTCATGGCCTGGCGTTAAATATAGCGATGGATCTAACCCCTTTTTTACGCATCAATCCTTGTGGGTATGCGGGGATGGAAATGACACAGGTAAAACATTTCACGCCTGATGCCAATATGGACAAAATAAGACCTATGCTTATTAGCCATCTTTTAGCACAGCTAAACAATCCGCCGCATATATATACCGCTACTTAATATATGATGTATAGCGGCTTGCTTTTTAAGCAAGTCGTTATATATTTCCCCCAGTTATACTTTACAACCGCAGCGCTCTTCTCTATTTTCAAAATACCTGCCTGATCAGGTTAATTCGCAACGCGTGGCACATTTGCTGCTACGTCGAATTGCGCATAGCCGGATTAAATTTAAGCTTAATGTCCTGCATCATGCTGAAAACCATCCATAATGATGATATGTGAAGAAAAAATCGGCTTAAATTACACATCACCATAAATAATAAATTCAACTATCATTCATATTGTGAATGATTACGGAGCACAAGCGTGGATTATAATAACTTGCCGGAACAGAGAATAGCCGAGCGACCCGAAGATGATAAACCGCAAATCTTCCGAACGTTACGCAATATAGACCTCAATTTATTGACCATCTTTGAGGCAGTATATGTACACAAAGGGATTGTGAATGCCGCGCGAGTGCTTAACCTGACGCCGTCCGCAATTAGTCAATCCATTCAAAAATTACGAACAATATTTCCCGATCCGCTTTTTATTCGTAAAGGCCAGGGCGTGACGCCAACAGCCTATGCGTCGCATTTACATGAGTATATCAGCCAGGGTCTGGAGTCGATTCTCGGTGCGCTGGATCTCACCGGAAGTTATGATAAACAGCGAACCATTACCATAGGCACACCGCCTTCGCTGGGCGCGATTGTCATTCCCGTCATCTGGCAGGCGATCAAAGAGAGCGCACCACATCTGGTAATGCGCAACATCCCTATTCATGATGCCGAAAATCAGCTCAGTCAGTTCCAGACCGATCTCATCATCGATACCAATATCCCGTCGGCACGCACTCTCAGCCATCATGCGCTCTATACAGACAGGCTGATGCTGGTGTGTCGCGAAGGGCACCCCTGCCTGCGCTCGACGATCAACGAAGATGTCCTGCAACACTATGAACACACCTTATTGATGCTAGAGGGACAAAACCTGAGTGCGTTGCGTCAGCGTGTTCAGGATCTGTTCCCTGAACGTCACGTCAGCTTTAGCAGTTACAATATGTTCACTATCGCAGCACTGATTGGCAACAGCGATATGTTGGGGCTGATGCCGACTCGTCTGTTCAAGCTTTTTAGCGCGTGCTGGCCTCTGGTGGAAATTGATTTTCCGCCAGTCAGTAACGAAAGACTGGATGTTTCTCTGTATTACAACAAGTTAAGCCTTCGCGACCCCGTGCTTGAAAACGTTATCAACGTTATTCGCCGCGCATTCTGAAGTTCATATCAGCCTGGCAAAACGGCTAATTACCATTGGGCAAAGGGTACAAAACAACAACTATTTTACATTTTGCCCAGTTGCCAGGCTGCTTTCTGCCCTCTATCAGTGCTATACTGCACGTCATTAATTCAAAAATAGTTGATAAATACAACATTCCCTTGAATTGAAACACTTACTTCGTTATCCGCAACTGGAACACGCACGCTATGAGTAAACCCATTGTGATGGAACGCGGTGTTAAGTACCGCGATGCCGATAAAATGGCCCTTATCCCGGTTAAAAACGTGGCAACAGAGCGCGAAGCCCTGTTAAGAAAACCGGAATGGATGAAAATCAAACTTCCGGCTGACTCCTCCCGTATTCAGGGTATCAAGGCGGCCATGCGTAAGAACGGGCTGCACTCGGTTTGCGAAGAAGCGTCCTGCCCGAACCTGGCAGAGTGTTTCAATCACGGCACGGCAACCTTTATGATCCTCGGCGCTATCTGTACGCGTCGTTGTCCGTTCTGCGATGTGGCGCACGGCCGCCCTGTTGCGCCGGATGCCAATGAGCCGAAAAAACTGGCACAAACTATCTCTGATATGGCGTTGCGTTACGTCGTGATTACCTCCGTAGATCGTGACGATCTGCGCGATGGTGGTGCTCAGCATTTCGCTGACTGTATCAGTGCGATTCGCGACAAAAACCCCGCAATCAAGATTGAGACGCTGGTACCAGACTTCCGTGGTCGTATGGACCGCGCGCTGGATATTTTGACGGCTACCCCGCCGGATGTGTTTAACCACAACCTGGAGAACGTACCGCGCGTTTACCGCCAGGTCCGTCCGGGTGCAGACTATAACTGGTCGCTGAAACTGCTGGAACGCTTTAAAGAAGCGCATCCGGAGATCCCAACCAAGTCTGGTCTGATGGTGGGACTTGGCGAAACCAATGCGGAAATCGTCGAGGTTATGCGTGATCTGCGCCGTCACGGCGTCACCATGCTGACGCTGGGCCAGTATTTGCAGCCAAGCCGTCACCACCTGCCTGTACAGCGTTATGTCAGCCCGGAAGAGTTTGACGAAATGAAAGCGGAAGCGCTGGCGATGGGCTTCACCCATGCCGCATGCGGTCCATTCGTGCGTTCGTCCTACCACGCTGACCTGCAAGCTAAAGGTATTGAAGTCAAATAATGCGGTAATATCTGATTACACTTGCCATAAAAAAACCGGCCATTGCGCCGGTTTTTTTATGCTGCACGAACAGGCTTACTCTTTATGAGAAAGCTTTTCGGCTGGAATGTCGTCTTCCGCAGTTTTCTTCGCCGTGGTGTCATCGTCGTTCATGGCTTTTTTAAAGCCCTTGATCGCTGTGCCCAGATCACCGCCCAGCGTACGAAGTTTTTTGGTACCAAACAGCAGAATGACCAGTGCGGCCACGACCAGCAATTTGGTAATACTAATCTCACCCATAGATACCTTCTTTCATAAATCGGACTGCGTAAAGCACCATTATAACCTGATGTCATTAACGGTCATTCGACGCGCGCACACAATAGCAATCTGTAACGAGATGAATCAAGCGTTGTTTAAAAAAACATCACATCAGTTGCGGTGGAGCGAAACGGCGGTTGCGCAGTACCGGTAGTTTTTCCCGTGTCTGCGATAAGCGCTGCTGCGTAATCTCCGCCATGATGAGCTGCGGGGCTTCTCCCGCTGCGGCAATAACCACCCCCTGAGGGTCGACCACCTGACTCAGGCCAATATTCTTATTGCCACATTCCCCTGACGCAACGATATAACAGGTCGTGTCCAGTGCTCGTGCAGCCAGCAACGTCGCCCAGTGCCGCTCTTTGAGCGGGCCCCGAACCCAGGCAGCAGGAAGCGCCAGAATGTCTGCCCCCTGTAGCGCCAATGACAATGCCAGCTCGGGGAAGCGCAGATCATAGCAGGTCATTAACCCAACCTTCATCCCGTCTACGTCAATTAATGGTGCGATTTCATGCCCCGCATCCACGCGAGCCGACTCTTGCATGTTAAATGCATCGTACAGATGAAGTTTTCCGTAATGGGCAATGATGCGCCCTTCGCGCAGCGCCACCAGCGTATTGACCGCCCTGCCTGGCGCAGAAGGCACATGGAGGGTCAGTATGGTTGTCAGCTTGTTGTGGCGGCTCTCTTCCAGCAACAGGCTTAAAAAGCCGCCATCCAGCGTCTGAGCCGATTTCACAGACATATGAGGGTCGTTGACTTCTCGCGCCAGTAACGCCTCAGGAAGTACCAATAGCGACGCCTGCTGGCGTGCCGCTTGCGACATCAATGTTACACACGTCCGGGCATTCGTTTGCCAGTCCGGGGTAACCACAAATTGCCCTGCTGCAACAATCATCGTTTTCTCCTGATTCTGTCGCCATAGCCAGCCTTGCGCTTCGGCGCTACACTCACCACTCTAACAAATCAAATAGCAGGATTTCCTCGTGTTACAACTTCTTTTAGCTGTATTTATTGGTGGTGGTACTGGCAGCGTGGCGCGTTGGGCGCTCAGCATGAAATTTAACCCCGCCCATCACGCTATTCCGCTGGGGACACTGACCGCGAACTTAGCCGGCGCGTTTATCATTGGCATGGGGCTGGCCTGGTTTAACCGCATGACCCATATCGACCCGATGTGGAAGGTGTTACTGACCACCGGATTTTGCGGCGGTCTGACGACCTTTTCAACATTTTCGGCCGAAGTGGTGTTTTTACTGCAGGAAGGACGCTTTAGCTGGGCTTTGCTCAACGTGGCCGTTAATCTGCTCGGATCATTTGCGATGACGGCGCTCGCGTTCTGGTTGTTTTCCAGCGTGAATGCAAATTAAGGGCAAAAAAAACCCGCCTTAGAGGCGGGTTTTGAAATTCTGTCTTATTGCTAACTTAGATAGCCATTACGTTAGCAGCAGAAGGACCTTTGGCACCGTTAGTGATTTCGAACTCTACACGCTGACCTTCAGCCAGAGTTTTGAAACCATTGCTCTGGATTGCAGAGAAGTGTACGAACACGTCTTTGCTGCCATCTTCCGGAGTAATGAAACCGAATCCTTTGGATTCATTAAACCACTTAACGTTACCTTTAATCTTAGACATCAATATTACCTTTACATGAAAAACGACACAAATGCTGTGTCGAGTTACAGTACAACAATTGTGAAGACTTTTGTCCAGTCGTTATTCATCAAAAAGTGATAAATGTCGCTAAGTTTTTTCAAAGCTACCGTTTATTTGGGATCCGCATCAATGGTTAAGAATTAACCACCCAAAAAATGCTACGTCCCGGAAACGAGACGCGGCAATTTAACGCTGGATTAGCGACGACGATGAAGCAATTGATACACCGCCGGGATCACAAACATCGACAATAACGGCGCGGTGACCATGCCGCCGATCATGGGCGCGGCAATACGACTCATCACCTCTGAACCGCTTCCCCCGCCCCACATTATCGGCAACAGGCCTGCCATAATGGTGGCAACAGTCATGACTTTGGGCCGCACGCGCAGCACCGCCCCTTCATGAATGGCCCGCCTTAACATCGCCTGGCCGCCATCCGGATCGCGTTGGCGATACTTCTCCAGCGCATGATTGAGGTACAGCACCATTATCACGCCGAACTCTGCCGCCACTCCCGCCAGCGCAATAAAGCCGACGGCGCCCGCCACGGACAAATTGTATTCCAATAGCCACAACAACCAGACGCCGCCAATCAGCGAGAACGGCAACGTTCCCATGATCAATAACGCGTCGGAAATGCGCTTAAAGGTGATAAACAGCAGGACAAAAATAATCATCAGCGTGACGGGTAAGACGACTTTCAATTTCGCCGTCGCCCGCTCCAGATACTCAAACTGACCGGACCAGGAGAGCGTAACCCCCTGCGGCAATTTCACCTGTTCAGCAACCCGTTGCTGCATATCGTCCACGGCTGATTTAAGGTCGCGACCACGCAAATCGACATAGATCCAGTTCGACAGGCGCGCATTCTCACTTTTCAGCATCGGTGGGCCCTCTTTCACCACAATATCCGCCAGTTCGCCCAGCGCGATCTGACTGCCGTTTTCAGTGATCACCGGTAGCGCACGAAGATCGTCGACGTTATCGCGGATTTCACGCGGATAGCGAATATTGATCGGGAAACGCTCACGCCCCTGCAAAACCTCGCCGACGTTTTCCCCGCCCACCAGAGTTGAGACCAGCGATTGCAACTCTTTGACCGAAACGCCGTAGCGTGCGGCCTGTTGGCGGTTGATATTGATATCCACATAGCGCCCGCCCGCCAGTCGTTCTGCCAGCGCCGACGTCACGCCAGGCACGGTTTTCACGACCTGCTCGATGTGCTGGGCCACTCGCTCGATATCGGCAATGTTATTACCGTTCACCTTTATCCCCACGGGGCTTTTGATCCCGGTCGCCAGCATATCCAGTCGGTTACGAATCGGCGGCACCCAGACATTGGCAATCCCCGGCAGGCTAACCGTTTTATCGAGTTCCTCGACCAGTTTTTCCGGCGTCATGCCTGGACGCCACTGTTCGCGAGGTTTAAAGCGAATGGTGCTCTCAATCATGGTTAAGGGTGCGGGGTCTGTTGCGCTCTCTGCCCTGCCCGCTTTACCGAAGACGCTTTCCACTTCCGGAACAGTTTTGATCAGTCGGTCCGTCTGCTGTAACAGTCTCGCCGCTTCCCGGGCCGAAATCCCCGGTAGTGTCGACGGCATATAGAGCAGGTCCCCCTCATTCAACGGTGGCATAAATTCGCTGCCCAGGCGACTGAGCGGCCAGAGCGTGGCAAGCAGTAACAACAAAGCAACACCAATGGTCGCTTTCGGCCAGTTCAGTACCCGGTCCAGCAGCGGCTCATAGAGACGAATAAGAAAACGGTTAATGGGGTTGGCTTTTTCATCCGGGATCTTTCCACGAATAAATAGTGCCATCAGCACCGGCACCAGAGTGATACCCAGGCCAGCCGCCACGGCCATTGACCAGGTTTTTGTAAACGCCAGCGGCGAGAACATTCGCCCTTCCTGCGCCTCCAGCGAAAACACCGGAATAAACGACAGGGTGATGATAAGCAGGCTGCAAAATAGCGCGGGACCAACTTCCACAGCAGACTGCTCCGACAAACGCCAGTAATCCGCCGCCACCAGTTTGCGTCCGGGGTTATCGTGCCGCCACTGCTCCATCACTTTGTGCATGTTTTCAATCATGACTATCGCGGCATCCACCATCGCGCCAATGGCGATGGCAATCCCGCCCAGTGACATGATATTGGCGTTAATGCCTTGATAATGCATAACAATAAACGCGCCAAGAATGCCAAGCGGCAAGGATACAATCGCCACCAGCGCCGAGCGGAAATGAAACAGGAAGAGCGTACAAACCAGCGCCACCACAATAAACTCTTCAATAAGTTTATGGGTCAGGGTCTCTACCGCATGCTCAATCAGGGTAGAGCGATCATATACAGGAACGATTTCCACCCCGGCAGGCAGGGTCTTCTGCACCGCCTGTAACTTTGCTTTTACCGCATGAATGGTTTCCAGCGCATTTTTGCCATAGCGCATCACAATGATGCCGCCCGCCACCTCCCCTTCACCGTTATACTCCGCAACCCCACGGCGCAGCTCCGGTCCAAGCCGCACGCTGGCCACATCTGAGAGCATAACCGGCACGCCCTCGCGGCTGGTAATGACGATATGGCGGAAATCCTCCAGCGTCTGCAGATAACCGGTGGTGCGCACCATAAATTCGGCCTCGCCCATCTCCAGCAGCGCACCGCTACTCTCCTGGTTCGCCGACTGAACGGCGGTGATTAACTGCGCATGGGTGATATTCAACGCCCGCATACGAGCCGGATCCGGTACGATTTGGTACTGGCGAACCATCCCGCCGACGCTGGCCACCTCCGCCACGTTGGGTACGGTTTTCAGCTCAAATTTCAGCGTCCAGTCCTGCAATGCGCGCAGATCGGCAAGGTTATGTTTCCCTGTGCGATCAACCAGCGCGTACTCGTAGATCCACCCCACCCCGGTGGCATCCGGTCCCAGCGCCACGTTAACCCCGGCAGGCAGTGACGTCTGGATCTGGCTTAAATTCTCCAGCACCCGCGAACGCGCCCAGTACAGATCGGTATCATCATCAAACAGTACGTAAACGTAGGCGTCGCCAAACATCGAGTAACCGCGTACCGTTTTGGCACCCGGCACGGATAGCATTGCCGTTGTGAGTGGCCAGGTAACCTGGTTTTCGATGATCTGTGGTGCTTTGCCCGGATAGCTGGCACGAATAATCACCTGCACATCCGATAGATCCGGTAAGGCATCAAGCGGCGCACGCTGCACCGACCATATGCCCCACCCCGTCAATACCAGCGCGGCAAGCAGGATCAGCAGTCGGTTACGCAAAGAGGCGCGAATAATGGCGGCTATCATTTCATCGCCTCCGTCGCAGGCATCAGGTGGGTGATCACCGCGCCGTTTTCATCATCAAGGGTAAAACTGAACATCACGCGGTCGCCGGTTTTGAGGGTGGAAACCGGCGTTTTGAGTGTGAAATCCATCGTCATCGCCCCCCAATTCAGCGCTGGAATGGGTTGATGCGCCAGCGTGATGCTGCCCGCATCAATGGCTTTGATCACCCCGGTGGTTTCGTACTCTTGCGCCTGTTTCTGGTCGGGAACCGCACTCTGCGCCGTGTCTCCCGGTAAGGCGCTGCGTAAGCTGGCTTCGGAGTCAATCAGGAACTGCCCGGAAGTGACCACGCTGTCCCCCTCTTTAAGACCGGAGAGTACCTCCGTCCAGCCTTGCGATGTTCTGCCTGTCGTCACCTTCACCGCCTGGAAGTGCCCCTCGCCAGAGGCGAGCAAGACCCGGGTTGCCACCCCGGTTTCAATCAACGCCTCTTCCGGGATCGCCAGTACCGCAGGCTGCTGCGACGTTTCCGGCTGCGTCACCGTCAGGAACATGCCGGGTTTCAGTTTTTGCTGTGGGTTATCCAGCACGATGCGCGCTTTTAATGTGCGCGTGGTGGTTTCCAGTTGTGGCAGTAGCTCGCTCACCCGGCCATGAAATTGCTCGCCCGGCCAGCTTGAGGAGTGTGCGATGATCTCGCTGCCCGCGCTCAGGGTTTGTGCCTGACTTTGCGGGTAATCTACCACCAGCCAGACGGGATCGAGGCTGGCAAGTTCAAATAGCGTTTGTGCCTGAGCAACCTGCGCCCCTTCCCGTGAATCCAGTTTCACGACATAACCCGCGCGATCGGCGCGCAGCGTCAGGCGAGTTTGCGGTTTGCCGCTGCGCTCTACCGCCAGAATTGTCGCTTCTGGCATAAACTGCAACGCCAGTCGGTCACGCGCCGCACGTGTCAACGCACCGTCACCTAGCTGACGTACTGCCAGAAACTCCTGCTGCGCCGTCGTCCATTGCGGGATCCATAATTGCGCCAGCGGCTCGCCTTTTTTCACCCACTGCTGAGGCGCACGAACAAACAGTTTTTCTACTACGCCATTGGCGGGAGCAGAGATTGTCTGGATGCTGCGCTCATCGGTTGTCACCGTCGCAAAAGCAGAAAAAGCGGGAGCCAGTACGCGCTTCTCAACACTCGCCGTGGTCATCCCCAGGTTTTGCTGCTGACGCGCACTTACGCTGACACCATTGTCGGTTGGCCCTTCATCCGCATAACGCGGCACCAGCGGCATATCCATAAAAGGTGATTTCCCCGGTTTATCGAAGCGCTGCCCCGGCACCATGGGGTCGTACCAGTAGAGGACTTTTCGTTCCGCGTTAGCACTGGCGTGGTCGTGGGTGTCTGCTGTCGGCGCGACCTGTTGTCGGCCTGCGACATAGCCCGCCGCCGCCGCCACGCAGGCGGCAATCAGAACCGCTAAAACTGTTTTTTTCATTGCGCCAGCTCCTGAGGAATCAACCAATGGATGGCGGCCCATGTCCGTGCCATCTCTTTTTCTGCCTGATAAACCGCCAGCTCGCTGTCAAGAACCGTGCGGCGCGCATCCAGCAATTCCGGCAACTGTGTCTGCCCGGCGCGATACTGCGCCGCCATCAGCGAGGCGCGTTTGCGTACCAGCGGTAAGACGTCGTCGCGCTGGCGCATCCACAGCGCCTGGGCGGCGTTGTACTCAGCAATCAAGGTACGAACCTGCGCCACATGTTCGCGTTCGGTCTGTGCCAGTTGATCGTTGGCCTGCATTGAGCGGGAGATATCCGCCGCATGGTCTTTGTCCTGACGCTGTGATTTGAAAAGGGGAAGGTCGACGGTAAACATCACCCCGGCCATGTCTTCATACCCTTCGGCGCGACGGCCATACCAGACTTCCACTTCCACATCCGGGATGGCGGCAACAGCGGACTCGGCAGAGCGGGCCTTCGCACTGTTAGCTTCGCTGGCGGCGGCAATCATTTCCGGATGCAGTGCGACGCCGTGTTCCAGTGTTTGCTCGTCGGCAGGCAGGCGTTCATAGCGAGGTAAATCACCAGCGATAGTGGTAACGGGCTGTCCGGTTAGTTGGGTCAGGCGAGTCCGGGCCACCTGCACGTCACGTTCCGCAAGGGTGACTTTGTCGCGCATCGCACTCAGGCCAATCTGGAAAGCAAGCACGCTATCAGGTGCCGCGTTACCCGCACTGACGCTGGCTTTTTGCGCCCCCTGCTGTGCGGTCGTTTCCGCCAGCAATTTGCGCGCAGTTTGCAGGGCGCGTGTGGAGAGTGCGAGATCCAGCCACGCCTGCGCCGCATCGCGTTGCAAATTCGCACGCGCCACCGAGGATTTCGCGTTCACGCTTTGCGCCTGTGCCAGCAGCGTGTCCGCTTTGCGATCGCGTTTTTCAGCACTGACGTATTGCTGCATCACGCCGATGCGCTGCATGGTCATGCCTTCACGGGTAAAACGGCGTGCGTTACTGCCCTGTACAGGCAGGTTATCAATACCGAATTTCAGCTTCGGGTCGGGAAGTTGACGGGCCGAATCTGCCATTGCATCCAGCGCCCGCGCTTCATTGCGGTTAGCGGATAATTCGGCAGAGTAGCGTTCTGCAGCGGCGAGGGTCTGCGTGAGCGTCAGTGGCTCCGCCGAAGCGGCGGAGCACACCAGGCCCAGCAACACCCCGCCGAGCGCCAGGCTCAGGGAGTATCGTTTCATCCTGCCCCCGTTATTCTTGCGGCGTCAGAGAAACGATCTGGTAACCGTTCGCGTTCTGCACAAACGCGAAGTCAACCTTTTCGCCCACGGCCAACTGCGATGGCGCAGCTTCCGACAGATCAAACTGCATGGTCATCGGCGGCCAGTTGAGATCAGGGATGGCTTTATGAGCGATAGAAACGGACTGCGGCGTGATTTTTTTGATAACGCCCTGGGCGTGGTAAACATGCGCCTGCATGGCGGTGTGCTGCGCCATGTCGTGATTCATGTCGTGGTTCTTGGCGTGCGCTTGCACGGCGGAAAAAGAGAGTACAGCCAGCACGCCTGTCAGCGCGCGAAAAATAGAAGAACGCATAGTAAAACTCCTGTTAATCGAAAATTAATTAAAATTCAACGAATTAACAGTTTCCTACTCGCGAAACCGGCAAAAACGGATGGTTGCCGGCGGCCCTGCTGCGGGAGGTGTGAGCGACCAACCCTCACGGACGGTATCAACACAAAGGGGTTTGGCGATGACCAGTGTCATGCTGACAGGTAGCGCGACTGGCGTCTGATGACCGCTGTCTTTTTGCGCCACATCCGGTACGCAATGCTTGTCGCACAGAGGCGCTTTCATTTGATGGGCAGGCGGCTGCATCGCATTATCGGTCATCATATGATCGTAATGCTGTGTCATTACCGTTTCGCCCTGCACATCCAGGTCGCAATCATGCGAGGCTATGGCCACCTGACTCTGGATCAATAGCCAGCCGAACGCGATCAGCAACATCGTCAGATGCCGCCTCATTACGCGTAAACGACTAATCCAGCCAGTGTGCATAATAACCTGTCAATCAATACGGGAACCGGGAGCGAGTATAGGCGCCGATATTTTTCTTTTTAAAGCTTTTTTTGATTAATTTACGTGGCTTATTCATTCGCAACCAAAGAAACTAATTTTATTAACTTTTTATTTTCTTTTTAGGTCCCATTACACCCATTGTTTTTTTGCGAACTTCCGCAACGGTATTTTTGTCATTTTGCGGAAAATAAGCAAAAATGCGCGATAATATACGCAAAACGAATCTTCCTTGATTTTAATCATCTACTCATTAGCGGTTATTCGGCACATTGCGTTTCTTCCTTTTCCGGTAGTCATTTTTCATGTTCTTTACGCTGGGATCCAGAACATTATGTTAACGTTTATTGAACTTCTGATTGGCGTCGTGGTAATCGTGGGTGTCGCACGCTATATCATCAAAGGTTACTCTGCCACCGGCGTGCTGTTTGTCGGCGGGCTGGCGTTATTAATCGTCAGTGCGCTGATGGGGCATAAAGTCCTGCCGGGCAGTGCTACCAGCACGGGTTACACCGCAACAGACATCGTTGAATACATCAAAATCTTGCTGATGAGCCGCGGTGGCGACCTGGGCATGATGATTATGATGCTGTGTGGGTTTGCCGCCTATATGACCCATATCGGTGCCAACGATATGGTCGTGAAGCTCGCCTCCCGCCCACTGCGTTTTATTAACTCGCCCTATTTATTAATGATTGCCGCCTATTTCGTTGCTTGCCTGATGTCCCTGGCGGTCTCCTCGGCCACTGGCCTTGGCGTGTTATTAATGGCAACGCTTTTCCCCGTGATGGTGAATGTGGGGATAAGCCGCGGGGCTGCCGCTGCTATTTGTGCCTCTCCGGCCGCGATTATTTTATCTCCTACCTCCGGGGATGTCGTTTTAGCCGCGAAAGCCGCTGAAATGCCGCTCATCGACTTCGCGTTTAAAACGACGCTGCCGATCTCCATCGCTGCCATTATCTTTATGGCCATCGCCCACTATTTCTGGCAGCGCTATCTGGATAAAAAAGAGAACATCACCGCAGAGATGCTGGATGTGAAAGACATCACCACCACCGCCCCATCTTTTTATGCCATTCTGCCGTTTACGCCGATCATCGGCGTGCTGATTTTCGACGGTAAATGGGGTCCGGAACTGCATATCATCACAATTCTGGTGATCTGCATGCTGCTCGCCGCAGTGCTGGAGTTTTTCCGCGGTTTCAATACACAGAACGTCTTTTCCGGCCTGGAAGTAGCCTATCGCGGCATGGCAGATGCGTTTGCTGGCGTGGTAATGCTGTTAGTTGCCGCCGGTGTCTTCGCGCAGGGTCTCAGCACGATTGGCTTTATCCAGAGTCTTATCTCCATTGCCACCTCGTTTGGTTCCGCAAGTATCATTCTGATGCTGGTACTGGTCATTCTCACCATGCTGGCGGCGATGACGACGGGCTCTGGTAACGCGCCGTTCTACGCGTTTGTCGAGATGATCCCGAAACTGGCACATGAGTCAGGCATCAACCCGGCGTACCTTTCTATTCCGATGCTGCAGGCCTCTAACCTTGGCCGTACCATTTCACCGGTATCCGGCGTGGTGGTTGCTGTAGCAGGTATGGCCAATATCTCTCCGTTTGAAGTGGTTAAACGGACATCCGTACCGGTCATTGTGGGTCTGATTGTGGTGATCGTGGCAACAGAGATCCTGGTTCCCGGCGCTGCCGTGCACTAACGGTCTGTCCTGCCATAACGCAAAAAGCGCCCCTCCGGCGCTTTTTGTGCTTTAATAACCTACGGAAATTATTTAAACACAATCATCAGGATCAGAAATGTTCAGAAAGGGACTCGTCGCCAGTCTGGGTGTCGCCATGGCGATGCTGTCGCTCACCCCCGTCCACGCTGCCCCACTCGAGCCCAAACAGTACGGTGACTTTGACCGCTACGTGCTGGCACTTTCGTGGCAAACCGGCTTTTGCCAGAGTCAGCATGACCGCGGAGGGCGCGAGCCGGAGGAATGCCGACTGCAAAAAGAGCTACCGCAAAAAATTGATTTTCTGACCGTTCACGGCCTGTGGCCAGGCCTGCCGAAATCTATTGCCGCCCGCGGCGTGGATGAAAAGCGCTGGATGCGATATGGCTGCGCCACGCGACCTGTTCCCAATATGCCGGAGGCGAAAATCAGCCAGAAATGTTCTGCTGCCGAAACCGGAATGTCACTGGAGGTGGCGAATAAGCTCAACACGGTTATGCCCGGCGCAGGTGGCACATCTTGTCTCGAACGTTACGAATACGCCAAACACGGCGTTTGCTTCGGCTTCGACCCGGATGCTTTATTCGGGACGATGGTGCGTCTGAATCAGGAAGTGAAACGCAGTGCTTTGGGGCTTTTTCTGGCGAACAATTACGGTAAACACGTCAGCCGTAGCGATTTTGACGCCGCCGTTGCTAAGGCCTGGGGCGATAACAGTGTTAAAGCGGTAAAACTGACCTGTAACGGTAATCCGGCGTATCTTACCGAAATGCAAGTCGCCATTGATGCGCGGGCAATCAACGAGCCACTTTCCGCGAAATCCCTGCTGGCGCAACCGCATCCGGGTAACTGCGGGAACGACTTTATTATCGACAGCGTCGGTTATTAATCTTCCCCTCTTTCCGCTTAAACACATAAACCCGGCAAATGTGAGCTAAGTCACTTCAAAGTTGCGTGCAGTCTCAGTATCATCCGAAGAGTTAAACCCTCGCTGCCAGACGGCGAGGGTTTTTCTTTGGATCAATCTGGCGGGATTTCGCCTCATGACATGGAGTAATAGATGTCCAGACCTGCAATTATCATCAATGAACTTGACGCTGAGCGCATTGACCGTCTGCTGGAGCAACCCGCTCATGCCAGTCTGCCGGTCGCGAAGGTGCTGAATGACGAACTGGATCGCGCGCAGATGTGCGCCCCCGAAGCGATGCCAGCCAACGTGGTTACCATGAACAGCACGGTAAAATTCCGTGAGCTTAAAAGTGGCGATATCCGCACACGTACCCTTGTATACCCGGCGCAAATGACCGATAGCGCGACGCAACTGTCCGTGATGGCTCCGGTCGGTGCGGCATTGCTGGGCTTACGCGTCGGCGATAGCATCCACTGGGAACTGCCCGGCGGTGCGACGACCGATCTCGAAGTGCTGGAGTTAATCTACCAGCCGGAAGCCGCTGGCGAATATCTGCGCTAAGCACGCCATACGCTGTTAAGAGGATGCAGACCGCATCCTCTTTCCTTTCCCCGCTCACCCGAATGTCGCATTTCGTTGTCCCGCTCAGGCCTCTATTGTGGTAAGAGGTTCTTGCCCTGGGTTCGCATATGAGCGAAACATGGATTATCGCCCTTATCTTTTTGATCGTGGCGGCGATTATCGTCGCGGCCGTGCTTTATCTCGAACGACACTGGTAACGCCCGGTTTACCGGAAAATCCTCATTTCTACGAAAACTCCAGCTCAAATAAATAATTGCCAGCGACGTAGCAGAATCATTCTGTCATTCCTGCTGAAATACCAGTGACATAATCTACAGGGAGACACGTTTATGTATCAGACAATCATTATGCCGGTAGATGTTTTCGAAATGGAGTTAAGCGACAAAGCCGTGCGTCACGCCGAGTTCCTTGCTCAGGACACGGGCGTCATCCATTTACTGCACGTTCTGCCTGCTTCTTCCAGCCTCAGCCTGCACCGATTCGCTGCCGATATTCGTCGTTTTGAAGAACACTTGCAGCATGAAGCGCAAACCCGGCTGACCACGATGATAAGCCACTTTTCAATCAGCCCTGAACGTATCCACACCCATGTCCGTCTGGGAAGCGTACGCGATGTGGTCAATGAAATGGCCGAAGAGTTACATGCGGATATGGTGGTGATTGGTTCACGCAACCCTTCTATCACTACCCATTTGCTGGGGTCGAACGCTTCGAGCGTAGTACGCCATGCACAGATTCCGGTGCTGGTAGTACGGTAAAAAAAAGAGGCTGCCTCAGGCAGCCTCTTGATTATTGCAGGTATTGTCCCTTCGTTCTTCGGGTTGCCTGCGCGTTAGCGTTATGCAACTCGAATGCGTTGGGATGTCTTACTTTCTTCTTATGCACGCTTAGTGCGGATCAGGTAGTCGAATGCGCTCAGAGAGGCTTTCGCACCTTCGCCAGTGGCGATAATAATTTGCTTGTACGGCACCGTGGTGCAGTCACCCGCCGCGAACACACCTTTGACGCTGGTTTCACATTTCGCATCAATGATAATTTCGCCCATACGGTTGCGCTCAATGGCACCTTCCAGCCAGGTAGTATTCGGCAGTAAACCAATCTGCACGAAAATACCGGCCAGCACGATATGATGCACATCGCCGCTCACGCGATCGCGGTACTCCAGCCCCGTCAGTTTGCTGCCATCGCCTTTCACTTCGGTAGTTTGCGCATTCAAGATGATGTCGACATTACCGAGGCTACGCACTTTATCCTGCAGCACCTGGTCAGCTTTCATTTCGGGCGCAAATTCCAGCAGGGTGACATGTTCCACAATACCCGCCAGATCGATGGCTGCTTCCACGCCTGAGTTACCACCGCCGATGACCGCAACACGTTTACCTTTAAACAGCGGACCATCGCAGTGCGGGCAGTAGGTCACACCTTTAGTACGATACTGTTCTTCGCCCGGCACGTTCATGTTGCGCCATTTTGCCCCGGTCGCAATGATGATACTGCGTGCTTTCAGTACGGCACCGGATGCGGTTTCAATCTGATGCAAACCACCTTCCACGGCAGCCGGGGTCAGTTTGGTCGCACTTTGCGAATCAATCACATCAACGTCGTATTCCGACACGTGGGCTTTCAGCGCGCCCGCCAGTTTTTGACCTTCGGTCTTCGGCACGGAGATGTAGTTTTCGATGTCCACGGTGTCCAGCACCTGACCACCAAAACGCTCACCCATCAGCCCGGTACGGATACCCTTACGTGCGGAGTAAACTGCTGCCGCCGCACCAGACGGGCCGGAACCGACAATCAGCACATCATACGCGTCACGCTTGTTCAGCTCTTCTGCGGCACGTTTTTCCGCGCCGGTATCAATTTTGGCCACGATTTCAGCAAGCGTCATACGACCCTGACCAAACTCTTTACCATTGACGAAGACAGCCGGAACGCCCATCACATTACGGTCAGTGATTTCATTCTGGTAGGTGCCGCCATCAATCGCCGTATGTTTAATGCGCGGGTTCAACACTGCCATCAGGTTAAGCGCCTGTACGACATCCGGGCAGTTATGGCAGGTCAGTGAGTAATAGGTTTCAAATTCAAAATCACCGTCGATATCGCGAATCTGTTCGAGCAGAGACTGCGCTTCTTTCGACGGGTGACCACCGGTCCACAGCAGTGCCAGAACCAGTGAGGTAAATTCGTGACCCAGCGGCGAGCCTGCAAAGCGCGGCCCCTGGTTTGAACCTGGGTTGGTAATAAGGAACGACGGTTTGCGCACTGCCAGCGTGTTGTCTTCTTTAAAAGAAACTTTATCTGACAGTTCAGCAATTTCAGCCAACAGTTCCTTGATCTCTGCCGATCTGGCGCTGTCATCCAGCGTGGCAATCAGCTCAACAGGTTTAGTCAGTTTCTCAAGGTAAGCCTTGAGCTGCGTTTTCATGTTTGTGTCGAGCATTTTTAATCTCCTGGGCTTAAAACATCATCATGCAAGCTGCCTTATTACGACGGCTCCAATGCAACTTGAATCATGGTGCGCGGGATAAAAATCGGGTGCAGAACTGCACCCGATTTCAGACGTAATTTCCGAGTATTTCACGTCAGAGCAAGGCGGCTAGCCTGAGAGTCCCCGGGGGCTTACAGCAGTAAGTGACCGGGGCGAGCAGGTGACGCCAACGCCGCTATGGCGCGAAAGACGACGGAATTTCAATTCACAAGGCTTTCGTGTTACAGAAAGGCGGCAAGCTTATGAATCCCCGGGAGCTTACATCAGTAAGTGACCGGGGTGATTAAGCGCAGCCAACGCATCTGTAGCGCGAAAGACGCCGTGAATTTTAGATTTTACCAACCAGATCCAGGGAAGGAGCCAGCGTCGCGTCGCCTTCTTTCCACTTAGCCGGGCATACTTCGCCTGGGTGGGAAGCAACATACTGTGCTGCTTTGATTTTACGCAGCAGGTCAGATGCGTCGCGGCCGATACCTTCAGCGGTAACTTCGATAGCCTGGATGATACCCTGCGGGTCAACGATGAAGGTACCACGGTCAGCCAGACCTTCGTCTTCACGCATGATTTCAAAGTTACGGGTCAGGGCGCCAGTCGGGTCGCCGATCATCGCATATTTGATTTTAGCGATGGTGTCAGAGCTGCTGTGCCATGCTTTGTGCGTGAAGTGGGTGTCGGTAGAAACAGAGTAAACGTCTACGCCCAGTTTCTGCAGTTCTTCATAATGGTCAGCAACGTCACCCAGTTCCGTCGGGCATACGAAAGTGAAGTCAGCCGGGTAGAAGAAGAAGACGCTCCAGCGGCCTTCGGTATCTTTCTCAGTAACTTCTACGAACTCACCGTTTTTGAACGCCTGGTTTTTAAAAGGTTTGATTTTGGTGTTAATTAAAGACATCTATACTTCCTCCGTGTTTTCGTTGAGGTGTAAGTTAACGATTTTTTTCCGATTCGGCTAATGCGTTTGCATTATCAAATCAATAAGCGTTAGCTAACAACCCGCACAAAACTGCTTAATGTACCGAACATGAACGTGCATAAGGTCGACGGGGATCCCATCGGTAAAAACAAAAAAGCCACCTCACGGGTGGCTTTAGACCTGAAATACCCGTGGGTGCTTCAGCGCCAGTCATACTGGCATCGTGTTGCGCGACAAGATAAAAGTTATCGCACAGACAGTGGGGATTACAACACTCTCGCTGTCACATAACAATGCACGGGCTCCAGATACTGCCTATGGTTGTAATAGGTTTTACCGTCGTTAAACTCATCTCATTGTTACTTAAGGTTTTTTATGCTTAAACGTCTACTCGCCCTTTCTCTTTTGTCTTTCTATGTTCAGGCAGAAGAGCTGCCTGCGCCCGTACAAGCTATTGAAAAACAAGGTATCACTATCATTAAATCCTTCGATGCGCCGGGCGGTATGAAAGGCTATCTGGGGAAATATCAGGATATGGGCGTCACCATTTATGTTACGCCAGACGGCAAACAGGCGATTTCTGGCTATATGTATGACGCCGCTGGCACCAATCTGAGTGAGAAAATGATTCAGGATGAGATCTACTCACCGGCAGGTCGGGCGCTTTGGCAGCAGATGGAAAAATCAACCTGGATCCTTGATGGCAAAAAGGACGCACCGCGTGTGATCTACGTTTTTGCCGATCCTTTCTGCCCGTACTGCAGCCGGTTCTGGCAACAGTCACGTCCCTGGGTTGAGGCCGGTAAAGTACAAATCCGCACATTATTGGTTGGGGTCATCAAACCCGAAAGTCCGGCGGCGGCGGCAGCCATTTTGGGCGATAGCGACCCGGCCAAAAAATGGCATGACTATGAGCAATCTCTCGGGAAAATGACGCTGGATTTACCCAAAACCATTCCCCCGACAATCATGAATGTACTAAAAAGTAATCAAACATTAATGGACGAATTGGGGGCAAATGCCACTCCGGCCATTTACTACATGAATAAAGACAATGTGCTGCAGCAGGAAGTTGGACTCCCTGATGAAGAAAAATTGAAGCTGATTTTTGGCGAGTAAGAGCAAAAAAACAAAATAATGGCAAAATGTGAGCCGGAGAAAAACATCAGCGAAAGTTATGATTATTTCTCCGGAACTCTTTTTTTGTTACCAATAATAAACACCTGTAGCAAAACAGCGAACAAATAAACAAAATCACAAACGTAATGAATATAAATACCCCAAAACATTTAAAATAATTATATCATTGAAATCTATAGAAAATTAAAGATTAACTCTTTGTTTAATTTCATTATCATTCCCAGCCTAAGTAGGTAATCGCCTGGGATTAATTGACGGTGAAAATTGACAAAAAAATTCTGGAACAGGATGTTCTGGACGCCAGCATGGAAAGAATTAAATGGACACTGGAAAACTTTCAGAGAGTATGCGTCTCTTTTTCGGGTGGAAAAGATTCCAGCATCATGCTCAATCTGACGGCGCAACTGGCACGTCAGCTAAAAAAGAAAATCAACATCTTATTTATCGACTGGGAGGCTCAGTTTAGCTATACCATCGAGTATGTTGAACGTATGCGTGCTGAATACAGCGATATTACAGAGCGCTTCTTCTGGATTGCCTTGCCACTGACTACACAAAATGGTTTATCGCAATTTTCCCCCACCTGGCAATGCTGGCAACCCGGCGTTGAATGGGTACGGCAACCTCCTGAACATGCGATAACGGATCCTGCCGAGCTGCCTTTTTATCAACACGGCATGACCTTTGAATCGTTTGTCAGTGAGTTTGCCGACTGGTTTGCCAATCATCGCCCGGCAGCCATGATGATTGGTATTCGCGCTGACGAATCTTACAACCGCTTTATGGCTATCGCGTCGGCACGCAAAATGCGTTTCGCCGATGATAAGCCCTGGACTACCGCTGCCCCACGCGGGCATGCCTGGTACATTTACCCAATTTATGACTGGAAAATAGCCGATATCTGGACCTGGTTTGGTAAGACCCAAACGCCTTATAACCCATTATATGATTTGATGTATCAGGCAGGCGTGCCCACGCGCTATATGCGTATTTGTGAACCTTTCGGCCCTGAGCAACGCCAGGGACTGTGGCTCTATCACGTTATTGAACCTGAGCGCTGGGCACTCATGTGCGAGCGGGTCAGCGGCGTCAGCAGCGGCGGGATTTATGCCGGTCAGGACAACCTTTTCTATGGTCACCGAAAACTCACTAAACCTGCGCATTTGAGCTGGCGGGAATATGTCCTTTTCTTGCTCGACAGCATGCCGGAGCAATCTGCGGAGCATTATCGCAACAAAATTGCCGTTTATTTGCGTTGGTTTGAAAAACAGGGCCTGCCATTCATCCCCGATAGCCAGCCCGGGGATGTTGGCGCAAAGGATATACCTTCCTGGCGCCGCATCTGCAAAGTGCTACTCAATAACGATTACTGGTGCAGGGCACTCTCTTTTAGCCCCACCAAAACAAGCAACTACAAGCGGTATCACGAACGAATCAAAAACAAACGTAAGGAGTGGGGAATTCTATGCAACAGCGATTAATCAGCGAAATTGAAGTATTTCTCGGCGCATTACCTGAGGAAGAACGGATTGAAGCTATCAATGATTTTCGTCGTACTCTCCACGCATTAAGCCCGTTTCGCGATCAGCCTGTCGATTGCGTTTTATGGGTGAAGAACGACCACATTTCCCCAAATGACTACAACCCTAACAATGTTGCACCGCCGGAGAAACGGTTGTTACTGAAATCACTGGAGGCCGACGGTTTCACCCAACCCATCGTGGTGCAGGAAGACAAACCTCATCACTTCGAAATTGTCGATGGTTTTCACCGCCACGAACTGGGCAAAAGTCGGGCGGCGCTAAAAAGTAAACTTAAAGGCTATCTCCCGATTACTTGCCTGAACAGCGACAGAGCCAGCAAGTCCGATCGTATGGCGGCCACCATCCGGCATAACCGGGCACGTGGTCGCCATCAAATCAATGAGATGTCGGAAATTGTTCGTGAGCTCTCACGGATAGGCTGGACAGAAGAGCAGATTGGCCAGGAGCTGGGAATGGACAGCGATGAAGTGCTGCGCCTGAAACAGATTAACGGCCTGACAGAACTCTTTGCAGGCCGTCGATTCTCGCGTGCGTGGACGGTTAAATAGCGTCGGTTATAGCTTGCATAACCGTTCAGCGGCTGCCAGCAGCGTCGATTCCTGCTTTGCAAAACACAGGCGAATCAGCTTATGCGGGAAGGGGTCGGCGCAGAAAACCGACAGCGGAATAGCCGCCACCCCAACTTCTTTTGTCAGCCACTGGCAAAAATTCACATCATCAAGATCGGAAATGGCGCTGTAATCGGCAAGCAAAAAGTAAGTGCCTTCGCACGGCAGGATCTCCAGCCGACTGCTGCTGAGCGCATTGACCAGCACATCGCGACGAGCCTGATAAAACGCAGGCAACTGGCGATAATGTTCCGGCTCGCTTCGCAGCATATCCGCCAGTGCCAGTTGCGCAGGCGTATTGACCGAGAAGGTCAGGTATTGATGCACCTTACGCAGCTCGGCGCTAATGGCAGCCGGTGCCACACAGTACCCCACCTTCCAGCCGGTCATATGGAAGGTTTTACCAAACGAAGAAACGGCAATCGCCCGCTGACGCAATTGCGGGTGCGCCAGCACGCTGGCATGGCCCGCTTCGGCAAAGCAAATATGTTCGTAGACTTCATCGCTCAGCACATAGATTTCTTTCTCGCCAATCGCCTGCCATAACGCCGCGAAATCCTCTTTGCGCCATACCGTCGCAGACGGGTTATGCGGCGTATTAAGGATAACCAAACGGCTTTTATCGCTCAGCAGTGCAGCGAATGCCTGCCAGTCCACGCGAAAATGCGGCGGTTGCAGGGCAATACGTTTTAGCACACCACCAGACAACTCCACCGCCGGGGCGTAGCTGTCATAACTGGGATCAAAGCAGATGACTTCATCGCCTTTACGCACCAGCGCGGTGATCGCTGCATACAGGGCCTCGGTCGCCCCTGCCGTCACTGTGATATCGCTGCCCGCGTCCGGTTTGTAGCCATACAGTTCTTCGGTTTTATCAGCAATGGCCTCGCGCAACGCCTGCACCCCGGTCATTGGCGCGTACTGATTCGCCCCTTGTGCCACGTGGTAAGCCAGCCGCTCTTGCAAGTAGCGTGGACCATCAAAATCCGGGAATCCCTGAGACAGGTTGATGGCCTTATACTGCTGCGCCAGCGCACTCATTTGCGTGAAAATAGTGGTGCCTAAAGCGGGAAGTTTACTTTGGGGAATCAGTGCGTTATCGCTCATGGTTGCGTGCCTGCTTGTAATACTGATGTTGCTGCCACTATAACACGATGTTAGTATTTGGCAATCAAGACGCTTAGACGTCTAAACCATAAGATTATTCCTGCCGACGCGCAACCCAGGAAGACTATGACAAACAACCTGCAACTCCATGAGCTCGTTAACGCCTGTCACTGGATAGGCCAGAAAGGCTGGTCCCCTGCCACCGGCGGCAATATGTCGGTGCGTGAAGATGCACAATGGTGCTGGCTGAGCGAATCCGGCAAAGACAAAGGCAGCCTGACGACAGCGGACTTCCTGCAAGTGTCGCTCGCCGATAACCATGCGCCGTCGGGGCGTAAGCCGTCAGCGGAAACGGGCCTGCACACGCTGATTTACCGCCTGTTCCCGGATGCGAATGCGGTGCTACATGTCCATACGGTGAATGCCACCGTACTGTCACGCGTTGAGCGTGCCCCTGAATTGCTCATCAGCGGCTTCGAAATGCAAAAATCCCTGCGCGGGCAAACCACCCATCTTGATACCGTGCCGATTGCAATTTTCGATAACGCCCAGGATATTGATGCCCTCGCCCGCCATATTGAACATTACGCGCAAGAACGCCCCTTGAACTATGGCTTTTTGCTGCGTGGTCACGGTCTGACCTGCTGGGGGCGCGATGTGGCTGAAGCGCGTCGCCATCTGGAAGGGCTGGAATTTTTATTTGAATGCGAAATGCAGCGCCGTCTGCTGGAGAAATAATGATCCGCGCGATAGTTACCGACATAGAAGGTACCACCAGCGATATTCGCTTTGTGCACAACGTATTATTTCCCTATGCCCGCGAACGTCTGTCGGCTTTTCTGAACGCGCAGCAGTATATCGAGCCGGTAAAAACCATCCTCGATAACCTGCGTGAAGAGATAGCCCAGCCGGAGGCAACCACCGCCGATCTGCTTGATACGCTTGTGCAGTTTATGGATGAGGACCGTAAATCCACGCCACTGAAAGCGCTACAGGGCATTATCTGGCGTGATGGCTACGTCAATGGCGACTTCACCGGTCATCTTTACCCGGACGTATTACCCGCGCTGGAAAAATGGAAAGCCAAAGGTATTGATCTTTATGTTTATTCCTCTGGCTCAGTGGCAGCGCAAAAACTGTTATTTGGCTACAGCGACGAAGGTGATATTACTCATCTGTTCAGCGGCTACTTCGACACCCTGGTAGGGGCGAAGCGCGAGGTTCAGTCCTATCGCAATATCGCTGAACAACTGGGCGTGCCGCCGGGGCAGATCCTGTTCCTCTCTGATATCCATCAGGAGCTGGACGCCGCAGCGCAGGCCGGTTTACGAACCATACAACTGATTCGCGGCGACCATGACGCGGCGAGCCATCATCACCAGGTTCCCTCTTTCGACCACATTAAGCCGGAGCAGATCCCCTCATGAGCGCACTGACGATTTATTCTGACAAAGACGCCAGCAAGCCTGTCTGGCAAAGCACCGACGCCGCCGGGATTCAGCAAAAGCTGAACGCCAAAGGCGTCCGTTTTGAACGTTGGGAAGCCGACCGTGACCTGGGCGCAGATCCATCACCGGAGACGGTGATCGTCGCCTACCAGCACGCGATCGACAAACTCGTTGCCGAGAAGGGCTACCAGAGCTGGGATGTGATCAGCCTGCGTGCCGATAATCCGCAAAAAGAGGCGCTACGCGCAAAATTCCTCAACGAACACACCCACGGCGAAGACGAAGTACGTTTCTTCGTGGAAGGCGCCGGGCTGTTCTGCCTGCATATTGGTGACGAGGTGTACCAGGTATTGTGCGAGAAGAACGACCTGATCTCCGTGCCCGCCGGTACCCCGCACTGGTTTGATATGGGTTCCGAGCCGAACTTTACCGCCATTCGCATTTTCGACAACCCGGAAGGCTGGATCGCACAGTTCACCGGCGATGCGATTGCGGAAAACTATCCGCGGCTGGCGTGAGTTCCCGCCCCCTTGTTGTGGCCCTGCATTCACGCGGGGCTTTTTTTGGCCCCTACCCATTCCTGTAGCCTGTCTTTTCTCCTGCTAAACCCGGCCTATACTTGCTCTTTTTGCGAATGCGATTCACAGGGAAGGAAGAATGAAGAAAATCATATTGATGCTCCTGGCGATGGTGCTGAGCGGTTGCGCCACCACGGTGCCAATGCCGAAAGAGGACACTCTCGACTACCTGCGGGTGACGGAAAATAATATTACGGTCATGTCAGACAAGTACGGCTATGTCTTTAAACGTGATAAGACCCGTGATGTTTATAACGACTACAAAGCCTTTTATGACGAGTTCGGGGATAAAAGCCCCGGTGTGGCGGTGTACTTTGTGGTGAAAGATAAAGATGTCACGGCGGAATATCGCGCGATTGTCGATGCAACACAGTTAACATCCGCCCAGAAGGACAGGCTCAAATATCATTATAACGCGCATGTGATGGAGTCCGGGAAAACGATGGTCGCCGTGTTTAAAGCCAAAGGCACTTATGATGGGAGCCTGCATTACTCTACCGCTGACGCGACCAGACTGGATCCTCCTGTGACGGTGACGATCACCGACAAAACCGAACAGAATGTGAGTTATATGGCGCCGTTGATGATCCCCATTTTCCCGCTGGTGATGATGTACGGTTGCGCGAAGGGACCCTGTGTTTAAGGGATGCAACGTTACCTGCCCCCGGATGGCGGCGTAACCGCCCTACCCGGGCCACCGCTCGCCGAACCGGGCTTGCTCGTAGCCCGGCTAAGCGCAGCGCCAGCCGGGAAACGCCAGGCGCATCATTTCCGCGCCAGGATCCTCGCTCTCGCCTGGGTAAAGAACACAGGCAACAGCACTTCAAGCATAAACAATACCAGGCTTATCTTTTGGTTATCCTCACCCGGACGCCAGTTCCCGAGGATGGCCGAGAGCACAAAAAAAACCACGCCCGCTGTCAGCATCGCGATGCCATACAGACGATTGGCCCGATACCACAGCTCGTCATCATTGCGCGTTCGCGCGGTTCTTATCCCATACCAGCGGTTCGGTTTCACCTTCTGCAAAAGCAGCGGAATGGCAATAGCCATTAATATCAGACTGGTGATACTCAGCCAGATAAAATTCATATCCATCAGCGACTCTCCCTTTAAACGCCTATATCCCCGAAAAAGGGATATTCACTGTCATGATGGATGGTAGAGGAAAATTAACGGACGAATAAGAGTAACGTCATATTTTGATTAACTTTAGAGGGAGATGTAACAGCTTGCTGCTAGTCATGCCACGGCTCAACACCGTAGGATTCCTCTCCTGACCTTACGGCCTCGAGAATGGATGCGTGAAATATCCCCTGTTTTTATTATTACTGACTTTACCAGCACTGGCGGCACGTGCGGATGACGCCGTCAAACTTAACTGCCCGCCCCGTGGGGCCATCACCGTCTCCTTTTTTGATTACTATCTCATCACCATGAAATGGGGGGATCACTTCCAGGTCGCCTCAGGCAAATTGCAAAGCCACACCAAAGCCGGAGTACCTTTCTGGACCACCACCTTTGGCAATGGCGACGATCTGGCCTATTTCCCCAACTCCCATCAGTACTATCTGTTTTATGCGGGTTCGCGCGATCCTGTGCAATGTTCGGAACAGGAAAGCTACGTCTATCCGGTCATTACTCCGCCGCGTTATGAAAACAATATCGTCAGCAGCAAAAAAAGTGCGCCGCAGACGCCAAACAGTGAAATTGATAATTCTCAGGTGATTTTGCCGGGTTCCGGCGCACAGGGATAACCCCTCTCCGGACAGAGAGGGGCAGCTTGCTGATTAACGAAGTTGTTTTTGCGTATGCCACAGCGCGGCAACGCTCAGGAACACGGTAACCATCAGGTAGAAGCCCGGTGCGAAGTGGCTGCCGGTTGCGCTGATAAGCAGCGTACAGATAAATGGCGCAAACCCGCCGAATACCGTGACGGCGATGTTGTAACTGATGGACATCCCACTGGCCCGGGTCGATACCGGGAAAATATCCGCCATCACCGACGGAATGGTCGAAAAGTAGATGGATTTCAACAACGCCATCCATCCCACCAGCAGTGAAAGCGACAGGGGCGTGACGTTCAGGCTGGTCAGCCAGAACGCGGGCAGCAGCGTAAACGCCAGCAGGCCCAACGCGGTCCATAGCAGACGCTCACGCCCGACACGCTCCGCCAGCAGGCCACCTATCGGCGTCACCACGGTAAGAATCACCCCGGCCAGCAAGGTCGCGCTGTAGGCGGATGACGCGGGCAGGCCAAGACTTTTGGTCGCCCAGGTCGGCACATAATTGAGCATGTAGTTAATTGCCGTGGAGACCACCATCAGACCAATCGCCAGCGCCAACAGGCGTTTTTGCGAACCCAGCAGTTGCTTCACCGGATGACGCGGCTTCTCGATCTCAACATACGCTTCAGGCTCGTGCACATGGCGACGGATCCACAGCCCAACCGGGCCAATCAGCAAACCAAAGGCGAACGGCACGCGCCATCCCCAGTCCAACAACTGCTCCGGCGTCAGCCAGTGTGCCAGGCCCAGACCAAAGGCGGATGCCATCAGTGTACTGGCTCCCTGAGTGGCGAACTGCCAACTGGCGATAAAGGTCTTACGCTCCGGGAAGTGCTCCACCAGAAACGCCGTCGAACTACCAAACTCACCGCCTGCGGAGAAGCCCTGAATCAGGCGCGCCAGCAAAATCAGCAGCGGCGCGGCCAAACCGAGGGTGGCATAACCGGGCATAAAGGTGATCATCGCCCCGCCCAGCATCATCAGGTTGATAGAGAGCAGCAGCGAGGCCTTACGACCGTGTTTATCGGCATAAGCGCCCAGCACCACCGCCCCCAGTGGGCGAATCAAAAAGGCGATACCAAAGCTACCGAAAGCGAGCAGCAGAGAGACCGTTGGATTAGTCGTCGGGAAAAAGACCTGGGCGATATAGCTGGCAAAGAAGCCGTACACTGCAATATCAAACCACTCCAGGGCATTACCAATACAGGTGGCAAAAAGCGTTTTCGCCAGGTTCGGGCGCACGCTGCCCTGCTCTGTCTCACGGGCGAGAGTTGTCATTTTGCACCTCCATTCTGATGCGCCTGATGGCTGGCAAGCAGTGCCGCTCCCCGCTCGCCCAAATCCCAGAACAGGCGGGTCATGATCGCCAGCCCCTCGCGGGCAATGGCAATCGGCAGGTGCTCGTCCGGCGCATGCTGGCCACAGGCCGGGTACGAATGCGGCACCCACAGCGTTGGCAGGCCCAAAATCCCGGCAAACACATCATTAGGCAGCGAGCCGCCGAGGTTCGGCAACAGGGCCGGTTTCTTGCCGGTCGTCTCCGCCATCGCCTCAAGCGTCCAGTTCACCAGCGGATCGGTCGGATCAAAGCGCGTTGCAGGGGTGCCGCGCACTTCGCTGATGGTCACCATAGAAAAGCCGTGCGCGTCCAGATGCGCACGAACCGCCTGCTCCAGATGTTCCCAGTCGGTCCCCACCACAAAGCGCAACTGGCAGACCGCTGTCGCCTGCCCCGGGATCGCGTTCATGGGCTGTGCCGGATTCCCTGTCAGGAAAGAGAGCACTTCCAGGGTATTCCAGCCAAACAGTTTTTCTGCCGCCGACAATCCGGGCTCGCCCCAGTTCGGGTCGGTGATGGGATCGTTTTCGCCACGTGCCGGGGTGATATCTGCCAGAATGGCTTTCAGTTCAGGCGTTAAGGCGGGCGGTTTCAGCGCCGCAATCTGGATTTCGCCTTTACCATCCACCAGGCTCGCGATGGCGTTTGCCAGTTGCGTACCGGGGTTGCTCAGCAGCCCGCCCCAGTTGCCAGAGTGATAATCTTTGGCGCGCGCATTAATGGTCAGACGGAAGTTGGCGCAGCCACGTGAACCGAGGAATAGCGTCGGGCGCTCTGCACTCAGGCGCGGTCCATCAGAGGCGATAAACAGGTCTGCATTGATGCGTGCTTTAAGTTGTTCGCAGATGGCGGCCAGCCCTGGCGAACTCACCTCTTCACCCATTTCACACAGCCAGACGCAGTTAAACCCCAGCCGACCATTACGCGCGTGATAAACCTGCTCCAGTGCGGCGAGGTTAACCGAATGTTGACCTTTGTTGTCAGCCGTACCGCGTCCGTACCAGTTGCCATCACGCTCGACCAGCGTCCACGGCGAAAGCCCTTCGGCCCAGCGTGCATCGTCACCGAAGACCACATCGCCATGTCCGTAGCACATCACGGTGGGCAGCGTCGGGTCTTCTTCGCGGCTGGCGAGTAAAAATGGTCGGGCGGCATTGACCGGGTTAGCAATCACCTCGGTCGTAAAGCCCAATTCCTGAAAAGCGGGAATGAATACGTCGTTGTAATAGCGTGTGAGCGCGTCATCCCTGTCATTACGCTGGCTTTCGCTGGGGATTGCCACCCGGCTGGCAAGGATGCTTTTAAAATGGCCGCTGTCGAACCACGCCAGCGCCTGGTCGATGATCTGTTGTGTTGTCATGTTGTTTGCCCTGTCTGTCCCCGTCAAATGTCGAGCCGCAGTTGCGTGGCTGCAACGCGAATTTTTCAGGGTTCATTTGCTGCCGATGGCGCAATGAGATGTTGTTGTCTTTTTGTTCTAAACCAGAACAGAGCCTTGCCACAATAATAATAATTGTAATTTGGCGTTGCTTTTTTGATAAGGGTACACTGCACAATCTCAGGGCATCGCAGAGGATTCATCTATGTTGAGCAATGAACTACGCTACTTTTTTGCGGTGGCCACCACTGGCTCTCTCAGCACCGCCAGCGAACAGCTTTACGTGGCGGGTTCCGCCATCAGCCGACAAATCCACAAGCTGGAGACCCGGCTGGGCGTCACGCTCTTTGAACGGCATTCGCGCGGTATGGTTTTAACCGATGCCGGGCAGATTCTGGCTAACCATGTGCGCAAAAACATGCGCGATATGGAATTTGCGATGGCCGAAATTCAGGGGCTGAAAGCGGTGCGCAAAGCCCTGGTACGTATTGCCTGTACCGAGGGCATGGCGTTTGACCTGTTGCCAGGGGTACTGGCGCGTTTTCGTCAGCAACACCCTGCGGTGAGTTTTGATTTGCAGGTCGGCACGGCGATGCAGGTGGCGGAGTGGGTCCGGCGCAATGATTGTGATGTCGCGTTTCAGTTCAGCCTCGCGCCTGAACGGGACGTGGAAATTATTGCCGCCTGGCCCGCGCCGGTACTGTTGCTGTTGGCGGATGAGCATCCATTGGTGTCGCAGCCGGGTGTGGCGATGGAAGATTTGCACCACTATCCGCTGGTTCTCCCGGAGGCGGGCACCACGCTGCGCCAGCTTTTTGATCTCTCCTGTCGCATGGCGGGCACCTTTCTGGAACCGGCGTTCAGCAGCAATAATTTTGCCGCCCTGTACGGTTTTACCCGTCATACACCGGATGCTCTGACCGTATGCAGCCATTTCAGCGTATTGTGGCGCGCAAAGCAGGATGGCATGACGCTTAAAACGATCAATAACTCATCGCTAAGCCAGCGCACTTTGCAGATTCAGGTGCCGGGAAGCAAACACCGACCGACTGCGGTCAATGCTTTCCTCGAACTCACCGCCCAGGATCTGGACAGAGAACATAAGCAGTGGATGGCGGAACTGACCCAGGCTTAAGCGGCGAGATGCTGCTTAAGCGCATCGAGAAACAGGCCGAGCGCCGCATGCTGATGATCGCGGGATTGATATAACCCATAAATGCCCAGCGGCTGCGGCTCCAGTTGCGGCAGTACGCTGACCAGTTGCCCACTCTGAAGCCCCATGCGCGCCTCAATTTCCGGCACCAGCGCCAGCCCTACATCCGCCATCGCCATATCGCACAGCAAAGACGATATCCCGGCGCTGAAATTACCATTAACCGCAACGGCGACAGTGCCCTTTTCCGGATCGCGAAACGTCCATGATTGTCCTGAAAAGCGGCTGTAATGCAGACAATTGTGCTGAGCGAGATCGTCAAGGGTTTCAGGCTGCCCGGCTCTCGCAAGGTAGCCCGGTGAGGCACACAATACCGAACGGCATTCCCCCAGCGCGCGGGCAATCACCCCAGGTTCCGGGGAATTGGTTATCCGTATCGCCAGGTCGATGCGCTCACCCACCAGGCTGACCGGCTGATTATTAATATCCACTTCAATGCGCAGCGCCGGGTAGCGCGCCAGAAACGCCGGAATCACCGGCCCCAGCAGGTGGGTCGCCGTAAAGTGGGCGCAGGCAATACGCAGCGTGCCCGAAGGCGTCAGACGCGTGGCGTCACCTTCAATGTCTTGCGACAGAGAAGCCAGTTGCCGCGTTTTCTCAAGGATTTTCTCACCGGCGGGGGTTAACGTTAGCCGCCGCGTCGAGCGATGAATCAAGCGCGCCCCGGCCCATTTTTCCATTTCATCCAGATAGCGGCTGACCATCGGGCGTGAAATACCCAGCGAACGTGCCGCCGCGCTCAGGCTGCCCAGTTCGCAAATCCGGTTGTAGGTCATTGCCGCCATGATCCTGTCCATTGCCACTCCATTTGATCGTTTTACGAAACACAGCATGAATTGTTTCAGGAATAGTAGCAGAAGCTACAATCCGTAGAATGGTGATCACTGACTCTCTGGAGAACTGCATGATGGGATTTCAACCCGGCCTTTACTGGATAATCGATCCGCTTTGCGGCTGGAGCTATGGCGCATTGCCCTTGCTCAACCGTGTGGCACAGGATTTTACGCAACAGCATATTTTACCGGGGGGATTATTCATCGGCACCCGGCGCAGAAAGCTCGACGCCGGGTGGCTCTCGCATGTTCATGAACATGATGCGCGTATCGCTGCTTTAACCGGCATGACTTTCGGCAGCGATTACCGTACGCAGTTGCTGGCGAACAGCGAGATGGTGCTGGATTCCCTCCCCGCCAGCCGTGGGCTTCTGGCTGCACAACGCTTTGCGACTCCCGGTAGCGATATCCAGTTTCTGAATACTGTACAGCGCGCCTGGTACGAACAGGGACAGGACATTACCCGCGCCGATGTGGTTAATGAAGTACTTAGTCGATCCGTTGGGTCAGACATCATGCTGGGGCAAATTCCGGAAAATGAAGCGCTGGATGCCATTCAACATGGACGAATGCTGATGGCACAAACAGGCGGCCAGGGCTTCCCCACCGCGGTATTCATCAACAAAGACGGGCAGTACACGCTCTTACCTGTCTCGCGTTATTACGGGCAACCAGAGGCATTTTTCACACTGGTTAGTCCCCTTCTCTCTTCACTTAGCCATTAAGGAATGCCATGAACGCAAAGTCCGCCACCCTGTTACTGTCGCTGGCCGCCGCACCGGTATTTGCCGCACCACTGCAACTGGATGTGTATAACCCGCAGGAAAAAGGCATTTTCCCGGTCTCTTCAACGCTGGTCTCCGGGCCAAAAGAAGCCGTGCTGTTTGATGCGCAGTTCAGCGTTAAAGATGGCGAGGAACTGGTGAAGCTCATCAAAGCGCGTGGCAAAACGCTAAAAGAGATTGTGATCACCTCTGGCGACCCGGATTTTTATTTTGGTCTCGAACCGCTGGTAAAAGCCTTCCCACAGGCAAAAGTGGTGGCGTCCAAAGCGGTGGTTGACCATATCAAGGCAACGAAAGAGGCCAAACTGGCCTTCTGGGGGCCGCAGATGAAAGATGGCGCGCCAACGACACTTATCGTTCCGCAAGCAACCACCACCACACGTTTTACCATCGACGGGGAAACGCTGGAACTGAAACACGCAGGTGATTATGCCGCCTATATCTGGATCCCGGCGAACAAGGCCATTTTAGGCGGCACCGGTATTGCGTCAGGAATTCATGTCTGGACGGCAGATACCCAGACCCCGGTCATTCGCCAGGGATGGATGAACGTATTACGCGAAATGCAGGCACTGAAACCCCGACAGGTTATTCCGGGTCACTACCTGGGTGAACGCCCGGCAGGCGATGGGGCGATTACTTTCACCCATGATTATTTGAAAACATTCGAACAGACACTGAACCATCAGAAGGGCTCAGCGGCCGTGATCGAGGCGATGAAAGCTGCGTATCCTGGGCTTGCGGATGAGAGCTCGCTGGAGTTGAGCGCAAAGGTGAACACCGGCGAGATGAAGTGGTAACGGCAAACATCCCGGCTGGCGCTGCGCTTAGCCGGGCTAAGTTTTCGGACGGTAGCCCGGATCAGGCATTTACGCCGCCATCCGGGAGAAAATAGATGAGGGTCAAAGAGCGCCTCAGCGGGCAAAAAACCCGCCACTCACCTGCTCAGGTGTGACCACGCCGCTGTCGAGCACCCAGCCACTGATAAGTGCGGCGGGCGTGACGTCAAAAGCCGGGTTATAGACCTGCGCATTTTCCGGCGCCCACTGCACGGCGCCAAAGCTCCCGGCAACACCCGTCACTTCACTCGCAGCGCGCTGCTCGATAGGAATCGCCTCGCCGTTCGGGCAGTTCGGATCCAGCGTGGTTTGCGGTGCGGCAACATAAAACGGAATGCCGTGGAATTTCGCTAATACCGCCAGGGAGTAGGTGCCGATTTTGTTGGCGACATCGCCGTTAGCGGCAATCCTGTCTGCCCCCACCCAAATCGCGTCCACCTGCCCTTTGCCCATCAGGCTGGCGGCCATGGAGTCGGTAATTAACTGATAGGGCACCCCAAGTTCGCCTAACTCCCAGGCCGTCAAACGCCCGCCCTGCAACAACGGACGCGTCTCATCCACCCAGACATTCGCCACCTTGCCCTGCTGATGGGCCAGCGCAATAACACCCAGCGCCGTACCGACGCCAGCGGTCGCCAGCCCCCCGGTGTTGCAATGCGTTAACAAGCGGCTGCCCGGTTTCACAAGCTCGCTGCCCGCCTGCGCGATGCTGTCGCACAAGGCTTTATCTTCTGCAATCAAGCGCAGCGCCTCTGCCACCAGCGCCGGAACGAAATCTTCGTGTGCCAGCGCCTGTTTCATTCGGTCGAGATTGTTCATCAGGTTGACCGCCGTCGGGCGCGAAGCACGCAGAATCTCCAGCGACTGGGCCAGCATGTCACGGTTCGCCCCCTTTTCCGCCAATAGCGCCAACAGCAGACTGGCGGAGAGGCCAATCAACGGCGCGCCGCGCACGCGTAACGCATGAATATGTTCCACCAGCAAAGCCACCGAATCCGCTGGCAGCCAGCGTTTTTCCTGTGGCAGCGCCTGCTGGTCAAGAATAAAGAGTTGGTTATCAACAACCCGCAGGCTGGTGGTCTGTAATGTCTGCATAGCGTTAAATCCCTGTTGCGTTGTTGTATCGTATTGTGTCAGGATGAAATCCAGATGTATAGACGTCTGAATGGCTTTATTAGCATAAGAACATGAGGAACTGGCAATGTCGCAATACCGTACCTTCAACGCCCAGGATGCTGTGGCGTATGCACAACAATTTGGTGGTCTGGACACGCCGTCCGAACTGGTTGAAGCGCAGGAGGTCGGCGACGGTAACCTGAACCTGGTATTTAAGATTTTTGATAGTCAGGGCGTAAGCCGCATTATCGTTAAACAGGCGCTGCCCTATGTGCGCTGCGTTGGGGAGTCCTGGCCGCTAACCCTTGATCGCGCACGCCTGGAAGCGCAAACGCTGGTCGAGCACTATAAACACGCCCCGCAGCACACGGTCAATATTCTGCATTACGACCCGGAGCTGGCGGTGATGGTTATGGAAGATCTCTCTGACCATCGCATCTGGCGCAGCGAGCTGATTAAAAACGTTTACTACCCGCAGGCCGCACGCCAGTTAGGTGAATATCTGGCGCAAACGCTGTTCCATACCAGCGATTTTTACCTGCATCCGCATGTGAAAAAAGCCCAGGTCGCGCAGTTTATTAACCCGGAAATGTGCGAGATCACCGAAGACCTGTTCTTTAACGATCCCTATCAGGTCCATGAACGTAATAACTACCCGGCAGCCCTGGAGGCCGACGTCGATGCCCTGCGTCAGGATACGCAGCTAAAGCTGGCGGTCGCCTCCCTCAAGCACAGCTTCTTCTCGCATGCCGAAGCGCTGTTGCACGGCGATATTCACAGCGGCTCCATTTTCGTTGCCGAAGGCAGCCTGAAAGCCATTGACGCCGAGTTCGGCTATTTTGGTCCAATCGGCTTTGATATCGGTACGGCAATCGGGAATTTGCTGCTTAACTACTGCGGCCTGCCGGGCCACCTGGGCATTCGGGATGCGGCAGCGGCGCGTGAGCAGCGTCTGAAAGATATTCAGGAACTCTGGTCAACATTCGCCGAGCGTTTCCAGGCACTGGCACGCGAGAAAACGCAAGATGCCGCCCTGAGCGTACCGGGCTATGCGTCTGAGTTTCTCAAAAAAGTGTGGACGGACGCGGTCGGCTTCTGCGGCACCGAGCTGATTCGCCGCAGCGTGGGCCTCTCGCATGTTGCGGATATCGACACCATCGCCGATGAAGAGATGCGCCACGAATGCCTGCGCCATGCTATTGCGCTCGGCAAGGTGCTGATTGTGATCGCCCCGCGCATTGACAGCGTGGATGAACTGATTGCCCGGGTGCGTCAGTATAGTTGAGTGCGCGCTGGTGCCCTCACCCCGGCCCTCTCCCACGGGGAGAGGGATAAAAGCGGGTGCAGATTGATCCCCTCTCCCTCAGGGAGAGGGTTAGGGTGAGGGTTGTGTCACCCCAAATACTCAATCACCGACAAACCGCCGTTGTAATCCGTGCTGTAAATCACCCCCTGCGCATCCACAAACACATCACAGGACTGAATCACCTGCGGGCGGCCTGGACGCGTATCCATCATTTTCGCCGGAGCGGCAGGCACCAGCGCCCCGGTTTCCACCGGACGATAGGGATTGGAAATATCATAGGCACGCACACCGGCGTTCTGATAAGTGGCAAAAATCAGCGTCGAACTGATAAAGCTCCCCGGACGGTTTTCGTGCAGGTTATGCGGTCCGAAGTGCGCCCCTTTCGCCACATAGTCAATCTCATCCGGCTGCGGGAAAGTGGATATACTGACCGGGTTTGACGGTTCGCGAATATCAAACAGCCAAATCAGCTTCTCACCGTCTTCCTGGTTATCCAGCACCGCTTCATCAAGCACCACCAGCAGATCACGATCCGGCAACGGCAGCGCGGTATGGGTGCCACCGCCAAACGGCGGGCTCCAGTTGCGGTGACTAATGAGCGTCGGTTGAGTGCGGTCTTTCACATCCAGCAGCGTCAAACCGCCGTCGCGCCAGCTCCCGTAGGCGGTATCGCCCGCGATAATCGCATGGTGCAGCGCATAGCGTTTCCCCGCCTCCCAGTCCGGCGTTTCGCCAGCCGCCTGGTTCATCCCCGGCAGCCACCAGCGCCCCGCCACTTCCGGTTTACGCGGATCGGCCAGATCGATAGTCAGGAAAATATAATCGGTAAAGCCATCAATCAGCGCAGAGACATAGGCCCAGCGTCCGCCTACATACCAGATGCGGTGAATACCGATGCCGCTGAGTGACAGAAAGCTGATTTCACGCGGTTTGTCCGGCGTGGAGATATCAAAAATGCGCAGCCCGGCGCTCCAGCCTTTGTCCTGTACGTCACTGACCGTCTCACCCACCGAGCGGGTGTAATAGACTTTTTCATCGGCAAAGCGGGCGTCAGCAAAGAGGTCGCGGGCGTTGATCACCAGCAGAAGATCGTCATGCGCCTGCAAGTGCACGTTCCAGGTACCGGGAGGGGCCGGAACATAGCCTGCAGGTTTGGGATTTTTGGGGTCGCGCACATCGACAATAGAAAAGCCCTGCGAAACCATGTGGCCGATGTAGGCATAGCCGCGATGTACCATCAGTTGTACGCCATCCGGGCGTCCACCCTGGTCGCTATGACCAATCAGCCGCATATTACGGCTGTATTCCGGGCGTGGGAGTTCAGTTGCCATTGTTGTTCCTTTTAGCCGGGGCGCGGCCTGATGCCCTCACCCCAACCCTCTCCCGCGGGAGAGGGAGAGGGAGAAAAGCAAACTGCCTTCCCCCTGAGGACAGAGAGAAGAGCAGGCCGCCCTCCCGGTGAGGGAGGGGGAAAGCATCCGTTACTTCGCTTTTGCTTCCAGGGTAGCGAACCACGGCGCGATAAAGTCTTCGGTCTGGCCCCAGCCTGGGATGATTTTCGCCAGTGATGCCACGTTCACCGCCCCCGGCTGCGCCGCCAGCAGCGCCTGTGGAATGGCGGCGGCTTTAAAGTCGTAGGTCGCTGGGGTCTGTTCGCCGGCAATCTTGTTGGCAACCAGACGCACGTTGGTCGCGCCAATCAGCTTCGGATCCACCGCCACGCTCACTTTCCACGGGCTGTTGGACTCGCGCATCAGTTGCAGATCCTGGTTAGACACATCGATGCTGTAGAGCTTAATCTCGGTACGGCCGTTCTCTTTCAGCGCTTTATAGGCCCCCTGGCTAAAGGCATCCCAGGTACCCCAGATAGCATCAATCTGCCCTTTCGGGTATTTCGCCAGCACCGCGCCCACTTTGTTGGCGGTATCGCCCTGCACGTCGGAAGAGACCGCGCCAATAGATTCCAGCTCTTTAATGCCCGGATACTCTTTCAGCAATTCAGCATAGGCGGCCTGACGGCGCTCCATTGGCGGGAAACCGGCGACCCACAGCTTGATGATGTTGGCTTTGCCGTTGAAATCTTTAGCCAGCGCGCCAAAGGAGAGTTTGGTCAGGGATGCGTCATCCTGCTGGGTAACGGTCACGCCAGGGATTTCACCGTTCACAGCGGTATCGAACACCGAGACTTTGATCCCGGCATCGACCGCTTTTTTAATCAGCGCAGTGGAGTACGGATCACGACCCTGCGAGAGGATGATGCCATCATATTTCTGGGTGATGGCCTGGTTCACGAAGTCCTGGAACTTAGCGTCATCGCCGTTGCTCAGGAAGGTGCTGATTTTAAACCCGAGTTTTTTGCCTTCCTGCAGCGCGCCGGATACAAACTGGGTGGTGTTGTCATCGGAACCGAGGTTACGGATCAGCGCAATGCGAATCGGGCCGCTATGGTTAGCAATGGCGTCCGGAACCGGGGCAGGCGTCGCCGCATAACCCGGCAGCGCGCTCAGTAATCCCAGCGTCAGTAAAGAGAGTGCTATCTTTTTCATCTGTTATCCCCTGAATAATTAACGACGCTGGAAGTAAGTCAACGCAAGGGCACCGGCCAGCACCAGCCCCTTAATAATGTCCATGGCGTAATACGGAACGGAGAGCATCACCAGTCCGTTAGAGAGCACGCCGAGAATCACTGCCCCCACCAGCGTGCCGAGCGCATTCGGCTTGCCGGAACCGGCCAGCGAAAAGCCAATCCACGCCGCCGCAACCGCATCCATCAGGTAGCCGCCACCGGCGTTCACCTGCGAAGAACCAATGCGCGAAGCCAGCAGAATACCGCCTAAGCCCGCCAGCAGTGAGGCAATCACATAGGCCGCCACTTTGTAACGGGTGGTGCGAATACCGGATAAACGCGCCGCTTCCGGGTTGCCGCCAATGGCATACATACGGCGCCCGTGGGTGGTCAGCGACAGGCCAAGCTGCGCCACAATGGTCACCGCCAGCATGATGATGACAATGGTCGGCACCTGGCCGAGCAAACCAAACGCCGCCGGGATCGCCCCTTCTGCCATGTCGCCACTCGGTAGCACCATGTTTTCGGTGATCGAACCGCCATAGCTGTAGGTCATCGCCACGCCCTGAATCACAAACAGGCTGCCGAGCGTCGCCAGCATGTCGGGAATACGCAGCACCACAATTAAAAACGCGTTAAACAGCCCCACCAGCGTACAGAGCGCCAGCGTCACCAGAATGGCTTCGGTGGTACCAAAGCCATGCCAGACGAAGAGTGAAATCACCAGCGCGTTTGCCAGTGAAGCAGTTGAACCGACGGACAGATCGAAACCGCCGATAGTCAGCGAAATGGAGACGCCCACCCCAATTACCGTGACGATGGCGATGGAGCGTAAGATGTTGATGATGTTGAACGGGTCGAGGAAGTTATCCGATGCCAGACCGAAGATGACGACCAGCGCGACCACCGTCAGCAGCATGCCCCATTTATAAAGAAAATCGAAAAACTGCTGACGGGATGACACCGCAGCCTTAACTGAAAGGGCTTTGCTCACGCTGCCGTTCCTCCGGTGGAAAAATAAAGTAAAGTCTCTTCGTGGGCCTCCTCGCCCTTCACTTCTGCGACAATGCGCCCATCCCAGAGCACACAAATGCGGTCGCACAGGCCCACCAGTTCGGAAAACTCCCCGGAGGCATAAATCACGCCTTTTCCTTCCCGCGCCAGCCCGTCAATCAACTGGAACAGGTCGGTTTTGGCTTTCACATCGACCCCTTTGGTCGGCTCGTCAAAAATCACCACGTTGGCGTTGCCGCGCAGCCATTTGCCAATCGCCACTTTTTGCTGGTTACCGCCGGACAGGCGACGCAAGGTCTGCCCCGGCCCGGTAGTGCGCACGCCGACGCGGGCTATCACTTCTTGCGCCCAACGCCAGGACTTACGATGGCCGAACAGGCTCCAGCGGGAAAAAGAGTTGTCCGCGCTCACCGAAAGGTTCATGGCAATAGGCTCTTCAATGAAGATGCCCTCTTTGCGCCGCTCTTCCGGCACCAGCGCCATACCGCGTAATACGGAATCCGCCGGGTCGCGTGGTCGCCACGGCTGACTATTAAGCTCGCCGCGCGAGACTTTACTTTTACTCGCACCAAACAGCGCCTTGCACAGCTCGGTTTTACCCGCACCAGCCAGCCCGGCAATGCCCAGAATCTCCCCTTTACGCAGGCGCAAAGAGATGTCTTTTAGCAGTTTCTCGTCATGCAGGCCGTCAATACTCAAGAGCACTTCATCGCTGTGCGGCGGGCGCTTAGGCGGGTAGATATCACTCAGTTCATGGCCGAGCATCTTCTCGACGATTTGCTCGCCGCTCAGTTCCGCCATCGGGCCAGACTCAATTAGCTTGCCATCACGCAGCACGGTCAGGGTGTCGCAAATCGCTTTCAGTTCATGGATGCGGTGGGAGATAAACACCACGCCGATGCCCTGCTGTTGCAGACGTCGCACCACAGTGAACAGGCGCTCGCTCTCGTGTTGATCGAGAGGCGCGGTAGGTTCATCCAGAATCAAAAAGCGGCAATGATGAGACAACGCGCGCGCCAGCAGGATTTGCTGCTTCTCCGCCAGGGTGCAGGTATCGATAGAGCGACGCACATCCAGCGACACATCCAGTTGTGCCAGGGCATCCTGTGCGAGTTTACGCACTTCGCCCCAGTGCCAGGCGTGCCCCGGTTCCGCCAGTCTGTCGAGCATGATGTTTTCAGCAATCGACAGGCCGGGGATGAGCGCCACGTCCACTTCCTGCTGCACCAGATGAATACCAAGCTGTTTCGCGTCACGCGGGGTGCGAATGGAGACCGGCTGGTTATTGATGGCGATCTCGCCCTCGTAGTGGTCATGCGTGCCACACAGCACCGCCATCAGGGTCGATTTTCCTGCACCGTTCGCGCCCGTGAGTGCATGAACGGAACCGCCGCGCAGGGTGAAATCAACATGCGACAATGCGCTGAACCCGCCAAACGCGAGGCTGATAGTGCGCATTTCGAGGTGGTTAGTGCTCATCCGACGCGAGTTCCTGATAAATAAGTTTATTTGACGAATTTTTCATAGGCCGCCTTGACTGGCAACGACAGAAAAGGCATAAGATAAAGCAAAATAATATTAGCCATCCGGATGTCCAGACATAACATCAGGTTAGCGATAGTACACAAGGACACAACAAATGAGCAACACCAATATTCGCGTCGTCACCGGCCCGGCTAACTATTTCTCACACGCGGGAAGTCTCGCGCATCTCCATGATTTTTATACGGCTGAGCAACTTTCCCGTGCGGTGTGGATTTACGGCGAGCGCGCCATTGAAGGGGCGCGTCCGTTCCTGCCGGAGGGCTTTAACGCACCGGGCGCGAAGCATCTGTTGTTCAAAGGCCATTGCAGCGAGCATGACGTGGCGGAGCTGGCGCAGTTGTCCGGTGATGATCGCGCGGTCGTGATAGGCGTAGGCGGCGGCGCCCTGCTGGATACAGCCAAAGCGGTGGCGCGTCGTTTAGGTTTGCCCGTGGTGGCAATTCCGACCATTGCGGCAACCTGTGCTGCCTGGACGCCGCTCTCCGTCTGGTACAACGACGCCGGTCAGGCGCTACAGTTCGAGATTTTCGATGACGCCAATTTCCTGGTGCTGGTCGAACCGCAGATCATCCTTAATGCCCCTGCGGAATATCTGCTGGCGGGGATCGGCGATACACTCGCGAAATGGTATGAAGCGGTGGTGCTGGCGCCTGCGCCGGAAAAGCTGCCGCTGACGGTACGTCTGGGGATTAATAACGCGCTGGCGATTCGCGATGTGCTACTCGCCAGTAGCGAAGAAGCGCTGGCGGATCAGGCGCGTGGCGACGTGACGCAGGCGTTTCGTGACGTGGTGGATGCGATTATCGCCGGTGGCGGTATGGTGGGCGGGCTCGGCGAGCGCTATACCCGTGTTGCCGCGGCGCACGCCGTTCACAACGGTCTGACAGTATTGCCGCAAACAGAGAAATTCCTGCACGGCACCAAAGTAGCCTACGGTATTCTGGTGCAAAGCGCCCTGCTCGGTCAGGATGATGTGCTGGCGCAGCTCGTGAACGCCTATAAGCGTTTTAACCTGCCCACCACGCTGGCAGCCCTGGAGGTGGACATCAACAATCATGACGAGCTGGAGCGGGTGATTGCCCATACCCTGCGCCCGGTCGAATCCATTCACTATCTGCCGGGCGAGCTTACTCCCGCCACGCTGCGCGCAGCGTTTGAAAAAGTCGAACATTTTACCCGCTGATTCAGGCAGGCCATAAGGCCATGGCGGAGCGGGCAATGCTCAGCAAGATTTCACGGCTCGCGCCATCGCGGGCCTGAATCGACATCCCCTGCTGAATACTGACATAGAGGCGCGTCAGCGCCTCGACATCCACCGAACCGGGCAAATCACCCTGTTTTTGCGCCTGCTCCAGCCGCGTTTTTAACAGGGAAAAACCCGCAGCACGCATGCGACGCACCAGGTCGCCCAGCCTGTCATTACCTTCGCTGCCTACCGCCGAGAGTGTGACCATACAACCGTGCGGCATATCGGTCTGCGTCAGCATGTCGGCAGAACGCTCCAGCCACAGCCACACCGCCTGACGCGGCGACGGTTCGCTGGTCATATGCCCCCAGATAACCGGCGCAACGGACTGCTCGTAGTGCAGCAATACCTCTTCGTATAAATCCTCTTTACTGCCAAACGCCGCATACAGACTGGGAGATTTAATACCCATCGCCTCATATAAATCGTTCATGGACGTGGCGGTATAGCCCTTCTGCCAGAAGATTTTCATCGCCTGGTTCAGCGCTTCTGTACGGTCAAACTCGCGTGGTCTTCCACGGCTCATGGTGGCCTCCAACATTTTGTGCTGATCGATATATTAATACCATTGACGGCCACAGGGAAGTGCGTTTACTGTAATTATGTATCGATCAACACATAATTAATTCAGGAGTCACCATGTCATCTTCACTTTCCGGTAAACGCGCGCTGGTTACAGGCGCAAGTCGTGGTTTAGGTAAAGCCATCGCCCTGTCATTAGCCCGCGCAGGGGCAGATGTGGCGATAACGTTTGAAAAGTCAGTCGAAAAAGCACAGGCCGTGGCCGATGACATTCGCGCGCTCGGGCGCAATGGGGTCGCCATTCAGGCCGACAGCGCAAGTCCGCAGGCCATTCGTGCAGCGGTCGCTCAGTCGGTTGAGAAACTGGGCGGGCTGGATATTCTGGTGAATAATGCGGGGATAGCGCGCGGCGGGCCGCTGGAAGCGATGTCCGATGAAGATATCGATGCGTTAATCAATGTGAATATTCGCGGCGTGGTCATTGCTACCCAGGCGGCGATTGCTCATCTGCCGGACGGCGGGCGCATTATCAACATCGGCAGTTGTCTCGCCAACCATGTCCCGCTGCAAGGAATTGCCGTTTACTCGATGACCAAATCCGCTCTCAACTCGTTAACCCGTGGGCTGGCGCGCGATCTTGGCCCGCGTGGCATTACCGTCAATCTGGTGCACCCTGGCCCCACTGACAGCGACATGAACCCGGCGGATGGCGAAGGCGCTGAAACCCAGCGTCAGTTGATTGCGCTTGGACATTACGGTAAAGCAGAAGATATCGCCGATGCGGTAACTTTCCTGGCAAGCCCGGCGGCAAAACACATCACCGGAACCGGGATTGATGTGGATGGCGGCCTCAACGCCTGAGGATCAGGCCGACCTCTGCCATCCGGCAGAGGTAACGCAGTATCAAAAGCGGCCCGTGAAGAACGGGCCGACGTTTATGACAGTAAACAGGAACAGGGAGAGGGTTAACAGCACTTCGCCCCGCCTTTGCCACCGTAACGAGCCTCTTGCCGCTCGCGGAAGAACTCTTCATAGGTCATCGGCGTCTGATCAGGATGGGTGATACGCATATGCTCAACGTAGTTGTCATAGTCCGGCACGCCAATCATCATTTTGGCGGCCTGGCCTAAGTATTTGCCTGCTTTAGAAAGGGTGTCGAACATATTTCATCTCTCGTTACCCCTCACCCTAACCCTCTCCCACAGGGAGAGGGAACGTTGACACCCTCTCCCTGTGGGAGAGGGCCGGGGTGAGGGCAAAGGTTAATGTGCGCTTTTTGCCTGAGTCACAATCTCATCAAGATTTTCCGGCATGGGCTCATACGGACGCTCTTGTGACGTTGGCTTGTCGATTTTCAGCGACGCCAGCGCCGTTTTCACCGAGTAGAACGCCAGCACCACAACCACCACCATAAAGAAAATGGTCAGCCCGGCATCCAGACGGTTGTTAAACACCAACTGGGAAAGCTGTGACTGGGTGTACTGTGCCGGAATAGTACCACTGTCGATCATCGCCTGGAACTTATTAGCAATCGCCAGGAAGCCGACTTTATTGTCCGGGCTGAACGCTTTCTGCCAGCCGGCGGTGAGGGTACAAATCAGCAGCCAGGCCGTGGGCAACAGGGCCACCCATGCGTAACGCTGACGTTTCATCTTGAACAGTACAACCGCGCAGAGCATCAACGCCATGCCCGCCAGCATCTGGTTAGCAATACCGAACAGCGGCCAAAGTGTGTTGATGCCGCCCAACGGATCGACCACCCCCTGATGGAGGAAGTAACCCCAGGCCAGTACGCAGAGCGCGGTTGCAATCAGGTTTGCCGGTAACGAGTCGGTGCGTTTCAGGTTCGGTGAAATCACCCCCAGCAAGTCCTGTAGCATAAAGCGTGCGGCACGGGTACCGGCATCCACCGCCGTCAGAATAAACAGCGCTTCAAACAGAATCGCGAAGTGATACCAGAACGACACATCCATCATGCCGCCCAGCGCGCCGTGCAGGATATAGGCCATCCCCACCGCCAGCGTTGGCGCACCGCCCGCACGGGAGATAATCGACTGCTCGCCCACCTCCGTGGCAATCTGTTTCAGCGTGTCCGGGGTAATGCTAAAGCCCCAGCCGCTGACCACCTGTGCGGCAGAGGCCACCACATCGGTCGTCCCGGCAGGTGCCAGTACCGCCATCGGGCTGTTCATCGCAAAGTAGACGCCCGGGTCGATGATACAGGCCGACACCAGCGCCATAATGGCCACGAACGACTCCATCAGCATGCCGCCGTAACCGATAAAGCAGGCCTGCCCTTCGTTCGCCAACATTTTCGGCGTGGTGCCAGAGGAGATCAGCGCATGGAAGCCCGACACCGCGCCGCACGCGATGGTGATAAACAGGAACGGGAACAGGTTGCCGGTCCAGACCGGGCCGGTGCCATCAACGAATTTCGTCAGTGCAGGCATGGTCAGGGTCGGGCGCATGATCAGAATGCCGATCGCCAGGCCGATGATGGTGCCAATTTTCAGGAAGGTGGAAAGGTAGTCACGCGGTGCCAGCAGCAGCCAGACCGGCAGTACGGCGGCCACAAAGCCGTAGCCCACCAGCATCCAGGTCAACTGTACCCCGGTGAAATCAAAGAACGGGGCCCAGGTCGGGCTTTCCGCCACCCATCCGCCGGAGATAATCGCGAAAATCAGGAAAAACAGGCCAATGACGGAGACTTCACCAATGCGTCCAGGACGCAGGTAGCGGATGTAGATCCCCATGAAAATCGCCAATGGAATGGTAAAGGCAACGGTGTAGGTTCCCCACGGACTGTGGGTCAGTGCTTTCACCACGATCATCGCTAGCACCGCCAGGATGATTACCATGATCATAAAGGTCGCCACCAGTGCGATAACCCCAGCCGTTGGCCCCATCTCCTCTTTGACCAACTCACCCAATGAACGCCCATCACGGCGGGTAGAGACGAACAGCACCATAAAGTCCTGTACCGCCCCGGCAAGCACCACCCCGGCGAGGATCCAGATCATCCCCGGCAGATAACCCATCTGGGCTGCCAGCACCGGACCCACCAGCGGCCCTGCCCCGGCGATTGCCGCAAAGTGGTGACCAAACAACACTTTTTTATCCGTCGGGACGTAATCGAGCCCGTCGTTGTATTTCACGGCGGGCGTTATGCGACCCGGATCGACGGCCAGCACGTTTTTGGCGATATATAAACCATAAAAACGGTAGGCAATCAGATAGATACAAACTGCGGCAACGACTATCCACAAGGCGTTGATCTGCTCACCGCGATTAAGCGCGATGTAGCCAAGAGCGAACGCCCCGACAACGGAGAGCAATGCCCAAATAAGGTATTTCCCTGAGTTATTCATAGCGATTATCCGTTTGCGAAAGAGGAGAATGTTACATTTTGTTTCTAGAACACTTTGCGTGTTTTAACAACATTGAAACATTGGAATTTCGCTATCAATCCGGGCATTTATTTCAGTGTGCTACGGGGATCACTTATAGGGCGTATTTGAATGAGTATGGGGGGAGAAGAATGAGAGGAGGAAGCGGGTTTGGATTTGGGAGAAGGGTGCGGCCTGTTCCCCTCACCCCGGCCCTCTCCCCAAAGGGGCGAGGGAGAAAACCTGCTCCAGTCCACTTCAGGCCATGATTAGGACAAGGGGCAATCTCGCTACCCGATCACCGCCGTACTTAAACGGCAGGTGCAGCAGCGCCGTCCCTGCTCGTCAAACACCACAATCTCCCAGCTTTGATTTTGACGGCCCAGATGCAGCGGCTGGCAGACGGCACGCACTTTACCCTGCGACACCGCCCGGTGATGGGTGGCATTAAGCTCCGTCCCCACCACACACTGACCATCGACAGTCATCATATAGCCGGCCATCGACCCCAGCGTTTCCGCCAGCGCGGCGGAAGCCCCACCGTGCAGCAAACCAAAAGGTTGATATGTGCGGGCATCCACCGGCATTTCGGCTTCCAGCACATCATCACCCAGGCGGGTATAGACAATCCCTAAATGGCCGACCAGCGTGCGGACACTTGTGGCATTGAGTTCATCAAGCGTTAAACGGCGCTTCCAGATCATTTATGCCCCCAGCGTCGAGCCGCCATCCACCACGATATCCTGTAGCGTGATGTGGCTGGCATAGTCAGACGCCAGAAACAGAATGGTACTGGCGACTTCTTCCGGGCGGGCAATCTTCCCCAGCGGGATACCCAGCTTGAACTGTTCGCCAAAGCCGGCGATACGCTTTTGTTCCGCATCGCTGCTGGTCCATAAAGTACGCTGCATATCGGTATCGGTAGAGCCAGGTGAGACCAGATTCGCCCGCACGCCGCTGGCGGCCAGCTCCAGCCCCACCGTCAGCGCCAGACTTTTCAGCGCCGCTTTCGACGCGCCGTAAGCGCTCATGCCGATGCGCGGTGTGTGCGCGGCATCGGAGGCCACGGTGACAATCGCCCCGCCCCGCTGCTGGCGAAACTGCGCCATGGTCGCCTGAAACAGGTTAAACGCCCCGCCAACGTTGACGGCAAAAGTCTGCTGCCACGCCTCCTGCGAAAGCGCATCCGTTGCCCCTATACGCAAAATGCCCGCCGCGTTGACCAGCACATCCAGCCGCGCATTCCGCGCCAGCACACGAGAGCAGACCCGCGAGACCTGCTCTGCATCGGCAATGTCCAGTATCTCGGTGGTAAAAGGGTAGTGTTCACCGTCAAAAGCCTGGTCAAACCCCGTTACCTGCGCGCCCGCGTCAGTAAACGCCAGCGCCGTGGCGTAACCGATGCCTTTTCCGGCTCCGGTCACCCAGACGGTCTTCCCTGAAAAGTCCATCAGTTGACCTCGCGAGAGAGCAGCGCCCACCAGGCATCGATGGTCGGGTTTTTCGCCAGCATCACAAAATCGATATCGCCATGCACTTTGCGCCAGCGCGCCGCCAGCGCCATCATGCGTACGGAATCCAGCCCGTAATCAATCAGATTTTCATCATCGTAAGGCTCGTCAGATTCATCCAGTAGCGGCAGGATCAGTGCGCGCAACGCCGCTTTGCTGGTGGGCACCGGAAGTAACGCCTCGGTCATCACCACACGCCCGGAGCGGCCCGCCACGTATTTCAGCGACATCATATGCTCTTCGCGGCTGAAATCCGCCAACGCATCGGCCACCATAAAGGGCTTGATATCGCGCATAAAGGCATCTGTGGCAGTCGTCATACAACCGATATGGGCGTATACGCCCGTTATGATGAGCTGATTACGCCCGGTCTCTTTCAGCATCTGCTCCAGCGGCGAACGGTGAAAGGCGCTGTAACGCCACTTCACCAGCACCGTATCGGCTTCGTCCGGGGCAAGCGCCGCCACAATCCGTTGCTGCTCTGGCGAGCGGGTCAACCCCGGCCCCCACATATCGTTGAGTAGCGCGCGATCGTCATCACTCTGCTCTTTTGGCTGAGCGGTGTAATAAACCGGGATATTGTGCTGCTTACAGAACTGGCGCAGCGCGGCGATATTAGCAACCACCTTTTCCATCATCGGGCAATTATCGCCCCAGAAATTGAGGAAATACTCCTGCATATCATGAATCAGCAAGGCGGCGCGGTCAGGTTCAAAGGCCCACTGCACTTTGTTATCCGGGATATCATTCGCGGTTGGCAGTGCGTAGCCGGTCAGTTTGGGAATAGCCATCTTTTCTCCTCGTTACGCCTGGGCGCGTTCTGCCAGCGTCTGGCGTAATTGTTTCTTATCCACTTTGCCTACCGGGGTCAGCGGCAGTGCCGCCAGGCATTCAACGCGGTCCGGTAGTTTGAAATCCGCCACACCCTGTTCACGCAGGAAACGACGGATCTCCACCGCCCGTACCGGATGTTTCACTACCAGATACGCGCAGCTTTTTTCCCCCAGCAGGCTGTCTTCCATGCTGACCAGCGCGGCGTGGATCACCGCCTCGTGGCGCAGCAGTAAATTCTCAATCTCTTCGGCGGCAATCTTCTCGCCACCCCGGTTGATCTGATCTTTCTCGCGCCCCTGCACGGTGATGTAACCCGCGTCATCAATAGAAATCAGGTCGCCGGAGCAGTAGAAGCCATTGGCATCAAAGGCGCTGGCATTATGTTCCGGGCTATTGAAGTAGCCCCGAAAGGTATACGGCCCGCGCGTCATCAGGCGCCCCACTTCACCACGCGGCAGCGGATGACCGTTTTCATCGGCCACCCAGACTTCATCGTCCGGGCACATCGGGCGGCCCTGGGTGTTGAAAATGCGCTCCGGGGTGTCGTCCAGCGCGGTGTAATTCACCAACCCTTCCGCCATGCCGAAAACCTGCTGTAACTGGCACCCCATCTCCTCCGGAATGCGTGCCGCCAGCGTGGCAGACAGACGCGCGCCCCCCACCTGTAGCAGCCTGAGCGAAGCCAGTTGCCCCTTGTCGGCCCCTTCGGCAATCGCCTGTAACCACAGGCTGACCGCAGGCGGTACCAGCGACGTAACGTTGACGCGGTGTTTTTCGATGAGCGGGAAGCAGAGCGTGGCGCTGGGATCATTCGCCAGCACTACGCAGCCGCCCGCCAACAGCACCCCCAGCGAGCCTGGGGAGCTCAGCGCATAGTTGTGGGCGGCGGGCAGTGCGTTGAGGTAACGGGTATCTGCTGTAATCCCGCAGATTTCGTTGCTACGGCGGATGCTGTAGTAATAGTCATTATGGGTACGAGGGATCAGCTTCGGCGTGCCGGTACTGCCGCCAGAAAGCTGGAAGAAGGCCACTTCATCGGCCGGCGTCGGCGTGGCGATAAAGGTATCTGCCGGGCACTCAATCGCCGCCGTCAGCGACTTCTCACCGCTGTCATTAAGAAATAACGACACGCGCACCGACGCATGTTCGGCGGTGAAATCCTGCCAGAACTGGTCGGTCGCAAAGAGCGCATGCGCACGGTCGGCAATCAGCAATGCTGGTTTGATCTGCACGGCATAGGCGTTAAGCTCCGTGCGTTGGTGGCTGAACAGCGCATTCACCGGGGCAACGCCGATTTTGAGCAGCGCAAAGAAGGTGATGTAAAACTCAGCCACATTGCCAAGCTGTACCAGCGCCGTTTCGCCGCGCTGAATACCCTGCGCCTGTAACGCGCTTGCCAGATTGTCAGAAGCCTGATGAAGCTGCCGGTAGCTAAAACTGCGCTCACCCTCGATTACGCCCACCGCGTCACTTTGCGCATGGCGGGTCAGTATGTCGGTCATCGGCACATCCAGCCAGTAACCTTTTTCACGGTAGCGCGTGGCGAATTCATCCGGCCAGGGGGTAAAGGGAATGGTCATCATCGCTCCTTAATGCAGGCCAAAAACGTTCAGCATGGTGGACAACTTGACGCCGGTTTCGCGCCACTCCGCCGCCGGTGACGACGCGGGGACAATGCCCGCACCGGCAAATAACCGAACGCGGTTTTCGTGAATGCGCGCGCAGCGGATAGTCACGACCCACTCGCCGTTACCTTCGGCGTCGCACCAGCCGACAATGCCGCCAAACAGTTCACGCTCAAAGGGTTCTAACCCGGCAATCAGCGTTTTCGCCACCTGATGCGGAAAACCGCTCAGTGCAGGCGTGGGATGTAACAAACAGGCGAGCGTCAGGGCGTTTTCACCCGGTAGCGCGGTTCCCTCAATCGGCGTCGCCAGATGCCATAGCGTCGGGGTGGTAACCAGTTGCGGGGAATCCGGCAGACTCAAGGCGCGGCTGCGCGGCGCCAGTAAGGCTTTCATCGCCTGAGTGACCAGTTCATGTTCATGACGGTCTTTTTCCGAGGCCAGCAGTCTGTTGCCCGCTTCGCGATCCAGCATGTCATCCGGCTGACGTCGCGCCGAGCCGGCCAGCGGCAGAGAGCTAAATTGATCACCCTCTTTACGCAGCAACAGTTCCGGGCTTGCGCCCAGTAACACATCTCCTTGCGCCAGCGGAACATGAAAGTTAAAGCTCGCCGGGTTTTGGGCTATCAGGCGCTCCAGCAGGATGCCGCTGTCGAGGTGCGCATCGGTGGCAATATCAATCAGCCGCGAGAGGACTATTTTGTCCACCTCCGGTGTGGCGGTCAGCGCGGCCCCACGGGCAACCATATCCATAAAGACATCCTGCGGCGGAATTTCCGTACGTCTGGTGACGTCAGGCATGTCGTGCCCGGAGAAATAACGGGAGGAGCGCTGCTTAGACGGGCGCGAAAAGGTCTGCCAGGAAGCGGGAATAAACAGTTCAGACGGCTGGGTAGTATCAAAAGGGATGGCCCCCACAACCACCGGATTGGCAATGCCCCGCGTTTTAGCATCGGCAAAAGCCTGCGCCAGTTTCCGTTGAAACGCGCTGTCCGGGCTATCCCCTCCCACCGCCGGTTCACTGATACGGGCAAAACAACCCGATGTCATAAAACTGCGAAACGGCGACATAAAGAAGAACTGGTCCGACGCCAGGGTTTTCGCCGCCTGTTGTACATCCTCAGCCAATGACGTATCCATATCATCCTCCAAAAATGATAAATATATTACGAATGATTATCATTTGAATTTTGGTTCGGTAAGCTAAAGGTAATGACCCGACATGTCAACTGGTGCGCCCAACTCCCTTGCGACTAACGCTTGCATCCATCACGCGCAATGATGAAAATGAGAAGCATTAACTTCAACAAAAACAGGATGTGACTCCGTGAGACTCCCTTTCTTTTGCCGCAAGGCCCTTATCATGTTGGGTATTTTTGTTTTCGGACTTTCCGCAGCGACCGCCGCCGACTGGCCGCGTCAGGTGACGGATAGCAAAGGCAGCCATACACTCGACCACAAACCTCTGCGTATTGTCTCCACCAGCGTGACGCTAACGGGTTCACTGCTGGCTATCGATGCCCCGGTTATCGCCAGCGGCGCTACAACACCGAACAATCGATTCGCCGACGATCAGGGCTTTTTACGCCAGTGGGGCGAAGTGGCGAAATCGCGTAACGTCGCGCGTATTTATATTGGCGAGCCGAATGCCGAAGCCGTTGCCGCCCGGATGCCGGATCTGATTCTGATCAGCGCCACCGGCGGTGACTCTGCGTTATCGCTTTACGATCAGCTCTCGACCATTGCGCCGACCCTGGTCATCAATTACGACGATAAAAGCTGGCAGGCGCTGCTTAGCCAACTGGGTGAAATCACCGGCCAGGAAAAACAGGCCGCTGCCCGTATTGCTGAGTTCGATAAGCAAATGGCCGATGTTAAAGCGCGCATAAAATTGCCGCCGCAGCCGGTTAATGCGCTGGTTTATACGCCGGCGGCGCACAGTGCGAATCTGTGGACCACGGAGTCCGCCCAGGGCAAGCTACTGCAACAACTGGGTTTTGCGCTCGCACCGCTGCCGGAAGGATTGCAGACATTGCAAAGCCAGGGTAAACGTCATGACATCGTGCAACTGGGCGGTGAAAATCTGGCGGCCGGTCTGAACGGCGAAGCGCTGTTCCTGTTCGCCAGCGATCAAAAAGATGCTGACGCGCTGAATGCCAACCCGCTGCTTGCCCATCTGAACGCGGTTCAGAACAAGCGTGTTTATGCGCTGGGGGCCGAAACGTTCCGTCTCGATTACTACAGTGCAACGCGGGTATTAGCGCGGCTGTCCGCGCTTTTTGGCTAATACACCCTCCCGGCTGGCGCTTCGCTTAGCCGGGCTACGTTCACGACAGAATCGTTTTCCAGGCGCGTAGCCCGGATCAGGCGCCTGCGCCGCCATCCGGGGAAGCCAGCGGAATCTGGCGAAACCGACGCAATTCGCGCAACGTCAGCACCAGCATCACACCCACCATCGCCAGCACAAAACCACTGCTACTCGCCGAGGCCGCTGGCGTCATCACAACCCCAAGCCCGCCCAGGACTGCCGCGCCAATCGCATCGCCCGTGACGTTTTGCGCCGTCCACAGACCGTTGATACGCCCCAGCATCGCTTCCGGCGTTTGCGTTTGAATCAACGTGTACTGCAACAGTGAACTGATCGCACTCAGCCAGCCAAACAGGGCCAGAAACGCCGCGCCCAGCACCCAGTAAGGCATCAGGCTGAATAACCCAATAGCAACAAACGCTCCCACGCTACTGCCCAACATCAACAGGCCCGGACGCGGATGTTGCGCCAGCCGCCCACTGGTTAACGCGCCTGTCGCCGCGCCAAGCGGGATTGCCGCATACAGCACGCCAATTTGCGCCGCCGGGATGCGCCACTCAACGGCCAGTGCGGGATACAGCACGCGCACGGCGCTGGCCATGGTCAACAAGCCCCCCAGCATCGCGATACCGCCAATCAGCGGGCTGTTGAACAAAAAACGAATACCCGCCACCAGCGAAGACAGCGGGTGTTCACGCGGCTGTGGCGGAGGCGGCAACACAGGCAAACTCACTAATGGCAACAGGGTGATAAAGGTCCCTGCCGCCGCCAGCCCGTAATTCCAGGCCACCCCGCCCGTTGCCAGCAACAGGCCGCCGCACATCGGGGAAATAACCGAACCCAGGCGCACCGTCAGCATGGTGATCGCCCCGGCCTGCATTAAATTCTCACGCCCGACCAGCGCCGGGGTTGCCGCCAGCAGCGCGGTCACGCCGAGGGATGCGAAAAAACCGTCCCATAAACCGAGCAAATAAATCGCCAGCAGGGACGGTTCCGGCAACTGCGTGTTAAGCCACAGGCCGATAAAACCCATGCCGCAGGTGCCTCGCGCCAGCAGAATCAATTTTTTGCGTTCATAACGGTCGGCCAGAACGCCGCCCGTCATCAATCCAACGAACATCGCGCCGCCGGTCAGGGTAACGGACAGGCCCACCTGCCAGCTTGAACCGGTCATCGCCTGAATCTGTACCGGGACGGCAACGCCCAGCAAACCCAGCGATAAGATTGAGATGAAACGGGCAAGAAACACGGCACGAAAGGCCGGATGCGTCTTCAGAAGGCTTACATTCAGCAGCCGGGATTGTTGGTTCATTACAACGCCTTAAGGCAATCTTTTTTTATCCATTCCAGGGCGTGCATGGTAACATAAGCAAACAAGATCGATAACGATAATTACTATCATTATCAAGTCAGGAATGTTTTATGTCGCTTCCCCGTTCCTCGAGGCGTGCTCTCACGCTTTTCGGGCTATTGATACTGCTTATTGTGGCAATGGCGCTCAGTATGCTGGTCGGTGCTAAAACGGTGCCCGCCAGCGTGATTGTTGATGCGCTGACAGGCACCTGCCAGAGCGCAGACTGCACCATTATTCGCGACGCACGCTTGCCTCGCACCCTGGCCGGATTACTCGCGGGCGGCGCACTGGGCCTGGCGGGCGCGCTGATGCAAACCCTCACCCGCAACCCGCTGGCCGACCCGGGCCTGCTGGGCGTAAATGCCGGGGCCAGTTTCGCCATTGTCCTGGGTGCGGCCTTGTTTGGCGCCGCCTCCCCCGTTGAACAACTGGCGCTGGCCTTTGGTGGCGCACTGGTAGCTTCGCTGATCGTGGCCTTTACTGGCAGTCAGGGCGGAGGGCAACTGAGCCCGGTACGTCTGACGCTGGCGGGTGTGGCGCTGGCCGCCGTGCTCGAAGGGCTTTCCAGCGGCATTTCGCTACTCAACGCCGATGTCTACGATCAATTGCGCTTCTGGCAGGCCGGATCACTGGATATTCGCACCCTGCAAACAGTGAAAATTGTGCTTCTGCCGGTGCTATTGGCTGCAAGTATTGCGCTCATCTCCAGCCGGGCGCTGAACAGTCTCAATTTGGGCAGCGATACCGCGACTGCGCTCGGCAGCAAAGTGGCGCGCACGCAGCTTTCTGGTCTGCTGGCCATCACCGTACTTTGCGGTAGCGCGACCGCAGTAGTCGGCCCCATCGCCTTTATCGGGCTGATGATGCCGCACCTTTCGCGCTGGCTGGTGGGGACCGATCACCGCTGGTCGCTGCCGGTGACCCTCATCGCCACCCCTGCCCTGTTGCTGTTTGCCGATATTATTGGCCGTCTGCTGGTGCCGGGTGAGCTGCGCGTTTCGGTTGTTAGCGCTTTTATTGGCGCACCGGTTCTGATTATCCTGGTTCGCCGCACGCGCGGAGGTGGCCTGTGACCGCCCCGTCCCGTCGTCTGATCATCAGTTGTCTGCTGATGCTGCTGGCAAGCCTGGCCTTTGCCCTCTGGGGTCTGCGCAGCGGTGCGGTGATGCTCGATAGCAGCCAGGTCATTAATGCGCTCACCGGGAGTGCGCCGCGCGCCATGCAGCTTGTGGTCATCGAATGGCGGCTGCCCCGCGTTCTGATGGCGCTGCTGATCGGTGCCGCGCTGGGTGTCAGCGGCGCTATCTTCCAGTCGCTGATGCGAAACCCGTTAGGCAGCCCGGATGTAATGGGCTTTAACACCGGGGCATGGAGTGGCGTGCTGGTGGCAATGGTGTTTTTTGGCCAGCATCTGACGGCGATTACGCTCGCCGCTATGGCGGGCGGCATTCTGACCTCGTTCATCGTCTGGTCGCTGGCGTGGCGCAACGGCATTGAAACCTTCCGCCTGATTATTGTCGGCATCGGCGTACGGGCAATGTTGATGGCTTTTAACACCTGGCTGATTTTACAGGCCTCGCTGGAAACCTCGCTTACTGCCGGGCTGTGGAATGCGGGGTCGCTTAATGGTTTGACCTGGGCCAAAACCTTCCCCTCTGCGCCGTTTATTCTGCTGATGTTTATCGGCGCAGCGTTGCTTTCCCGCCGTATGCGGCTGCTGGAGATGGGGGATGACAGCGCCTGCGCCCTTGGCGTGAGCGTGGAGCGTTCGCGCCTGCTGCTGATGCTGGTGGCCGTTGTGCTGACCGCCTCCGCCACGGCACTTGCCGGGCCTATCTCATTTATCGCGCTCGTCGCGCCGCATATTGCCCGGCGCATCAGCGCCACCACACGCTGGGGCCTTGCACAGTCGGCCCTCTGCGGTGCCCTTCTGCTGCTGGCCGCGGACATTTGCGCACAACGGCTGTTTATCCCTTATCAGTTGCCGGTAGGCGTCGTCACCGTCAGCATTGGCGGTATCTACCTTATCGCCTTGTTAATTCAGGAGTCCCGCAAGAAATGATCGATACTCAGGCCCGTTTGCATGGCGAACAGTTAACCCTGGGCTACGGTAAGAAAGTTGTCGCCAGAGACCTGAGCGTTTCGATTCCCGATGGCCATTTCACGGCGATTATTGGGCCGAACGGCTGTGGGAAATCGACGCTGCTGCGCACCCTGAGCCGCCTGATGACGCCAGAGAAAGGCCATGTTTATCTGGACGGCGAGCAGATCCAGCGTTTTGCCAGTAAAGAGGTGGCGCGACGTGTCGGGCTGCTGGCGCAAAATGCCACTACGCCTGGAGATATCACCGTTCAGGAGCTGGTCGCCCGTGGCCGCTATCCGCACCAGCCGCTGTTTACCCGCTGGCGTCAGGAGGATGAGCAGGCGGTCACCCGCGCCATGCGCGCCACCGGGGTGGACACGCTGGCATTGCAGAGTGTGGACACGCTCTCCGGCGGCCAGCGGCAGCGCGCGTGGATAGCAATGGTGCTGGCGCAAGAGACCTCGATCATGCTGCTTGATGAGCCGACCACCTGGCTTGATATCAGCTATCAGATTGATCTGTTGGAGTTGCTCAGTGCGTTAAACCGCGAGCAGGGGTATACGCTGGCGGCGGTGTTGCATGATTTGAATCAGGCCTGTCGCTACGCTACCCATTTGATTGCCCTGCGAGACGGCAAGATTGTGGCGCAAGGCGCGCCGAAAGAGATTGTGACCGCAGAACTTATCGAAGCGGTGTACGGTTTGCGTTGTATGATTATTGAAGATCCGATCGCCGGTACGCCGCTGGTGGTGCCGCTGGGACGACGTTCGCTCTGATGCTGTCCCGGATGGCGACTTCGCATCCGGGCGACCACCGTAGCCCCGGTAAGCGACTGCGCCACCGGGGGCATTTTCCCCCTACCCCAACAGCTCCCGCACAACCGGGCCAATCGCTTCAAACGCCTGCGGGGAAATGATATCCACATGGGCGCAATCCTGACGATAAACCTCCAGTTCACTCACCCACGGCGACCAGGCCTTTTGCGGATCCATCCCCGGCGTCAGCGTGCGTTCGGCGACAAAGAGCGTCGCTTTACCGTCAAATTTCGCGCTGTGGGCCGTGGTCAACAGACGTACCGCATCGCCATAGTTACCTTCGATCGCGGCAAACAGTTCCGTCGAGGCCTGTCCTTTTTGCGCCGCCAGAAACGCCTGTCGCTCGCGCTCGATTTCCGCCAGCACGGCAGGATCCAGCCCGTTGGCCTCTTTCTCCGCCCAGTTCTGCGTCTCCGGCGGCCAGGTATCCAGCAGCCCTAAAAATGCGACCGTTTCCCCACGCGCCCGCAGCCGGGCGGCAATCCCCTGCGCCAGGGTTCCGCCCAGCGAATAACCAAACAGGTGATAAGGCCCATGTGGCTGCTGTGCAAGCAGTGTCGCAAGATGGTGTTCGCACACCTCATCCAGTGTGGCGGCCTGCTGCATCGGCCCATCAGGACGCGGAGACTGGATACCCATAATCGCCCAGCGCGGCGAGAGATAGCGCGCCAGCACGCTGAACTGCCAGGCAAAACCAGAAGCCGGATGGAAACAGAACAGCACCGGCCCGTCGCCATCACGCAAGGGCAGAAGGGTTTGCAGACCAAGCTGGCTATCGGCCTGCGTCTGCGTCAGCAAGACCGCCAGTTTCTCGACCGTTGAGGCCACCATAACCTGCCCCGGCGTCACCGGGCGCGCAAACGTCTGGCTCAGTTGTGCAGCCAGGCGCATCGCCAGCAAAGAGTGACCGCCGAGGGCAAAGAAATCGGCCTGCGCGTGCTGAACCTCGCAGCCGAGCAGCGCGGAAAAAGCCTGTGCAATCTGCACTTCCACGCCCGGATTCAGCGCCCGACCGACCGGCTCACGCGCGGGCTCAGGCAGAGGCAGCGCTTTTCTGTCGAGCTTGCCATTGGCACTCAGCGGAAGCTCGCCGAGTTGCAGCAGCACCACCGGCACCATATGCGGCGGTAGCTGCGTACTCAGTTGCTCGCGCAGCGCGGTGAGATCCAGCGGCAGACCGCTCTCTGAGACCACATAGCCCACCAACTGGCGCGCATCACCATTGCCTGCCGCCGCCTGATTGAGCACGCAGGCATGGGCGACGCCCTGCGCGACATCTGTCAGTGTCTGTAACGCCTTGTCTATTTCACCAGGCTCAATACGCTGGCCGCGAATTTTTAGCTGATCGTCGCTGCGGCCCAGATATTCCACCGCGCCATTCTCCAGCCATTGCGCCACATCACCAGTGCGATACATACGCTCGCCGGGCACAAAGGGGTCAGCGATAAAGCGGCTGGCGGTAAGATCCGGTCGCCCCAGATAGCCTTGCGCCAGTTGAATACCGGTCAGGTACAAATCCCCCGCCACACCCGGCGGTACCGGCTGCATCATGCTATCCAGAATACGCAGACCCGTATTCCACACGGGGTAGCCAATCGGTACGCTGTTGCCCTTCACCGCCGCCAGCGCATCGCCAAACGCCGGATACCAGCTCACATCAACGGCGGCCTCTGTAGGCCCATAAAGATTATGCAAAGGCACGCCGGTCAGTTGTTGCCACTCGCGGCACAGGGCCGCCGGAAGCGCTTCGCCGCTGCAAAAGACCTTGTTCAATGTGCGGCAATTTGCGTGCGCCGTTTCTGGCGTCAGCGATGTAACAAACGCAGCCAGCATGGACGGCACGAAGTGCGTAGTGGTCACGCCAAAACGGGCGAAGAAGCGTTGCAACGCCTGCGGGTCGCGGTGTGCCTCCGGTTCCGCCATCACCAGTTGCGCGCCGGCAATAAACGGCCACCAGAACTCCCACACGGAGACATCAAAGCTGCACGGCGTCTTTTGCGCCACGACGTCCTGCGCGTTCAGCGGATAGTGGTTTTGCATCCACAACAGACGGTTGACGATAGCGGTCTGCCCAACCATCACCCCTTTCGGTCGCCCGGTAGACCCCGAGGTAAAGATGATATAGGCGGTGTGTTCCGGGCGGGACAGCGCCAGGGGTTCGCCGCCCGTCACCGCCAGCGGTGCGCTGTAGCAAAGGTGATTCAGGCCAGGCAGACCACTAAAACGTGAAAGCTGGTCATCAGAGGTGATAAGCAGACGCGGCCTGGCATCTTCCAGCATCATGTGCAGCCGCTCATCCGGGTAACCCGTATCGAGCGGCAGCCAGGCAGCCCCGGCTTCAACAATGCCGTGCAGCGCCAGCGTCAAAAACACAGAGCGCGGTAACGCGACGGCAACGCTGTCGCCAGGTTTAACGCCGCGCTCACGTAGAAGTTGCGCCAGCGCCACCACCTGCTCACGCATCTCCCGGTAGGTTAATTGCCAGCACGCATCGGCCAGCGCCGGAGCATCCGGCGTTCTTGCCGCCTGTTCGGCCACCAGTTGGCTCAGCGTTGTGGCTGGCAACATCATGCCGGTATCGTTAATTTTTTCGATGCTCTGCCACTCATCAATGGAAATCAACTGCACCTCACCGCAGCGCAGCGTCGGGTTCGCGGCAAACTGGCTCAACAGGCTGTGCAAGCGGGAGACGTGGTTATTGAGCACGCGTTCATCGTAGCGGCTGCGGTTAGCCAGCACGTCCAGCGTCAGGCCGCCCTCTTCGTCCGGAAAGAGCGCAATCTCCAGATCGTTGACCGGGCCTGTCGCCAGTGTATGGGTTTGTCCGGCAATCCCGTCAATATCCAGCAGGTAATCGAACATTTTGACGTTAAACACCGGGCCAAAGAGCGGCTCATCCCCGGCAGCGCGTCCGGCATCACGCTGGATTTGCTCGGCATCGTAACGCTGATGGCGGCGCATCTTTTTCAGTTGCCCGGCAAGGGCACTGGCCAGTTCCGCCAGGGTTTGCGTCTCCTCGATATGCACGCCCAGCGGCAGCACATTGAGCACCGGCCCGGTTGCGGTCAGCGCCGCTGAGCCCATCCGGCGCATAAAAATAAACCCGGCGGCATAATCCAGCCGCCCACAGAGTCGGCCTAACCACAACGCCACCAGCGCTAACGCCAGATCGGCTGACTGGCACTGGTTCGCCGCCTGGGTCAGGCGACGGAATGCGGCGGTATCCAGGCGACATGACAAACGCAGAATATCGGTCGTCGCCGCACGGCCCGGCAGTGGCGCAGGTGACAGGGAAGCCGGTGCGGGTAATATGCGTTTTTGTTCCGCCCAGAAGACTTTGTCACGCTGCCAGGCGTCGCTTTCCCGGTAGCGTTGATATTCGTCCACCACCCCGGCAAAGGGGGTAAAGGGTGTTGGGGGAATGGCATTACCCGCACGCAAGGCACGGTAAATGGCGGCAATCTGGCGGGTAATGGCGGGAAAACTAAAGCCATCTACCAGCAGATGGTGATAACGCTGATACCAGAACCAGCGGTGGTTATCGACCTGAATAAGCACATGGCAGAACAGCGGTTTGCCGCTGTCCACGCGAAGCTCCTGCGCGAGATCAGTCTGCATTAATGCCAGCGCGGCCGCATGCGGGTCGGCATGATGGCGAACATCAATAATCTGCGGCAGGGCAAACACGCTATCATCGTCCAGTTGCTGCCAGACCTCGCCATTGTCTTCTGTAAAGCGCATCCGCAAAGTATCAGCCTGGGCCAGGCCTTCTTTGATGGCCTTCGCCAGTAGCGGTGCGTCCAGTTCGCCGTCCAGCTCGACATAGTGGGCCACGCTCCAGGCATTGGGCAGCGTGGAGAGTTTTTCTGCCATCCAGATCCCAGGCTGCGCGGCCACGAGGGGTAAACGTGTGGTCATTCGCGTCTCCTTAGCAGGCGTGATGCGCCGGGGTTAAACTCTGCCAGTTGGCGTTGAGCCAGGCGTTACACGCCTCCTGCGAGGCGGGCTGGCATACCACGCGCCATCCTTGCGGAAGCGCGCACTGCTGTGGCCACAGGCTAAACTGCTGCTGCGCGTTTTGCAGAATAAAAAATTGCCCCTGCTGATTATCGAAGGGGTTGCTGCATTCCATACCACGCTCCTGTCGTAATTGCGCTTATTGCGTCGCGCGTGTCAAAGGTTGCCAGAGGGTCATCAGCCCTGCGGTCAGCCCGCCGCGCCAGCAAAGCGCATCATGTCCGCCGTCAACCTGACGCCAGAAAACCGTCTGCTGTGTGTGTTGTAATTGGGCATAAAGGGCCTGATTGGCCCGGAAAATAATCGGCTCGCGCACCCCGGCTTCCAGCACAATACGCAGCCCCTGCGCGGATACCTCGCCGCGTTTGAGTTGTTCGATAAGCAGGCCATCCTGCTGGCCGTCGCGCGTTGGCCACCAACAGGAACCCGACTGACTCAGCACGCAGCCAAAACGCTGCGGCCAGTGCAAAGCGGCATAGAGCGCTGACAAACCGCCAAAACTCTGCCCGGCCACCACCGTGCGGCCAGCATCATCGCTAAAGGGAGTTATCGCCTGCACTTGCGGTAATAATTCCTGCTGAATCGCCAGCCAGAAATCGGGATTACAGGGCAATTCCTGACTGCGGTGGGTGGTATCAATCACATCGATAAGCAGATAGACGGCAGGCGGCAATAAACCCTGTTCGGTAAGGGCTGCCAGCGCGGGCCAGACAGGCATGCTTTCGGCCCAGAACTGACCGTCGAGCAGTATCGCCAGCGGGCGCTCAGCGCTCGGGTCATCGCCGGTGGCGTAGACCCACACGCGGCGATGGTTATTCAGGCGTTGGCTATGCCAGCTCATCACCGTCGCCGGGGTGTATACGGCATCGGGCCGATCCCAGCCTGGCTGATGCGGGGCACCGGGCATCGCCAACGGCGATACGGGATGGCCTCGCCCGCCACGCCAGCTATGCGGGTTAAGCGGATCGGCAATCGCGCGTGGCAGCAGTTTACGCCAGCCTTCGCGCAGTGCCATACGATCCGGCGGCAATTGGGCAAACACCTGCGGCGAGAAGTCGTCAGCGCCATCGGAGGGGATCAGGCAATAGCTTCCACGCCACCCTGCTTCCAGTTGCGTTTGCCAGCACCAGACATCCGTTCCGGGAATGCGCGCCAGCGACTGCGGCGTCGCCTGCTGATGGTGGTCAGTGACGCCAGTGATATAGATCCAGACATGGGTAGTGCTGGAGGTGGTTTCGGTACCCGCCGGGTCACGCCACCAGAAGGTAACCTGATAATTTCCATCACTTTCCAGACACCATTCTGGCCCCGTTTTCGCCTTCCACCAGGCCTCGCTTCCCGCTATCAATGCCAACGCCATAACCTCACATTCAATGTGGAAATTTTTGCTTGCAGATTAACAATTATTGATAATATTATTGATAACTATTTTCATTTGCAATAGCGTATTGTCGCGCTTTGGCGAGCGCGTCTTTCATAATCACAATGCCGTCTTTTGCGGATTTTCTCAGGATGAGCCCCCTTCGCATTTGAATGGCAATGGAGTGCCGTGTTTCTTACCCGTCTGGGGATGGATCGCGCGGGAATACGGCAAGAAAAGCAGGAAAAACAATGAAAAACAAAATGCGTTCCCTGACCTTATTGGTCAATCTGGGAATTTACGGCGTGGCTTTACCCGCATTCGCGGCAGAGACGACGACCAACGAGACAGCCAGTAATGATGACACCATTGTGGTTACCGCCGCGCAGCAAAATCTGCAGGCGCCAGGGGTATCAACCATCACCGCTGATGAGATCCGCAAAAACCCACCCGCACGTGACGTTTCCGAAATCATCCGCACCATGCCCGGCGTTAACCTGACGGGTAACTCTACCAGCGGTCAACGTGGTAACAACCGCCAGATTGATATCCGTGGGATGGGGCCGGAAAACACCCTGATCCTGGTCGACGGAAAACCGGTCACCAGCCGTAACTCTGTTCGTCAGGGTTGGCGCGGTGAGCGTGATACTCGTGGCGATACCAGTTGGGTACCGGCCGACATGATTGAACGTATTGAAGTTATTCGTGGCCCGGCCGCGGCGCGTTATGGTAACGGTGCTGCGGGAGGGGTGGTGAATATCATCACCAAAAAATCGACCGATCAGGCCTGGCACGGTTCGTGGAACAGTTATTTCAATGCGCCTGAGCACAAAGATGAAGGCGCGACTAAACGTACCGACTTTAGCCTGAGCGGCCCGCTGGGCGGCGATTTCAGCTTCCGTCTGTACGGTAACCTGAATAAAACGCAGGCCGATGCCTGGGACATTAACCAGGATCACCAGTCTGAACGTACCGGTATCTACTCCAACACTATGGCCGCAGGGCGTGAAGGGGTGGAGAACAAAGATATTAACGGCGTCGTGCGTTGGGATTTCGCGCCGCGACAAGCGCTGGAGTTCCAGGCCGGTTACAGCCGCCAGGGGAACCTCTACGCGGGCGACACCCAGAACACCAACAATGACAGCAGCACCAACAACTACGTGAAGGAAAACTACGGCAAGGAGACCAACCGCCTCTATCGCCAGAACTATTCCATCAACTGGACGGGCGGCTGGGATAACGGTGTGACCACCAATAACTGGGCACAGTATGAGCACACCCGCAACTCACGTCTCGGCGAAGGGTTGGCGGGCGGGCTGGAAGGCCTGTTCAACAGCAACCATTTCTCAGATATCGATCTGGCAGACGTGATGCTGCACAGCGAAGTGAGCGTGCCGTTTGACCTGCTGATCAACCAGAACCTGACCGTCGGTACCGAATGGAACCAGCAGCGGATGAAGGATATGGCGTCCAACACCCAGGCGCTGCAGGGCGGCCCGATTTCCGGTTTCGCCAGCACGGGCCGCAGCCCTTACTCCAGCGCGGAAATCTTCTCTGTCTTCGCCGAAGATAATATGGAAGTGACCGACACCACCATGCTGACGCCAGGCCTGCGTTTCGATCACCATACAGTGGTCGGCAACAACTGGAGCCCGTCGCTGAACCTGTCTCAAGGTCTGGGTGATGACTTTACCCTGAAAATGGGGATCGCCCGCGCGTATAAAGCGCCGAGCCTGTACCAGACCAACCCGAACTACATTCTATACAGTAAGGGTCAGGGCTGTTACGCCAGCGGCACCGGCGTGGGCTGCTACATGATGGGTAACGACGACCTGAAAGCGGAAACCAGTATCAACAAAGAGATTGGTCTGGAGTTCAAACATGAAGGCTGGCTGGCGGGCGTGACCTGGTTCCGCAACGACTACCGCAACAAGATTGAAGCGGGCTATTCACCGTTAAGCCAGACCAAAGTCGGCAGCACCAAAACCGATATCTATCAGTGGGAAAACGTACCTAAGGCGGTCGTTGAAGGCCTGGAAGGGACGCTGAACATTCCGGTCACCGACGCGGTAACCCTGAGCAACAACGTCACTTACATGCTGCAAAGTAAGAACAAAACCACCGGTGAACGTCTGTCGATCATCCCTGAATATACCCTCAACTCAACGCTGAGCTGGCAGGTTGTGCAGGATGTTTCCGTGCAGTCCACCTTCACCTGGTACGGCAAACAACAGCCGAAGAAATATGACTACCAGGGTAACCCGGTGACCGGTTCTGCTAAGGACGAAGTCAGCCCGTACAGCATCGTTGGTCTGAGCGGTACCTGGGATGTGAACAAATACGTGAGCCTGACCGCTGGTGTCGACAACGTCTTTGATAAACGTCACTGGCGTATGGGTAACGCGCAGAGCACCGGCGGCACTACCGGCTGGATGTACGGCGCAGGTGCCAATACCTACAACGAGTCCGGTCGCACCTGGTACATGGGTATCAACACCCACTTCTAAGCACCAACCTTCCCTCTCCCTGCGGGGAGAGGGTGGGCGTGAGGCGAAATATGCACACCGTTCACTCCACGCTGACCCTCAATTCTCACCCACTTCACATCATCACCTTCGATCCTGCGACTTTCGCAGAGCACGACCTTTTGTGGCTGCCTCACCATGCTGACGTTGCACACACCGGACGCAAGCATAAAAGCGAACATCTGGCCGGGCGAATTGCCGCCGTGCATGCCCTGCGCGAGCATGGTCATCAAATCGCGCCCGGTATCGCCCCTGGTGGTGAACCGCTCTGGCCCGCCGGGCTTTACGGCAGCATCAGCCATAACGGGCAGACCGCCGTCGCCGTTGTCGCACCTTATCGTGTCGGCGTTGACGTCGAGACAATATTCACGCCCTCGCTCAGCGAAGAGCTGGCCGAAAGCATCGTGAATGCCGAAGAGTGCGCGCTGCTGCAACAGCACTCGCTTCCTTTTGCCCTAGGGCTTTCGCTTACTTTTTCAGCAAAAGAGAGCCTTTTCAAAGCGTTTTCCTCCATTGCCCTTCCCTTTCCCGGCTTCCATAGCGCGCAGCTCATTGCACTGAATGACGGGTCACTCACCCTGCGCACCAATGCGCAATTCAGCCGCCATCACGCAGGGATTTGCGTCGATATTGCATGGATTTCTCATGCAGAACAGATCCTGACTCTGGTGAGCGGTATTCCTACAGGATCGTGATCGTTTTCTCCTTTTAAGAAATTTGCTGCACAAACCATAGACAGTTCAGCATTGCCGTTTTATCGTTAACTTGAATAATAAATCATTATTGAATAAATATTCAATGTGGAGAAAAAGATGAAAACGACCCTACTGAAATCTGCTGTACTGGCTTCCCTGATCGCCGCTTCCGGCTCGCTGTTTGCCGCGGATAACGGACTGATCGCCATTATCACCCCCTCACACGACAACCCATTCTTTAAAGCGGAAGCAGACGGCGCGGCGGCAAAAGCCAAAGAACTGGGCTACACCACCCTCGTGGCTTCCCATGATGATGACGTGAACAAACAAAACCAACTGATCGAAACGGCGATTGCCCGTAAAGCGAAAGCGATCATCCTTGATAACGCCGGCGCAGACGCCACCGTCGGCCCGCTGGAAAAAGCCAAAGCTGCTGGCGTACCGGCCTTCCTGATTGACCGTGAAATCAACAAAACCGGCGTTGCTGTCGCGCAAATTGTCTCTAACAACTATCAGGGCGCACAGTTGGGCGCACAAAAATTCGCCAAATTGCTGGACGGTAAAGGCAAGTATGTCGAACTGTTAGGGCGTCAGTCTGATACCAACGCCAGCGTCCGTTCGCAGGGCTACCACGATGTGCTGGATGATTTTCCGGATATGAAAATGGTGGCGCAACAGACCGCGAACTGGAGCCAGACCGAAGCCTTCACCCGTATGGAAGCTATCTTGCAAACCAACCCGGACATCGTGGGTGTTATCTCCGGTAACGACACCATGGCGCTCGGCGCAGAAGCGGCGCTGAAAGCCGCCGGGAAAACCAACGTCATTGTGGTTGGCTTTGACGGCAGCGATTACGTGCGTGACTCCATCATCAACAAAGGCAACATCAAAGCCACCGTTCTGCAACCAGGCTGGCAACAGGCGCAAATGGCAGTCGAACAGGCCGATCACTTCCTGAAAAACGGCAAAGCCCAGAAAGAAGAGAAACAGCTTATGGACTGCATGCTGATCGACGAAAGCAACGCCAGCAAACTGAAAATGTTCAACCTGAGCAAGTAAGAGCGGAGATGTTATGTCGTTAAAACAATGGGGTGCTGCATTCGTAGGGTGCACCACCCTGTTGCTGACGGCCTGCACAGTGGTGGATCTGGATGCAAACGGCAAGCCGATAATGCCTGCCGATCCGAATGCGAAAGCCAGCTTCGATAACATGACCCCACAGCAGATCGCGCAACAAACATGGCAAGAACGCGTCATCGACGCCGCCCACAAGCATGCGTTGGACGCCACCGCACTCACCACACAACTGAAGGCGACAAGCGACAAACCACAAAGCGTGTTTGTTCACCTGACAAGCAAGGTCGAACGCGTCGATGTCAGTAATGAACGTGAACAAAAGCTGATCATTACGTTCAATGGCCAGCCGCTGGAAGTGCAGACCGGGCCGGTTATCCAGGGCAATGCCATTCGCGATGCCACAGGCTTTAAATTTGAAGACTTTACCAACCAGGTTCAATTTGCGCAGTTATCACGGGCTTACAACCGCGAAACCATCAAGCACTTACCCAAAGTGGATGAGAGTTGGGTGGGTAAACAGGCGACTGTGCTGATGGCCGTCACGATTAAGAGCGGTAAGGCAACAGATGCCGCGGCACTGGAGTTGAAACAGGAGACACAGTAATGAGCGATGTACCTGTGGATGACATTATTCTGCGCACGCGCGGCATCTCGATGCTCTTTCCCGGCACCATCGCGCTGGACAACGTGGACTACAACGTCTGGCGCGGCAAGGTGAATGTGATCATCGGCGAGAATGGCGCAGGGAAATCCACCCTGATGAAAATCCTCGCGGGTGTACAGCAACCGAGCCTGGGTGAAATCGAACTCAACGGCAAACCGGTGCAGATTTCCAGTACCCGCGCCGCTGCCGCACTGGGTATCGGCATGGTGCACCAGGAGCTGAACCTGTTTGAAAACCTCAACGTCGCCGAGAACATTTTCCTGGGACGCGAGTTGCAAAAAGGAATTGCGCCTATCAACGAAGCGGAACAGGAAAAACGGACCGCCGAGCTGTTAAAACGTCTCGACCAGCCTATTTCACCGAAAGAGCTGGTGGGCAACCTGAAAGTAGGCCAGCAGCAGTTAGTGGAAATCGCCAAGGCGCTGGCGGAAGACGCGGACATCCTGATCCTCGACGAACCCACGTCGGCGCTGAGTAAAACGGAAGTGGAGATCCTCTTTCGCGTGATCCGTGAACTGACCCGCCAGGGGGTGTCGATTATCTATATTTCGCACCGTCTGGAAGAGTTAATGGCCATTGGCGATGTCATCACCATTCTGCGCGACGGCAAGTTTCAGGCCGAAGCGAAAGTGTGCGACATCGACGTCCCGTGGATCGTTCGCGAAATGCTGGGCAGCGATCCGGTGAGCAACTTCCTGGCACCGGGCCGTACCTTTGGCGCGCCGGTGCTGGAAGCGGAGCACATCACCTGCGTTAACAGCGCGGGCAATGCGGTGGTGGACGATGTGACCTTTAAGGTTCACAGCGGGGAAATTGTCGGTATTTACGGCCTGATGGGGGCGGGGCGCACAGAGCTGTTTGAATGCATGCTCGGTACCGAACGCAACTACCTGGGCAAACTGTGGCTCGACAGCAAACCTGTGCCGCAGCGGCTGGCAACGGCGGATCGTATCCGCATGGGGATGAGCCTGGTACCGGAAGACCGCAAACGTACCGGTATCTTCCCGATATCGTCGGTGGCAACCAACCTGACCATCGCCAGCCTGTGGCGGCGGTTGCAGCGCGGGATCACCATTTCGCAAAAAGATGAGCAGGCGGTGGTGGCCAGCACGATTGGCAATCTGTCGATTAAGGTCTCAACGCCGGATGTGGAAATCCAGGCGCTGAGCGGCGGTAATCAGCAAAAAGTGGTCATTGGTCGCTCGCTGTTAACCAACCCGAAAGTCCTGTTTCTGGATGAACCGACCCGCGGGATTGACGTGGGAGCGAAAGCCGACGTCTTCCGCATGATGGTGCAGCTCTCCGAACAGGGGATCGCAGTGGTCTTTTCCACCTCCGATCTGAAAGAAATCATGGCGGTATCTGACCGCATTCTGGTGATGTCCGGCGGCAAACTTACTGCCGATATCGTGCGCGATCGGGCCGAAGAATCGGCGCTGGTAACGGCAAGTGCTCAGGGGTTCTGATATGAAAACAACACAATCTGTGGCGGTGGCCCCGCGCGCAAGCGCATCGCTGTCACGCGAAAGCATTCTGCTTCTACTGTTAAAGCTGCGAACCTTTATCGCACTGTTCCTGATTGTTGGCTTCTTTACCGCCACGGTACCCGGCTTCCTCTCGACGGGCAGTCTGGTGATCATGATTAAACATATCGCCATCAACGCCTTCCTGGCGCTGGGCATTACGTTTGTCATCATCACGGCCGGGATCGATTTGTCCATCGGTGCAACGCTGGGCCTGTGCGGGATGATAGCCGGCTGGATGATCACCAAAGGGATTGTGCTGCCGATGTTTGGTATCGCCATTTTCCCCAGCGTCTGGGTGATTGTGCCGCTGGTGTTGCTGATCGGCGGCTTAATTGGCGCGGTGAATGGCTGGATAATTACCCGCTATAACGTCGCGCCGTTTATCTGTACGCTCGGTACTATGTATGTCCTGCGTGGCGCCGCGATGCTCACCTCAGACGGGCAAACCTTTCCGGGGCTTTCCGGCAATCCGTTGCTGGGCAATACCGGCTTTGATGAGATTGGCGCCGGTACGCTGTTTGGTATTCCGTGGGCTATCTGGCTGATGATCGTGCTGGCGGTGGTGATTGCCTATGTCGCGCGTCGCCTGCCCTTTGGCCGCCACGTTTATGCCATCGGCGATAACGAGCGTGCGGCAGAGCTTTCCGGCGTGAAGGTCAGGCAGGTCAAAATCTGGGTCTACACCATTTCCGGGTTCTGTGCGGCGCTGGCTGGGATCGTGGTGTCGGCACAGTTGCTGGCAAGCCACCCGGCGAACGGTACAGCCTTTGAAATGAACGCCATCGCTGCGGTGGTGCTTGGCGGAACCTCGCTGGCAGGCGGGCGCGGCACCGTGCTCGGGACACTGATCGGCGCCTTCGTTATCGGCTTCCTCGCCGACGGGCTGGTGATGATGGGCGTGAGTGAATTCTGGCAGATGGTGATTAAAGGTATCGTGATTATCGTTGCGGTCATCATCGATCAGATGCAGAACCGTATGCAGCAAAAAGCGGCGGTGGTAGCGCAAAAAGCAGTGATAGAAAGTAAGTAGTTTTATCGGCTTGGCCTGGTTTCTCAGGCCTCAGATATCGACAAAAGGTCGCCAGGGTGGTGGCGGTGAGCCACCCTGGCACGTTCACGGGTTCTGTCGCGACAGAAAAACAAGGAACATAAGGTGAACGCAATGACCATCAGAGCCGCATTTTCCCCCTCACCCTGGCCCTCTCCCCAAAGAGGAGAGGGGACCGTTCGTGCTCGCATTTTTGTGGGGATTCCTCAGCGCCGGAGGCGGCGTAACCCAGGTCAGCCGTGGCTTACCAGACTACGCGCGGTGGCGTAATCCGTGATCAGGACATCAATATAATTCCCCTGCAACGCGCCGCGAATGGCATTGTGCTTTTCCGGCCCGCCCGCAAGCGCGATAACCTGCTGGCAGGCGCGAATTTGCTCCAGCTCCATGCCAATGACCGGATCCTCCTCCTGGGTAAGAACGGGTTTCCCCGACGCATCGTAGTAATGCAGGCAGATATCCCCTACCGCGCCACGTTCGGAGAGCAAATGCAGCATATCTTCGTTGTAGTAGTTGCCGGAATTTTTCAACAATTGTGACGGCTCCAGCTCGCCAATCCCGACAATCGCCACATCGACCTCGGCAAATTTCGCCACCACCGCCGCCACATCCGGGCTATTAACCAGCCGTGCGCGCTCTTCAACCGAGTGCTCAATACTTTGCGAAGGCAGCAGCCAGGCCGGGCAGCCTAAATGTTCCGCCAGTTGTTGAGTCAGAATGGTCGCCTGCACGTTGCCGTTCGGCCCCACCCCGCCAAGAAGCTGAATAACACCCTGGGCGCGGATATTTTGCGGGTGCATTTCATCGACCATGCAGCGAATGGTACTACTCCAGGCAGAGATCCCCACCAGGTCTTCCGGGCGGACGCGGGTTTCCACATAGTGCGCCGCCGCACTGCCAATGGCATGTTTTATCTGCGCATTGCTGGCGTTTTCCCCCACATCCACCACGATTGCCTGACGGATGCCATACTGTTGCTCAATGGCCTTTTCCAGCGACACAAAAATATTGGTGGGCTGCACCACGGTAATTTTGACCAGCCCTTCTTTTTGACAGCGCGTCAGTGCGCGTGAGACAAATGACTGCGACAAGTTCAACAGCGAGGCAATCTCTGACTGCTTTTTGTTCTCGTTGTAATAAAGCGTGGCGATCTTCACCAGCAAACGCTGCTCATCCTGCTTTGACATTGGGTTCCCCTTCAATTCTCTCCTGTCATTTTTATTCATACCCGAATAGATAACAAGCTGCGCAATACCGGGCGGGAGGATCCAAATGTGATCCTATTCTCCTTTCTTCCAAATTTGCTTTCACAAGGCGTAGACAAACCTCCGGACAAGGCATATCTTTACTCATGAATAATAAATCAGTAGTGAATATATATTCAAAGCAATCACAACCTGACGTTTAACTTTGTGGGATCGACCGCAAAAGGGCGCGCAGGTGTGCTTTTTCACCCTGATTGAATATTTATTCAAGTTAGATTATAAATTCAAGAGGTGGACTATGAATCCGTTTTCGCTCTCTGTTGAGGAGCTAGAAAAAAAAGCACGCGCCGTACGCCGTCGCATCATCGTGCTGAATGCCGAAAGCCCGGCAGGTGGGCACACGGGCGCAGACCTATCCCAGGTTGAGCTGCTGACTGCGCTCTACTTCCGCATTCTGAACTGTTCGCCAGAACTGAAAGAGAGCAATGAACGCGACATTTACATCCAGTCAAAAGGTCACGCGGTGGGGGGATATTACTGCATTCTGGCGGAAGCCGGATTTATCCCTGTCGACTGGCTGGCAACCTATCAGCATCCCGATTCGCATCTGCCGGGCCATCCGGTAAAACATAAAACGCCGGGTATCGAACTCAATACCGGCGCACTGGGCCACGGTCTGCCCGTTGCGGTCGGTATCGCGCTGGCGGCCAAACGCAGCAACAGCAAACGCCGGGTGTTTGTCGTCACCGGTGATGGTGAACTGGCGGAGGGCAGTAACTGGGAAGCCGCGCTGGTCGCCGCCCATTACCAGCTCGATAACCTGATCATTATTAACGATAAAAACAGCCTTCAACTGGCCGGCCCAACCAAAGAGATCATGAACACCGATCCGCTGGATGAAAAATGGCGCGCCTTTGGCATGCAGGTTACCGAGTGTAAAGGTAACGATATGGCCGACGTGGTGGCGACGCTGGAAGGATTGCAGCCTGCGGGGAAACCGCACGTCGTGATTGCTTACACCACCAAAGGCGCTGGCATCTCCTTTATTCAGGGACGCCCGGAATGGCACCACCGGGTGCCGAAAGGTGAAGAAGTTGAACTGGCGCTGGAGGAACTGAAAGATGAGTAATAGCGAACATCTCGCAACGGTGATGGTGAATGCGTTTATCGACGCGGTTGACCGCGGGATAGACCTGGTGCCGGTGGTGGCAGACTCCACCTCCACGGCCAAGATCTCACCATTTATGAAGAAATTCCCAGGCCGCCTGGTGAATGTCGGTATCGCCGAGCAAACACTGGTGGGAGCCGCCGCAGGGCTTGCCATTGGCGGCAAAGTTGCGGTGACCTGTAATGCCGCGCCATTTTTGATCTCGCGTGCTAACGAACAGATCAAAGTAGATATTTGCTACAACAACACCAACGTGAAGCTGTTCGGCCTGAATGCCGGTGCCAGCTATGGCCCGCTGGCCAGTACGCACCATAGCATCGACGATATTTCCGTGTTGCGTGGTTTTGGCAACATCGAAATTTACGCCCCTTCCTGCCCTGTTGAATGCCGTCAAATAATTGACTATGCGCTGGACCACGTCGGCCCGGTCTATATCCGCCTCGACGGTAAAGCGTTGCCGGAGCTGCATGATGAAGGTTATCAGTTCAAACCGGGTGACATTGATGTGCTGCGCGAAGGGAAAGACATTGCGCTGGTGGCGATGGGATCGACAGTCCATGAAATTGTCGCCGCCGCCACACAACTGGCAGAAGGCGGTATTGAGGCCTGTGTTATCAGTGTACCGTCTATTCGTCCGTGTAATACCTCGCAATTACTGGCCGCACTGAACACCTGTAAAGCGGTCGTCAGCGTTGAAGAGCACAACGTCAACGGCGGCGTGGGCAGCCTGGTCGCCGAAGTACTGGCAGAAGCCGGACACGGCATCCCGCTGCGCCGCCTCGGTATCCCTGATGGTCAATATGCGATCGCCGCCGATCGGGTCTCCACCCGCGCACGCCATGAGATTGATGCCGCAGGTGTGGTGAAAAACGCCCGTGAACTGCTGACACGGCAATAAGAATAATAAAGAACAACTTACTGGAGAGAGAGCAATGTCCCGAATTCCTCAACAACTGACCATGGCGGTGATTATTGGTAACCGCGGATTTTTCCCAAGCTACCTGGTGGCAGAAGCCCGTGAACAGGCGGTCGCCCTGTTTGGCCGTCTTGGCATTAAAACCATTATGCTTGATGAGACCCAGACCGAGCTCGGCGGTGTTGAAACCCGCCAGGATGCCAAAATCTGTGCCGAACTGTTCCGCGCCCACCGTGATGAAATTCACGGCGTGGTTGTGCTTCTGCCGAACTTTGGCGATGAAAAAGCGGTGGCGGAAACCCTGCGCCTGTCCGGCTTGAACGTCCCGGTGCTGGTCCAGGCGGAAGAGGACAACCTGGATAAGATGGGGCTGGCGACGCGCCGCGATAGCTTCTGCGGCAAGATCTCCCTGTGCAACAACCTGCGCCAGTACGGCATCCCGTTCACCCTGACAACACAACACGTTTGCGCCCTGAGCGGCGAGGTTTTCGAGCAGGATCTGAAACGTTTTGAACAAATTTGCCGCGTGGTGAGCAGCATGCGTGGCGTTCGTGTGGGGGCCATCGGCGCACGTCCGGCCGGTTTCAACACCGTACGTTACAGCGAAAAACTGCTCGAACGCCTGGGCATTGCAGTGGAAACCCTGGATCTGTCCGAAGTCTTCACCCGTATCAAATTGTTGCGTGACGACGATATCCGCGTTGATGAGAAACGCCGTCTGCTGATGGATAACGCCGATGCCAGCGGTATCGCCGCCGACAAACTGGTCACCATGGCGAAGCTGTTTGTGGTTATCAGCGAATGGGTTATCGCCAACGATATCGACACCACGGCCATTCAGTGCTGGACCTCGTTGCAGGAAAACCTGGGCATTAACGTCTGCTCCATCATGAGCGTGATGTCCGGTCAACTGATGCCGTCAGCCTGTGAAGTCGACGTGATGGGCGCGCTTTCTATGTACGCACTGGCAAGCGCCAATATGAGCCCGGCCTCGATTGCCGACTGGAACAACAACTTTGGCGACGATCGCGACAAATGCGTGCTGTTTCACTGCGGTAACTTCGCTGCCGCCAGCCTGGAAACCCCGCATATGGGCACCGCGGACATCATCGGTACTACCGTGGGTAAAGAGAACACCTGTGGCGCGGTGCATGGCCGCCTGAAATCCGGCCCCCTCACCTATTTCCGTCTGAGTACTGACGATTTAACCGGTGAAATCAAAGCCTACGTGGGCGAAGGCAAATCCGTCGACGATCCGCTGGATACTGTCGGTTGTCGCGCAGTCATTCAGGTTCCGCATCTGGAAGCGTTGCTCACCTATATTTGCCGTAACGGTTTTGAGCACCACGTGGCGATGAACCACGCGGCCAGTGGCGCCATCCTGCATGAAGCCTTCACGCGCTATCTCGGCGTTGATACTTACCTGCACCAGTAATGCAGTGCGCATGGGCCTGATGGAGAAATACCATGTCGAAAGATATTGTCATCGCGCTTGATGAAGGGACAACGAACGCCAAAGCCGTCGCGCTGGATGCTCAGGGCAATGTGGTGGCGAAAAGCGCGCGCCCGTTGACCATCCAGACCCCCCGCGAGGGCTGGGTAGAGCAGTCTGGCGAAGCGCTATTGCAGGCGTCACTGGCGGTAATAAGCGAGGTGATTGCGCAGGTTGGCCCCGAGCGAGTAGCGGCGCTGGCGATCAGCAATCAGCGGGAAACGGCCATTGGTTGGTATCGCGCAAGCGGGTTGCCGTTAGGTCCGGCCATAACCTGGCAATGTTCACGTACGGCAGATTTTTGCCATGCTCTGCGCGAGCAAGGTCAGGACGCTAAAATTAAAGCGGTGACGGGGCTGCCCGTTGCCCCACTGTTTTCCGCATCCAAAATGCGCTGGCTATTAAATTCGCTGCCCAATGGTCGGGGGCTGGCGGAACAAGGTGAAATTTGTCTTGGCACAATAGATAGCTGGCTGCTCTGGCACCTGACGGCGGGCGAGTCATTTTGCTGCGACTACTCGAATGCCTCGCGCACACAGTTACTGAATCTCAATACCGCCGACTGGGACGCGGAGATGCTCACACTCTTCCAGATCCCCCGTCAGGCGCTACCGGAAATTCGCCCCTCCAGTGGATTGTTTGGCTACACCAAAGGGTTGGACGCCATCCCGGAGGGTATCCCGCTGCTGGCGATGATCGGCGATTCGCACGCCGCGTTGTTCGCCCACGGCCTTGGCGCCGCCGGGTGTGTGAAAGCGACCTACGGCACGGGGTCATCGGTAATGGCTCCGGTGGTCTCCGCTCAGTGTGACGTGAAATCACTGGCGACCACCGTAGCGTGGCATGATGGCGAACGGCTGGTGTACGGGCTGGAAGGCAACATTCCTCATACCGGCGATGCAGTGGCATGGATGGCGGAAAGTACAGGCTTAAGCGAGCTGCCGGAAGCGGAACTGGCGCAGGCGCTGAATACGCTACCGGCCTCAGTGGAATCAACACTCGGCGTCTATTTTGTTCCGGCACTGACGGGCCTCGGCGCCCCCTGGTGGGACGAAGATGCGCGTGGTCTGATTCATGGCCTGAGCCGTGGCGTCAAGCGCGCGCATCTGGTTCGCGCAGCGCTGGAGTCGATCACCTACCAGATTGCCGACGTGGTGGTTGCCATGCGCCAGCACGGCGATTTCGCCTTAAAAGCGCTGATGGTCGATGGTGGCCCTACCAGGAACGACTGGCTGATGCAATATCAGGCCGACCTGCTCGGTTGCCCGGTGATGCGCAGCGACGTCCCGGAGCTATCAGCTATGGGAGCGGCACTGCTGGCACGAAAGGCACTGTTGCAGGTCGATACAGAACAGCTTCGCCAGTATCTTCCCGAACATGCAACGTTCACACCGGATGAACAGCGTCACGACAGATTGCAAAAACGCTGGCATGACTGGCAAAGCGCAGTACAGCTTGCCCGCACACAAAAAACGCAGGCAGGCTAAAGAGTTTGGGTGCGTGAGGATCCCACCTGACAAGATGATTTGCGGGGATTGCTCCCCGCAATTCAGGTTAGCTACTTCTTCGATTCGTAAGCGAGAACAGCTTTAAACTCCGTATCCCGTTGTTTGAACGTCATCTCGCAAAGCGAGTCGCGTACCAACAGCGTGAAACCCAGTGCTGTCATACACAGCACCACGATCGCCACCAGGGCGTACTTCGTTAGCATGTCGTTGCCTCCGTGCAAAAAAGAGACTAACATCCAACTTGTCGAGGGTTGGATGATAAGCCTCAGGTTGATAACACTATCTCCTGGGGCTTTCACCTTTCTGAACCCTGCAAATGCCTGGCTCAGAAAGCCTCAGGCACCCGCGAGAATGCTACCCGCTTACTTCCCTCTGTACGAATAAAACTGTATTTATATCCAGTTAAAATCAATTTTTCAGAAAACATAAAAACGCTAAAAATCCCTCCGCTTTTTCATCTTTGTTTGGCTCCATTTTCATAGCCAAATAATCTGGCTTATGCCTTAAGCGCATAAATAAAGACGAATTTAAACTTTAAGAAAAATCGGAAGCAGCCTACTTTAGCGATACAAAATAATGACACTAAATTAACTTTACAGGGATCTCATATGACCAAAAAACTGCTGCCTCTCGTCATCATGACGCTGCTCTCTGCCACCAGCTATGCGGCAACGCCGCCGGATACCCTGGTTGTTGCACAAGGTCTGGACGATATTGTCAGCCTGGATCCGGCAGAAGCCAATGAGCTTTCCAGTATCCAGACCGTTCCAAGCCTGTACGAGCGCCTGGTCCAGCCGGATCGTGAGAACCCTGAAAAGATTAACCCGGTGTTGGCAGAAAGCTGGCAGCCCGATGCGGCCGCTAAAACCCTGACCATCAAACTGAAAAGTGACGCGAAGTTTGCTTCCGGTAACCCGCTGCGTCCTGAGGATGTGATTTTCTCCTATACCCGCGCGGTCACCATGAACAAATCCCCGGCCTTTATTCTTAACGTCCTGGGCTGGGAACCGGACAATATCGCCAGCCAGTTAAAGAAAATCGACGATCATACGATCCAGTTGCACTGGACGGCGGATGTAAGCCCGGCAGTGGCACTGAATATTCTCTCCACGCCTATCGCCTCAATCGTAGATGAGAAACTGGTCAGCGCGAACGTCAAAGACAATGATTTTGGTAACGCCTGGCTAAAACTGCACTCTGCGGGCAGCGGCGCGTACAAAATGCGCGTTTATCAACCGCATCAGGCTATCGTACTCGACGCCAATCCCACTTCGCCTGGCGGCGCGCCCAAACTGAAAAATATCATTATTAAAAACGTACCGGATCCGGCTTCCCGTCGTCTGTTAATTCAACAAGGCGATGCCGATGTGGCGCGCGATCTCGGTGCCGATCAGATTAGCGCGCTGACAGATAAGGAAGGCATTAAGGTGCTGAGTATTCCGTCTGCTGAGCAGAACTATCTGGTCTTTAACGCCGGTAACAGCGCGAACCCGTTGCTGAACAATCCCGCATTCTGGGAGGCGGCACGCTGGCTGGTCGATTACGACGGCATCACCAAAGATCTGCTGAAAGGGCAATATTTTGTCCACCAGAGTTTCCTGCCAGTCGGCCTGCCAGGCGCGCTGGAAGATAACCCGTTTAAATTCGACCCGGCAAAAGCAAAAGAGATCCTCGCCAAAGCGGGCATTAAGGATGCGCACTTCACCCTGGACGTCGAAAACAAACCGCCGTTCATTACCATCGCCCAGTCTATGCAAGCCAGTTTTGCTCAGGGCGGCGTGAAGGTAGATCTGTTACCCGCTGCGGGTAGCCAGGTCTATGCCCGCGTGCGTGCCAAACAGCATCAGGCGGCGATTCGTCTGTGGATCCCCGATTATTTTGACGCCCACTCCAACGCCAGCGCCTTCGCCTATAATGACGGGAAATCCAGTACGGTTGCCGGATTGAATGGCTGGCAGATCCCTGAATTAAGCAAAGCCACGCTCGCGGCCGTTGCCGAGCCGGATGCCGCCAAACGTCTGGAGCTCTACAAAAAAATGCAGCAAGAGTTGCAGCATAAATCCCCTTATATCTTTGTTGATCAAGGGAAAACGCAAATCGTGGTACGTGATAATGTGAAAGGCTACCAGCAAGGGTTAAATGCCGATATGGTGTGGTATGACCGCGTAACCAAGTAAGTTAGCGATTGCGCCGTTGACCCTTTCTCATTACGAGAGAGGGTCATCATTAAAGAACGATGCCATTAAGAGTTAGTCATGTCCCACATCTCACCCAGGCTGTTACGGGTTATCCAGACCCTGATAACCCTCGCCCTGACGTTATTTGGTCTGTTACTGGTTACCTTTTCACTCTCGGCACTCTCGCCCGTTGACCGTGTGCTGCAAATCGTCGGTGACCATGCCAGCCAGTCGACCTATGACCAGGTCCGCCACCAACTCGGGCTGGATCAACCGCTGCCCGTGCAGTTCTGGCACTATTTACTCAACCTGTCTCACGGTGATTTAGGCACCGCCAGCGCCACCGGACAGCCCGTCTTGCAGGATCTGCTCTCCGCCTTTCCTGCCACGCTGGAGCTGGCTACCCTGGCATTGGTTATCGGTACCGCGTTGGGTATTCTCGCGGGCGTATTATGTGCCCGTTTTGCCGGTTCCCCGCTGGATCTGGCCGTGCGCACTTTTACCCTGCTCGGTAACTCTGTCCCTATCTTCTGGCTCGGTCTGTTAATGCTGGCGCTGTTCTACGCGAACCTGCAATGGAGCGCAGGCCCCGGCAGGCTGGATGATATTTATCAGTACACTGTCACCCCGCAGACCGGCTTTGTGCTTATCGATACCTGGCTTTCCGGTGACAGTCAGGCATTCAGAAATGCCCTTAGCCATATGGTACTTCCGGTCACCCTGCTTGCTTACTATTCTCTGGCCAGCATTACGCGACTAACCCGCTCGGCCTGCCTTGGCGAAATGAATAAAGAGTATATCTTGCTGGCACGCGCAAAGGGGGCTGGCGAGATGACAATCATGCTGCGCCATGTCCTGCCAAATATTCGCGGCACGCTCCTGACCGTGGTTGCGCTGTCCTATACCAGCATGCTGGAAGGCGCGGTGCTGACAGAAACCGTCTTTTCCTGGCCGGGTATTGGCCGCTATCTCACGACCGCGCTGTTTGCCGGTGACACCACGGCGATTATGGGCGGCACACTGGTTATCGGTGTCTGCTTTGTCCTGATAAATAACCTCGCCGATATGCTGGTACGGCTCACTGACCCGAGGATTCGCTAATGCCGACGACTCTCTTTTTACGCCGTCTGCGCCATTCGCCTGCGGGTTTTAGCGGATTGATTATTGTGGTGTTACTCCTGCTGGTTGCCATTCTGGCGCCGTGGCTGGCACCGCAAGACCCCAACTGGCAGGATGCCGCATCGCGCTTACAGCCGCCCTCGGCTGCACACTGGCTGGGAACCGACAGCTATGGCCGTGATTTGCTGTCACGGCTCATTTATGGCACGCGTCCGGCGCTGGGGCTGGTGGCCCTGGTCACCCTCATTACCCTGCCTGCCGGTCTGCTGGTCGGTATTTTGTCTGGCTATTACGGTGGCTGGCTGGAACGCGTTCTGATGCGCTTTACCGATGTGGTCATGTCCATGCCGCGTCTCATCCTCGCGTTTGCGTTTGTCGCCATGCTTGGCCCGGGCCTCGTCAATGGCGCACTCGCCCTCGCGCTGACTACCTGGCCTGCCTATGCGCGTCAGGCACGTAGCGAGATCCAGCGACTTCGTCACAGCGATTACCTGGCAGCGGCTGAGATGATGGGAATTCGCGGCTGGCGGCTGTTAGTAGGGCATATTCTGCCACTCTGCCTGCCATCCGCGATTGTGCGTCTGGCTCTGGACCTGGCGGGCATTATCCTTGCCGCCGCCGGACTGGGTTTTCTGGGTCTGGGGGCTCGCCCACCGATGGCGGAATGGGGCGCCATGATCGCCGATGGTATGCAAGTCATCTTCGATCAATGGTGGATTGCCGCTGCCCCTGGCGCGGTCATTTTACTGGCGAGTCTTGCGTTTAACCTGCTGGGCGATGGCCTGCGTGATGTACTGGAGCCACAACATGACTGAAAAACGAATTATCGTATCGGGTCTTAATGTTGATTATCCCGGCGCCCGCGTGGTCAATAACCTGAGTTTCACCTTGGGCAATGAACGCCTCGCGCTGGTGGGCGAATCTGGTTCCGGTAAATCAATGACCGCCCGTGCCCTGATGGGGCTGGTACGTAAACCCGGCAAGGTCAGCGCCAGTGAGCTGAGCGTATCCGGGCATGATTTACTGACCATGGAGAATAAAGCGTGGCGCGCCCTGCGTGGCAATGGCATTGCGATGGTACTGCAAGACCCGCGCTATGCGCTTAATCCAGTCCAAACTGTGCAGGCACAACTGGACGAAGCCCTGACGCTTCATCAGCGTCTGAACCACAAACAGCGGCTGGAAAAAATAAACGAGGCATTGCGCGCCGTGGAGCTGGAACCGGCGGTGTTGCAACGCTACCCCGGAGAGCTTTCCGGTGGTATGGGCCAGCGTGTGATGATCGCCATCGCGCTGGTTAACGACCCACAGGTGCTGATAGCGGATGAACCGACCTCAGCGCTCGACGCGCGCCTGCGCAATCAAATCCTTGAACTGCTGGTGGCGCAGTGTGAGCAGCGGCAAATGGCCATGCTGCTTATCAGTCACGATTTACCGCTGGTCGCGCAGCACTGTCATCGCGTGCTGGTGATGTACCAGGGGCAAAAGGTGGATGAAATGACCGCCAGCGAACTTCCCAATGCCACGCATCCTTACACGCGCACGCTGTGGACCTGTCGACCACAGGCGCAGACCTATGGACAAATGCTCCCGACACTTGATCGCAGCCAAATCTTTACGGAGTCAGACCATGGTCATCGCTGAAATTCGCCATCTGGAAGTAAGCTTCGGGGAAAAAACCGTCGTCCGTGATGCCAGTTTTAGCCTCGAACAGGGCGAGACGTTTAGTCTGATTGGCGCATCAGGCTGTGGCAAATCAACGCTGATGCGCGTACTGGCAGGGCTGCAGCGTGACTGGCGTGGTGAAATGTCACTCTTCGGCTCAGAGATAAAAGCGGGCACGCGTTACCAGGGGGCATTGCGACGCAACGTACAAATGGTCTTTCAGGATCCGTACGCTTCACTGCATCCCAACCATACGCTGTATCGTACTCTCGCAGAGCCGCTACAGATTCACCGTGAGAAAGCGGTAGACCAGCGCGTCAGCACGGCACTGGAAGAGGTGGGGCTGCCTGCGGATGCTGCCAGACGCTATCCACATCAACTCTCAGGTGGTCAGCGTCAGCGTGTGGCGATCGCCCGGGCATTGCTGTTGCGACCACAGATTCTTCTGCTTGATGAGCCAACCTCAGCGCTGGATATGTCGATCCAGGCAGAAATCCTCAACTTACTGAACCGTCTGAAAGACCAGCATAATATGAGTTATCTGTTGGTTAGCCACGATGCCGATGTCATTGCGCATATGTCAGACCGGGCCGCCTTTATGGCGAACGGTAAAATCGAGCGCTTTTTTGACCGGGATGCGCTGGCACGTGGCGAACACCGTATGGGGTAAGTGAAAAGGGTTTGGGTGCGTGAGGATCCCACCTGACAAGATGATTTGCGGGGATGGCTCCCCGCAAGTCAGCTACTTCTTCGTTTCGTAAGCGAGAACAGCCTTAAACTCCGTATCCCGTTGTTTGAACGTCATCTCGCAAAGCGAGTCGCGTACTAACAGCGTGAAACCCAGTGCTGTCATACACAGCACCACGATCGCCACCAGGGCGTACTTCGTTAGCATGTCGTTGCCTCCGTGCAAAAAAGAGACTAACATCCAACTTGTCGAGGGTTGGATGATAAGCCTCAGGTTGATAACACTATCTCCTGGGGCTTTCACCTTTCTGAACCCTGCAAATGCCTGGCTCAGAAAGCCTCAGGCACCCGCGAGCATCCTAACCTCTTCATTCCCTTCGCACGAAAGAAAAACTGTATTTATATCCAGTTAAATTCACTTTTCAGAATATGTTCAGGCGTGACGCTATGACTTCGCCAGGCTGCCAAACTGCCCAAGCACGGCATCAAAAATCGCTAACCCTTTTTGCACTTCGGCGGCACTCATAGTGCAAGGCGGCACCACGTGAATACGATTTTCAGCGATAAAAGGCAAAATCCCGGCGTTGAGCAACGCGCCTTTGATCGCCGCCATATCGGCTGCGGCTACTGGCGTTTTCGCTACGCGGTCGGTGACCAGCTCCAGCGCCTGGAACATACCACGACCACGCACATCACCGATCAACGCATGTTTTTGCGCCAGCGACGTCAGGCCAGCGCGCAACACGCTGTCCCCCACCGTTGCCGCGTTTTCTACCACTTTTTCATCTTTCATCGCATCGAGCGTGGCGACAATGGCCGACATCGCCAGCGGATGGCCGGAATAGGTCAGGCCGCCTGCAAAGAAGTGGTCGTCAAAGTAATGTGAGATTCTCTCGGAAATAATGACGCCGCCCGCCGGTACGTAACCCGCATTAACACCTTTTGCGAAGGTGATGAGATCGGGAACAATGTTATCCTGCTCGAACGCAAACCAGCTACCTGTGCGACCGAAACCGGCCATCACTTCATCGACAATCAGCACAATGCCGAACTCATCTGCCAGTGCGCGCACCCCCTGCATGTAGCCTTTTGGCGGCACCAGAATCCCGGCCGTACCCGGTACGGATTCCAGCAGAATAGCGGCAACAGAATTCGGCCCTTCACACTCAATCATCCGGCGCAGATGCGCCAGCGCGCGCTGACACTCTTCGTCTTCGGTGGTGGCGTTAAACTCACTGCGATACAGGTACGGGTTAAAGAAGTGAACGTGTCCACGGGCATATTCATTCGGAATACGACGGGGATCGCCCGTGGCCACTATGGCGCTACCGGTATTCCCGTGGTAAGAACGGTAGGCAGAAAAAATCTTGTCACGCCCGGTATACATACGCGCCATACGCATGGCGTTTTCGTTGGCGTCGGCCCCGGCGTTCGTAAAGAACACTTTGCTAAAGCCTTCGGGCGCCAGATCAACAATCCGTTTTGCCGCTTCGCCGCGTGCGAGGTTTGCCGTCGCCGGCGCGATAGTGGTCAATGATTCCAGTTGTGCCTTCATCGCCGCCAGAACACGCGGATGCTGATAACCGATATTGACGTTTACCAGTTGGCTACTGAAATCCAGATACGTATTGCCATCGTAATCCCACAATTCGCACCCTTGTGCACCGGCGATCACCAGCGGATTGAGGTTGCCTTGCATCGACCATGAATGGAACACATACGAACGGTCTAGCTGACGTACATCATCGTTGGTTATCGCCATCTCGCTCTGAAGTGCCAGTTTCATACCCTGCTCCTTTCATACCGTTGTTGTTGATTCCATCATGCGGCGCACCTGGCGCAGTCAGGTAGAGCCAGTCTTGTTAGCGGCATGTGACACACGTGTCACATATTTACTCACCAACTGGCTCTGTCTCTCCTGCGCGCGCGTTTTTTATAGTGGCGGAAGAAACCAGCACAGGAGAGAGAGATGACAACAGCAAAGAAAGTGGTCTTTATTACCGGCGCGACATCCGGGTTCGGCGAAGCCGCCGCGCGGGTCTTTGCCAAAGCAGGTTGGTCGCTGGTACTGAGTGGACGCCGTCTGGCACGCCTTGAGGCGTTGCAGGATTCGCTGGCGGCAGAAGTACCCGTTCACATTATTGAGCTGGATGTACGCGATAAAGATGCCGTGAAGCAGGCCGTTGCCGCGCTCCCACCCGCGTTCGCCGATATCACCACGCTTATCAATAACGCCGGGCTGGCGCTTTCACCGCAACCCGCACAAAACGTTGAGCTGGAAGACTGGCAGACCATGATTGATACCAACGTCACCGGGCTGGTCAATGTGACTCACGCGCTGCTGCCCACGTTGATTCAGCATGGCGCAGGGGCGAGTATCATCAATATTGGTTCGATTGCCGGACAATGGCCCTATCCGGGTAGCCACGTTTATGGCGCAACCAAAGCGTTTGTGAAACAGTTTAGCTATAACCTGCGCTGCGATTTGCTGGGTACAGGTGTGCGGGTGACCGATCTGGCGCCGGGTATTGCGGAAACCGAATTCACGCTGGTTCGCACCAAAGGCGATCAGGCGGCATCCGATAACTTATACCGTGGCACCACGCCGCTCAGCGCACAGGATATCGCCGAACAGATGTTCTACATCGCCACGTTGCCAGACCATATGAATATTAACCGGGTGGAAGTCATGCCGGTGCGTCAGGCCTGGCAGCCGTTTGCCATTGACCGGGATTAAGATATCTGTGGTAGCCTGGATAAGGCGCATGCGCCGCATCCAGGCTATTCCCCGGTGGCGCTGACGCTTACCGGGTCTACCCTTGAGAAGGGACATTAGCGGCTGGACTGCAAAAACTTACGTACCCGGTCCGAATCCGGATTGGTAAAGAACTTCTCTGGCGATGCCTTCTCGATCAGCAACCCTTTCTCCAAAAACACCACCTCGTCCGACACCTGACGGGCAAAATCCATCTCGTGCGTTACCACCACCATCGTGTATCCTTCGGCGGCGAGGTTTTTCATCACTCCCAGCACCTCATTGACCAGTTCAGGATCCAGCGCCGATGTCGGTTCATCGAACAAGATCACCTCTGGCGACATCGCCAACGAACGGGCAATCGCCACACGCTGTTTCTGTCCGCCGGAAAGGGTAATCGGATACACATCCGTTTTATGGCTCATCCCGACCTTATCTAACTGACGACGACCAATCTCGTCAGCCGCGTCCCGCTTCATGCCCTTCACGTGGATCAGCGCTTCGGTGACGTTTTGTAACACCGTCAGATGCGGCCACAAATTAAAGCTCTGGAATACCATTCCCACGCGTTCGCGGATTTTGGACAACTCTTTATGTGACATGGCCTTGCCTGAGGCGTCATCAATACCCAGCCGCTGACCGCTAATGCGCACTTCGCCGCGATCCGGCTGCTCCAGCCAGTTCATACAGCGCAACAAGGTCGATTTCCCGGAACCGGAAGAACCGAGGATACTCACCACCGTGCCCTTCTCCACCGTCAGGTTGATATCACGCAATACTTCAACGTTATCAAACTGCTTGGACAGATTCTTAACGCTAACCGCACTTTGTTCAGGCATGGGTCATTCCTCGCTTGTTTCCATATTGGCTTAGTCGTTTAATCAGCAATTCAAGTAAAATGCTGATGCCCCAGTACAGCGCAATGGCGACGATAAAGGCGTTAAACGGAATAAAATACGTCGACTGCACGCTATTCGCGGCGGCGGTGATCTCCTGTACGGTAATAATGCACAGGAAAGCCGTGTCTTTCAGACAGATAATTAACTGGTTACCCATCAGCGGCAGCGCAGAAGAGAAAATATTGGGCAGGACGATACGCTGAAAGATTTTATAGCGAGAAAACCCCTGCGACACAGCGGCTTCAATATAACCCGCAGAAAATATACGACGCTGGCTGCGTAATATCTCGAAGAAATAGGCACCATGATAAATCACCAGCGCCAACAGACCGGCAGTCCAGGCTTCCATACTAATACCCAACTGCGGCAGACCGTAATAAAGCAAATAGGCCAGAATCAAAAAGGGAACAGCACGCATCAGGCTGACGAAAGCAATAATGACTCTGTCAATAACGCGATTTTGGTATTCCATAATGTAGCACAGCAAAATGCCGATAAATAAACCGACAACGGCTGCAATAATAAACAGCTCAAGCGTTGAAAGCAGGCCATTAAAAAAACTCTCGCGTGCTGACCAGACAATACTCCACTGACTCATATACCCTCCTGCTTTTATCGCGCCAGGCGCTTCGCTTTACGTTCCGCCATGCCCTGCAATTTCAGCAACAAGCCGATAATGATGACGTAGAGCAATCCCGCCGCCAGAATGGGCGACAGAGGTTCATAGGTCACCGAAGAGATGCGATTGGTGACGCGGGTCAGGTCTACCACGCCGATTATCGCTATCGCCGGGCTGCCTTTAATCAGGAAAGACATCTCATTGACCAGCGCAGGCAGGCTTTCAATCCACATCTGCGGCAGCATGATGTAACGGAAATAGGTCCAGCGCCGCATACCGACAGATTCGGCAGCTTCCCGCTGTTCTCGAGGGAAGTTACGAAATGCGTTACGCCAGATTTCGGCATTAAAGGCGGAGGTATTCAACGTCAGCGCCACAATCGCCGCCGCCGTTTTATCCAGGTTTATCCCAAGCGTCGGCAGCGATAAGAACAGGAACAGAACCAGCGTCACCAGCGGCGTGGCGCGCGCCAGACTGATATAGACCACCAGCACCTGGTCGACGACCGGGATTTTCATCATTCGAATAAAGGCGATCACCAGACCGATGACCACCCCGAACGCGATAGCCACGCCCGAAATCCAGAGGGTCGTCCATGCGCCTTCAATTAATAACTGCCATGCCATTGAATCCATGGTGCCCCCTTTTCTAACTGGCGGCGGTTACCCGCCGCATTGAACTTATAAACCCGCTAACTTATGAAACTGATCGGCGCTGGTGATGGGCTCTTTCGGCAGATCGTAGGTTTCGCCAAACCATTTTTTCTGCAACTCAGCCAGCTTGCCGGTTTCGGTCATGTGATTCATAAATTTGGTCATGAACGCCAGTAATTCCGGGGAGCTTTTGGAGATTGGCCATGCCATGTAGCCTGGGCCAGAGACCGGCAGCCCTTTGGCAAACACTTTCGGCTTCGCTTTCACCAGGTCGTTGACGGAGATAACCACGTTAATCACGTAATCGACGCGTTTGTTGGCAAGATCGGCATAGGCTTCCGGGTAAGATTGATATTCCACAACCGGGCCCAGTTTACCGCCCACTTTCTCCAGCATCGCTTTCAGTTCCGGCAGACGCGCCAGTAATGCGCTACCCGCCTGGACGCCCACTTTTTTACCGCTCAAATCGGCGATGGTATTTAATGTTTTATCATCTGCGCGTTTCACAAAATAATGCTGGGCAGACGCCCATGGCGGGGTGAAATTAAATACATTGAGACGTTCATCGGTAATCACCGCACCGGTTAACGCCATATCGTATTGTCCGGTAGAGACGGCGGCGAGCAGCCCCGTCCAGGGTAAAATACTTTGGTTGATATTGAATTTTGCGTATTTACGCAACTCGTCGAGCATATCCTTGTTAAACCCTTCTGATTTACCATCCTTCATAAAGTTAAAGGGCGCATAGTCATCTTCGGTCGCCACTTTCAACGTGCCAGACTTTTCGATTTCGGGTAAATCTGCTGCGACTGCGTGTAAAGAAAAAGCCAAAGTGAACATGGCTGCAAGACAATATTTGCCGAATACTTTTTTCATTTCTCTACCCTTAATTAAATATGCCAGAAAGGTTCATCCCAGACATGCTGGAACTATTGCAATAAATATGCCGACTGCGTTTCTTGACCGCGCTTTTGTGACTGCGTTTTTACAATAGGGAGCCTTTTTGCTTTCTGAATAGAGCCAGTTTCGGCAAATGAATGTGTCAGATAACGGGAAGCTGGTATGGAATTTGCTCAAATATATCCATGTCTTTTCCAGCGGAGTGCGTCATGATTCGTCACCTTTTGCATGTCAATTTTGATGGTCAGCGTGGATTACAGGAACAGGTGCGTGAATCACTGATAAACGCCATCCTGAGCGGCATTTTTCCGGCCGATACGCCCCTTCCCTCATGTCGCCAACTGGCTGGTCAGCTTAATGTTTCTCGCAATACCACGGCGCTGGTGTTTGAAAGCCTGGTCAACGAAGGGTATCTGGTCAGCCGCCCACGCAGCGGGTATTACCTGCACCCGGATTACTACCACGCCGGCCAAAACGTGTCGCAAACTGCACCTGAATGCGAAAGCGCTGCACCACGATGGGGCAACCGCCTGCAAATCACGCCCAGCCAGCAGGAATCTATCCTCAAACCGGCTGGCTGGATGCACTATCGCTACCCGTTTATTTACGGCCAGCCGGACACACAACAGTTCCCCCTCGCCTTCTGGCGCGCTGCGGCAAACTGGCTGCACGGCGGCGTGCGAGACCCCTCCTGGGTTATCGATCATATCGATCAGGATGTGCCCATGCTGGTTGAGCAGATCCGCACCCGGGTGCTGCCGAAACGCGGTATCGTGGCCGCTCCGGACGAAATCCTCATCACGCTGGGGTCACAGAACGCCCTCTATTTGTTGACCCGCCTGTTGATGTCCCGGCAGACGCGTGTGGCGGTCGAAAATCCGGGATTTCGTGAAGCGATCAACACCTTTCTGCTTAACGATACCCATATCGTTCCGCATCCGGTTGATGAAGAAGGCATTGTGCTGGGCGAAACGCCCTGTGATTACTACTACGTGACGCCGGGCCATCAGGTGCCGACGGGCGTCACAATGAGTAAAGCGCGCCGGGTCCAGTTGCTCGAATACGCTACCCGGCATGACGCGGTGATCATTGAAGATGACTACGACTCGGAAAGTAACTTTACGCAAAATCCGTTACCGGCGCTGAAAGCCAGTGACCGCAGCGGCCGCGTTATCTATGTCAGCAGTCTGTCAAAAGCCCTTTCGCCAGGTCTGCGACTCGGTTTTATGGTGGCTGCCCCGGAAATCATCGACGAAGCCCGTGCGTTGCGCCGCCTGGTGTATCGCCATCCACCAACCAACATTCAATATCAGATGGCCCATTTTCTGGCTCAGGGCCATTACGAGACGCACCTGCGCCGCTACCACGAAGACTCCGCGCGCCGTTGGGATACCTTACATAACGCGCTGCAAACTTTTTTGCCCGAATGCAAAACCTTCGGCGGCAGCGAACATGCCAACGCCTTCTGGCTGAGTACGCCAAAGCATATCAGTACCCAACAACTCACCTGGCGCGCAGCCCATGCGGGGGTATTAATTGAACCGGGGGCGCGGCATTTTCTTGACAACGCCCCCCCGGATAACTATTTCCGGATGGGGTTTCACGCCATCAATCCGGATGCCATCGTGCCCGGCGTGGAAGTGCTGCGTGGACAACTGGAGCAAATCGGATAGTTCGCATAAAGGCGGGTTTAGAGGGCATGCCTATACTTAATCCCAACCTCACAAGGAAAGGATAAGAAAATATGCCTCTACCCGACTTTCACGTTTCCACTCCTTTTACCCTGGGTGTTGAACTTGAGTTGCAGGTCGTTAACCCACCGGGATACGACCTTAGTCAGGACTCCTCGCGGCTGATCGATGCGGTAAAAGCACAGGTCAAAGCCGGTGAGGTCAAGCACGACATCACGGAAAGTATGCTGGAAATTGCGACAGGGGTCTGTCGCGACATCAATCAGGCGGCACACCAGTTTTCTGCCATGCAGCAGATTATTTTGCAGGCGGCAAACGAGCATCACGTACAGATCTGCGGCGGCGGCACGCACCCTTTTCAAAAATGGCAGCGTCAGGAGATCAGCAACGATGAACGCTATCACCGGACGCTGGAAATGTTTGGCTACCTGATGCAGCAGGCGACCGTTTTCGGCCAACATGTGCATGTGGGTTGTCCGAGTGGCGATGACGCCATTTATCTTCTTCATGGCTTATCGCGCTTTGTGCCGCATTTTATCGCGCTTGGCGCCGCTTCCCCATACGTGCAGCGTACCGATACCCGTTTCGCCTCATCGCGTCTGAATATTTTTTCCTCTTTTCCGGATAATGGCCCCATGCCCTGGGTCAGTAACTGGCAAGAGTTTGAAGGGCTATTTCGTCGCCTGAGCTACACCAGCATGATTGAAAGCATTAAAGATTTGCACTGGGATATTCGCCCGAGCCCCCATTTTGGCACCGTCGAAGTGCGGGTAATGGATACGCCATTGACCCTGTCGCATGCCATTAATGTCACTGGATTTATTCAGGCTATCGCCCACTGGCTGCTGGCAGAGCGCCCGTTCAAACATCAGGAGCGCGATTACCTGCTCTACAAATTCAACCGTTTTCAGGCCTGCCGTTTTGGTCTGGAGGGGATCATTACCGATGTCCACACCGGCGAGCAGCGTAAAATAGCCGACGACATCGAACGAATGCTGGAAAAAGTTGCGCCATGGGCAGATAAGCTCAACGCAGGCAGCGCTATCTCCGAGCTGATGAACTTCGTCAAACGAGGGAAGAGCGAATCACAAATGATGCGCGATTTTGTCGCCGACGGCGGCTCGCTGATCGGCCTGGTGCAAAAACACACCGAGATTTGGGCGGCGGGCTAGAACGGTGCAGGGAGATTGCACCCTTACGCACTTTCCCGGACAATGTCGTTTTTAACAAGCGATTAACTGTCATGAAGCACCCACTGGAAACATTAACCACCGCGGCAGGTATTCTGCTGATGGCTTTCATCTCGGTATTGCTGCTACCCGCCCCTTCTCTGGGGCTGGTACTGGCGCAAAAACTGCTGGATACCTTCCATTTTCAGGACCTGAATCAGCTCTATACCGTGTTGTTTTGCCTGTGGTTTCTACTACTGGGTGCGATCGAGTTCTACGTGGTGCGCTTTATCTGGCGCCGCTGGTTTTCGCTGGCTTAAGGCCTGGCCCGGATCAGGCGCTTGCGCCGCCATCCGGGATGTTTTTCCCCTTACCCCAAAGAGAGAAGCGGCACACCGGGCGGTGTCATCCAGGCCAAAAAAACCCGGTTGACCTTAGGCCACCGGGCTTATGCGTCAATGCGCGCGCGGATGATTCTCTTTGCGCCAGGCGCCCGGCGGCTGATTGAACGTGCGGGTAAAGATCCGCGTAAAGGTCTGCTGCGAATCAAAGCCATATTTCAGGCAAATATCGTAGACCTTATCATTGGTATTGAGTAAATCCCGCGCCGCCAGTGACAGTTTACGTTCGCGAATATAGCGCCCCAGACTCTCACCTTTGTAATGCAAAAACAGCCGTTGCAGATGCCACTTTGAATACCCGGCGTGGCGCGCAATATCATCAATACGCAATGGTTGGTGTAAATTGTCGTCGATCCACTCGACGATAGTGTCGATAACCTGAGCGGAAATAGTCATACAGCGCTCCCCCTCTCTGCTCTTCGAAATAAACCGTTATTCCCACCAGGCGCGGAATTGCTGGGCGTTATCCGCCGCATGCACCGCTTCGCCGAGGGTGGGCGTTAACAATCGATACCCTTTGCCGAGGCTTGCCGCCGCCAGACGTTTATAAGGATCGTCCCAGGTATGTTTTGCCAGCACGAATCGTCCGGCGTGGCCCGGCAGTACCGCCCGCGCATTTAACTCCTCCGCTGCTTGCGCCGTTTCCTCCGGCATCATGTGGATGTACTTCCAGTCCTGGTCGTACTGACCGTTTTCAAGAATCGCCAGATCCACCGAACCAAACTGTTCGCCGATGGCTTTAAAGTGCGGCCCGTAACCGGTATCGCCGCTGTAATAGAGCTTGCGATCCGGGGTGACGAACATAAAGCTCGCCCACAACGTCTGATTACGTTTCAGACCGCGCCCTGAAAAGTGCCGTGCAGGCAGCACATGCACCTCCAGATCATTGCTAAACGTGATTTTTTGTTGCCAGTCCGCTTCCTGGATGATGTCCGGATTCATGCCCCAGTAACGCAGGTGCGATCCCACACCCAGCGGGACTACCACCCGTTTGATTTTTGGCATCAGCGCCCTGATGGTGGCGTAATCCAGGTGGTCGTAATGGTCATGGGATATGATCAGCAGGTCGATCTCCGGCATGGCCTCTGCCGTCCACGGATAGTCACCGTCGAAGGCTTTATTCAGAAACGAGAACGGCGCGGCGTAATTGCTGAGCACCGGATCGATAAGAATGCGTTTCCCGGCCAGTTGCAGATACCAGGATGAATGGCCCAGCCATACGACCGTATCCTGCTCCAGCGGCAGGCTTGCCAGATCGGTCTTCACCATCGGCAACGGCCGCTGCGGGCGCGCATTTTCCCGACGGGTGGTTAAAAACTCCCACATTGCCGCCACCATGCTTTTTTGCCCCGTGTAGCTGGGCGTAGACAACTGGTTATGAAATTCACCGTCCCGGTAGTGCGGGGACTGCTCAACTCTGGTCAGTTGCTCACCCTGCGGGCGCTGACCAAATCCGGCGTTCAAAACAAAAGGCAAACTGGCGGCAGATACAACGAGCATAATAAGAACCACGCTAAGTAAGAGACGATGCATACCCTGATCCGAGAAAATGTCCCTTCCGTTGGCACATTGAAATAGACTGGACTTGATTATGAGTGAGTAAGCACTCATTATAGAAATGAATAGAAAGTCGTCAAGATGATTTTCAATCTTTGATGTTCAGCGTTGCAGCGTCACAGTGGGCATGGTTCAATCGTGGTTTTTCAAAATGTATGAGGAAAAGTGTAGTGGCTCGTCCGAAGAGTGAAGATAAGAAATTAGCATTACTGGATGCGGCGGCTGTCGCTATCGCGCAAACCGGTATTGCCGCCTCGACCGCGGTGATTGCCCGTAACGCGGGCGTGGCTGAAGGCACCCTGTTTCGTTATTTTGCTACCAAAGACGATCTGCTCAATGCGCTTTACCTGCATTTAAAATCTGACCTTTGCCAGACCATGATCGACAGCCTCGACAGGTCGCACAGCAATTCCAAAATACATACCCAATCCATCTGGAACAGCTATATCGACTGGGGCATCCGTCACCCGTCGGCACATAACGCGATTCGCCAGATTTCGGTGAGCGAAAAAATCACCCCGGAAACGCGCCAGCAGGTTATCGATATGTTCCCTGAGCTACATGAAATCTGCCACCGCTCGGTGAGGCCTGAATTTCTTTCCGAAGCGCTCTCACCTTTTGGCGACGCCATTTTTCTGACGCTGGCAGAAACCACGATGGATTTCGCCAATCGCGACCCGCAAAAAGCAAAAGAGACCAAACGGCTGGGCTTTGAAGCCATGTGGCGCGCGCTCACCGTGGATAACTGCGATGGACAGTAAAACCCTGCAAGAGACCGCACGTCACATTGCGCTGGAACTACCGTTCACTGAACCGTGCTGGCCGTTTGGCCCGGAACACGACATTTTCAAAGTCGGTGGCAAGATTTTCATGATGATCACCACCGCTCATGGTCGGCCTATGGTGACCATGAAATCAGATCCGCAAAAATCCCTGCTCAATCAACAGATTTATCGCAGCATTGAGCCGGGATATCACATGAATAAAAAGCACTGGATCTCCATCTTTGCTGGCGAGGATATCAACGAAGATTTGCTCGTCGATCTGATCAACGACTCGCGGGATCTGGTGATCGACACGCTGGCGAAAAAAGATCAGCAACGTCTGCGTCCGCGCTGACTGTTCGGAAAAGCGAAAACGCGTTACCGTAGCGTTTTGTTTTCCGGCAGGAGCACGCGCTGTGGAACTTGAGATTTACCAGGTTGATGCTTTCAGCACACGCCCTTTTTCCGGCAATCCGGCGGGCGTGTGTATCACGCCCCAGGCGCTTGAAACCGCCACCATGCAGCAGATCGCCGCAGAGATGGCCGTCTCTGAGACCGCGTTTCTGGCACGCGATGATTACCGTTTGCGCTGGTTTACTCCTCAGGCTGAGGTCGATTTATGCGGTCACGGCACGCTCGCCACGGCCCATATTTTGCGCCAGACCGGGCAGCTTGCTGTTGGAGAAAGCGTTGTCTTCACCACCCTTTCCGGCCCGCTTAAAGCCACCGCCCGCCCTGACACTATCGAACTGGATTTCCCGCTCTTAGTACCGGATATGCATTATGCGCCGGATAACGCTTTACTGGACGCCCTGGGTCTCAACGCCAGTGACGTCTCTGCCAGCGGGACATTTGGCCCGAAAGCGGTGATTGTGGTGGAAGACGCGCAGATCATTGAGCAGCTCAAACCCAACTTCCAGGCACTTGGCGCACTGCCCGGACGCGGCGTGGCCATTACGGCACCCGGTAATGGCAAATATGATTTTATCTCTCGCTACTTCGCGCCGTGGGTGGGGGTAAATGAAGATCCTGTGACCGGTTCCGCGCACTGCGCGCTGGCGGCCTACTGGGGTTCGCGTCTGGATAAGCGTACCCTCAGTGCCTGGCAGGCCTCATCGCGCGGCGGCGAATTGCAGATTGCGCTCACCGCAGAAGGCCGGGTAGCGCTGGCAGGCCAGTCGCATACGGTCCTGGCCGGAAAACTCTATCTTTGAGAAGCGGCTAAGCGTGCTCTGCCAGCCAAGCCAGCGCCTGCTCGCCCCGCTCATCTATCGGTAAATAGACCAGCAGCCGCGAGCCGTTACGCGGCGCTGAAAACCAGTACATTTGCTGCAAAGAAAATTCGCCTAATTCAGGGTGGGTAAAGGTTTTCAGTTGATTTTCAACGCCTCGCACGTCGTAGCGCTTATGCCACAGCGAGGCAAACTCTTCCGATACTGCGCAAAAGCGCGCCAGCTTCGCTTCCCACTGCGGGTCGCCCCGATGTTCCGCCATCGCCGCCCGGAAATAGGCAACAAAGGTCGGCAGCACACTCTCCTTACGCCCGATACGGCTACGCCAGGTCGGGTTGGTCAGATAGAGATAAATACAATTGCGCTCATCTTCCGGTATTTGGTGAAAATCAACACCCATCATCCGCGAAAAAGCATCATTCCACGCCACAATATCAAAATTGGATTTTTGGATGCTGGCCGGTTGGGGTAACAGGCTATCAAGCATTTTACGCGTCCCGATGCTGATGCCTTCACACTGCGGCACCACAGGCGTTTCCGCAGGCGTCAGCCCCGCCAGTAAAAACAGGTGGCGGGTTTCAGTTGCCGAACACTCCAGCGCATTGGCGATTGCCTGCATCACGCTGGCCGACGGGTTAACATCCCTGCCCTGCTCAAGCCAGGTATACCAGGTCACGCCAACGTCTGCGAGCAAGGCCACCTCTTCACGCCTTAAGCCCGGCGTACGCCGCCGCCCACTGCGCGGCAGACCGAGACGCTGCGGGTCAAGGCTTTCCCGGCGGGAGCGTAAAAACGCGCCGAGCTGTTTGCGGTTCTCATCCTGGACGCTCAACAGAGGGGATCGTTCCGACATCAGGCTCATAAAACCTCCAGCATGGTATTGCCAGTACCAGTATAAGCAAGAACTGGTACCCGTTTTTCGTATCAGCGATGCTACGTCTATCCGATGAATGACGCAATGGAGTTACCATGAATACGTCTGCTGTTTCACCCGGTCGTGCGGGCTTGTTATTACTGTTGACCGGACAAATGCTGCCGCTGATCGATACCTCGATCACCAACGTCGCCCTTGATTCCATCACGCTTTCGCTGCACACCAATACCACGCAACTCTCTCTGATTGTTGCGCTGTACGGCGTCGCGTTTGCCGTCTGCCTGGCGATGGGGAGTAAACTGGGTGATAACTTTGGCCGCCGCAAAATGTTCTTATGGGGCGTGGCGCTGTTCGGGATCGCCTCGCTGCTGTGCGGTATCGCCAACTCCATCACCGCCCTACTCGCGGCGCGTACCCTGCAAGGGATGAGCGCGGCGCTGATCATGCCGCAAATTCTCGCAACGCTGCACGTGACCCTCAAAGGTACGGCCCATGCCCGCGCTATCAGCCTGTATGGGGGGATTGGCGGCGTGGCGTTTATCATCGGGCAGATGGGTGGCGGCTGGCTGGTATCGGCAGATATCGCCGGGCTCGGCTGGCGAAACGCCTTTTTTATTAACGTGCCGATAAGCCTGTTGGTACTGGCATTGAGCCATCGCTATATCCCGGAAACCCGCAATGAAACCCCAACGCGCATTGACTGGCAGGGCACCTTCGCGCTGGCGCTGATCTTATGCTGCCTGCTCTTCCCGCTCTCGCTCAGCCCGGATTTAGGCTGGCCATGGCAAAGCCAGGCGGCATTACTGGCGATCATTCCGCTAACACTGTGGATGCGTGCCGGCGCGCTGCGTCAGGAACAGCAAGGGCTGCATCCGCTCATGCCGCCACGTTTACTCAAATTGCCCAGCATCCGTTTCGGCCTGTTAATTGCGTTGCTGTTTTTCAGCGCCTGGTCCGGCTTTATGTTCTGTATGGCGCTGACATTACAGGCAGGCGTAGGCATGGCGCCGTGGCAGTCCGGTAACAGTTTTGTTGTGCTTGGGGTGACCTATTTCGCCTCGGCGTGGTATGCGCCGAAACTGATTGCCCGCCATAACGTACGTACCATTCTGCTGAGTGGCATCGCGATTCAAGTAAGCGGCCTGCTGGCGCTGTTCGCCACGCTCTGGTTGACCCATGGGCACCTCAACGCCCTAAACCTTGCGCCTTCTACCGCGCTGATTGGCTACGGCCAGGCGCTGATCGTGAACAGTTTTTACCGTATCGGGATGCGTGACATTGCCACTCAGGACGCTGGGTCGGGCAGCGCGATTCTCAGTACGCTGCAACAGGCCACGCTGGGCCTGGGCCCGGCAGTACTCGGCGGGTTGTTTTTGCATCTGCTCAACCTCACCCAGGGCAACTACAACGAAGCGCTGGGCGGGTTTTTAGTGGCAGAGATCGTGATGATGCTGATGCTTGCCGTCGCCGCGATTGGCGCGCGCCAGCAGCTCGCCCCCCGCTGCCCGGCAAACTGAGGGGATTAGATCTTAGACGGCAGGCGTGCCACCAGCCGCCAGCGAAACCAGATCTGTGCAACCAGAATCAGCACGCCGCCGATAATTTTTTGCAGCGGCAGACGTTCGCTGTACCAGAGGGCGGCAACGATCACCGTCAGCAACGGTTCGAGCACCATGATGATGGCAGCGCTGGCGACAGCGGCATATTTCTGCCCCTGCAATTGCAGGCCAAAGCGCAGACTGGTGGCAATCAGAATACTGGCGACCAACCACAGTGCAGTGGTGCCCGTAAACGGCTGCGTCCAGTGTTCAAATAAAAGTGAGATCAACACGCCCGCAACCCCCGTCACCGCCAGTTGCACCGTGGTGAGCGGGAGTAGCGGGACATCACGGGCAATGCGGCTGGTGTAGCAAAACGAAATGGATTGCACAAAAGCGGTCAACAAAAACCAGCCCTGGCTGGGATGAAAGACAATCGGCGTATGCAGGCTTAACAGCGCCAGGCCAATAAAGGCGAGCGGCAGGCACTCCCAATAGGCGCGGGCCGGACGCACACCCATCATGGCCCAGGCCACCAGCGGCACAAACAGCATAGAGAGGCTCATGATAAATGCCCCCTCGCCCAGCGACGGCGTGGTCGACACCGACCAAATCCACAGGCACAACGTGAGTGCCATCCACAACGCGCTGATAAAGACCTGGCGCAATTTTGCCAGCGCAATACGCTGCCCGCGACAAAATGGCAGCAATACCAGCGCCGCGCCTAAAAAGCGCAGCCCCAGAAAGGCAAATACGGGCATCCCGGAGATGGCCTCGCGGGAAAAGATCCAGCCGCAGGCGGCAATGATGGTGGTGATGACCAGAAACAGTTCTGCTTGTCGTTGCCGGTTCATGGCAAAGCTCCCAGGGTATAAAAAAGCCAGCGAAAGGCTGGCAAAAAAATCACATCAATATTATCAGGCGCTGGCGCGGGAAATATACTGCCAGTCCATCATGATCCTCTCCGCCGGGGCCTCGGGGTTATCGATTTTATTGAGCAGCAGCCCCACGGCTTTGCGACCAATCTCTTTTGACGGTTGATAAACGGTCGTCAGCGGCGGTGTCACCATTTCCGCCAGTTCTGTGCCATCAAACCCAACCACAGCAATATCCTGCGGCATTTTCAGGCCAGCTTCGTGAATGGCCAGCACGGCCCCCGCCGCAAGGGTATCCGACACCGCAAAGACCGCATCGGGACGTTCAGTGTGGCGCAGCAGCGCCTGCATGGCCGCTTTCCCGGCGCTAAAACTCAGGTCGCTGGCATACTCAACAACCGCATACTCACACTGGTGCGCCTTAAGTCCGCTGTGGTAGCCATCTTCCCGCGAGCGGGCATATTTATAGCTGAGATCGTGGTTAATCAGCGCGATACGCTGACAGCCGCGCGCCAGTAATCGATCAATCACACATTGCGCGGCGCCAACATCATTGATGCCCACGCAAGAGACATCGCCGTCATCGGCATATTCCGCGCACTGCACCCAGGGGGCGTTACCGATAAGCGTCGCCAGTTCCGGCAAGCGCGAGGAGGCGTCCATGGTGATAATGCCGTCGACAATTTTCCCGGAAAGCAGGTTCAGCGCCGAGCGGGAGCGCGCCATGTCCGAACCGGTATTGCACAGCAGGATACGAAAGCCGTTTTTTTCCGCTTCCTCTTCAATCCCTTTTACCACCTCGGCGCAAAACGGGTTGGCGATATTGGAAACCAGCACCAGAATCATTGAGCTGCGGGCGGTACGAAGCTGGCGCGCCAGCAGGTTCGGCTGATAATTGCTTTCGGCAATGGCTTTGAGCACGCGCTCGCGGTTTTTTTCTTTAACAGATTCGCTGTTATTGAGCACGCGCGAAACGGTCGCGACGGAAACGCCAGCCAGCCTGGCGATTTTCTGAATGGACATAACGTCGATATTTCCTGCGGTTAGCGTCTGGCTAGCAGGCTACCACAACGTCGGATGGCATGCACGATGCACACCTGGTGCCGCATCCGGATCGCATGGCAGGCGTAAGCGCCGCCAGGGTTGTCCCGGATGCGGTTACGCCTTATCCGGGACAACCCGCCCAGGGCGACCTACCTCAACAGGCCACTGTCACCCACTTTTGCTGCTGGTGACTTTGCAGGATGGCATCGATAATAAACATCACGCTGGCCCCATCATAGAACGAGGCAAACCGCGCCTCATCGCGGGCTGGCATTTTCCCGTCCTGCACCGCGCGATAGAAATTCAGCATCATATTCTTAAACGCATCCGGCCAGCCTTCGATATGCCCGCCGGGGAAATGGGCGCTGGCGGCGACATCCGGCGACATCAGCCCTGGGTCATCGGTCAGTATCTGGTTAGGCTGCTGGCGGTGGCCAATCCAAAGCTGTTGTGGCACTTCCTGGTCCCAACCCAGTGAGCACTCACTACCGTTTACTTCGAAACTGAGGCGATTTTTCCGCCCCGCACTCACCTGCGACACGCTAAAACAGCCCTTACTGCCATCATCAAAACGGACCAGCACCGACCCGGCATCCTCGGTAGTCACGGTTTTGTCCTCCACCTCTGCGGCCTGCTGAGTAGAAGTGAAGGTTGCAGCCCCGCGACTGGCTTTGCGTGTCGGCCAGACAATAGAGAGATCCGCCATCACCTGGGTTATGCGCCGTCCGGTGACAAACTGCAATGTATCGCACCAGTGCGAACCGATATCGGCCACCGCCCGCGATGGCCCGCCGGTTGCCGCGTCGACGCGCCAGTTATAGTCCGTTTCCAGCAGCATCCAGTCTTGCAGATAACTGCCGTAGACGGAAAACAGCCTGCCGAGCCGCCCGGAGCGGCGCAAACTCGCCGCCTGCTGAACCATCGCAAACTGGCGATAGACAAAACTGACGCCATGCACCACCTTTGTCTGTTCGGCAAGCGCCACCAGTTCACGCGCCTCTTCGGCGGTCATGCACAGCGGTTTTTCCGAAAACAGATGCTTTCCGGCCCGCAGGGTCTGGCGATTAATTTCCGCATGCAGATGATTCGGCGTACAGTTATGAACCACCTGTAACCCCGGATGCGCCAGCAGTGCCTCCACGCTGGCATAGGCGTGCGGCACGCCAAGCTGCCGCGCCTTTTGCTGCGCGTCCGCCAGATCCGCATCGCACAGCGCCACCACCTCAACAAAGCCCAACCGCCGAATAGCTTCAATATGCGCCGGGCCAATAAACCCGGTGCCAATAATCCCGACCTGAATCATTCCACACTCCGCAGTCCTAACATGTTGCGCACACTACCCCGGTCTTCTTGCCCGGCGGCAAAATCATCAAACGCGTATGCCGACACAGGGATGATGTGACGGCGAATAAACTCGCTCCCTTCCCGCGCGCCGCTATCCCCCGCTTTCAGGCAACATTCCCACTCCAGCACCGCCCAGCCGTCATAGCCGTACTGGGTGAGCTTGCTGAACACCGCGCCAAAATCGATTTGCCCATCGCCCGGCGAACGAAAACGGCCGGGCCTGTCGACCCAGTTCTGATAGCCGCCATACACGCCACTGCGGCCCTCCTTCCGGTACTCCGCGTCCTTCACATGAAAAGCTTTGATGCGTTCATGATAGATATCGATAAACGCCAGATAATCAATCTGTTGCAGGTGAAGATGGCTCGGGTCGTACAGGATATTGCAGCGCGGGTGGTTGCCTACGCCGTCAAGAAAACGCTCAAAGGTGACGCCGTCATGCAGGTCTTCACCGGGGTGAATTTCATAGCACAGGTCCACGCCCTGTTCATCAAAGCGGTCCAGCACCGGTCGCCAGCGGCGGGCTAATTCAGCAAACGCCTCTTTAAATAACAGGGCGTTATGGGGCGGCCACGGGTAGAGATAAGGCCAGGCCAGCGCGCCGGAGAAGGTCGCATGGGCGCGTAACCCAAGGTTGTTTGAGGCACGCGCCGCCTGAAACAGTTTTTCTATAGCCCAGGCCTGACGCGCCGCCGGGTTTCCCCGCAGCGCCGCGGGTGCAAAGCCGTCAAACGCCGCGTCATAAGCCGGGTGTACCGCAATCAGTTGTCCTTCAAGGTGGGTGGAAAGCTCGCTAATCACCAGACCGCGCTCCGCCAGCACGCCGCGCACATCATCACAATAACTCTGGCTTTGCGCCGCCTGTTCGACATCAAAAATCGCCGGATGGTTACAGGGGATTTGCAGCGCCTTGTACCCCAACCCTGCCGCCCAACCGGCCAGCCCTTCAAGCGTATTAAACGGCGGTTTCTCCCCAATGAATTGCGCCAGAAAAATCCCCGGCCCCTGAATGGTTTTCATAGCACCTCCCACAGCTTATGCGTGCTCTTGGTCGTTGTATTTAAAAGAAAGAAGGAAAATCAGCGCGATAACGGCCGCGGCAATCGCCGGGATCCACCAAAAGGTCACCCACGCCTGCGGCAACGTCTGCCCGGCGACAAGGCGGTTGTATAGCGCGCCGGAAATTTGTGAGCCCAGCAGCATGCCAATGCCATAGGTAAACATCACAATCATGCTTTGCGCCTGGCCTTTTACCTTTTCGCCCGCCACGCGGTCGGTGTAGATAAAGCCGACGACGAAGAAAAAGTCGTAACAGACACCGTGCAGCAAAATGCCGAGATAGAGCAGGAAGCGCCCTTCCTCACTGACGCCGAGGGCAAAAAAGGCGTAACGCACAAACCAGGCGCACATGCCGATAAGCAGCATGTACTTCACGCCAAGACGGCGAAACAGCAGCGGGATCACCAGCATAAAGAAGATTTCAGACATCTGGCCGAATGACATGGCGGTACTCACATCCGCCACACCGGCATCCGCCAGATACGAGGCGGTATAGGCGTAATAGGTGCCGAGTGGGACGGAAATCAGCGTCGCGCAGAGCGAGAAAACAAAGAAGTGACGGGTTTTGAGTAAGGCAAATGCATCGGCACAGAACAGATCGCGCATAGCGACAGGCAGCCCTTTAGCGGGTGCCGGCGTATGCGGCAACGTCAGGCTATAGAGCGCCAGCGCTACGGAGCAGATTGCCGCCACCTGGAAAATGGTCACGCTGGAGGAAATGCCCGTTACGCCGATAAAGATCCCCGCCACAATCCAGCCAATGGTGCCGAACACGCGTACCACCGGGAAAGTTTTATCGATATTGCTCAGGCTGTGGAAGGCAATATTGTTGGTCAGCGCAAGTGTAGGCATGTAGCACAGCGTATAGCCAAACAGCAGCGCAATCAGCATGGCGCCGTTTTCCGCCACCAGGGCCTGCGGCACAAACATCAAAATCGCGGCCCCTGCCAGGTGCATCACCGCCATCACTTTCTGCGAGGCGAAGAACCGGTCCACCAGCATGCCGAGCACGAACGGCGACAGAATAGACGCAATAGGCCCGGCGGAAAATGCGTCGCCAATCAGCAGCGACATGTTGTGCTGCGTCATCACCAGACCGAGCGTGACAGACCAGCTCCCCCAGATAAAAAACTGTAAAAACATCATCAGCGACAGCCGCGGTACCAGCAGTCGATGCTGGACCAGATTTCCACTACTTTCGGTTGTTGACACCATTTTTTTGCCTCACCTTTAAAAAGTAATCGATTACAAAACACATCAAGAAGAAAAGTAATCGATTACAATTTATTTATCCTGCGCGCTGACGCAATTGTGGGAGATCAATCACGATAAATTTACCAGGGAGAAAATGCCCCGCCGGATCCGGCGAGGCAGCGATCATTACGCGCGTTTTGCAGAACGGCGTGACAGGCGGAAAGCAGCAAACAGGAAGAGGATCCACACCGGCAGCAGAATAGCAGACAGGCGCATGCCGTCCATGGTGCACATCAGGATGAGGATCATCAGCATAAAGGCGATGCACAGATAATTGCCGAAGGGATAGAGCAGCGCCTTAAACTGGGGATCGCGCCCTTTACGGCGCATCGCGGCGCGGAATTTCAGGTGCGCCAGCGAAATCATGATCCAGTTCAACAGCAGCGTCGCCACCACCAGCGCCATCAACAGCCCAAACGCCTCTTTTGGCAGGATGTAGTTAACCAGCACCACCAGCGACGTGATCGCCCCGGAGAGGAACAGTGAGTTCACCGGCACGCCGCGACGGCTGACGCGGGTCAGGAACGCCGGCGCATTTCCCTGTACCGACAAACCAAACAGCATACGGCTGTTAGAATACACACCGCTGTTATAGACCGACAGTGAGGCCACCAGGATGACAAAATTCAGCGCCGATGCCACGAGGTTGCTGTTCAGGTTATGGAAGATCATCACAAACGGGCTGCTATCCGCTTTGATATCAACCCACGGATAAAGCGCCAGCAGAACCACCAGGGAACCGATATAAAAGAGCAGGATGCGATAGACCACCTGGTTGACCGCTTTCGGGATAGTGGTATGCGGCTCGCTGGCTTCTGCCGCCGTGATCCCAATCAGTTCCAGGCCGCCAAAAGAAAACATAATTACCGCAAGGGAGAGGATCAGGCCGTTCCAGCCGGTGGCGAAGAAACCACCGTGAGACCAGAGATTATCAAAGCTGGCTTTTTCTCCGCCGTGGCCGCCGAACAGCATCCACAGGCCAAAGCCGATCATGCCAATGATCGCCAGCACTTTGATAAGAGCAAACCAGAACTCGGTTTCGCCATACAGACGCACGTTAACCAGGTTGACCGCATTAATAATGATGAAAAAGGCGGCAGCCCAGATCCAGGTGGGGACATCGGGAAACCAGTACTGCATATAGATGCCGGCGGCGGTCAGTTCCGCCATGCCCACCAGCACAAACATCGCCCAGTAGTTCCAGCCGGATAAGAAGCCTGCAAAAGGTCCCCAGTATTTAAAGGCAAAATGGGCAAATGAACCTGATACCGGCTCCTCAACCACCATCTCACCAAGCTGGCGCATAATTAAGAAAGCAATGATGCCCGCGACGCCATAGCCCAGCAGCACGGCGGGCCCCGCCATCTGAATTGCCGGACCGATACCCAGAAACAGCCCGGTACCGATAGCGCCCCCCAGGGCGATTAATTGAATATGGCGGTTTTTTAGTCCTCGTTGCAGCGTCGGCCCCGATTCCGACGCGGTATCTGCTGAATGCTCAGATACCCTTGACGCGTTTTTCACGTCTTTCCCCTTTTCGTATTTTCGTAAAGCCGCACCTTTTAACATTTACGGCACGGCGTAGCAAGAAAGTCAGGGTCGCCAAAAAGGCGTCGTGAGCAGGCACGCAATATCGCCTGCCATGGAGACGCACGGGATAATAACCCGGTCTGCGATCGGATTTCTCCCTCTCCCCCCGGGAGAGGGTTGGGGTGAGGGGAATATACGGCTCAGGTGGTGGGTTCCGTTCACCTTACGTTCATGGCGAAATGGACCTCCCGAACACGTGAACGGGTAAAGGGGAACACCGCGTTCCCCTTTACAATCCCCGCGGCCC
>OGSL01000025.1_pt1 | contig 132321 bp, 97 predicted proteins | sample 1573881 | NCBI WGS metagenome assembly OGSL01 (sample SAMN03295838, study PRJEB24534) | human gut metagenome | isolation source: fecal sample 6 from infant 5 | host: Homo sapiens | place: USA: Pittsburgh, PA | collected 2014-07 | reverse complement strand
AACCGCCGACCCCCTCCTTGTAAGGGAGGTGCTCTCCCAGCTGAGCTAATCACCCCCGCTGTGTGGAGTCGCATTATAGGGAGAGTTGAAAATGAGTCAACGCATTTTCTAAAGTTTTTATTCGTTCGTCGTAAAATTAAACAAAACGATCGCAAAACGGGCGGTGGCGCATGATTTCTAAACAAAAACATCAAACTCGCTCATGATAAAGGGATGAACATTGAGGAATCCCCCCACAGTGATAGAATATTGCCCATTGTTTTTTCCCCGGGATTTGCCGATTGCCGGCATCTTTATAACGTAAGGCCATTTCATGAAAATCAAAACTCGCTTCGCGCCGAGCCCGACAGGCTATCTGCACGTCGGTGGTGCTCGTACTGCTCTCTATTCCTGGCTTTTTGCACGCCACAACAAAGGTGAGTTCGTGCTGCGTATTGAAGACACCGATCTTGAGCGCTCCACGCCGGAAGCAATTGAAGCCATTATGGATGGGATGAACTGGCTGAACCTGGAGTGGGATGAAGGCCCGTATTTCCAGACCAAACGTTTTGACCGCTATAACGCAGTTATTGATGAGATGCTGGTCGCGGGCACGGCGTATAAATGCTACTGCTCCAAAGAGCGTCTGGATGCGCTGCGTGAAGAGCAGATGGCAAACGGTGAAAAGCCGCGTTATGACGGCCGCTGCCGCCATGACCATAGCGAGCATGCTGCTGATGAACCGTGCGTGGTGCGTTTTGCTAACCCGCAGGATGGCTCGGTGATCTTTGACGACCAGATCCGTGGCCCGATCGAATTCAGCAACCAGGAGCTGGACGATCTGATCATCCGCCGCACCGATGGTTCCCCAACCTATAACTTCTGCGTTGTGGTTGACGACTGGGATATGGAGATTACCCACGTTGTCCGTGGTGAAGACCATATCAACAACACGCCGCGCCAGATCAACATTCTGAAAGCGCTGAACGCCCCTGTGCCTGTCTATGCACACGTTTCCATGATCAATGGCGATGACGGGAAAAAACTGTCTAAACGTCACGGCGCGGTCAGCGTTATGCAGTATCGCGATGACGGTTATCTGCCGGAAGCGCTGCTGAACTATCTGGTGCGTCTGGGCTGGGCCCACGGCGACCAGGAGATCTTCAGCCGCGAAGAGATGATCGAACTATTTTCGCTGAGCTCAGTGAGCAAATCAGCGAGCGCATTTAATACCGATAAGCTGCAGTGGCTGAACCATCATTACATCAATACCATGCCGCCGGAATACGTGGCGACTTACCTGCAGTGGCACATTGAGCAGGCAAATATTGATACCCGTACAGGCCCTGAACTGGCGGACCTGGTGAAACTGCTCGGCGAGCGCTGCAAAACGCTGAAAGAAATGGCTGAAAGCTGCCGCTACTTCTATGAAGAGTTTGATGAGTTTGACGCGGATGCGGCGAAGAAACACCTCCGCCCGGTTGCGCGTCAGCCGCTGGAAGTGGTGCGAGACAAGCTGACTGCGATCGCTGACTGGACCGCAGAGAACGTGCATCACGCTATTCAGGCGACGGCGGACGAGCTGGAAGTTGGTATGGGTAAAGTCGGTATGCCGCTGCGTGTTGCGGTGACCGGTGCGGGCCAGTCCCCGGCACTGGATGTGACCGTGCATGCAATTGGTAAATCACGCAGCGTGGCGCGTATTAACAAAGCGCTGGACTTTATTGCGGCACGTGAAAACCAGCAGTAATCACATTTTAGTCTGGCAGAACGGCAGGGTGACCTGCCGTTTTTTTATGCCGTATATTCAGCCAGATTCAGACGGGTAAGAAAGCCGCGTAACCCTTCGCGCTTCAGGAATGCATCCAGACGTTCCTGTTCAGACGGCGTCAGGTTTTCCAGCGTCGCAATGATATCCGGTCGCAGAGTAGAGGAGGGGACAATGTATGGCGCTGTTGTCTCTGCCAGGTGGTAAACTGCCTGACGGTTTCGGATAGCCGGGAGGCGCATGATATGTTCCTTCACGCGCGCATCGACGTGTATGAGCCTCGCCCGACCGCCTTTCACACCATTGAGACCTTCGGTCTCCCATCCCTGCTGGCGTATCCAGCGATTCACCGTTTGCCTGGCAACGCCTAAACTCTCCGCCAGCTCTTCCGTGGTCATTTTGCTACGTAATCTTTTCATATTAATTCTGGTCGCGAATTCCCAGGCGTTGTAACAAACCGGTAATCCCTTCCCGCAGTAACAGTGATGTCATCTGCTTCTGCTCTTCTGGCGTCATTTCATTTGCCAGCGTCAGGAGGAGGGTATGAAGCGAACGCACATTGCTGATGCCGTCAGGCATTGCGGATGTCTCCGTTGCCCGCCGCGCGCTGCGGATAAAGTCACGCACCTTTTCATTCACATGTACCAGGCGTGCTTTGCCCCCCTGGACGCCTGGTTTTGGTGACGTTATCCAACCCTCTTTGCGTACCCATTTATTGATGGTCTGTCGGCTATAGCCGGTGAGCAGGGCTAACTCTTCCGGCGTCATTCGTTCCTTGATCATACAATTTCCTGAATATTCGTGGGGTTAATTAACGGCTCATTTTATAGCACCGTTTAACGTGAAAACGTGACAGGCTTAACTCATGACTGCGAGCAGGCTCGCAAAGTGATTCATTTGCATGAATTTTCGGCGATTGAATCACGGTCAATGAATTTGCCGTTGACACTCCGCGGCGGAATTCATATTATGCCGCCCGTCAACATGACAGCTTTACGATGGGGCTATAGCTCAGCTGGGAGAGCGCTTGCATGGCATGCAAGAGGTCAGCGGTTCGATCCCGCTTAGCTCCACCAAACTCTGAACCCAACAGAGTGCGGTCAGTAAAGTCACATGTGGGGCTATAGCTCAGCTGGGAGAGCGCTTGCATGGCATGCAAGAGGTCAGCGGTTCGATCCCGCTTAGCTCCACCAAAATTCAAACCCTCGCTACGGCGGGGGGTTTTTATTTCTCCGTTTTGTCTCCTCATGTACATTCTTTCCAGGTTTAACTGCAATTATGGGTTTATGAATATTGCGCTGGTAAAAACAGTGATTGGGGAATTTGCCGAGACCGGGAAATAGTGCGCATTGTTAATGAACGCATCGGGACTATCTGCAAGGGATATTAACGGGGAAAGCGTGGCCGTTATTTGCGGCGGGGAAGAAATAAACCGGGGTTGCCCCCGGTTTATCTGAATTACAGTACCAGTGCCGCGATAGAGGCGGACAGGACGCTCACCAGCGTTGAACCGTAAACCAGTTTCAGACCAAAGCGGGAAACCACATTGCCTTGCTCTTCGTTCAGGCCTTTGATCGCACCGGCGATAATACCGATAGAAGAGAAGTTAGCGAAGGAAACCAGGAAGACAGACAGGATGCCTTCCGCACGCGGAGACAGGCTGGATGCGATTTTCTGCAGATCCATCATCGCCACGAATTCATTGGAAACCAGTTTGGTTGCCATGATACTGCCCACCTGCAGTGCTTCTGAGGACGGTACACCCATTACCCAGGCAATCGGGTAGAAGATGTAGCCCAGAATCCCCTGGAAGGAGATGCCGAGGATGGCAGCGAACAGGGCGTTCAGACCAGAAATCAGAGCGATAAAGCCGATCAGCATCGCCGCAACGATAATCGCGACTTTAAAGCCCGCCAGAATATACTCGCCCAGCATTTCGAAGAAGCTCTGTCCTTCATGCAGGTTAGACATCTGCAGGTTTTCTTCGCTCTCATCGACGCGGTACGGGTTGATCAGGGACAGCACGATAAAGGTGCTGAACATGTTCAGAACCAGCGCTGCGACCACATATTTCGGCTGCAGCATGGTCATGTACGCGCCAACAATTGACATCGAAACGGTAGACATCGCGGTAGCCGCCATGGTGTACATGCGGTTGCGGGACATTTTACCGAGGATATCTTTGTAAGCGATGAAGTTTTCAGACTGACCCAGAATCAAGGAGCTGACTGCGTTAAACGATTCCAGTTTACCCATGCCGTTGATTTTGGACAGGACGGTACCGATAGCGCGAATAATAATTGGCAGTACGCGGATATGTTGCAGGATACCGATCAGCGCAGAAATGAAGACAATCGGGCAGAGCACTTTCAGGAAGAAGAATGCCAGGCCTTGATCGTTCATTTTGCCGAAGACGAAGTTTGTCCCTTCGTTGGCAAATCCGAGCAGTTTTTCAAACATCTCGGAGAAGCCTTTCACAAAACCCAGACCCACGTCAGAGTTCAGGAAGAACCAGGCAAGCAAGACTTCGATCACGAGCAGTTGGACAACAAAGCGAATGCGGATTTTTTTGCGGTCACTGCTTACAAGTAATGCAAGCAGCGCCACAACGGCAAGCGCCAGAACAAAGTGCAGAACGCGGGACATATTTGCTCCAAATATGAGACGGGTAGAAATTTCGTGCACATTCTATGTAACAAGCGGAAAGAAAACGAGATCAAACACACAGTATATTAATGACCTGTGACCAGACTCAAAAATAGTGATCCGCCATACATTTCTGTTATGTTAAGTAAAAGAATGAAAAGTTGCACTGTAATGCTAAACTCTTAACAAGACGGTGTGATTTGCATCCCATCGTCCCTGTCTTAAAAACATCCGGCCCGTCATCGTTTCTGACTATCGAAGAAATCAATCGTATCTACTCTAAATGAACTTGATAATCATTCTCATTTTGGTAGCATGAAACATAGCAAAGGCTATATTTAGGGGCAAGAAATGAACAACAGTCGCGTTGAGAGTAGCAGTGGACGTGCAGCGCGCAAGTTAAAGCTCGCGTTAATGGGACCTGCGTTCATTGCGGCGATCGGGTATATCGATCCGGGTAACTTCGCCACTAATATTCAGGCCGGGGCCAGCTTCGGTTACCAACTGCTGTGGGTGGTTGTCTGGGCGAACCTGATGGCCATGCTGATTCAACTGCTGTCAGCAAAATTAGGGATTGCTACGGGTAAGAACCTCGCAGAACAAATTCGCGACCATTACCCGCGTCCGTTGGTCTGGTTTTACTGGGTACAGGCGGAAATTATCGCCATGGCCACGGACCTTGCCGAGTTTATCGGCGCCGCCATCGGTTTTAAGCTGATCCTCGGCGTGTCGCTGTTACAAGGTGCGGTACTGACCGGTATTGCCACTTTTTTAATTCTGATGCTGCAACGCCGCGGGCAGAAACCGCTGGAAAAAGTGATTGGCGGGCTGCTGCTGTTTGTTGCGGCGGCTTATATCGTTGAGCTGGTTTTCTCACGTCCTGAACTGGCTCCGCTCAGTAAAGGCATCTTGATCCCAAGCCTGCCGGGTACCGAAGCCGTGTTTCTTGCCGCCGGTGTGTTAGGGGCAACAATCATGCCGCACGTGATTTACCTGCACTCCTCATTGACCCAGTATCTGCATGAGGGAACGCGCCGCGAGCGGTATTCCGCGACCAAATGGGATGTGGGTATCGCGATGACTATCGCCGGTTTCGTCAATCTGGCGATGATGGCGACTGCCGCTGCCGCATTTCACTTCAATGGTCATACCGGCATTGCCGATTTGGACGAAGCCTATTTAACGCTTGAACCGCTGCTCAGTCATGCGGCGGCTACCGTGTTTGGCCTGAGCCTGGTGGCTGCCGGGCTTTCTTCCACCGTGGTAGGGACGCTTGCCGGGCAGGTGGTGATGCAGGGGTTTGTGCGTTTCCACATTCCATTATGGGTACGCCGGACCATCACCATGATGCCATCGTTTGTCGTTATCCTGATGGGGCTTGATCCCACACGCATTCTGGTTATGAGCCAGGTACTGCTCAGTTTCGGCATCGCCCTGGCGCTGGTGCCATTGCTGATCTTTACCAGTGACCGAGGGTTAATGGGGGAACTGGTGAATACGCCGACGGTCAAGCGCGTTGGCTGGCTGATTGTGATCCTGGTGGTGGCGCTAAATGGCTGGCTGCTGGTGGGAACCGCTTTAGGGGTATAACGCTAAATATTGGCAAAGAAAAAGGAGCGCATGCGCTCCTTTTTGCTTATAGCCTGTTTGTTAACGCCAGTGACCATGGCCGTGACCACGTCCCGGGCCGCGACGATCATCGCGATCATTCCAGCCTTCACGGTAACCACGTTCGTAAGCATCACGTTTATCCCAGCCACGGTGGTAGCCACGGTCATGCATACGCCAGCGATGGTCACGCCATTCATAATTACGATGCCAGTAGTCGCGGTCGCGCCAGCGTCCGCCGTCCCAATAATTGCCGTAATTGTCGCGATCGCCAATTTGCAATTTTACAGAAGGCAGCAGTGTTATTTCGCCAGCGTTAGCGACCAGCGGGGCACATGCCATTAATACTGCTGCGAGAATCAGTGACCTGAACATAGTTTTCTCCTTCACGATCGGGTCTGTTGCAGCAATATTATGTAACGTTTATGCCCGCATCTTCGGCGGAACTCCTAAATCCGTAGTGACAGCACTTTTTGCTAAAAGTGCTGTTATTTTGCGCTGTTCAGGATCGCGTCGATGTTGGCGCATTCCGCTTCGCTGAACTGGCGATTAGCCAGCATGCCGACGGCGTCATCAAGCTGGCTGGTTTTACTGGCACCAATCAGCACGGAGGTCACCTTGTCCCCGCGCAGAACCCATGCCAGCGCCATTTGCGATAATTTTTGCCCACGGGCAATCGCCAGATCATTCAGCTTGCGGACTTTTGCCAGCTTTTCATCCGTAATCTGATCGGGATTGAGGAAACGGCTACCGCTGGCGGCGCGTGAATCTGCCGGAATACCATTCAGATAACGGTCGGTAAGCTGTCCGCCTGCCAGCGGCGAAAACGCAATGCTGCCGACCCCTTCTTGTTGCAGCACAGTCAACAGCTCGTCTTCCACCCAACGCTCGAACATCGAATATTTGGGCTGATGGATAAGGCAGGGCGTGCCCAGATCATTGAGTATCTCAATGGCCTGGCGCGCCAAATCGGCCGGGTAATTCGACAGACCGACATACAGCGCCTTGCCCTGGCGGACAACGTGGTCCAGCGCCCGCATGGTCTCTTTCAGCGGCGTTTCTGGGTCCGGACGGTGGTGATAGAAGATATCGACATAATCGAGCCCCATCCGGCGCAGGCTTTGGTCGAGGCTGGCAATCAGGTATTTGCGTGAACCCCAGTCCCCATAGGGGCCATCCCACATGGTATAGCCTGCTTTGGTCGAGATGATCAGTTCATCCCGATAAGGCAGAAAATCTTCCTGTAGCAGACGACCAAAATTGCGCTCGGCAGAGCCGGGAGGCGGCCCGTAGTTATTGGCGATATCGAAATGGGTTATCCCCAAATCGAAAGCATGTCTGAGTAGCTGACGGCTATTTTCAATGAGTGTGGCATCGCCAAAGTTATGCCACAGTCCAAGTGAGATTGCCGGAAGCTTAAGACCACTGTCACCGCAGCGGCGAAATTCCATTTTCTGATAGCGATCCCCGGAGGCCAGATAAACCATACATATGCCCTTAATGTCAGTGTATACGTTTACACACGTGGCCTTCGAGCTTACACCAGCTTGCCGGTTCTCGCTGATTTCCTCTGCTAAATTCTGCCGTTACGCACTATTTTTTGCGTGGTGCGATCATTACCGGCTTTCCTGCCAGCAGCAGCCAGGCGGGTAACATCACAATGCATAACAGGGGCAGCAGACTGGTATCCGGTACCACGGCGGCAGCCATGAACAGGCTCAACCAGGCATCGCGGGTAACGACCAGCACCATGCCGAGAATGGCACACGAAATAGTGATTGCTGCCGGGACGGCGTTGACGTGTTCATGCAGCATCAGGCCGAGAGCGACGCCAACAAACACCGCCGGGAAGATGCGCCCGCCGCGAAAACCACAGGCCGCCGCAACCACCAGCGCCGCCAGTTTTATCACTGCGAATAGCAGATAATCCGTTACGGTAAAGGTCTGAGCGAACGCCATTTGCTGCATCTCATCCAGCCCTTTAAACAGGGTTATGTTGCCGCCAATAACGCCGAGCACGCCCAGAATAAAGCCGCCGATCCCGAGCATCAGTACCGGGCTTTTCAGGCGATGCATCAACTGGTGCAAACGTGGCAGGCACCAGACCGCTACCATCCCCAGCGCAATCGCGATGGCGCAGACGACCGCACCGCTGATGATATCGACCAGATGCATCTGCGGATAATGCGCAACAGGCAGAGCGAAGTGGGGATGGAAAAACAGCCCGGTGGTCAGGGCGCCTGCGGCGGCGGCCATCAGCGGGGCGAACAGGCGGTCCCATAGCGGCAGGTCAGTATTTGAATTCAGTGTCTGGGAGAAAATCAGCGCGGCTGCCACGGGGGTGCCAAACAGTGCGCCAATGGTTCCGGCAGAGGCGAGAATAGTCCAGTCGAGAGGGGCAACGCGCGGGAACAATTTTCCACCCAGTGCCACAGCCAGGGCAATATTGAGCACCATAATAGGATGCTCCGGCCCAAGGCTCACGCCACCGGCCAGGCCAAGCACCAGGGCAACCAGCAGGCCGGGCAGGGCAGAGACATGCACAGGTGCGCCAATCAGCGGCTCGGTTGCCGGATCCGGGCCGCCGTGTCCGGCGCTGTAACGAATCACCAGGCCGACCGCCAGCCCGGTCAGGGTCAGCATCATAATCACCCAGAAAGGTGAGTCAGGGGTAAAACCCAGACGATAAGGCAGCCCATTCCACAGTATCAATTGCAGAACGGCGGCCACTTTCATGACCAGCAATAACACCAGACTGGATGCGACACCGATAATCAGCGCGGGAAGCGCCAGTAGCAGCATCGTTCGGGCTCGCGGATGGAGCATGTTCATTTCCTTTTAACTGAGCACAGAGGTCACAGCACGCTCGTGGAAAATATCCGGCGAGTGCAGACATTGCTGAAACCGTTACGTTAATTTGTGACGAAGATCGATAATCCCGGGGCACTCATGCTATGTTCGTTGTCGTTACAGCGCCTTGAATTTACAGTGTGCCAAAGATTTATTCTGACTTTAGCGGAGCCGTAAAAGAATGACAAAATATGCTTTAGTAGGGGACGTGGGCGGCACGAACGCACGATTAGCGCTCTGCGATCTCAGTAGCGGAGCCATCTCCCAGGCCAAAACCTATTCAGGCCTTGATTATCCCAGCCTTGAGGCGGTGGTACGCGTGTACCTCGATGAGCATAAGGCAGAGGTAAAAGATGGCTGTATCGCCATCGCTTGCCCTATTACCGGTGACTGGGTGGCGATGACCAACCACACCTGGGCTTTCTCTATCGCAGAGATGAAAAAAAACCTTGGCTTCGCACATCTGGAAATCATTAACGATTTCACCGCTGTCTCTATGGCGGTGCCGATGCTGAAACCAGAGCATCTGACTCAGTTCGGCGGTGGTGAGCCGGTTGAGGGCAAGCCAATCGCGGTCTATGGCGCGGGCACGGGCCTTGGCGTATCACATCTGGTGCATGTCGATAAGCGCTGGGTCAGCCTGCCGGGTGAAGGCGGACACGTGGATTTCGCGCCGAACAGCGAAGAAGAGGGCATTATTCTGGAGGAGCTGCGCGCGGAGATCGGCCATGTGTCTGCCGAGCGTGTTCTGTCCGGTCCGGGGCTGGTCAATTTGTACCGCGCAATCGTGAAATCGGACGGACGGCTGCCGGAAAACCTGCAACCGAAAGATGTCACCGAACGTGCCCTGGCGGATAGCTGTATCGATTGTCGCCGCGCGCTGTCGCTGTTTTGCGTCATTATGGGGCGTTTTGGCGGCAACCTGGCGCTCAATCTCGGTACGTTTGGCGGTGTCTATATCGCGGGCGGTATCGTGCCGCGCTTCCTGGATTTCTTTACCGCCTCCGGTTTCCGCGGTGGTTTTGAAGATAAAGGTCGTTTTAAATCCTACGTACAAGACATCCCGGTCTTCCTGATCACGCATGATAACCCAGGCCTGCTCGGCGCCGGCGCGCACCTGCGCCAGTCGCTGGGGTATTATCTCTAAAGATGCATTAACTGCCTGAATTCTTTTACCTTACTGCGGCTGACGGGGACCTGGAAATCCAGGTCTCTCAGCCGCACGATATAGGTGTTATTGAACCAGGGCTCAATTTCGCGAATTTTATCCAGATTGACGCAGTAGGAGCGATGGCAGCGGAAAAAGTGCGCCGCCGGGAGCTTGCTGCAAAACTCCGTAATATTCATTGGCATGACATAGGATTCACGTTTGGTGTAGACAAACGTCATCTTTTCATGCGCTTCTGCGTAATAGATATCGTGAATACTGGTGACGATGATGCGTTCATCTTTCACCAGGTTGATTGTCGCATTCTCGCGTGGGGCAGGGCTGGCACTGGTGCCGGTTTGTTGCTGCCAGGCTGTTTCCAGCTTTTGCAACATGCTAATAATGCGCGATTCCTGATACGGTTTGAGAATATAGTCAAACGCTTCCAGTTCGAATGCTTCTACCGCATGCTCTTTCCAGGCGGTAATGAACACGATAAACGGTTTATGGGCGAACTGACTGATATTCTGCGCCAGCAGGACTCCGTCCAGGGACGGGATGTTGATATCAAGGAAAATGGCGTCCACTTTGTTGTGCTGTAAATATTTCAGCACGTCGAGACCGTCCTCAAATGTACCCACAATGTCCATCTGGCTGTGCGTTTTGATAAGCCAGCTCAACTCCTGTTGCGCCAGGAATTCATCTTCAACAATGATGACCTTCATTCACTTCCCCCGTTAAGGCAACAGCGTGGCCGGCGTGGTCACAGGTGTGGTGTGCAAGGGCACATAAAACGCAATTTCGGTACCCGGCGTCAGGCGGCGGATATGCAGCCCCTCGCCATACAGTAACTTCACGCGCTGGTGGACATTGAGCAAACCGATTTTATTACCCGGCATTTCGTCGGCTTCCACACGGGCGATCATCTCGGGCGCAATGCCGTTCCCCGTATCGCGTACGGCAATACGCACGCGGTTGCCGCACTCCGCCACGCTGATGGTCACTACCCCTTTTCCTTTGCAGGGCTGAATACCGTGAACGATGGCATTTTCAACCAGCGGCTGAATCAGCAGGCTGGGAATAACACAGCTCACCTCTTCATCAATGTCATAAATGACCGTCAACTTGTCGCCAAAACGGGCCTGCTCAATAGCGATATAGTCTTTGATTTGATAAAGCTCTTTTTTGATATCAATCTGCTCATCGTCTTTTAATTCAATGTTATAGCGCAGGTAGCGCGACAGATTGAAAATCAACTGACGGGCGGTGTCCGGATTAAGGCGGATAGAGGATGAAATCGCATTGAGGGCGTTAAAAAGAAAGTGCGGGTTGATCTTGCTTTGCAATGCGCGCAGTTCCGCTTTATTGGCCATTTCACGTAGCTGCTCGGCACGGGAAACTTCCAGTTGCGTAGAGATAATTTGCGACAGACCAACCGCCATCTCCTGCAGCGAGGAGGTGATTTGATGCGCATGGCAATAATAGATTTTAAGCGTGCCGGTGACGATCCCCTTTTCCCATAGCGGGATCACCAGCATTGAGTGGATCTGCGGCGTTCTGTGGGCTTCATCATTGTTTTTAATGATGATCTCCCCGGTATCAATCGCCTGGCGTGTTGTCGGGCTAATGATATCGTCACTGTCCCGGTAGTTGTCTTCGCCCACGCCGACATACACCAGCACATGGTCGGCGTTGGTGATGGCCACGGCGTCGGCATTAATATCGCGGCGAATGATGTCGCATACCTGGCGCAGGGATTCGCTATTGACGTTGCGAAACAGCGGCAGGGTTTTATTGGCGATATCCAGCGCCAGTTTGGCCTGACGTCCGGCAATGGCTTCTTTTTCACCTTCCACGCTTTGTACCAGCAAAACGATAAAGCCCACGCAGACGCTGCCCAGAATCATCGGCACGCCAATTTTCGATACGATATCCAGGCCCAGTGCGGTCGACGGCGCCCAAAGTACCACCAGCGTCATGGTCAGGGTTTCGCACAACATCCCGGCGATGATGCCCACGCTCCAGTGCTTTTGCTTAGGGATTTTGCGATTTATCCAGCCAGAGAGAACACCGGCAATAATACTGGTAATCAGGCAGGGTACGGCTGTTACGCCGCCGATATCAATCAGATAGCGGTGTATCCCGGCGATAACGCCGGTAATAATGCCCACCCAGGGACCAAATAAAATGCCGCCGGACATCACCGCAATAATGCGCACATTCACCAGCGAGCCTTCGACCGGTACGCCGGACCAGGTGCTGAACAGCGCAAACATTGAGAAGATAGCCGTGACGGCGAGCAACTCTTTTGGCGTGTGCGCCGTTTTATGCAGTAACTCGCGGAACAGGCGGATACGGATCAGAAAGAAAAGGCAGATCAGCATCAGCGCCGCGCGATCAAATACCGCCAGCAGCATGTTGAATATTTCGTGCACGGGAAGGCTCATGTAAAAGGCGTGAAAAAGCTATGATAAAAAACATCGCCGCCAATGACCAGTCAGGTGCGCGTATTTGGCAATGAGGAAAACCCCCTTCCTTAAAAGGGGATTGATACCGGTCGGAAGATGTTTCGCCACATGTGAAAAAATGCCTTATTAGAACGTAACCTCATTGATATCAGCTTGTTAAATTTGAGGGTGTATATTTTCTCTTGTTGCCAGGGTTTTGTTTTGCGCATTTTTTTGGCTTCCCCTTTTTTAGACGTAAAATTTTTTCACATTTCCTCTCGACAGCAGGTTTTTTTTCAGGCTATGTTCAGGAAACGCCACAACCGTGGCGGCGTCGCTCGGACGGTCCGGGCGCTAACGTTAATCTGAGGAAGTTATGGCTGAATTCAGTCCTGAACGCCGTTTTACGCGTATCGATCGTCTCCCCCCTTATGTTTTCAATATCACGGCTGAACTGAAAATGGCTGCGCGTCGGCGCGGCGAAGATATTATCGATTTCAGCATGGGTAATCCTGACGGTCCGACACCGGCCCATATCGTTGAAAAACTCTGTACTGTTGCCCAGCGCCCGGACACGCACGGTTATTCCACGTCGCGCGGCATTCCGCGTTTGCGCCGTGCCATTTCTCGCTGGTATCAGGATCGCTATCAGGTCGATATCGATCCGGAAAGCGAAGCGATCGTCACCATCGGTTCAAAAGAGGGGCTGGCGCATCTGATGCTGGCAACCCTGGACCATGGCGACACGGTTCTGGTGCCCAATCCGAGCTACCCGATTCACATTTACGGTGCGGTGATTGCCGGCGCCCAGGTGCGTTCTGTGCCGCTGGTGGAAGGCGTTGATTTCTTCAATGAGCTGGAGCGCGCGATCCGCGAAAGCTACCCTAAACCGAAGATGATGATTCTGGGCTTCCCCTCCAACCCTACCGCGCAGTGCGTAGAACTGGAGTTCTTTGAAAAAGTGGTCGCTCTGGCAAAACGCTATGATGTGCTGGTCGTTCACGACCTGGCCTATGCGGATATCGTCTATGACGGTTGGAAAGCGCCGTCGATCATGCAGGTTCCCGGTGCTCGCGACGTGGCGGTTGAGTTCTTTACGCTCTCAAAAAGCTACAACATGGCGGGATGGCGTATCGGTTTTATGGTCGGCAATAAAACGCTGGTGAATGCGCTCGCGCGTATTAAAAGCTACCACGACTACGGTACCTTTACGCCGCTGCAGGTGGCAGCCATCGCCGCGCTCGAAGGCGACCAGCAGTGCGTGCATGATATTGCCGCACAGTATAAGCGTCGCCGCGATGTGCTGGTAAAAGGCCTGCATGAAGCCGGATGGATGGTCGAAATGCCAAAGGCGTCAATGTACGTCTGGGCGAAAATCCCTGAGCCTTATGCCGCCATGGGTTCGCTGGAGTTTGCTAAGAAGCTGCTACAGGATGCCAAAGTTTGCGTGTCGCCTGGCATCGGGTTTGGTGATTATGGCGATACGCATGTGCGTTTTGCCCTGATTGAAAACCGCGATCGTATTCGCCAGGCGGTAAGGGGCATCAAAGCGATGTTCCGCGCCGATGGTCTGCTTCCCGCTACCACAAAATCCACGGCGGAAGACACAGAGCAGTAAGCCGGGGCACACAGGCCTTTTCACAAATGAAAACAGGAGCCAAATGGCTCCTGTTCTTCTTTTCGTTCTACGAACGTTGCTCAGATCATCAGGGCAAATGTACCGGCCCAAACAATGACCATCACCGAAATGCCCATAAAGAAATATTTCACGCTTCATCGCTCCGCATACATACGTATGCATTCATGACCAGATCAGGACTGAGTATAGAGAGGTGAAACTACGCCAAATTGAAAATGGGAATTTTCTCCCTTTCGGCCACAGCTCCATCTCAGAATTCTTGATGCATCTCGCATCAGACGGGGCTAATGTACGCCTAAATTTTGCGCCTTACAAGAGGCATTTTTTTAAATACTTTCCGCAACTTACAGAGTGTCGGGCTTTGGCGACAGATTAATTTCTTTGCGGAATAAATGCCCGTTGAGCGACGCGTTGTCACAGGATTGAAACCTGTAATTTGACCGTTGAATTACAAGGTTATTTTGTGATCGGTCGCACGTTTTGTGCTCGCCACTGCGGATGGACAGGCGAGTCGATACAGCATTGTCAGTGGGAGTGTCTTTTCAAGAGGTATGCATCACCGACCTGAAAACAGTGCTTTTTACCGAACAACAAACCTGTATTTGTGAGTTATGCCTTCATTATTATCACTTCAAAAATTGCGATGTCTCTCATTTTTGCCATAAAACTGCGTATAACATCATTTATAAGTTTAACTGGCAGTGAATGAGATGATAATAATTTGCTATTAAAATGGATTCGCATAATTTTCATGGAATTTGGTTTGCAGGCTAATTGTATTCTCTGAAACTGAACGCCTGGGGGAAATTTACTTAGCCTGATCATGGCTACGCGAGAATAAGTATCTTTCAAATAACTCAATTAAATAAATGAACAATCGGATTAAAGTTAAATTTAATTTCTGGTTCACTTAATCTAATGGATACTTAGGGGGAAGCTATGGACTCTTTCGTTGCCAGACAGCCGATATTCGATCGTGACTTGCATACCGTAGCCTATGAGCTCCTTTTTCGTTCTGGAATGAATAACTATTTTCCAAACGTACCGGCCGATTATGCGACCAGCCAGATGATCTCCGACCAGTTCCTGGGCATCCCAACTTTTCGCTTTGTAGGGGAGAACATCTCTTATATTAATTTCCCCTATCAAATGATTGTTCAGGGGATGGCTGACATCTTACCTCGCGAACGCGTCGTCATTGAAATATTGGAAGATGCTGTCCCTGATGATGCACTGTTCGAGGCCGTGCGCTATCTCTTCGCCTCAGGCTATACGCTGGCATTAGATGATTTTGCGATGGACGAGGCGTGGGATCGTTTTTTACCCTATATAACTATTCTGAAATTTGACGTTAAGGCAAATTCGTTTGAAGAAATCAATGGATTTCTGAAACGTCATGCGTTGCAGTTAAAAACAAAAAATCTGCTGGCGGAAAAAATCGAAACATATGACGAGTTTAAACAATATAAAGACCAGGGCTTTCATTTGTTTCAAGGTTATTTTTACAGTAAGCCGGAAATTATTCAGAGCAAACGCCTGCCACACAAAGCTGCACACCTCTTCCAGTTGATGAGCGAAGTTAACGCGCCAGAGTTAGATTTTGATAAAATCGGGCGTATACTCGAACATGATTTATCGTTGACTTACAAGATCTTAAAATATGCCAAAAATATTGTGCATCGCGTTAGTGGCATAAGCGCTGTCGACAACTTAACGCTCAAAAAAATTGCTATCTATTTGGGGCGAAGTGAATTAACTCGCTTTGTTTCGCTGGTTTGCCTGGCCAATCTCTCTAATAAAGACACTAACGAGCTTTATCATCTTTCCCTGTCCAGGGCTAAATTCTGCGAAATCATTGTTGCGCGTACACATTCAACGTGTTGTGCGCAGGAGGCATTCTTATGCGGATTGTTTTCATTACTGGATGCCATGCTGGAGATCCCGCTTGAGGAAATTTTCGAGCAAATAACACTTCCTTTATCCGTTCGCAATGCGCTGGTGCACAAACAGGGTACGCTTTATGACCTGCTTAGCCTTGTACAAAGTTATGAGCGCCGTGAATGGGAAGCGGTACAGCAACAGGCAAAAAAACTGAATATTCCAGGCTGGGCGGCTGTTGATGCAATGGGGGAAGCTCTCGCCTGGGCGGATGCGACAGTCTCATGACACCGCTCCAAAGAGCGGGCATTTTTCACACGGCAGATTAATCATTTTGGCGTATGAATGCGGTCATTATCACGAAACATGCAGGCGATATTTCGTACTGTTGAGATAACGTTTAGGTTAAGGTGATATATTTTTAATCACCACAACCTTTAAGGTTATTGGTCGTTACATCAACAGTAAAAGGAATTTCTGCATTGGATATCCCCCGTATTTTCACGATCACCGAAAGCGAACACCGCATTCATAACCCCTTTACGCCAGAAAAACTCGCGACACTCGGTGCGGTACTACGCCTGAAACCGGGCATGCGCATACTTGATCTTGGCAGCGGTTCGGGTGAAATGCTCTGTACCTGGGCGCGCGATTATGCCATCACCGGCGTCGGCGTTGATATGAGCCAGCTTTTCAGCGAACAGGCGAAACAGCGTAGCGAAGAACTTGGCGTCAGCGAAAACCTGACATTTATTCATGGCGATGCGGCAGGTTTTGTCACGGATGAAAAATGTGATGTGGCAGCCTGTGTGGGCGCAACCTGGATTGGTGGCGGCGTAGCAGGGGCTATCGCGCTGTTACAAAAAAGCCTTCGCCCAGAAGGGATCATCCTTATTGGCGAGCCTTACTGGCGGCAGCTACCGCCAACGGAAGAGGTAGCCCAGGCCTGTTTCGCCAATGCGATAGCAGACTTTCACACGCTACCTGAGCTTGTCGCATCATTTGATGAGCTGGGTTTTGACGTCGTCGAGATGGTACTGGCAGACCAGGAAGGGTGGGACCGGTATGAAGCGGCGAAGTGGCTGACGATGCGCCGCTGGCTTGAGGCCAACCCTGATGATGATTTCGCGCCAGAGATTCGTGCGACGCTTACGGCAGCGCCAAAACGCCATGTTAGCTGGACGCGTGAGTTCCTTGGCTGGGGTGTATTTGCGTTAATGGCGCGCTGACCGTCCCGTCATAATGTCCCTTCCTGAGCGGGGTATCTTCAGATACCCCGTTTTTCTGTTGGTATGGCGTCGGGATATCTTAAAACAAGAGTGCTTTCGACCACGCCGCTTCGTTGCTAAAATAACCGCCCGGCAGACTTACACTTATCCGCAGGAATGAGGGAGACGCAGTGGTGGATCGGATTGATTATGAAATCGAAAAATATAGCTTCACCGAACTGAATGAATCTCCCCGTATCGCTCGCCAGTGGGCAGACACGCTTGACGAGTGCCGTCAGACGCAGGCGAACGCCGAAGAGCGATTACGCATTGCGCTGCTCAACGTCGATTACGTGACCAGCTTTGAGCTTCCTTTTCGCTTATTGTTAATTCGCGCGCCGCAGTTGATTGCCAGCCTGCGTGATGAGCTACAAATCGGTCAGAAAAACGTTATTTTCAACGGTAAACGTTTCGGCTGCGTCTATACCCTGAAAACCGATTTAAGCGATATACCGGATGCATTCCAGTATCGCCTTTCAACCCGTATCCGGCGGGTAGATGCCTCCGGGTCAGTGGCTACGCCTTATCAGCAAATCGCCAAAGAGGTAAAAGCTCCACGCGAACGACTAAAACTGGCGCTGGAAAGAGGGCTGCCGGTTACAGCGCTTGACGGGCTTTTCTGGTTTGGGATCCAGCGTATTGCTGCCGATGTGCAACGGTTGCGAAAAACCGGTATGGCGATCGCCACGGCGGAAGTGGATATCTTTGATAACCTGACGGGTACTACCCGGCGAGTCCCGGTGTATCGCAGCGTGACGTAAATTCGCCTGCCGATGTTCACCGAACAGATGTGAAAACCCTCCTTTATGTTTGAGCAAACGTCGGCTGGCTGCGTTTGCTCTTTTGCGCACGTCAGTGATATCTCTTTATCCTTTATTGATACTTATATTATTACGCCACATTAACTAAAATTTTCAGGTTTAATATATGAGAGTTTGAGTTAAGGTTTATTTTAATATTCTTTTTATCATCTCCTTAATTTGTTCATCTTTCAGGCATTACTATTTCTATGGTTTTGCTTAAGGATGAATAAAATGAAAATAATTGGATTGGATGAGCATCGCAGTTTACGTGGGAACGGCGCGCTTAAATATTTCGAACTTGAAGGTGTACCGAGTGACGAATGGGCGCGTATTTTTCAAAGCCACTTTGTGAATCAGGATATAAAAGTATGGATCGAGGGATATTGCATAGTCCTCCAGTGCCAGACTGAAGAGATCCCGAAATACAGAGAGCTTTTACAAGCTAAGTGCGATGAAATCACAGCACAATTAATACCTTAGGGACTTATAGCCCGTTAAAAAGGCGATAAGTATCCGGTCAAAATAAGTAAACGGCATCTGAAAAGTGGGATATCCACTGTGTAAGATGCCGTTTTTTATGCCAGAGCGGTGTTAACTTTCGCCAAAGCACTCACTAAGCGACATGACCAGCCTGCATTCATTATCGACAGTCAGCGCACGCCAGCCCGTGCCCGTTTCTCCTTCCCAAATAACAGGCATTCCCTGTTGCGTCAGATGCGTAATCAGCGTTGAAAACTCTGCCTCATTCACCGGACGGGGCTGCCAGAAGGTCTTTTTATTATCAGTAAAGATGGGCAGCAACTGAATTTGCGGCTGCCGGGTACCCACTAACAGACGAACGATAAAACCGTAAGCCGGCATGCCGCGCTCCTGATATTCACCGTTACTGTTAAATACCGCATTACCGATACTGTAAATCACCAGGCTTTGATCCTGCTGCGACGCTTCGCCTGCCATATGCGGCCCGGAGCCAATAATCAGATCGGCACCGGCATCACTCAGTTGCTTAGCCAGGGTGCGCTGCCGGGCGGTAGTCCAGCGGTAGTCCAGCCCCCAATGAGCAAGAACAATCAGCGTGGCGGGGTGAGCGCTCGCTTTCTCTTTGCGAAGCTGTTCAATCAGCCCACCACTGATACAGGCGACGCCCGCGCGGCGAGGGCGGGCATAAAAGGCGCATTCCTCTTCCATATAACGTCGATACCAGTAGGCGCTGAAAATCTTGTACGTCCGCTTGCCCACGGTGACGACCAGCGGCGCTTGCGCCTGCTGCGCGTTTATCCCGGCGCCCACGCAGGCGATTCCCGCCTCGCGAAACGCTGTCAGCGTGCTATACAGACCGGGTAACCCGGCGTCCATCGCGTGATTGTTGCCCAGCGCCACCGCATTGATGCCCTGTTTGCGCAGGGCGGCGACAGAGGCGGCAGGATCGCCTGTCAGGCAGAACGGTTTACGGCCTGCAAGACTGGCGCTGAGATCGGTGGTCAGCGCCGCTTCAAAGTTGGCAAGCGTCATGTCGCTGTTGTGAAGAAGGGGGGCGATAGCCGCAAAACTATAGTCATAGCCGTAGCGCTGGAGTGCGTCATCAATGCCGCGGGCCTTACGCCGGGCGGTGTACCACTCACCGAAATAGGTATCCCCCAGAAATGTCAGCGTCGCCGTCGGTGAGTCAATCTGGCGAACGCTGGGGGCACAGGCGACCGGTTGATGGGCGGTATCGGCCTGCGCCAGCAGTTCATCCAGAAGATAATCAAGGTGGAAAGCATCGTTTGCACCCGCCGCGCAGGCCAACCAAAGTTCGCCTGAAAACCATTGCAGCGCAAAACCCCAGTTTCCGGCACTGAATTGCCCCCACGCGCTGCCGTCACTGTGCAGATTGCCAGTTTTGCGATAGATGCGCTCGCCGATGACGGCTTCCTGTTCGCAAAACCATGGCAACAGATGCGGATAGCGCTGGTAGAAATGGCGCACAAGCCTGGCGATATCCAAAAGTGCCGTGCGCTGCCCTGGGCGTACGCGACCGGAGACGGTATTCATATGCGTGTGCGGCATGCCGATAGTGGCGCTCAGTTCCCGCAACTGGGCCAGCGCTTTTGCACTGCTGCCAGCCAGATGCTCTGCCAGGTTAATGGCCGCATCGCAGGCGTTATGTAGCAACATTCCCTGTAACAGGGATTTCACGGTCAGTTTGTCACACTGCCTCAGTGCCAGCGCCGGGTTACCTTTCAGGATATCCGCCGCGATCTCCCGCACGGTGATGGCGGTCTCCAGGGTGGTCTTTTTACTTAACAGGCGATCGGCGACACAACAGGTCAGCAGTAACTGGCTGAGATAGTGCGGCGCGAAAGGGTTATCGGCCCGTTCCGCGACGCGTTGCTCACTGGTCGAAAGGTTGATCAGCAGGCGCGCGGTGTGCCCTTTACGCAGCGCGGGCGGGGCGGCAAGTCGGGTTTTCAGTAGACTAACAACCTGCCTGAAATCCGAGTTTCGCACGCTGCCTTTTACCAGCACGATATCGCCGGGGCGCAGCGACGGGGCGGCGGCGTCAACCAGCGCCTGCGCCGTCAGAAAATGACCACCCCGCGTGGCTTCCGGCAGTGTCTCATATAATGCCTTCATCTCCTCGCCGTGCAGAAAGGCGTGCTGGCAGCCAGCTTCCAGTAATGGCGTCGCCAGAGAACGGTGAATGGCCTGGCTCTGATCGCCGAGATTAACAATGCGTCCCAGCAGGGCAATGACACGCCCGCCATGAGCACGGGCACGTTGCGCCGCCACCGCAAACGCATTGAGCATGGAAAGATATTCGGCGTTGTAACTGTCATCGATCAGTGTGGCTGTCCCGCCGCCAGGCAGGGATAGCGGGGTAATGCACAGATGCTGACCATCGCTGCGATAACCCTCAAGGCCTGCGATAATCTGCGGCAGGTTCACGCCCAGCAGATCGGCGGCAATCAGCGATGCAACCGAATTGAGCGCGCCACCGTTACCGGGCACGGCCAGCCGGTAGCTGACGACCTGCTGATGAAAAGCGACCGTGACTCTGCTTCCGTTGTCGTCTGGTGTTATCCCGGTGATACGCACATCTGCGTCCGGGTTGAATCCGTAACTGATAATCCGCGCGCCGTCGCGTTCAACGCTTGCCGCGACAGTCGCATACTCGGCCATATCGCGGTGCAAAATGGCGTAGCCACCGGGGATAAGACCATGACTGATGCGCGCCTTATAGCGTGCCACGTCATTCAGGGTGGTCACGTTCTTGCCCACTTGGGTCATCCCGATTTCGGTAATGATAACGATGTGCGGCTTAATGCGATGCCCGACGCCTCCATTACGCATCCAGAGCGCGGAGATGGCCACTTCCATCACGACGGCCTGTGGGTTCGATACTGCACGCGCCAGGGTGACGGAGGCGCCGGTACGGGTGTTGTGATTGCCGCGGCTGGCTATCACAGACAGGTTGTCGGTCAGGATCGCCTCCAGCATCTCTTTGGTCGAGGTTTTGCCGACGGTACCTGTGACGGCCACCAGTTTGCCGTTAAAACGCCGCCGTGCTTCTTCGGCCAGTAAGTGAAGCGCCTGATAACTGTCACCTACCACCAGTTGTGGAAAGCCAGGCGGCAGGCCTGCGAGTTTGCGCTGGACAATCGCGCCGCAGTAGCGGGAAGCCTGCTCTGGCAGCAGGGTGTGCGTATCCTTCCAGCCCGCGTAAATACCGGTATTACCTGAGCCTTGCAGCCAGGTATCGGTGTCGATCGCAACGAACAGACAAGGGCGGTCATACGGCGTGTTGTCATGCAAAATGGCGATGTCGCCCGCAATCCAGGCGGCATCCGGGCGGTTGTGCCAGAGGCTGCCGGGTAACAACTGCGTAAGATCTGCGGCGGTCCAGCCCGGCGTGTTGGGACCAGTGTTGCGCGGACGAGGGGTTTTCTGGCGCATGGTTGTATCCTTACTCATTCAGGGCAGTGCCGTGGTGCGGGCAAAGGGCTATCGCATTAACCCCCTGATTACCCTGTAAATCATGGTATTCCGGCGCGACGGCGGGGCGTTCGAGCTGCTTCACCTGATGGCCATGTTCACGCAAAGCCTGTACGAACCGGGTTTGCAGATCGAACGGCGTGTTACGATCCTGCCGGTTGCCGATCACCAGGATTAATCGTGCGGGATCGTTCGCTATATCCGCTACGTGGTCGAGGGGATCCCACGGGTTAGCGAGCCCGGTGCCGTCCAGGCCTGGGGCTGATGCCTCGTCACGTTCTTTTCGCATACGCCCGGCCCGTTCCAGTAGCCCCCATGCGCCGGAGGTGAGTACGGCACAGTCAATATCCCGGCGTCCAAACGTAAGCAGCGCCGATGCGGCCGTTGCGCCACCGCTGTGTCCGCTGAGGATAAAGCGCGCAATACCGTAGCGTGCTTTGATGGCATCTACGGCGGCATTCAGCGCGAGAAATTCTTCTGCCTGACGGCGGCGATAGTGGTTGCCGCTGGAACCATAGGTTCCCGGACGGGCAACAATCAATGTTGGTAGCCCGCTTCGACGAAAAATGGCCTGCGCCTCGCGGCGTTGCGCGTCGGCTGTATTGGCCGGGATCTGGTCTGGCGGGCGCTTAATCAGCGATACCCGATCGCCTTTAAACATCACCAGCGCCAGAGGCGCATCGTGCAGGGAGCCCGCACTAAAGTAGCGAATACAGGCCGAGCCGCCCGTATACTGAACCCACACGGCGTCATCGCCAACCGGACAGGTCTGCGGGTTAGCGGGCTGGTTCCACAGTAGCGGCGTGTCGGCATGGGCGACCACACCGACAAGCAGCAACAGAAAAAGTGCGTAAAAGGGCCTCACAGCACCGCCTCAACGGGCAAAGATATAGATGTACAGAATACACAACCAGGCATTCATAATGTTATTATGATACAAGGATTTTCAGCACTGGGGATGCCCGGGAGCAATTAAGGAGTCAAATGTCGCTCAGCCACTTACTTGCGCAAACCCGCCCGGTGATGGAAACGCTGGATGTAGCGGCGAAACCGTCTCTGTGCCCGTCCTGGGTCATTTTTTTTAGCGTGTCCGACAGTAAAAGCCGAGCCCACGTTGTGCGCGGCAGCGGCGAGACATTCGACAAAGCCTGGCAGCAGGGAACGCAGGCGCTGCAACAGTGGCGTAAAAAGAGCGGTCTTAAGGCCTGCTGGCTGCGAGTTGACATGGTCGACAAGGTCGACGCGCTACGTTGGGATACGCTGCAAGCTCGTCTGGCGAAGACCAAAAGGAACTATTTTCGCTTCGGGCTGAGTCTGGACCCGGCATTTTGCTATGCCATGCTGGAGCAAGAGATCGCCGCCAACGCGCTGCTCTATAACGGCGATCACGGCGTCGCCACCCCTAACGCCAGTAACCTTGCCCATTATTCCCGTCGTCGCTTTGGGGCGGTCTTGAACTGGCCTGAGCATCCTGACCAGACGCTGTGGCGTTTCACTACCCGCGCGCTGTTTTGCGACGGTGAGCAGGTCTTTCCCATCGAATCGGACGGACGTAACAGCGGCTATCGCCAGTTGCCCGAGTGGCAGGAGACTGCCCTGGAGCCGATGATTGACTCGGCGACGGATTACCTGGCACGCCAGGTGACACCTTCCGGACGTTATCATTACGGCTGGTTCCCCTGCTTTGATCGCGCCATTCCGACCTATAACGCCTTGCGCCATGCCAGCTCGACCTATGCCTTGCTCGAAGGGTGGGAAGTGACCCAACACCCCGCCCATTTTGCGGCTATCGAGCGGGCGCTGGATGCCCTGTCTACCACGTTTATTCGTACCTGCTCCTTGCCCGATGGCGGCGAAGCCGATTTCCTGGTGGATACGGGGGATGAGATCAAACTGGGCGGTAACGCGGTCTGTATCCTGGCGATGGCGAAATATACAGAACTGACCAATGACGAGCGCTATCTGGGTGCAATGGCGCGGCTGGCGGCTGGCATCGGTTTTATGCAGAACGCGCAGAACGGGGGCTTCGTACATGTGCTCAACGCCGGGGATTTATCGCTCAAGGCGGAGCACCGCATTATCTATTACGACGGGGAAGCCGCCTTTGCCCTGATGCGTCTCTATGGGTTGACGAAGACACCGCGTTGGCTGGAGATGGTCGAGCGGGCAATGGACTATTTTATCGAACAGAAGCACTGGCAGGCCCATGACCATTGGCTCAGTTACTGCGTTAATGAACTGACGCTCTACCGGCCGCTGGAACGCTATTATCAGTTCGGTCTGGATAATGTGCGCGGTCATCTCGATTTTGTGCAGGAACGTATTACCACTTACCCCACGTTGCTGGAGTTGATGATGGCGGCGTCGCGGATGATAGAACGGCTTGCCGTTTCGCCATACCAGCACCTGTTAGCGGACTTCGACATGACCGTGTTCAACCAGGCGCTGGAAACCCGTGCGCGCTACCTGGCGAATGGTTTTTTCTGGCCGGAGCTGGCCATGTTTTTTAAAAATCCGCCGCGTATTGTCGGCAGCTTTTTTATTCGTCACCACAGCTATCGCGTCAGGATTGACGATGTTGAGCATTACCTTTCCGGCTATGTCGCGTACCGTAAACGCTGGCTGACGCGACCTGAGCGCGCCATGCAACTGACAATGCCCGTTAGCAACGTTGCCCGGACAGGCTGACATATGCGGCGCCCCTACCGTCATTTTTTGTGTGCAACGTTGCGACGCGGGTTATCCTTCGCGCTGGTGGTGTTGCTTATTTTCTCTCCAGGACTGGGCGCCGGGTGGGATTTTAACGCCATCGCCACGCAAACTGAGCGGCTCTACGGCCCGGCGACGCCAGCCGCCAGGCAGCGGATTGATGAGTGGGCCGCCTTGCTTAAAAATCCACCGCAGGGCACGATTCAGGATAAATTGAATCAGGTAAACCGGTTTTTTAATGCCCGAATGGCGTTCAAAGATGACATTGTCGTCTGGCATCAGCAGGATTATTGGGCAACGCCGATAGAATTTTTACGTAAAGGGGCAGGGGATTGCGAAGATTTTGCGCTGGCGAAATATTTTACGCTGCGTGAGATGGGGGTTCCCGCCAACCAGTTGCGTATTACTTACGTTAAAGCACTTCAGTTAAATCAGGCGCATATGGTGGTGACGTGGTATGCCACCCCTGATGCGATCCCATTAGTACTGGATAACCTGAAAACCGCCATCTTGCCTGCCACACAGCGTACAGATCTGCTCCCGGTTTATGCTTTTAATGGGGAAGGGCTGTGGTTGCCGCAATCCGGCGGGAATAAACGCGTGGGGGACAGTAAACGACTCTCCCGCTGGCAGGATCTTCTCACCAGAATGCGTGCAGAAGGATTTGAAATTAATGAATAGGATGTGGCTATGTCCCTTTATAAGCAGCTACTGATCGGCATCTGTTTATTTACGCTCGTCATTTTCTGCGGCAACTTTTTTGTTTCTCTGGAGGGTTCCAGGGAGCAATACCGGAATCAGCTCAGCGCCCACGCACAGGATGCGGCAACGGCGCTGGGGCTGTCATTGACGACCCATATTGATGATCCGGCAATGACGGAACTGATGGTGAACTCCATCTTTGACAGCGGTTATTTTTACCGTATTCGGGTGGTGGATATTAAAACCAACAAACCCATCATTGAGCGCACCGACAATCCGCAAAGCGCCAGCGTGCCGGACTGGTTTGTCCGCATGGTAAATCTGAGTCCTGGGGAGGGTGACGCCATTGTCACGCATGGCTGGACGCAGGTTGCCAGGGTTGAGGTCGTTAGCCATCCGATGTTTGCCCTGGCGCGTCTTTGGGACAATATGGTCGCCAGCTTTTTGTGGCTTATCGGCTGTAGCTTGTTATTTATTCTCGGCGTAACTCTTCTGCTGCGCCGTCTCTTGCGACCGCTTAACTACATTGTGGAGCAGGCGATGGCTATCTGTCGCCGCGAGTTTCTCAATGTTCCCGCGCTGCCGAAAACGCCGGAACTGCGTCGGGTCGTTGAGGCGACCAATCTAATGGTGACGCAACTTGAGGCGTTGTTTGGCGAGCAGGCGCAGCGCACCGAATCCTTGCGCCGGGAGGCTTACCACGACAGCCTGACGGGCCTGAACAACCGTCGCGCTTTTGATATGCAATTGCAGTCGCGTCTGAGCGATGAAGAGAATGACGCGGGTCACCTGATCCTGTTGCGGGTTCAGGATCTTATCGGCCTTAATCAGCGTCTTGGCGGCGCGAAAACCGATAAGCTGCTGATCGCGGTGGCAGATATTCTCAATGGCCTGCAAAAACATTACTTCCGTAATGAAGGTTTCCTGGCCCGTGTGCGCGGCGGGGAGTTTGCCATCCTTGCCCCGCAGTTCCTGCATAATGAACTCGACAACCTGACTAACACCCTCAGTACCCAGCTTAAGGCGCTGTCAGAAACAGGAATGAGCGACGTGACACCGGTCGCCCATTTCGCGCTGGTGCCCTTCCATGTTGGCGACAAGCCACAGACGATACTGATGCAGGCAGACCAGGCGCTGGCGATGGCGGAAACCGAAATGCGCTTTTTTGCCAGCACGGATATGACGGTTACAGACGATAGCGAAGAGGATCATCATAGCTGGTATACCCGTCTGGATGCGGTACTGACTGACGGTGCTTTCGAGCTTTTCTCGCAGCCGGTTTATGAGTGCAACAATGCGCATGTTGTATTGCACCATAAAGTGCTTGCCCGTATCAGAACGCCGGAAGGCGAACTGATACCCGCAGGACGTTTTATGCCGTGGATCCACCGCCTCGATCTCAGTCGCCGCATGGATATTGTGATGTTGCAACAGACGCTGCGTGAGATGGAAAAATCAAACCGGCCACTTGCACTGAGTATTAGCGGTGCCAGTGTGGCTGATGACCAAAGCCTTCATGCACTGTTACAACCCTTGGTGAATGCGCCACAATTGGCATCGCGCCTGACGCTGGAACTGGATGAAAACGAGCTACCCGATGCCGAGCGGGTCACTATTCTGGTCAAACGGCTTAAAACGCTGGGCTGCCGTTTAGGGATCCAACATTTTGGCGGCCGGTTCCATCTCATCGGCAATTTGCCGCAGTGGGGGCTTGCCTGGCTCAAAGTTGACGGTAGCTACATTCGTAATATTGATAGTGAAGAAGATAAAAAACTGTTTATCGAGGCCATTTATTGGGCAACCCGACAAATTAATTTGCCACTGATTGCTGAACGTGTGGAAACAGCGGGTGAACTGGCGGTTCTCGAAAATATCGGCCTGTATGGCGCAATGGGGCGCTATTTTGCTGATGCCAGCACCCTGGTGGAAATTAACCTGTCAGGCTAAAAAGAGGCTGAAAATGTACTACATAGAACGCGATGAAGCGGGGCGTATTATTCAGGTGGAGCTTGTCCCTTTTCATGCCATGACAGAACAAAGTGAAGTCAGCACAGCAGAAATTGACGAATGGATGCGGCAGCGAGAAATTCGTGAGGCATCGCTACTGCAATTGCGGCAGAGCGATCTTGAGATGGTTCGCGTCCTGGAGGACCTGATCGAAGTGCTGATGAGTAAAGGCGTCATCAGCATTACCGATCTGCCACCGGTCGCTCAGGCAAAGCTGACCAGCCGTGCACAGGCGCGTCGTTCGTTGAGTGGTTTGGAAGGATTAATTTCCGATGATGACGATGAGGGATTTATATAATTCGTCATTTTTACTTACGCAATATATATCATGTACGACACAGGGACTATTGACAAAGTCCCTTTTTTTTAACCTAAATTCCTGCCCGCACTACTATTCATTCACTTCATCTATTAATATAAGGTCTTTAAGCGAAGCGGCATCAATAAATCCTCTGCCGGAACGTGCTTTCATTACCTTTGTTACATGTTGCATTACAAATACTAATTAAATTCTCTTTTAGCATTCTACGCCTGGTCAGTGGATGAATTGGGCGAGAACAGGATCGAGGGAACTACACATGAGCGGCGTCTCTGGGATCGTCAAAGCGGTAATAGGACAAGTGTTTGCAGTAGCACCTGATGGCAGCCAGCGTTTATTGGTTGAAGGTGACAGGGTCCTCGAAGGAGAACAGGTCGAGACTGGGGCTTCTGGTGCAATTACCTTGTCTTTGGCGGATGGCAAGCAACTGGACCTTGGCCGTGACAGTCACTGGGACAGTACGGGCAGCGTGACCACTGAACCTACGGCTACTCAGCAACAAGATGTTGCCGCTATACAACAGGCGATCGCAGATGGGCAGGATCCGACGCAAACTCTTGAAGCGCCAGCCGCGGGTCCCCAGGCAGGGGGCACTGGCGGCAGTGATGCCGGCGGAAGCGGCGGTGGATCGCACACACATGTGGTCCTCGATTTAACCGGTCAGATCGTTGACCCTGGTGCCGGATACCCAACGGTTGGCATTGATATCCCTGATGCCGAACGCCCTCAGGAATTAACGCGGCTTGATCCTGGCGTTGCCACTGCATCAACGCCTGCCGATCCCAATACGAATCCGAACCCGCCCGATGATTCCGACGCAGATGCGGATTCCGACGCCGACGCTGATGCAGACGCGGATTCTGATGCGGATGCCGACGCTGACGCTGACGCTGATGCAGACGCTGACTCGGATGCGGATGCTGATGCCGATGCCGATGCCGATGCTGATGCCGACGCAGATGCGGATGCTGATTCCGACGCAGATGCAGATGCAGATGCAGATTCCGATGCGGATGCAGATGCCGACGCGGATGCGGACGCTGATGCAGATGCAGATGCGGATGCCGACGCGGATTCTGATTCCGACGCGGATGCCGACGCAGATGCCGATGCAGACGCCGATGCCGATGCAGATTCTGATGCGGATGCCGACGCGGATGCAGACTCTGATGCCGACGCGGATGCGGATGCCGATGCAGACTCTGATGCCGACGCGGACGCGGATGCAGATGCGGACGCCGATGCTGACGCCGATGCCGATGCCGATGCAGACGCGGATGCCGATTCCGATGCTGATGCAGATTCTGATGCGGATGCCGACGCCGATGCCGATGCAGATTCTGATGCGGATGCCGACGCGGATGCAGACTCTGATGCCGATGCAGACTCTGATGCCGACGCGGATGCGGACGCCGATGCAGATGCCGATGCGGATTCTGATGCCGATGCCGATGCCGATGCAGATGCTGACTCAGATGCAGATTCTGATGCCGATGCGGACGCGGATGCAGACTCTGATGCCGATGCAGATTCCGACGCGGATGCGGATGCCGACGCCGATGCTGATGCCGATGCAGATTCAGACGCCGACGCGGATGCGGATGCCGACGCCGATGCGGATTCTGATGCCGACGCCGATGCAGACTCTGATGCAGATGCGGATTCTGATGCCGATTCGGACGCCGATGCCGATGCCGACGCTGATGCGGACGCCGATGCAGATGCCGATGCAGATGCCGATGCGGATTCTGATGCCGACGCCGATGCCGATGCAGATTCTGATGCCGATGCCGATGCGGATGCCGACGCTGATGCGGATTCCGATGCCGATGCAGATTCTGACGCCGATGCGGACGCTGATTCCGACGCTGATGCAGATGCAGATGCAGACGCTGATTCTGATGCGGATTCCGACGCAGACGCCGACGCAGACGCCGACGCAGATTCCGATGCCGATTCCGATGCTGATGCAGATGCGGACGCCGACGCGGATGCAGATTCTGATGCCGATGCGGACGCGGATGCGGATTCCGATGCAGACGCTGATGCAGATGCAGATGCTGACTCGGACGCCGATGCCGATGCCGATGCCGACGCTGATGCCGACGCTGATGCGGATGCGGATGCGGATGCCGACGCGGATTCTGATTCCGACGCGGATGCCGATGCCGATGCAGATTCTGATGCCGATGCGGATGCGGATGCGGATTCCGATGCAGACGCTGATGCAGATGCAGATGCTGACTCGGATGCAGATGCCGATGCGGACGCCGATGCCGATGCGGACGCCGATGCCGATGCCGATGCCGACGCTGATGCCGACGCTGATGCGGATGCGGATGCGGATGCCGACGCGGATTCTGATTCCGACGCGGATGCCGATGCGGATTCTGATGCCGATGCCGACGCCGACGCCGACGCCGACGCCGATGCGGACGCGGATGCCGACGCCGATGCAGACTCTGATGCAGATGCAGATGCAGATGCAGATGCAGATGCAGATGCAGATGCCGATGCGGATGCGGATGCGGATGCGGATGCGGATGCGGATTCCGATGCAGATGCTGACTCGGATGCAGATGCCGATGCGGACGCCGACGCCGATGCCGATGCCGATGCCGATGCCGACGCTGATGCCGACGCTGATGCCGACGCTGATGCGGATGCGGATGCCGACGCTGATGCCGACGCGGATGCCGACGCGGATGCGGATGCCGACGCAGATGCGGATGCCGACGCAGATGCGGATGCCGATGCCGACGCGGATGCCGATGCCGACGCGGATGCCGATGCAGATTCTGATGCGGATGCCGACGCCGATGCAGACTCTGATGCCGACGCCGACGCCGATGCGGATTCCGATGCAGACGCTGATGCAGATGCTGACTCGGATGCAGATGCCGATGCGGACGCCGATGCCGATGCCGACGCTGATGCCGACGCCGATGCGGATGCCGATGCAGATGCGGATTCCGATGCCGATGCAGATTCTGACGCTGACGCGGATGCTGATTCCGACGCCGACGCCGACGCCGACGCCGACGCCGATGCGGATGCAGATGCAGATTCTGACGCCGACGCTGATGCGGACGCGGATTCCGATGCGGATGCAGACGCGGATGCTGATGCCGATGCGGACGCAGATTCCGATGCTGACGCCGATGTGAAGCTGACCGTAACGATCACGCCTGGCGGCAAAACAACGGATACGTCAGATAATACGATCACCCATATCAATGGCGGCAGCGGGAACCCGAACGGATACGATATCCAGAACGGCGTGATCGTGGCGATTGGCAGTAACGTACATGTCTGGCTGACGCCGGATAGCCCGGATGGCGCCATCAAGGGCGACTTTGTGCCGAAATCCGACAGCGCGTCGCAGATTCACTATTACACCAGCAGCGGTAATGCCAACACCGACGATAGTGCCAAAGGGCACACCGATATCTTCGTTGTCGGTGACCATACGGGCGGTTATTACCAGCAGAGTGACTGGCCGAACAGCAAATATAATTTCGTCTCCCTCAAAGGGATCACTGGCAACGGCAACGTAACGGAAGGCGATGTCGGCAAAGACTATATTTTTGTTCAGGGTAACAGTGAGGACTACAAGGTAACAGGCGTTCCTCATCCGCAGAACCATCAGAACAACGATATTGATAATCTGCAGATTACCGACGAGAACGGTAAGCATCCTTTTGAAAACGCGAACCATATTGAGGGCGTGGTCTTTGGTGACGGGCCATCGTCATCTCACGGCGGCAGCACCACCACAAGCTACACGGTCACGTTGAATCTTGACGTTAACCTCGAAAGCTCCGACAGCAATGACCATCTGAACGCCATTACGGTTGGCGGGATCCCTGAACACGCGACCTTTAGCGGCAATTACACGGATGTCACTTATGATGCGGTCAACAAGGTCTATGTTCTGACCTTTGCCAGCGACACGACACACTATTCCGGACAGGTCAGCGTTGAATTACCGGATGGCAAGAGCACACTTGGCGATATTACTCTGGATGTCGACTCCACCGCGTCCGATCAACTCGAACACCATTTCACCTTTGATGGTGAAGAGGGCGGGCAGCACATCAGCGACAGCCATAGTGATGGCGCAGATGTAAACCATCTTGCAGATACGTCTGACGAGACACATATGACGTTGAGTCATATCGCCGATGAGAGCCATTCAGACAGTGACTCGCTGTCGGATACCGACAGTCAGGCGCGGATGAGCAGCAGCGCCGCAAATGACACGCAAACGACAGAAGCTGATCATAGTTTGCTCACTGACAGTAGCCACAGCGCATCGTTAATTGATGACACAAGCTTAATGCTCACTCCGCTGGCTGCCGATAACACATCCGGTCACGCAGAGACACCGACGGCATCGGCGGATAACGCGATGACGCCTCTCTCTGCCCATGCGCAGGAGGAGGCGGCAAACACCCCGACCACCGCCGTGGACAATGACCAGCAGTTGAACTTTAGCGACATCATCCATGATGAAGAACATCACGACCTCAGCAGTTTGATCCAGGCGGGGCCGCAGAGTGAAACGGCGAATAACCCGACGGAAGCCGAGCATGTCCCGGCCGAAGGCGGTATGACTGCGAATACTGATAGTTACGATGCTGGCCACGAAGCGATGGTTGATAACCTGATCTCTAAACCGGAAGAAACAACCTGATAAGTCGCCGCTTAGCGCCCCTGGGTGGCTAAGCGGCCTGTCACCGCAATGTGAATTCAGGGCTGGCGAGAGATTACGAGCAATTAAAACAGCCAGGACGCAATTTCTCCCCCGGTTCCGTGGCATTTTCCCTGGTGGGTCATCCCCACAATCAGGGGCATAACGAAAAGGAAGACAAGAATGAAATATGGTAGCCAGTTATTCATGGGTGCAGCGTTGACTGTGTGCGCGACACAGAGCCAGGCTACTACCCTTGAGCAGGCGGTAAAAGACAGCCTGTTATGGCACCCACAAGTTAACGCCTCGGCAAACAGTCGATACTCCGCTGAACAGGATCTTCGCGCCGCCAAAGGCGGCTATCTGCCTTCGCTGGATCTCACCGCCGGTAGCGGCTGGGAACAAACCGACAATTCCACGACCCGCGCGGCGGGCGAGCATTTGCGTAACCTGAACCGCAGCGAATCGGCTATTAACCTTACGCAAAATGTCTTTAATGGCTTTGCGACTACCAGCGAAGTCGCGCGTCAGAAAGCAACGGTAAACTCGCGCGCCTGGACCGTGTTGAATACCAGCGAAAGCACCGCCCTGCAGGCTATTCAAAGTTATCTTGATGTGCTGATGCGTGAGCAGATGGTAAAACTGGCGGAAGACAACCTGCACAATCACGAGCGCGTGTTTGATCAAATTCGCCTGCGCACCGCCCAGGGGGTAGGCCGCCAGGCCGATTACGATCAGGCGGAAGCCCGCCTGGCGCAGGCGCGGAACAATCTCCTGACCGAACAAACCAACCTTGAAGACTCCAGAGCTAACTATCAAAGCGTTACCGGCAAAGATGCCGACACGCTGGTGATGCCAGGCAAGATTACGGTTCCCGCCTCACTGGAGGCCGCCCGCAAAGTGATGCTGGAAAACAACGCGCTGCTCAAACAGGCTGATGCCGATGTGGAAGCGACCCGCCAGCAGTATGAAGCGCAGAAATCGCGTTTTTACCCAAATGTTAACGTCGAAGTCGGTCGCACGATGGACAACAACCTTGAAGGTACGCGCGGACATAACCAGGAATGGCAGGCAATGGTGCGTATGCGCTACAACCTGTACAACGGTGGCAGCGACCAGGCGACACTCACCTCTTACGCTTACAAAATGAAAGAGGCTCAGGATGTGAAAAATAATGCCCTGCGCCAGTTAAACGAGGAGTTGCGTCTTGCCTGGAATGCGAAGAACAACGCTGAACAACAGGTGCCGATCGCCAAAGAATATGCTGAGCGTAGCGTGACGGTGCGCAGCGCCTATCAGGAACAGTTCAGCCTGGGCGACCGTACGCTGCTCGACATGCTCGACAGTGAAAATGAAGTCTTCACGGCACAACGCCGTTACGTTGAACTGCAATTTGTCGACATGTTTACGACCTATCGCATCAGTGCCCGTACGGGGGAACTGCTTAAGAGTCTGAACATTCAGCCGCCATCGGCCTCACAGCCGCTTGATCAGGCTCAGCGTACGCAGGCGGAACTGCCGGAACTGAATTAATACGGCTCTAAAGAGTTGTGGGGTGACTGGCGGCATATAACCGGCGATCACCTCGCTGTTTATGACCTGCGGCCTGAGTCTGCAGAACACTGAGGCAAAGAATGACGCCTGCTACTGACACGCCTGAGAACGTCGACATTTCCCCCGAAGCCCCGGTCAGGCACGATCCCCGGCAAACCCATGATGATCCGTTGCTGGACGCGCTGATGATCATCTGCAAGATGCATAACATCGCAACCAGCCGTACTGTTCTGACGACCGGGCTGCCGCTGGCGACCCATTCGCTGACGCTGGAGGCGTTTCCACGTGCTGCGGGGCGTGCTGGACTGAAAGCGCGTGTGGTACAACGCCCCCTTGATAACATTACCGCGCTGTCGCTGCCTGCCATTCTGTTGCTGAAAAACGATCAGGCGGCCGTATTAATCGGCTGGGATGACAACCAGCAGGCCCGTCTGCTGCCGAGCGAAACGGAAGGCGGGGAAATTACGCTATCACGGGAAACGTTGGCGGAAAATTACAGCGGCAGGGCGATTTTTATCTCCCCGGAACATGAGTTTGACGCCCAGCCGACGGCCACGTTACCGCGAACGACCGCCTGGTTTCAGGACACCCTTAAACTCTCAAAATTCCTCTACTTCGATGCGGTGATCGCCAGCTTTCTGGTCAATCTTGTGGCGCTGTGCGCCCCATTGTTTGTGATGAACGTTTATGACCGGGTTGTGCCTAATCAGGCAACGGCCACCCTATGGGTACTGGCCATTGGGGTGAGTATTGCGTTTGTTTTCGATTTTGTACTGAAAATCTTGCGGGGGATTTGCCTCGATCTGGCGGGTAAAAAGACCGACCTGGTGGTCTCCTCGGCGCTGTTCGAGCGGCTTTTAGGGATGAAGATGAAGCTGCGTCCAAAGCGGGTGGGCAGCTTTGCGCAGAACTTCCAGGAGTTCCAGTCGATTCGTGATTTCCTGTCGTCGCTGACGCTGACGGCCTTTATTGATTTCCCCTTCACCTTGTTAATTTTATTGGTGATTGGAGTTATTGGTGGCCCACTGGTGCTGATCCCGCTGCTTTCCTATCCGCTGGCGTTGCTGGTGAGCTGGCTTATTCAGCGCCCGCTGATGTCGCGGGTACAAAAAACCTATCAACTGGCCAATGAGCGTCAGGCGATGCTGGTAGAGACACTGACCGGCCTTGACGCTATCAAAATCAATAACGCGCAGAGTGAGCGCCAGTACCAATGGGAGCATCTCACCGGCCAGTTGAGCAAACTGGAGCTGCGGGTGAAATCACTCTCCTACGTGGCGGTGAATTTTACCTCCTGGCTGCAACAGGCCAGCGGCGTGGCAATTATTGTCGCCGGGGTATATGTCATCATCGGCGGCAATCTCAGCATGGGCGGGCTGATTGCCTGCTACCTGTTGCATCGCCGTGCGATGATGCCCATCGGCCAGCTTTGCAGTCTGATTACCCGTTACCAGCGTGCGCGAATGACGAAATCGACCATCGACAGAATGATGGGGCTGGAGCAGGAAGTGCAGGAGGGTGAGGTACCGCTTAAGCGTGAAACCCTTTCGGGGGCAATTGAACTGCGTGATGTGACCTTTTGCTATCCGGGCAACCAGTATGCCTCGCTAAGTAACGTTTCACTGGTCATTAAGCCCGGTGAAAAGGTGGGCATAATCGGTCGTAGCGGTTCAGGAAAAAGCTCGCTGGCGAAATTGCTGGTCGGTTTTTACCAGCCGGACAGCGGCAGCGTGTTGATTGACGGTATCGACCTTCGCCAGATCGATGTGCACGATTTGCGGCATAACATTGGCTACGCGCCGCAGGACATCCACCTGTTCAACGGCACGCTACGGGAAAACCTGCTCTACGGCGCAAGCTATGTTGACGACGAGACCATGCTGCGGGTCGCGAACCTGACCGGCGTGCATGAGTTTGCCCGCCGTCATCCCTCTGGCTACAACATGCAGGTTGGCGAACGTGGCATGAGCCTTTCCGGCGGGCAGCGTCAGGCGGTTACGCTGGCGCGGGCGTTGTTGCTCGACCCGCCGGTCCTGCTGATGGACGAGCCCACCAGTTCAATGGACAACACCAGTGAAGATCTGATTAAAAAAGCGCTGGCACCGGTTATCAGCAACAAGACGCTATTGCTGGTGACGCACCGTGCGTCGCTGCTGTCGCTGGTTGATCGGCTGATTATCGTCGACAACGGTAAGATCATTGCCGACGGCCCGAAAGAGAGCGTCATGAACGCGCTGAAAAAGGGACAAATTCATGCGAATCGTTGATGCGCTTAGCCGCCTGATGAACTGGCTCTCAGGAGAGAAACCGTCAGCAACCTTTACCACCAATGAGGTTAACAAGGCGCTGCTTGATGATGCGCCCCGCGTGGTGCGGGTAACCTTATGGGCCATTTTCGCCTTCTTTATTGCGATGATCGTCTGGGCTTCGCTGGCCGAGATTGATGAAGTGACACGCGGGGAAGGGCGGGCCATTCCCTCATCCCGTCTGCAGAAAGTCCAGAACCTTGAAGGGGGGATCGTTGCCGAAGTTTTTGCCCATGAAGGCGAAGTGGTACAAGCCGGTGCGCCGCTGCTGCGTCTGGATGACACCCGTTTTCGCTCTAACGCCGGAGAAAGCGAGGCCGATAAGCTGGCGCTCGAAGCACGGATCCAGCGCCTGACCGCTCAGCTTGATGAGGCCAGCGAACTGACGCTGTCGCCGGAAATAGTCAGTCAGGCGCCGGAAATCGCCAGCGGGGAAATGGCGCTGTTCACCAGCGTCAATAAACGCATTCAGAGTGAACTTGCCGGACTGAACGAACAGTTGATTCAGAAGAAACAGGAACTGCTCGATTTCCAGGGCAAACTGACGCAGTACCGCCGCAGCCTTGAGTTACAGCAGCAAGAGATCACCATGTCTGAACCGCTGGTGGCAAAAGGCGCTATCTCAAAAGTGGAAATGCTGCGTCTGCGTCGCGCCGGGGTTGAGACGCAGGGGCAACTGGATTCCGTCATTCTTGCTATTCCGCGCGCGCAGGCGGCAATCAAGGAGATTGAAAACAAGGTCAGTGAAACGCGAGGGCGCTATCGCAGCGAAGCGCTGGAACAACTGAACCAGGCCCGTACCGATCTGAGTAAAATTGAAGCATCAGGTAAAGCAATTACCGACCGGGTGAACCGCACACTGGTGACTTCACCGGTTCGCGGCATCGTCCAGCAACTGCTGGTGAACACCATTGGTGGGGTGATCCAGCCGGGCAATGACATTGTGGAAATTGTTCCGCTTGATGACACGTTGCTGGTTGAGGCCAAAATTCGTCCCCAGGACATCGCCTTTTTGCGACCGGGGCAGGAAGCAACGGTAAAATTCACCGCCTATGACTATACCATTTACGGTGGGCTTAAGGGCAAACTAGAACAAATAAGCCCCGACACGGTGACCGACAAAGACGGGAAGAGTTTTTATATTATTCGCCTGCGTACCGATAAAAACCACCTCGGCACGGATGAAAAACCGCTATTGATTATTCCTGGCATGGTGGCCTCGGTGGATATCATTACCGGCAAGAAAACCATTCTGGCGTATTTGCTTAAGCCTATTCTGCGCGCCAAAGCAGAAGCGTTCCGCGAGCGCTAAGCGTTGAAGTCAAAAAGCCTGCGATGAGCAGGCTTTTTATTTGTTAAAGAGCCCTGGCCTGCACCAGTCAGATATCCTTAAATCCGCCTCAATAACCCCCTATTTTTTATGGTCTTGAATCTGCAAGGTGCGTAACGAACGCCGTCTTCTCCACCTGCCTTTTGTACGCTGATTTTCACTTCTATTTTGAGTTTAACTCACAATGAGTTGCAGTTTTTATCGTTTTGCAAACGAGAATCTTTCAACAATACTGAGACAGTAAACCAGACCCAGAGGTTTTTTCATTAACGAACACACTATTTATCTGGTGGAGAGTTGTTTGCATTTATCGGCCTTTTTAAGGCTCTCAAAATAAACTCTTTTTCACGTTGCGATACATTATTTCAGTGTCTTTGAGATGCGGGTATTTATTTTGGTGAGTCACGAGATTAAAGCAATAGATAAAAATCCTCACTACAAGTTGAATGAAGATTGTCAGTTTTAAAAGGTGCATAAGATGACATTAGAGACGTTGAATTATTTAATTGAATTAGCATTAAACAATACCTCGAGCTCACTAGATATGAAAATAAACGCTGATGGTCATCAACAGCCAGCAGATGATGAATTGTCAGCTTTTATTGCATCCCTTTCACAACAAAAAGAGAGTGGTGATACGCTGTCAAAAATGAAATATCGCTTAGCACTGCTCTCTGCTGCACAACAAGACTCGAAAAAAGCAGAACAATTATTAGCTGCTAATACCCCGACGGAAGAAGAAGCCTGGCCGATAATGGATTTCACACACTGGCCTGCGGTGCGTTATGCCGGCTCAGGTGAGGCACAGACGCCTGAATCCGAAGCCTATTTTCAGCGTATCTCAGCCGCGGCGGCGACGATACGCTCTGCCATTACCGATGCAGAACGCGCTAAAGGTACCTCTTCATTCCATATTCTTGAAAAGATTCTGGCCCTGAATAGCGCTTTGCCTGAACGGTATAAAGCGATGGCAAATATTCAGTATTAGTCGCCAGATATATCTTCGGGATAATAAGGCGGGTATGACGATGTGTTGTTATTTGCCGTAAATATGAGGTAAATAACAAGCAAGTATTACCCGAGGTTTACCCATGCTGGTGCCATACCTGCACAGACCGGGTGAGAGATGTCAACGACAGCTTTCCCCGCGAGCTGGCCTGCGGCTGCAAGACGCCACGATATATTTTTAACAAGCAACACTCTTCCAGTCGTTATCTTCACTTTTTACCAGTACAGAAGTCTGACCAGCGTGAAATCCTGTATAAGGTTTCGCCGCGCTGGACTCAGGCTCGCTCTGGCCATTCTACGCTCTTCACATCCTGCAATCCGTCAGTTCTCTACAGCTTCATCAGATAGCCCGCTGATAATAATTTTTCTGCCGATGCGAATATTTGCGTTAGGTAAACTTAACTTAATAATTGACTATGTTTTACAGGTTTTATTACACGATTACATACCTTGACACAGATGTTATCAATAGGTAATTATGACGTGAAGCAATAGTCTTTTTCTTATTTATGACTCGTTATACCGGCCACGCCATTTATCCACTAACGGTGACGTCGGGATAACATGAGCAACATCAGGATCGACGAGTCTTTTATCTTTCTTTAATAAAGGGCTCATCAGACAATGGGGATTCGTTCAGATCGTCACTGTTATTACATACTTACTGTAATCAGTCTTTTTTTACCCTTTGTCATTTCAGTCACCCAGGCTGAGGCCGCCACCCTTTCGTCGTCATCACACCGTATTTCTGAGGATACCTCGCCGGGTGGTCTGTTTGCCGCGTTGCGCAGCACGATGCTCCATCACCCCAGTCTGGCCAGTCAGCAGGCGCTTGTGCGTTCCAAAGAGGCCAGCGCCGACAGCGCCCGCGCGGCACGTTTGCCAACGCTTGGTGCCAGTGCCGGGACGGGGCAAATTTCGGGTTACAGTGATTCCCGTACGACCACGCTGAGTGTTTCGCAACCGTTATGGGCTTTTGGGCGTATCGACAGTGCTATTGACTACGCCGACAATGACACCCTTGCTCAGCAAGCCACGGCCTGGGCTACCCGCCGTGAATTGCTGGAAGATACCGCGGTGGCTTACGCGAATATACAGGGTATTCGCGAGCGTCTTGCCGTTGCTGAATCAAACGTTAACAATCATCAGGCGTTGCAGGAACAAATCCAGCGCCGCGCGCAAGGGGGGCTGGCTTCTTCAGCCGATGTCAGCCTTGCGAAGGCCCGCTTGTTACAGGCACGCTCATCGCTCGAACAGGCCAAATCGGACCTGCGTACCGCCGAATCCACGCTGTTATCCTTGACTCAGGTGCCGATTGCAAGCGAACTGCCGATCCCTGGCAGCATCCTCAAGTTGCCTGCTGATACCTCTATACAGGAACAAATCCTTGCACAGAGTGCGACGGTGCGAGCACGTGAAGCGGCGGTTACGCTTGCCGAAGCTGATGTGGAACGTCAGCGCACCTCATCGCGACCGACCGTCTCCCTGCAAGCCGCGCGCAACGAATATTCAGGTATGCCCAACCAGAGAAATAATAATACGGTCAATGTGGTTGTGACCGGCACGATGGAGGGGCTGGGGCTGGTCTCCCGTGGCCTCCAGAACGCGGCGCTGGAACGCGTGGAATCCGCACGACAGGATCTGGCCGAACAACGCCACAGCGAAGACATTCAAACGCGCCAGTTGCTTGATCAGCGTGATGCTAACCAGACGCTGATTGCCGGTTATGAACAGTCTGTCGTCGAACTTAGCGGCACGCTGGCCTCGTTCCGTCGCCAGTACGAATCGGGTTACAAGAGCTGGCTGGATGTCCTCAACGCCGTGCGCGAATTAACCTAACAACAACAAGCGCTGGTATCGGTGCGATCGGCATGGCGGGTCGATTGCCTGCGCCTGGCCGCACGCACGGGCCGTATGGACGATACCACTGGCGCCCTGACCACGGGCACTCAATTTGCTAACACGTCTGCGAGCCATCCCTGATGATACCTGTTCCTCTTCCTGAATTACTGGCCTTGCTGGACAAGCTACATGCCCCGGTGAATAAAGCGGCATTAACGCAGGCGTATGCCCGCGCGCAGGCCGTTCCACCGTTAACCGATCGTCCACAGGATTATGTGCGCGGTTTGCTGTCAGACGCGGGAATGAAAGATATCCGGCTGGCGTTGTTCCCCTGGCGGCGTTTTGATCCACGTCACCTCCCGGCACTGATGTGGCACGAACAGACATGGTGGCTGGCTGAACGGCACAACGAAGAGGGGAGAGCCGATACCCTTACGCTGACCCGTGAAGGTGTTGAACCCCGAACGCTGGCGATAGACGACATTGTGACCGGCGCGCCGGGGACGGCGGCGGGTGACGAAACGGCTGTACTCTGGTTCAGCCTGGCTTCACACGTACAGTCAGAGAACCTCTCTGACAGCGAAAATCCGGCTATGCGCCTGGTCTGGCGAGAGCTGTTGCGCGATCGCCGCTGGGTGTTCCGGGTAGCTGCCGCCACGCTGCTGGTGAACATTCTGGCCATTCCCACATCCCTCTTCGCCATGCAGGTCTACGATCGTGTCGTGCCCACCCTGGCCTGGGCGACACTGACTACGCTTGTGGCGGGGATGGGGTTGGTTGTAGGACTGGACTGGCTGCTCAAAACATTGCGTGCCCACATCATGGACAGCGTTGCCAGCAGTGTGGATAAACGCCTTTCCCAGCATGTTTATGAACATCTGTTGCACCTGCAACTCGACCAACAACCCGGTAGCCTGGGCACGCTGGCCGCGCAGGTAGGGGCGCTGGATTCGGTTCGACAAGTTTTCTCTGCCGGTCTTGTCTTCGGAATCGTGGATCTGCCGTTCGCATTACTGTTTATCGGGATTATTGGTCTGATCGGGGGGCCAGTCGGCTGGGTTTACCTGGGAATGCTCCCCATCGCGCTGGCGCTGGGTCTGTATACCCGTCTGCGCTTACGCCGTCTCACGCGCCAACAAATGCTGCGCAGCAATGAGCGTCTGGGGCTGTTAGTCGACAGTATCCGCGGTGCCGAAACCCTGCGCGCCAGTCATGCTGGCTGGCGTTTTGCGCAAGACTGGCAGACGCTCAGTCATTCCATCGCAGGCTACAGTATTCAACAAAAATCCCTCAGCCAGTTTTGTACGAACACCACCGCCAGCCTGTCGACGCTGGCCTATATCATGGGGATTGTTGTCGGGGTTTGGGGCGTTGAAGCTGGCTATTTGACCACCGGGGGCATGGTCGCGTGCAGTATTCTGGGGGGCCGTGTTATCGGGCCGGTGAGCCAGGGCGTTCAGTATCTGATGCAGTGGCAGCAGGTCCGGGAGGCGCTGGATATGGTGAACAACCTGCTGCGCAAACCTACAGAGCGCCGCGCCGGACAGACCCTGCTGCTGCCCGATCGCCTGCCAGAACATATTAGTGTCGAAAAGCTGCGCTTTGCCTTTCCGCAGTCTCCGGTACAACAACTCAATATTCCCGCACTCCACTTTCACGCTGGTGAACGTGTTCTGCTGTTGGGCCCTGTTGGCGGCGGTAAATCAACGTTGCTCAAGATCCTGGCCGGACTCTATCGCCCCGGTGAGGGCCGTGTCCGCCTGGGCGATGTGGATCTGTGGGAGATCGATCCCCAGGTGGTCAGCGCTCAGGTTGGCTATCTGCCACAAGCGGTGCAGCTCTTCAAAGGGACGCTGCGAAGCAATCTGATGCTCGCAGGCGCAGTCAGCGACACCACGCTGACAGACATCACCCGCGATCTGGCGCTGGATCAGGTGGCGGCCAGTAATCCGCTGGGTATGGATATGCCTATCAGTGAGGGGGGCTCAGGTCTCTCTGGCGGTCAGCGCCAGCTTGTTGGCCTGGCGCGTGTGCTGATGTCCCGTCCTCGTATCTGGCTTCTGGATGAACCGACGGCCTCGCTGGATGGCGAAGCGGAGACGCGTGTCTGGAAAGCATTACAAGCCAGGCTGCAGCCGGAAGATATCCTGATCGTCGCCACTCATCGTCCGATGGCGGCCGTTAATTTTGCTACCCGCGTGCTTGTCGTACAGGAAGGTACTGTCGTACGTGATGGTACTCCTGACAAGGTGTTGCCAGGACTGATGGCCCGCGCCACTGGCTCGCGTCCCGCCGCTGAGGTAACGAACGTGAAAACACACATGCCCGCAGCATCACATTCAGCAGGAGTCCTTCATGGCCGTTGAACTGTTTGACGACGAGGTCGCTGACGCCGCTCGCGTGAATCGTCTGGAAAATTACTACCGTAGCCGAGTCCCGGCAGGGCTTATCTGGAGCATCGTCGTACTGGTGCTGGGTTTTGTCATATGGGCTATGTATTTTCGCATTGATGAAGTGGCACGGGCTCACGGTGAGGTTATCGCCAGCAGCCGTGTGCAGATCATCCAGACCGTGGACGGTGGCGTACTTTCCGAACTGCGTGTCAAAGAGGGTGATCATGTTAAGGCGGGGCAGATTCTGGCTCGCCTCGATCCAACTCGCGTGGAGGCGGCGGCAGGTGAAGTGGACGCGCGCATCGCCGGTCTCAGGGCGCGCATTGCCCGACTTCGCGCAGAATCAACGGGACAATCCGCTCCCCAGTTCCCCGCCGATCCCGGTCCGGCGTTACGCGAGCAGGCCGATATTGAACGCGCACTGTTTCTGCAACGCCGTCAGAGCCTGCAGGAAGATATAACAGCGCTGCAAACCGCCGTGAATTTAGCCAACCAGAAGCTCAGCCTGGTGAACGGGCTTGAACGCTCTGGCGATGTTAGCGCCAGTGAACGGCTTAATGCACAGCGCGAGCTTAATGAGGCTCGTGCCCGCCTGCTTGGTCGGCGCAATAAGTTTTTGGATGATGCGCGGGCCGATCTCACCAAGGCAGAAGATGATCTGGGCCAGACCTTGCAACAGATGGCCGGTCGTCGCCAGCAGGTACACGATACGGTGTTTACGGCCATGGGGCCTGGGATTGTTAAAAATGTCCGCGTCACCACGCTGGGCGGGGTATTACGTGCCGGTGATGAGATTATGCAGATCGTCCCGTCAGATGATGCCCTCATCATAGAAGCCAAGGTTCTGCCTGCTGATATTGCCCGCGTTCAGGTTGGATTACCGGCTACTGTGCGCCTTGATCCCTTCGATTACACCATTTATGGGGCATTGCAGGGTGAAGTGATTTACGTATCGGCCGATACCCTTAAAGAAAACACCTCGCGTGGCGAGGAGATCTACTACCGCGTCCATGTTCGTTTGAAAAGCCATGCAGAAGGTCTGTCAGACCATAAGGAAGATGGGCAACTTGTGCGCAGTACGACAGGTCGTCAGCTTGACATCCTGCCGGGCATGACATCCCAGCTCGACATCCGTACCGGTGATCGCACGCTGATGGACTTCTTACTTAAACCTTTGCGTAAAACACTCAGTGAATCATTCCAGGAGCGATGACACCGCCGGTGACCGTTGCAACCCGATTTTCCTGTCCGCCCCAGAGAGAGATAACACATTATGAAACCCGAGACCCAGATGAAGCCACGCCAATATACGCTCAGTACCGGTAAAACCCGCATCTCCCTGCAGGCCGGGCAGACCAATATTCACAAGGCTGCGCCGGGTGAATCTTACCGGGTGCTTAAACGCCAGGGTGAAAATGATCAGGAAAAGCTGGCTGATGACGTAGTGGCTTCACGTCACGGACAGGATCTGCAACTGGACTATGCCGATGGCACCACGGTGACCCTACAGGGTTGGTATACCGAAAGCGATACCAGTGTAACCCTGCCTGCCGATGGCACTTCTACCCAGGTGATTACGCCGGGGAGCACCGAAGGGGCAGCCCTGTCTGACGGCAGCCATGTTCTTTATGCGCACGGTTCTCCTGACGCGCTGGCCAGCATGACCTCAGGCCACCCCGGGCTGGAAGGTATCTTAGCTGGCCTGCATGATGGCTCGGTAGTGACTGGCCATCCTGTCACGTACCTTCCTCAGTCGCACTCTTATGCGGGCTATATCGCCGGTGCCCTCGGGCTGGGGGGCGTGATCGGGGTTGCAGCGGCAAGCGGTGGCCATAGCGGGCATGATAAGGGTGGCGATAACAACAATAACGGTGGGGGAGAAACCCCGGTCCAGAACGCTGTTCAGCTTAATTTTGTCGGCGGCCCGGCGCTTAGCAGTAACGATTTGAAAGTAGAGATTTATCAGGCCGATGGCAAAACGCTGATTGGCACGGGGACTTTGGGGGCCGATGGCTCGGTCACCGTGTCTGCGGGCAGTTACACCGGCGTCGTTATTGTGAAACTTGTCAACAGCGGCAGCGCCGCTGACTACCTGGACGAAGCCACTGGCGCGGGTAAAGACCTCTCTGCTCAGCTTTGGAGTATGGGGGTTATCTCCGGAAACAACAGTACTCTTGTGCTCAATGTTAACGTGTTGACCACGCTCGCCTATACCAAGGCCCAGGAGGCCCTCGGTGGCACGCCTGACAATCCCGCCACCCTGAGCGCAACCCAGGTGACCGACACGGCAACGGCCATCAGTAACCTGTTTGGCGTGGATAATATTCTGAACACGACGGTTACCGCTACCAACGGCGGCAGTTTTGATGCTGCCGATGGCCTGAGTGCCGGTGAAAAATATGGCCTCCTGCTGGCGGCCTTCTCCGGTGCTGAAGCCAATGCGGGTGCGACCACCCAGACCATCCTGGACACCGTCGCTGCCGGAATTACACTCGGCAGCACTAACAATCTGTCCGATGGCGCGCAGTCGTTGCTGATTAAAGGCGCGGCGACCGCCAGTGATGCATCCGGCGGCGTCAGCCTCATTATTGATACCCATGCGCCTGTCTTTAGCAGCGCCACGACGGCCAGTGTGGATGAGAACATCGGGGCAGGTAAGGTGGTCTGGACTGCCGTTGCTACCGACCCCAGTCAATTCAGCTATAGCCTGGGCACCACCGGTGACAGCGCGCTGTTCAGCATCAATGCCTCTACCGGCGCGGTCACACTGACCGGCAATCCGGATTATGAAAGCAAAGCCAGCTACAGTTTCACCGTCGTCGCCACCGATGCCGCCGGCAATGCCAGCAGCCAGACGGTCACCCTGGCGGTTAATAACCTCGACGAAGTGGCGCCGACGATCACCAGCGGCACGACGGCCACAGCGATCAACGAAAACAGCGGCGCGGGTCAGGTGATTTACACCGCCACGGCCACCGACAGCGGCGATATCAGCGGTGGGGTGACCTTCTCGCTCAAAGCGGGCAGCGACGCGGGGCTGACCATCAACCCGACTACCGGTGCGGTCACGCTGACCGGCAACCCGGATTTTGAAAGCAAATCCAGCTACAGCTTCACCGTTGTTGCCACCGATGCGGCAGGCAATGCCAGCGACCGCACGGTCACGCTGGGCATCAATAACCTCGATGAGGTCGCCCCCAGCTTCACCACGGGCAACAGCAGCGACAGCTTCGCCACCGCCACGGTGAGCGTTGCCGAGAACACCGCCACCAGCACCGCCATCTATACCGCGCAGGCCTTTGACAATGACGCCGCCGATGGTGGCGAGCACGTCACCTACAGCTTGATCGATGCGGATAATGGCGCAGACGCCCAGTATTTCACTATCGATGCGGCAACGGGTGCGGTCACTTTCAAAGCCAGCCCTGACTTTGAAGGCACCCATGCGCCTGCATACACCTTTATCGTCGCCGCCACTGACGCGGCAGGCCATGTGACCACGCAGACCGTCACCGTTAATGTCACCGATGTGGACGAAATCGCACCGACTGTCACACTCGACGGCAGCTCGACGGGGCCCGTGATGCTGAGCCCGGCGACGGGCTACATTTACCCCAACGGTTTCGACACAACCGCGCTGGGCGACGGTAGCTTCCTGGTGACATGGGCAGGCAACAACAATGGCAGCTACGGGATCTATGCGCAGCGCCTGAGCGCTCAGGGTGTGGCGATGGGCGATCCCGTACAGCTCGCATCAAGCGCGACCAACACTTACTCCAACGCGTTGGACAGTGTCATCAGTGTGACGGCCATTAATGATGCAGGGGCGTATGCCGTGGCCTGGACCGGCAAGAATAACGCCAGCACTGACAGCAGCATCTATACGCAGTTGTTCAATGCTGACGGTAGCCCAATATCCGCAGCCGTGAAACTTGATGGGGCCGCTTCTGCGCAGGATATCGCCCCGCAGATCGCGACGCTTACCGATGGCAGCTATATCGTGACCTGGTACATCAACGGCGGCGGTGTCTACGTGCAGCGCTTTGATGACGCGGGTGTTGCCGTTGGCAACACCGTGCCACTGATTGCGCAAAGCTCCTCTAACAACGCCAGCCCGCAGGTGACCGTGCTGGACAGCGGTAGCTACGTGGTGACCTGGCAGGGTCAAACCTCCGGCGACTACCATATCTACGTGCAGCAGTTCGACGCTACCGGCACCCCATCCACCCCGGTGGTGCTGGACGCCTCGACGGGAAACAGTACTAACTACGAAACCCTGCCGCAGATCACGTCGCTGGCTAACGGCGGCTATGTCGTTACCTGGTCCGGCTACAACTACAGCAACTCGAACTACAACAGCAGCACCTATGTGCAACAATTCGATGCCAACGGCGCCAGGGTTGGCAGCATCGTCGAACTGAACGGCGCGAGTAACGCTAATTTCGGTAGCGAATATACCTACCCGTACGTTGCAGCGCTGACCGGCGGTGGCTACGCCATCACATGGATGGAATATACCGATACAAACGGCTCCGACGATTACACTGTCTTTGTTCAACAGTTCTCTGCTGGCGGCAGCAAAGTGGGCGCTACCGTGCAACTGGACGCATCACACAACAATACGAGCAATAACTACGACGAATTACCGCGCATCACGGCGCTGGGCGATGGCGGCTATGTCGTTACCTGGATGAGTTTGGGCAGCTCGAATTGGGACGTCAATGTGCAGAAATTCGATGCCAGTGGCGGCCTGGTGGGCGGTGTCGTACAACTGCAAGCTTCCAGCGGCGCGACCGACCTCTATCCACAAGTCACCGCCGTTGGTACAAACGGCGAATACATGGTGACCTGGTACGGTTATGCCAGCGGCATTTCAGGCTATCACCTCTTTGTGCAGAAATTTAACGCCGACGGCAGCACCCATGAAAACCTCGTCGTGCTCAACCACGATGGCCATGCCACCGTGCAAAGTACCGAAAGCGGCACCATCTATCTCGTCAACGACAATGTCGTGGTCAGTCAGCTTAGCGACATTACGGGCGCCGCCAGCAACCAGTGGGCCAGCACGACGGTCACAGCCAATACCAGCGCAACTATCTCTGCCGCAAATCTCGCAGAAGGTACCTACCATGCTTATGCCGTCGATGCGGCAGGCAATCTTTCTGTTATTTCCGGCCGCAGTGTGTTGGTGGACAACACCGTACCTGTCTTCACCAGTGCTGCCACCGCCGCCGATATTACCGATAGCACTGCCGTCGGCGATACTGTCTACACCGCTGCCGCCACTGATGCGCACGGCGTGACCTACAGCCTGAGCGACACCCAGCACTTCCGTATCAACACCAGTACCGGCGTCGTGACGTTGCTCTCCAGCCCGGCCAGCGCCACTGGCGCACAATTCACTGTTACCGCCACCGACGCCGCTGGCAACCAGACCACGCATACCGTCACCTACAACGTCGTCGACACCACGCCGCCTGCCGTCACGCTCACCCGCGACGTGGATGGCGTGGAGAACAGCAGCCAGACGGTCACCGTGCAGAGCACCGAGGCCGGCACGGTATACCTGGTCAGCGACAGCGTGACAGTGACGAATCTGGGCAGCCTCACCGCCGCCGCCGACAACCTGGTGAACAGCGTCGCCGTCGCGGCAAACGCTGGCACCACGCTGGCGCTGACTGGCCTTGCCGAAGGCACCTACCACGCTTATGCTGTGGACGCGTCCGGCAATGTCTCCGCCATCTCGGGTAGCAGCGTGATTGTGGACAACACCGCGCCTGTCTTCACCAGCGCTGCCACCGCCGCCGATATTACCGATAGCACTGCCGTCGGCGATACTGTCTACACCGCTGCCGCCACTGATGCGCACGGCGTGACCTACAGCCTGAGCGACACCCAGCACTTCCGTATCAACACCAGTACCGGCGTCGTGACGTTGCTCTCCAGCCCGGCCAGCGCCACTGGCGCACAATTCACTGTTACCGCCACCGACGCCGCTGGCAACCAGACCACGCATACCGTCACCTACAACGTCGTCGACACCACGCCGCCTGCCGTCACGCTCACCCGCGACGTGGATGGCGTGGAGAACAGCAGCCAGACGGTCACCGTGCAGAGCACCGAGGCCGGCACGGTATACCTGGTCAGCGACAGCGTGACAGTGACGAATCTGGGCAGCCTCACCGCCGCCGCCGACAACCTGGTGAACAGCGTCGCCGTCGCGGCAAACGCCAGCACCACACTGGCGCTGACTGGCCTTGCCGAAGGTACTTACCACGCTTATGCCGTTGATGCGGCAGGCAATCTTTCCATCATTTCCGGCAGCAGCGTGATTGTGGACAACACCGCGCCCGTTATCGCAGGCGGCGCCACCGCTACCGGCGCCACCATTGTTGGCGGCACGGCGGCTGGCACCCAGGTGTACGATGCCAACGCCACGGACGCCCATGCCATCACCTATAGCCTGGACGCGGACAGCCTCGCCAATTTCTCCATCAACCCCACCACCGGCGTCGTCACACTGAACAACGCCGCTATCGAGGGCAGCTATAACTTCATCGTTACCGCGACCGATGCCGCTGGCAACCACAGTAGCCAGACTGTCACCCTTAACGTCAGTGCTGGCCTTAATGGCAGCGCGTTGGTCTCGGGCAGTACCACCGACACATCCACCGAGATGAACATCAACGTCGGTCTGGAGAAACTGAGTAACGGCTACACGGTCCTGGAGTACATGAAGCAGACCGGCGGCGACAATATTTCCTGGGATCCGACCGGCCCGCTTTACGCTGGCGTTATTAAGGTGCTGGACGCGGGCAATAACGTCATCAAGACCGTCGACATCAGTATCCCCAATGGCTACACCATGATGGATACACAGATCAAGGCGCTGGCCAACGGCGGTTTCGTCGTGGCCTGGTCGCAGGTGGATACCGCTAATTACTCAGATTACAGCGTCCACTATGCGATCTATGACAACAGCGGCAATCTGCAATCCAGCAACACCCTGGCAGCCCCTGGTACCGGGGTCACCATCGCGGCGCAGAGCAGCGCGAATGGCGGTGATTTCGCGATCGCCTACCAGACGATGGGGACCGGGACCGATCAGCAGGAAGCTATCTCTGTCTTCCACTACAACGGCAGCGGACTAAACTTCACCCAGGGCGCGCAGACCTTGATTGGCGGCAACAGCTCGAGCGCCAATTTCGGCGGCGTCGCCAGCCCGGCAGTCCAGTTGATGAAATTCCAGTTGACGCCGGGTGTGCTGACGGCACTGAGCGATGGCAGCTATGTGCTGGCGTCCGAGGTCTACGACTGGATAGGCACGCCTGGTCAGTCGGCGACAAGCACGCCTATCGGCGCCTTCATCTTCAAGCTCGACGCCTCCGGTTCGCTGGCCAACTTCGACAGCGGCAAGACCTGGCAGCGTGTTAACTGGAATGACGAGCAGGGTTCGCCGACGAACGCCATTGCTTTCGATGGGGGTTTTGCTGTCTTTAGTCAGGAATATCGCACTGCGACCTGGCAGGTCACGCTCTATAACAACAACGGCACGCTCATCACCACCAACGTCCAGAGCAACACCGTTTATAACATGGGGACCCAGAGCTATCACGCCGTGGACGTTGGTGCGATGGACAAGTTGACCCATGATGAGTTGCAGTACAGCACCGCCGGCTACCTGGCGGCATCAGCCACGGTGTACGACAACGGTACGGATCTGGTGTTCGTGTTCCCTGACGGAAACGGCGGCCTGAGCCAGGTCAGTATCTCCAAAACCACCGGCGAGCTGACCAGTGCGGTGACGGACACCGGTATCACGGTGCCCCAGGGCGGGCAGTTGTACAACGTGCGGATCGTCTCCGATGGCGCGGGCGGCCATGACATCACCTACTCTGTGCTGTTTGATAGCGACACAAGCGATGGCGGTAAGGCCGGCTATGCTGTCGGCGATATCTATCAGATTGGCCTGAACGCAGGTCCTGCTCCCGCGTTACCGATAGTGACCGATGCCCATATCGCCATCACCTCCACGCCAGGTGGCGCAGACGGCAGTACCTACAAGATTGGCGACACCGTCACCGCCGTATGGGATAACTCTGCCAGTGGCGACGCCAATACCAGCACAGTGACCGGCGTCACTATGGATTTCAGCCAGTTTGGCGCCAGCACGCCGGTGACGGCCTGGGACGATGGTACCCACGGCGATGTCACCGCTGGCGATGGCAAGTATACGGCCCAATACACTATCGCCGCCGGCTCCATTAACAACGTTCATGGTCTCAACGTCTCTGTTACGGCCACCACGGCGAGCCACACCTCGGCCACTGCAGCGGACAGCACCGGTCTTACGGTAGACAGCACAGCGCCTGTGCTCTCCAGCAGCACGCCGCAGGATAACGGCGGCAGCGTTGCCACGGGCTCTAACCTGACACTGACCTTCAGCGAGAACGTGCAGGCCGGCAGCGGCCATATCACCCTCGTTAACGACGGCAACAGCAGTCTGAACAAGGTCATCGACATCACCGACAGTTCGCAGGTCTCTATCAGCGGTCACACGGTGACGGTCAACCCGACAACGGATCTGGCGGCTGGCGCAAACTACCATGTCCAAATCGACAGTACCGCGCTGCACGACGCGGCGGGGAATAACTATGCAGGTATCAGCACGTCAACGGGGTTGAATTTCACGACCGCTTCCGCCTCGGTCGGGGATCCTTCCATCGTGGTGTTCGACCTGACGACGGGACAAAGTTCCGAGCATAACGGGCGTGTCTTTGACGCCAATACCGCGTACACCATCTATATCAAGGTCAACAGCACTTACAGCCCGCTGGTTGGTCTGGATAGCAACGAAATGTGGTCGGGCGCGCAGAATCTGGGCACGGACGACAAGATTGTGCTGGTGGGCACGGGGAGTGATGTTAAGGGAAGCCATGGCGACGCAGTAATGGCGATGAATCACGGCGGCAATTACGTTAACTGGGTGGCGGGGTTCTCTTCTACGCTTTCTTCTAATGTCGCCGGCGTTGCCGCAAATGGCCAATTCGCTCGTGGTGGAAATAACGCGGATCTTTGGAACGGCACCTGGGCCGCAAACCCAAATGCGGATAATTCGTTTGCTCAGGCGTATCTGCAGGCGATGCCTGCCGGCGTCCTCACCTCGCAAGGGCTGGCGATACCATGACAGGTTCACTGATTCTGCTACGCCGTCTGGTCGAAATGCGGCAATTCGAGGCGCTGCAGGAGGCTGTCTTTAGCCTGCCGGCGCTCTCATCAGCAGAACAGGTGCTTTTGGCCCTGGCTCAGGCCCATTTGGGCCAGCCAGAGGCGGCCCGCCAGACGCTGGGGGTGCTGATCCCGGCTGAACTGGAGGTCGATGCCCGTGTCGACCTGGCTGCCGTGCACCTGCTTCTTGGGGAATCTGCCACGGCGCAGGCGCTGCTGGAAGCCACCCGCACCGAGGCACCAGACCACTCGCTTCTGCTGGCGCGTCTGGCTGCCTGTTATGTGCAGCATCAACGGGAGGAGGAGGCTATCCCCCTGTATGAGTGCAGTCTGCGCCTGCAACCACGTATCGACGTCTATCAGCAACTGCTGCGTCTCTACCTGCAAAGTGAGGCGTTGCATCAGGCCGATGAGACGCTGGTCGCCGCAGGCCGCTTCTGGGCAGGCGAGCGAGAGCACTGGCCCGCACAGCAGGTGGCGCTGCACGATCAGCAACTGCGCGGCCTGCGTCTGGAGCTGTGGCTGGCCCGTGGCGACTTTGCCCGCGCTGATGCCTGGCTGGACGCACGCCATGCTGAACTGGCTGAGGACGATTACTGCGGCCTGCTGACCGGTTATGTTCAGCGTCTGGCCGAGCGAGGACGCCATGCCCAGGCCGAGGATGCGCTGCGCCATGGTCTGCGTCATTACCCGGAACATCCGGACCTGTACCTACAGCACGCTGAACTGGCTGAGTTGCAGGGGCGCATACCGCATGCCATTGCCTTGTTGCACCGTGCCATTAATCTGGCCGGGCAGCAGCAAAAAATAACGCTTCCTCTGCGCCTGAAGCTTGCCAGCGTCGCTACCCAGGGGCATCCGGCGTTGGCGCGTACAATGGCTGAACAGGCTCTTGAGGAGGCCGGGGCGCTGACGCCTTCACCCGATATGGACGCCGCGCAAATCGGTCACTGGCTGGCGCAGGCGCAAGTAGCACTGGCCGGTGCAGACGCGCAGGAACAGCGGTACGCCGGGGCAGAGGCGCGATACATCGACGTGCTACAGGCACATCCGCAACTGCTCCCGGCACTGCAAGGGCTGGGACAGTTATATATGCAATTGGGGCGTATCGACGAGGCTGTTGGGCTGTTCGAGCAAATTTTGGCGATCGACCCGGCACGCGGTCATGCGGCGTTGATCAATGCCCGTCGTTTTCCGCAAGATGAAGAGACGTTGATTCGCCTGGAAAATCTGGCGCGTCGGCCTGGCTTGTCCGGCCCGGTGCAGCCTGGGTTGCTGCTGCAACTGGCTGCCGCCTGGGAAAAACGCAAAGAGTACGCCAGAGCCTTCACCCTGGCCAACGAAGCCAATGCCGCCCACCGCGCACTTCTACGTTACGATCCGGTTGCACACCGACAAAGCTGCGCGCGTATCCGCCACGCATTCAGCCGTTCGCTCTACGATCACCGACGCCACATCGGCAACGATTCAACGCTGCCGGTATTCGTACTGGGTATGCCGCGTTCCGGTACGACGCTGATTGAACAGATTCTGGCGGGGCACAGCCAAATCCACGGCGCGGGCGAACTGGGGGTGATTCCCAGCACGATCGCCAGGCTGGAGCGCTGGGAGCGTCATACGGGGTCAGGACACCATTACCCGGACTGTGTGGACGATCTGTCGGCCGATGTCGTGGCGGGTATCACCGCCAGCCTGCTCAAGGAACTGCGGGAAACCGTGCCAGAAAACGCTTCTGAGGTTCGGCATGTTGTGGACAAGCTGCCGCACAATTTCGAGAACATTGGTCTTATCAAGCTGCTGTTCCCGAACGCGCGGATAATCTCAGTGCGACGCGACCCGCGTGATATCGCTATCTCCAACTACTTCACCGACTACGCAGCCAAACATGGCGGTATGGGCTTCGCCTATGATTTGCAATGGATTGGTGAACAACTGGCCGACCACAATCTGTTGATGCACCACTGGAACCAGCTATTCCCCGGCGAAATTCTTGAGGTGCGCTACGAGGATGTGGTCTCTGACCCGGAGCGTGAGGCGCGCCGCATGCTCGCTTATCTGGGCGTGCAGTGGGAGCCACAGGTGCTCGACACGTCTGAACTGGACAGGCCGGTCAAGACCGCCAGTGTGTGGCAGGTGCGTCAGCCTATCTATCAGACCGCGCGCGAACGCTGGCGGCGTTACGCGGACTTTCTGGCGCCGCTTACCGCGGGAACCAATGCGAAGATCGTGCATGAGCCTGTTGAGATGGTAAGCCTGCCGGTGCCGGGAATGCAGACCGAGGGTATCGTCTACTATCGTCAGGGAAAACTTGATGAAGCCGAGATGCTTTTCAGACGCCTGTTGCACCATCTGCCCGAACACGCTACCGCGCATTTCATGGTAGGCCTGATTTATGTTCGCAAAGGGCACCTGGCCGATGGTATCGGGCACATGGAAAAGGGACTCCAGGCCTGCCCATGGAATGCCAACTGGCGACGCGATCTGGCGCAGGCCTACGAATTGGCGGGGCAACCGGAAAAAGCACAGGCGTTAAGGTCGCGCCACGTCAGCACGGATGACCGTGTGATGAGCGTAATAGACGTTGACCAGGATGACGCTGTTTCTCTGGATTTCTCCATTCGCACCTCCGCGACGCGGCCGTTTTAGTGAGCCTTGGCAGTAGCGCGAATATCTTATGGCGGAATGTCGCGCGCTGACGGCGTAAACGGGGCAGGGCGTTGATATTCCGCGGAATTTACCGATAGTCCTGAGAGGGCGGCAGACACCCGGATAGACCTGATGTCTGCTTTCCGTTATCTCAGGATACAAAGCGGTCAACAAGCGTGGACATCGATTTCGACTGTGCGTCAAGCATTTGACTGGCAGTTGCCATCTGGGAAACCAGCGCCGCGTTTTGCTGAGTGACCTGCTCCAGTTGATTCAGTGCCTGATGCACTTGTGTTACGCCAAGCGATTGTTCATTGGCTGCGCGGGCGATATCACTGACATATTGCTTCATCCGCCCGGTCGTATCCGCCGCCGCTTTCAGTGCCGCCTCGGACGCCGAAACCCGTTGCACCCCTTCGCCAATGTTATCCATGTTCTGATTAACCAACTCCCGAATCAGGCTGGCCTCTCTGGCACAGCGTTGGGAGAGATGACGCACCTCTGCCGCCACAACGGCGAAACCTTTGCCCAGTTCCCCCGCGCGGGCGGCTTCAACTGCGGCGTTTAGCGCCAGTAAGTTGGTTTGAAACGAGATCTCATCGATTGACGCCACAATCTGGAAAATATTGTCGCTGGACGAACGGATAGCCGCCATGCTCTGGCTGGCCTCGTTGGAAACGCGGGTCGCATCCATGACATCATTTGCCATCGACTGGGTCAGTCGCTCCGCCTCGCTGGCGTTATGGGCCGTCTGGGAGATAGCCGTCGATATCTGTTCCATACTGGCGGCGGTTTCAACGATGGATGCAGCCTGCTCATCGGTACGCTGAGCCAAATCCTGGTTACCGTCGGTAATATCACTGCTGGCGTTACTGAGTATCAGCGCACCCGATTTAATTTCCTGCACGATATGCTGAATGTTTTCGATTGCCTGATTGTAGGCGCGATTAAGAGCAGAGAGCTCGTCGCTACCCGGTACATCGAGGCGGCGGGTCAAATCGCCGTCCATCTCATTGATGGTTTTCAGTGTGTTGGTTAGTTGTTGTTGAATACTGCGCACCACTATCATGGCAAAGGCAATAGCAATGAGCAGGGCAATCAGACTGATCGCCAGAAAGGATTGCCAGTCAACACGTGCGTTGTGGGCCAGTGCCGCCGAATGTGCGAGCAGGGCATCCGCCGCCTGGGTTTCTACCTGGCGAAGTATCTCAATGCGTTTGGTCTGGGCAGTAAACCAGTCCGTCGGTTTAACGCCAAATCCACCTTCCTGCGCTTTATTCAAGGCAATCGTTCTCAGCTCAAGAGCGCGGGTGACTTCGGCCGACGCAAGGGCTTTATCCAGCTCTGCAGCCTGAGCTTCGCTACTAAAGCGGCGGGTGGCGGTCAGCCAGGCTTCTTGTTTACCCACCACATCACTGAGCATACGGAATTGACCGTCGCTAAAGCGATCAACAGAGAAGACATTGGTGAGCAGTGCGCGCTCGATCCCGGCCTGCTCCTTTAAATTCAGCAGGCTATAGAAGGCTGCCAGCTCATTCACCATTGGGCCGGAGGCGCTTAACTGACCTATACCACCAACGAAACTCAGCAACCCGGAGATGGTCTGCGTATAGAACTGCGTCGACTTTGACGCCTCTATATTCAGCGCGCTTATCGCATTACGGGTGGCGTCGAGGGACTGAATATTGTCTTTAAACATTTTCAGTGTGGCGGCAATATTGCCCTGTATTAAATTCGTATCCGTCCGGGCTAACGCCTGGTTTAACTTTACCAGTGCGTCGTCAGTTAATTTCCGCTGCACGAGGATTTCATCGCGGAACTGCTGCCCACGCGCACCGATAAAACCGGCGCTCATTCCACGTTCACGTTGCAGTTGATGAACAACGTCCCCCGTGCTGCGGGCAAGCGTTGTTAACTGACCGATAGTGTCCATCTGTCGTTCGGTACCGATGCGGCTGAGCATGCCTGAACCGGCAAACCATATCAGCGCAAGTAGCAGAGGGAATAACGCGATAAATAACTTCATTCTCATAGAAATACGATAAATCCATGACATATCGTTATTTTCCTTATTTGCTGTGTTGTCTTATAAGTGCTATCGGCACATTTCTGGCTAACCTTTACAACTTTATTATTATGAAAAAGTGAATTGTTATTCATAGAAGAAGGCGATGGTAAAGAATGAATGCATAAGAGGCGTCATAGGTTTCAGGTATGTATTCTGCCTGCTCTTCGCTGCATGTGTGTTTTTGACGTTATTAGAACAGCTTTTTTCTCTATGCTTTCGTGCTGGCGGAAAGATGCGGTTTAAGTATTTATTAATTTTTATGCAGTGCTGCTTCAATTGTGAAGAGGAATCTTTTTTCGGTCGACACAGTGAGGCTCACACTCCTTTTGCCTGGTATCTTCACCACCACTATGTTTTGCTTGAGTTAATTTGGCAGCAAATGCGGTATAGTATTCCTTTGCACTTCGTCTCAAAAATCAGAATTTAAGCTTATTCCGAAAATATATTATTCAGTAGTATATAAATAATTTTAACAATCTTATACCGTTACGCTATCCCATACATAATGTATCGTGGAGAGATAAATTATGCGGCTTGATGTGATAACTGATCATACCGAAAGTGTGTTGAATCTTATGATGGACAAGGCCATCCGTGAATGTGACCCCGAGTATGGTCGGGTGGCTGCTACATGGTACACGATGGCAGAGGGGGCGCTGTTCCTCTGGCAGGAACTGGCGGAGTGTTGCACCGAAGTTTCGCAAGAAGAGAAAAATAAAATGGCATCCCGCCTTCACAGCATTATCAGTATGAATAGAGTACCTCTTCTCAAAAAAAAGGATGAGTAATACGTTGATTTTCTGAGTAAATGCATCTCTAAAAAACTGTGTCGCCTGATTCTGGTTGGGAAGCCGACCGGGTGGGGTATTATCAGAAGAGTGACGTTACTGCGACAGGGTGACGAAATATAATATACGTTCTTTCCTGCGATGCGTTTTTTTGATGCTATGTCAGATTGAATCGAAACCCTAAGTTACTGCGCCCGGTTAATCTGTCCTCACCTGCAAAGCAGGCGAGGTGAATTCCGGGTGATTATTGTTTTGCGGCCTCTGTATTTTTCGCATGTATTTTTTTATTCGCTTCGCCACTTTCATTCAGTGCCTGACTGGCGGCTTTTTCGGCGTGTGCGGCACTATAGGCTGCCAGATGCGAAATGACGATGGCGTAAATACTCATTAGCGAAACCCAGAGTATGCTATTTTTCCACCACAGCAATGTTGGGATTGTCAGCACTGCCCAAATTAACGCCAAAAATAAATGCACTCTGGCCATAAATCGGGCTGTTAGTTTAACTTTCATATTTACTCCTTATTTCCGCACTCTGTATTTTCCATCCTGATAATATTTATAGCATTTGCTGGTTAGCTGTTGCGCTTATTTTGTTACAGTTTGTACGTGAAATAAATTAAGATAATTCCTCTGGAAAGGAGGCGAACAAGTAGATTTGTTATAGAGTTCAGAGCATATAGCTTTGTGGTACCCGTCTGTGTGAAAAAGCCAGACGGGAGGGTTTCGTATGAAATTAATACTTAAGTATTATACGATCTTCTGACCCGTGATGTATTTCCGGGAAAAACACCGGACTTAAGCAAAGGCTGTTTTGTCTTGATTATAAAGTTTACTGCAATGAGGGCACATCAATGACAAGCCTTTCTGGACTCGTGTAAAGCTATGTTCTGACTGTTTGGTGCAGTGAGGGCAGGTGCATTTGACGAGATAGTTGCGATTATTTTTTGAATCTTTGCGTTGTGGCATAGGGTCTTTCCTGATAAATGGGCTGTAACCATACACTATCCCTGCGCGCATTGCCCATACTCATTTTTTCGCTCCCATTTAAGCAGGGATATTATCCATGCTGGTCATGGCACTTTGTTAAAAAGGTCATCGCCGGGCCTGGCCTGTTTTGTAGCAGTTCTTTACGTTAAAAGGCATGATTAGCCCCTGCATCAGAAACGCGTCGCTGGCGATTTCAACATTAAACGAATGCTTGCGAACGTAACGGGGGAGAATGGACCAGGAAAATAAAACTTGCATAATAGGATATGACATGCCTTAATGAGTTGTCGGTTTGATACACAGACCAGTCCAAAGCATTCCATTTTTTGCCCTCATTTTAAGTATCCTTAGATATCTCTTTTTGAGTCTTCATTGAAAGTTATGCGATTATTCTGTAATCGGACCCTGCATGCCGAAAGGCTTACATTTATATAGGTAAAAAATTATGTCTTCAAAAACGACAGGTAACGTAAAGTGGTTCAACCCTGAAAAAGGTTTTGGTTTTATCACTCCAAAAGATGGTAGCAAAGATGTATTCGTGCATTTTTCTGCTATTCAAAGCAATGAATTTAAAACGCTTGAAGAAAATCAAGAGGTTGAATTCTCAGTCGAAAACGGTCCGAAAGGCCCTTCCGCTGTTAATGTAGTAGTACTTTAAGGACACTTTCACTATTTCTAATATTCATCTTCGTTGTCCAAAATGTCACGGCTCGCAATATCGTGTTTCGCATTTTGATGTAACAGAAACTAATCCATATGGCGCAAAATGTATTTTTTGCAAAACCGTAATGGTAACCAATGAACGTTACAATTTAGCGACAATGCATCCTGTGCCATTTGTCAGAAATATCACAGCATCGCATATCGCATAGATATTTCGCCTGCCTCACGTAATCAATTAAGGACCGACTTATGACATCAAAAGTTTTGGTTTTTTTCAACTCTCAGCCAGTCAAAGCTGTTGACAGAAATGCCAGCGATAAGACCGTTGATTGTGAATACCCTAACGGCGAGAAAGCGACCCTAAATATTATGCACGCAGGCGTTCACTCACTCACCGGTGATCATCTGGAGATTCGTGTCGCTACTGACCGACAGCTTTCATCGGATGACATTATGACCGCGGCCCAGAAATTTATCTAAACGGGCTGTTCACGTGCTGCGTCATTTCCGATTCTAAGCCCCAGAATGTGCTGGTTGTTTGCGATTTGTCTGCCAGCAAAAATACGGGGTTAGCTGTATTGACGAGAACGTCACATGGCGCATCCGGTGAATCTGATAATGAATACAACACTCGTTTCGCCTGAGAGTGTGTGAAAAGTTTACTGGCTACCTGGCCAGGCAAAAGCTATCTGAGAAATGAGCTCTATTATGCCGACAGGGAGTTGCTAAAAATCTCGACAATTTTATCCCCTGCTTAAATTCTCACCTGACAGATCAATGCTATTCATTTGCATGATCAGTTCTGCCATCGTTCTGGCGTCCATTTTTTCCATAACTCGTGAGCGGTGAACTTCCACCGTGCGCAATGCAATATTCATCTGCGAGGCGATATCCTTATTCATCATGCCTGCGGCTACATAATGCGCCACGGCTTTTTCTTTGGGTGTCAGTTGGCCGTAACGCTGTTTAAGCTCCTGTATTTTCGCCAGCCGCTCAGAGTGTTCGTAGCCTTTACTGATGGCCTCTTTTAGGGCATCAAGCGCGACAGGTTTTTGTAAAAAATCAACGGCACCCGACTGGATCTCTTTTACCGCCATCGGGATATCGCCATGGCCTGTCAGGAAAATAACGGCAAGGGTGCTGTTATCGTGACGCATGGCCTGAAACAGGCGATGCCCGTCCATACCCGGCATCCGCATATCCAACAGCACGACGCCCGTATCTTTAAGCGCTGCTTCGTGCAGAAAGTGCTCACTTTCGTTCCAGCACTGAACGGTGTATCCCAGGCTTTCCAGTAAAAAAGAGCATGAGCGGGTCACCGCTTCGTCATCATCCACTAAATGAATCATTTGAATCTTCTGTGTTATTGGTCCGTCGGAAAGGTCAGGGCCACGAGTAAACCATAACGCCCATCCGGGGCGCTGTGATTATTCACACTAATCTCGCCATTGACGCTGCGCAGAAGGCGCTGGCAAATAACGAGTCCCAGCCCCATACCCCCTTTTTTGGTGGAGTGAAAAGGGCGAAACAGCGCCGAAAGCTGTTCCGCTGACAGGCCGCCCGCGTTATCCAGTAGCGTAATCTGCTGCTGTTGACCAACACGTTCCTCCGTTACCCAAAGGCGTGTGGCGCCTGCCTGGACCGCATTCAAAATGATATTTGCCAGTACCTGCTCCAGCAGGACCGGTGGCAGAGAAAGCGGCATGGGGCGCTTGATGTTTACCTCAACAAGCAGGTCGGGTGACGCTTTATCAAGCTGCAAAAGCCTGAGCACGTGTCGGAGCGTATCTGCGATATCACAGGGCGCATTTTCACTTTGCTGCTGCGGACTCGCCCATTCCCGTAGATGTTTGATGATAAGTCCACAGCGTTCGGCCTGAGCATCGATGTTGTGTAGCGCCTCTTCTATGGATTCTCTCTTTTCCGGCTGCGGGAGATAATTAAGCCCTCCCTGCGCATACATGCGGATTGCCGCTAGCGGCTGGTTAAGCTCGTGCGCAAAACCGGAGGCCATCTCACCCAGTACGCTCATCTGTCGGGCCTGTTCCAGCGTCTGCTGTTGGGCGCGCAGCCGGGCGTTTGCCTTCTCGAGCGCTTTACCGCGCCGGTTTACCAGCACCATCACCCAACCATAATTGGCAACGAACAGCACGCCCAGCACAAGGATCAGCCCAATCATTAGCCTGTGCTGGCTCAGCCAGGCGAGCAGGGTTTGCCCGATCCGCTGCTGCTCCGGGTGGCGGTTAAGTTCGCGAAGCAGGGCTTCGGTATCGCTGGTTGAGGCGGGTGCGCCCCAGTGCCAGGTACCGCTCTGGGGTGCCGTAAGCAACGCCTTTGCGACGGCATCGGCAACCCGGTCACCCACGCCGGGCAGGGCAGCGAACGACCAGTCAGGATAGAGTGCGGTACTGGTCATGCAGGGAGATGCGGACGGTTTTTGAAGCAGAACCCGAAAGGCGTTTTTCGCAATAAGACCTTCCGCGTCCATGTCTTCCAACAGGCACACGGGAACGATGGCAGCCTGAATGGCATCTTCGCGCAGCAAATAGAGCAGCGCATCAGCCGGAAAGCCCAAAAATCTCACCTTCACCTGGTCGTCCACCCGTAACCCCGCATCCAGCAGTTCACGGTAGCCCAGCAGATAGCCGCCAAAGGCCTGCGCATCGACTGCGCCCAGGGTTTGTCCGGCCAGATCCCGCGCGTGGGTGATGGGGCTATCACGGCGAACCAGAATAGCGCTGCCGGTGGCCATGCTCTCCCCGGCGGCCCCTTTCCCGGATCGTAGCGATGCCAGCCAGCGCAAATGATAGTGGCTATTTAGCTGCACAAACTGCGCCTGATTGGTGATGACAAACTGGACGCTTCCTGCGTTTACCGCCTCGCGCATCGCGTTGAGATCAAGGGGGAGCAGCCGAAAATGGGCATCCGGTACGGTGTCGTTAAGCGAGTCGATAAGCGGCTGCCAGTGACGTTGAGTTGCCGCTTCACCGCGCAATGCCAGAATGCCGATGGTCCAGTCAGCGGCGAGAAGAGGGGAGCTAAACCCGACGATGAACAGGCACAACAGGATTTTTGCGATGCGATCCATGCGACAAATGCCCCTTTTCGTTTGCGGTAGATCAAGCCCGCTTCGTTTATGTGGTTAACCACAATAGAGGGCGACCCGGCGGGATTTTTAGACTGTAACTAATCACATTTGGTTAGGTAATTCCATCCCTAATCTTTTCCTTAGCCGCGCACTGACTGGAGGTCACTATGGACATCAGTAAGCGACATTTTTTGCAGCAATTGGGTGTTGTCACCGCCGGGGCATCACTGATACCGCTGGCGCAGGCGAGTCTCTCATTAAAGCCTGAACGGCACGAAGGCTCCGACAAGCAGCGTTACGCCATGCTTATTGATTTGCGCCGTTGCATTGGCTGCCAGTCCTGCACGGTGAGCTGCACCATAGAAAACCAGACCCCGCAGGGGGCTTTCCGCACCACGGTGAACCAGTATCAGGTGAAGCTCGCCGACAGCGACGAGGTGACCAACGTGTTGCTGCCGCGTTTGTGTAACCACTGTGACGATCCGCCCTGTGTGCCGGTTTGCCCGGTGCAGGCCACCTTTCAACGCAAGGACGGGATTGTGGTTATCGACAACACCCGCTGCGTGGGATGTGCCTACTGTGTGCAGGCCTGCCCGTATGATGCCCGCTTTATTAATCACACGACCCAAACGGCGGATAAATGCACCTTTTGCGCACACCGACTGGAGGTCGGGCTGCTCCCTGCCTGTGTGGAATCCTGCGTGGGTGGCGCGCGGATTATTGGCGATTTACACGATCCCAACAGTACGATCAGCACGCTGTTGGCGGCGCACCGGGACGCGATAAAAGTCCTCAAGCCGGAGAATAACACCCACCCGCATGTCTTTTATTTGGGGCTCGACGACGCCTTTGTCTCCCCGTTGCAGGGGCGTGCGCAGCCCGCGCTCTGGCAGGAGGTGGAAATATGTCACCCATGATCATTGATGAGGTGCTGGCTCAGCCGCAGGAAATTACCTGGCTTCCCTGGGCCGTACAGTATTTTTTCTTTATCGGTATCGCCTCGTGCGCGGTGCTGCTGGCCTGCGCGGCACGCTGGTCTCAGCACCGGTATCGCGAAGCGTTTGAGCGAATTTGCCTGTTCCTCGCTTTAACCTGCGGGATTGCCGCGCCGCTGGCGTTAACCGCCGATCTGCATCAGACCGCCCGCTTCTGGCACTTTTATGCCTGGCCGACGCCCTGGTCATGGATGCCCTGGGGCGCGCTGTTTTTGCCGCTGTTTACCGTGTTTGTTGGGCTGTGGTTTTTGCTTTTCCATCTGCGCGTGGTCACGGAACGCTTTACACCGTTGATGCGCTGGATAGCTCTCGCCGCGGCGCTGACGGCGGTCGGCTTGCTGCTCTATACCGGACGCGAAGTTTCGGTCGTGCAGGCCAGACCGATATGGTTCAGCTATGGGTATCCGCTGGTGATGTTTATAAGTGCGATAAGTGCGCTGCTGGCACTCCTCAGCCTGGCCCTGCATAAGCATCGCTATTGCGGCAAATTGCTGGCGAAAGGGCAGGTGGTAACGCTACTGCTGCTCGGGGCCGTGGCGCTGGTATGGCTGCTGGGGGATACGTTGTCGGGCGAGGCCCTGCGCCAGCAGTGGCGGCTTGCTACGGATATCCGTTTTTACATGCTGGTGATGGTGACGTTATGGGGCGTCGTGCTGGTACTGGCGCTCGCTGCGAACCGCTACGACTTTCCGTTATCGCTGACACTGGCGAGCACGCTGCTGGTGGCGGCACTGTGCTGGACGTTGCGCTGGGCGCTGCTGATTGGCGGGCAAACGGTCCCGAAATACAACGCCCTGATTAACGACTACCACCTTCCCCCTGGGACCGACGGTCTGCTGGCCATTATTGGCACCTTCGGGCTGTGGTTCGCCCTCATGATAACCATCAGGGAATGCGTCAACTGGCTTTCAAGGAGGTTCCGTCATGTCTGAATTATCCCGCCGTCAATGGCTAAAAATTGGGGTAGCTGTAGGGGGCTTTGCCGCGTTCGGTTTGAGCTATCGTGATGTTGCAAAACGGGCCGTGGACGGGCTGGTCAATGGCACGTCCGGGAAGGTGACGCGGGACAGGATCCACGGTAACGCTCTTGTTCCGGAAGGAAGCGCGCACGGCGGCTGGCAGAGTAACCCCGATCAGGCGGTCTCCATGACCCAGTGTTTTGGATGCTGGACGCTATGCGGCATTCGCGTGCGTGTGAACAGAGCAGAGAATAAAGTCTTACGCATCGCCGGAAACCCATGGCACCCGCTGTCACACGAGAAGCCTTTTGACAGCATGATGCCGTTTTCCGAAGCGCTGCAAAAGATGGCGGGGGAAAGCGGGCTTGAATCCCGCTCTACCGCCTGCGCGCGCGGCGCCACTCTGTTAGAGAGCCTGAACAGCCCGCTGCGTATTCTTACGCCGATGAAACGCGCCGGAAAGCGCGGGGAAGGCAAGTGGCAGCGCATCAGCTTTGAGCAACTGATTAAAGAGGTGGTGGAGGGCGGTAACCTGTTTGGCGAAGGCCACGTCGACGGGCTGCGTACCATTCGCGATCTCAACACGCCCGTTGATGCGAAACATCCCGCCTATGGCCCGAAGGCCAACCAGTTGCTGGTTACCAATACCAGCGATGAAGGCAGGGATGGCTTTCTGCGCCGTTTTGCGCTGAACAGTTTTGGCTCAAAAAACTTTGGCGCGCACGGTGCCTACTGTGGACTCTCTTATCGCGCCGGTTCCGGTGCGCTGATGGGCGATCTGGATAAAAATCCCCACGTTAAACCCGATTGGGAAAACGTCGAGTTTGCGCTGTTTATGGGGACATCTCCCGCACAATCCGGGAACCCCTTCAAACGCCAGGCGAGACAGCTTGCCAGCGCCCGCTTACGTAAAAGCTTTAACTACGTTGTGGTGTCTCCCGCGCTGCCCCTGACCACGGTACTGGCTGATGACCATGGCCACTGGTTGCCGATAAAACCGGGAACGGATTCTGCGCTGGCGATGGCTATGATCCGCTGGATTATTGATAACGAACGCTATGTGGCCGCGTACCTGATGCTGACCAGCCGGGAATCGATGACGCGCGCCGGAGAAAAAAGCTGGAGCAATGCCACCTGGCTGGTTATTACCGATGAAAACCATCCGCTGAGCGGACAGCACCTGAGCGTATCCCATCTCAATGGTGGCGACGGGCAGGCAGATGAACCGCTGGTGGTGAACGAGGCGGGAGAGCTGGTGCCTGTCAGCCAGTGCGATCGTGGGACGTTACGGGTATCGCAGGCGGTCACGCTGCACGATGGCGCTACGGTTACGGTGAAAAGTAGCTTTCAATGCCTGACTGAATCGGCCCACCGTTTCACGCTGGAGCAATACAGCATGGAATGCGGCGTGCCGGTTAAACAGATTCATGCGCTGGCGAAAGCGTTTACCGATCACGGGCGTAAGGCAGCGGTGGTGACCCATGGCGGGATGATGTCCGGCAACGGTTTTTATAATGCCTGGGCGGTGATGATGCTCAATGTGCTGCTGGGCAATATGAGTCTGAGCGGCGGTGTATTTGTCGGCGGGGGTAAATTCAACGGCGAGATTAACGGGCCGTGCTACAACATTGAACAATTTCCCGGCAAGATCGCGCCCAAAGGGCTCAATATCGCGCGCAGTAAAGCCGACTACGCCAAATCCGATGAGTATCAGGCAAAAGTGGCCGTCGGTCAGTCGCCGTGGCCCGCCAATGCGCCGTGGTACCCGTTTGTTGCCGGGCAACTGACGGAACTTTTACCCTCCGCGCTGGAGGGCTATCCCTATCCATTAAAAGCGTGGATTTCGAATATGACCAATCCGCTGTACGGCGTGCCCGGTTTGCGCACGGTCATTGAAGAGCGGCTTAAAGATCCGCAACGTCTGCCGCTGTTTATCGCCATCGATGCTTTTATGAATGAGACCACTGCGCTGGCGGATTACATCGTGCCGGATACCCATAACTTTGAAAGCTGGGGATTCAGCGCTCCCTGGGGGGGCGTGGCGAGTAAAACCGCAACGGCGCGCTGGCCTGTTGTCGCTCCCGCGACCGTCAGGACGCTACAGGGTGACCCGGTATCCATGGAATCCTTCTGTATTGCGGTGGCTAAACGGATGCAGTTGCCGGGATTTGGCGAGAAAGCGATACCGGATGCGCAAGGGGTGATGCATGACCTGAACCGCGCGGAGGATTACTACCTGCGCGTGGCGGCCAATATTGCTTTTGCCGGGCAGAAACCGCTGCCGCCGGCTGGCGAGCAGGATGTGGCGCTGTCCGGCGTTGAGCGCATATTTCCGGCAATAAAGCGTACGTTGAAATCAGAAGAGGCATTGCCCGTTGCCTTTCTCTACAGCCGGGGAGGGCGTTTTGCGCCCGATGCCTCAGGACGTAAAGAGGGGATGGTCGGCGGTGAATGGGCCAGGCCGTTGCAGATCTGGAACGCCCAGGTGGCGGCCTTCAGATATGCCATGACCGGCGAGCGATTCAGCGGCTGCCCGACCTGGTATCCCGCGCGGTTGTCCGATGGACGGGCGCTGGAGGAGGTCTTCCCGCAGACAACATGGCCGATGAAACTGATGTCTTTTAAATCAAACCTGATGAGTAGCTCCACGACAGTTGTTGAGCGGCTGCATCACGTTAAGCCGATGGGGCTGGTAGCTATTCACCCCGACGATGGCAAACGCTTTGGGTTACAGCATGGCGACAAGGCAAAGATAACGACGCCGGGAGGCAGTGTGGAGGCGCGGGTGAGTTTGCTCTCAGGCGTGATGCCGGGTGTGATTGCTATGGAACATGGGTATGGGCATACGGAGATGGGGGCGCGTCAGCACTGGCTTGACGGTGAACCGCTGGCGCATAAAAGCCAGATAGCATCCGGCGTCAATCTCAACGATTTGGGCTTTGCCGATCCCACCCGCAAGGTGCCCGGCCCCTGGCTTGACTGGGTAACCGGGTCGTCCGTGCGTCAGGGACTACCAGCTTGTATTGAAAAAGTGTGATGGAAGCTGGCCCCGGTACGGGGCCAGCGTTTAGCGTGTTGTAGACACTCCCCTCATAACACAGTCGTTACATTGAAAGAAATATGTGACGGATTTCTCTCTTTTAATTTTTTTTAAGAAAGCTAACCACCTGATTCCCACTATTTTTATGTGCTTTTCTGCCGATTGGTAAAAAAATGTAAGAGTAAAGTAAATTTTTTAGCTGCCGATAGGATCGTGTTGCGGGTTTTTAAGACAAATACCTTCGGGCCTAAGGGGAGTGATTATGTCGTGGTGGAAAGTCTTTTCTGGAAAAAAAACGATCATTAATTCAACGGCAGCCCCTGAACCCCGGCGCTTGTTGCTTCAGGCGCTGGAGCCCAGAATGATGTTTGATGGTGTTGCCGTCAGCGCAACTACCGCGACCGCTGATGCCACTCACACTGATACGGCATCGCATACCACGGCATCCGTGAGTGTGGCGCATACGGACACCACCACGGCGGCGGCGACCACCACAACAGCCGAAACCAGCAAAACCACATCTGGCACCACTGCCGTCACATCCAGTTCAACGTCTTCTGCATCCAACACAACAACACAGGACGCCAGTAAAACCTCCAGTGCCAGCGTTGCATCCGGCACGAGCAGTGCCAGTGGGCCACAGGTCGTATTTGTGGAGTCGGATGTGAAGGATTATCAATCTCTGATCAATCAATTACCGTCCGGTTATGAAGTGGTCGTGCTGGACAGTTCAAAAGATGGTCTGGCGCAAATCGCCGCCTGGGCCAGTACCCATAGTGGTTACAGTGCGATGCATATTCTTTCACATGGTGAAAAGAATGACCTGATGCTGGGAACGGTAGCGCTGAACAGCGCCAATATAGCGAATTACGAAAGTGAACTGGCGACCATCGGCCAGGCACTGAGCGCCGATGGCGATATTTTATTGTATGGCTGTAGTATTGCGCAGGGCAGTGACGGTGCCGCATTGATTGGCGCTTTGGCTAAGGACACGCAACATGCCGTCGCGGGTTCTACGGATCCCACTGGTGCCGCAGCATTGGGCGGTAACTGGACCCTCGAATACAGCACCGATAAGTTACATGTCGCGGCCCTGGATTTAGTGGGCTATGACGGCCTCCTTACTCGTCCTACGTCAGGAACAACGTTCTTTGATTCCCTCGATGGCTCTTTAACGGTCATCCCCAATGGCCAGTCATCGATAACGGCGCCTAATTACATGGGCTGGGACTTTACCATGCAGATGAATTCACCATCTGATGGTGCGAACGAAATGATTATTGTGGAAAAAGATGGTTCCAGTACAGTGGAAACCGTCGATGCTTTGAGCGATGGCTTAAAGCAAATCACCTATTTTTCGGTAAAATCCAATGATGGTTCTTTGTTTACGCTGAATTCTATTGGCGTGGTGGTTAATGGCTATGATTCCGCTTTTAGCGGGGGAACGGTTACATTAACCGGCTATCTGAATGGTTCTGCGGTCAGCGGCGCCTCGTTAACATTGAATGTTAATGACATATACAACAGTGGCAATCTTGTCACATTTAATGTCTCATCTAATTCTGCTTTTCAGGACATTGATTCCTTTCGCGTTACGGCGGCAAATGGCCATACTATTACAGGCTTAATTGGTATTGGCGCGATTAATGCCACTAACTTCCATTTCCCCGGCCCGGTATTAACGACAAGTGGTGGTAGCACAGCATACAGCAGCGGTACTGGAAACGCTGTTGCCATCGATAGCGGTATCACGCTAACCGATACCGCCGCCTCTACGCTGACCAGCGCGACAATTGCCATCACCGGAAACTTTCACAGTGGCGAAGATGTGCTGGCCTTTAGTAATACTAATACCACGACGTACGGCAATATTATCGGTTCTTATAACAGTGCAACGGGCCTGCTGACATTAACCTCTTCTGGCAGCACGGCTACGACAGCGCAGTGGCAGGCAGCGCTGAAAGCGGTGACTTATCAGGACAGCTCTCTGTCGCCAAATACCAGTTCCCGAACACTCTCTTTTACCATTACCGATGCTTCCAGTAATACCAGTAGCACCGTAACGCGTATTGTCACCGTTGCTGCGGATGTCGCGCCTGTTATCAGCAATCTTAATGGCGATAGCGGGACATTTTATGCAGGCGGGACGGCAGTGCATCTGGACAGCGGAACCGCTGCAACGGTCACCGATAGCGATACGACCAGTTTCAATGGCGGAAACCTGACAGTACAAATCACCGCTAACGGCCATAGCGCAGAAGATGTTCTGGGTATCGATACCAGTGGTACGGTGACCGCCAGTAATGGCACGACCGCAGGCAGTGTTATCTCTGTTGGCGGCGTCGCTATCGGGAGTATTGCCACCAACGGTGATGGGATAAACGGCGATAACCTGAGTATTACCTTTAACGCGAATGCGACAGCCAGCCGTGTCTCGACACTGGTTGATGCCCTGACCTATTACAATAGCGCCACCACGCCGACAACGGGAAACCGTACAATACAAGTGGTGGTGAATGATGGCCGCGGGCAGACCAGCAGTGCATCCAGTGTCACCATTGCCATGAACAATAATGCCCTGGTTACCACCAGCGGCGGCAGTGCCGCTTTTACCTCCGGGGATAATAGCGTTTCAACACCAGTGGTTATCGATAGTGGGCTGAGTATTGTTGATCATGCCAGCAGTACGCTGGCGTCCGGCACGGTATCCATTACCTCGAATTTTCATAGTGGCGAAGACGTTCTGTCATTCACTAATACCAACACGACAACCTATGGCAATATCGTCGCTTCCTATAATGCGGCAACCGGTGTTTTAACACTGACCTCCAGTGGCGCGACGGCGACGATTGCGCAGTGGCAGGCGGCGATGCGAGCGGTCACCTGGACGGATACCGCCGTGACGCCCAATTCGGCTACCCGTACTATCAGTTTCCAGGTCACTGATGGCAGCAGCAACAGTAGCCCGGTCGCCACCCGGACGGTCACGGTAACGGCTGTCGATCAGACACCGATAGTGAGCACCAGCGGCGGCAGCGCAGCCTTTACCGCGGGTGATAATACCGCGCCGACGCCAGTGGTTGTTGATAACGGCCTGACCTTAGCAGACCTGGACAATACGACATTCGCTTCGGCAACCGTGGCTATTACCGGCAATTTCCATAGCGGTGAGGATGCACTCGCATTCACCAATAACAATGCCGGGATATATGGCAATATTGTCGGTAGTTATAATAGCGCGACCGGTATCTTGACCTTATCGTCAAGCGGTGCGACGGCAACAGTTGCCCAGTGGCAGGCGGCGTTACGGGCGGTTACCTGGACAGATTTAGCGGTGACACCCAACACGGCGACCCGGACGGTGGGCTTTACCGTTAATGACGGGACGAAAAACAGCGCTGTAGCGACACGGCAGATAACCGTTACCGCGACAGATCAGACGCCGATACTGACGACCAGTGGCGGCAGTGTTGCGTTTACCGCCGGCGATAACACCCCCTCGACGCCCGTTGTCATCGACAGCGCTCTCACGATCTCCGATATCGATAACACCACCCTTGCCAGCGCTACCGTCGCCATTACCGGCAACTTCCACTCCGCAGAGGATGTATTGGCCTTTACCAATACCAGCGGCACGACATTTGGCAATATCGTCGCCAGTTATAATAGCGGCACGGGGGTATTAACGCTGACGTCTGCTGGCGCTACCGCGACCCTGAGCCAGTGGCAGGCTGCGTTACGGTCCGTGACCTGGACGGATACGGCAATCACCCCTAATACCGCGACAAGAACCATCAGCTTTAGTGTCAACGATGGCACGAAAACCAGTACCGCCGCGACACGAAACGTGACGGTTGCCAGTACGGATCAAAGCCCTATTGCAACAACATCTGGCCCTGGCACCACGTATCCGTTGGGAACCCCTGGTACGCCCATTGCGGTGGACAGCGGCCTGATATTATCAGACCTGGATAACGCCACGTTTTCCAGCGCTACCGTCGCCATTACCGGCAACTTCCACTCCGCAGAGGACGTATTGGCCTTTACCAATACCAACAGCGCGACATTTGGCAATATCGTTGCCAGTTATAATGGCGGCACGGGAGTATTAACGCTGACGTCTGCTGGCGCTACCGCGACCCTGAGCCAGTGGCAGTCGGCATTACGGGCGGTGACCTGGGCTGATGGGGCCACCACGCCCAATACAGCAACCCGGGTTATCAGTATTACGGTGAACGACGGAATCAAAAACAGTGCGACCGTAACGCGCTCTATCGCTATGTCCATTCCCGTACCCTCTGTCACCGGGATCACGGCCGCCAGCGATACGGGGAGCAGCGCTTCCGATGGCATAACCCGCAATGTACAGCCAACGTTTATCGGCACGGCCCAGGCGGGAAGTACCGTGACTGTGTATGTCGATACTGTTTCAGTGGGCAGCACAACGGCGGATGGCAGTGGCGCCTGGTCATTTACCCCTTCCAGTGCGTTGAGTGAAGGCAGCCATGCGATTAGCGCGATGGCTACACTCGGCAGCGTGAACAGTGTGGTTTCCGCTAACGTGTCGGTAGTGATTGACACCACCGCCCCGGCGATCCCGACAGGGATTGCGCTGACCGCAGCCACCGATACCGGAGCCAGCGCCAGTGACGGGGTGACCGCTAATAACCAGCCGACCCTCACGGGGGCAGCCACCGCGGGCAGCCTGGTGACGGTCTATATCGATGGTTCTGCTGTTGGCAGCACCACCGCGGACGGCAGCGGGGTCTGGCAGTATAACGTCGCTGGGTTATTGCCGGACGGTCCACATACGGTACGCGTTACGGCGACAGATACAGCCGGTAACGTCAGTGCCGCGACCACGCCCTGGCTCTTTACGGTGGACACCGCCGCCCCGGCGATCCCGACTGGTATTGCGCTGACCGCAGCCACCGATACCGGAGCCAGCGCCAGTGACGGGGTGACCGCTAATAACCAGCCGACCCTCACGGGGGCAGCCACCGCGGGCAGCCTGGTGACGGTCTATATCGATGGTTCTGCGGTCGGCACCACCACCGCGGACGGCAGCGGGGTCTGGCAGTACAACGTTGCGGCTCCGCTGATCGACGGCGCGCATACGGTCAGCGCCACCGCGACGGATACCGCCGGTAACGTCAGTGCCGCGGCGACCTCCCGGAGCTTTACGGTGGACACCGCCGCCCCGGCGATCCCGACAGGCATTGCGCTGACCGCAGCCACCGATACCGGAGCCAGCGCCAGTGACGGGGTGACCGGTAATAATCAGCCGACCCTCACGGGAGCGGCCACCGCGGGCAGCCTGGTGACGGTCTATATCGACGGGACGGCGGTCGGCACCGCAACGGCGGACGGCAGCGGGGTCTGGCAGTATAACGTTGCGGCCCCCCTGGCCGACGGCGCGCATACGGTGAGTGCCACCGCGACAGATACCGCCGGTAACGTCAGTGCCACGGCGACCCCCCGGAGCTTTACGGTGGACACCGCCGCCCCGGCGATCCCGACAGGGATTGCGCTGACCGCAGCCACCGATACCGGGGCGAGCGCCAGTGACGGGGTGACCGGTAATAACCAGCCGACCCTCACGGGCGCGGCGAGCGCGGGCAGCCTGGTGACGGTCTATATCGATGGCTCGGCTGTCGGTACCACCACCGCGGACGGCAACGGCGTCTGGCAGTACAACGTCGCGACTCCGCTGATCGACGGCGCGCATACGGTCAGCGCCACCGCGACGGATACCGCCGGTAACGTCAGTGCCGCGACTGCGTTTGCAACCTTTACGGTGGACACCACCGCACCTCAGGTGCAGGCAGTTACCGCGCAGAATACGCTTACAGGGGCTCAGGGGCAGGTCGGGTATAACATCTCCTTCACGAAACCTGTTCAGACTCTATCCGCGAGTGAGTTGCAGGCGCTGGTCACGGGCAATGTCCAGGCGAATATCGTTTCGGTTACTCAGGTCAACGCCACGACATGGCAGGCTGTATTAAGTGTCCAGGGCACTGGCACCGTCACCCTGGGTTTTGTAGATAGCACTATTAAAGACATCGCGGGGAACACGTTGTCAGGCTCGCAGGCCAGCGTTCCGGTGTATCAGGTCGCGCCTGCTGTTACACCTGTGACGCCGACAACACCGTCTACCGTATCGCCAGTGGTGCCGGGGAATTCGGCGCCAGCGATAGCACTGCAGTCGCCGCTCAGCGATTCAATGAAAGGCCTGTTTCAGGAGGCTGCTCCTTCTCCCATCGCGCCCAATATTGTTTTAACAGCGCTCAACGGCATCAGTACGCCAGCGTTAAGTTTGACCGGGGATGGTTTGCTGGCAACAGGAAACGCAACCTTACCGTTAACCCTCTCCGTTACCCCAGCCTTTGGTGAGTTTGCGGTTCCGGGCGGTTCGGCATCGCCTTCTTATATTGGCTCTATTACCAGTAGCCCGACGGCAGCCCTTGAAGTGCGGGCGGATGTGGGCAGTGTAGGGGTCGTATCCGGCCAAAGCTTTAGCGTGTCACTCCCGGCAGGCACGATTTTAACCCGTGAATCTATGGCGAACTTATCGGTGACCGTGCGCCAAAGTAACGGTATGCCGCTGCCTTCATGGATTAAATTCGATCCAGCAACCGGGCGGTTTTCCGGACAGCCACCCGCCGGATGGAAGCAACCCGTCTCTATTGAAATTCGGGTGGTGGATAAACAAGGGCATTCAGGTACCAGCCATCTGGAGCTGAAAGTCGCCGGGCCGCGGGAAGCCACCCCCTCGGCAAGTCTTCAGGCATCACCGGGCAAGCCCGGTCTGGATCAACAAATCGCTGCTCAAAAGACCGTTTTTGCAGGGCGACTGATGACGCCTGAAAAACAGGTGTAATGTTTACCCAATATCTAATGCGCTGTTTTTTATAACTAAAATCAATTGATATATTAAGGATGGTAGCATGCAAGGTACGTTATCCGCACAACGTCATCCAGGCCGGTTTGTCCTTCTCCCTGTCGCGGTCGCTCTGCTGCTGTCAGGGTGTATGGTCAAACCGCATCCTGTGAGCCTGCAAGAGCGGCAGGCCACCGCCGCCGCCGATAAACAAACGCTGTTTGGCAGCCAGGAAAAAATATCAGCGCCGGTCACTCTGGAAAATGCCATGGCCCGGGCGCTGAAATACAATATGGATTACCGCGTCAAGCTCATGGAAGAGGCCATGGGACAACGTCAGTTGGATGTGGCGAATCTGGATATGTTGCCCAAACTTGCCGCCTCTGCCGGTTATACCGCCAGGGATAAAGACAACGCCTCTTCATCGCAAAATATCGCCACTGGCGAACAATCCCTTGCTCCGTCTATCTCAACCGAAAAACAGGACCGCATGGCGGATTTAAGCCTGAGCTGGAACGTGCTGGATTTTGGCGTGAGTTATTACACCGCGCAGCAACAGGCTGATCGCGTTTTGATTCTGGAACAACGTAAACGCCGGGTAGGGCAACAGTTGGTTCAGCAAGTGCGCGAAGCATGGTGGCAGGCCGCAGGCGCGCAGCAGTTACAAGGGCGAATCGATACCCTTCTTGCTCAGGCCCAGTCCGCGCTGGAAGATGCCAGGGAGGTCGAAAGCTTAAAACTGCGTTCCCCGCTGGAAGCCCTGAATTATCAGCGTCAGTTATTGGATGTTATTCGCCAGCTAACGGCGGTGCGCAGCGCGCTGGCTCAGGCAAAACCGCGGCTGGCAGCATTAATGAACATTTCCCCTGGGCTCGATTTCAGTGTCGCGGTATCTGATGATATGCCAGTACCTAAGTTGGGTATCCCCGTCGATAAGATGGAAGATATCGCTCTGCTTAACCGTCCTGAAATGGTGGAAGCGAATTACAGCCAGCGCATCAGCGCACTGGAAACCCGTAAAGCGATCGCCAAACTATTACCGGGTATTGAGTTAAGCGTTGGGCAAAGCTATGACAGCAATAAATTCCTGACAAACAATGCCTGGGGATATGCCGGGTTACGTGTGAGCTGGAATCTGCTCAATCTGTTTAATGCCGGGCCGATTACCAAAGCGGCTGAGGCGGAAAAACAAGTCAACGATGCCCAGCGCCTGGCGTTGAGCATGGCGGTGCTGACTCAGGTGAATATCGCCTGGCTGGATTATGAAGGTAAAACCAAACAGTTTGAACTGGAACGCCAGTTGAATACGGTTGATCAAACGATTTACGAGCAGACACGCCATGCGGTAGAGAGCGGCGCATCGGCACGTTTGCAGGGTATTCTGGCTGATGCTAACGCAGTCTATTCATCATTACGGCTCTATCAGTCCTATGGCGCATTACAAAACGCCTACGGACAAATGGGGGCCAGCCTTGGGCTTGATCCTTTGCCGGAAGATACGCGTGGATATGATATTGCCTCATTGGATCAAGCCTTTAAAGGCGTTACAGCCCGCGTAAATAAGCAAATGGCAGGCGATAAACAATGAAAAAATACGCGCTGTGGTTGATGGCGGGCGTCCTGAGCGCCAGCGCGGTTGGCGCAACGACCGGCTCATCGCCGACGCCGGAGAGCACGCCGTCAGGCAGTAGTGATGGCGGGATTCGTGTTGAACTGCTCTCTCCCCATGCGGTAACGCTCTCCGGCGAAGTCGCGGCGCGCATTGCCGCACTTAAAGTATCGGAAGGCGACAGCTTTCGACAGGGCCAGACACTGATTGAGTTCGATTGTGCGACCTATCGCGCGCAACTGCGTAAGGCGCAGGCCGTGCATGAGGCCGCCAGCCAGTTGCTGAAAGTGAACAATCAACTGGCGAAATACAATTCTGTCGGCACCCTGGAATTGACCCAGGCAAAAGGAAAGCTTGATGAGGCGGCGGCGGATGTCAGCTATATGCAAACGCTGGTCTCAAAATGCACGATCACAGCACCTTTTGATGGGCGTGTTTCAAAACGACATGCCGCCGCCTGGCAGTATATGACCCCAGGCGCACCGGTACTCGATATTGTGGCAACCCAGGATTTGGAGTTACGTATGCTGGTGCCGTCAAAATGGCTACCGCGCTTAAACGCCGGTGCCACATTCCAGGTGACGATTGATGAGTTGGGGCAGACCTTCCCGGCAAAAATCAAGCGTACAGGTGCGCAAATCGACCCTGTCAGCCAGACCATTCCGGTGATTGGCGTTATCACCGGGAATGCGGAGAATTTGTTACCCGGTATGAGTGGGTGGGCAAACTTTAATTAAGGTTGATATGGAACAAGCGCAACATAACGGGCTGGCGGTACTGCTGCATCTTCTTCATCTGGCGCGAGAGGCGCAAAGTCCGCTACGTCTGGGATTCATTATGGTGAATGAGTCCCGCCAGTTGTTGGTTTATCGCCAGGCGGCGTTCTGGCAGGAGGGGCTGCGCCGTCAGGTTGTTGCCGTCTCCGGGCTTGCGGAAGCTGACGCCACGTCACCCTATTTACAGTGGTTAAGCGGCGTTTTTCGATTTCTTTATCAACACCACCCTGAATTGCCGCCGTATGTGGCGTTAACGGCTGCGGCTTTACCTGAGTCTCTGGCTGCGGACTGGTCTCAGTGGCTACCCGCCCATGCCGTCTGGTTCCCGTTGGGGTCTGCGGGCGCATTACTGTTTGCCAGCGATGAGCCCTGGGATGACGAAACCCTCCATCTGGCCCAGGAACTGATCCACGGCTACCGTTTTGCGCTGGTTCAGCATCTGCCTCACCTGAATAGCCGTCAGAAATTTCAGGCCTGGTTGAAAGCGTCGCCGCGTCGTAAATGGTGGCTGCTGGCACCGCTGCTCCTGTTATGTATACCCGTGCGGATGAGTGTGCTTGCGCGGGCAGAGGTGGTGCCATCGGATCCCGAACTGATTCGTGCCCCCGTAGTTGGGGTTATCGATAAAGTGTTGGTACAGCCGAATCAGGTGGTGCAGAAGGGAACGGCGCTTTTCGCCCTGGACGCAACGGTACTGGCCGGGCAGTTCGCCCTGGCAAAACAGGAGGCGCTGGCGGCAAAAGAGCGCTTTCGGATCAGTGCGCAGATGGCGGTGACCAGCGACAAGAATAAGCTGGAACTGGCTGAGGATAAATCTCGTCTGGCGGCAAAAGACATCTCGGCCGACTATGCCGGAAAGGCGCTGGATAAACTTAACGTGACGGCGCCGGGCAGCGGCGTGGTGGTGTTTTCCGATGCTGAGGAATGGCAGGGAAAAGCGGTTAACGTTGGTGAGAAAGTGATGACCCTGGCCGATCCGGAACATGTGGAGCTGGCGGCCTGGTTACCCGCGGCAGATGCTATTCATCTGCAACCGGGGGCGAAAGTCACTCTTTACCCAAACGCATCGCCCTTTAGCGCCTTTGACGCGACCCTGGTAAGAATAGCGTATAAAGCAGAGGTCAGTGATGGCAACGTGCTGAGCTATCGCCTGCAGGCCAAATTCCTTGCGCCAAAACAGACACCCATGATTGGGCAGATGGGCACCGCGCGTATTTATGGCGACTGGGTTCCTTTGGGCTACTATGCTCTGCGGCGTCCTTTGACCGCCGCCCGACAGTGGCTTGGGTGGTAGCATGGATAATTTCCTGCTTCCTCCACTGCGTCAGGAACTGACCTTGCATGCCGGGCCGGATCAGCAGGATGGCTCGCCAGGTTGGGTGCTGCACGACCCGGCGGCAAACCGTTTTTTCCTGCTGGGGTGGGCCAGTTTTGAGATGCTGTCACGCTGGGGAGCACGGGATGCCGGGCGCCTGATGAAGGCCGTCAATACGCAAACCACATTGACGCTGGATATGCACGATATCCACCACCTGGTGCAATTTCTGCGCGAAAATCAGTTACTGCAAACAGAGTCGAGCGAAGAGCTGTGGCGTTTGCATCAGCATCGCCATCGCGGTTATTTATCCTGGCTGCTCAGCCATTATCTGTTTTTCCGTATTCCTCTGGTTCGCCCGGATGCGCTTCTGGCTCGCTTGTTACCCTGGATCAGTTGGGTTTTTCGCCCGGGATTCTGGTGGCTAATGGCGCTGATAACCCTGAGCGGCTTGTTTATGGTGTCTCAGCAGTGGGATGCCTTCACGCATACGTTTTCAAGTTATGGCGGCTGGATGGCGGCGGTAGGGATTGCGGTGGCCCTGAGTGTCGCTAAAGTGGTTCACGAACTGGGACATGCGTTTACCGCCCGCCATTTTGGGTGCCGGGTGCCCGCCATGGGGATCGCTTTTTTGGTGATGGTCCCGGTGCTGTATACCGATACCAATGATGCGTGGAAATTACCGTCGCGTCGGCAACGATTATTGATTGGCGGCGCCGGAATGATGGCTGAACTGACGCTGGCCTCCTGCGCGACGTTACTCTGGTGTTTCTTACCCGATAGCCCGTTTCGCGCCGGTATTTTTCTCTTAGCCAGCACAACCTGGCTGGCGACGCTGGCTATTAATGCCAGCCCCTTTATGCGGTTCGACGGCTATTTTCTGTTATCGGACCTGCTGCAGATGCCAAATCTACACGCCAGGTCCTTCGCGTTGGCACGCTGGCACTTGAGACGAGTGTTGTTGGGGCTTGATGATCCCGAGCCAGAGCATTTCTCTGCTTCACGGCGACGTGGTTTACTTATTTTTGCCTGGCTGACCTGGTTATACCGCCTGGTCATTTTCACCTCCATCGCGTTTTTGGTTTATCACCTTTTTTTTAAAACGCTGGGGATAATATTACTGATGGTGGAACTGGGGTGGTTTGTGGTGCGACCCTTTGTTAATGAATTACAGGTTTGGTGGCGGCGGCGCCATGATTTACGCTGGGGATTCAGAACCTGGCGCACGTTGTTTTTCCTGACTGTGATAGTGCTTTTTTTGGCCGTGCCATGGCAGCGGGGCGTTTCGGCACCCGCCGTGATGGACGCGGCACAATCTCAGGCTATTTATGTGCCGGAGGATGCGTTAGTCGGGCAGGTGAATGTGCATGATGGCGACTGGGTGCAACAAGGGCAGGTACTGGCGGTATTGACGTCGGACAGCCTTGATTACCAGATAGCGCAGGCTAAGGTTATCGCTGCGAATCTGGCCTGGCAGGTTGCTCAGCAGCCTTTTTCAAAGGGGCTTGATGAACAAGGTGCGGCACTGAAAAAGCTGGCGCTGGCCGCTCAGCAGCAAATCGAAAGTTTATTACGTCAGCAAGCGCGGCTGACATTAACCGCCCCTTTCGCCGGACGTATAGCGGATGCCAGCGATACGTTAAAGCCTGGCACCGTAGTGGTTCAGGGCGAGCGGTTGATGCAAGTTCTGGGTAAAGAGGGTATGCGTGGTGAAGGTTGGGTGGATGAAGATACGGTCACGACCCTGCGCCCTGGCGATGCTGCGTTCTTTGTGCCGGACAGCGGTGAAACAAGGGCTATTCGCTGTAAAGTCGGTCAGGTTGACAGGCTTAACCAAACGACGCTTGACCAACCGTTGCTGGCATCGGTGTATGGCGGTGGCATTCCGGTGCAGATCATTAATGAGCGTCTGGTGCCCATTAACACCATTTTCCGCGTTCGTCTGGACGCCTGCGAAACACGCCTTTCGCCAGAGCGTGAGATGGCCGGAAAAGTGGTGTTACAGAGTGAGCATCATAGTTTTCTACAACGTGCCTGGCAGTGGCTGGTGGTCAGTCTGGGTCGGGAGGCGGGGTTGTAATCCGTCTGGAGGCAGGATTTACCTTTCATAAAGGAGTCATGATGGTGTCTAAGCCCGTGGTTTCGAAGTCTATAGATGTCTTATCTTTGCGGCCTGCACGCACATCGGATATGCCATTGATTGAGCAAATTTATCAGAGTGCCAGACCTGATTTGCAATGGATTGATGGTGAACAGGCGCTTATAGAGACCGTACGAGAGCAACAGTGGTATATGATGCAGCAATCCAGCGGTGAACAGCACCCTAATGCCATGCATTTTATGGTGGAGCGTGCAGGTTCGAATGTCGGCACCGTGATGGTCGATTTTGGTCTTAATGAGGCAAGGGTGATATTCATTGCTATGTTGCCGCAAGCGCGTGGACAAGGTTACGGACGCCTGATATTACAGCAACTACAGGTTGCTGCCCGTAAAGTCGGCTGCCCGCTCAGTGCTACCGTCTGGCGAATGAATCACGATGCCCAACGGTTATATCTGGCTCTGGGATTTCGGTGTGAGGAACAAGGTGCAGTTGCGGATAAATGGGTGTGGTACCCCTCAGACAGCTAATTATATTGGCGCAGAAATTTTTTTCTGCGCCAGGGCGTTAATTAAAAATGAGCTGGAAATAACTGTAAGCAGGATCTCTTCCCATTTCCAGAGTACGGTTGATATTGACGCCTTCTATTTTTAACTCCTGATGTTCAGTGGTTTCAGGTAATCGTAAGATGCCATAGACATTCACCAACGGTGTATTTGCCGTGGCCTGCAGTTCTACAATAAACGGAGTACGTGATATATTCCGCTTCGTAGGCATTTGTGCTCTTGGTAGCAATGTGACGGACTGCACTGATAAAGTTAACGCCATACCATTATCAGCATCCATCGTACAGGTTTTCCCAATAAAAGATGTAAATAAGTGGCTGTTAATTTCTTCCAGCATAAGATCCTCTGGATATGTTAATCATTGCGCATGGGGAATATTCCGGTGACTGCGATACAGAAGTTAATCGCCAGAAATGGGTTCATGACAGATACAGGGACATTCCCGCCTGTAGGGTTCAGTTGACCCGTAATACTGGTACCGCCGACGTCTACAGGATCTTTTAGTGTGGTTGACCAGATGGTTGCCAGCCCCGTGCCGCCGCCGGATGCACCAATGAACGGCGCCTGTGCTGAGGGGATACTGACCGGTGTTGTGGGGTTGGCAGTGCCGCTGGCCTGTAATTTTACCTGTAAAGCGGGGGTATGCGAGTGTGCCGGCATATTTGCCGTAGACAACTGAACATTGGCAGTGCCACCAGTATCGCCCATGTTATGAATAACCGTTTGTAGCTGACCGAAACCAATAGGCATTCGCCCCTGGAGATTCGGCAGGTTAAACGTTGTTGCGCCATCACCACCGTAAAATTTGCCCAACAAAGCGAAAAGCGCCTGATATTGCGAAACTCTATATTGTTGTCCATTGCAGAAATCAAAATAGCTGGGTGCGTAGTTAAAAGCAAAAGGAAGAATTGTCCCCATATAACAGTCCATAACTAACTCCTTATTGATGTTGAAATGTGCAGAGCTGGAAAGATGCGAGCAAACAACATTAAAAGTGTGGCTGGTTATTGCCATTTGTCGAATAATTTACGCTAAAGCATTGCTTTATGAATATTGTACTGTTGCTACATTAAAAAAGTGAGGCTGGTTATTTACATACGATTTGGGCTATTCCGGGAGCTGTTGTATTAAGTAAGAGTGTCAGATTAAAAATAATGATTCGGGGAAAGCATGTTTTTAGCGGATGCTTGTCCCTATAAATAGAAATTATTGACGTTGATCTCATCCGAGTGGCGTTACATAGATGTATGCCTGAGAATGTCTGCCGCCTTGCGTATATTAACCGCTCAGGTCATAGCGGGTCTGAATCGCAATGCGTTGTTCCGGCGATATCCGATAATGATAAGCAGGTCGGTGTAGCTATCATAACAACAAGGGTTTATCAGTACTGATTTAGCCGATATCAGATAAATTTGTCTTTAGTTAGTTAAAAGGTAAACCAGGAAATGAAGATCAACTGACCCACTAATGGTGGCATGGCATATGGGCATACGTCGGGAAGAGCGGTTTCGCCAGAGATCAGGAGAGGTGTGTATGGTGTCCCCTGCAGGAATCGAACCTGCAACTAGCCCTTAGGAGGGGCTCGTTATATCCATTTAACTAAGGGGACGAGGCGGCAGGAGTATAACGTCATTTCGCCTTTGCGTTAAGTGTCCTGCGCCCGAGTGGTTAAAGTGTCGCCAGTCAGCCCCTGTTTTCGGCTGTTTCCTGTTTTGCTTTGGCTTTTGCCTCGGCTTTGCGCTTGTTAATCATGTCATTGCGAATTTGCGCGTGACTCAGTAGCGCGAAGATAAACGTACCGCCGCAGATATTTCCGGCAAGGGTCGGAAGCGCAAACGGCCAGAAAAATTCGCTCCAGTGGATATTGCCATTAAAGATGAGATAAAAAATCTCCACCGCGCCTACCACGATATGGGTGGTGTCGGCCAGAGCGATAAGCCAGGTCATCAGAATAATAACCACGATTTTCGCAGCACCCGCAGACGGGAACATCCAGACCATGGTGGCAATAATCCAGCCGGAAATAATGGCGTTGGAAAACATCTCCATCGGCGTGTTCTTCATTACATCCATACCAATTTTAACGAACGCGTCGCGCGTCGGCTCATCAAAAATCGGCATATATTCAAAGGCCCACGCCGCGATACCCGTACCAATGAGATTCCCCAGCAGTACAACGCTCCATAGGCGCATCATCAGGCCAAAATTGACCCATGAGGGCTTTTGCATCACTGGAAGTACAGCGGTAACGGTGTTTTCAGTAAAAAGCTGCTGGCGGGCCATAATCACAATAATAAAGCCGAAGGTATAGCCGAGGTTCTCCAGAATAAAGGCGGCCGGTACGCCTGCGAGCTGAACGTGAAAAATCCCCTTTGCCAGCAGCGAGGCACCCATCGACAGCCCGGCGGCGATGGCGGACCAAAACAGCGCCATGGCATCGCGTTCCAGCTCTTTTTCGCCGTCCTGACGGATATGCTCATGGATAGCCATTGCGCGGGAGGGGAGGCGCTCTTCATCTACTTCAATTTGCTCGCCACCTATTTTCTCTTCGCTTTCCACATCTATTCCGTCGCTGTGTTTGTCGATTTTCTCGTCTTTGATGCCGTCCATATTGCCTCTGTCTACTTGTGGCCCATGGTCTAAGCGTAGCGGCTTTTTTTAGAAGGTCTGGAGGGCTTCCTCCTAATTTGGTGGAGATGGCAGCTATGGTGATATGACTTTGGCGAAGATGAGATAAAATTGTAACGAAACGAGGGGACAAACTGCGACTATGCTCAATATGAGATTCGCGCGTTGCGTAGACAACACAAGGTGTGCTGATACAATGCCTTGCATGTTTATGACGCGAACCAAGGCAGATTGCGTTTGTGCCCTTCTGGATGGCACTGAGCGAAAGCCATTTTCTTCAGGGAGACACCTATGAAATTTCGTGTGTCGGCGATTGCGCTGGCAACCACACTGTTGGCGGGCTGCGCCAGTTCAGGAGACACGCAGGGGCGTTCAGATCCACTGGAAGGATTTAACCGCACCATGTACAACTTCAACTTTAATGTCCTGGACCCGTATGTTGTGCGTCCCGTTGCGGTGGCATGGCGTGATTATGTGCCGCAGCCCGCGCGTAACGGCCTGAGCAATTTCACCAGCAACCTTGAAGAACCGGCTATCATGGTGAACTACTTCCTGCAGGGCGATCCCTATCAGGGTATGGTTCACTTTACGCGCTTCTTCCTCAACACCTTGCTGGGTATGGGTGGCCTGATGGATGTTGCAGGGATGTCGAACCCGAAACTGCAGCGCGTTGAACCGCACCGTTTTGGTAGCACGCTGGGGCATTATGGCGTTGGCTACGGGCCGTACATGCAGTTGCCATTCTACGGCAGCTTTACGCTTCGTGAAGATGGCGGCGACATGGCGGATACGCTCTATCCGGTGTTGTCCTGGCTGACCTGGCCGCTGTCGGTTGGTAAATGGACGGTGGAAGGTATTGAAACCCGCGCGCAGTTGCTCGATTCCGACGGCCTGCTGCGTCAGTCTTCCGACCCTTACATTATGGTGCGTGAAGCCTACTTCCAGCGTCATGACTTTATCGCCAACGGCGGTAAGCTCAAACCGCAGGAAAACCCGAACGCCCAGGCGATTCAGGGTGACCTCAAGGATATCGACTCCGAATAAACGAAAAAAGGTGAGCGCGAAGCTCACCTTTTTTACGTCTGCAATAAATCAGAACGCGTAGTTAAAGTTCGCGCCGTACAGCCACGCACGACCTTCTGATGTGAACTTGTACGGGCCTTCCTGGAAGCTCACTTTCTGACCGTGCATATAAGACACGCCGACATCCACAGACGCATCTTTATTAAACGCATAAGTGGTACCTGCGCTCAGCCAGAAACGGTCCTGATCCGGAATGGAGATAGAACGTTTGTCGGCCGGAACCGGGCTGTCATCAAAGGCGATACCGGTACGGAAGGTCCAGTTATCGTCCATATAGTAGGTGGTACCCAGCGCGATACGGTAAGAATCTTTAAAGCTTTCATCTTTATAGAACAGAGTCTGACCGTTGCTGTTTGTCGCTTTCAGCTCCTGGAACTGACTCCAACTGGTATAGGCCATGCTGTAGTGGATAGCCCATTGCGGCGCAACGCGGTTATAGCCTGAGATTTCCCACATTTCCGGCAGGTTGAGGGTCAGAGAACCGCCAGTGGTGCTGCCATTGGTGCCCATTGGCAGACCGAAGTTGCCGAGGATCTGGTTATAGGCTGAAGGCAGACTGCTCTTGTAATCGCCATCAAAGTCGACTTTCACCTCAGAACGGTAGGTTAAGCCGTAACGGTTGTTTTTATCGAGTTCATAAAGGATACCGGCATTCCAGCCGAAGCCCCACTCATCACCTTTCAGATAAGCTATCTGAGTATTTGCCGGGATACCTGCAACCTGCTGTGCAAGGCCTGGGATCGGTGGTAACGCGCCTGAGCCAGCAACGACTTTGCCCAAGTCACCTGCGTAGCGCTCGATCTTCGCTTTGGCATACACCGCATCAAAGCCCAGACCGAAACTCCAGTGGTTATTCAGACGATAAGCACCGCTCAGGTTCAGGTTCAGGGTTTCCAGATCTGTCTTACCGCCGTATGCGCCTGCGGCATAACTGTTATTAAACTCGGTTGCTAAACCGTAATTAGAGGTAACCGACGCGCCCCAGCCAAACTGATCATTAATTGGCGCGACGAAATGGAGGTTTGGAACCCATGCTGTTGGCGCAATATTTTTCGAATCAAGGCTGGCACCTGTCGGTGACGTGCCTGAAATATCAACATCCGGGTCAACGAAAATAGCACCCGCGGAGAAAGTCGGACGGTCAAACATCATGATCAGCGCCGGGTTGCGGCTGACGTTGCCCGCGTCATCTGCAATAGCGCCTTCGCCGGAATAGGCGCGGCCAAGACCAGAAGAAGAAAACTCGTTGAGTTGGAAGCCTGCGGACCAGGCCTGGGTGGAGACGATTGCCACTGCAACTGCGAGTGCAGATTTGGTAAACAGGTTTTTATGGCTCATGACCAAAACCTCATCCGGTTATTTTTATTTAAACTATGTTACGTGGTGTAACAGGAGCGCGAAGTGTAGGGTCTGCGGTACTTCATAGAAATCAGACCAGTGGCGAGAGTATAGGTCGGACCAGAGCAAATGTTGCAAGCTTGTATATAAAATTTTTCAATTGTGATCTTCGAAACGGGATCTGCGTGGCAAAATTGTGGCCAGCGCCGCTAATGATAATGGGTGGTTTTTGTTCTGGATCATTTTTAAGTGTGATTTCGGTCACTTAGGGCGCTTCCTCAAATTATCAACTGGAGACGCGTTATTGAGGGGGGTAAAATATGCACAACGTTTATTTGGCACCTTGGGTGCGAATTCAGAGGAAATCACAATGAGTAAATGCAGTGCTGATGAAACCCCGGTTTGCTGCTGTATGGATGTTGGTACCATCATGGACAACTCCGATTGCACCGCCTCGTATAGCCGTGTGTTCACAAACCGCACCGATGCAGAAGAGACGCTGGCTGCGCTGACGGCGCGCGCGCGTGGCGTGGAGTCAGATCCTTGCCAGATCACCTCAACGTTCACTGAGGTTGATGGTGGCGTGCGTCTGGATATCGATTTTGTTTTCGCTTGCGAAGCGGAAACCCTGATTTTCCAGTTAGGTCTGCGTTAATCTTCCTGCCTGCGCTCCTGCATCTGCGGGAGCGTTTTTTTCAATCATCTCTGTGTTTTACCTCCCACTTTTTTCTTTCCCCCATTGGCTAAATGTAAATAATTAGTTAAGACTGTTATCAGGTCCGACCACTAGTGCATCATGCTGTTAACAGGGGAGTGTTATGAGTCAGGCATTACCGCTTGTCACCCGTCAGGGCGACCGCATCGCCATTGTCAGTGGATTACGTACGCCATTTGCCCGTCAGGCAACGGTTTTCCACGGTGTCCCGGCTATCGATCTCGGCAAAATGGTGGTGGGCGAACTCCTTGCCCGTAGCGAAATCCCGCCGGAAATCATTGAGCAACTGGTCTTTGGCCAGGTGGTGCAAATGCCGGAAGCGCCGAATATCGCGCGAGAAATCGTGCTGGGAACGGGCATGAGTGTGCACACCGATGCCTACAGCGTCAGCCGCGCCTGTGCCACCAGTTTTCAGGCGGTGGCAAACGTTGCCGAAAGCCTGATGGCGGGGACGATCCGTGCAGGTATCGCGGGTGGTGCTGACTCCTCATCAGTGTTGCCCATCGGCGTGAGCAAAAAATTGGCTCGCGTGCTGGTTGATGCCAACAAAGCGCGCAGCACGGGGCAAAAATTAAAGCTTTTCTCCCGTTTACGGCTGCGTGATTTGCTGCCGGTGCCGCCTGCGGTAGCTGAATATTCTACCGGTTTACGCATGGGCGATACCGCAGAGCAGATGGCGAAAACCTATGGCATCACGCGTCAAGAACAGGATGCGCTGGCCCACCGTTCTCACCAGTTTGCGGCGCAGGCCTGGGCTGAAGGAAAGCTGGCAGATGAAGTGATGACCGCCTATGCGCCACCTTTTCGCGATCCGAAAACCCAGGACAATAATGTACGGCAAAATTCCAGCCTCGCGGATTACGCCAAACTGCGTCCGGCCTTTGATCGTCGACACGGCACCGTGACCGCGGCGAACAGTACTCCCCTTACCGATGGCGCGGCAGCGGTGATCCTGATGACCGAATCGCGGGCGAAAGAGCTGGGTTTGCAGCCTCTGGGATACCTGCGAAGCTATGCTTTCACCGCCATTGACGTGCAGCAGGACATGCTGCTGGGACCCGCCTGGGCGACGCCGCTGGCGCTCGACAGAGCGGGGCTGACGATGGCGGATTTAACCTTACTGGATATGCACGAAGCCTTTGCGTCGCAAACCCTGACCAACCTGAAACTGATGTCCAGCGAGCGTTTTGCCCGCGATGTATTGGGCCGGTCGCAGGCAACGGGTGAGGTGGATGACAGCAAATTCAACGTGCTGGGGGGATCAATTGCTTACGGGCATCCGTTTGCGGCAACCGGTGCGCGAATGATCACCCAAACCTTGCATGAACTGCGCAGACGCGGCGGCGGATTTGGCCTTGTCACCGCCTGTGCCGCAGGCGGGCTTGGCGCAGCTATGGTTCTGGAGGCCGAATAATGGACATGACCTCAGCATTTACCCTCGTTGTACGCCCGGACAATGTTGCCGTTGTCAGTATTGATGTTCCCGGCGAAAAGATGAACACGCTAAAGGCGGAGTTTGGCAGCCAGGTACGCGCCATCCTTAAACAAATTCGTGAAAACAAACAGATTCGCGGCGTGGTGTTCATTTCCGCAAAACCGGATAATTTTATCGCCGGGGCGGATATCAACATGATCGATCGCTGCAAAACGGCGAAAGAGGCCGAAGATCTGGCGCGCCAGGGGCAGCAGATCATGGCCGAGATCCACGCGCTGTCGATCCCGGTGATCGCCGCCATCCATGGCCCATGTCTTGGCGGCGGTCTGGAACTGGCATTAGCCTGCCATCGCCGAATTTGTACGGATGATGTGAAGACGGTCCTGGGGCTGCCCGAAGTGCAGCTTGGTCTGCTGCCTGGTTCTGGTGGCACCCAGCGGCTGCCGCGTCTGGTCGGAGTAAGCACTGCACTGGATATGATCCTGACCGGTAAGCAACTGCGCGCGCGCCAGGCGTTAAAAGCCGGGCTGGTTGATGATGTCGTGCCGGTGTCCATTTTGCTGGATGCTGCCACAGAGCTTGCCGCGCAGGGCCGTCCTGCCAGCCGCAGCCTGCCGGTACGTGAACGTCTGCTGGCCGGGCCGCTGGTCCGCGCGCTGTTATTCCGCATGGTCGCGAAAAAAACTGAGCAAAAAACCCAGGGTAACTACCCCGCGACGACCCGTATTCTGAATGTTATCGAAACGGGCTTAAGCCAGGGCAGTAGCAGTGGTTATGACGCTGAGGCACGCGCGTTTGGTCAACTGGCAATGACCCCGCAATCGCAGGCGCTGCGGCATATTTTCTTTGCCAGCACTGAGGTGAAAAAAGACCCCGGCAGCCCGGTTGCCGCCGGTCCGCTGCGCTCTGTTGGTGTTCTCGGCGGTGGGTTAATGGGCGGTGGAATCGCCTACGTGACGGCAGTGAAGGGTAATCTCCCGGTTCGCATAAAAGATATTAATCCGAAAGGCATTAACCACGCGCTGAAATATAGCTGGGAACAGCTTGATAAAAAGGTGCGTCGCCGCCATCTCAAATCTGCTGAGCGTGATGCGCAAATGGCGCGCATTTCCGGTACTACGGACTACAGCGGTTTTTCCCATCGGGATGTGGTGATAGAGGCCGTATTCGAAGATTTGACTCTTAAGCAACAGATGGTGGCGGAGATTGAAGCGCAGTGTGCGCCGCAGACCATTTTTGCTTCCAATACGTCGTCATTGCCGATTGGTGATATTGCGGCCAGGGCTGCACGTCCTGGCAATATTATCGGATTACATTTTTTTAGCCCGGTTGAGAAGATGCCATTGGTGGAAGTCATTCCCCATGCCGGTACCGACGAACAAACCATTTCAACAGTGGTGAAACTGGCGAAGAAGCAGGGCAAAACGCCGATCGTCGTGGCGGACAAAGCGGGTTTTTACGTGAACCGCATTCTGGCGCCTTATATGAGCGAAGCGATGCGGCTCCTGAGCGAAGGGGAACGTATCGAGAATATCGATAAGGCGCTGGTAAAATTTGGCTTTCCTGTCGGCCCAATCCAACTTTTGGATGAAGTGGGCATCGACACCGGGACTAAAATTATCCCTGTACTGGAGGCTGCTTATGGTGATCGTTTTAGTGCCCCTGCAAGCGTCGTTTCTGCAATATTGAATGACGATCGCAAAGGCAGAAAAAATGAGCGCGGTTTCTATCTTTACGGTAAGAAAGGGCGTAAAAGCAACAAACAGCCTGACCCGGCAATTTACCCGCTTGTGGGGGCATCTGGCACAGGCAAATTATCGGCAGAACAGATTGCCGAACGATGCGTCATGATGATGCTTAACGAAGCCGCACGCTGTTTCGCCGAGAAGGTGATTCGCAGCCCGCGAGATGGTGATATTGGCGCGGTGTTTGGCATCGGTTTTCCGCCTTTCCTGGGCGGCCCGTTCCGCTATATGGATACCCTTGGCGCGGGTGATATTGTCGCAACTCTGCAGCGCCTGGCTTCGCTTTATGGGGAACGTTTTGCACCTTGTCAGCTTTTGTTACAAATGGCTGAGCAGGGCGAAAAGTTTTGGGACAAGCAGGAAACTGATTTTGTAAGTTAAGGTCAAAAAAGGGTAAATCCGGCGTTGAATGAAGCGGCAATGGTTATTTTGTAAACAGTCATTGACTATACTTACGCCATTGAGGTAAAAAACAGCGTTTCATTCATCGAATGGATCAGGCACAATGCCCGGCCATTGATATTTCCTGTCGTAATGGAACTGTTCACGCGGGGAGTGTTAATGCTTCTGGTTAACAAAAGCGGTGCAATATGCAAGTTTTTATCATGCGTCACGGCGATGCAGCCCTCGATGCAGCCAGCGACTCAGTTCGTCCTCTAACCCCTTGTGGTTGTGATGAATCTCGTCAGATGGCAACCTGGCTGAAAGGTCAAAAAGTGGATGTCGAACGTGTTCTGGTCAGCCCGTTTCTTCGTGCTGAACAGACGCTAAACGAGGTGGGTGAATGCATGAACCTGCCCGACAACGTGGATGTCCTGCCCGAACTGACCCCTTGTGGTGATGTTGGTCTGGTCAGCGCCTATCTCCAGGCGTTGGCAAATGAAGGTACTTCCTCTGTGCTGGTGATTTCTCATCTGCCGTTGGTGGGGTATCTGGTGTCCGAGCTTTGCCCGGGTGAAACACCGCCAATGTTCACTACCTCCGCGATTGCCAGCGTGACGCTGGATGAGAGCGGTAAAGGCGTTTACAACTGGCAAATGAGTCCCTGCAACCTGAGAATGCCAAAAGCAATCTGATTCGCCGGACCGTGAAAAAAAGCCGCACTTGTGCGGCTTTTTACGTTTCTGCGCGTCCGTTGCGTTCAGGGAAGCTCAGGCGGCTGCCACTCTTCGACTTCAATCAACACCAGTATTGCCGCATCGCCACCGTACTCTTTGGGTGCCTGGTGAAACGCCATAACATGCGGATGTTGTGCCAGCCAGAGCGGCGTCTGCTGCTTGAGAATATGTTTACCGTGCCCGTGCATAACGCAGGCACAAAAAACGTGTTCGCGTCGGCAGGCGGCGATCAGCGCCCCCAGCTCCTGCTTAGCCTGTAGCTGCGTTAAGCCGTGCAGGTCGAGAAACAGATCCGGGGAATAGTCACCGCGGCGGATCTTCTTTAGTTCAAAATGGCTGACATTGTCGCGCACATACTTCACCGGCCCTTCGGTGTTCAGCAATGGCTGAAATTCATCAGAGAAATAGTGGCTGTTATCCGCCTGCTCCGACAACAGGCGCTTCACCGGGACTTCACTGATTTTTTTACGTGTCGGGCGGTGGACTACCGTATCCTGCTTTATTTGACGCGTGCCGGTCATTAATTGTCGGAACAGCGTCTGCTCCTCCTCGCTAAGCGATGGTTTCTTTTTCATCTGCGCATCTCATCTTTTATTTCTTTTAGTGTACCCGACTCGCTCCCTGCTGTTCAGCAAAATGCATTTTTAGGCCGCGACGCGAAGCGACAATGCTGATTTATCGCCGTCTTCATGGCAAACTAGCCGCCGAATTTCTTGCGAGCGTGTCCTGGAGGATAAGATGGATAAAATTTTCGTTGATGAGGCAGTAAGTGAACTGCATACCATTCAGGACATGTTGCGCTGGTCGGTAAGCCGATTTAGCGCGGCAAACATCTGGTACGGCCACGGCACCGATAACCCGTGGGATGAAGCCGTACAACTGGTGTTGCCTACCCTTTACCTGCCGCTGGATATCCCGGAAGAGATGCGCAATGCGCGGCTGACCTCCAGCGAGCGTCACCGTATCGTTGAGCGAGTCATTCGTCGCGTCAATGAACGTATCCCGGTTGCCTACCTCACCAATAAAGCCTGGTTCTGCGGCCACGAGTTTTACGTTGATGAACGCGTGCTGGTGCCGCGTTCACCGATTGGCGAGTTGATCAATAACCACTTCGCCGGGCTTATCGACGCACAGCCGCAGCACATTCTGGATATGTGTACCGGTAGCGGCTGTATCGCCATAGCCTGCGCTTACGCCTTCCCGGAAGCGGAAGTGGACGCGGTAGACATCTCCCCGGATGCGCTGGCGGTAACAGAACACAACATTGAAGACCACGGCCTGATTCATCACGTCACGCCGATTCGTTCCGACCTCTTCCGCGACCTGCCAAAAGTGCAGTACGACCTGATTGTGACCAACCCGCCGTACGTTGATGAAGAGGATATGTCTGATCTGCCATCAGAGTATCGCCATGAGCCGGAGCTTGGGCTGGCGTCTGGTAGCGATGGCCTGAAACTGACGCGTCGCATTCTGGCCTGCGCCCCAGATTACCTCACCGACAATGGTGTGCTGATTTGTGAAGTGGGCAACAGCATGGTACATCTGATGGAACAATATCCGGATGTACCGTTCACCTGGCTTGAATTTGATAATGGCGGTGACGGTGTCTTCATGCTGACCAAAGCGCAGTTGCTGGCCGCGCAGGAACATTTCAGCATCTATAAAGATTAAAACGCTAACAACATAACGACGACAACGGAGCCGTAATGGCAGGAAACACTATTGGACAACTCTTTCGCGTAACGACCTTCGGCGAATCGCACGGCATTGCGCTGGGCTGCATCGTCGATGGCGTACCGCCGGGCATTCCACTGACCGAAGCCGACCTCCAGCATGACCTGGACCGACGCCGCCCCGGCACCTCGCGCTATACCACCCAACGCCGCGAACCGGATCAGGTGAAAATTCTCTCCGGCGTGTTTGAAGGCGTGACCACCGGCACCAGCATCGGCCTGCTGATTGAAAATACCGATCAGCGCTCTCAGGATTACAGCGCAATCAAAGACGTCTTCCGTCCGGGCCACGCTGATTACACCTACGAGCAAAAATATGGCCTGCGCGACTATCGTGGCGGTGGCCGCTCCTCGGCGCGTGAAACCGCAATGCGTGTAGCGGCAGGGGCGATTGCCAAGAAATTCCTCGCCCACAAATTCGGCATCGTGATCCGTGGTTGTCTGACCCAGATGGGCGACATTCCACTGGCGATGAAAGACTGGGATCAGGTCGAACAAAATCCGTTTTTCTGCCCCGACCCGGACAAAATCGACGCGCTGGACGAACTGATGCGTGGGCTCAAAAAAGAGGGCGACTCCATCGGTGCGAAAGTTACCGTTGTGGCGGACGGTGTTCCGGCGGGCCTCGGCGAGCCGGTCTTTGATCGTCTGGATGCCGATATCGCCCATGCGATGATGAGCATCAACGCGGTTAAAGGCGTGGAGATTGGCGACGGCTTTGGTGTGATCAACCTGCGCGGCAGCCAGAATCGCGATGAAATCACGAAAGACGGTTTTCAGAGCAACCACGCGGGCGGCATTCTGGGCGGTATCAGCAGTGGGCAGCAAATCGTTACCCATATCGCGCTGAAACCGACCTCAAGCATTACCGTTTCGGGACGTACGATTAATCGCTTTGGCGAAGAAGTAGAGATGATTACCAAAGGGCGTCACGACCCGTGTGTCGGTATTCGCGCGGTGCCGATCGCCGAAGCGATGCTGGCCATTGTGCTGATGGACCATTTTATGCGTCAGCGCGCGCAGAATGGCGATGTGACGACCACTATTCCTCGCTGGTAAACAATGAAACGAATTGCAATTGCGCTACTGGCGTTTTTCGCAACGCTGACCTGCCAGGCGGCAACGCCCTGGCAGAAAATTACCCATCCTGTTGCGGGTACACCGCAGTCGATCGGTGCTTTCTCGAATGGCTGTATTGTTGGCGCGCATGAACTGCCGCTGCAATCCGACACCTACCAGGTCATGCGTACCGATCAGCGACGCTACTTTGGTCATCCGGACCTGATTCTGTTTATTCAGCGTCTGGGTAATCAGGTGCATAACCTGGGGCTGGGGACGGTGCTGGTGGGGGATATGGGTATGCCAGCCGGCGGGCGCTTTAACGGCGGGCACGCCAGCCACCAGACGGGGCTGGATGTGGACATTTTCCTGCAACTGCCGAAAGCGCGCTGGAGCTCCGCGCAATTGTTAAAACCGCAGGCGCTGGATTTGGTTTCCAGCGATGGCAAGCAGGTGGTGTCGTCATTATGGAAACCTGAAATTACCAGCCTCATTAAGCTGGCGGCGAAGGATAACGACGTCACGCGCATTTTCGTCAACCCGGCCATTAAGCAGCAATTATGCCTGGACGCTGGTACAGACCGCGACTGGCTGCGGAAAGTGCGTCCCTGGTTCCAGCATCGCGCGCATATGCATGTCCGTTTGCGCTGCCCGGCAGATAGCCTTGAGTGCCAGGATCAGCCTTTGCCGCCGGATGGCGACGGCTGTGGCGCGGAATTGCAAAGCTGGTTCAAACCGGCCAAACCTTCTACGACTCCTGAGAAGACGACACCACCGCCGCTGCCTGCTTCCTGTCAGGCATTACTGGATGAGCACGTATTGTAATGGATGCATTTCAAGAGATATTTATGGTGTCGCCACTGCTTCTGGTGGTGCTTTTCGTGGTCGCTACGCTGGCGGGATTCATTGATGCGTTAGCCGGTGGCGGCGGTTTACTGACCGTACCTGCATTACTGGCCGCCGGGATGACCCCGGCGCAGGCGCTGGCCACCAATAAACTGCAGGCCTGCGGTGGCTCCATCTCTTCCACGCTCTATTTTTTGCGCCGTAAAGTGGTGAGTCTTGCCGATCAGAAACTCAATATTCTGATGACCTTTATTGGTTCAACGTCGGGTGCGCTGCTGGTTCAGCATGTTCAGTCTGATATCTTGCGCCAGATTTTGCCGGTTCTTATCATCTGCATTGGTCTCTACTTTTTGTTGATGCCAAAACTGGGTGAAGAGGATCGCCAGCGTCGGCTGCATGGCCTGCCTTTCGCGCTGGTTGCGGGCGGCTGTGTGGGGTTCTATGACGGCTTTTTTGGCCCCGGTGCCGGGTCATTTTATGCGCTGGCGTTTGTCACGCTGGCCGGTTTTAACCTCGCCAAATCCACCGCGCACGCCAAGGTGCTTAATGCCACCTCTAATATCGGCGGGCTGTTGCTGTTTATCATTGGCGGCAAGGTGATCTGGGCAACGGGCTTTGTGATGCTGGCGGGCCAGTTCCTGGGGGCGCGTATGGGCTCACGTCTGGTGCTCAGCAAAGGGCAAAAACTCATTCGTCCGATGATTGTTATCGTCTCGGCAGTAATGAGCGCAAAATTACTTTATGACAGCCATGGGCAGGAGATCCTCCAGTTTCTGGGGGTGAGTGCATGAACACCACAACACATCACTACGAACAATTAATTACCCTTTTTGACGGCTGCTTTGCCGACGATTTTAATACCCGTCTGATTAAAGGCGACGACGAACCGATCTATCTTCCTGCTGATGAAGAAGTGCCTTATAACCGGATCGTCTTCGCTCACGGGTTCTATGCCAGCGCGTTGCATGAGATCTCCCACTGGTGTATCGCCGGGAAAGCCCGTCGCGAGCTGGTGGATTTTGGTTACTGGTATTGCCCGGATGGTCGTGATGCGGCGACCCAGTGTCAGTTTGAAGACGTAGAGGTTAAACCGCAGGCTTTTGACTGGTTGTTCTGCGTGGCGGCGGGTTATCCGTTTAACGTCAGTTGTGACAACCTGGAAGGGGATTTTGAACCGGATCGCGTTGTATTCCAGCGCCGCGTGCATGCGCAGGTAATGGAGTATCTCGACAAAGGGATCCCGGAACGTCCGGCGCGTTTTATTAAGGCGCTGCAAGATTATTACCACACGCCTGAGCTAAAGGCGGAACACTTCCCCTGGCCGGAAGATTTATAACTGAGGAAAGAAGATGATCGCAGAATTTGAATCGCGCATTCTGGCGTTAATTGATGACATGGTAGAGCACGCCAGTGACGATGAGCTGTTTGCTGGCGGTTATCTGCGTGGGCATCTGACGCTGGCGGTAGCGGAACTGGAAGCGGGGGAGGATCATTCATCCGCAGCGCTGCACGCCCGGGTGTCGGCGAGCCTGGAAAAAGCCATTCAGGCGGGTGAGTTGTCTCCGCCGGATCAGGCGCTGGTGATGGGGATGTGGGACACGCTGTTCCAGAAGGCGCAGGCACAGTAATCAAGCTTGCTTGTAGCCCCGCTAAGCGTAGCGCCAGCGGGGATATTCCCGGTGCAGCATGGGTGCGCGGGTTTCCCCCTCACCCTAACCCTCTCCCCAAAGAGGAGAGGGGACCGATCGTGCTCGCATTTTTGTGGGGATTCCTCACTCCTCAAGGTAGAGGAGACAGATCGAGCAGGTTTTTCTCCCTCTCCCCGTGGGAGAGGGCTGGGGTGAGGGCATCAGCCTGCACTCACTTAACCTGCTTCCCCTTCAACAATTTTCTCACCCACAGACGATTAGGATTCAGCGCGGCCAGCGTGTCACCATCCAGCGGCAATGGCTCCTCACTCATCTGCGAGGCCAGAATCTCCGCCGCCAGCGGCGCACTGCATAATCCGCGTGAACCGAGCGCGCCAAGCATAAACAACCCGTCATAAACCGGTGCGCTCACCGCATCCGTTCTCTCTTCTGCAAGATGAGCATATGCATTCAGTGTCGCGGCGTAATCCGCCACATTACCCACTAACGGCAAATGATCCCGGGTTGCACAGCGCACACCGCAGCGCGCTTCACCGCCGCTGACATCAACGTCTTTCGCCCACAGTGCCTGTGGGAAGCAGTTCAACAAACGCTGGCGGTTTTGCTGCTGATCCTCCTCGCTGTATGCCGTCTCCTCCTGCCCACGGTGGTAGCTTGCGCCAATACAGTGATGCTGATTGTGCGGGTTTTGCGGTGTCAGATAACCGTCATAGCAGAGTACCTGACGCAGTTCGCCCAGTTTCGCCGTCGTGGGGATATGGCTGACCTGCCCGCCAACCGGGTAAACCGGCAGCTTTTCGGTCTGGGCGAAATGGCTGATGCGGTGCCCGTTCGCCAGCACGACGCAGGCGTGAGCGCGCTGGCTGCCATCGGCAAACTCCAGCCGCCATTCGCCATCCTGCTGAACCAGGCTTGTCACCGGGTGGTCGTAGTGCACGCATAATCCCTGACGCTGTGCTAATGCCAACGCCGCCGCCGTCAATTGTGCCGGACACAGCCAGCCGCCAGCCGGATAATGAATACCGCCGCATCCGGTCTCTACGCCCGCCCTTTGCGCGACCGCTTCGGCGCTGACCGCATGGGCAATGGCATCCGGCAGGCCCAGCGTCAGCATCTGGCTAATTTTTTGCTGACTTTTCTCGTCGTACCCCAGTTGGGTGACCCCGCACCAGTCATGATCGAAATGGACGGGCAGGGCGTCATACAGTCGACGGGCGAAGGTAAACGCGGCGGGGAAAAAGTGGGCCAGCGCCGGGTCATGTGCACTGAGCAGCGGATACAGCGCCCCTTGCCGATTGCCGGATGCCCCCTGTGCCGGTTCGCCATCGGCGCAGTAGAGCGTCACCTGCCAGCCGCGACGCAACAAGGCCAGCGATAGCAGCGCACTGGCGATACCGCCGCCGACAATCGCAGCAGCGCGTTTTTCCGTGCCAGTGCGGGCAAACCACGGCGCACGCAGCACCGGTAGGGTGGTGCTTTCCATTACCCCGGTGAGCATTTCCCGCTTGCGGCCGAACCCTTTGCTTTTGCGCATGGTGAAGCCTGCGTCCTGCAACCCACGGCGAACGAAACCAGCGGAGGTGAACGTGGCCAGCGTCGCGCCGGGACGCGCCAGTCTCGCCATTGCGTTAAACAGGCCCTGTGTCCACATGTCCGGGTTTTTCGCCGGTGCAAAGCCGTCGAGAAACCAGGCGTCAACCTGCTGTTGTAGTGAATCATCTAAGGTTTCGGTCAGTTCATTGATATCGCCAAACCAGACATCCAGCGTCACACGGCCACCGTCCAGTAACAGGCGATGGCAACCGGCAAAGGGCAGCGGCCACTGCTGCTGTAACTGCTCTGCCCAGGGGGCCAGTTCCGGCCAGTGCTGGTGCGCCAGACGCAGATCGTCTTTCGTTAAGGGGAATTTTTCAAAACTGATGAAATGTAATCTTTCCAGGGTAGCCTGCGGACTGGCGCGGCGAAAGGCATCGAACGCCTGCCACAGGGTCAGGAAATTGAGACCCGTACCAAAGCCGCTTTCCGCGACGACAAACAGCGGGCGGGGATGTCCGACAAAACGCTCTGGTATACCGTTGCCGCCAAGGAAAACATAACGGGTCTCTTCGAGTCCGTTATCGTTAGAGAAATAGACGTCATCAAAATCTCGGGAAACAGGTGTACCCTCAGCGTTGAATTCGAGGTTGGCAGATTGTATAGCGGTTTGTTTCACGTAAGTTACTCGTCGGACAGGCAGTGCCATGATCTTAACGATGTGCGCCCCAGGGCGCAAATTTACCCATTAATTGTCTGATCGGACTTGTTCGGCGTACAACTGTACGCTATCTTGCGACACGAAAACTTAAATTAGTGCGACTTACAGGGGTATTGAATGAAACGTGCAGTGATTACTGGCCTGGGCATCGTTTCCAGCATCGGTAATAACCAGCAGGAAGTCCTGGCCTCTCTGCGTGAAGGACGCTCAGGGATCACTTTCTCTCAGGAATTCAAAGATTCCGGAATGCGCAGCCACGTATGGGGTAACGTCAAACTTGATACAACCGGTTTGATTGACCGTAAAGTGGTTCGTTTCATGAACGATGCCTCTATCTATGCTTTTCTCTCCATGCAAGAAGCCATTGCGGATGCTGGCCTGAGCGCAGAGGTTTATCAGAACAACCCGCGTGTTGGCCTGATTGCCGGTTCCGGCGGCTCTTCAAAAGCGCAGGTCTTCGGTGCGGACGCAATGCGTAGCCCGCGCGGCCTGAAAGCAGTGGGACCGTATGTCGTGACCAAAGCAATGGGCTCTGCGGTTTCCGCGTGCCTCGCAACGCCGTTTAAAATTCACGGTGTGAACTACTCCATCAGCTCCGCCTGTGCCACTTCCGCACACTGCATCGGTAACGCGGTTGAGCAGATCCAACTGGGCAAACAGGACATCGTTTTTGCTGGCGGCGGCGAAGAGCTGGGCTGGGAAATGGCCTGTGAGTTCGACGCCATGGGCGCGTTGTCGACCAAATACAACGAAACCCCGGAAAAAGCGTCCCGTACCTATGACGCCCACCGTGATGGCTTCATCATTGCAGGTGGCGGCGGTATGGTTGTGGTTGAAGAACTGGAACATGCGCTGGCACGTGGCGCGCACATCTATGCTGAAATCGTGGGCTATGGCGCAACGTCTGATGGCGCTGACATGGTTGCGCCGTCAGGTGAAGGCGCAGTGCGCTGCATGAAGATGGCAATGCACGGTGTTGATACCCCGATCGACTACCTGAACTCCCACGGTACGTCTACACCGGTCGGTGATGTGAAAGAACTGGGTGCGATTCGCGAAGTGTTCGGCGACAACAGCCCGGCTATCTCTGCGACCAAAGCCATGACCGGCCACTCTCTGGGGGCGGCTGGCGTGCAGGAAGCAATCTACTCACTGCTGATGCTGGAGCACGGCTTTATCGCCCCGAGCATCAATATCGACGAGATGGATGAGCAGGCTGCTGGCCTGAACATCGTCACCAAACCGACTGACGCGACGCTGAATACCGTCATGTCCAACAGCTTCGGTTTCGGCGGTACTAACGCCACGCTGGTGATGCGTAAGCTCAAGTAAGCCTTTGAATTTCGAAAAGGGAGCCAACGAGCTCCCTTTTTTATGCGGTTTTTTATGCATTGACAAGCCGCTGCATGGGCAGGCAAACTTCACCCGCAACATTATCCCCCTGATAATGCGTAAGCGTTTAACGTTATCCAACGCACCTTAATCCTGAACATCAGGTGGAGGGGGCGTGGCTTTTTTTCCTCGCCTTACTCTGCGGTACGGAGTAATGCATGTCTGTAGAGACTCAAACACTTTCTTCCTCATCCGGCACGGGCACGAATGCGTTGCTGCGGCTGGTGATTGCCGTTTTTTTGACCTATATGACCATCGGGTTACCGTTGCCCGTCATCCCGCTCTTTGTGCATAACGAACTCGGTTACGGCAATACCATGGTGGGCATCGCCGTCGGTATCCAGTTTCTGGCGACCGTCCTGACGCGAGGCTATGCCGGGCGTCTGGCCGATCAGTTTGGCGCAAAGCGCTCGGCGCTGCAGGGGATGTTGGCCTGCGGGCTGGCTGGCGTCGCCTGGTTGCTGGCGGCCTGGCTACCGGTAAGCGCACTGGCAAAATTCGGCTTGCTGATTGTCGGACGTTTAATTCTGGGCTTTGGTGAAAGCCAGTTGCTCACAGGAACACTCGCCTGGGGGATGGGGCTGGTGGGGCCTAAACGCTCGGGCAAAGTGATGTCCTGGAACGGTATGGCAATTTACGGTGCGCTGGCCGTCGGCGCGCCGCTCGGTCTGCTCATTCACAGTCGTTTTGGTTTTGCCGCCCTGGCGGCGATCACGATGGTTTTACCGCTGCTGGCGTGGGCATTTAATGGCGGCGTACAGAAAACGCCTGCTCATTCGGGGGAACGTCCCTCCCTGTGGGGCGTGGTCGGTCAAATCTGGCAGCCGGGCCTTGGCCTTGCGCTACAGGGTGTAGGTTTCGCGGTTATCGGTACCTTCGTTTCGCTCTACTTTGCCAGTAACGGCTGGGCAATGGCCGGGTTTACGCTGACGGCATTTGGCGGTGCCTTTGTTCTGATGCGTCTGCTGTTTGGCTGGATGCCGGATCGCTTTGGCGGCGTGCGGGTGGCAACTGTTTCGTTGATGGTGGAAACGGTGGGCCTGTTGTTGCTCTGGCAGGCGCCGAACGCCTGGGTGGCGATGGCAGGTGCGGCATTGACCGGCTGTGGCTGTTCGTTGATTTTCCCGGCGTTGGGCGTTGAAGTGGTGAAACGCGTTGCCCCGCAGGTTCGCGGTACTGCACTGGGCGGGTATGCGGCATTTCAGGACATCGCGAACGGTATCAGCGGGCCACTTACCGGCCTGCTGGCGACCTCGCTGGGTTACCCGTCGGTATTCCTGGCCGCAGCAATTGCGGCGGTAACTGGCATTGTGGTGACGCTGATTTCATTTCGAAAATAATCGTCTTTTCCGGTCTTCATGATGAGGGCCGGAAATAATAAAAGCGCAACCTCTCATAATTCTGAATACTATTTTTGTCGTCAGGAAATAATTAAAAATACGCGCCAGACCACAGAAAAAACATATTGTTTTATTGGTGTAACATATTCCATTCATATAATTTTATGCAATATTCTCAGGCAGTTATATTGCTGCTATAGTCAGGCTATCTTCGTACGTAAGTTATTCTTTTACTACTTTTTTAGAGAAAGGAGAGACGTATGCCTGGGTTTAAAGCAGATTTTCTGTGGGGTGGCGCGGTGGCGGCGCATCAGCTTGAAGGCGGCTGGCAGGAAGGCGGTAAAGGCGTCAGTGTCGCTGATGTGATGACCGCCGGGGCGCACGGCGTTCCGCGCGAAATTACCGATGGCGTCTTGCCGGGAAAAAACTACCCAAACCATGATGCCATCGACTTTTATCACCGCTATAAAGATGACATCAAACTCTTTGCGGAAATGGGGTTTAAATGTTTCCGTACGTCAATTGCCTGGACACGTATTTTCCCGAAAGGTGATGAATTAGAACCAAATGAAGCCGGCCTGCAGTTTTATGACGATCTCTTCGATGAATGTCTGAAATACAATATTGAACCGGTCATTACCCTCTCGCATTTCGAAATGCCTTATCACCTGGTCACTGAATACGATGGCTGGCGTAACCGTAAGCTTATTGATTTTTTCGTGCGCTTCGCCAAAACGGTATTTACCCGCTACAAAGGCAAAGTGAAATACTGGATGACGTTTAACGAAATCAACAACCAGGCCAATTACCACGAAGATTTCGCGCCGTTTACCAACTCGGGCCTTAAATATAAAGAAGGTGAGGATCGTGAGCCGGTAATGTACCAGGCGGCGCACTATGAGCTTGTCGCCAGTGCGCTGGCGGTGGAAGCCGGGCATGCGATTAACCCTGATTTCCAGATTGGCTGCATGATTGCCATGTGCCCGGTCTATCCGCTCACCTGTAACCCGGACGACATGATGATGTCCGTCTCGGCGATGCACCGCCGTTACTGGTTTACCGATGTGCACGTTCGCGGTTATTACCCGCGCCATCTGCTAAATTACTTCGCCCGTAAAGGCTTTAAGCTTGATATTACCGACGAAGATTTGCACATCCTGAAACGGGGCTGTGTGGATTATATCGGCTTTAGCTATTACATGTCGTTCGCCACCAAAGCCACTGCGGATAACCCGCAACTGGACTATGACGAAACGAAGAGTCTGGTGAAAAACCCGTATGTGAAAGCATCGGACTGGGGATGGCAGATCGATCCGGTGGGGCTGCGTTATTCACTGAACTATTTTTACGATCTTTATCAACTGCCGCTGTTTATCGTGGAGAACGGCTTCGGCGCTATCGATCAGAAAGAAAGTGACGGCTCGGTAAACGATCAGTACCGCATCGAATACCTGCAAAGCCACCTGCGCGAAATGAAAAAGGCGGTGGTGGAAGATGGCGTGGATCTGATGGGTTACACCCCGTGGGGCTGTATTGACCTGGTTTCTGCGGGTACGGGCGAAATGAAAAAACGCTACGGCTTTATCTATGTCGATAAAGATAACGAAGGCAACGGGACACTTGAACGCAGCCGTAAGAAATCGTTCTGGTGGTACCAGCAGACAATTAAAAGTAACGGCGAAAACCTTTAACGACGATCCCCTCCAGCGGAGGGGATTTTTTTAGATAACCAGCCAGATAAGAGCGAAGGCAATAAGCAACGCGACCAGGAACAGACCAGGCCGGGTTGAGAGGTTTTTGACGCTTTCGATGATCGGCGCGAAAAGCGGGCTGTAGATCGGCTGAATATTTCGTGCTTCCAGCACACCCGAAGTTCGTTCTGCGCGATGTAAAAAAACCTGATTGAGAATGTCCTGCACTTGCGCCGTTGTCAGTACTGTCTGCGGCGTGGCCTGCCAGTTCTGACGGGCATAATCGGTGATAGTTTGCCACTCAACATTATCCAGCGGCTGCTTAAGCGCGGTTTGCACGCTTTGCAGTGTCGGGGATGTCTGGGTGCTTAATGTCTGACGCGCCTGCAGCCAGGTCATTAAGTGGGTAAAATGTTTTGCCGGAATGAGCTCTCCGGTTTTCACGCCGGATAATTCCATCATAGATTGCCAAATCAATTTACCGGATTCACCCGTCGCAGCGGCCAGTTTGGTCACCGCCTGGTTGAGCGAATTGTGCTCAGCGGGCAACAGCGGGCGGTCTGTCGCCGGGCGTTGCAAGGGCTGAGGTACCGAAATCTGGTTGTTCTGCAGCAGCGTCAGCACCGTTTTAAGCTGCTCTGGCGTAAGCTGGCTCAGCGCCGTCTGACCAAACTGCTGGCGAATGAAGTCGCTAACCGCCTGGCGGTTGTTACCCTGACCGAGCAATTCCGTCAGTTGCGAGATAACCTGGCGGGTGGTGTGATTCTGCGTGGCGGTATCCAGACGCTGGTTGAGATTCTGCTCTGCCGCCGGGAAATGGCGTGACAGCAGCGGCGCGTCATTCTTCAAACCCAAATCATGTTTAACCCCGGCCCAGACTTCGGCGCTCTGCTGTTGCGTGAGCGCCACCAGGCGAATAATCAGCCGCTCCAGCACAGTGCGCTGGATTGTCGATAACGGCTGCTCTCCGGCGGCCAAAGTAGGGGGCGTAGGGTCTTGCCCCGGAGGGCGCGCGGGGGTGCCCTGAATGGGTTGCATCATGGAAATCCTCTGGGTCTCGCACGTCGTGTAGCGGCATTGCAGGTATGCCTGGCAGCGAGATTATGGCACACTTAAAAGCTTAACTCCCGTTCTCTAACCGGTACTGTAACGTGAAAATCCTTGTTGATGAAAATATGCCCTACGCCGGCGATTTGTTCCGTCGTCTGGGTGAGGTAAAAGCTGTGCCTGGTCGTCCCATTCCGGCTGCGGAATTGGCGGATGCGGATGCGCTGATGGTGCGTTCCGTGACGAAGGTGAATGAAGCGCTGCTCAGCGGTACGCCGATTAAATTCGTGGGTACGGCAACGGCGGGTACCGATCACGTTGACGAGCAATGGTTGCAGCAGGCGGGGATCGGTTTTTCTGCCGCTCCGGGGTGTAATGCCATTGCGGTTGTGGAATATGTTTTCTCATCCCTGATGCTGTTGGCCGAACGTGACGGTTTCGATCTGCGCGACCGCACCGTCGGGATTGTCGGAGTGGGTAATGTCGGCGGTCGTCTGCAGGCGCGCCTTGAAGCCTGGGGGGTACGCACATTGCTGTGCGATCCGCCGCGTGCCGACCGTGGCGATGAGGGTGATTTTCTGCCGCTCGACGCCCTGGTGCGCGAAGCTGATGTGCTGACCTTCCACACGCCGCTGTTTAAAGACGGGCCGTACAAAAGCTGGCATCTGGCGGATGAAGAGGTAATTAGCCGCCTGAAACCTGGCGCTATTCTGATTAATGCCTGCCGGGGCCCGGTGGTGGATAACGCCGCCCTGTTGCGTCGTCTGGAGGCAGGTCAGCCGCTGAGCGTTATCCTTGATGTCTGGGAACCGGAGCCGGATCTCGACGTGGCGCTGCTGGCAAAAGTGGATATCGGTACTGCGCATATCGCTGGCTACACGCTGGAAGGGAAAGCACGTGGCACAACACAGGTGTTCGAAGCGTTTAGCGATTTTATCGGCAAACGTCAGCAGGTTGCGCTGGATACGCTGCTGCCTGCGCCGGAGTTCGGTCGCATTACGCTGCACGGCCCGCTCGATCAGTCGATCCTAAAAAGACTCATTCATTTGGTGTATGATGTGCGCCGCGACGATGCACTGCTGCGAAAAGTGGCGGGCATCCCGGGTGAGTTCGACAAGCTGCGTAAAAATTATCTTGAGCGTCGGGAATGGTCATCGCTGTATGTGCAGTGTGATGACGACCAGGCGGCTACACTGCTGCAAAAGCTGGGTTTCAACGCTGTCCATCACCCAATTCGTTAATGTCATCTTAATGCTACCTGCCGGATACTCCGGCGGGTACGCTTTTTTCTGGAGTAAATCACCATGTCTGAAGGCTGGAATATTGCCGTACTGGGCGCGACAGGCGCTGTCGGAGAAGCCTTACTCGAAACGCTTGCGGAGCGTGAGTTCCCGGTGGGCGATTTGTATGCGCTGGCGCGTAATGAAAGCGCCGGTGAGACGCTGCGTTTTGGCGGAAAAACTGTACGCGTTCAGGATGTTGCGGAATTTGACTGGACGCAAGCGCAACTGGCGTTCTTTGTCGCCGGCGCTCAGGCGACGGCTGAGAATATTGAAGAAGCCACCAACGCCGGTTGTCTGGTGATTGACACCAGCGGTCTGTTCGCGCTGGAGCCGGATGTGCCGCTGGTTGTGCCAGAGGTGAACCCGTTTGTCCTGGCCGATTACCGCAATCGTAATCTCATTGCCGTGCCGGATAGCCTGACCAGCCAGTTGCTGATCGCGCTGAAACCGCTGATCGACGAAGGTGGCCTGTCACGTATTGGCGTGACCAGTCTGCTCTCTGTGTCGGCGCAGGGCAAACCGGCGGTGGATGCCCTTGCCGGGCAAAGTGCGAAGTTGCTCAACGGCATTCCGATCGATGAGGACGACTTCTTTGGCCGGCAACTGGCGTTCAACATGCTGCCTATTCTGCCGGACCGTGAAGGTGCGGTTCTGGAAGAGCGTCGTCTGGTGGACCAGGTGCGTAAAATTCTGCAGGACGACGGGCTGATGATATCCGCGAACTGCGTCCGCGCGCCGGTCTTTTATGGCCACGCGCAGATGGTCAGCTTCGAAGCGCTGCGTCCACTGGCGGCAGAAGAGGCCCGTGATGCGTTTGCCCGCGGTGAAGATATTGTGCTGTCCGAAGAGAATGAATTCCCGACCCAGGTTGGCGATGCTTCCGGTAGCGCTCATCTCTCTGTCAGTTGCGTACGTAACGATTATGGCCTGCCTGAACAGATTCAGTTCTGGTCGGTGGCAGATAACGTACGTTTTGGTGGGGCGCTGATGGCGGTGAAAATCGCTGAGAAACTGGTACAGGAGTACCTGTACTAATGTCAGACGTTGTTGAACAACCGCTGTTGAAAATTGCGCTCGGTATCGAGTACGACGGCAGTAAGTATTACGGCTGGCAGCGTCAGCAAGAAGTACGCAGCGTGCAGGAAAAACTGGAAAAAGCGTTGTCGCAGGTCGCCAATGAGCCGGTGACGGTTTTTTGTGCCGGGCGTACCGATGCCGGTGTGCATGCCACAGGGCAGGTGGTCCATTTTGAGACTCGCGCGGTACGTAAAGACGCGGCCTGGACCCTGGGCGTAAATGCGAATTTACCTGGAGACATCGCGGTACGTTGGGTGAAAGATGTGCCCGACGATTTCCACGCGCGGTTTAGCGCGACAGCGCGTCGTTATCGCTACGTTATCTACAATCATCGTTTACGCCCGGCGGTACTGAACCAGGGGGTGACGCATTATCACCTGCCCCTTGATGCGGAGCGCATGCAGCGTGCGGCGCAATGTCTGCTGGGTGAAAATGATTTTACCTCGTTTCGCGCGGTACAGTGCCAGTCGCGCACGCCGTGGCGCAACATGATGCACATTAACGTTCAGCGTTATGGTGCGTATGTGGTGGTGGATATCAAAGCGAATGCCTTTGTACATCATATGGTGAGAAACATTGTCGGTAGCCTGATGGAAGTGGGTGCCAACAACCAGCCGGAGAGCTGGATAGCAGAGCTACTGGCGGCTAAGGACAGAACGCTGGCGGCAGCAACGGCGAGAGCAGAAGGGTTGTATCTGGTGTCGGTCGATTACCCGGACCGTTTCAACTTACCCCGCCCGCCAATGGGTCCGCTGTTTCTCGCGGACTAGTCGCAATCAACCAAGGCATAGACAATATGGACGTAATTCGCTTTCTTATTGATTTCATTCTGCACATTGATGTTCATCTGGCGGAGCTGGTCGCGCAATACGGTATCTGGGTATACGCGATCCTGTTTCTGATTTTGTTCTGCGAAACCGGGCTTGTGGTCACGCCGTTTTTACCGGGGGATTCGCTGCTGTTCGTCGCGGGCGCGCTGGCCTCACTGCCCACGAACGATATCAACGTTCACGTTATGGTGATGCTGATGCTTGTTGCGGCCATTCTCGGCGATGCGGTGAATTACACGATAGGGCGCCTGTTCGGCGACAAGCTATTTAGCAACCCGAACTCGAAAGTGTTCCGTCGCAGCTATCTCGATAAAACCCATCAGTTTTATGAGAAACACGGTGGCAAAACCATTATCCTTGCCCGCTTTATCCCCATTGTGCGGACGTTCGCGCCTTTCGTTGCCGGGATGGGGCATATGTCCTACCGTCATTTCGCGGCGTTCAACGTGATCGGGGCGCTGTTATGGGTGCTACTGTTTACTTATGCTGGCTACTTCTTCGGTACGCTGCCGATGGTGCAGGAAAATCTTAAGTTGCTGATTGTCGCGATCATCGTGGTGTCTATACTTCCTGGGGTGATTGAGATCATTCGCCACCGCCGAGCGGCAGCGCGACAGGCAAAATAAGATGTCTATGGCGGTTCGACCACTTTTTTATCCCAAGTTGCGAACTGTTATGTTTTAATGTGCCCCATTTATGGGCTACCAGGTTCATGTATAAAGGTTATCAATGAGCTGGATTGAACGAATCAAAAGCAATATTACCCCCACCCGTAAGGCGAGCATCCCTGAGGGCGTGTGGACGAAATGCGATAGCTGCGGCCAGGTACTGTATCGTGCCGAGCTGGAGCGTAACCTTGAGGTCTGCCCGAAGTGTGACCACCATATGCGCATGACTGCGCGTAACCGCCTGCATACATTGCTGGACGAAGGTTCACTGGTGGAACTGGGTAGCGAACTCGAGCCGAAAGACGTGCTCAAGTTCCGTGACTCCAAAAAATACAAAGACCGTCTGGCGACGGCACAGAAAGAGACCGGCGAAAAAGATGCGCTGGTGGTAATGAAGGGCACGCTGCATGGTATGCCGGTTGTCGCGGCAGCGTTTGAATTCGCCTTTATGGGCGGCTCAATGGGCTCTGTCGTGGGGGCGCGTTTTGTTCGCGCCGTTGAGCAGGCGCTGGAAGATAACTGCCCGTTGATCTGTTTCTCCGCCTCGGGTGGCGCACGTATGCAGGAAGCGCTGATGTCGCTGATGCAGATGGCGAAAACCTCCGCAGCGCTGGCGAAGATGCAAGAGCGCGGCCTGCCGTATATCTCTGTACTGACTGACCCAACCATGGGCGGCGTTTCCGCGAGTTTCGCGATGCTGGGCGATCTGAATATTGCCGAGCCGAAAGCGCTCATTGGTTTTGCCGGCCCGCGCGTTATTGAGCAGACCGTACGTGAAAAACTGCCGCCGGGATTCCAGCGCAGCGAATTCCTGATTGAAAAAGGGGCGATCGACATGATCGTTCGTCGTCCGGAAATGCGCCTGAAACTGGCCAGCATCCTGGCGAAGCTGACCAATCAGCCAGCACCGAGCCCGGATGCGCCGCGTGAAAGCGTGGTGGTGCCCCCGGTGCCCGATCAGGAAGCCGAGGCCTGATAATACCGAAGGGCAGGGCCATCACGGCGCTGCCCTTTTGCTTTTTACATCGTCAAACATCCTACGGGCATCATGGAAAATAAACGCATTTTGCAAGCCACGTCGCCCCTGGCCGCGTGGCTTTCTTATCTGGAAAACCTGCACAGCAAAACCATTGACCTGGGACTTGAGCGCGTAAGCCAGGTTGCAGCGCGTCTTGATGTTTTGCGACCGGCGCCGTTTGTCTTTACCGTTGCGGGAACCAATGGTAAAGGCACGACTTGCCGTACTCTCGAATCCATTCTCCTGGCGGCCGGATATCGTGTGGGCGTCTACAGTTCGCCGCATCTTATCCGTTATACCGAGCGCGTCCGCGTACAGGGCGAGGAGCTGACGGAACTCGACCACACCCGTTCTTTTGCCGAAATTGAAGCGGTGCGCGGTGAAACCTCATTAACCTATTTTGAATACGGTACGCTGTCGGCGCTGTGGCTGTTTAAACAGGCGAAGCTGGACGTTGTTATCCTCGAAGTGGGGCTGGGCGGGCGTCTTGACGCCACCAATATGGTCGATGCGGATGTCGCCGTGGTAACCAGCATTGCGCTTGATCATACCGACTGGCTGGGGCCAGATAGAGAAAGTATCGGTCGCGAAAAAGCGGGCGTCTTCCGGGGCGGTAAACCGGCGGTAGTCGGCGAAAGCGATATGCCGTATACCATCGGCGAGGTGGCTGTGGAAAAAGGCGCTCTGCTGATGCGCCGGGGCGTAGACTGGCAGTATGAAGTAGAGCAGGGCCAGTGGCGTTTTCGCGACGGCCTGGGCGAGTTGACCGGTTTACCGCTGCCGCAGGTACCGCAGCCAAATGCCGCAACGGCGCTTGCAGCACTGCGGGCCAGTGGGCTGGCGGTGAGCGAGCAGGCTATTCGTGACGGTATCGCCAGCGCAATTTTGCCTGGTCGCTTTCAGATTGTGGCTGAAAACCCACGTCTTATTCTGGATGTGGCGCATAATCCTCATGCGGCGGCTTACCTTGCCGGGCGGCTGGCGGCAGAGCCTAAGCGCGGTCGCGTGCTGGCGGTCATCGGCATGCTGCATGATAAAGACATCGCCGGAACGCTCGCCTGTCTGGAGCCTGTGGTCGATAGCTGGTATTGTGCCCCTCTGGAGGGGCCACGCGGTGCGACGGCAGAACAGTTGATGGCGCACTTACCGCAAGGGAAGGCGTACCAACACGTTGCGCAGGCCTGGCAGGCAGCGATGGCGGAGGCCACAGCAGAAGATACCGTGCTGGTGTGTGGTTCATTCCATACGGTGGCACATGTCATGGAAGCGATGGAAGCGGGGAGAACCGGTGGCAAGTAAGTTTCAGAACCGTTTGATGGGAACCATTGTGCTGGTTGCGCTCGGGGTGATTATTCTGCCCGGGCTGCTGGACGGGCAAAAAAAGCATTATCAGGATGAGTTCGCCGCCATTCCTCTGGTACCCAAACCCGGCGATCGTGATGAGCCGGATATGATGCCAGCGGCCACGCAGGCGCTCCCTGCTCAGCCGCCGGAAGGGGCAGCGGAAGAGGTCCAGGCTGGCGAGGCGGCAGCGCCGTCGCTGGATGCCTCCCGGCGGGCTGTCAGTGGGGCGACGACGCCGGATGTCACAACGCAACCCGTCGCGCCGAAGCAGGTTGAACAGCCAAAACCGGTTGAGAAGCCCAAGCCACAGCCACAGAAACCCGCAGAACAGGTGGCGGCAACCCCGCCTGCGGATCAGCCGCCCGCGGCGGATAAGTCTGCGCCAGTGGGTAAAGCCTGGGTGGTACAACTGGGTGCGCTTAAGAACGCTGACAAAGTTAATGAAATTGTCGGTAAACTGCGCGGTGCAGGTTATCGCGTTTATACTGCGCCCACTACGCCAGTACAGGGTAAAATCACCCGCATCCTGGTCGGTCCGGATGCATCAAAAGATAAACTCAAGGGGTCGCTTGAGGAGCTTAAGCAACTGTCAGGCTTGAGCGGTGTGGTAATGGGGTATAGCGCGAACTAGCGTGCGTTTTGTTCCCCCTCACCCTAACCCTCTCCCCAAAGGGGGCGAGGGGATGGTTTGCTCCCTCTCCCTTGAGGGAGAGGGCCGGGGGGAGGGTGTAAATACGAATTCAAAAACACGCCCGAAGAGGCTAAAGATCCGATGGCGTTGAATATTTTTTCAGCGCCATTTTTATTTACGCGCGGGAAGGAAATCCCTACGCAAACGTTTTCTTTTTCTGTTAGAATTCGCCCCGAACTGGATGACAGGGCGTTAAATCGTGGGACACATATGGTCTGGATTGATTACGCCATCATTGCGGTGATTGGTTTTTCCTGTCTGGTTAGCCTCATCCGCGGCTTTGTTCGTGAAGCGTTATCACTGGTGACATGGGGTTGTGCTTTCTTTGTTGCCAGTCATTACTACACTTACCTGTCAGTCTGGTTTACGGGCTTTGAAGACGAACTGGTGCGCAATGGGATATCCATCGCCATCCTGTTCATCGCGACGCTGATTGTTGGCGCTATCGTCAATTACGTGATAGGTCAACTTGTGGAGAAAACCGGCCTGTCGGGTACAGACAGGGTGTTGGGGATCTGTTTTGGCGCGCTACGCGGGGTGCTAATTGTCGCCGCCATTCTGTTCTTTCTCGATACCTTTACGGGCCTGTCAAAAAGCGAAGACTGGCAGAAGTCGCAGCTTATCCCGCAATTCAGTTTCATCATCAGATGGTTCTTTGACTATCTGCAAAGTTCGTCAAGTTTCTTGCCCAGAGCGTAATCGCTCTGAGATGTGGCTTAACGAGGAAAAGACGTATGTGCGGTATTGTCGGTATCGCCGGTGTTATGCCGGTCAACCAGTCGATTTATGACGCGTTAACGGTGCTTCAGCACCGTGGTCAGGATGCCGCTGGCATCATCACGATCGATGCAAATAATTGTTTCCGTCTGCGCAAAGCAAATGGTCTGGTCAACGATGTTTTCGAAGCCCGCCATATGCAGCGTCTTCAGGGCAACATGGGTATTGGCCATGTGCGTTACCCAACCGCTGGCAGCTCCAGCGCCTCCGAGGCTCAGCCTTTTTACGTTAACTCCCCTTACGGCATCACGCTTGCCCATAACGGCAACCTGACCAATGCCCATGAGCTGCGTAAAAAGCTGTTTGAAGAAAAACGCCGCCACATCAACACCACGTCTGATTCCGAAATCCTGCTGAATATTTTCGCCAGCGAGCTGGATAATTTCCGCCATTATCCGCTGGAAGCAGACAACATTTTCGCCGCTGTCGCCGCGACCAACCGCCAGATCCGTGGCGCGTATGCATGTGTTGCGATGATCATCGGCCACGGTATGGTTGCTTTCCGCGACCCGAACGGTATTCGTCCTCTGGTACTGGGTAAACGCGATATTGGTGACGGTCGCACTGAGTACATGGTGGCGTCAGAAAGCGTGGCGCTCGATACGCTGGGCTTCGAATTCCTGCGCGATATCGCGCCGGGCGAAGCCGTCTACATCACAGAAAAAGGTCAGTTGTTTACCCGCCAGTGTGCGGATAATCCGGTCAGCAACCCGTGCCTGTTCGAATACGTCTATTTTGCGCGTCCGGACTCCTTCATCGACAAAATCTCCGTCTACAGCGCGCGTGTCAATATGGGCACCAAGCTTGGCGAGAAGATTGCGCGTGAATGGGAAGATCTGGATATCGATGTGGTTATTCCCATCCCGGAAACCTCCTGCGATATCGCGCTGGAAATCGCCCGCATTCTTGGCAAGCCGTACCGTCAGGGTTTTGTGAAAAACCGTTACGTTGGCCGTACCTTTATCATGCCGGGTCAGCAACTGCGTCGTAAATCCGTCCGCCGTAAGCTGAACGCGAACCGCGCTGAGTTCCGCGATAAAAACGTGCTACTGGTAGATGACTCCATCGTACGTGGTACCACTTCTGAGCAGATTATTGAGATGGCTCGTGAAGCCGGGGCGAAGAAAGTGTACCTCGCCTCTGCGGCGCCGGAAATTCGTTTCCCGAACGTCTACGGTATCGATATGCCGACCGCGAACGAACTGATTGCACATGGTCGTGAAGTGGATGAGATTCGCCAGATCATCGGCGCTGATGGCCTGATTTTCCAGGATCTGACCGATCTGATCGACGCTGTACGCGCGGAAAACCCGGATATCCAGCAGTTCGAGTGCTCAGTCTTTAATGGCATCTATGTCACCAAAGACGTGGATCAGGGGTATCTCGACTACCTCGACTCGCTGCGTAACGACGATGCGAAAGCCGTGCAGATGCAGAACGATCTCGAAAGCTTAGAGATGCACAACGAAGGGTAATCGACCCGTTTTCGCCCTCTCCGCCCGGAGGGGGCGCTCATCAGTTGCAACTGTTGGCATAATCCGGCAAAGTCTGCCTCAGTGTAGATAAAGGCGACGGATATGAAACGACTCATTGTGGGGATCTCAGGGGCCAGCGGCGCGATTTACGGCGTGCGCTTGTTGCAGGTATTACGCGACGTGGCGGACATTGAAACCCATCTGGTGATGAGCCCGGCCGCGCGCCAGACCCTCTCTCTCGAAACCGATTTTTCTCTGCGTGATGTTCAGGCTATGGCGGATGTAGTGCATGACGCCCGCGATATCGCTGCTAACATCTCTTCCGGCTCATTTAAGACCGCAGGCATGGTCGTATTGCCCTGTTCGATAAAAACGCTCTCTGGCATTGTGCACAGCTATACAGACGGCCTGCTGACGCGTGCGGCGGATGTGGTGTTAAAAGAGCGTCGCCCGCTGGTGCTGTGCGTGCGTGAAACACCGTTGCATTTAGGCCATCTGCGTTTGATGACGCAGGCCGCAGAACTGGGGGCTGTTATCATGCCGCCGGTCCCCGCGTTTTACCATGCGCCGAAAACGCTGGATGACATTATTAACCAGACCGTGAACCGCGTTCTGGATCAATTTGATATCGCTCTGCCGGAAGATCTGTTCATCCGCTGGCAGGGGGGAAATGCCTCCAGATAGTGCGCATCATTGCCCGATGCCCTTTTTTAGGGCATTTTTGCAATCGCGATCATATCCTCAACATTTAATTCCTTTTTTCCCCTGTTAACACTCCGGTTCGTTCGGCGGACCTGCTATCTTTCACCATTAAGGTCAATTTGCAACGTTTCATTAACAAATTTAACGCTGTTGTTTTTCAGCGCTAAAAATCTGGCATAAGACGTGCAAGTAAACTCGCAGCAACACACAACACAACGCAGCACAAAATAAAATCAGAATACTTGAGGGTAATGTATGAAGAAGACGGTTATTGCTCTGTCTTTACTGCTGGGCCTGTCCGCGGCATCCAGTGTTTACGCAGCGCTTCCCCAGACTGTACGCATCGGTACTGATGCGACATACGCACCTTTCTCTTCCAAAGATGCGAAAGGGAATTTTGTCGGTTTTGACATCGATCTCGGTAATGAGATGTGTACCCGCATCAAGGTCAAATGTACCTGGGTTGGCAGCGATTTTGACGCGCTCATCCCGTCTCTGAAAGCGAAGAAAATCGATGCGATTATCTCCTCTCTCTCCATTACTGAAAAACGTCAGCAGGAGATTGCTTTCTCCGACAAACTCTATGCTGCTGATTCCCGTCTAATCGCCAAAAAAGGCTCGCCGATCGTGCCGACGCTGGACTCTCTGAAAGGCAAACACGTAGGGGTTCTGCAGGGGTCTACGCAAGAAGGTTATGCGAATGACAACTGGCGCACTAAGGGTATCGATGTGGTGGCCTACCAGAACCAGGATCTGATCTACTCTGATCTCGCCGCAGGCCGTCTGGATGCTGCATTCCAGGACGAAGTGGCTGCCAGCGAAGGCTTCCTGAAACAGCCTGCCGGTAAAGATTTTGCGTTCGCCGGTCCGTCCGTTAAAGATAAAAAATACTTTGGCGACGGCACCGGGATCGGTCTGCGTAAAGACGATACAGAGCTGAAAGCGGCCTTCGACAAAGCCTTTGCTGAAATTCGTAAAGACGGTACCTACGATAAGCTCGCGAAGAAATATTTCGACTTTAACGTCTACGGCGAGTAAAGCAGCTGTTTTTGGGATAAACGATGCGCCATTTTGGTTTTCCAGAATGGTGCATAAATGCGTGTGATGTTTAAAGTTGGTGCGCCTGATGCACCGAAATGGCGCAACGCTGCATAGTTAAGCAAAAACCATGCAAAAAAAGCCGGCAGGCGGGCAGAATGCTTTGCCTTGCCGTGCCATATAATGGCACGATAGCGACACCGTATTCTTCTAATAAATCCCTTAGGAAAGACAGTCTGTTGAGGATAATTATGAAAAAATTGGTGTTATCACTTTCTCTGGTGCTCGCTATCTCCAGCGTTTCTAGCGCATTCGCAGCCATTCCGCAAAAACTCCGCATCGGTACTGACCCAACTTATGCTCCTTTCGAATCAAAGAATTCGCAGGGCGAATTGGTTGGTTTTGACATCGATCTGGCGAAAGAGCTGTGTACGCGTATCAAAACCCAGTGTGTCTTTATTGAAAACCCACTGGACGCGCTGATTCCTTCGCTTAAAGCGAAAAAAATCGACGCCATCATGTCATCTCTCTCAATTACTGAAAAACGCCAACAGGAAATTTCGTTCACCGACAAGCTGTATGCAGCGGATTCTCGTCTGGTTGTGGCGAAAGACTCCGACATCGTTCCCGATCTCGCGAAGCTGAAAGGCAAACGCATTGGCGTATTGCAGGGCACCACGCAGGAAACGTACGGTAATGTTCACTGGGCGCCGCAGGGTATTGAAATCGTCTCCTACCAGGGACAGGACAATATCTACTCTGACCTGACCGCAGGCCGTATTGATGCTGCGTTTCAGGATGAAGTGGCCGCCAGCGAAGGTTTCCTGAAAACGGCGATGGGTAAAGACTACAAATTTGGCGGTCCGTCTATTAAAGACGAGAAGCTGTTTGGCGTCGGCACCGGTATGGGGATTCGTAAAGACGATAACGAACTGCGTGAAGCGCTGAATAAAGCCTTCGCGGAAATGCGTGCAGACGGAACTTACGAAAAACTGGCGAAAAAGTACTTTGATTTTGATGTTTATGGTGGTTAATTCCACGCGTGTTTAACGTGCGACCCCTTCCGCCCGGAAGGGGAAGAGACGCGGCAGACACGAATACGACAGGACAGGCTGCATGCTGTATGGTTTTTCTCAAGTTATCTTTCATGGTGCCCTTGTCACGCTGGAACTGGCTATCAGTTCCGTGGTGCTGGCGGTACTGATTGGCCTGGCCGGTGCGGGCGCAAAACTCTCTAAAAACCGTCCGTTAGCGCTGGTTTTTGAAGGCTACACCACATTGATTCGCGGCGTGCCCGATCTGGTGCTGATGCTGCTGATTTTTTACGGATTGCAAATAGCCCTCAACACGCTGACCGATGCGATGGGTATGGAGCAACTCGATATTGATCCTATGGTGGCGGGTATTATCACCCTGGGGTTTATTTATGGTGCCTATTTCACCGAAACCTTCCGTGGCGCTTATATGGCGGTGCCGAAAGGGCATATCGAGGCTGCCACCGCGTTTGGTTTCACCAACTCACAGACCTTCCGCCGTATTTTGTTTCCGGCCATGATGCGCTTCGCATTGCCGGGAATTGGCAACAACTGGCAGGTTATTCTCAAAGCGACGGCGTTAGTGTCGTTATTGGGGCTGGAAGATGTGGTGAAAGCCACGCAGCTCGCCGGGAAAAGTACCTGGGAGCCGTTCTACTTTGCCGTCGTATGCGGCCTGATTTATCTGGTGTTTACCACCGTTTCTAATGGCGTACTGCTTCTTCTCGAACGTCGCTACTCCGTAGGTGTGAAGAGGGCTGACCTGTGATCGAGATTATTCAGGAGTACTGGAAATCGCTGTTGTGGACCGATGGATACCGCTTCACCGGGGTGGCAATTACCCTGTGGCTGTTGATCTCTTCGGTGGTGATGGGCGGCGTCATGGCGGTATTTCTGGCCATTGGTCGCGTCTCCAGCAACAAATACATTCAATTTCCCATCTGGCTGTTCACGTATATTTTTCGCGGTACGCCGCTCTATGTGCAGTTGCTGGTGTTTTACTCAGGCATGTACACGCTGGAAATCGTGAAGGGAACGGAACTGCTCAACGCGTTTTTCCGCAGCGGCCTCAATTGTACGGTGCTGGCGTTAACGCTCAATACCTGTGCTTACACCACCGAGATTTTCGCCGGGGCGATCCGTTCGGTACCGGCCGGGGAAATTGAAGCCGCCCGCGCCTATGGTTTCTCGTCGGTGAAAATGTATCGCTGCATTATCCTGCCGTCGGCGCTGCGCATTGCGCTGCCTGCCTACAGCAACGAAGTGATTTTGATGCTCCACTCTACCGCGCTGGCTTTTACCGCGACGGTGCCGGATCTGCTCAAAATCGCCCGTGATATTAACTCCGCGACCTACCAGCCGTTCACCGCGTTTGGTATGGCGGCAGTACTGTATTTGATCATCTCTTATGTGCTGATTAGCCTGTTCCGCAAGGCGGAAAAACGCTGGCTGCAGCATATAAAACCTTCTTCGACGCACTGAGAACATCATGTCTGACAATAAATTAAACGTTATCGATTTACATAAACGCTACGGCGAGCATGAGGTGTTGAAAGGGGTGTCGCTGCAGGCTAACGCCGGGGATGTGATCAGCATTATTGGTTCGTCCGGCTCCGGTAAAAGTACCTTTCTGCGCTGCATAAACTTCCTTGAGAAGCCAAGTGAAGGAACGATCATCGTCAATGGCGAGAACATCAACCTGGTGCGCGATAAAGACGGTCAATTGCGGGTGGCGGATAAACAGCAACTGCGTTTGTTGCGTACCCGCCTGACAATGGTGTTTCAGCATTTCAACCTGTGGAGCCACATGACGGTTCTGGAAAACGTCATGGAAGCGCCAATCCAGGTGCTGGGGCTGAGCAAACAGGAGGCCCGCGAGCGTGCGGTGAAATACCTGGCAAAAGTGGGTATTGATGGTGTTCAGCAGGCGAAATACCCGGTGCATCTCTCTGGCGGTCAGCAGCAGCGCGTCTCTATTGCCCGTGCGCTGGCAATGGAACCGGAAGTCTTGCTGTTTGACGAACCCACTTCCGCGCTGGACCCGGAGCTGGTGGGCGAAGTGCTGCGCATCATGCAGCAACTGGCGGAAGAGGGAAAAACCATGGTGGTGGTGACGCATGAAATGGGCTTTGCCCGCCATGTGTCCACCCATGTGATTTTCCTGCATCAGGGCAAAATTGAAGAAGAGGGCGCGCCGGATGAGCTGTTTGGCAATCCGAAAAGCCCACGTCTGCAGCAGTTCCTCAAAGGTTCACTTAAGTAATCCTCGGGCTACCGGCGCTCGCCGGTAGCCGCTTAGTCCGCCAGCAGTTGCAGCGCGGTATCTTCGTCCGTCACCAGCCCATTGACCCAGCCACCGACCAGGGCTGCGCGAATGGCGGCAAGTTTACGTTCCCCTCCGGCAAAGCCGACCACTTTTCGTTGCGTGTGGCTGGTGAGCGGCACACTGGTCAGCATTGCATCCAGTTCGGAATCAAGGCGTACACCCTGATGGTTAAAGAAATGGCCAAGCATCTCGCCTGCGACATGCTGCGTCTCCAGATCTTTGACCTGGGCGTCGGTAATAAACCCCTCGGTGTTCAGCGGGCAACCCAATTTCACCTCGCCAATGCCAAGGAAAGTGACATCCGCGTTAAGCGCTCTTGCCGCCACGCGCTGGTAGATCTGATGCTGGCACCAACTGTTTTTATCTTCCGGGCTATCGGCATAGAGCGGCGCCGGAATGAAAAAATACTTACCCTGCATTTTTTCCGCCATTTTCAGCGGCACATCGTAACGGGTACCGGAGTCATCCCGTGCGATGGCGCCGATCATCGACACGCACTGATGCTGCGGTCGCTCCAGCGACGGCAGGGCGTCAATCACGGCGCGCAGCGTTTTACCGGAGCCGACACCAAAGACCTGCGGTTTCTCTTCACAGATAAATTGTGCCATCACCTGTGCCCCTTCAACGGCCAGCATCTGCTGAATGGCATCATCTTCCAGCCCGGCAGATGGCACAACGCGACACAGGTTGAGGGCATATTTTTCTTGCAGGTCATGCGCCAGTTTCAGACAACGGGTTACCGGATGGCTGATATTGACGGTAACCATCCCGGTTTCGCGGGCGCCGGAAATGAGCCGTTGTGCTACCTGGCGCGACAGGCCCAGCGCCGAGGCAATATCCTGTTGTGTTAATCCCGCCACGTAATACATCCATGCGGCACGGGCGGCGAGTTCCTGTTTTTTCTCTTCTTTGTTCATCACACATTCCCCTAATTTCCTGCCGCCATTGTACGCGCAATGGTCAGCTTAACAAAAATGGGCAAATGTCATTTTAAAGAGCAAAAGCTATTTTCGTGAGTTTCCTCGCAGAAAACCTTCGCATCTCACTACTAACATACATACAACAAACGGGCATAAGCCCGTAAAACTGTCAAATGCTCAAAATTGAGGTGATGATTATGTCCGAGAAAAAAGCGGTGTGGATGCATATTGGTGCCGGGTCGTTTCATCGTGCTCATCAGGCGTGGTATCTGCACAAACTGATGGAGCAGGGGGATGACCGCTGGAGTATCGCATTGGGAAATATTCGCGATGACGCCCGTGTGCTGCTGGGCCATCTCGCCGCGCAAAACGGTGAATATGTGCTGGAAACCGTGTCGCCGGAGGGCGAACGGCAGTACGAAACCATCACCTCAATTCGCAAAGTGTTGCCCTGGGATAGCGAAATTAGCGCACTGGTGAAACAGGGTGCCGATGCCGAAACGCGCGTCATCGCCTTTACGGTTACCGAAAGCGGTTACTACCTGACGCCCGAGCATGAGCTGGATCAGCAGCAGGCCGACATTCAGGCCGACCTGAACGGCGGGATCCGCACACTTTACGGCGCGCTGACCCGTATCCTGAAACAGCGTATTGCGCAGCATGGCAACCCCGTTACCTTGCTGAACTGCGACAACCTGCGCCATAACGGCGAGCGCTTTCGCCACGGCTTTCTCTCCTTCTTGCAGGCGAAGGGCGAAACCGAACTACGTCAGTGGGTAGAGAACAACACCACGTCACCCAATACCATGGTCGACCGCATCACTCCTCGCCCGACACCAGATGTGGCCGAGCGGGTACTGGCGGCAACCGGCATTAAAGATGCGGTGCCGGTAATGGGCGAATCCTTTATTCAGTGGGTAATTGAAGATGATTTTATTAATGGCCGCCCGGCGCTCGAAAAGGTAGGGGTGGAACTGGTGGAATCCGTACTGCCCTGGGAAGAGGCGAAAATCCGCATTCTGAACGCTACCCATAGCTGCATCGCGTGGGCGGGAACGTTGATTGGTCTGAGCTTTATTGATGACAGCACCCGCCAGAGCGCCATTCGTCAGATGGCCTGGGAGTATGTCTCACGCGATGTCATTCCCTCACTGACGCCAAGTCCGCTCGATCTGGCGAAGTATCGCGATGTGGTACTGGCGCGCTTTAGCAACCCCTACATCAAAGACACTAACCAGCGCGTCGCCGCCGACGGTCTGTCCAAAATTCCTGGAATGGTCACGCCGACGCTTATCGAATGCTACAAACGCGGCGATGTCCCCTCTGCGACCGCTGTGCTGCCTGCACTGTTCTTCCTGTTCCTGAAACGCTGGGCCGACGGTTCTTTGCCCTATACCTATCAGGATGGCGTGATGCAACCCGATGCCGTACGCGCCGTTTTCAACGCGCCTGATCCGCTGGCGGTGTGGGCGGCGGACGACGCGCTGTTTGCTGGCCTTGCGACATCCGCAGAGTTCTTAACCCTGCTGCGTCGTACCGTCGCGGAGTTGGAGCAGTGGATAAAACAACCTGAATCACAACTGGCGGCAGTGTAAGGGGGCGCTATGTACCTGGGCATTGATATTGGCACCTCAGAATTAAAAGCGCTGCTCATTGACGGCGACGGTGAGATTGTCGCCTCGGCGCATGCCGCGCTGACGGTGCAACGTCCGCATCCGCACTGGGCGGAACAGGATCCACTGGCCTGGTGGCAGGCCTGTGGTCGGGTGGTCACCGAACTGCGCCAGCAGCATCCGCAGCAGTGGGCGGCTATTCGCGCCATCGGTCTGTCGGGGCAGATGCACGGTGCGGTACTGCTTGATAACGACGGCAACGTGCTACGTCCTTGCATTTTATGGAATGACACCCGCAGCGCCGACGAGTGCGCATGGCTGAGTGAGCATCATCCGGAAATGATGACTATCAGCGGCAACATGATTATGCCGGGGTTTACCGCGCCGAAGCTGGTGTGGGTGGCCCGTCACGAGCCGAACGTGTTCAGCCGGGTGGCAAAAGTACTGCTGCCAAAAGATTACCTGCGCTGGCGTTTAACCGGTGAGTTTGTCAGCGACCCGTCCGACGCGGCAGGCACCCTGTGGCTGGATGTGGAAAAACGCGACTGGTCAGACGAACTGCTTGCCATGACTGACCTCAACCGCAGCCAGATGCCGTCGCTGGTGGAAGGCAGCGCGCCTGGCGGGACGCTGCGTGCCGCGCTGGCTACCGAGTGGGGCTTAAGCTCCTCGGTGGTGGTCGCCGGGGGCGGGGGGGATAACGCCACCTCTGCCGTGGGCGTCGGCGCGGTGGCGCCGGGCGACGCGTTTATCTCTCTGGGGACGTCCGGGGTGATTTTCGTGGTCAACGATGCGCTGCAGGCAGACCCGGACTCTGGCGTACATGCCTTCTGCCATGCGCTCCCCGGACGCTGGCACCAGATGAGCGTGATGCTGAGCGCCGCCAGTTGTCTGCGATGGATCTGTAATCTGCTTTCGGTCACCGAAAGCCAGTTGATGGACGAGATTGCCCAACTGACGGAAGAGGAACTGAAACGCGCGCCGGTATTCCTGCCTTATCTGTCGGGGGAGCGCACACCGCATAACGATCCGCTGGCGGCAGGGAGTTTTTTCAATCTGCGCCATGAAACCAGCCGCGCGCTGTTGGGTTACGCGGTGATTGAAGGCGTCACCTTCGGGCTGGCCGATGGACTGAATGTGCTGGGTAACGCCTCGATTTGCCAGTGCAGCCTGACGGGCGGTGGGGCAAGAAGCCCTCTGTGGGCGCAACTGATTGCCGATGTGCTGAACATTCCGATGGTCACGCATCCGGCAAGTTCTTCCGGTGCGCTGGGTGCTGCGCGTCTGGCCTGGCTGGCAGATGGCGGCGATGAGGCGAAAGTCTGTCTGAAACCCCCGGTGGTCACCCGTTTTACGCCGCAGCCTGAACGCGGCCAATGGCTGGCGAAACGGCTGGCGCTGTTCCGGCTGCTCTATCAGCAGCAACAGGTCGCCCGCACGTTACTGCCTTAAACCTCTAGCCCCGGCCTCTGTACCCTCGCCGGGGCATATCTCCCGGCTTATAAAGGAAGATTGTTATGCAATCTAATGAATACTGGTTTGGCTTACCGAAAAAACTGCTCTGGGGATTTGTGGCTATCGCGATTTTTATGGCTGGCGATGGCTTTGAAATGGCATTCTTATCAAAACACATAACCGATATGGGCTTCTCGCCTGCGCAGTCGGCTGTCGTCTTTACGATTTACGGCCTGGCGGCAGCGCTGGCGGCCTGGGCATCCGGCGTGGTGGCGGAACTCATCACCCCGCAACGCGCTATGACCATTGGCTGTGTCCTGTGGGTCATTATGCATGCCCTGTTTATGTCGATGGGACTGGGGATGCGTAACTACCCGCTGATGCTGCTGTTCTATGGTATTCGCGGCCTGGCCTATCCGATGTTTATCTACTCTTTCATGTTGATGCTGGTTCAGGTGCTGCCGCGCCCGAATCTGGCGGCGGCGACAGGCTGGTTCTGGGCCATGTATTCCATCGGCATTGGCGTGGTGGGCAGTTACCTGCCAAGCCTGACCATTCCGATGTTTGGCGAAACGGGGACGCTGTGGTTTGCCATCGTCTGGGTCGGCTGTGGTGGCCTGGTGGCGTTCTTTAGCCTGCGCAATGTGCCAGTGGACCGTTCGCGGGTGAATTTGCCGCTGCGCGACAAAATGACCGAGCTTTCCCGCGCGGCGACCATTCTGTTTACTAACCGCGATATCTTCTATGCCTGCCTGATTCGTATCATCAATACGCTGTCGCTGTTTGGTTTTGCGATTGTGATGCCGCTGCTGTTTGTTGATCGGCTGGGCTTTAGCATCTCTGAGTGGCTGCAAATCTGGGCGGTGTTCTTCTTCGTCACCATTTTCACCAATATTTTCTGGGGGATCACCGGGGAATACATTGGCTGGATCCGCCAGGTGCGCTGGTTCGGCTGCCTGGGCATGGCCATCTCCAGCCTGACGTTTTACTACCTGCCGGTCTATGCCGGGCATAACTTCGCGGTGGCGCTGATTCCGGCAATCATGCTGGGGATTTTTGTTGCGGCTTTCGTGCCGATGACGGCGGTCTTCCCGACGCTGGAACCGCATCACAAAGGCGCGGCGGTCTCCATCTACAACCTCTCAGCCGGGATGAGCAACTTTGTCGCCCCGGCGATTGCCTCCGCACTGCTACCGTTTTTCGATATCGTAGGCGTGGTATGGGCCTACACCGGGCTCTATATCTTCGCCGGTGTGCTGACCTTTATCATCAAAGTGCCGCAGCCCAAACGCGTGCGCCAGGGACGTTCAGCGGAAGAGGTGGAACAGAGCGTGTAAACTGGCATAAGGCGCAGTGTCCCTGCGCCTTATCGCGTTTTTTCCAGGCGGTAAGCCCAGTCATCATAATCCACGCCGTTAATCGTATAGCCCTTTTCCAGCACCTGCGTACGCGTAAAACCCAGTTTCTCCAGTAGCCGCACCGAACCCTGATTCTCCGCCAGCACCCAGGCATTCAGCGCGGTGACGTGGGTCTGCGTAAAGGCATAATCCCGCATGGCTTTCAGCGCTTCACTGGCAACCCCTTTCCCCTGTGCGAAAGGGGCAATGGCGTAGCCGATGTCGGCTTCCTGCGGATAGCGCGTACTGATATGCAGCCCAATATCACCCAGCGGTTCGCCATTTTTGTCGCGAATCACCCGGGCGTGATTATCGTTCAGGCGGGAGATAAACAGGGTGCGAATATCGTCTTCACAGGCAATGGCGCCCATAAAGCGCATGACATCCGGGCTTTGGCGTAGAGTGAGGAAAAAAGACCAGTCGGCCTCGGTAAACGCAGAGAGCGTCAGGCGCTCGGTGGTCAATATCATGGTTTCGCCATTCCGGTAGCAAAGCGTCTTAGCTTAACACCGGAATGGCGCAGGTAAACGCCTTATAATGGTGGGGGTGTCACCACATCCTTGAGCGCTTCTTCTAAATCGAACCAGCGAAACGCGAACCCGGAGGCTTCAAGTCGTTTTGGCAGCGCGCGCTGGCCACCAAGGACCAGCACGGCGGACTCTCCCATCATCAGGCGCACGGTGGCGGCCGGGGCGTGCATAACCGCCGGGCGGTTAAGCGCATGTCCCAGCGCGTGAGCGAATTGTTCGTTACGTGCGGGGTAGGGCGAAACCATATTGAACGGGCCGCGCAGGTCGTTATTGAGCAGCCATATGATGCCGTTAGCCATATCGTCGATATGAATCCAGGACATGTACTGGTGACCGGTGCCAACCGGGCCGCCAAGCCCGACGCGAAAGAGTGGCAGCAATTTGGCAATTGCCCCGCCTTTGCGCGCAATCACAACGCCGGTGCGTAGTAAACAGACGCGGGTGCGTTCACTTTCCGCACCGCTGGCGATTTGCTCCCAGCGGGCGCACAGTTCGTGGGTAAATTCGTTATGCGGCGTCTCGTCTTCCGTGATCACCGCATCTCCCGTATCGCCGTAATAACCGACAGCAGAGCCGGAGATAAATACTTCCGGTGGATTCGCGCTGGCGAGGGTGAGATCGACCAGCCTCTGGGTTATTTTCCAACGGCTTTCACACAGGCGCTGTTTTTGCTCATCGCTCCAGCGCTTTTCGGCAATCGGTTCGCCCGCCAGATTGATGACGGCGTCGAAATCGTTGAGGTCAGTGAGATCGTCCAGACCTGGTAGCAGCGCCACCGTATCGCCAAGCGTTTGTTGCGCTTTGGCGGGGTCGCGTGTCACCACGGTGATGGAATGGTCCAGCTCTTGTAAACGAGGAATCAAAAAACGACCAATCAGGCCTGTACCACCGGTAATCAGAATCTTCATGCAACCTCCAGGGCTACGCTTGACGACGCCAGCTCATGGTCATGGACACAGAGTCGGCGTAACGCAATGCGTGAAGTTTATCGATCTCAACCTCAGCATAAGTGACCCAGTGATGTTCGCGTGCGATATTCAGCACATCCTGAGTTAATTTTTCCAATAACGAGAAGCGGTTACTCTCGACATGGTGAATTATGCTTTTAGTTATTGTGCGGTAGTTTAGCGCGTCATTGATATCTTCGCTGGCGCGGGCCTTATCGGCCGGGTAATGGATGATGACATTGATAATGATATCCTGACGGTTGGTGACCTCTTCTTCTTTGATACCGATAAATGTGCGCAGGCGCAGATTTTTAATCCGAATAATGGCGTCTGGTTGTGACATTGCAGGCTTCCCTCAGTAATAACAGTCTCATCATACACAAGGAAAACATTGCTGCCATTTAGATTTACTGCGCTTTCGCCAGAGCGAGTATCGCCGCAGGCCGGGTGCGAATACGCTCAAATCTGTTATTCACCGCCGGGTCATTACCCAGTACGATTTGCTGCCGCTGGTGGGCATGAATCTATGACCGATGCTGTAACGCCCGCCTTTGCTGATATCCACCCGAATAAGCCGCCAGACAAGCTCCGCCTCTTCAAGAAAAAGCGTGATTTTTTGCCCGCAAGAGGTTGCAGCGTAAAAGAGAACACTCATTTTTTTCCCTGGCGCAATAGGGATTTTAATGAGTATAAGCGTTACTTATCGGCCTTGAGTTTTGATCAAGTGACACTCTTAACAAGACGTTATATTTTGATGAAAAACCTAATCGTTGAGAGGATGTTATGAGCGAGTCGACAATCACGTTGTGGTCAGATGCGGATTTTTTCTCCCCTTATGTCATGTCTGCTTATGTTGCGCTGCAGGAAAAAGCGTTGCCCTTTACCCTGAAAACCATTGATTTGGAACACGGCGAGCAGCAGAAGACGGGATGGACTGGCTATCATCTTACTCGCCGCGTGCCGGTACTGGAAATTGACGGTTTCGAACTCAGCGAATCCTCGGCAATTGATGAGTATCTTGAAGAGCGCTTTGCACCGCCGGAATATGAACGTATCTACCCTCACGACTTACAAAAACGCGCCCGTGCCCGTCAGGTGCAGGCGTGGATCCGCAGCGATTTGATGCCGATTCGCGAAGAGCGCAGCACCGACGTGATTTTCGCCGGAGCGAAGAAAGCGCCGCTCAGCGCCGCAGGCCAACAGAGTGCCGCCAAACTCTTTGCCCTTGCTGGGGAATTACTGGCGCACGGTAAACCGAATCTGTTTGGCGAGTGGTGTATCGCCGATGCCGATCTGGCCCTGATGATTAACCGGCTGGTGATGAACGGCGATGATGTGCCGGAGCGTCTGGTGGATTACGCCACCTTCCAGTGGCAGCGCTCCTCAATACAACGCTATGTCGCACTGTCGGCGAAGCGTGCGGGCTGAGACCTGGCCGCACTTGCGGTATGATACGGCATTCTCTTTAACCTGAGGTGTAGTGATGAAACTGATGTTCGCATCCGATATTCATGGCTCGCTGCCTGCCACCGAACGCGTACTGGCGCTATTTGCTGAAAGCGGGGCGCAGTGGTTAGTGATTTTGGGTGATGTGCTGAACCACGGGCCAAGAAACGCGCTGCCGCAAGGGTACGCGCCCGCGCAGGTGGCGGAGCGGCTGAATGAACACGCGTCGCGTATTATTGCGGTACGTGGCAACTGTGACAGCGAAGTCGATCAGATGCTGCTCAATTTCCCCATTACGGCCCCCTGGCAGCAAGTATTATCGCCTGACCAGCGGCTGTTTTTGACCCACGGTCACCTGTTCGGGCCGGATAATTTACCGCCGCTGGCGCAGGGTGACGTGCTGGTCTATGGTCATACTCATCTGCCGGTGGCGCAGCGGCAGGGTGACATTTTTCACTTTAATCCGGGCTCGGTGAGTATTCCCAAAGGGGGATTCGACGCCAGTTACGGCATGCTGGAAGAGGGCGTTTTGCGCGTAATGGCACTGAATGATAAGCGGCTTATTGCACAGATCGCGATTAATCCGTAAGTTACCCTTCAACTAAAACGCGCCATAAGAGCGCAATGACGAGACATTTCTGATGGTGGAACCGAATCATTTTACAGGCACGGAGTGGGTGGATATTGTCAGCGAGGACAACGAAGTCATCGCCCAGGCGAGTCGCGAGCAAATGCGCGCGCAATGTTTGCGCCACCGCGCGACCTATATTGTCGTCCATGATGGGATGGGCAAGATCCTGGTTCAGCGCCGTACGGAAACCAAAGATTTTATGCCGGGTATGCTGGACGCCACCGCAGGCGGCGTTGTGCAGGCTGATGAAGTGTTGCTGGATTCCGCTCGCCGCGAAGCCGAAGAAGAGCTTGGTATTGCCGGTGTCCCGTTTGCTGAACATGGCACATTTTATTTTGAAGACGAACACTGCCGGGTGTGGGGCGGATTGTTTAGCTGTGTCTCTCATGGCCCGTTTGCCCTGCAGGAAGAGGAAGTGAGCGAAGTCTGGTGGATGACGCCGGAAGAGATCACCGCCCGCTGCGATGAATTCACCCAGGATTCGTTAAAAGCGCTGGCGCTGTGGATGAGCCGTAACGCCAGCAACTCTGTCGAAAAAGCCGAAGAAACAGAATAAGGTTACGGCGAAAAGCCTGGCCTGAACACGCGGTGAACTGAACACGTCAATGAGCCATGCTGATGAATAATCAGCGTGGCTTTTTTACGCACGGAAAAGGCGCGTAAAAAGAGCAGCGGAAAATTAAAGGTGACGGGTTTTCGCTTTTGTATTACCTTGAAAGGTTGCGAAAAATATAATGAAAAAGGAATTTTTATATGCTTTCAGCTATTCAACTGACACCCGATCAGACCTTTGAATTTCTCCTGAATGTTGCCATTACCCGCCCTGTCTTTTTATGGGGGGCGCCGGGGATTGGTAAAAGTGCCCTGGTGCGACGTTTTGCTGATGAGGTCGGCATGGAGTGCGTCTCGCTACTGGGTAGCCAGCTTGCGCCAGAAGACCTGCTGGGTATTCCACAAATTGACGGGCAGTGTTCGCGATTTTATCCCCCGGCAAATATTGTCCGTGACAAACCCTTCGTTTTATTCCTGGATGAGCTGAACGCCTCCTCCCATGAAATTCAGAAAGCTTTTTATTCGTTAATTCTGGAGCAGCGTATTGGTGAGTATCGGCTGCCGGAGGGCACCGTCGTCATTGGTGCTGGGAACCGTGCTAAAGATGCGGCCATCGTGAAACCGATGCCCTCGGCGTTGATCAACCGCATGGTGCATGTCCATCTGCGCGCCGACCATCGTCAGTGGCTGCACTGGGCTATCAATGAATCCTCCATTCACCCCTGGGTTGTGGAGTACATTCAGCTACGTCCGGATCAACTCTGGAATGAGCCACCGAAGCATGAAGAACCTTTTTCGACGCCACGCAGTTGGCACATGCTTTCTGATGCCCTTAAATCATTTGGTGAGGCTATCAGTGATGAGATGCTGGAAGCCTTGATTTATGGTCTTTTATCGCCTGCACATGCGGCGAGTTTTAAAGGGTTTATCAAACAGATTCGCCAAAAACATACCGTTTCCTCCATTCTTAAAGGCGATGCGAACTGGCCGGACGATCCTGCCGATCGCGACATTCTCTATTTCCTTGCCCAATCTTTCCGTACCCATCTTTATAAAGAGCTGCCCGAAACGGACAAGGCATTGCGTAATGAGCACAAGCAGCTTGCGATGCGAGCGAAAGACTGTCTGAAAACGCTGGCGCGAATCAGCGTCGAGATTGCGCAATCCGTGATGAGTGAAGACGAAAATGGCAAAAAGCTTCCGGCCTGGTTTTTACTGGAGGTTGCACGCGATCTTCCTCGCCTGGCGGTAAGGAACTAAGGACAATGAAACGCAAAACGGAGCGCAACCCTGCGCTCGATGCTTGTCAGGCAGGGTTGCAGATTATTGCATGGCATCCGTTGTTCTCGCCCATTTTCGCTCACATCTATGTGCGTTTTGACCATACGCACGCGCAGGTGAGTGCGAAAAACTGGCTGGCAATCAGCAATGATGGCTATTTGTGGCTTAATGCAAAGCGCCATGCCCGGCCAGAACAATGGGCGCGGATGGTTGCCCAGGCGCTGGCGGCGCTGGGGTTTGGTTATATCACCCCCCGGACGCCTGCGGTTACCTGGGAGCTGGCAGTACTGATTTCTACAATGCATTTTTGCGAAGGCCTTAAAATCGGCCCATTACCAGAAGAGTTGCAGTCTTACCTTTTCCCCCAGGACATACACAGCGACGCGGAGCTTCTGTTTCGCCAGTTGCAGGAAGAGGGTATTTCTGAATCGCTTGCCCGCTGGCAGACCATCTATTGCGGCGAGCAACGTCATTTTGTCCACGTTGAAAAATCATCGCGCTACCATTCCGTCAACTGGCAGGAACTGCTGGCGGATGGCCTGAGCAATAGCGTCAGCCAGGCACTCGAACAGGTCGGGGGGTACCAGCCGCAACAGGGGCAGAAATATAAGCTGACGTTAGCGCAGAAAGCCCGACAACAGATAATGACCCTTTATCCCTTGCTGGGCGCGCTGGCGGCAGGATTCGACATTGAAGAAGATGCGAAGTTATGCAGCCAGTATGATATCGCGGTGGCAGCGATTGACGTCGGTATTGGCAAAATTTGGATCAACCCGACGGCCCGCTTAAACCAGGCTGAGATGCTCTTTGTTTTTGCCCACGAGTTGTTACATGCAGGGTTGAACCATGCATCCCGGCGCCGCGGACGCGACGCGGAACTGTGGAATGTGACCTGCGATTTTATCATCAACGACTGGCTTATTGAGATGCAGATTGGCGCGCCGCCGGAGCTGGGATTGCTCTATGACGCCCAGTTTAGGGGGATGTCGGCAGAAGAAATTTATGACTCGCTCGCTATGGATATGCGCCGGTCACGTAAACTTATCACCCTCAGGGGCAGGGCGGGGGGCGATATCCTGGGCGAGGATGGCGATCCGCGATTTACGAATGCCGAGGCCTATTGTCGTCGGGCCTTGTATCAGGGGATGGAGCGTTGTCTGTATGGTCAGAGCCGGGGGGCGCTGCCTGCGGGATTGATTGAAGAAATCCGCAGCCTGGCGCAACCGCCTGTCCCCTGGGATGTCGCCCTGGCTGAGTGGTTCGATGAGCATTTCCCGCCGCCCGAGCGACGTCGTACCTATGCGCGTCCGTCTCGCCGTCAGAGTGCGACACCGGATATCCCCCGGCCAGCTATTCAAGCCCCGAGCGAAGAAGAACGGCATTCGCGCGTTTTTGGCGTCGTTCTGGATACGTCCGGATCGATGGACCCTCAGTTGCTGGGCAAGGCGCTTGGTGCCATCGCCAGTTATTCACTGGCGCGCGAGGTGTTTGCCGTGCGCTTTATTTGTTGTGATGCAAAAGCTTACGATCGCGGGTGGGTCCAGCCTGAACAACTCCTTCACCATTTTACGTTGCAAGGGAGAGGCGGTACCGTCTTGCAGCCGGGTATTGAATTACTGGATAGCCTGGCGTTGCGCGGAGATTTTCCACGTGGAGGGCCATTACTGATCATTACCGACGGGTTTTGCGAGAATAATGTCTCGGTGAAAATGGAGCATGCCTGGTTATTGCCACAGAATCGTCGGCTGCCCTTTGTCCCGCGAGGAAAAGTGTTTTCGCTAAGCTAAAAAAAAAGCTCCTGCATGCAGGAGCTTTTTTCAGTTAACGGCAATTATTTCTGCTGAGCAGACTGAATTGCAGTCAGTGCGATGGTGTAGACGATATCGTCAACCAGTGCGCCACGTGACAGGTCGTTAACCGGTTTGCGCATACCTTGCAGCATCGGCCCTATGGAGATCAGGTCAGCAGAACGCTGTACCGCTTTGTAGGTGGTGTTACCGGTGTTCAGATCCGGGAAGATGAACACGGTAGCGCGACCTGCAACCGGGGAGTTCGGTGCTTTGGATTTCGCAACGTCGGCCATAACGGCGGCGTCGTACTGCAGCGGACCGTCGATAACCAGATCCGGGCGTTTTTCCTGCGCCAGACGAGTTGCTTCGCGGACTTTCTCAACATCGCTACCCGCGCCGGAGTTACCGGTAGAGTAGGAGAGCATTGCCACGCGCGGTTCGATGCCAAAGGCAGCGGCGGAATCAGCGGACTGAATCGCGATTTCTGCCAGTTGCTCAGCGGTCGGATCCGGGTTGATTGCACAGTCACCGTAAACGTAAACCTGTTCCGGCAGCAGCATAAAGAACACGGAAGAGACCAGAGAACTGCCCGGTGCTGTTTTGATCAACTGCAGAGGCGGACGAATGGTGTTCGCCGTGGTGTGAACCGCACCGGAAACCAGACCGTCAACTTCGTCCTGCTCCAGCATCAGGGTACCCAGAACAACGTTGTCTTCCAGTTGTTCGCGGGCAACGGCTTCGGTCATCCCCTTGCTCTTACGCAGTTCAACCAGGCGTGCCACGTAGCTTTCACGTACCACTTCCGGATCAACAATTTCGATGCCCGTACCCAGTTCAACGCCTTGCGCCGCAGCAACACGGTTGATCTCTTCCGGGTTACCCAGCAGTACGCAGGTTGCGATACCGCGTTCAGCACAGATAGCCGCTGCTTTAACGGTGCGCGGTTCGTCGCCTTCTGGCAGTACAACGCGTTTACCGGCTTTACGTGCCAGTTCGGTCAACTGATAACGGAAGGCAGGCGGAGAGAGGCGACGGCTACGTTCAGACGTGGCGGTCAGAGACTCGATCCAGTCTGCATTGATGTAGCTGGCAACGTATTCCTGAACTTTCTCGATACGCTGATGGTCATCAACCGGCACTTCCAGGTTGAAGCTCTGCAGGCTCAGAGAGGTCTGCCAGGTGTTGGTTTCAACCATGAATACCGGCAGGCCGGTTTCGAATGCACGTTCGCACAGTTTGCTGACGCGCGGGTCCATTTCGTAGGCACCCGTCAGCAGGATCGCGCCGATTTCAACGCCGTTCATCGCGGCCAGACATGCGGCAACCAGCACGTCAGGACGGTCTGCGGAAGTCACCAGCAGAGAACCTGCGCGGAAATGTTCCAGCATGTGCGGGATGCTACGCGCACAGAAGGTCACAGATTTCACGCGACGGGTGCTGATTTCACCTTCGTTAACGATGGTCGCATTCAGGTGACGCGCCATGTCGATTGCGCGGGTCGCAATCAGGTCGAAGCTCCATGGTACTGCGCCGAGTACAGGCAGCGGGCTGGAAGCCGCCAGGCTTGCCGGGTCAACTTTGATCACTTTCGCTTTAGAGGAGTCATCAAAGATTTCAGACAGATCCGGGCGAGTACGGCCCTGATCGTCAACCGGGGCGTTCAGTTTGTTAACAATAACGCCGGTGATGTTGGTGTTTTTCGCGCCGCCGAAGCTGCTGCGGGTCAGTTCGATACGCTCTTTCAGTTGTTCCTGAGTATCGGTGCCCTGAGACATCACGAACACGATTTCCGCGTTCAGGGTTTTCGCGATTTCAAAGTTCAGAGACTGAGCAAACTGGTGTTTG
>OGSL01000022.1_pt1 | contig 143699 bp, 149 predicted proteins | sample 1573881 | NCBI WGS metagenome assembly OGSL01 (sample SAMN03295838, study PRJEB24534) | human gut metagenome | isolation source: fecal sample 6 from infant 5 | host: Homo sapiens | place: USA: Pittsburgh, PA | collected 2014-07 | reverse complement strand
ATTATTGTTTGGTTTGTACTTCTCTCAAAGTATTTACTTTATTTAATTTATTAAGGTTCTATACTCACGAAATATATTTTAAAACGTGATTTTCAAAGTTTATTTGAAGTTCGCGTTTTGTGAGCTAACTATTACATTATACTCTTGTATTTCTTTATTGTCAAGTGTTTTTTAGTTTTTATTTTAATTAAAAAATTCACTAAACAATTGAGTGCTTATATATATTATCAAGTTTGCACTATAATGTCAAGTGAATTTTAAAATTTTTTTACTTTTATTTTACTTTAATACACTATTACTGCTATGTTGTCTGTCACATCATAATAAATGCTTTCTAACAGGTTGGGATTTGCTTGTATGTCAGAGTTTTGTTCTGTAGATATTGTGTGTCTGTAAAATCCCAGCGTGTAGTTTTTGGCGTATCCTTTTGTTTTGGTTTCTATGTTGTAGATTCCTTTTGGGAGTGGTTGTGTGATTTTGATGGGTATACTTTTTGTGATTTTGTAGTTATTGATATAGTATAGTGTTTTGTTTTGTTGGTCGATTTCAATGTATTCGTCTTGAATGTCGTTTTTGAGTCTGGACTTGGCTTGTTTCGAATACACTGGTTCGATGGTTTTATCTTCTGCATCATCTAGTGTGAGTTTTATAAGTTCGACTGTTTTTTGTTTGTCGATTTCCCATCCGTAGTCAACGGCGTTGAGTGTGATTGTTTTGTTTTCTACTGTGTTTATTGTGTGTGGTTTGTTGTAGGTGTCGGTTTCTTTTTTCAAATCATCTACATAGTGTTCGATTTCACTGTCCTTATATACAAATCCTTCCTCTTCATCAAAGTCCATCATGTCACGAAGTTGTGCGCCTTTGAGTTTGTGGATTGTGTCGTTGAAATCAAAGCTTATTTCGATGTCTTTGAGTTTGTTGAGTTTGTTTTTGGCGCGTATGATGTTCCAGTCGTTTGCGTAGACTGTTGGTCTGATGTATTCGTTTTTGAGTGTAATGTCTTCTTTTTGTTCTAAGAGTGATTTTTTGATGGTGTCTTTGAGTTTATTCGTATCTATTTCGTTTCCGACTTCTTCTGATATTATCGTGTATTCGTCATCCAAGTAACTGATGTAGGCGTTGTACGATTTCTTGGCGTTTTTGTTAAGCTGTGCTTGGTAGATTTTCTTGTTGAGTTTGTCTTCGTCAATTGTGTAATCAAAATTGATGTTGTATTTTTTGGTGTCGAAAAATGACAAGGGCCAAGAGAATGGGTTTTGTTCTATTTTAAAATCTTCCGGTATTTTTAAGTTGAAATCCACTTCTTTTGCATCTATTATGAGTTTACGGTTGTCAGTGGCGCCTATTGTAAGTGTTCTGATGTCTGCGTTTCTGTCGACTATTTTGGATTTTTCGACAAAGCTCATGTTGTAACCGTTGACGTATGTGTTAGGTAGTGCGTAGAATGCGAAGAATGTCGTTCCACTAAAATACACTAGAAATAAGAATATTATTGTGGTTATGAGTGCTCGTTTTTTCATTTGATTTTCCTTTTTTTATGATTAATATTATTGTACTTTTAATTTGAGTATATATCAATGTTTGCAATAAAAAAAGCGAGTATAATAACTCGCCTTTTGATTATCTTGAGTACAACTCAACTATTAATGAGTCTGTAATTTCGATTGGAATTTCTTGTCTTTCAGGAAGTCTTGTCAATGTTACTTTGAAGTTTTCTTCCTTGTCAATGTAAGGTAATGATTGTGCAAAGTTTGTTTCGTAGTTTTCTTTGAACAATTCATTTGATCTTGATTTTTCTTTCAATTCGATTACAGATCCTTCAGCTACTTGGTAAGAAGGGATATCTACTTTTTTACCGTTTACTCTGATTAAACCGTGAGATACCATTTGTCTTGCTTGTCTGATTGATGATGCAAATGAAGCTCTTAGTACTAGGTTGTCTAATCTAGTTTCTAATTGTCTTACCATTACATCCCCAGTTGTAAGACCTTCTTTGTTGTTAAGGGCTTTTTCGAAGTATTTGTGCATTTGTTTTTCGTTTACTCCGTAATATGCTCTTAATCTTTGTTTTTCAAGAAGTTGCATACCATATTCAGTTAACTTCTTGTCGTTTCTTCCAAGTCCTTTACCCATTCTTTTGTTAGCTTTTGGGTGACCGCATACGTTTAGACCTAATCTTCTAGATTGTTTAAATCTAGGTCCCATCATTCTTGCCATTAATATTCATCTCCATTAAAAAATTATTTGCCGCGATAATTTTTTAAGCCAACGCTATTATATCACCTATAAGTTTGTTTTTCAACATTTTTTGTGTTAATTTTGGTGTAAATTTTCGATGAATTTAATGTATTGTTTTGCAAGGTCGTTGTCTTTATTAAGTGTAGCACCTTTTTCAAGGATTGCATCATCTATTACAACCCCATCTTTTTCGATATTTACTGATACTGCTACTTTTGTTTTTCCATTAGCTGCTACTAGTGTAAAGTAATTGTCAAATATGCTTTTTAATCTTTCACCTGTTACATGTTTTTTGTTTTCATTCATTAATTTTGCTAATTCGTTAGCTTCGGCGTTAGTAAGTTCTCTTGTAACTTTCTTACCGTCTTTTGTGTATGTCAACTTAACAGATGTTGCAACGTTTGGGTTGTTTTTGGCTAATTCTTGTTGAATTTCCTTGAATACTGTCTTTTCTCCACCTATTATAGCTACTTGAATGATTTTTGAGTTTTCAAGGTATTGTTGTGTTTTTTGTGGTAGTTTGTCTTTTGGTGTAAGAATCAATGGTACATCAAATCTTGCAGCGATTGGGTTGATTGCCAAGCTATCTGCAAATACTTCTCCACTTGCAAGGTATGCTCCTTGTGCGTCTTTGTAGAATTTGTCAGCTATTTTAAGTGATGTTTCGTATCTGTCATTGCCAGCGATTCTTTCAATTACTTGTGGTAATTCTTTTTCTAATGATTTGGATACGGAGTTTTCTCCACCTACGATGTAGCATTTTTTGATTTTGGAATCTTTTAGTGCTTGTTTTGTTACGTCGTTGATTTTATTTTTTTGTACTAATACGATTGGGTATCCGTTTTTAGTTGCGTATGCGCCAATGCTTAGTGAGTCTGCAAAATTTTCGCCGCTTGCTATGATACAAGTATCTGCGTCTTTGAATTCTTTGATGATTTCGGCGTTTGTAGCATATCTGTCAGCACCTTTGTATGATTTTACTTTACTTCCTTCTGGTAGTAATTGTGTGGCTACTTCGTTACTGATAGATTTTTCGCCACCTATTTTGACAAAGTATTTTGTTTGTAATCTTTTGATTTCTTGGATTAAGCCTTTGTCTGCTGTTGTTGCATCTGTCAATAATATTGGTGCGTTGTCTTTTTTAGATAGAACTGTTGCACTAAGTGAATCTGGGAAGTTGTTTTGGTTCGCAAGGATTGCGAATTCTGATGATTTGATGTAGCTTTTAGCTATTTGGATAGATGTGTCTATTCTATCCTTGCCGTTAATTCTGGATACTACGTATTGTTTTGTACTTTGTGTGTTGTCGTCTGATTTAAGCTTATCTGCTCCCAACAATTCATTTGTATTGGCATCTACGTATACTTTTGTTCCTTCGTATTCGAATACATAAGAAACTTTTAAGCCTTTGTTTTGTGCGAATTTAGTTGGTAACTTGTCAATATCAACTACAGTAGTTTCTGATTCTACTTTTGTTTCATCAAAATCTTTGATGCTTTTTAGTTTTTCGATTGCAATTTTCTTTGCATCTTCAAGCTTTACTGAAGGAGCTTTTGTCACTTCAAATTTTTCAATTTTGTTGAATGTTTTGAGTTCGTTTGTTTTCTTGTCAAATGATACTGTTATAATGTTGTACGGATTTTTGACATTAAATGAATTTTCTTTTTCAAATACAACTTTGTATCCATTATCAAGTATGTCTTGTTTGTCGACTAATTTGTATCCTTCAGGAATGTAGCCATCTTTTTTAAGCTTAGCTATTGTGTTGTTTAAGTAATCTTCGAATTTGTCGTCTGATTTTCCTGATAACAACTTTTCCGTGCTAGAAAGCGCATCAATTCCTACAAGTTTTCCTTCTTTGTCAAATTTCAATGTTATTCCATTTTGTAATTTGATTTCATCAGCTAGGTTGGTCTTATCGATGGATTGATCGATTTTTAGACCAAGTTTTTCGATTGCATCTAACTTTTGTTTTTCATTTGAAGCGAATGAGTTTGTAGATAACAACAACGCTGATAAAGTTAGTGCAGCTACTATTTTTTTATTCATAGGTTCCTCCCAATAAATTTTTTGAATTATTCATTATTAACTAACAAATTATTCTTTATTTTATTATAATCCTATGTTTTTAATTTTGCAATTAGGCATAAAAAAACACCTACAAATGTAGATGTTTTTAGACTATTTTCCTTTTCATGATGTTTTAGAATCCCCAAAACTTATACATTTCAAAACTTAAAATCACTAAGCATTGCGTTATAGCAAAAAGACTTGTAATAAAAAACTTATGTTTTTCTTTTTTTGTAGATTCCTCATTATATTTTTTCATTCCCACAAAAATGGAAATTGCCATAAGTATCATTAAGACAGTAAATACCACACTTTGAATTATATAGGATTCTACGCTACCAATATCGCCAGTTCTATATCCCTTATTAAGGCGCATAAAAATTACCACTAAATTAATTAACGTTATCCCCATCAGACCACATAAGATATAGGAATACTTACGAAGCGGTTTTGTTTTTAATCCTTCTTTCTTGTTTTTGAGAAAATCAATAATAAAACCACCAACAACTAGTTTAACTATTCCATAGATTCCTGCAATTATAAAAAATAACATGCACAGAACATTAGTTATAGCCTTTGGTGTAGATGTAATAAAGTCTGAAAACTGAGTCTCAACAACACCATCTTCCTCATACCACCAATTCTCTAAATCTTCTTCACTGTAGGAACTCACACCCATAGCCCCCATAAATGAAAGTGGCCCTTTGAGTATTCCACGGGTATTTAGAATGAGTCCTTTTGGTGCTTTCCTTTTGATTTGAGCAAGCTTAGAATCCGTGAATTTTCCATAAATAAGTTCATACATCTCATAGTTATAAATAGTTTCATGAGCTTGATTAGTCATTACTACCATTCCAACTCCACTTTTGGGATCGAATTGTAACATTGACGAACATCCAAAAGTGTTTCCACCATGTCCAATGGTTTCAACCCCATATTCACTTGCGAAGAAGCCATGATAGTTCTTCGGAATTTTGGTGGATCCATAAAAACTTGTGGCTTTATAAATTTCTTCTAGGGTGCTTTGCTTTTTAAATAGTGGTGATGGGTTCTTTTCATTAGGCATAATTGCTTGAGCAAAAGTTTTTAAATCATTTATAGTTCCAGCTGCACTTCCTGCAGGATAAAGATGAATATAGTACATACCTACACCATCGATAATCTCACCCTCAGTGTCATAGCACTTTAACTTAAGCCTTTCACTTCTTACCCAATCATTGTCCGCATATATTGGACTTATAGAACTATGTTTCATGTTTAGTGGTTCAAAAATATTCTTATGAACATAGTCCACATAATCCATTCCAGAAATTCTTTGAACTATATAAGCTGCAAGTGCAGCTGACCAGTTTGAATAGGCAGTATGTTCTCCTGGTTCATATACTTGCTTTGGCTGTCTTGTTTGAAGCGCTTCTTCAAGACTTTTTATATCAGAGGCATTTGGCGTTTGTATAAAATATGTATCTTGAAAACCTGCTTTATGATTCATAAGATCTAGCATAGTTATAGGTTTCTCAAAACTCAAGTTCTTAAGAAAATCATCAGGTAAATAATTTTTTATATCTTCAGTTAAATCGATTTTATCCTGTTCATAAAGCTGCATAACACTTACCCATATAAACAGTTTGGATATTGAACCCCATTCATACACAGAATCCAACTCTGATTTTAATTTGGCTTCTTTATCCACATAACCAAATGAATTTTCATAAATTGTTTCATCACTATCATAAACAATAACATTCATTCCACAAGTTGTGTCGCTATGTTTATTAACATAATCTTCTATTTTCCTAGGTAATTCACTATAATTTAGTCCTGAAGGCAAAGTCTTTGCAGCGGCCTTAACTATAGTAATCTGACTAATGATACTAATCAACATAAAAAATACTAGTACTTTGCTAAATAACGCTTTTAAATTTTTCATTATACGCCTCCACAATACTTTTATATTATAGTAACACTCAAGTTTCATTTATATGTTAAACAATGATTAAACTAAAGTAAATTTTAAACCATAAGTATAGTGAGACCTCACGGGATAAGTTCTGATACTTTTATCGTTTACTTGCAGAATTTACGCCTTGGGGTTACGGTTACCTTTTGGGTCTTTGCCATCTTTAAGCTAGCTTGCCCACCTGTTACGCCTTATATTCTGTTTCTGTTCGTCAAGCCACGATTTCGCTACCCGTTCTTCTCTCCTAGATGTCACCATCTAAAACTTGCAAGTCGCTATTAGATTCGTCGGTAACTACGCTCTGTAGGAATTTTCACCCCAGCATTAGAATATGCCCGTCATACCATAAAAAAAATAACTAAGCAAATGCTTAGTTATTTTCTATTTGTCAGCTTTCACTGTTTCTTTTTCTTCTGAGGATTCTTTTTTAGTGTAATCTACTAATTCAAGTATACACATTTCAGAACCGTCTCCTCTACGAGGTCCTAATTTTAAGATTCTTGTGTATCCACCTTGTCTGTCAGCATAAACTGGTGCGATTTCTTCAAACAATGTGTTTACAACGTCTTTTTTGTATATATATTTAAGAGCTTCTCTTCTAGAGCTCAAATCACCTTTTTTACCAAGTGTAATCATCTTTTCAGCTTCTCTTCTAACTTCTTTTGCACGAGTAACTGTTGTTTCGATTTTTCCATTTTCGAACAATGATTGAACTAGGTTTCTTAACATTGCTGTTCTGTGATCAGTTCTTCTACCTAATTTTCTTAAGTTAGCCAATGTCTATCCTCCTTTATTCGTCTTTTATTTCTTCTTTAAATGCAAGGCCCATTTCTTGAAGTTTTTCTTCAACTTCGTCTAAGGATTTTTTACCAAAGTTCTTTATCTTCATCATTTCTGCTTTTGTATGAGATACGATATCTCCTACAGTATTGATATTAGCTCTTTTCAAACAGTTGAATGATCTTAATGAGAAATCTAATTCTTCGATATTGATGCCCATTTGAGTTTCTTTATCTTTTTGATTGTCTTCGTCGTCACTGTTTGTATTACACTCGTAGTTAGGTAATTCACTGAATAATTCCAGGCAATTGATTAGGATGTTGCTTCCTTCGCTTAAGGCATCTTGTGGTCTAATTGTTCCATTAGTCCACACTTCTATTGTAAGCTTATCGTAATCAATTACTTGGCCAACTCTGGCATTATCTACTGTGAAATTAACCTTTTTCACAGGGCTAAACAGTGAGTCAATGGCGATATCTCCTATAATATCTTCGTCTGTTTTGTTAAATTCAGATATTTTGTAGCCTTTTCCGTTGATAACTGTGATTTGCATTTCTAATGAAGCTTCTTCATTAAGTGTTGCAATGTAGTGATCTGGGTTTTTAACTTCCAAATCAGTATCAACTAAAATATCCTTAGCTGTTAGAACACATGGACCTTTTATGTCTACATTTAATGATATAGGTTCTTCATTGTATTTCTTTACAGCGATACCTTTTAAATTCAAAATTATTTCAGGTACATCTTCTTTGACACCTTTAATCGTAGACATTTCATGAGCTACACCTTGGATATTTATCTTTGATATAGCAGCTCCTGGTAATGATGATAATAAAACTCTTCTGAGAGAGTTTCCTAGAGTAGTTCCATATCCCCTTTCCAGTGGCATTATGACAAATTTACCGTAATTATTTTGTTCATCTAATTCAACGATTTTTATTTTAGTATCTAATTGTTCAGTCATAAATACAGCCTCCTTCGACAAGTCCCATCAGGAAATCCTGAATTAAGCCTATGTGTTATACTCTTCTCTTCTTTGGTGGTCTACAACCGTTGTGAGGGATTGGAGTTACATCTTTAATAGAGCTAACTTCAAGTCCAGAAGCTTGCAAACTTCTAATTGCAGATTCTCTTCCTGAACCTGGTCCTTTTACATAAACTTCAACAGTTTTTAATCCGTGTTCCATTGCTTTTTTAGCAGCTTCTTCAGCAGCTTGTTGTGCAGCGTATGGAGTTGATTTTCTAGATCCTCTGAATCCTAATTGTCCAGCAGAAGCCCAGCTTAATACGTTACCGTTAAGGTCAGTTAAACATACCATAGTGTTGTTGAATGTAGAAGAAATGTGTGCTTGACCTTTTTCAATATTCTTTTTTACTCTTTTTTTACCGCGAACGTTACGTTTTGCGCCTTTAGTTTTTAGTGCCAATTAATTTCCCCCTCTCTATGCTTGTTTTCTAGGACCCTTACGAGTTCTTGCGTTGTTCTTTGTATGTTGTCCTCTTACTGGAAGGCCTTTTTTGTGTCTTGATCCTCTGTAGCAGTTGATTTCTTTTAATCTTTTGATGTTCATTGCTACATCACGACGTAAATCCCCTTCAGTAAGATAGTTGTCTAATTCATTTCTGATATCAGATAATTCAGATTCTGTTAAATCTTTTACTCTTGTGTCAGGATTGATTCCTAATTTAGCTAAGATTTTATTTGATGATTGTCTACCTATTCCATAAATTGCAGTTAGTCCAATTTCTACACGTTTGTCATTTGGTAAGTCGACACCTTGAATTCTTGCCATTTATACCTCCTACTAACCTTGTCTTTGTTTGTGTTTAGGGTTATCGCAAATAACCATAACACGACCTTTTCTTTTTATAATCTTGCACTTTTCGCACATTTTTTTAACTGATGGTCTTACTTTCATTGCTTAACCTCCGTTTATTTCTTTCTCCATGTTATTCTTCCACGATCCAAATCGTATGGTGATAGTTCAACCGTTACTTTGTCTCCTGGAAGAATTCTTATATAATTCATTCTTAATTTGCCTGAAATATGAGCTGTTATTACATGGCCATTTTGAAGTTCTACCTTAAATACCGTATTAGGAAGAGCATCTACTACTGTTCCTTCTAATTCAATAACTTCTTTGGACATCCTTGTCTTGATCCTCCTTTTTTAAATTGTTTAACATATATCTTAGTTTCTTATCTGTTAAATTCTCTAATTGCAACTTTTTGTTGTATTTTTGAAGATGTTTTATCTTCTTTTTCTTTGGTTTTTCGATTTTACGTTGTTTTCCATCTACTACCAATACATAAGAATCGTCAAGAATTTCCAAAACCATTTGTAGTTTGCCCACATCACGACCACAAGTACTTAAAACAACTTGTCCTGTTTCAAGTTTGTTGTATTGGCTCATTAATTCTAACCTTTTTTTAATTCTGTTACTAACTTATTAGTGATTTCATCTATTGGAAGAGTTCCGTCAACTGTGAATACTAAATCTTGTTTGTTGTAGAAGTCTACTAAAGGTTTAGTTTGTGAATCGTAAACTTTGATTCTGTCTAGTACAGTTTGTTCTTTGTCGTCTTCTCTTTGGATTACTGGAGTTTGGCATACATCACAAATTCCTTCAACTTTTGGAGGGTTGTTATCAATGTGATAGCTTGCACCACAGTTAGGACATACACGTCTTCCTGAAAGTCTTTTTACAAGAGAATCTTTGTCAACGTCTATGTTTAATACGCGGTCTAGTTTCAATCCTCTTTTAGCTAGTCCTTCATCAAGGGCTTCGGCTTGAGGGATTGTTCTTGGGAACCCGTCAAGTAAGAAGCCATTTTTGCAATCTTCTTGATCTAATCTATCCCAAACTATTTCTATTGTTAATTCATCAGGTACAAGTTTTCCTTCTGCAAGTAAACCCTCAACTTTTTGACCTAGTTCTGTCTTTTCTTTGATATTTTTTCTGAAAATATCTCCTGTTGAAATATGAGGAATATCAAATTCTTCAATTACTCTTTTAGCTTGAGTTCCTTTACCTGCTCCAGGAGGTCCTAATAATATTAATCTCATTATAAACTCCTTATTTCAAAAATCCTTTATAGTGTTTCATAGTTAGCATACTTTCCATTTGTTTTACAGTATCTAATACTACCCCTACTACGATGATGATTGATGTACCACCGAATAGGATTTGTATTCCTATAGCTTTTGATATTAGCATTGGTGCTGATGCTACTAACGCTAATATGATTGCGCCTATAAATGTTACTCTATCAGAAATTTTCTTTAGATACATGCCTGTTGGTTTACCAGGTCTAATTCCCATAATGAATCCGCCATATTGTTGCAAGTTTTTAGCGTATTCAACAGTGTTGAATTGAATTGCTGAGTAGAAGAATGCGAATATTATAATCAATAACATATTTACTATTGAGAAGATTACTAACCCTGATGTTGTTTGTACTGTGAATATGTGGGCTAACCATCCTGGCATGTCTTTGCCGAATAATAATGCTATTGTTTGTGGTAATTGTAATATTGCTGATGCAAAGATTACTGGCATTACACCACCCATATTAACTTTGATTGGAATATGAGTTGATTGACCACCATACATTTTTCTTCCTACTACTCTTTTAGCGTATTGTACAGGAATTCTTCTTTCACCTTGGTTAATTAATACCACTACTACTAATATTATAATCGCTATTAGTACGAAAAGTAATATTTTCCACCAAGATAGCATTCCTTGTCTAGATTGATAAATCATTGTACCGATTTGTCTTGGCATATTTGAAATGATACCTAAGAAAATCAAGATTGAAATTCCGTTACCGATACCTCTTTCAGTAATCATTTCTCCTAGCCATACTAGAAACATTGATCCTGCTACCAAGCTTATTAGTATAACAAATCCTGTTAAAAAGCTTTTGTCTACGATTGCTCTGTTAAATAAACCATTAACTGTAGCATATCCTTGAATGAATGCCAAAATTATACTACAGATTTTAGTGTATTTACCCATTCTCTTCTTTCCTTCTTCACCTTCACGTGTAAGCTCTCCTAATCTAGGAAATGCTACTGTTAAAAGTTGAAGAATGATTGAAGCGGTAATGTAAGGGTATATCGAAAGAGCGAATATGCTCATTTGTCTCAATGATCCCCCACTTAATAGGTTCAATAAAGAAACTATTCCGCCTTCTTGACCGCTCATTATTTGTTTGATAATGGCCTTATCCATAAAAGGAACCGGTATTGCATTACCTAATCTAAAAACTACAACCATTAGTAGAGTAAAGCCGATTCTTTTACGAATGTCTAAAACCTTCCATGCGTCTTTCAAGGTTTTAAGCATCTTAAATCACCTCTACCTTTCCTCCGGCTTTTGTAATTTTTTCTTCAGCTGATTTAGTAAATTTATTAGCTTTTATAGTTAATTTCTTAGTTAATTCTCCGTCACCTAAAATCTTAACGCCGTCTTTTGCCTTAACTGGCTTAAAGAATCCTGCGTTTGCTAGGATTTCTGGTGTGATTTCGTCTCCATCTTCAAAACAATTTAAGTCTCTGATGTTGATTTCAGCGTATTGTTTTGCAAAGTGGTTTTTGAAGCCTCTCTTAGGAAGTCTTCTGAATAAAGGCATTTGACCCCCTTCAAATCCTGGTCTTACGCCTCCGCCTGATCTTGAGTTTTGTCCGTCTCTACCACGTCCAGCATTGTGTCCTAATCCTGAACCGTAACCTCTACCAACTCTTTTTCTTGCTTTTACTTCTCCACCTTTAGCAGGTCTTAAGTTGTGTAATTTCACTATAACACCTCCTACTTAACTTCTTCTACGTCAACCATGAATGCAATGTGTCTAATCATTCCACGTACTGCATCATTGTCTTCTTTGATTACTGATTGTCCGATTTTATGAAGTCCAAGGGCTTCACAAGTTCTAATGTGTTTTTCAATTCTACCGATTTTGCTCTTTTTAAGAGTGATCTTTAATTTACTCACTTAAAAGCCCTCCTTATTTTAAAATTTCTTCTACAGACTTTCCTCTTAATTTAGCTACTTGTTCAGCTGTCTTAAGTGATTTAAGTCCTTCTACAGTTGCATTAACAATGTTTTGAGGGTTTGATGTTCCCAATGATTTAGAACGAACGTCTTTGATACCAGCTAATTCACATACCGCACGAACAGGTCCTCCGGCGATAACTCCAGTACCTTCTCCAGCTGGTTTTAATAATACTCTACCAGCTCCAAATATTCCTGTTACTTGGTGAGGAATAGTTGTGTTTACGATAGGAACTGTGAAGATGTGTTTTTTAGCATCTTGGCTAGCTTTTCTAATAGCTTCTGGTACTTCTTGTGCTTTACCAATACCAACACCAACGTGTCCGTTTTTATCTCCAACTACTACAAGGGCTGCGAATCTAAAGTTTCTACCACCCTTAACAACCTTAGCTACACGGTTAATATTTACAACTCTTTCTTCTAATTCTAAACCTTCTATTTCTTTATTTAAAAGTTCCAATACTAAATACCTCCCTTGCACTAAAATTTAAGTCCGGCGCTTCTAGCACCTTCAGCTAATTCTTTAACTTTTCCGTGATATAAATATCCAGATCTGTCAAATACGCATTGTTCAATGCCTTTGTCGATAGCTCTCTTACCGATTAATTCACCAACAAGTTTTGCAGCTTCCATGTTAGATTTTGATTCGCCTTTGTAATCTTTATCTAATGTTGATGCAGCTACTAATGTGTTGTGGTTAACATCATCGATTAATTGTGCATAGATGTTAGTATTAGACTTGAATACGCATAATCTTGGTTTTTCAGAAGTTCCTGTAAGGTTCTTACGAATACGTAGATGTCTTTTAACTCTATTTGCATTTTTATCAATTTTCTTAAACATACCTTACTCCTTTCTTACTTACCTGTTTTACCGACTTTACGTCTAATATGTTCATCTTCATATCTGATACCTTTACCTTTGTATGGTTCAGGTCCTCTTAAGTCTCTGATTTTTGCAGCATAGTTACCAACTTGTTGTTTATTATTACCACTGATAACTAATGTGTGTTGTTCTGGTACTTCAACTGTGATTCCTTCTGGATCTTCTTTTTCAATTGTGTGTGAATATCCCAAGTTTAACACTAATTTTTTACCTTGTTTTGCTGCTCTGTAACCAGTACCTTCTATAATTAAAGTTTTCTTATATCCTTCAGTAACACCTTCAATCATGTTAAAAACAAGAGTTCTTGTTAAACCATGAAGTGATTTGTGTCTTTTAATGTCTGAAGGTCTTGAAACTGTGATTGTATTATCTTCTATTTTGATAATCATTTCCTTTGGCATTTGTTGAACTAATTCACCTTTTGGTCCCTTTACAGTACACAAATTGTCTTCAGTTATTTTTACTTCAACGCCATTAGGAATTTCAATTGGTTTTAATCCAATTCTTGACATGGTCAAACCTCCTTATAATGTTTGTGTTACCATACGTAACAAATTACTTCTCCACCAATACCTTCTTTTCTAGCAACTTTATCAGTTACAAGGCCTTTTGATGTAGAGACAATAGCAATACCAAGCCCGCCTAAAACCTTAGGAACTTCATTTGCTCTGGCATAGACACGAAGTCCAGGTTTAGATATTCTCTTGATACCTGAAATTACTTTTTCTTCGTTAGGACCATATTTTAAATCTATTGTAATGATTCCTTGTTTACCGTCATCAGTAACATTGAAACCATCGATAAATCCTTCATCTAATAAAATTTGTGCTATTGATTTTTTGATATTAGATGCAGGAACTTCAACAACTTTATGTTTCGCATTAACTGCGTTTCTTATTCTTGTTAGCATATCTGCTATAGGATCAGTCATCATAAAAGCTTCCTCCTTCCTTTCTTACCAGCTTGCTTTTCTTACGCCAGGGATTTCGCCTTTATAAGCCAATTCTCTAAAGCATATACGGCAGATGCCATATTTCTTTAAATATCCGTGAGGTCTACCACAAATTTTGCATCTGTTATATTCTCTTGTGCTAAACTTTGCAGGTCTTTTTTGTTTTGCGATCATTGATTTTTTAGCCACTAAAACTCCTCCTTATTTCTTAAATGGCATTCCCATTTTGTCTAATAATTCCTTAGCTTCTTCGTCAGTGTTTGCAGTAGTAACGACCACAATATCCATACCTCTAATTTGATCTACCATATCGTATTCAATTTCAGGGAATATTAATTGTTCTTTGATACCTACAGCATAGTTTCCTCTACCATCGAATGATTTAGAAGAAATACCTCTAAAGTCTCTTACACGTGGAAGAGAAATGTTCATAAATTTATCTAAGAAATCATACATTTTTTCACCACGTAATGTAACTTTAACACCAACATTCATTCCTTCTCTAAGTTTGAAGTTAGCGATAGATTTTCTTGCTTTTGTTACAATTGGGTGTTGTCCTGTAATTGTTTCTAATTCTTTAACAGCGCTTTCGATAGCTTTAGGATTTTCTTTTGAAGAACCTAAACCCATGTTAAGCACGATTTTTTCCAATCTTGGAACTTGCATGATGTTTTCATATTTGAAACGTTCAACCAAGAAAGGAACAACTTCATTTGTATATTTTTCTTTTAATCTGGAAGTCAAGTTTATACCCTCCTTATGTTACTTAATAGTTTCGTTGTTAGATTTCATAAATCTAACCTTCTTACCGTCTTCAAACTTGTAACCTAATCTTGTGCCTTTCTTGTTTTTAGCATCATAATACATTACGTTTGAAACATCAATAGGAGCTTCTTTTTTGATTAGTCCACTTTCAACACCACGTCCGTTAGCTTTTTGGTGTTTAGTAACTATGTTAACTCCTTCTACTACCACTTTATTTTGTTTGGCTAATACTTCAATAACATTTCCAGTCTTTCCTTTGTCTTTACCAGAAATAACTATTACAGTATCTCCATTTTTGATCTTCATATCTCTTTACACCTCCAATTATAATACTTCAGGTGCCAATGAGATTATTTTCATGAAGTTATTGGCTCTCAATTCACGAGTTACTGAACCAAAAATTCTTGTTCCCACTGGATTTTTATCATCTTTTATAATTACAGCTGCGTTATCGTCAAATCTGATGTAACTTCCATCAGCTCTTCCCAATGGTTTAGTTGTTCTTACGATAACAGCTTTTACTACATCACCTTTTTTAACCATACCGCCCGGTTGTGCAGATTTAACTGAGCAAACTACGATGTCTCCGATAGCTGCGTACTTTCTTTTAGTACCACCTAAAACTCTTATTACTAGTAGTTCTTTTGCACCAGAGTTATCTGCAACTCTCAAACGACTTTCTTGTTGAATCATAAAATTCTCCTTTCGTAATAAGAATTACTTAGCTTTTTCTATAACTTCTACAAGTCTCCAGTTCTTTGTTTTAGAAAGAGGTCTTGTTTCCATTATTTTAACTTTATCGCCGATACCAGCGATGTTTTCTTCATCGTGTGCTTTAAATTTAGTTGTTTTTCTTAATTGTTTACCGTATTTAGGATCTTTGACAAGTGTCTTAACTTCTACAACAATTGACTTATCCATTTTATCTGAAACAACTATACCAACTATGGTTTTTCTCATATTTCTTTCCATAATTGTTAAGCCTCCTTACCAATGTTTAGCTCACGTTCTCTAATAATAGTCTTAATGCGAGCTATATCTTTTTTTACAAGTCCTATCATCATAGGGTTTTCTAATTGCCCAGTAGCTAATTGAAAACGTAGATTAAACAATTCACTTTTAGATTGTTCTAATTGTTTTTGTAAATCTTGATCTGATAGATTACGAATTTCTTTAGTTTTCATCAGCTTCACCGTCCTTTTCTCCGAACTCTTCACGAGCTATAAATTTAGTTTTGATAGGTAGTTTGTGTTGAGCAAGTCTCATAGCTTCACGAGCTACATCTTCAGGAACACCTGCCATTTCAAATAATACTCTACCTGGTTTAATTACTGCTACCCAATATTCTGGAGCTCCTTTACCTGAACCCATACGAATACCGATAGGCTTCTTTGACACTGGCTTATCTGGGAAAACTTTAATCCAGATGTTACCGCCTCTTTTTATATATCTTGTCATAGCACGACGTGCTGCTTCTATTTGATTAGCTGTTAACCAACAAGAACCTAACGCTTGTATACCATAATCACCGTAAGTTAAAGTATTGCCTTTTAATGCTTTACCTTTCATTCTGCCTCTGTGAACTCTACGGTATTTTACTCTTTTAGGCATTAACATAGAATATTTCCTCCTCTCGAATTAGTTTTTAGCTGCTTGGGATTTACCTTTTCTGTTATTGTTTCTTCTTTTTCTGTTTTTGTCGTTCTTTTTGTTTTTGTAAACAGGTAAATCTTCTTCTGTCATACCAGGTAACATTTCACCTTTGTATAACCAAACTTTAACACCAAGCTTACCATAAGTTGTGTCTGCTTCTGCAAATCCATAGTCGATTGCAGCTCTTAGAGTTTGAAGAGGAATAGTTCCTTCGCTGTATCCTTCGCTTCTTGCCATATCAGCCCCACCAAGTCTACCAGAAACCATAGTCTTAATACCCAAAGCTCCTGCCCTCATGCTTCTTTGCATTGTTTGTTTCATTGCACGTCTGAAAGAAATACGTCTTTCTAATTGACTTGCGATGTTTTCTGCAACTAATTGTGCATCTAAGTCTTGGAACTTAATTTCTTCTACATTTATGATTAATTTCTTACCTGTTAATTTTTCTAATTTATTTTTTAATTCTTCAACGCCAGCACCTTGACGGCCAATAACCATACCAGGTTTAGCTGTGTTGATAGTTACTTTAATTTTGTTTGATGCTCTTTCGATGGCTATACTGCTAATACCAGCGCTGAAAGATTCTTTCTTGATTAGTTCACGAATTTTGTGATCTTCTACTAAATAATCACTAAAATCTTTTTTATCTGCAAACCATCTTGAATCCCAGTCTTTGATAACACCAACTCTTAATCCTTTAGGATTAACTTTTTGACCCATCAGACTCCTCCTTATAATTCTCTTTCTTCTACAACTACGCCAACATGACTTGATCTTTTAAGGATTGGATAAGCCATTCCTTTAGCTTTTGGTCTCCATCTTTTCATTACTGGAGCATTATTAGCGTATGCTTGTGATACAAAAAGATCTTCTCTGTTTAATCCAAAATTGTGTTCTGCGTTTGCAATTGCTGAATTTAGCACTTTTTCTAAAATTCTAGCACCTTTTTTAGGAGTGAATTTCAATATAGCAAGGGCTTCATCAACTTGTTTACCTCTAATTTCTTTGCATATAAAGTTAACTTTTAGAGGAGAAATACGTACATATTTCGCTATAGCTTTAGCTTGCATTGTCATACCTCCTTATATTAATTACGAACCTTACTCGTTTTTTCGTTTTTAATGTGACCTTTGTATGTTCTTGTAGGAACAAATTCTCCTAATTTATGACCAACCATATCGTCAGTAATATAAACAGGTACATGCTTTCTTCCATCGTGAACTGCAATTGTGTGACCTACGAAGTTAGGGAATATTGTAGAACGACGAGACCAAGTTTTAATAATCTTCTTTTCATCGTTTTTGTTAAGTTCTTCCACTTTCTTCATTAAGTGTTCATCGCAGAAAGGTCCTTTTTTAAGTGATCTACTCATTCTATCCCTCCGTTATTTCTTTCTTCTTCTTACAATGTACTTATTAGACTTTTTGTTTTTCTTACGAGTCTTAAGTCCAAGTGCTGGTTTACCCCATGGAGTTGAAGGAGCTGGTCTACCGATTGGTGCTCTACCTTCACCACCACCGTGAGGGTGATCTACTGGGTTCATTGCTGAACCTCTTACGTAAGGTCTCTTACCTAAGTGTCTGTTACGTCCAGCCTTACCAATTGTAACCAATTCGTGAGAGATATTTCCAACTTGTCCTACAGTAGCTCTGCAGTCAAGGTGAATTAATCTATATTCTCCTGATGGTAATCTTAATTGTGCAAATTTGCCTTCTTTAGCCATAAGTTGTGCTTCAGCACCAGCTGTTCTAACTAATTGAGCTCCTTTGCCAACTTTCATTTCAATGTTGTGAACTGTAGTACCAACTGGAATGCTTCTTAATGGAAGAGCATTACCAGGGATAATATCTACATCCGCACCACTTTCAACTACATCTCCAACTTTTAAACCTTGTGGTTGGATGATGTATCTCTTTTCACCATCTTCGTATTGTAACAAAGCGATGTTTGCTGTTCTGTTTGGATCGTATTCGATTGATTTAACAACAGCTTTAATACCATCTTTGTTTCTTTTAAAATCTATAATTCTATATTTTCTCTTAGCTCCGCCGCCTCTGTGACGAGTAGTTACTCTACCATAAGAGTTTCTTCCGCCAGATTTGTTTAAGCTAACAGTTAATGATTTTTCAGGAGTAGTTTTTGTGATTTCATCAAATGATAAAACACTCATACCACGTACACCGGCAGAAGTCGGTTTATATTTTTTTATTGCCATGTTTTTACCCCCTTAATTACATTCCTTCGAAAAATTCAATTTCTTTTGAATCTTCTGTTAATGCAACTATAGCTTTCTTCCAATCAGATCTCTTACCACTGTGAGCGCCCATTCTCTTAACTTTTCCTTTAACGTTCATAGTGTTAACAGATTTTACTTTAACATCAAAAATCTTTTCGATAGCGTTTCTGATTTCTATTTTATTCGCATTTTTATCTACTTTGAATACATATTTCTTTTCTTCCATTTTTTCCATAGAATCTTCAGAAATAATTGGTTTCAAAATAATATCATATGGTGATTTCATTATTGAAACACCTCCTCAAGAATTTTAACAGCATCAGTTGTAATAACTAATGAGTTGTATTTCAAACAATCATATACATTGATTAATCTAGCTTCACAAATAGCTACATTTTCAATGTTTCTAAATGATCTGTAAAGTGTATCATCATTTTTATCAACAACTACTAAAGCTTTCTTGTCTGCTTTAATATTCTTTAATACTTCAACAGCTTTTTTAGTGCTAATAGCATCTAAGCTTAATTTATCTAAAACGATCATTTCATTGTCATTAACTTTGTCAGTTAATACTGATTTGATTGCAAGTCTTCTAACTTTCTTAGGAACAGCGTAGCTGTAATCTCTAGGTTTTGGAGCGAATACTACCCCACCACCTCTCCATTGTGGAGATCTGATAGATCCTTGTCTTGCTCTACCTGTACCTTTTTGTCTCCAAGGCTTCTTTCCTCCACCTCTTACCTCACTACGAGTTTTAGCAGATTGTGTGCCTTGTCTTTTATTAGCAAGTTGATTTCTAACTACTTCGTAAACAACGTGCTCATTAACATCAACGCCGAAAATGGCTTCATTTAATTCTAATTCTCCAACATTTTCTCCTTGTTGGTTTAAAATTTGAACTTTAGGCATGTTTCATCCTCCTTCCTATTTTGACTTAATAGCTTCTCTAACAGTAACTACTCCACCTTTGTTTCCTGGAACAGCTCCCTTAATAAGAAGTAAGTTTCTTTCATTGTCAACTTTAACAATTTTCAAGTTTTGAACAGTTACACGGTCATGGCCCATCTTTCCTGAACCTTTACGTCCTTTGAATACTCTTGCTGGATAAGATCCCGCACTTCTTGCACCTGCAACTCTGTGTGATTTAGAGCCGTGTCCCATAGGTCCTCTTGCATAGTTGTGTCTAACTATTGAACCTTGAGTTCCTTTACCTTTTGAAATACCGATAACATCTACAACATCTCCGTCTTGGAAAATATCTAATTTGATTTCATCTCCAAGGTTGAATTGTTCGTCATCACCTATTTTGAACTCTTGTAAGTGTTTCTTGAATGAAACGCCTGCTTTGCCAAAATGACCTCTCATTGGTTGGTTTACATGTTTTTCTTTCTTTTCGATGTAACCAACTTGAATTGCGTTATATCCTTCTTTTTCTTTAGTTTTGATTTGTGTAACAACCATTGGACCCGCTTCAATGACAGTTACTGGAACAACACTACCATCTTCGTTGAAGATTTGAGTCATTCCGATTTTTTTACCTAAAATACTCTTCATTGAGTACACCTCCTATAGTGTGATATCCACATTAAAATTTACTTACAGCGGATTGCTTTACAATCATACTAAGATTAAAGTTTAATTTCGATATCTACGCCGGCAGGAAGGTTAAGTTTTTTAAGCGCTTCCAATGTCTTTGCGTTAGGATTAATGATATCGATTAATCTCTTATGTGTTCTTTGTTCGAACTGTTCTCTTGAATCTTTGTATTTGTGAACAGCTCTTAAGATTGTAACAACTTCTTTTTCTGTTGGCAACGGAATAGGACCTGAAACTTTAACGTCAGTTCTCTTAGCTGCCTCAACGATTTTTTGAGCTGATTGATCGATTAATTCGTGATCATAAGCTCTTAGTCTGATTCTGATTTTTTGATTTGCCATTTAGGCACCTCCTCTATATTTTTGAAGAAGCGTCTTGCTGGGTTATGTTCATACACCCTTCCGGGTGTACAGTGACCTAAAATTTAAAAAACTTTTTTAAAAAGTTTAACCCATCGCCCTAATCGTGTAGGACTTCTCGGTGAAAATTACCTCGGAAGATTAATCACGTTTCCCGAGCAACCTTCCACTTCTACGCTTACTAACTTTAGGCACAACTGGTATTATACATTGTCTATACAACAATGTCAACACTTTTTTGAAGTTTTTTTGTAAAATTTATAGATTTTTACGAAAAATTTGTTTTCTTCCTTATTATATAATAAAAGGGCTGCGAAATAAAATGAGTTTTGAGGGAAATTTTCCAGATAATTTACGGATTTTTTGACTTGCTGAACGTATCTCAAAAACAAAAATAATTTAGCACGTTTATTTTTAAAAACAAAAATGCTCTAGCTTGCCAAGTGTATATCAAAAGCAAAAATAATTTAGCACGAATATCTGTCTCCAAAAATAAACAAATTCAAAACTTGTGAACCTAAAATCTCAAGTGCGAGCTTCGCTCTGGCACGAGTGAGATTTTTTAACGGTTCACTTCGCTAGAATTTGTAGTTATTTTTTACGAATGATATTCTTAGCTAAAACAATTTTTATTTTTATTGCTAAAAAGTTTCGCAAGTAATTTTTCGCTAGACATTTTTCGTTTTAACTTGCGACAAAGTCGTTGTTAATAATTTTCTTAATATTTAGTGAATTATATTCTTTAAATCTGGGTATATAAAATATATCAATAATTTAAGGAGGTATTACTATGGTAGAAGAAAAGAAATCAGTTGATTGGATTTCTCTTATAACAGGTATTTGTTTTATTATAGTTTCATTCATTGCTTTTAAAAATCCATATGCCAGCTTAGCGAGTCTGGTGATTTATTTTGGAATAATTGCGATTGTTAAAGGCGTAGGCGGAGTTTTTATTTATAAAAAGATAAAAGATTTTACAAGACTGAACATAAAATTATTCTTTTGGATAAGCATAATAGATATAATACTTGGACTCATTCTTGTTTTTAATGTCGAATCTGCTGTATCGATCATTCCGTATGTGTTTTCGATTTGGTTTATTATCGATTCAATCAACGATATTAGTTTCGGAAGATATCTAAGGTTTGTTCCAGGTGGACTTTACCATCTTAATATCATAATTAATATTATTACTTTAATTCTTGGAATTATGATGTTGTACAACCCTTTAAGAGCATCTTTTACGGTTGTATATTTAATCGGAGTGTATTTTACAATTTGTGGTGTAAAGTATATTGCATACGCTTTTAAGCAATATACTAAAACTATGCGTTAGTAGCTGAGAAATAGTTTATGAATAAAGAATCTCTGTAATGAAGAATATGGAATAATTTGAATCTTCCAGTTAATAGTAAAGACATAGCCCTAGTCTGACGACCAGCTCTTGACAGAAATCTTCAAATTTTTAAAAAATACAATTAGGCAAAAGGGAGATTTGAAAAATCTTGACCTTTTAGTTTAATTGTGCCAAAATTAGGTTACAAATATCTGAACTTTCAGATTTTAGTAATATTTTTTTAAATCAAAAAAATATCAGCTCACAACCTATCAGGAGGAGCTGATATACAAAACTTTTCACATACCCTCTACACATTTTTTAGTTTCTTTACGGTTACCACTTTTTTCACCTTGAGTCGGGTAATGCAGTTCTGAGATTCTTTTTATCACTTTATTTCCGACTTTTATATTCATTTTCTGTTCTAAATCTTATAAGTTCTTGTATTTCAAATTCATTAAGCTATTTAATGGAAGTATTATTAGATTTATGACCTTTCTATTTAACCACAGTCTAGTATATCCATAAACTTTGTAATTATTGATCTACGTATAAAAATATTCTGAATTAATTGCATGCTCAATCGATACATACTTAACAAATTTCTTGAAAACACCTAAGATACAATCTATAGTTTCTTATCAGCAGTCTAATTAATATTATTATTCTTTATTTCTATGTAGTTTTTCTGACCTAAATCATAATCTGATCATTACGTAAATTTTTTCTTTAAATTTTTTTGGTGTATCATACCATTTTTCTTGTCTATACAATTGTGCACATCCTCTAACTGCATTACATAAAAATACCCTCTTTACCAGTTTAATCAGTAAAGAGGGTACATGTCAAGCGTATTAACTTAACTAATATTTAGTTCTACTGTACAGGTTACATCATCTTCCCATCATAAACATCCTTTGTTTAAAAATTTTAACAATCTTACACATCTTAAAAAACTAGTTAATTAAACTAATAATTTTATGTTAGATTTACTTATAGTAGCTTTATCTTTTCTTCTTTTTTCTCAATTCCAAAAAAGCTCCTGTCGCCGAAATCAATCCAGCCACTGAAAGAGTAAATAACTCCATTGTACTTCCTGATTTCGGTAATTTTCTAGCTTGTTGTTTTGATGGTGTTATTGGTGTTGGCGGAATTATTGGCTCTTCTTTGTTAGTTATAGTGAATCCATCTTTCATGCTTCCGCTATATTTTACTTCGTATTTATTGTTTCCTATAACTGCTTTGCCTTTTTCTTCTCCGACTTCTTTTACTGTGTATTCGTAGGCTTTTTCTGAGTCTACTTTTTCCAATACATCTAAGTCTTTGAATTCTCCACTCCACTTGTTGGCTTTGTTTAGTTCTAGCTTTTTGCCTGTAGCTTTCCCATCTCTGTAGAGTTCTACTTCTATTTTTTCTACTGGGGCTGCTATTTCTTTTCCATCTTTATCTTCCCATGCTTTTTCTACTTTGATGTCTGTCTTTGATGGTGTTATTGGTGTTGGCGGAATTGGTGATTTGATTTTATTGTAATAGCTAGACATTAAATTTAATCTAATATTGTCACGTGAACTATAGTTATTGCTTTGTCCAATATATTCAAACCAAGTCTCACCTACGGCTTCTTTAAATAATTCTTCATAGTCGCCGTCTTCTAAATAGTTCTTGTTGTTTCTATCTAACTTGTCATAGCTGTTCGCAAAATTCCAATATATATCAAATTCACCGTTTTCATCTTTATATACTTTATAGTAATGGTATCTTTCGTTATTTTTGTCGTCCAAAATATTAGCATAGTTAGACGGATTTTCTGTTACTCTAAAGATAGCTTCACCTTCACCATGAACATTTTGTTCTATTTTAATTCCATGATCTTCAGCTCCACGTACTCTTAAAAGTTTTTCTCTAGCTATATAATAAGCATCGTCTATTTCATCATTACTCAATTGGTCAATAGATGAAATGTTTCTACCAATTTTTTGTGATATGTCTTGGAAAAAGGTGTTCTTATATTCCTTAATTATATTTGGAATTGTTATTGTGATTGGATCATATTCACGTTCAACAGTATCTTTATCTTTTAACTTTTCAATTTTATAAGTGAAATTCCACTCATCATCTGGACCATTTACTAAATATAAAAGATTTTCTCTTTTTTGCTCTGCTGTTCCTTTTGGTAGAATTATATGTTTGCCAACCGGCACATAAGCATTTTTTTCATTAATATATTTATTTTCAACTGTAAAGCCATTTTCAGCATTACCAGAATAGGTTACCAAAAAGGCATCATTAGTTATTTCAATTCTTCCGTCTTTTTCGCCTATTTCTTTAACTGTATATTTACTTTCGCTTGTATTTTCTGTATCTTCTATTTGCCCAAAGGAAGCGGTCCACTCATTAGCATCGTTAAGTGTAACTACCTTTCCAGTAGCTTTCCCATCTTTGTATAATTCTACTTCTACTTTTTCTTCAACACTATCTATTTCAGTGCCATCAGTATTTTTCCATATTTTTTTTACAGGAATAGATATTTTTTTATCTTCAGCTTTTTTTAATTTATTATAAAACGCACAACGGGATGGTAATGACTGAGCTTGCCTTACAGATGTGGTATCGTATCCCATATACTCCTTTAAATCTTCTCCAGTAAAACTTTTGAAAATTTCAAATAGATTATCTTGTCTATTTTGAGCATTGTCTTCTCTATCCAATTTTTCATATGATTCTGCGCAGTTCCAATATGTTTGATAAGTGCCATCATTTTCAATGGTTGTTTTTACATAGTAATATCTTTCATTGTATTGATCATCTACAATGTCTGAATACTCACTTGGAAGTTCTGTTACTCTAAATAAATAATCCTCAGTATAGCCATCAATCTCTTCTAATATTTTATCTTCCAAATAGAACTCAGCATAACCATATCCAGAAAATAAATATTGTCTAGCTAAAGTATATGCTCGACTGATTTCCTGATTGTTTAAATCATCTAGACTTGTTACTTCCCTATCTAGATAGTAAGACAAATCATCATAAAAATCTTGTTTATTAGTTTTAACCAAATTCTCTACTGTTAATGTGATGTAATCATATGTTTTGATAACCGTATCTTTATCTTTTAGTTCTTCAAGTTTATACTTAAACGTCCAACTATCTGGTTGATCATTCATCAAATCTAAAAGATTCTCTTTTTCTTTCTCTGGACTCACTGTAGGAAGAATAATCATCTTACCGAATGGAATTTTTGCATGGGACACAATCCCCTTTGAAACTTTATTAGTAACTACAAAGCCATTTTTTGCATCTCCTTCGTAAATTACTCTATACCTGTTGTCATTTATTAAAACAGAGTGCTTACTTTCTCCAATTTCCTTTACTGAATATTCTGCAAGTTCATCATTTGTTCCCGAAACATCAAACACGCCTATCCAGTTATTTTCTTTAGTTAATTTTAATTTTTCACCAGTCGTTACGCCATTCTTATATAGTTCTACTTCTATTTTTTCTTCTGGTGCATCTATTTCAAATCCTTTTTCATTTTTCCAAATCTTTTTTACACTAATACTGCTTTCTTTATATGTCGGAGACTTTAACTTTGCTATATTCGATTCATTAAGCTTATTTTTATGTAGTTTGCTACCTTCGATAGCAATACTACCTTTTACATCCGTTTTATCTTCTACAAGTCTTGTAAATACTACATTTAGAGTATCTCTCTCTTCAGAATTCAGCCTATTTACATGTGCGTTTGCGACTTGAACGCCATCAGGAGTACGGATTGCAAAATTACTTTCAGCTGCCTCGAAATTTTTTGGAAGTGTTATATTAAAGTAGTCTCCTTCATTAATTTCCGTTTTATATTCACTTGCATCCCAGTCTATTTCTAATCGACAATTTTTCACCTCCTTAGTTTTATCATTTAAGATAATAGTATTACCTTTTTGATCTTTGATTTTCATGCTAATTTTTGTTTTAACCAACTCTTTTTCGTCTTGAGCCAACGTTTTTCCAGCTGGAAAAATTGTGCCCAGCAGCATTAAACAAGCTAGAAAAAAAGCTGTTAACCTTTTACTTTTTAGCATAATGTTTTTCCTCCTTTTCTTTTTTAATATTTCTTTGAAATTACTCATGTATATCATGTGTCATTTCAGTGAATATATAATACTATATTCATTTTATATTATACCATAGAATCCAAATTAAATATATCAAATTTAAGTTTAACAAAACAATCATCCCTTTAAAGTTTTATCAATAAACAAAAGATAAAAAACTACAATAATTTAAATCTGAATTATTTCATTATCTATAATTCAAAAATATAGAATAAGCGTTAAAGATTTAAAACAAATTTTCTAGATAAAACTAGTTAATAAATCGACCAAGCGTTCTAACATATATTCGCTCTAGATATTCGTTTTATTGCATCAAAAAACCGCCCCACACGAGGCGACTTTCCCAATTATATTTTAATGTTAATCCATTTACCTTGTCTGAATCTTATCGAGTTGAACATGTATCTGGAGAATTGGTCGGAGAAGATTCCTAGCCATATTCCCACGATTCCCATGTTAAACACAGATACAAGGATGTATGTTACTGCTGTTCTTATGATTGTTACACTTATGATTGAAGAGATGAGTGTGTATTTTACATCTCCTGCTGATCTCAAACATCCACCGTAGATGATTTGTGAGATTTGTAGTAGCACTATTACTGTGATGAATCTTGCGATAATTTCTCCAGTTTCTATGATGGATAGTTTGTCGAAGAACAAATGGAATATTCCTTTTCCAAATAACAACAATATCACAGACAATACCAAAGATATCATTAGCCCGATTCGTTGGCAAACTTTGCCGTAAATCTTCGCGTTTTCTTTCTTACCAGCACCTAGGCTTGATCCCGTTAGAACAACTGCTGCGACTTGCATTCCATCTGCAAACGCAAAGCAAATACTAAGCAAATTCATTCCTACGTTGTGCGCTGCAAATGTATCCGTTCCAAGTCCCGCTGCCATCAAAGCCGTTGTCAAGAACCCAATTCTCATGGCTATATTTTCCACGAACAAATTGGCTCCAAGTTTGACGATACTTACGAACACGTCAACTGTAGGCTTGATTTTCTTAGCGAAAATGTATTTGATTTGCACGAAACCATCTTTTCTGAAAAGCGATCTGATGCACATTATGCTACTTACGACTGTTCCAAGTACCGTCGCAAGCGCCGCTCCAGAAACTCCCATTTTCGGAAAACCAAAATTACCACCTATCAAGCAGTAATTGAAAAATATATTGACAACGCTTGACACCAAGTTAGTCGTGAACGCTATTCTAGTGTTGCCGCTTCCTCTTTGCGCTGCATTTATCGCCATACTCACCACGGAGAAAATCATTCCGCCCATGATTATTCTGAAATAATTCAGCGCATCAGTATGCGTGTCTGAGTTACTTCCGGCAAGTCTCAGAATGCTATCCGAGAAATACACCATCACAGTGCTTATCACAACCGTTAGCACAAGCCCCATGATAATCGCTGTAACAAGTATCCTGTTCGCTCCTTCTTTGTCCTCTTCTCCAAGACGTCTGGCAACAAGTGCCGACGTAGCGATGTTTATGGAGAAAAATATAGCCAACGCTATGAATTTCGGTTGTGTTGTAAGACCTACAGCCGCAACTGCAGAACTTCCAATCGACGACACCATGTACGTGTCGATAATTCCTGCAAGTGCAATGAAAAAGCTCTCCAACACCGACGGCCACGCCACCTGTATTGCTCTTTTGTAAAAATTCTTATTCTTCATCTAATCATCCATTCTATCGTTCAATCTAATTCTAATACTCAATCTAAAAATAAAATTATATATTACATCATACTACTACAGAAAATTTAATACAAGTTAGCGTGTCTTAATTCTCACAGTTGAATACTCTTCATTAGTATATACAACTTCAAATCCACATCTTAAAAATAAATTCAACGAAGGATTGCCGTTACCAATATTATCGTAAAGCTCATCTATGTCTAATTTTTTTGCCAAATCAATCAAAAACATCAACGCTCTTTTCCCGTAGCCATTGTTTCTGTATTCGTCTTTTACAATTAAACTGCAAATCCACCTATCATCTTCCTTATATATACAACATTCTCCGACAGGCTTGTTATGACCCATAATGTAATAGTAAAATCTGTCGTCAGAATTTATCCATTTGTCATACCAACTTTGCCATTTGTCTTCTGGAAAATCAATAGCTCCACCGTATTTGTCATTGAAACTCATCGTGTTTTCATCTGCCAACAACTTTGCTCTGAAATTCAATTCATTAAATTCAGGAATCACAAAATCACATTCGTAATCTTCGTCAATCATAGAATACATGCAAGAATCTGCAACGCCTTGGTTGTTTGTGGCTGATTTGCGTAAACATCCTTCGTATTTCATATTAGCATTCATCATAACCTTGCCACTTGCAGAGTTTCTCCTGTCGTGTGTGGCCTCAACTCGTATGGCATGTTTTTCTTCAAACAAATATTTTATCATCAGTTTCAAAGACTCAGTCATTATTCCCTGTGACCAATAATCGTAGCTCAAGCAATAACCAATAGCGTAAGTCTTCGGATTTTCCTTAATTAATGATGCAGATATGCAACCGATGTTTTCATCGTTTGTGTTGCAAATCGCAAAGTACACATCCTTGTCGTCGTTTATCCATTGTTTAATTATACTTTCAGTTTGCTGGATCGATGTGTGAGGCTCCCACGTCAAAAACTTCGTAATCCTGCTGTCACTTGCCCAGTTTTCATACATTTTTTCTGCGTCATTTATCGTAAATTTTCTTAAAATCATTTTGTCAGTTTTCATAATTTCACTTCCTTTTTATATATGATATCATCAAAAGATAAAAACTTCCTTAATTAAAAGGAAGTTTCTACGTAATTTTCTAATTTTAATATATAATCACATGTCTCATTCAAGAACTCAACATCATGGGATACTATAACAACTATTTTATTTTCTTTACAAACTTGTTTTATCAAATTTGATATTGCCACCATGTTCTTATAATCCATTCCGCTGGTAGGCTCATCAAAAAATATCATCTTATCTTTTGACAACAGAACTTGTGCGATTACAACTCTTTGTTTTTGTCCTCCCGATAAACTCATCGGATGCTCATCTCTAACATCCCACAAATTTAATCGTTTTAAAACCTCTTCAATTCTTTTTTTATCTGAAATAGAATTACAAAGAACTACCTCCTCCATTACAGAATCTGCAAATAGCTGGTTATTAACATCTTGCATGACTAGATTACTAATGTTTAGTCTTTGTGTTCTGTTTAGCTTTTTGTTCTCGTATGATATGTCCTCTTTTAAAGCTTTTCTATATCCTATTAAATCTCTTATTAAAGTGCTTTTCCCAATACCATTATTGCCTACAACTCCGTAAATCTTACCATAATCAAATCCAATACCGTCTATTTTCACAGTCTTATCAGAATACTTATCTACTAATAAATTTATATTGTATATTCCAAAGTTTTTCATTACAGGAATTTCTATCTCATCTTTTTTATTATTTCTCAACCCTCTGGAGTTTAATTCTAACCTAGATAATTTCCCAAACTCTTTTTTTGAATATTCTTCTTTTATTTCTCCTGAATCAATAACAAAAACCTTATCCACAACATCCATTAAATAATATAGTCTATGCTCCGCAATTATCATAGTTATGCCTTTTGACTTCAAAATCCCTAACATTTTTCCAACAATTTTCGTGCCTTTATAATCCAAATTCGATGATGGTTCGTCAAGCACCAAGATTTCATTTCCAGAAATAAAAGAGCTTGCTATTGACAGAATTTGCTTTTCTCCTCCAGAAAGCTTGAATATATCCCTGTTCAATAGATTTTCTATCGGAAAAATCTGCAACATTTCTTCAAGTCTTTTATCCATATCATCTTTTGTTAACCCAATATTTTCCAGATAAAACAATAACTCTAAAGTTGTGTTTACATTAAAAAAATGCGTCTTGGGATTTTGAAAAACCGACGAAACTATCTCAGAAATTTGCCACAAACTTTTATCTTTTATATCCATTCCGTTCACTAGTATCGTCCCAGTATATGAACAGTTATTAAAATTTGTTGCTATTCCATTAATACTGCTGATTATAGATGATTTACCAGAACCACTAGATCCGGTTAAAAGTACGCATTCTCCTTTTTTTATTACTAAATTGATGTCTTTTAAAGCTTTTTTACCATTTGGATAAGTTAAATTCAAATTTTCTATTTTTACCATATTAATCCTCCCACTAATAGCAAGATTATTATAGCAACATACAAAAAGTCATAAATTCCAAATCCCACTTTGTAGTACCTTTCTTTTTTGCATGGTTTTGCTATACATTTTGTTTCAGCAGCTTTTGCAATATCATCTGCAATAGTACACGATACTATCAAAAGAGGAATCATCACATATTCTAAATATTTTATAGGGTTTTTGAGACTGATGCCTCTAATTTTCATAGCCATCCTAATATTTTTTTGTTCTTGTTTAAATGACGGAAAAAATCTAAACACAACAGCTAATGGTACGCTCACTTGTTGAGGGATTTTAATCATATCCATCGATGATATAATACTTGCTACATCTGATGAAAAAACGAAGTATTTCCCAGCAAGATAGGGTAAATAAAATATCTTAGCTATAAAAAACACACTTAAAAACACCTTAACAATTGGATGTACTCCACTTAAATTAACTAGATTCGGCATTTTACACAGCAACAAATAAACAACCAAGTTCTTTACAGCCGATTTTCTATCTCTATTTATCCAAAACAAAATCGAATAAAATAATACGATTAATATCAAGAATATCTCGAAAATAGGTTTTAGCAACGTAAATCCAATCAAAATCAACACGAAAATTTTTGTAACAGGATTAACTCTAACATTATATGTCAGACGATTATCCATTATACAATCCCTGCCTTAACAAAGTGTTTTTTCAATAATTTGTATCCCAACAATCCTCCAATAATTCCTCCCACAAATGCACCGATGTATACCAAAATCATATTAGGATATGTTATTAGTTTTTCTAATGCATTCGCATATGCATCTCCCATCATAGGTCTTGTCATTTGCATGTATTTGTCTTTGGCCAATAGCATTTGCATTAGAGAGCCACATATCCACATGTTAAACACGCCATTTGCTATTACATTTTTCTTTTTAGATACAAAGTCACCACTTCTTCTAATATATTCCGCAATAGACACGAATATTATCGAATTGATGATTACAATAATAGTATGTCCGCCCAAAAGCATTACTAAAGGACTAATCATTCCAAAAATCACTAATGCCCAAGGTTTTTTAACTTTTGCCATAAAAAGCATTGTAACTATACCCATTACAATACCAAGAACAGTAGGATAAACCAAAAATAGTATAGGAACAACTCCCATCATTCCAACCGCAAACATCCCTACAAAATAAATTACAGCAAATACTCCTATCGTAACCAAATCTTTTATCTCTAACTTTTTATTTTCCATTTTCGTCTCCTAATAAGTAAATTCTTCTGCCATCTTTGAGTTATCTATCAATTTTTTATAAACTTGTGATTTCTCTAAAAGTTCATCATGAGTTCCAATACTATCTACTTTTTTATCTTTCATAACGACTATCTTATCCACATTTTCAATAGCTTTCATTCTGTGAGAAATTATTATTACGGTTTTATTTTCCATAAGCTTATTCAAGCTTTTTTGGATTTTTTTCTCATTTTCAACATCAAGATTAGCCGCTATTTCATCCAAAATCAAAATAGGTGCATCCTTTAGAAAAGCTCTAGCGATGGATATCCTTTGGCGCTCTCCTCCTGAAATTTTTGTTCCGTTTTCTCCAATAACCGTATCGTATCCATGTTCCATCTTTGAAACAAACTCATCACATCCAGATAAAACAGCTGCCCTAATCACCTCATCATCTGTAGCGTCTTGTCTTCCTAGTCTAATATTTTCCATAACTGAATTATTGAACAAAACTACATCTTGAAATACAATTGATATTTTTGAAAACAGAGATTCTGTAGAAATATTTTTAATTTCCTTGTTATCTATTAAAATTTGTCCTTCATCGTAATCATATAATCTCGATATTAATCTAAGAACGCTTGTTTTTCCACATCCACTAGGTCCAACCAAAGCTGTTACTTCGTTTTGTTTCGCAGTAAAGCTTATATTATCTAAAACTTGTGTATCCTCATCATACGAAAAGCTTACATTCTTTAACACTATGTCAAAATTGTTTAATTCAACATCTTCTCCTTTTTGGAAATCAAAATCCCTTATTTCTTTAATTCTTTTTATCTTCGGTGACAAATAAAATATCTCTGCCATTTCTTCTTTCGAAGCATCAACTACATCTTTTATTTTCATAGCAGCAAACAAATATCCCAATAAATATAAAATGTTTATTTCTTTGGAAATCAATAAGTTAATCCCTACTAGAATTACAATTCCTAAACTTAAAAAACCAAATATCGAAGAAAATCCTAATATAGTAACCAACTTAGCTTCTTCTTTTATATGCACAGCTTCAGATTGCTCCATCTTTTGATACAAAAATCTTCTCATACGTCTCATTGCATTATAGCTTTTGATTTCCTGTTGAAGTTCTATTGCTTCTTGAAAATATTCTGAATTTTCTCTTAATACCTTGTAATACTTATCATGACCTTTAATTTGGATTTTTTTAGAAACCACCATTAATCCTAGCCCCAAAACCGTAGGGAGAATAACAGACAACGCTAATTTTACATTTCCCTTGAACATCATTATTGAGATTATCGGAAAAAACAATAAAAACCCAACAATTTTGGGAATTGCGTGACTCATAGCATGCTCAATTCCTTCTATATCAGACATTATAGTTTGAGAAATATCCGATATATCGTGCTTAGAAAAATAAAACAAAGGTAATTTTCTCAAAATTTCTGCCAATTCAATTCTCAAATTAGCGCTTTCCTTATAAGTTGTATTATACAAACTTTCATATTCAACTCTAAGCATTAAATTCAAAATAACCAAAGAAGAAATCGCAAATATTAAATAAAACTTATTGCTTCTATGGTTTGATATCAATATATCATCTAATAAAAACATCAGCAAAAATGCAGGCATCATATTTAAACAATACACTACAAAACAATTCAAAGAAGCTTTTAAAACATCTTTAGCTCCTGAATCCGTTAGGGCGAATTTATTTTTTAAGTATTTCTTCATTTTTAACCCTCCACTCATTAGCTTCTTCGTATAATTTTTGTAATTTCTTATACTTCGTGTCTTTTTTCATCAATTCATCATGTGTTCCTCTTTCAACTATTTCTCCATTATCAAATACCAATATCTCATCTAAATGTTTAATACTCGATAACCTATGGGCAATCATTATTACAGTTTTATTCTTCATCAAATTTTTAAAAGCTTTCTGTAATTCATGCTCATTTTCCGGATCAATAGCAGCACTCGCTTCATCCATAATGACAATGTTAGATTTTTTTAGCATAGCTCTTGCTATGGCAATTCTTTGTTTTTCTCCTCCAGATAAATATACTCCTTTACTTCCTATTAAAGTATTCTCTCTTTCATAAAACTTATCCAAAATACTATTACACTCTGCTTGTTCTAAAACATTCATAACATCTCCATAAGTAGCATCCCTGTCTGCCATTGCAACATTTTCAAATATGGTTTTCTTGAATAATTTTGAATCTTGAAATACAAAAGCAATATTGTTTATAATAGCCTGTTGTGTGTAATCGCCAATAGGTTTCCCTCCAATTTTAATGCATCCACTATTTACTTTATAAAAACCAGAAATTAATTTTGCGATTGTGCTTTTTCCAGAACCACTACTTCCTACTAGAGCATATGATTTGTTTTGTTCCAATTTGAAACTCAAATTATTAAGTACATAATCTTGATCGTATTTGAAGCTTACATTTTCAAATTCTATGTCATAATTTTCAAAGCTGACTTTATCACCATAATCAAGCTTATCTTTTTGCATATCATCAAACAATTCTTCCAATTTATCCACAGCAGTATTAGCTTGCATAATATGCATACTTAAATACATTATTTTCATGAACGATGAAAACAAAACTCCTGAGATAAACAGAATCATTATCATTTCAACAGTCAATAGTCGTGGATTTTTGTGAATGTCAGTAAACAAAATCAACGGTACTATTACAATCGAGACTAATCCAAAAAATATCCATTGATACCATACATAAGGTTTTTTGCAACTTACAGAATAATTGTATGCATATTCCGAATATTCTTTAATAGAATTATAAAGAGATTTGAATGATTTTACACTACCACCAAAAATCTTGACAACTTGCATTCCTCTTACATATTCCACACATTCTGCGCTCAATTTATTCAATGATTCTTGATAAATTTTCATAAACTCTTTTTCTCCCATCATCCTAGTTAAAATGATTGATGATGCAGCTACCAAAAGAATTATACATAATCCAGCTCTTATGCTAACCATAAATCCTAAAATTATAGCACCTATTGGAACAATAATAGCCTGTGAATTATCTGGTATCATATGTGCTATTATAGTGTGTGTTTGGGCGGCATTATCATCTATTGTCTTTCTAATATAACCTGATGCCTTAATATCAAAGACTCTAAATCCAGATTTTGCCAAACCATCTATTCCTCTTTTTCTCAGATTAGTCTCTAATCTAAATCCCAGCTTATGTGACACATAACCAGACAAAAAATAGATAATCGCTCCTAAAAATAAATATATTACCGTTTTAATAGCCATCGTTTTTGCCAACAATAGATTGTTTTTTACTAAAAGCATATCCAAAAATTTGTAAATACATAAATATCCTGCTACTGTAAAAACAGCTGATACAATTGAAAATAAAATTGAAATATAACCTAAATATTTTTCTTTAGGTACATATTTAAAAAGTTTTTTATATATCTTCATTGTCCCTCCTAAAAACATTATTAGACTTATTTATGATATTCATTATCATATAAAGTTAAAAAAAACAACTCTTTAAGTCCTATGTTATTATTGTACTCTAGTAAAATAACTGATACAATAATACAAGAAACTAAAGTCTTTTTGTATTATTGTCTAATCGTATTATCGGAGGTTATTATGGACTTTTCAAAATTTGTAGAGTGTTTTGATTGTAAATTGTGTGAGAATACAGATCGTTTCAATCCAGTGGGAAAATTATTTTACGCAGATTCAGAAGCTGGATATTCTGGATATTATTGGTTCTATGAGGGAGAAGATTTTTATATAGATATCCATGATTTTTTTATAAAAAAAGATTATATTGTAAATCGTATCCCCGATATGACCGATTACATAAGCGTATTTTCTAATTATTTAATCGAAGGAAGCGGAGAATGGCTAACCCCTTATAATGTTTTAGAACCAAATACCGTTTTTGTAATGAGTACCGACAATTTAAATCAAAGATATATTCTCCATGCTAATTCAAAGCTGTTGATGATAGGATTAAAATTTAAACAATCTATGTTTGACAAATACACTCCTGATTTTAGCAAAAAAGAAATAATGCATATTTTTGAGAAGACACAGCCTTTTATTTCAGACAAATTATCTATAATTGCTGGAGAAATATTAAATTGCAAAATGCAAGAACCTTGCATTAATCTTTTTTTCGAAGCAAAAGCAAGGGAATGGCTGAGCATCATTATTGATGCATCGAACAATTTAGAAGAAAGTGTTATTTCTGATTCTGATCTAACAGCAATACAAAACGTCGCAAACTATATAAATGATCATTACGCATTTGATATTTCACAGGAATTCTTAGAAAAATTATCTCTAATGAGTGGAACAAAATTAAAATCAACATTTAAGAAAAAATACCACATGAGTATCACTGAATATACTCAAAGAAAAAGAATGAATATCGCTGAAAATCTTATTCTTACCACTGATTTAGAAATCAAGGAAATAGCTAAATCAGTAGGATACACTTCAGCCAGTCGATTTAGTAGTCTTTTTTTTAGATACAAAAAAATCCTTCCAAATAATATAAGAAAATATAAGATATAATAAATGTAAATATCTATTGACGTGTTTTATTTTATAATATACAATAAAATTACGATAATATTTATCGTCAAATAATTTCTGGAGGTGAACTAATGAGTTCAGAAGAAAACAATTGCTGCTGCGAAGTCGTAACGAAAGAAAGCCTCATTCAAGGATTTACAGGAGAAGTTATCGGTACATTTTTGATGTGCTTTTTAGGAATTGGCTCTGTAGCCACGGCTACATTGTACCAAGCACACACAGGTCCATTCCAAGTTGGTATCGTGTGGGGTCTTGCAATCGCTATTGCGATTTACGCTACTAGAAACTTGTCTTGTGCGCACTTCAACCCAGCAGTTACTTTTGCAATGTGCGTTTCAAAAAGATGTTCATGGAAGAATTTCCCTGCATACATACTAGGTCAATTTGTTGGGGCTATCTTAGCAGCTAGTGCATTGTGGGTGTTTTTTGCAGATTCTGTGAAGAAAAGCTTGGATGCAGCTAACTTGACAATGGATGTGGCAACGCCAGCATCAAGTATTTGGATTGAAGTGTTCCCTAACACAGCAAACGGCGTAATCAGTATGCCTGTTGCGGCTTTCGCAGAAGCACTTGGCGTTTTCATTTTGGTTATGATTATTTTCTCAATGACTGAAGGTTGTAACATAGGTAGACCAAGCGACGATTTGTTCCCATTATTTATCGGTCTAACAGTTGCCGCTTTGATATGTACAATTGGACCTATGACTGATGCAGGACTTAATCCAGCGAGAGATTTCGGCCCAAGAATCGTGGCGTATTTTGTTGGATGGAAAAACATCGCATTCACAATGGATGCATTCATAGTTTATGTACTTGCACCACTAATCGGGGCAGGACTTGCAGCGATTTTCTTTACAAAAGTAATCGAACCAATGCAAAACTCAAAAAATAGTTGCGGTTGCAATTAATGATATAATAATATTAGAGTAACAATAGGAGGTATTTATGGAAGACATTAGAAAGCAAGTATCAGAATATTATAGCAACATAACTACAGAAAAAGAAGGACAAATGCAAACACAAATCTGTAGCTGTTCAGACACTATGCCACTTTATATCAAGAAAATAAGAGGAATGATAAATCCTGAAATTTTGAAAAGATTTTACGGATGCGGCTCCCCTATTCCACAAGCATTAGAAGGATGCACTGTATTGGATTTGGGATGCGGTACTGGAGTTGATGTGTATGTAGCTTCAAAATTAGTTGGCGAAAACGGAAAAGTAATCGGCGTCGACATGACTGATGACCAATTAAACTTTGCTAAGAAATACCAAGACGAAATGGCTGAAAAATTTGGCTACAAGAAATCAAACGTAGAATTCAAAAAAGGATACATCGAAGATTTGAAATCAATCGGAATCGAAGATGAATCAATCGATGTTGTAATCAGCAACTGCGTTATCAACCTTTCCCCATTCAAAGAAGAAGTGTTCAAAGAAGTGTGGAGAGTTTTGAAAAAAGGTGGAGAATTGTACTTCTCAGACATCTTTGCAGACAGAAGAGTACCAGATGAAATCTACCAAAACCCTGTATTGCGTGGAGAATGCTTAGCTGGAGCAATGTATGTTGAAGATTTCAGAAGACTTTTAAGAAAAATCGGCTGGGAAGATTTCAGATACACTAAGATTACAAAAGCACCTATAGAAAATAAAAAAATAGAAGAATTAGTAGGCAACGTAAACTTCACATCAAGAACAGTCAGAGCAATAAAATTACCAGGAATTATTGAAGATAAATGTGAACAATACGGACAATTTGCAACATATCGTGGAGGAATATTAGGAAGCGAACACTACTTCGACCTAGACGATCACCACAGATTTTTCGTAGATCTACCAATGGCAGTGTGTGGAAACAGCTGCGCAATGGTACAAGATACAAGATTTGGAAAATACTTTGACGTAGTCGGAGACAGAAGTAAACACTTTGGTTTGTTCGACGGTTGTGGAGATGCCGGCGCATCAGATGACTGCGACTGTGACGGCGGATCTTGCTGCTGCTAACAACAACAAAAGCTGTGAGAAAACTCACAGCTTTTTTGATTGCGATTTTAGATTAATCTCGCCATTTTCGCAAATTTGGCGTAGATAATTTAAATGTGGCGAGATAAAAAATTTTATTATTACAATTTCTTGCTCCAATATATTTTCAGTATCAAAGTTATTATTATTTGCACTATGGCTACTGCTGTGAGTGCGATGAACACTTCGAAGTCTATATAAGACATAACACAGGCGATTACTGCTATGACTAATGACAATATTGGTACGATGTCTTTTCCGGATTTCATTCTGATTAATATTTCACGTTCGTCTGTTTCTTTTGTATACATTTCTTTTAGGTATTTTTCATCTCTGTAGGCTCTTATCAAACATCCCATGTAAAATACGCAAACTAATTCTATTCCTGTGAAAAATCCCAAAACATAATCTGTTGTGTCTGCGTTCGTTGGTGATAAGTCTTTCAAATATACAGCTTCAATAACTATGGCTACAAGAGATATTACACAAAATACTATTAATAACGATATTCTACGCGCTATTTCTTTTCTGTAGTTTTGTAAGTTTTTCATTTAATCATCCTCCTCCATTGTAAATACGTCTTCGATTTTCATTTCGAAAAATTTTGCGATTTTAAATGCAAGTGGTAGCGATGCGATGTATTTTCCATTTTCTATCGATGTGATAGTTTGTCTTGTCACTCCTACTTCATTCGCCAATTCTTCTTGAGTAATTTTGTTTTCTTTTCTTAATTGGGAAATAATATTTTTCATTTTTGCTCCTTTGCAAAGTTCACTTTATATTTTTAGTATAGTATGCTTTGCATTTTTTGTCAAGTATACTTTACACTTTCCATAACAAAAAAAACTACGAGCAATACCTACCCGTAGTTTTCGTTTTAAAATCAAATTAAATTATCTGTACAATCCACCAACTGATTTTAAGTTAGCGTTGATTATCTCCATTACTTTTTCGTAAGCTTCTTGTGATGACATTTCAACATTTTCAAGCGTTCTTCTTTCTGAAAATTCTACGATGTCTTCATCTGCTTTCTTTCCAACAGTTATTCTCAATGGAATTCCTATTAAATCACGGTCGTTGAATTTGACTCCGACTCTTTCTTTTCTGTCATCTAGTAGAACTTCTACTCCTTGAAGAAGTAATTTTTCGTAAAGTTTTTCTGCAAGTGTATTTTGTTCATCATTTTTTGTGTTAACAATCGTGATGATTACATGATATGGAGCTACAACTAATGGCCAAATCATTCCCTTGTCGTCGTGATTTTGTTCCACAATTGCACTGACACTTCTTGTAACGCCGATTCCGTATGATCCCATCCAGAAGAATTGTTCTTTTCCATTTTCATCCAAGAATGTTGCATTCATGCTCTTGGAATATTTTTGTCCCAATTGGAAGATATTTCCAACTTCGATTCCTCTTTTGAATTTAAGCGGAGATTTTGTTTCAGGGTCGATGTCTCCTTCTTGTACCATCAACAAATCTTCCACGATTTCTCCTTCGAAATCATCTCCGTAGTTCACGTTTTTGATGTGGTAGTTTTCTTCATTCGCTCCAACGACGAAGTTTTTCATTTGTGTAACTCTTGAGTCGATTATGATTCTTGAATCTAGTCCGATTGGCCCTGTAAATCCTGGTGAACTATTCAAAGCTAGGATGTCTTTTTCCTCCATCATTTCGATTTCGTGTTCAGGACATTTCAAATAACTTACAAGTTTGGACATGTTAAGTTCACGATCTCCTGGTATGAACACAATTACAGGTTTTCCTTCTACCATCAAATCCACAGCTTTCAAGCAATGTGCTGCGTCAACATTCAAGAAATCACTTACTTCTTCGATTGTTTTGCAGTTTGGTGTGAGGACTTTTTCTGAAGAAAGTTTTTCTACATTTTCATCGTTCACTTGATAGTACACGTAGGCTTTTTCATCTGTCGCTGCGAAATCACTGTCATCGCTGTAGCAAATCACGCCTTCACCTACATCGCTAAGCGCGATGAATTCGTGCGAACTGTTACCACCCATTGCACCGCTGTCTCCTGCTACGATTTTGTATTCCAATCCAAGTCTGTTGAATACTACTTCATACGCTCTCCACATGTTCATGTAAGCTTCACCCATCGCTTCTACGTCTACATCAAATGTGTAAGCATCCTGCATCAAAAATTCTCTGGAACGATTGATCCCAAATCTTGGTCTTTTTTCGTCGCGGTATTTTGTTTGAATTTGGTAAATATTAAGTGGAAGTTGCTTGTAGCTTTTGATTTCACCTTTTACTAAATCTGTAAAATATTCTTCGGCTGTTGGTCCAAGGCAAAATTCACGGTTGTTTCTGTCTTTGAGCTTGAACATTTCTGGTCCAAATGTCTTCCATCTTCCAGATTCTTCCCAGATTTCACGAGGTTGAGTTACTGGCATATGGATTTCTTGTGAACCGTAGTTGTCCATTTCTTCACGAACGATATTTTCAACTTTTCTTACAATTCGATATCCCAATGGCAAATAACTGTACAATCCTGCTGCTGTTTTTCTGATCATGCCAGCTCTTAATAGAAGCTTGTGGCTTGCTATTTCTGCATCTTGTGGATCCTCTCTTAAAGTTGGCATATAAAATTTATTCATTCTCATAATTTACATGTTCCTTTCTTTTAGTAGCTAATATGTATCTAAAAAAAGATCCCCCGTCACGAAGACGAAGGATCGCTATACCACTTCTAGTTTGTTAGTTATAAGGTGACAACCCTATGATTTTGACATACTCTCCGAGTTAGGTTCATCCTATCGTATTTGAAAGTTCGCACCTTACACTTTCTCTCTGAAAAATCGTATAGAACTAATATTCTCTTCATCGATACATTAGATTGTATCAGAATAGAATGTTTTTGTAAAGATTACTATTTTATTTTTTCGACAATTCTTGATTTTGTTTCAAAATTATCGTCTGTTCCTGTGAATGATGAATCTTTAACTGCCAAATCACTCATAGCATCGATAATATCTTTGAATTTGTTCAAATCTTTTGTCTTATTGGATAATTCATCAATTCCTTTTTCTTTGTATTCTTTTAATTTGGAACCGAATTCTTTTTGTCCAGAAGCAAGCTTGTCGCTTCCTGATTTTAATTGTCCTGTTGATGAATCTAATTTTCCAAGTCCATCATTTAACATATTGATTGCATTACTCATTGGAATGATTGCTTTTTCATTGATTTGTGACAATGAAGATAAAAGAGCTGATTGTTTGTTGAATTCTTGTAAGCCACCAGATAATTTTGATGAGCCCTCAACTAAGGCACTTGAATTCTTGTCCAATTCTTCCATTCCATTTAAAAGCATTGCCATTGCTTTTTCGTTTTGCAATGTTCCTTCTTTTAATGTTTGTGATCCACCTTTGATTTGACCTGTTGCATCGTCAAGTTTGTCAATGGAATCTTTTAATGTTGACAATCCTTCTGCACCGTTCAATGCGCCACCCATTTGTCCCAAGCCTTGAGATAATTGATTAGAAGAATCTACTAGTTTTGCTTTGGATTGATTCATAGCGGCAGATGTTCTCATAAGTGCATTTGATAAATCAGCGTTTCCTTGTGATAATGCGCTTGAACTTTGAGCTAATTCATTTAATGCAGCTTGTAATTTTTGTTGCCCAGCATTTTGTGAACCAGCATTTCTGATGGATTCTGCTTGTGCATACATTACGTTTTTTTGTGCTTGAAGATATGCTATTGTGTCGTTTAGTTGTCCTTCTTCATTGTTTGCTTGTAATTGTTGGATTGCATTGTTCAATCCTTCAGCTGAGCTTTCAAGTCCACGTGCGATTTTTTCTGCGTTTGCACTTCCATCAGCACCACCTGCTAATTGCGCTACTTGTTGTAATTTTTCGTTGAATTGTGCGCTTGAATCTTTTAATTGTGCAGATTTTCCTGAAATTTGTTCAACTGTATCTGCTAATTGACCGTAGCTTCCTGCCAAACCATTCAATCCGTTTGATAATTGTGATGATTTTTCAAGTAGTTGGTCTTTTTGTGCAGTCATTTCTTTCATATTTTCAGTTCCAGCTCTTAGTTGTGAAGTAGCATCTTTTAATTTGCCAACTCCGTTGTCCAAATCAGTAGCACCTTTGGCTAATTTTTCGGATCCTTCTTTTATTTTGGCTGTGTTTTCTTTGATTTTTCCAACTGCAGCTGTGTAGTCAGAAATTCCATTGTACAATTTCAAACTACCGTCATTCATTTGAGCGATGTATCCTTGTATAGGACCAACTTTTGATTGTATTCCTGAGAATTTGCCTTGCATTTGTTGTGTTGATGATGCAAGTTTTTGTGAACCTGAGTGAAGTTTTGTAACTCCTGTTTGCATTTGAGAAATTCCTGAATTTAGTTTGTCTTGTCCTTCAGATAATTTAACTGATGCATCTACAAGTTTTTGTGAATTATCTTGTAATTCTTTAACACCGTTTTGAAGTTTATCTAATGAATCGATGTTCTTTTTTTCTTGGAAGAATTCGTTAGTGATTACGGAGTAGATTTCTACTGGTTTGTACTCTTTGATGTCCATTTCAACTGAAACTTCGTCTTTGAATTTGTCCAATTCTTTGTCTTCTACAATTCCACTCAAGTTTTGTTTCATACCTGGTGTCATCACTGTAGTTACTATTTCGTTCTTGCCGTCTTTTACAACTTTGATATCGTCTGATGTGATGTTTTCTACTTTTTCATCGTCAAATGTCATCGCCGCTACAACAACATATGGTGAATAAACATTCTTTGATTGTCCATCGATTGTTTTGGCTTCGTATCTGTTATTTTTAGAATTGATTACAATCTTCAAATGACCAGATTTTCCTTCCAATTCAGAAGCTTTCATTTCTTTTCCATCCAAGAAATATTTTACAGATATATCCACTGGAAGTTTTTTGTCAGTGTCACCTTTGTAGTAGATGTCTTTTTTGTTTTCGTCTAATTTCAAATATCCTTTTTCAGATTTTAATTCTTTGTCTGTTTTTAAATCTTTTACATTTGTCAAATTAGATTTGTCGTTTGCTTTTATATTTTTATCTGAATTTAACCACACAGAAACTGATTTGTCTTTGATTTCGTTGCCTTCTACTGTTACATAAACTGTTTCTGATTTTTTGATTAAATCTTGTTGTTCTGCAAATGAAAGGTTAGCAAATGTCATTGAAGATACCAATGACAAGGCTAAGATTTTTTCAATATTTTTCTTCATAGTTGTTCTCCTTTACGCTAAATTTTTAGTTGTTTTCTTGATAAATGGGAATGTAATGCTCAATATTGCTGGAAGTAATATTATAATTACAAGCATACTGATGATTGCTCCCCTAGCAAGTAACGTACATATTGTGGATACTATTTCCATTTTTGAATAAATTCCTACACCAACTGTTGCTGCCATGAATGATAAAGCACTTGTAACAATTGATTTGGAAGTTTCTCTTACTGATGTTTTCAACGAACCATTTACATCTTTGGTCTTTCGATATTCGTACAAGAATCTGTCCGTCATCAATATAGAATAATCTATCGTAGATCCCAATTGAATTACTCCGATTACGATTGATGTGATAAACGGAATTGTTTGATTGAAGTAGAATGGGATTGCCATGTTGATTTGAATTGCAAGTTCTATCGCTGCTATCAATACAACTGGAATTCCAAATGATTTGAATGATATTGCGATGATTAAAAATACAGCAATTAATGATGCTATGTTAACCATCTTGAAGTCTTGGTCAGAAATATCTGTCAAATCGTCTGTAAGAACAGCTTCTCCTGTCAAATATCCGTCCTTGTCGTGTTTTGCAATTACATCACGCATTTGTGTGATTTGTTTGTTCACCTCGTCAGATGCTGTTTGATATTCTGAATTAACCATAAGCATTTCGTAGCCGTTTTTTACGAAGTTATCACGAAGTTTGTCTGGCAAGAATGTCGCAGGAATTGTAACTCCTGTGATTGAATTTGTTCCAACAACCGAGTTGATACCGTCAATGTGTTCTAACTCATCAATCATAGAATCCATAGCAGTGTTAGATAAATTATCTTTTACAACGATAAAATGAGTACTTGCCATGTTGTAGTCTTTCTTCATTTTATTAAGAGATACAATGGAGTCCAAATCTTGTGGCAATGATCTATCCAAGTTGTAGTATAATTTTGTGTTTACAGATCCGTAAATCGCTGGAATAAACAACACTACAAATACTATTGCCAACACTTTTCTCTTGTCCACGACGAAGTTTGGTAATTTGTTAAATTCTGGAAGTAATACTTTGTGATTGTATTTGTCCACAGCTTTTTCTGTAAGAAGTAGCATTGGTGGAAGAACAACCAAAGTAGATAAAAGTCCGATGAATACACCCTTACTCATTACAAGACCGATATCTTTACCCAACGATAATCTCATCAATACTAAAACCAAGAATCCTGCAAAAGTTGTAAGCGAAGATGAGAATAATGATGAGAATGTCGCCTCAATAGCTTTCGCCATTGCCTTCTTGTGTGAGTCTCTCTTTTTCTTTTCCGCTGCGTATCTGTGATACAAGAAAATCGAATAGTCCATCGTTACGGCAAGCTGCAATACAGCTGCAATCGCCTTTGTAATGTAGGATATTTGTCCTAAGAATATATTAGTCCCAAAATTATAAACAACAGCATATCCTATATTTAACATAAATACGAATGGAATTACCGTCGATTCATTCGTCAAGCTCAACACCACAAGTCCAAGTGCCACAGCAAGCATTACATAAATCGGCGTTTCCTTGTCAATCAAATCCTTTGTGTCTTTTACAAGAGCACTAATACCACTCAAGTATTTTTCTTTCGATTCGATTTGTTTGATTCGTTCTATCGCCTTCATAGTTCTCATTGAAGATGACGATTCACTAAACTTAACCATCATTAAAGTACTATCTTTTGCATAGAACACATCTCTAAGATCATCTGGCAAAAATTCGTTAGGAACAGTTGGCCCTAAAATTGAAGTCTTAGATATAACATCCTCAACCCCGTCGATTTTTTGCACTTCTTCTCTTAATTTCTCGGCATCATTGTCTGTGCCCTTTAAAATCAACATCCCAGTAGCTGCATTTTTGAAATCTTTGTCCAAAATTGTTTGGCCTTGAGTTGATTTCAAATCAGTTGGCAAATAAGACAAAATATCGTAGTTGATATTTGTAGCCTTGTAACCAATTATTGATGGAATCAACAACAAAGTCATAACCAAAAGCACTAACTTAGGATGATTAGCTATAAATTCTGAAAATTTCTTCATGTAAAAATCACCCTTATCTATTTAAAATTTGTTTAATAACTTCAACCAAAACAGACTTCATTTCATCAATAGATAAAATGGAATCCTTTCTGATTGCAAGCTTACAAGTTGAAATCACAGTCTCAATCGTCAAAGAAAGAATATATAATTTTTGTGAATCAGAATATTCCTTTGAGAACAACTGTGAATACTTGTTCAAAATATATTTCAGCGCAGTGTCTGTTTCAGAAAATCTCTTATCATTTTCTACCTTAGCATACAACGCCCAGTTCAAATTACTCGCAACAAGTTCAAACTCAAAAGGATTAGCAATGTAATAATCAATAATATAATCCAAAAAACTAATAAATCTTTCAACGTGATCCTCTTGGTCGCACTTCTTCTCAGTTTCCACCACCAAATCTGTAAGCTTCTTCAGGACAATTTGTTCCTTCAAATCTTCCTTATCCTTAAAATAAGAATAAAAAGTTCCCAATCCCAAATCAGTGTTGCTCATAATATCTCTGATAGTCGTCTTATCAACGCCTTTTTTCTCAAACATCTTAACCGCAGACTGAATTATTTGTAATTTATTATCTTTTTTCTTTTCGTCCAAATACGACACAACTAACCTCCTTTCATCTATTGAACACCGTTCATTTCTTTTGACGTTTTATATTGTAACACTTTTTTGAACTATGTTCAACATTTTTCCTAAAATTTTTTATTTTTATTTTTTCGATTTAAAACATTGAAATACCAACATTTATTTTGAAATTTTATTATTTATTCGATATTTTTCAATTTCATAAAACAAAATTTTTGAAATTTTGTAACAATTTTCAGGAAAATTTTTTTGGTTTTTTTGAGTCCAATTAAATTTGGGCAAAAAAATACCGTGGATCTAGTCCACGGTATAATTTGCAATATTTTATTTTATATTCATGATAAAATCTCTTTTTTCCATAATTTCTTCTGTTTTTGGACCATAAGAAACGTAAGAGATTTCTGTGTCTAACTCTTTTTCGATAAATGTCATGTATTTCAAGAAGTTTACTTCAAACACATCATTCCAACCGTCAAATTCTTTGTAGATTGGTTTTGCTTTTTTGAAATCATTTGAAATGAATGGCATTTTTTGTTCAACGCCGTCAATTTCATATCCAACGCATACTTTTACTTTGTCGTAGCCGTTTAATACGTCTGCTTTTGTCATGACGATTGAGTTGATTTTGCTCTTTTTGATTGCATAACGAAGTTGTGCAAGGTCAATCCAGCCTACACGTCTGTTTCTTCCAGTTGTAGCTCCGAATTCATTACCCAATTTTCTAAGCTTGTCTGCTTCTTCATCGAATAATTCTGTTGGGAATTCCCCTTCTCCGACTCTGGATGTGTATGCTTTTACAACTCCCATGATTGTGTCATCATCAGTCAATGTAACATCTGCTGCTGATGCGCTGTAAGCAGTTGTTGTGCTTGATGTAACGTATGGGTATGTTCCTGAGTCTAAGTCAAGCATGATTCCTTGTGCACCTTCGAAAAGAACTTTTTTGTTTTTGATTTCTTCTTCAATTTCAGATGCTGATGTGAATGTAACGCCCAATTTTAATAATTGGTCGAACTTGTCAAGCAAATAATTTACTGTTTCATCGACATCGATGTGCATTTTGCCTTCGTAGATGTTGTTTTTCAAATAAACTATTTCTTCAACACGTTCTCTTAACAATTCATCGTCAAACAAATCAATAATTCTAACGTTTTGTCTAGCAGCTTTGTCTTGATAAGCAGGTCCTATACCTCTTTTTGTAGTTCCGATAGGATTTTTTCTCATAGATTCCAATAATCCATCTTCTTCTTTGTGGTAAGGTAGAACGATAAATGTTTCTACATCGACCATAAATCTCTTGGAAATTCCTGGGAAATCAGCTTCCAAAACCTTCAACTCTTCAATCATTTGTTCTAATTCGATTACCATTCCTTTTGCCAAGAATCCCTTAGAATCTGTGTCAAAAGTTATTGATGGTAGTAAATGATGTACGTATTTTTTGTCCTTAAAATAAATAGTATGTCCTGCGTTGGCACCACCTGAAGATCTTACAATAATATCATTAAATTTGGAAAAGTAATTTACAACCTTTCCCTTACCTTCGTCTCCCCATTGTGCACCAATTATCGCTAATTTATTCATAACAACTTCCTTTCAAATTATTAGATTCATTTAACTGTTAAGTTAACTACAAATCACAACTACTAATTATACCATATTCCCACATTTAAAAATAGTGTAAAACAGGTAATTTGACTGATTTGTTATTTTAAATTATTCTTTCATTTATATTATACACCAAGTTATATCTAATTCTGATACCAACAAAAAAAGTCCTCACCAAATCTCTACCAAAATCCAATGAGAACTTCTGAAAAGTCACTGATAAGAATATTTCAATTTGCTATTAAATCATATTAAAATTACGAAAATTACGTAAAAAATTACTAGCACGGAAATTGATCCAATTTTAAACTTTTTTGATAATTCTGATAAAAATGTATCTGCGGCTAAACTAAAAACATTAATTCCCACTAAAAGAATCAATGTGATTTTTGATATTTCAATATTTCTCTTGTTAACTATAAACATTAAAATTAATGTCACCAAATAAATTAATTTGCATATTGCAGATAAGTACTTTCTTCTCATTCTTCTCCCTCTTGATAGTGAATATTCTTATCACTTATATAATAAATTTTCATTTACCATTTGTCAATAAAAAAACTAGCTATTTCTAGCTAGATTTTTCTAATATTCCTTTTTAATAATATTCACGATTTCTTTTTTGTAATCGTCTGTATTTGGATAGCCCACAATGAAATATCCCTTGTCTTTAACTTGGCCGACTATCATTTGGTTTCTGTATAATTTGTTCTCTCCAGTTCCCAAATATCTCATGTCTGTCACAAAACCAATTATAATTCTTTTCTTGTCAGTCAATTTGTATTCTTCTTCGTAATCTTTCATCACAGAAAAAGCCATGATTTCTCCTGCAACACCATCGTCAATCGACAATCCATCAAGACAAGCTATCAAAACATCTGCTTCTCTTAACTTCGCCATATCATTTCTTGCGATGTCGATGTCAGTGATTGTAGCATCATTATCTTTTTTGTTGTTTATCGAATCATTTCGTTGTGGCACATACAAATCAATGTCCACTTCTTTCTCTATAAATCTCGCCAAATCTTCAGTCCAACGAAACATAGCGTCGTTGAAGAAATGTGATGCAAAATATCCTTTCATTTTTCACCTCAATTAATTTTATCATATATTTGGTGCGTATAATTATAGTTAAAACATTAACCCTCACTTTAAAGATTGAAACAATATGATTATATGTGGTATCATAAAAATATATTTTAGGAGGTTCTCAATATGGAAAATTTAGATTTTTTAGAAGAAATTTTAATGACTTCTTCCCCATCTGGCGACACTAAAGTCGTTATGGAAAAAGTTAGAAAAAAATTCGAAGAATTAGGAAAAGTTGAAATCAACTTCACTAACAAAGGCGCAATGGTTGTAACTCTTCGCGGTGAAACTGACGAAAAACAATCCACATTTGCAGCCCACGTAGATACATTGGGATTAATGGTTAAAGAAATCAAACCAAACGGAAGATTAAAAACATTCTTAGTTGGTGGATACGCATATAACTCTGTTGAAAATGAATATGTAACTATCTCAACAATGTCTGGCAAAAAATACACTGGAACATGCTTAAACGACAAACAATCAGTTCACGTTTACGGTCCAGAAACTAGAAGCAACGAAAGAAATGCCAAGACAATGGAAATCAGAATCGACGAAAAGGTTGAATCAGCTGAAGATGTAAAAAAACTTGGAATTAACGTTGGTGATTTTATCTATTTAGATTCAAGAACACAATTAACAGAAAGTGGATTTGTAAAATCAAGACACTTAGACGACAAAGCTTGTGTATATGTATTATATGAAACAGTAAGATATCTTGTAGAAAACAACATAACTCCAAAACACACACTTAACTTCTTCATCTCAAACTACGAAGAAGTTGGTCACGGTGCATGCTACGGAATCCCAGAAGAAACTGACGAATTCATCGTTGTTGACATGGCCGCTCCTGGAGACGGACAAACATCTTCTGAATTTAAGACAACAATTTGTGCAGCAGATTCTTCAGGCCCATACGATTTAGAATTAAAAGAAAGATTAGTTAGAATTTGTGAAGAAAATAATATCCCTCACGCAGTTGACATCTATCCATTCTACAGTTCAGACGGATCAGCAGCATTAGAGGCAGGATATAATTTGAGAGTTGCTTTGATTGGCCCTGGAGTTGATGCATCACACGCAATGGAAAGAACTCACCAAGAAGGATTACAAGCATCTATCGATTTGTGTATAAAATACATCGAAGACAAGAAATAAATTTTATTTTACTTTCAATAAAAAACCAAGAACGTATTAATAATCCAATACATTCTTGGTTTTATTTTTATTATTCTAAAATTTAGTAAATCAACCTTTTATATAAATTTTCTTTGCAACCATTGATATAGCAACAACTCCAATACCAATAAATAAATATTGGTTCATTGATTTTACATTAAATTCCCACGAAAAACGAATGATCCAAATGGTATTATTTGTTATGAAAATTCTTTCATTGACAAACTATCTTAATATCTCATATACCGTCAAATTTTGAACGATATATTTATTAATATATTCTAAAAATATTATTATAAACTTCTTTTTCGTTTAATTTTACCATGTTTCTTTCTAAGACCTCTCCTTCTCTTAGCCCAATAATCTTTATCGTACTATTTGAATTAGTCTGCTTTATTATGTCATTAGCTAATTCATATATAGATATTTCCTCTCCAATATCAAAGTTAAATACCCCATTTTCGCATATATTGTTGTAAAAATCATTCCATGTAAAAATAAAACTACTTAAATTAGCTGTAATTTTTTTTATATTTTTATCAGTTACCGTAAGTGGTAAATTGTTTTTAGCCTGTTCCTTAAAAATATTATAAACTGAACCTTTACTTTGCATTATAAACGGGAATCTAACTGATTGTATTACTTTTCCATCAATTGTAATTTTTTTTAGTATATTCTCAACTTCTTGTTTGTCCTTTCCAAAAAAATTAGTTGGATTATACGCTTCATCACTGGAAAGAAAAATAAAACGTTTTAAACATTTCGAATCAAGCATTCTGTAGGCAAGTTTTATTGTTCCACTAACATTGCTATTATGATAGTACTTATTATAGATTTCGTTGTAATAAGTGTTTTTCAGTACAGCTGCATGTATGATCGCAGTTGGGTTTAATTTTTCGATAATATTTAGTGTATATTCATCATATATATCGAGTGGAATAAATTTAATGTTTTCATATTTAATATTTTTTTCCAAGATTGCAATGTCATTTTCATTAATATCAACAGCTATAATATAATCATCTTTGTCTATGTAATACTTTAAAAGTTCTCTGCCTACAGTTCCACATACTCCTGTAATAACTACTCTCTCATTCATATTCGTCAGTCTCCTTCTATTTGCTCTCCATGAATTTCTCTTATCCATTCAATCGTCTTTATGTTTATATCTTCAAATAAAGGTTCATCGGTGTATTTTTACAAAACAATCAGAATTGGTCAGCTTTTCGATTATCCTACAAAAGTTGGAACTTAATATAATTCTTCATTGATATTTTAGATTATTTCAACAAATTCCATTGTAGATTTTGAATCACACGTACTATAACCACTAATCCATAATCTTTTAATAAAAGTATCATAGGGAGATTTTTTAAATTATAGCATATTGTTTTTTAATTGTCTATATAAGAATCATATTATTTTAAAATTGAATTCAGCTTTATTTTGCTAAATTTCTTTGCAATCACCAATATACATTATCAATTTTCTCAAAAATTTTCCCATATTTTTAAAATGCTATCTGTTTTCTTTCGGGAAAATCGCAGGAAAACATTGAGTAACTGGGAAAAATTTATTTTTCTTAAAAAACTTGAACATATCAACATTTGTTTTCCTGAAAAAATATTTATCGAATAAAAATAAGCCTTCCGTGAAAACGGTACTCACAAAAATCATTCGTTTTCCTAATTTTTCTTTACAAAAATTTTTCAAAAAACTTTGAAAAAGTGCTTGACATAGCTGTTTTATGGTTATATAATACTTAATGCAGTGAGGGATATGAGATGAGTTATCACTTGGATATTCCTTGAATATTAAATTCGATAATTTCGATTCGGTGAATATTTAATTATTACCGAATGGAAAATAACATATAAATATTAAATGAGGGGGAATTAAAATGATTAAGAATAACAGAAAATATTTAGATTTTGCAAAGAAAACATCTCTTGGTTTGAACACAAATATGTCATCAATGACATTCGCAAGTGTCGATCATTTTAACGAAAGATTCTCTCCATTGTTTGGATCAAGAAGAATCTTCAAGAACAGAAAAAACGCATAGGGGGTAAAATTTATGAGAAAAAATAATATTAGAAAAAGTTCACAAATTAGTTTTAACACAAGTATGGCGAGCATGAATTTTGCTCAAGCGGATAACTTTTACGAAAGAATGACACCATTATTTGGTTCAAGAAAATTAAAGAAAAACAAAAAACAAGCGTAATAACTAAACAAATTAAACGAATAGTAACATCTTAAAAGAATAATAAACAATTAATAAGGGGGAAAATAATATGTTCACAAAAACAACACAAAAACAAATCAGAAATTTCGGTAAAAACTGTACAGTAAGCTTAAGCTCAAACATGGCAAGTATGAACTTTGCACAAATGAATGACTTCTACGAAAGAGTTAATCCTCTTTTCAATACTGAAAGAAAATCAAGAAAGAGCAAAAAACAAGCTTAATTAAACAATTCAATTCCAGATTAAGATATTGAGAAAATCCAATCTGTTAACGTCTCAAATTTATTTGACGTTTAAATATGAAATCCAACTTCTACATGAAGTTGGATTTTTTAGTTTATAGATTTTTTGATAAAATGTCACAGATTCTTTCAGATGCGTGGCCATCTCCGTAAGGGTTTGTGGCTTCACTCATTTTGTCGTATTCATTTTTGTCAGAAAGAAGTGTGGTCATTTCGTTGTAGATGTCTTCTTCACAAAGCCCAGTTAATTTTAATGTCCCTGCCTCTACCCCTTCAGGTCTTTCTGTTGTGTCTCTCATTACTAAAACAGGTTTGCCAAGCGCTGGAGCTTCTTCTTGAATTCCACCTGAATCTGTCATTACGAAGAATGATTGTTTCATAAAATTGTGAAAATCAACTACGTTCAATGGTTCGATGAGTTTGATTCTAGGATGATTGTCAAATACTTCGTTTGCGATTTCTCGTACTTTTGGATTCAAATGTATCGGATAAATGACATATATATCTTCGTTTTCGTTGACAACTCTTTTGATTGCTCTGAAGGAATTTTTCATGGATTCTCCCAAGTTTTCCCTTCTATGCATTGTTAGAAGAATCATTTTTTTACCTTCGATCAAATTTTCGTTAGAATAATTGTCACGTACTGTTGTTTGAAGTGCGTCTATTACTGTGTTTCCCGTTACGAAAACTTTGGATTCATCTTTGTTTTCTCTTAGCAGATTATCCCTTGCAGTTGTAGTTGGTGCGAAGTGGAAATCTGCCAACGAACCTATGGCTTGTCTGTTAAATTCTTCTGGATATGGAGAGTATTTATTGTAAGTTCTAAGTCCAGCTTCCACATGACCTACTGGTATTCTCAAATAGAATGCAGCAAGTCCTGCAACAAAACTTGTCGAAGTGTCCCCATGAACCAAAACAATGTCTGGTTTTTCTTCTTCTAGTATAGATTTTATTTTGTCCAAAATAGTTGTGGTAACATCGAACAAGCTTTGTCCTTTTTTCATGATAGCCAAGTTGTAGTCTTCTTTGATTTCGAAAACGTCCAACACTTGGCGTAGCATTTCTTTGTGTTGTCCAGTTACAAGCACGCAAACTTCGAATTCGTCTCTTTTTTTGAGTTCTTTTACAAGTGGACACATTTTAATCGCTTCTGGTCTTGTCCCAAAAACCACCATTACTTTTTTCATTTTTTACCTCTTTTTAAAAAAAGGCGCTGCAAATTTAGCGCCCTTTGATTTGTTTTATAATTTGTAGAAATTATATTTGTTATCAACATCGATGTTTCTTGTATCAAGTACAACTTTGTCTTTTAATACATCAATGTTTTCCCTGATTTCGTCGTGACCAATCATCACAATTACGAAATCAACATCGGCTAAGAATTTGTTCAAATCGTGGTATTGATTTTCCACAACTTCTCTTTTCACCATTGGATCGTAAACTTTTAGTCCATCTCCCAAATGTTCTTTTTGGTGTTGTAACAATTGAAGTGTTGGAGATTCTCTTACATCGTCTACGTTTTCTTTGTAAGTCAATCCGTAAATACCAACTCTTGAAAAATCTTTTAAGTTGTTTTCTTGCATAATATTGTAAGCACGTTTAAGAACATATTCTGGCATTGAATCGTTGATTTGACGAGCTTTGTAGATTATTTCAGTAAGAAGTGGATAATCTCCAACTAAAAACCATGGGTCAACTGAAATACAATGTCCACCTACACCAGGTCCTGGTGAAAGTATGTTAACTCTTGGGTGTTTGTTGGAAATTCTGATAACTTCGTTGACATCAAGTCCACCTTGACGGCAAATCTTAGCCAATTCATTCGCAAATGCAATGTTGATGTCTCTGAATGTATTTTCAACAACCTTTGTCATTTCAGCTGTTTTTATATTAGTTAGATTGATTTCACCTTTGCAGAAAGATGAGTACACTTCTTTAACTTTTTCGCCGTATTTTGGATCGTCAGCGCCGATTGTTCTAGCGTTGTGTTCCAATTCGTAAACCATGTTACCAGGGATAATTCTTTCTGGAGCGTGAACCAAGTTTAATTTCTTGCCTGATTTTTCGATATATTCTTCTACAACAGGTCTTACGTAAGTGTCGATAGCTCCCGGTGAAACTGTTGATTCAACAACTATAATCGCATCTTCTTCTGCTGGTTCTAATACTGATTCTACAGCCTTTACAACATAAGAGCAATCCAATTTCTTAGATACAGGATCGTAAGGAGTTGGTGCTGTAATAATGTAGAAATTAGTTGAAACTGGTTTTAATGAAAAAGTAATATCAGAACTCAAAGCCTTTTCGAAAAGCTCATCCATTCCTTTTTCTTCGAAAGTCAATTCTTTATGTTTTAATTTGTCAATTACTTCTTCTTTAATATCTGTTCCAACCACCTTGTTGCCTGATGTTGCTAGCATCAAAGCTGTAGGTAGACCTATGTAACCTAATCCAATTACATTAATCATAATATTCTCTCCTTTAAAATAAATTTTCTATTCTATTTAATAATCTTTCGTTATTTTTTTGTGGATTTAATTCTGATTGCATCTTTCTGCAGTTTTCTTGAAGCGTGTGGTAGAATGATTGGTCATCTCTAAGTTTAAGCAAAACATTTCTCATTTCCTCATCTGATTCGTGATCAACCGCAACTCCCACATTCCATTCGTTAACAACCTCCGACAAATAAGTGTCTCTTGCGACAATTATAGGAAGCTCTGCGTGAATGGATTCGTATAATTTGTTCGGAAGAGCAATTCTAACATTCTTCATAGATGCATCGTACACTGAGAATATGCAGTCGCATTTCGAATAAAGCTCTGCAATCTCATCGTCATAGTAAAATTTTCCACGATATTCAATGAAATCTTTCGTTTGGGCAAGTTCTTTGAAGTAAGTTCCACTCTCGAAACCCGCCATCATTAAATTCATTCCCAAACCATCTATAGCTTTCGTAAGCTTTTTCAATTCGTTCAAATATCTTAGCCCACCGATGTATCCTACAGTGAAAGTATCGTGTTGGTTTTTCACTCTTAACTTATCATAATCTCTGAATAATTCCAAATTTGGAATATTAGGCATGAACACCAAATTATCCTTGCTGTATTTCCCTTCAAAATGTTCCCAGAATTTCATACTAGTCACAATCATCAAATCGACGAATGAAAGCATATTGTTCTCTCTTTTTTTCAAAACAGAAGACACAATATTCATCGGGAAATTCTTCTTGTCATCAGTCAAATATCTGTGAATATCCGGTACTTCGTATATAATCTTAACCTTGTTGTCGTTATTTTTCTTGTATTTCGTAGCTATCTCTAGCATATCATAACTTTGGACGTGAATTAAATCCGGTTTAATTCGCTCCAATATTTTATAAGCTTTTTGTGAGAATTTGTAAGTTGGAATAAGTCTTTTCATAGGGTTACTGTTGTCAGCATCTATGTTGATTATTTCCTTCTTACAAAAATCACGCTTGAAATCAAATTTCTCATCTGTCCCCTTATCCCAGCAAATAGCATACAAATCGAACTTGTCTTTTACTAGATCCATTCTTTTTATAAGCCTTGGAGGGGGCGTTGTATTAATCAAAAAAGTGTATTTTTTTTGATTTGATTTTTTCATTTTTCATCATCCTATTAATATATTTAACAGTTAAAATTATATCACAACTTCACTAACTTTGCTTATTTTTTCTGTAATCTTTAGAATTTCTTGACGTTTGAAATCAAAAAAATCCTACCTGCTTAACTAGCAAGTAGGATAATTGAAGTATGTGAAAAGTTTTGTGTATCAGATCCTCGAAATAATAACCTGATATTATAATCCCAAATATTCTATTATTTCTCCACAGCAAATTCTAGCTGTTTCAGTTTGCCGTTTTCGATAATAAAATTTTTATGTGCAATTTTTTCAAATTCTTTATCATGGCTTACTACAATTATAGTTTTACCCAATTTGTTTAGTTTTACAAGTGTATCAATTACTATCTTTTTATTTTCACTATCTAACGATCCTGTCGGTTCGTCTGCTAACATTATTTCGTATGGCTTAACCATATTTCTCGCAAGAGCTACTCTTTGCTGCTCTCCACCTGATAATTCAAATATTTTTGATTTAAGCTTGTCTTCTATTCCCATATTCATAAGAGCTTTTTTTATAATTGATTTTTTATCTGTACTTCTACTGTATTTTACTGCAAAATTCAAATTTTCTTGAACTGTCATATTATCAACTAAAGCAAAGTTTTGAAAAAGATATGCTATTTTATACCTTCGTAAAAGTTCAGATTCTTTTCCATTTCTAATTGGATTATGTTTAGAAAAGCAAATCAATTCCCCTTCATCATATTCTTCAAGCGTTCCAATTATATTTAATAGCGTTGTCTTGCCACCACCACTTTTCCCAAAAATGCAAATAAAATCTCCTTGATAAATGTCAAGATTAATATTTTCTAATATTTTATGGTTCCCATATTTTTTCGATATATTTTTCAATGATATTTGAGATTTATCAGTATTCATTTAATTACCTTCCTTTATCTTTCTCACTAAACTTTTTTCGTTCTTTTTTACGTTAATAATTTCATATATAAAACAAATAATAATACTAATAATTGACATAATTAGACAAATTACTAATTTTCTTAAATTCCACCCATCTCTTGGTTCAAAAAAACCAAAACTTCTAAAATATATCGTAAAGAGTATTATCATAAAACAAATAATAACACTTACGATAAACCCAACTATAATCTGAATTATTTTAGATTTATGGATAGATTTAAAATCATATCCCAATAATCTAGAAACGTAAATTCTTTGTCCATAATTATAAAAATATGATTCTTCATCTATTTTTATCGTTACAAACAATACTAAAGCCGATAATAAAAATCCTAAAAGATAAATAATAGTTTCCGTCTTATACATTTCTATTTTTTCAATGACTTCATCATAAACGCTTGTAACGTAAAGTATATAAGGAGACGATTCTGTTTTTTGAATAACTGGTTTTAAATATTCATAGCACTTATTAGGATTTGAAATATAAGGATGAAACTTCCCGTTAACCAATGATGGTAGTTTAATCTCTCCAGTAGGCACTAATTCTTTGCCATTAACCATAATCAAAGCATAATTCAATATATCTGGACTATTTATTTTTTGCTGACTATCAAATGTAAAAACTTGTTGATTTACCTTAATTTTAATATACTTCTCACTGACATTTTCTTGTTTAGTTGTACAATTAAACACATGTGATTTTCTTATATTTTGCCTATCATTATCAGTTATTGAAATGTTTTCAGGTACAAATATAATCCATTCATTAGAATTAGACGTATATTTAGCTAATGGTCTGTCTTTTTCATCAACCAAGTTATTTAGTTCAAGGTAATTTTTGTTGATATAAGCATACCTTCCCCTAAAAACCTGATTGTTTAAATATTCATCATCATTTTCATGTTGGATATTTGGTGTGAAAAATAGTATTGCGCCTTTAGAATCTAATTCATCCCATAAATTATTTAATTTAGGTACTACTATTTTTTCAAATTTATCATCATTTTCAACATAAGTCCACGGCCATGCACAAGCTATATTTGCATAATTCTTCGATTTCTCCCATGCATCAAAATATGAAGTAGAAGTAACATAATCGCTTAATCCAAACACAGTTACAACAAATAGATACAGGACAACAGAAAATGAAATAACTTTAAAAATCACAGGACTTATTTTATATCTTTTTTTGTAGCCTTTTAACCACGAAATAGTGCTAACATTCTTAACTCTAAAGTAAAGCATAAGAAAATAGAATAGTATCAATGTAAATCCTATTAATCCAAGTAATAATAATATTGGTTTGATGGATATTAAAAATCCGATTATTGAGTCTGGGTTTGTCAAATAAAATAAAAAGCTAAACATTCCTAACCATGAAATTAATATAGGAATTGCTAATAAATTCATAGCCTTTTTATAGCAAAAACTCAATTTATCATGACCCAATAGAGAAATTATCGATATTTCCTTAGAAAGTGATGAATTATAAATTACAAAACTAAATAATAAAGCAAAAATAATTACTAAAATAAGCATTACGTATAATATGGCTTGTTTTTGAGTAACTTCACTGGCAACCGAAAAAGATTTATCAACACTCGTATCAATGCCCAAATCTGGTCTAGTATTTAATTCACTGATAAATTTCTGAACATTAGAAGGTGTTCCCTTAATATGATAATCTCCATTAAAAGTAAGATTTTCAATCCTAGAATAATCAATAAAATCAATTTTTTTGCTAGTCAAAAGGCTATTCTTATTTACACTTTTGAACTTATTAATACCATTATCATCTTCATCTATATCAATATTCTTAAATGATTTCTTAAACCACTTAACATCATCAAGGTAAATAAATATATTTATTTTTTGTTTTTCTTTTAATGAATTTTTGGGTATGTAGACTTCTTTTATGAAACTAATTTTGTTTTTCTTAGCAATTTTTTGAATTTCAAGAATGTTTTTTTCAGTATTTTGTGGATTAGTGGTTATATTCACAGTAGTGTCGAACTCTCTTATAAAAAACTCCATCAAACGTGAATCTTTGTAAGAGAAAAATCCTAACCCCACAGCAAAAATCAACAAAAATGTCAATAAGCGTATTATTTTTTTCATAAACTATCCCCCCTTATGACTTGCCAATAAAAAACTAACCTTATAAATTCATTATAGGTTAGTCTTCAAAATAAGAGATTAAGTTTTTTTGTATAAAATCTTGCTTTTTTCTTTCTTTTTTAATAAACCGGAATGTTTACATTTGCAATTACCCAATTATCTTTATTGCACACTTCAAATTCTCCATTCAAATGTGTCACAATATCATTCACAATTGTAAGTCCAACTCCAGATCCATTGTTTTTTATGCGATTTCGTGACATATCTCCGCGATAAAATTTATTTTTCACCAATTTCCAATCTACGTTCAAATCATTTTCGACTTCATTTTTAACCGTCAAATTTAATGATTTATCCTTTATCTCAACTTCAACAATTATGGTTGTACCCTTTTTTGAGTATTTGGTCGCGTTCGATACCAAATTATCCAAAATTCTCACGAGTAATTCAGGGTCTGTATTAATTTCTTTACCAGAAGTATTTGCAAATCTAATATCCAAAACATTATCGTTTACTAATGTTTTTCTTTCTTCTTCCCATTGTTTTAAGAATAGTTCGACATCAAACTTTTTGATGTTAATTGGGATTTCATTCAAATTGAATTTCAAATAAGAAAAGAAATCTTCGCTCAAACTATTTAATGATTTCACATTTTCGTAAATAACTTTTATAAACTTTTTTTGTTGCTCATAAGTTAAATTGTCTTCATCGTAAAGCAACGTTGAATATCCCAATAAATTTGATAGAGGTGTTTTAATATCATGTGCCAAATACGTCAGCAAATCTGTTTTTTCCTTATAAGCTAGTTCATAATTATTTTCCATCTCTAAAATGAGTTTTCGAATATTAATGAAATCCAATCTTTCGTTAGATAAAGATTCATGGAATTCTCCAATAGTAGGGACTTCGCCTTTAATGTATTTAATTCCAGATACAAAATACTCGCGATATTTCTCGAATTCTTTATTCTGAATATAAAAGCATCCGATGATTATGAAGATTATCCCTAGCATAATGAAAAAATAATTACCATATCCAAGATAAATCTTATATATTGAGCCTAACTCAGCTTCTGTATCAATATTATAAATTATTAAACTATCGATTAATCTATGAAAAACAAATGTAAGAAAAATGACAACAGCTATCCATAAACATTGACTTAGAATAATTCTCTTCATATATGAATTTCCTTTACGCATTAATCTTATACCCCACTCCCCATATTGTCTTTATTATGGAACTTATTCCGCATTGTTCGAATTTAGCTCGTATTCTTCTTATGTGAACCATAACAGGATTTACCTCAGTTGACAGCACTTCATCTTTCCAAATTTTATAATGTATTTCGTCCATATTATGAACATCATCCGGTTGTTCCATTAACAGCCACAAAATATCAAATTCTTTCGGAGTTAAAGTTATTTCTATTTCATTATAAACGCTTTTATGAGTTTTCTTATTTAAGCACAAATTTCCTACAACGAGTTCGTCAGGTTCGTGTCCTTCATCGTTTATAGATTTTACAGAAGAAAATTCATAACTTCTTCTAAGATTTGACTTAATCCTAGCGACTAATTCTGTTGGATCAAATGGTTTTATGATATAGTCGTCTGCACCCATGTTTAATCCTTGCACTTTATGAATCGAATCTTCCAAAGCCGTCAGCATAATTATTGGAATTGTAGATTTTTCTCGTATTTGTTTGCATATCTCAAATCCATTAATATCTGGAAGCAATAAGTCCAATAATATTAAGTCATAGTGATTTTGATCGAAACTTTCTACTGCTTTTTTACCTGTATGAAAAATATCTATCTCCCATCCTTCTGGAATCAAATACATCTTAATTAATTCTGATAAATCAATATCATCTTCAACTACCATAATTTTCATATTTTCTCTCATCCTTAAATCTTTTATTATATTTCATTGTGTTCAACCAGTTTTTTATCCTCAATGAAAAGAATTCTATCAGAAATTCTTTTTGCTTGATCTGTGTTGTGTGTTGAAATTATTATGGTATAGTTTTGCGACAAGTTTTTCAACAGATTTTCTATTGCCAATGTGTTTTGCAAATCCAACGATGAGCAAGGCTCATCAAATATCAAGATTTTAGGATTTGTTGTGAGCATTCTGGCGATACAGAGTCTTTGTTTTTGTCCTCCGGATAGTTTGTTGGCATTCATTTTCAGATTGTCTTTTAATTCTTCGTACAAGTTCACGCTTTTGAGTATTTGTTCTATTTTTGATTTTTTGTCGTAATTTTTGCCTAAAAAATATTCCAATGTATATGTGAGATTTTTTTCAATGGACATGTCAAATACTGTGGAATCTTGAAACAGCATTGAGATTTGTCTTCTCAAATCAATCAGTTTGTATTGTGAGATGTCTGTGCCGTCGAATAATATTTGTCCCGAATATTGTCCGCCATTTTCTGTCAAAAATCCGTTCAAACAAGACAAGAATGTGGATTTGCCCGATCCAGAATTTCCCATTATGCTGATTATTTCGTTTTCTTCAACGGTCAAATTCACATTTTGTAATATATTTTTTTCTTTGTAGGATATGTTTAGGTTATTTATTTGTAATATGCTCAACTATTTTACCTCCCGAAAATACTAGCACCACATAAGCTAATATGTGTAGAATTATCAATATCATGATAAGCACCAAAGCCGTCGCGTAGGCTTTCTCGATTGCGATCGATTGGCTAAGTAGCATGTGCAAATGAAAAGGCAGCGCTGTTACTGGCTTGAACAATCCAACGGAATTATTCATGAACACCGCTCCTGTGAGTAGAAGTGGCGCTGTCGCTCCTATCGCATAACTTCCTGCCAATAGCGAAATCGTGATGATATTTCTAGAAATCATTGGCATTACGAGTTTTCTTATCATATAAGTCTTGTCAATTCCGAGTGAAAAACTGTCTTTGATTGTGTTTTTGTTGATTTCTGCGATTGATTTTTCGATATTCACTTCTACAAATGGAAACACAATCAACGAAAGTGCGATGGATGCTGTGAGTAAACTTTTGGATATGTTAAGTGTTACTATGAAAAATCCGTACACAAACATCCCAATTATTATTGAAGGAATGGATGCGATGCATTGTATTATTAACGAAATCACTGATTTCAAAATTTCAGATTTGCAATAAAAAACTCTGTAAATCGCACAAAAAACACCCAATAATGTTGAAATTCCCATTGCAATTATCATCAACCAAAAAGATCCAATTATGCTGGATTTTATTCCACCCGTAGTTCCAAGAGGAAGTCCTTGAGGATTTTGTGTCAGAAATTTTAAATTAACAGACGATATCCCTTTTGATATTAAAAAATAAAAAATCTTGAACACGAAGAAAAACACTACTGCAAATGATAAATACACCCACAATTTAATCAAAAAATCCTTAAACTTCGTCATAATTATCAGTCCTCTTTTTAGTAACAAAAAGTATTATATCCAGTATAATCACGAAAACCAAAAGCACAAATGAACACGCATAAAGCGCGTGATAGTGCAAACTTCCCGCTTCACTCATTCCCACTTCCAATGCAATCAATGAAGCGATAGTCTCTGCTTTCGAGGAAAATTTCGGAAATATCGGCGCGTTTCCTATCACCATCATCACTGCCATAGTCTCTCCAATCGCTCTTGAAAACGCAAGTACGAAGCCACTGAATGCACTTCGTAGACTTTGTTTGAGTACGATTTTTCTGATGAAATATTCCTTGCTAATTCCAAAACAGTCCGATTGTCTTTTGTATTTTTGTTTTATCTTTTCAAAAGTTTCAGTCAACACTTCCACAAAATAAGGCAAAATCATTATGGATAATATAACGCTTCCTGCGAACACCGATTCTCCTGCTGCCATTTCGAAGTTTTTCTCAAAGAATTTCACGATTACAAACAACCCGAAAAATCCGTAAATAATCGAAGGAATTCCCGCAAGAATTCTGATTATCCAACTCACTAAAGTTTTCACTTTATTGTTTGTGTAAAACACAATCATAAGCGATAATCCGTAGCTAATTGGAAATGAAAATACACAAGCCAACAGTGCAATATAAAAACTTGCCAGAATTATATTGAAAGCTCCGAAACTTCCATCCATAGAATCCCACAAATTTCCTAACAAAAACTTATTAACGCTGTATTGTTTGAAAAAAGGAAGTGATTCTTTGAACATAAATCCTATCAGTATCAATAATAAAGCTATGGAAAAGAAAGCAAAAATATACACCAAAGTTTTAAATATGTTGTTTTTTGTTCTCATAACGACCCCTCAACTTTGCTATTATGTACAAAAAGCAAAGTGATATCACTTTGCTTTTGAATTTATTTGTTAGGAATGAATCCCATATCTTTTATAGTTTCCTTACCTTCTTTTGAGTTTAGATAATCTATGAAAAGTTGTTCCGTTTTTGTCAAATCGCCGCTCTTCATAATGACTAAAGGTCTTGAAATGTAATATGATTTATTCAAAATATTTTCTTCTGTAGGTTCAACGCCATCAACTTTCAAAGGAATTAGTTTGCCTTTGTTTTGATTTGCGATACCAAATGATGCGTATCCAATTGCATTTGGATTTTCGATAATCTTAGAAACCAAAGCTCCCATAGTTGGTGCTTGTATTGCATCTTGTCTAACTTTTACATCTTTCATAACTTTCTTTTGGAATACTTCGTGTGCACCACCACTTAAATCACGAGTTACAACTACGATATCTTCTTGTGGAAGTGATGGGTCTACATCGCTCCATTTTTTGTATTCTCCGGAGAAAATCTTCACAATTTCTTCCTTAGTTAAGTTACCTTGTTTTGCTGCAATTACATTATTTTTTGGATTAACAGCAAGTGTCAATGCGTCTAATCCCAAGTTGTATTCTTTGTAATCTTTAACTTTTTCTTTTTCCTTGTCTTTTACTTCACGCGCTAACATTCCGAAGTTTGCAACGTTGTCCAACACAGCCTTTACTCCTGCACCAGATCCACCAGCTGATACATAAATAGTTATGTTCTTGTCTGGTAATGAAGAATCTACCTTATCCCAAGTAACATTCTTTTCGATAAAAGTTGTTGAAATCTTACTGATAACAGGTGCTAAAGTAGATGAACCACTGAAGCTGATTTCGTAGTTTTCTTTTGCTTTTGAATCTTCTTTTGATTCTTTTTCTTCAGTTTTTTCTGCGGTTTTTTCATTAGAATTAGTTTTGTCAGAATTATTGGCACATCCTGTGAATCCTATCGCCATAACCATCATCAAAACTAATAATTTGTAAAGCTTTTTCATATTACCCTCCTAAATTTTATAGTTATATTATATCACATAAACTTTATTTTTATTTATATGAAAACGCTATAAATCCTCCATCATTTATTGAAATCTTCTATAATTAAGATTTTGTACGTTGTATTTGATAAGATTATATTACAAAGGCAATGCAAATTGTCGAAAAAATAGGAGGTAATTTATGGATAGTAAAGAAGTATTGGCTGAAAACTCAAAATTATTTGGAGAACATTTACCAGATGTAGCTAAGAATTTTACTGGTATGTGTGGAGAAATTTTTAAAGACGGAAAATTATCTTTGAAGGAAAAAGAATTGATAGCTCTTGCAATCGGAATTACTGTAAAATGCGACGGATGTATCGTTCATCACACTAAGGGATGTATTGATGCTGGTTGTACAATCGAAGAAATCTCAGAAATGATGGAAGTTTGCGTTGCTATGGGTGGTGGCCCTGCTACAGTTTACGCTGGAAAATCTTTGAGAATTGCTGAAGAATTATTAAAATAATTGTGATTGACTGGCTGCATTGTCTGCAGCTAGTTTTTTTGTGGAAATTTTTCTGGATTTGGAATATGATTATGTTAAAAGGGGGAGTTTATGAACGCGAATTACACGAAGAAAATGATAATGGAAAATTTAATCAATCTTCTCAATAGAATGCCTCTGAATAAAATTACGGTGGGAAAATTAGCTGAAGAATGTGGTATTAATAGAAACACGATTTACTATCACTTCAGAGATTTGAACGAGATTATCGACACGATTTTTGAAATAAGACTTAAGAGAGTGTTGAATGAATCGGATAATATTTCTTGGGAGGATAATTTTATAGAAGAGTTTCAGTTTGCTGTGGAGAACAAAACTGCGATTTTCCACATTTACAATTCTATTTCCAGAAAAACTCTGTCTGATTATTTGTACAATAAATCGGGACAGATTATGAGAACTTACGTAGAAAATGTGGACAAGGAGATTCATGCGAAGAAGGATGATAAGGAGATTGTTATTAAGTTTTTTCAAAGTGCGATTACGGATTTAGTTATCAGATGGCTGAATTCTGGAATGGATGAGGATATCGAAGAGAAGATTAAAAGGATTGGATTTTTATTAAAAGATACTGTTAAATCTTCATTAACAAGGAGTAAAATGAATTAATTATTGGATTTTTTGTAGTTTTTGTTAGATTTTTAGGCAAATATATAGTTTTGCCCAAAGACTTTGATTAACGTTTGCGATACAATGAAGTTAAGATATATATCTATTGAACTGATTCTTAAAAATTTTAATATATGAAAAGGTGGTTATATGAAAATTCTAGAAGCTGGAAAAAGATATGGATTTGATAAGGTATTCGATTACGTTGCGAAGGATCCCCAAAAAAGAGGTGTACAATTAGTCGAATGGGCCGAAAACCTTTCTCACGGAGATTTTGCACCACAAATTAAAACTATTAAGGAAGTTTTTGAAGACGAAAATCACCCTTACCATAGTTTTGTGATGAAAATTTTTCAAGAAGTAGACAAAAACCAAATGAAAAAAGTAGCGTATAACTTTTTTATGAATGCGTCTGTTTTGGGATGGCAAACTCAACAAAAATACAGAGAAAAATACAATTGCAATATTCCATGGGCGATTTTGTTGGATCCTACATCTGCATGTAACTTAAAATGTACTGGATGTTGGGCTGCTGAATACGGCTACAAACAAAACCTAAGCTATGATGAGATTGATTCTATCATCACTCAAGGAAAAGAATTGGGAACTTACATGTACATATACACAGGCGGTGAACCTCTTGTGCGTAAAGATGATTTGATCAAATTATGTGAAAAACACAACGACTGTGTATTCTTATCTTTTACTAATGCAACTTTAATTGACGAAGATTTCGTTGATGAGATGCAAAGAGTTGGTAATTTCATTCCTGCAATTTCACTTGAAGGTTTTGAAGAAGCAACTGATGGTAGACGTGGCGAAGGTGTTTATAAAAAAGTAATCAAGGCTATGAAGATGCTACAAGAACGCCATTTGATTTACGGTATTTCTTGTTGCTACACTTCCCAAAACTTTGATTCAATTACAAGCGAAGAATACTACGATTACCTAATAGAGTTAGGTGCGTATTTCGTGTGGTACTTCCACTATATGCCAGTTGGAAATGCTGCGGTAACAGAATTATTACCAACTCCTGAGCAAAGAAAACAAACTATCGAACGTCTAAGAAAATACAGAGCTGAAAAACCATTATTCGCATTGGATTTCCAAAACGATGCTGAATATGTTGGAGGTTGTATTGCAGGTGGAAGAAGATATCTTCACATTAATGCATCCGGCGATGTGGAACCTTGCGTTTTCATTCACTACAGTGATTCAAATATCAGAGAAAAATCTTTGTTGGATTGTTTGAGAGCTCCCCTATTTACAAAATATCACGACGGTCAACCATTCAACGATAATATGTTGATGCCTTGTCCAATGCTTGAAAATCCAAACGAACTTAGAGAAATGGTTCATAGCACTGATGCTCAGTCTACTGATTTGGAATCTAAGCAAACTGTAGATTCACTTTGTGGTAACTGCGATGAATATGCGAAAAACTGGGAAGTTGAAGCAGAAGAAATCTGGGACAAAAGCCCAAAGAAGGAAAGATTCAAGGGTTCATATCACACAATGAATCGCCAAGAAACAATGAAATCAAAATAATTTCAATGAGCAGCTTTTAATAGCTGCTTTTTATATGCAAATTTTTCTTGAATAAAAAATATTTAACTGGGTATAATTTTCTAAGAGGTGTAATATGAGATTTATTGAAAAAAGTACAATTTATTTGGCTGGTGGATGTTTTTGGGGAGTGGAAGCTTATTTCAAAAAATTACAAGGCGTCATTGATACTGACACAGGCTATGCGAATGGCGACGGAACAGACACCGACTACAGAAAAGTAAAACAAACTCATCACGCAGAAACGGTGAGAATTGTCTACGATAAAAACAGATTGGATTTGGCAGAAATTTTGCTTCACTATTTCAGAATTATCAATCCAATTTCAGTAAATAAACAAGGAAATGATGTTGGCGAACAATACAGAACTGGTATTTTCTACGAAGATGAAAAAGATTTGGAAATCATCAATTCCGTTATGAATTACATTCAAACAAAATACGATGAAAAGCTAACTGTTTTGGTTGAAAGATTAGAAAACTTTGTGTTAGCAGAAGATTATCACCAAGATTATTTGGACAAAAATCCTGGCGGATATTGTCACATCAATTTGAATGCTTTTGATGAGGATTTGGATACGACTGAATACAAAAAAATGTCCGATGAAGAATTGAAACAAAATCTATCCGATGTGAGCTACAGGGTTACTCAAAACGAAGCGACTGAACGCCCTCACACATCTTCGTATAACGATTTTGACAAAAGAGGAATCTACGTCGACATCGTAAGCGGTGAGCCGTTGTTTTCTTCAAAGGACAAATACGATGCGGGTTGTGGTTGGCCATCATTTACGAAAACTATCACTTCAAGTTCTGTAAATTATTCTGACGATCACAAATTATCCAGAGTTAGAACTGAAGTTAGAAGCAAACACGCTGACAGTCATTTGGGTCACGTGTTCGACGATGGTCCTAGTGAAAAGGGCGGTCTTAGATATTGCATCAACGGTGCAAGTTTGAGATTTGTCCCATTAGAAAAGATGGAAGAAGAAGGATATTCACAATATATTCCGTTCGTATAAATCGGAAAATCACAAGGAGGACACTGTTCCTCCTTTTTTGTGTGCAAATTAATTTATTGTGCATGTTTAGGTGTTTACAAATCGTACGAAAACTGGGATAATATATCTGAAATTAAATAAGAGGAGGAAAAAATGGATAAAAAGAAAACAGATTTACTTGCTAAATTAGCGTTATTAATAGTAGCTATCCTTTGGGGAAGTTCTTTGACTGTGGTTAAGCAATCTTCCAAAACATTCAATCCCAACTTTATTTTGGCGATAAGATTTACGTTGGCAGCTATTTTATTATCAATCATTTTCTGGAAGAGACTTCGCCAAGCAAAATTTGACGACATAAAAAACGGACTTTTGATAGGAATATTTTTGTTCATGGCGTATTCATCACAAACTCTGGGCGTAAAATTCGCAGATCCAGGAAGAAGTGGATTCTTGTCTGCATCTTATTGCGTAATCGTACCGTTTTTGGGTTGGATTGTGTTCAAGCAAAGACCAGACAGATATAATTTGTCGGCGGCAGCTTTGTGTATAACTGGAATATTTTTCATATCGCTTTCAGGATCAAGCGCTCACGTGGATAATCCATTGGCATGGCTTGGAGATTTACTAGCTTTACTTAGCGGGTTGTTGTTCGCATCGCACATAATCGCAGTAAGTGCACTTGCAAGAGGTCGTGATCCTATCGTCATGACGATATTGCAATTTATAATGGCGGCTGTGTTGTCTTGGATAACTACAATTGTAGTAGAAGACAATTCAAATCTTGTCGTAACTTCAAGGTCTGTGATGGAATTATTGTACTTAGCAGTAATGTGTACAGCAGTTGCACTATTACTTCAAAACATCGGACAAAAATACACAAACCCATCCACTGCTGCAATTATTTTGGGATTCGAATCCATATTTGGAATTTTAATTCCTGTACTTATCGGAATCGAATCATTGACAGTTTTCTCAGTAATCGGATTTGTTTTTATTTTCGCAGCGATTTTGGTCAGCGAAACAAAACTTTCGTTTTTGAAAAAGAACACAATAACTGTAGAATAAATAGTACTTTTTTTGTACCAATTAAAAAACAGATAGCTAATTACAGCTATCTGTCTTTGTTTTGGCGGAGAAAGTGGGAACAAGGATTTATTTCCCATACCGTCAATACGTTGTAAAATACACGTTTGTTTTTTCTATTATACGTGTTTTTTTATCAGTTTTAACAGTCTATCAAATATTTTAGTACCTTTTTAGTACCTTTAAAAAAATAGACCGCTAAAAATAGCGGTCTATAGGTGTTTTTGGCGGAGAAAGTGGGATTCGAACCCACGTGGGAAATAATCCCAAACGCATTTCGAGTGCGCCCCGTTATGACCACTTCGATATTTCTCCAAATATAATAATATTATAGCACTTTTGTTGATTTAATCAAAAAATGTGTTTTTGTTTTATCTTTGATATAATAATATTGAAATATAATTGGAGGAAATATGAAAATAATAGGACTAACACCACTTTACGATGTGGCAGAAAACAGACTTTTTATGCTTAGAAAATACATTGAACTTATTGAAAAAAACGGAGCTTACGCAGTGATTCTTTCGTTTAATTCTGACAGGAAATTCTTGGAAGAAATCGTCGACAGATTGGACGGAATTGTGTTCACAGGTGGAATTGATGTCGCTCCATCATATTATGGCGAAGACAAAATTTTGGAATGTGGAATTTCTTCAAACGTACGCGATGAATTGGAGTTTAATTTGATGGATATTTGCTACAAAAAAGACATTCCAACATTGGGAATTTGTCGTGGACTACAAATAATGAATGTGTATTTGGGCGGAACTTTGTACCAAGATTTGAAAAAACAAAAGGACATTTCCATCATTCATTCCCAAGACAAACCATACAATGATTTGGTTCACGAAGTTACAAATTACGAAATGTTCAAAGAAAAATTCGGCGACAAGTTTTATGTGAATAGCCTTCATCATCAAGCGATCAAAGATGTGGCAGATGAGTTAGAAGTGTTGCAAAAATCTTCTGATGATATAGTGGAAGCGGCATACGTTAAGGACAAAAAGTTCTTCCTGGGAGTGCAATACCATCCCGAAATGGCGTTAGATACTTTATCCCAAGGTCATGAAATTGTCAAAATGTTTTTGGATTCAATAAAATAGATTCAAAAAGTGTTATGTAAACCTGTGATTGTCACAGGTTTTTTTATTTTCCTAAAACTTAGGAAAAAATCTTATCAGAATTTACGCTTATCGTTCACGTAAGCTTGGTTGAAAATATTTCTGTCTATGTGAAGAAAATCCAATATTTCATAGCTTTTTGGATATCTTCCCGAAAGCACAACATTTCCATCTACAACTGTGATTGGAAGTTTCATTCCGTCGTCAATTTTCTGTGAAATATCATGTTGTTCGAACATTTCGGGATTCTTGTTTAATTTGAACCTGTCGACAACAACTTTCTTCGTTTTCAATTGTTGCAAGAAAAATGACAACATCACAGAATTTCTGTTATCCATTTCATTTTCGAACAAATTATTCTCGTCCACTTTGTTCTCAAAAATCATCATTTTCATACTATCACCTATTATAATTATATCAGATAATTTTGCGCTTTATTTGTGATAAAATAGTTGTAACAAATTCAAGGAGATTATCATGCAACTTTTAAACGAAACACAAAGGCAAAAATATTTGGATATTTGGCACAGAGACAAGGGAATATCAAGTTCTGGGCTGAAAGTAATTGCCTGTATATCTATGCTTATCAGTCACATTGTGCAATGCAATATGCTTCAAAAATTCAACATTTATCCGACGATGTCACTCACATCTTCTGATTGGAGAGTCACAGTCGGATCGTTGATGCTTTTCATTGGAAGAATTGCGTTTCCGATTTTTGCATTTTTAATCGTAAATGGAATGTTTCTAACCAGAAGCGTGGAAAAATACATAGTAAGGCTGTTTTCGTTTGCGATTATTTCGGAAATTCCTTTTGATTTGGCGATTAGTGGTGAAATGTTTGATTTTTATCACCAAAATGTGTTCTTCACGTTGGCACTTTCTGCGTGTCTTATATTTGTCGTAGAAAAAATCGATAAATTCGACCAATCAAATTTAGTGAAGGCTATTTTGAAATTAATTTCCGTTGCTATTTTCTGTGTAATCGCCAATTACTACCACACAGATTATTCTATGCTTGGAATTTTAGCGGTGTTCTTGTTGTATTTGGGTTCATCTTCCAGAAGAAACACTTACATCGCGATACTTTTCGGATATTTTTTCGAAGCGTATATGTATTTGTTCGTTTATTTGTCGATTCCTATCATTCACTTTTACAACGGCAAAAAAGGCAACATCAACAAATGGGCATTCTACATTTTCTATCCAGCGCATTTGTTGTTGATTAGTTTTATTAGAGATGTTGTGCTGTAGTTTGAATTTTTAACTAAAATACATTAAAATTATATATTATACTTTTTAATGGAGAATTTTAATGGAGAAAACTAAAAAACAAAGTGAAATTTCGATGGAATCTTTTGTGACAATCGCTGTCGTTTTCGGTCTTTTTGGCTACATTGCAAAAGTTATGGGCCTTGGCAATATGTTCAATACTTTGATGAAAACGGCGCACGATTTGCTGCTTAACACCGTGTTTTTCATAATGGCAATCGCAGTTTTAACAGGTGCGTTGTCCAAACTTTTAAGCGAATTTGGAGTTATTGCGCTAATCAACAAAATCATCAGCCCTATAATGAAACCACTTTACAATTTGCCTGGAGCTGCGGCGCTTGGAATATTGACGACGTTTTTGTCTGATAATCCGGCAATCATTGGACTTGCAAAGGACAAAGGATTTGCCAAATATTTCAAGAATTATGAACTTCCAACGTTGTGTAATTTGGGAACATCATTCGGAATGGGATTTATCGTGTGGACTTTTATGTCTTCGCTTGGAAATGGTACGGAATTTTTTAAGGCGGCATCCCTCGGAGTTTTGGGAGCAGTCGTAGGTTCTGTGGTTTCTGTAAGAATTATGATGCACTTCACGAAAAAATTCTACGGCGATACAGATGAACAAGTGGAATTTGAAGAAAGACAAATAGTCGCAAAAAAAGAAGATTTGACTTTGATGGAGAGAATTTTGAATTCAATGCTTGAGGGTGGAAAATCCGGTGTACAAGCTGGAATGGATATTATTCCAGGAGTCGTTGTAATTTGCACGTTGGTTATGATTCTCACATCAACTGGAACTGTTGAGAACGGAACTGTAGTCTACACTGGAGCGGCTTATGAAGGAGTCGGTTTGGTTCCAAAACTTGGCGCATTGCTGAACCCTGTTTTGAAACCATTGTTTGGGTTCAGTTCATCAGAATGCATCGCATTTCCACTTACAGCTTTGGGAAGTGTTGGAGCAGCGCTTGGACTCGTTCCAAAATTATTGGAGAAAAATTTAATCACTGGAAATGATATCGCAGTTTTCACAGCCCTTGGAATGTGCTGGTCAGGATATTTGTCCACACATGTTGGAATGATGGACACATTAAACGCCAGAAAACTCGCACCAAAAGCAATTCTATCTCACACGATAGGAGGAGTAGCAGCTGGAATCAGCGCACATTTCTTGTATTTATTGTTAGGATAAAAAAATCCAACTTTGCTTTTCAGTAAGTAAAGTTGGATTTGTTTTTTTATTTGATTAGTTTCGACAAAGTCTTAAATTCAGGACTTCCCGCCCTTTTCAAAATATCAAAAATCAACGTTTCAGAATTGATTACCAAACAGTCCATCTCTCTAAAATTTTGGATAGCATTCATTTTGTTTTCAACACGTCTGCTTGTAACGCAATCTTCCAGCACAATCATTTTATATTCGCCAATCAAATCACGTACCGTTTGGTAGACACAAATGTGAGTTTCCGCTCCGACAACCACGATTTGTTTCCTTCCAGTTTTTTCGATTTCATTCATAACATCATCAAGCTTTGCAGTAAAATCTACCTTGTCGAACACCTTCGTTTCGTATTCCTTCAAACATTCTACAGTATCTCCAAGTCCTTTCGGATATTGACGTGTCGTAATCACAGGAATGTCGTAAATTCTTGCCATCTCCAACACAGCCTTCGTGTGATTAAGCACGTATTCATTATCGTGAAGAACAGGCACCAATTTTTCTTGCAAATCAATCAACAAAATTATCATATCGTCTTTATTCACATTAAACTTTTCCATATCTCACCTCAAAACTATCATACCATAAAAAAAAGCACGCCACACAGCGCGCTTTGATTTAAATTGTCCAGCTTAGAATTCTTTTTTTGATTAGTTCAAATATTTGCATTACAACAACTAAAACTATAACCAAAAATATAAATCCTACCCAAGCATGATTAAACAATCCAAAATCAGTGTATTTTTTTACGAAAAATCCCATTCCGTATTTGGAGCCGTACATTTCTGCGTAAACCAACATTACAAATGTACTTCTCAACGAACTTACAAACCCCGCCAAGATTGAAGGACTCGCCGCTGGAAGGATAACTTTTACAAGTTTATCAAATCCTTTGATTTCTAATGTCTTCGCCTTGTCCAAATATCTTTTGTCAATTGTCATTATTCCAGTAATTGTCGCAAAAATCGTAGTCCACACCGTTCCATAAATTATCAAAAACAATGAAGCAGACCACAAATTTGGCGCTAACATCAACACAAATGGTGACAATAAAATCGATGGAATAACACTAAAAGCATAAATTACAGGATGTAAAATTTCTCTTAATCTTTCACTCATTCCCAGCAATGTTCCCAATCCTATCGCAATTATCAACGATAAAACTATGGAAGGAATCATTAATCCGAATGATGAAAACATATTAATCAACAAAACTGATTTGTCTTCGTGAAATGCTTGAGCTATCGATTCTTTACTCGGAAAAAGGTATGGATTGACCATGTGATTATCTGTCAAAAATATATACACAACTATTAATGACACGAAAATCAACACAGTAATCCAATATTTTCGAATAAACTCCTTTACCTTATCCAAAACAAACCTCTATTTGTCGTTTTCTTCAAAGAATTTTTCTAAGCTTTCGTAGAATTTAGGATCTTCTTTTCCGTATTTTTCTTTAGTTTCTTCTAAAGCTTGTTTGTACAAATCTGTATTGATTTTGTCTTCAATGTTAATTGTTTTAGCTTTAGCATCTAAGAAATTAGTCTTGTCCAAAATATCCCAAGCTCTAATAACACCTTTTTTCAATGGGTCAATGTGAACATCGTAGTGTTCGTCAAGCATGTAAGCTGCTACAAATGCATCGTCAGCTTTAATTTGTTTTGCTAACATATGAACAGCTTCTTCTTTGTTGCTTTCATAATATTGTTGTGCTCTGATTAATGCTCTTAAAATAGCTTTAATAGTGTCTGGATTTTCGTTGATGTATTTTGTCTTAGTTACTAATCTACAGCAAGAATAGTTAGGCATTACATCACTTTGGTAAGTAACCACTTCGATGTCTTTCATATTTTTAACTGCTTGGTTTTGTTGAGTTCCTAAAAGTGCGTAGTCAACATCTCCTCTAACAACAGCTGCCATTGCGTCGTTGTATTTTGTAATTTGTACCCATTCAACTTCTTTCAATGGATCTTTAACTCCTGCATCCATCAATGCACCAGTAAATGCGTAGTATTGTGGGTTGATTGCAGCTTTCTTACCAACTAAATCAGTAATTCCATTCCATTTAGTTCCTTTTTTAGCGATAACAGGCATTGCACCATTCAACATGTGTCCGCCGAAAATAGTTAAATCTACACCAGCAGAAATTTGTTGAAGTGGGTTTGAAGTACCAGCGTTTGAAACAACATCAACCTTGTCTGATGCTAAAAGAGATAACGCATCGGCGTTTTCTGTAGCAAATACAGGTTCGATTTTAATTCCTTCGTCCTTGAAGAAACCTTTTTGTTCAGCTATAGTTACCAAGACATTACCACTTGTTCCGTAATTCCATTTAACTACAGTTTCTTCTTTCTTGTCATTTGAAGAAGAATCCTTTGAAGTTTCTTCCTTCTTTTCTTCTGTCTTATTTTGTGTTTCATTGTCTTTCTTATCGTTGTTATTGGAACATGAAGCAAATACTAAGCAACAAATAAGACTCATTACAATCAATAATTTCTTTTTCATAAGTACCCCCATAAAATTTTATTTAAATAAACTAAATCAATAGTTTACTATAATTTATTTGAAATATCCTCATTAATCTTTTTAATCAAAAGATTCCTAATCTCAATAGTTTTCTTATCGTTGAATTGATTTTCCCTAGTCATAACAGTCGTCTTATCCAACTTCAAATCAAAAATAATCTTACTAGGTGATTGACCCAAAACGACAATCCTGTTTGCCAACAAAATAGCCTCGTCAACATCATGCGTTACGAAAAACACAGTTTTCTTATTATCTTCATTATTATATAGATTAATAATCAACTCTTGAAGATTCGCCCTCGTAACAGCATCAATAGCTCCAAAAGGTTCATCCATCAAAAGCACTGGAGAATCCAGCGAAAAAGCTTGTGCAATCGCACACCTTTGTTGCATACCACCTGAAAGCTCCTTCGGAAGTTTGTAGTAAATATCTTCTTCCAAGCCAACACTTTTCAAAGCTTCCATTGCCATATTTTTAATTTCAGACTTTGATTTGTCTGGATATTTTTGTTTCAATGCCAACGAAATATTATCACCAGCACTAAACCATGGAAATAATCCATAATCTTGAAATACAACAGCCCTGTCCAGTCCAGCCTCTTTGATTTCTTTATCATTTAATTTTATAGTTCCGTATGTAGGAGTCTCCAACCCAGATAAAAGTCTAAGAAGAGTGCTCTTGCCACATCCTGATTTCCCCAAAATGCACACAAATTCTCCAGAATCAACCTCTAAGTTTAATCCCTCCAAAATCTTCTTAGAATTATTCTCGTAAGAAAACCCCAAATTTTCCACAGTAATATAACTCATTTAGCACCTACTTGATAAATATTTTTCTATCTCATAAATTTACTTATCTAGTCTATCACGTTTCAATTATTTGTCATCTTTTCATAAAATCATTTATAAATCTAGTCTATAAATTATTTATTATTTCTATTTTATTAAAATACTTAAAATCGAAATTATTCTCCCCAAATTCAAAATTTTACTTATATTTATAAATCCACTTCCGATTTTTCTAGGATCTTTCGCTATATTTTACATCATTTATTTAAAATTACAATAAATATTCCTTAAAATTTTACATAAATTTATCGTTGTATTTGTTTGTTCCACGTAAAAAAGCCACAGATAATGAATATCTGCAGCTTTTCGTAAATTAAAAATATATTTTTGTTTCAATTTGCGCTTTATTTATTTAAAATTTCAATAACTATTTCACCACATTTTTGTAAATTAAAAAGCTTATCAAAAGCAGTATTCCCACTCCTGCGACTATTCCAACTATTTTTAGTTTGGAGTTTAGTTGTTCTGCTTTTTCTTCGCTGGTGTCGATGATGTCTTCTGGGATGAATTTCTTAGCTACCATCATTAGTGATGGAGCGAGGATTAAATCATCCAAGATTCCCAATCCTGCGACGAAATCTGGCACGAAATCCACAGGGCTTACTACGTAAAGCACTGACAATGCCAATACGATTTTCGACAATAATGGTGTTTGTTTATTAAAAAATGCATACCACAATGTTGGTATTTCGTTCTTCAAGCCAAATAATTTTTTAATCATTTACTCACCTCAACGATATTATACCATACATTGCACGATATATCGTATTACATAATAGTTACAATTTGTCTTATTTTTTGATTTTTCCTATTAATCCGCCGATGAATGCTGGGATTATCCAGATAAAACTTTTGACTTGCATTGGAAATACTGATTCGATTGTTTTCAACAAACCGAAATCCAATTTGAATCCGTTAAGTAGTACTATAATCGCGTAAATCGACACTCCTATTATGGAACCTAGCTTTACGTTTCGTGAAAATGTATTTTGTTTGAACAAATTCAAGAAAATCAAAACTATTGCCACAGGATAGATCGCTGTTAAAAATGGAGCTGAAATTTTCAAGATTTTTTCTACGCCGACTACTGCGAAGAACGCGCTGAAAACTGTGGATATTATTATGATTACGTCGTATGAGATAACTCCGTTTGTTTTGTCTATTAGCATATCGCTGAAGAATTGTCCGACAGTTGTCGTAAGTCCGATTGCAGTTGTGAGACACGCCAATGCCATGGCGATGCAGATCAAAACTTTTCCCAAAATTCCCAAATGTTGATAGCAAATGTACAACAACAAATCAACTCTATCAACATTTCCTAGGTTAAACTTGGATGTAGCAGCTCCGATGTAAATCAATCCTCCGTATACGAAGCATAGTCCGATTGCTGCTATGATTGACGATTTTATCGTGTATTCTTTGATTGTTTTGTCATCTGTAATTCCGTTTTCCATAAATCCTTTGGTAACTACAATTGCGAATACCAATGATGCCAACGCATCCATTGTTTGATATCCTTCTTCAAAACTTGATTGGAAGACTTGAATTTGATATGTATTCGCAGGCGTTGCAACTGGAGATATTATTCCTTTGAAAATAATCACGACGAGAGTTGCAATCAATAATGGAGTCAAAATTTTTCCCAAATTATCTATTATGCTGCTTGGCTTTCTAACGAATAAATACACACAAATAAAAAATATTACCGTGAGCAAAACAGAATTTGCGCCCTTGAAAAATCCTTTTTGAATTATTTCTACTGTTGTCGCTGCAGTTCTAGGAATTGCAAGTCCCGGTCCTATCGCAAGCATAATTATTGTTGAAAATATTAGTGAAAATCGTGGACTTATAGTGTTGCCGATTTTTCCGATTGTTCCGCCGCTTTTTGTCGCTGCGAGCAATCCCAAGAAAACCAGTCCCACTGCGCTTAGCAAAAATCCTAATGTTGCAATCAAATACTGATCTCCTACCTTGTTACCCAAGAACGGTGGAAATATCAAATTCCCCGCTCCAAAAAACATCGAAAATAGTGCGAACCCACTAACAAATATTAGTTTCTTGTTTTTCATGATTACCTCTGTATAAATATTTTAAAATTTTATTAGTTCTTACAATTCTACCACAATTTTGTTCGATTAACAACAATTTTTTCTAGAAAAACAAACTTGTGCGAATATTTGTTTTATTATAAAATACGAATAGGTGATATTATGGAATTAAAACGCAAATTATCAATATTATCAGACGCTGCCAAGTACGATGTGAGTTGTTCTTCAAGTGGTTCAAATAGAAAAAACACTGCGAATGGAATTGGCGCGGCACACAATTCTGGAATATGTCACAGTTGGTCTGAAGACGGAAGATGCATTTCGCTACTTAAAATTTTGCTGACGAACAAATGCATTTACAGTTGTGAATACTGCATCAACAGAAAAGAAAACAACGTCGAAAGAGCAGAATTTACCCCAGAAGAAGTGGCTGATTTGACTATAAATTTTTACAAAAGAAATTACATCGAAGGACTATTCCTGTCAAGTGGAGTTGTAAAAAGTCCAGATCACACGATGATGCAACTTATCAGAGTGGCGGAAATTCTTCGCAATGAGAAAAAATTCAACGGATACATTCACATGAAGGCAATCCCTGGTGCAAGTGAAGAATTAATCGACAGACTTGGAAAGCTTATCGATCGTATGAGTATCAACATAGAACTTCCAACAAAATCAAGCTTGAAGATGCTTGCTCCACAGAAAACTTATGAGTCCATCGAAAAGCCGATGGATTTTATCAACGAATCCATCACTCAGTACAAAATCGACAGGAAAACAATAAGAAAGACACCTTTGTTTTTACCAGCTGGTCAATCAACTCAAATGATAGTCGGTGCAGGAAGAGAATCGGATCTTACAATTATCAACAAAGCAAGTAGCTTATACGAAGATTACAACCTCAAAAGAGTTTTCTATTCGGGATTTGTCCCTGTAATAAAGTCGAAATACACAGACGGCATCAAAAAAGTTCCCATGCTACGTGAACACAGGTTGTACCAAGCCGATTGGCTGATGCGATTTTACAAATTCAAATCAAACGAAATTTTGAACGAACAAAATCCGTTTTTTGATTTGACGTTGGATCCCAAAGCATTCTGGGCAGTGCAAAACGTAGCGAACTTCCCAATAGAAATAAATCGCGCATCTTATGAAGAACTTTTGCGTGTTCCAGGATTCGGTCCAACATATGCGATGAGAATTATAAATGCGAGAAAATTTGCCAACCTCAGCTACGACGATTTGACCTCTCTCAAAATCTCCCTGAAAAAAGCGAAGAACTTCATAGTCGTAAACGGAGTTTATCGCGGACAAAAATACAGCACGCAAGACGATTTGTTGGACATTTTAAGAATGCAAGAAGGAAAAAACGTCACACAACTAAGTTTTTTGGAGTAGATATGAGATACAGTTATGATAACAGCTTAGACGGCTTGTTCACGGTGATTTTTGAACAGTACAAACACATCGAAAATTCGATTATCGTAGTAAAAACTGAGCAATTGGATTTTTTGAATGACGACATATACATTGAGACAGATTTTGATAAATCATCGCGTGTGAAAAAATCTATAATAAACAAATTCGGTTTCAACTTTTATCGTAGCATCAACTACGCATTCGTCTCAGAAAATCCCGACAAATCAACCATTATCGCTAAGACAATCAAAAATATGTACAAATACGGCTACAACTTCATCAACTCATCTGACAAAATTGCTGTAGCATTCAACAGTCTGTGCAAATATTCAACAAGAGAACTCCACGCATACAAAGGTCTTCTCAGATTCAAAGAAATCCAAGACAATTTCTTGTTCGCAGAATTTGAACCTAACAACGACATTTTGGAATTACTCACATATCACTTCAAAAACAGATTGAGAAATGAAAAATTTCTGATTTACGATAAGAGAAGAAATAAGTGTGCGATTTATGTGGACAAAGATTTGGCGTTTTACGATGTACAAGAAATCTTTAAAGAAGAATCTGATGATGAGAAAATGTTTGAAGATTGCTGGATAGAATTCTACAATTCTGTCGGTATAAAAGAACGCCAAAACCTCAAACTTATGCAGAATAATATGCCGAAAAGATATTGGAAATATTTACCAGAGAAAAATAAAATTTACGATAACGAAAAATAATTGTTGCATTTACACTTAGTTGTTTTGAAATTATAAGTGTTATTGCAACAATGTGATTTTAAAAAAATCAGTAGTGATGCTTTTTTGAAGTGTTACCCTTTTGTTGCCATTTTGTTGCCTTTTCTCAAGAATCTTAAAGAATTGTGAGGGCTATCTGTAAAATTCTACATAATAAAAACAAGCCTAGAACGTGTAAATTCTAGGCTTTTTGCTTGGTACTCCCACCCGGATTCGAACCGGGGATGCCCCCTTAGGAGGGGGGTATTATATCCAGCTTAATTATGGAAGCACATAAAAACCGACTCAAATCGGCTTATGATGTAAGAAGTGCTCCTAACAATTCGTAAGTGTATTTGGCGCTTCTTTTTATTCTGGTTAATGTGTCTGCTTTTTCGTAAGGTTTTTTGACAACTAGGCTTACTTCTCTTTTGTCGCCTTTTCCAGTGTCGATTACGACTTTTCCTACAATTTGTCCTTTTTTCAAAGGAGCTTTCAAGTCTTTTTTGATGTCGACTTTTTGTTGCAGACCTGTTTTTGTATTATATAAAATGGATACGTCTTCTGTCGGATAAATCTCAACGTTTTTGTCAACGACGCTGTTAACTGATTTCGTTTCGATTGGTTTTTCGCTGTTTAATATATTCATTGGTTCAAATGAATTTCTGACGTATTCCAATATTATTTTTTGGTAAGTATTTCTATCGTATTTTGTGGGAGCTCCCATCAAAACAGATACTATTTTATTTTTAGGATCGTTTGGCTTCAAACTCATCGTTGTTATCAAACAGTATCCGGCTTTTTCAGTTGTCCCTGTTTTGAATCCGTCGACGCCTTCGATTTTGCCTAAAAATGGAACTGTAGTCACGCTTTCGTATTTTCTAGACGGCATACTAAGTTTTTGTGTTTTTGTGTAATTTAAAACTTGTGGATAATTGTTGATTGTATAAGTGGTTAATTTTGCCAAATCTTTAGCGCTCATCAAATTTTCCTTGTCGTTTTCAGGATAACCTGATGCAGAATAAAACTTCGCAGATTCCAATTCCAATTCGGCTGCTTTCTTGTTCATTCTTTGGACAAATTTTTCCACAGATCCTTCTGATTTCACTGCTAATTCGTCTGCGGCGTCATTTCCGCTGACTATCATCATTCCTCTTATCAAATCATTCACAGTTAATTCTTCGCCTTTTTTAAGTTGCATAGTACTCGCTTCAGGCTTAGCGTATTGTGTTTGGATTTTGATTTTATCGTCGAGCTTGTATTTGTTTGCGTTGATATCTTCCATAACTAAAACATAAGTCATGATTTTAGTAAGCGATGCTATAGCAAAAGGTTTGTTTTCGTTGTAATTCAACAATTCTTGGGAATAATCCTGTTCAATTGCGTAATACGCTTTTACTTTGTCTTCAAATCCCAACTTAGAGTCCGCTTTTGATAATGCAGGTTGAAATACAATAGCAAGTATTAACATTAAGGGTATTATTTTTTTAATACTCTTCATTTCTCACCTCATCTTTCCGATATAACTTCTTCGTACACTTTTATTACATCATCTGTAATTTTTTCTTCGGAATATACTTCTTTGATATCGTGTGATATTTTTTCCCTGTCGTATTTTTCAATATTGTCGTGCATATATCTTAACGCTTCGGCTAATTTCTCAACGTTAAATCTATCAACCAATATCCCATTTTCTTCATTTATTAAATGTTCTGGCCCACCGCATTTACTTGCGACCACAGGAAGTCCCGCGGACAACGCCTCCAAATACGCCAACCCAAAAGTTTCTGAATACGAATACAAGCAAAACATATCCGCATTATTGTAGCCCTCAACGATTTTTTCTCTTTTTGTTGATCCAGGAAGAAATACTTGGTCTGTCAAATTAAACTCTTCGACCATTTTAAGTAACGGTTTTCTCAAAAATCCGTCCCCATAAATCGTAAGCTTCACATTTCTATCGTTTGAAAAAGCAATGTTAAACGCTTCGATTAATTCTTTCGGACCTTTTGTCGTGATTACATTCCCAGTGGATACGATGTTGAAGATGTCTCCTCTTTTGAAATTCTCATTATTTTTGAAAATCGTAAGATTTGGAATAATCGCAATTTCAGTGGAATCTTTTCCAAATTCTTCTTTGATTTTCTCTTTGAATTTGGGACTTACAGTTATAAGCCCGTCTGTCCTATCGTAAGTTTCTTCGGCAATTCTTCTGTAAGAAGGTTTGATAGTGTCTTGGTTTACAACAGAATTGCATTCAGTAAGTACGAATGGAATGTTCAACTCTTTTGCAAGTTTGGATGCGTAGTATCCTTGGTCTGTAAAATAAGTGTGGATTACATCCGGTCTTCCTTCGATTTTCTCCACTTTTTTGTAGAAATGTCTAAGTACCAAATAAGAAAAGTCATAAAGGCTTTTGAAGATATATCTTCCAATCGGAAAATGAAAGGAATACACTTTGACATTATCTTTTATAAAATATTCACTTTTATATTTGCGAAAACGTCTAAGTGATCTGAAATCAAGAGCAATCAACACAACTTCTACGCCTTTTTTGGCTAGTGCAATTGCCTGATCCAATTCAAATATTCCGTTCATTTTGTATTTATCCGTCGGATATCCTCTAGCGATTATATAAGCCTTCATTTCTTTTCCTATCTTAATTTTAGTTTACTAGTCTATTATATCAAATCCTGTGTATTTTTGTAGCACTTCAGGAATTTTTATACTTCCGTCAGCTTGTTGATAGTTTTCGATTACAGCTGCAAAACAACGTCCAATAGCAAGTCCTGAACCGTTTAATGTGTGAACGTATTGTGGCTTATTATTTTCGTCACGATATCTGATATTTGCACGTCTTGCTTGGAAATCTTCAAAGTTTGAACAGCTTGAGATTTCAACGTATCTGTTGTAGCTTGGCATCCACACTTCAACGTCGTAAGTCATTGCAGATGAGAATCCCAAATCTCCAGAGCAAAGTCTAACAACTCTGTATGGAATTTCCAACAATTGCAAGATTTCTTCTGCGTTATTTGTAAGTTTTTCTAATTCGTCATAACTTGTAGAAGGTTCAACGAATTTTACCATTTCGACTTTTTCAAATTGGTGATTTCTGATCAAACCTCTTGTGTCACGTCCAGCACTTCCAGCTTCTCTTCTGAAACATTGAGTAAATGCTGTGTAATAAATTGGCAAACTTCCTTGTTCCAAAATTTCTTCACCCAATAAATTAGTTACAGGAACTTCTGCAGTAGGAGCAAGATACATGTCGTCTTTTTCGCAATAAAACATATCTTCTTTGAATTTTGGAATTTGACCTGTTCCCATCATCGCACTTGGACTCATAAGCACTGGAGTATTCATTTCAGTGTAACCTTGTTTGTCAGTGTGAAGATCCACCATGAAATTCATCAAAGCTCTTTCAAGTCTGGCGCCTTTTCCTTTGAACACGCTAAATCTTGATTTTGAAATCTTAGTTGCTCTTTCGAAATCCAAAATATCCAAATCAACGCCCAAATCCCAGTGAGCCTTTATATCGAAATCAAATTTTCTTGGTTCGCCCCATTTTCTCATTTCCAAATTTTCAGTGTCATCCAAACCAACAGGAACATCTTTGTTAGGAGTGTTTGGAATTTCCATCAAATATTCTCTGATTTCTTCGTCGATATCTTTCAAATCATCATCCAAAGCCTTGATATCATCAGACAACTTCTTCAAATTTTTGAAAAGTTCTGTAGTATCTTCTCCGTTTTTTTTCATTTGTGGAACTTGTTTAGATAATTTGTTTTGTTCCGCCTTCATTGATTCTACTTTTTGAATAACTTCACGTCTTTTTTCATCAGTATCCAAAAGTTTTTGAATAGGATATTCTCCTCTTCTTTTTTTAAGCGCTTCAACGATTTCTTCTGGATTGTTTCTAATTCTTTTAATATCTAACATAACTTTCTCCTTATAAAACAATAAAAAAACTCATACCAAGGGACGAAAATTACGTTTCCGCGACTGCCACCCTAATTAGCATAAGCTCTCTCAACTAATAACGCATAGAAGTTAGATTCATTATCTTCATATACTTATTCGCACCACACATAAGCTCTCTGAATTACTCCAATAATTACTATTTCTTCATCAACTGCAATATTCAACTATATTTATGTATATTTTACCACAAACTATCTAGTTATGTCAATGTATAGCGCAATTACAACGTTTTTAGATTTTTTTAAATACAGATTGCATTTAATTTGCATCTTAGCATTTTGCACGAACATCTGACTACAAAAACAAAAAACACCAAGCTCATCTCACAAGATTTGCTCAGTGTTATTTTCTACATATCTTTGTCTGCATTTTGGAAAAATTTTGCTACATATCCTATTACAACTAAAACCAAGAATACTTTCATCAAGAATTTCAAAATACTAACAGTTATTCCCATAATTCCCATCATGATATTCAAAGCCAAAATAGCCAAGAATATATACAAAATGTATTTTAAATATTTGTTATCCATACTCCACTTCCTTTATATTTCTTCTTTTGCGAAAAATCTTCTGTAAATAAATCTAATTACCAACACTGCTAATGCTATTTTGATGAAAACTTTCAAAAATGAGTAGGCAACAGCTCCAATCGCTACCAAAATTCCTACAATTGCGCCTCCTAATCCCAATATCAAACCAAAAGTTCCCAAAATAGCTGCGAAAACTATTGATAGAATAACTATCAAAATAACAAATGCTAAAGTAATCATAATTTCCTCCCTTTGCTTTGTACAGTACCTTTTATTACATTATAGCATAATAATCCCTTATTCACAACAAGCATTAGGAGATAATTCAAAAGATTTTATAAAAAACTTTCCGTTTTTTTGTTCCAATTTAAGTTCCGATTTGATATCATCTTCCAAAATAATTTCCTTGGAATTGATTTTGCACACCACTGGCTCAAACGCCCACTCTTCATCATTTTCCATCACATAATACGAATTGTCATCCTTAGAATACACGACATTTTCCTTGTTTGTAACATCATCTGATGAAATATTCGCATATTTTATCAAAACTGCATCCACCAAATTCTTGTCCACCTTCAAAAGCTTCGCATCCTCCCTCGTTTGTTTGAATGCATTTGGATTTTGTTTTTTCAATTCGTCTATCTTGGATTTGTCCTTGTCAGGATCAAGCGTTTCGCTTGGAAAATTTGCCACGAAGTTTTTCAGCGTGATATCTTTTGGTGATGCGAAGCTTTCTCCGTAGAAAAATGTGTCCAGAGAATTTACAACCTCTTCGCCATTATAATCGTACGGCTTGTTGAAGTTCGAAGCGATTTTGTCCACATCAGATTTTTCCAACCTACCGTCTTTTGAAATGTCCACATTTTTGAATCCGTCATTCAAATAATCTGCCACATAAGCCTTGTTTTCTTCACTGATTTCCGGCATTTTCTTCGAACAAGATGTGACAAATACGACAGCGAAAATCACAAGTGCGATTTTAAATAATTTGTTTTTCATATTTCCTCCCATATCCCATTAACATTATTATATATGAAAATCAAACAAAAAAACACTGACGGAAGTTTAACCAACTCCCAAATCAGTGTTTTCAACTAACATCTCGACTTTCGGATTGTTTTTCAAATCGTAGTGATTTTCCAAAAACCACTTCACAAGCTCATCATCTCTTTTGATTGGCGTGGAATTATTTATGAAAATATTAATAGTAATCCATTTGAAATTAGCCAAACCAATCTCAATGTCTTTTTCAATCATTTCCTTCGTTTGACCCTTGATTCCAACCATTAAACAAGCCGAATCAAAATAATCGGACACCTCTTTTACATCAGTAAATTTCGCGTTTTTGTTGAGTACATTTTCTCTAAAATCGTAATCAAACGATTCAATCCCCGTCTTAAACAAAATTTCGCAGCCGAAAAACTCTCTGATTTCGTGAAGTCTGTGTTTGAAAATATAATGCGCTTCGAAAACCAATGTGTGAATATTCTTCTCGTGAATCAAATTCTTGATGTCGATTTTCGTTTGTTCTGGAAGTTCGAACACATTTCCCGAATTGATACATTCCAAAACGCCGAATTCTCCAGTCACATTTTCAAGAATCTCACGATTTTCACGAACAGCATCATCCATATTCATCGTATTGTCTTCAATGTAATCGCAAAAAGTGCATTTGCCCCAAAAACATGGTCTGCCTTTCAAAAGCACAATCTCGCGTTTTAATTTTTCCTCAATCTTAGCGTATCGATTCAAGCTTAATCCTCTTAACAGCCGTCATCACGACACTAAATGAAATAAGTCTGTCCACAAATTCCATAAAATATTGGTTGATAAAAGATGCCGCAGCTGGATTGATACCCTTGTTGATCATGAATCTTACGATAACATCACTTCCTGAGCTTGTAACCCCACCAAAAATATATCCTTGAATAATAGCACCCAAAATAGCGCCTGGAAGTACAGCCAATAAAAGTGCAGGAATAGTGTGCAATTTCTTGAAATATCCCTTTTCGTATAAAATTCCAACCATAAACACCATAAGCATACCCGTAGGAGCAAATGGAAGCGCAAATGGATCGAAAAGAACTTGATTCAAAACTGACGATAAAAGCGCAGTCACAACCCCGTATTTCCATCCAAATAACATACACACCAAAAGGGATCCTATGTGATCCAATAACAAAGGAACCTTCGTACTAACAGCGATAAAAGCACCAAGGCAGTTGATTGCAATGCAAATCGCTATAGTAGTCAACAATTTCGTATTCGTTTTTCTCAATAAAAAAACCTCCTAATAAAATATAGGAGAACTCAAAAATAACGCCTTGTTTTTTTATACTTGGAGCTCTCAAACAAGTCCTGAAATAAATTTCAGCTTTAACTAGGCAACAGTAATTTTACCAAATAATTAAAGTCATTGCAAATAAATAAAATTCGCTAAAAAGTAATTGCTAAAAAGTAGAAACCGATTTGTGGTGTTGTGAGATATAATGAAACACAAAAACTCGTAAATCGCTCATCAGAGAAGAAAAAAATCAATTAAACATGTACTGTGCAAAGCTTCGTGAGGCGTTGTTGGCTTGTGAGCAAATAAAAGCTTGCAAATAAGCGTATCATACGGAGAAAATTGCAGTAAATTCAATCGAAGAAATCCGGCTAAAATTTGACCGCTTGAGCGTAGCGAGCTTCAAATTTTAGGATTTCGAGATTAGAATTTACCAATTTTCGTAGTCGATTAAGCGTTTTGCAACTTTTATTCCATCCCCACCAAAAAAACGCCTCTTACGAAGCGTTATTTAATACATGTTTAATTGATTTTTCCGGTATGCCTATGTTTTCCACGACGTATTCTCCCTCATACTCTTGCAACGACTTTTTCGGTAATTGCAATGTCACAAGAAGATCTGCCTTCACTGCTACGTTGTGGATTATATTTTCATCAGAATCAAGTCCCGATGGCATATCCACGCTCACAACGAATGCTTGTGAGTCGTTAATCATGTCGATTACATCTTTGTAAATTCCTTCGATGTCTCTTTTGAGTCCCGTACCGAAAATGCTGTCGACTATCAAATCATTTTCTGTGATGTCGAATTTCGTGTTTTCGTCTACAAATTCTATCTCCACATCTAATTTTTTCAAAATATCGTAGTTGATTTTAAAATCCGTCGATGCTTTTTCTAGTTTCCCAATCACATACACTTTCACTAATCGGTCTTCGTTGTAGATGTCTCTTGCAACTGCCAAGCCATCTCCACCGTTGTTTCCAACAGAAGCAAACACATACGCTTTGGCAAACTTCTTGTCCAAAATGTGTTTGGAGATTTGTGCTTTGGCGTTTTCCATCAACACAATCGATGGAATTCCGATTTCGTGAATCGTGTAGTGGTCGATTTGTCGCATTTGTTCAGCTGTTACATAAATCATAGTCCGTTTTTGAACCTCTCTTCTCTTATATCCCTGCCGAAAAATTGTATCGGTATAAATTCGCCCTTGATTCTGGATGAAATTCTCTGATCGTATTGTGTTGTCAAATCATCAAGGTCGATATTTGTCGAAATTATCGTAGTTTTTTGGTTTTGAATTCTGTAATTTAAAAGATCAAATAGTAAGCTGATGTTGGTTTCTGTGGAATTTTCCGTTCCCAAATCATCAATCATAAGCACATCACAGTTGTAGATGATATCTTCAACTTCTGGTTGTGGTTTTTCGTTGAAATTCTGATATCTTATCGAAAACAGTTGCTTCAACAATTGCATCGCGGACAAATAAATCACAGAAAATCCATTTTCAATGATTTCTTTCGCCATGCACGATAACAAATATGTTTTACCAGTTCCAACTTGTCCGTACAACAACAGCGACTTCGCGTTTTTCGTGTAATTCTTGGAGTAATATTTCAAATTCTCACTGATTGCTTGCATATTTTCACGTTGGGACATTCCTTGTGAGCTGTCTTTTTTCGTGTCAAAAACGTTGATGTCAAATCTATCGAAGTTTTGTTGTTTCATTTGCTCATTAAGTGAACTTTTCTCACGTGCGATGTTGACCATGATGGTCTTCTTGCAAGAACACATTTTGCCGTTGTAAACTCCAGTATCTTCACACTTACGGCATCGATGCTTCAATTCCAAATAATCGTTTGGATATCCACTTAATATGAGCATTTTGTGCATTTTTTCTTCAGTAGATTTGATTTCATCTTCCAAGTTTTTTAATTCAGCTTGGTCACCACTGATGCTTTTTTTCAAATATTCGTATCCAAGCTCATTTCTATGTTGGAGCAAATCCTCATATCCATTAACATTTCGAAAAACTTCCTCAAATCTCATATCCAATTCTTTTTTGGATTGATTTCTGTAATCTTCCAATATTCTGTTGGCTTCTTTTGCGTAGCTCATTATTCTTTATCCTTTTGCTCTTTTGATTTCTTGATAAAATCGTTCAAAAATTTTGAGTTAATATTTGTAGCCTTGTTTTCAATATCGTTAGTTTTCGGTCTGTAGTAAGTTCTCTTCTTCGTTTTTCTTTGTTGCTTTTTGTTGTTTTCTTCTTGCCATTGTTCCAACGTCATGATACCGTCAAGCTTCCAATTTCTGAGAACTTGCAAAACGTAATTCGTATTGTTTTTCGTGTTCGGATTAGTTGTGCAATAATGAAAAGCCGTCACCACCAACTCTGGTGTTTGGTGATAAGTGGAAATGTGTTCCAAAATTCGCTCCATTTCTGACTTGGACAATTCCATATCTCTGATGTCTTCAATGTCTCTGAACATTTCCTTGATTTCTTGACTATTTTGTGGAATGTAAGTCTTCTGAGATTCGTCTGGCTCAGGATTTGTAATTCCAAGATACAATTGTCTCAAACTCAAAAAAACCGTGTGATTAGTTTGAGTCTCTGCGTCAGTGTATCGTTTGATAATTCCCTCATCCAACCAATAATTCCAACACTCCGATACTTCGCTTTCAGTCAAATCCAACGCCTTCGCGATTTCTTCGTCTGAAATATCCACGTTTGCCGAAGTATCCTTGGCAAGTTTGTAAGCGTACAAATACACTTTTAGTTGATTTCCTGTGGCTACTTGAAGATATTGATTCAAAAATATATTTTCAATAGGTGTTTCGCCCAAATCTATTTTAAATTTTTCTACACTATATTTCATAAAATCACCTCTTATTATCAATCGCCATCGTAGTGTTCTTCGAAAAAATCGTACCGTCTTTGACGATGAAAAATTCATCGAATTCTTCGTCGTGCGTGTCCAATCTTTGATTTTCGAACACTTCTTCGTAACTACAAAACTTCCTGAATCCACATTTTTCGTAGCATTTTATCGCTCTTTTGTTGAAATTATTCACATTCAAGAAAATCCTGTCCAACCCGTAAACTTTAAACCCCATGTTAATCAAAGCTTTTATGGATTCCTCGCCGTATGATTTGTCCATTTCATTTGGATCCAAAACAATACCCAAAAACGCCGTTTTCGTGAACTTGTCGTATTGTTTCAGCCCCACATATCCCACTAATTTTCTGGATTTGTCCCTAATCGCAAAATATTTCTGCGTTTTCATTTCTCTTTTTTGGCGATACCACATTTTGATTTCAAAATCGTCCAAATCGGACAAGTTATAATCGATAAGTCGTTCGTCTGTGTGTTTTCCCCATTGTTCGATTTCAAATGCATCGTCCAATGTAAAATCTTCCAGCGTTAACCTCTCAGTAGTTATCATTTGTCAAACGCTCCTACATCGGGCATTTGCTTGTCCAAATCCATAAACTTCGTGTGTTCCTTGTCGAATAAAGTATCCACAGTTCCCGTTGGACCGTTTCTGTGCTTTGCGACGATAATTTCCGCGATGTTTGGCTTGTCAGTTTCAGGATCGTAATAATCATCTCGATACAACATCAACACAACGTCCGCGTCTTGTTCTATCGCCCCAGATTCACGAAGGTCACTCATGACCGGTCTGTGGTTCGGTCTTTGGTCAGGCGCACGTGACAACTGACTCAACGCTAGAATCGGGCAATTTAATTCCTTCGCCAAACCTTTGAGTCCTCTTGAAATCGTGGAGATTTCTTGTTGTCTGTTCTCACTTCTGGAATTGGTAGTCATAAGTTGCAAATAATCAATAATCACCAAATCCAATTGTCCACGCGCTTTTAATTTTCTGCATTTTGAACGAAGCTCATTAAGCGAAATCGACGAAGTATCATCGACATGCATATTACTTTCTGCTAATAATTGTGCTGCTTGTCCCAGATTTGTCCACTCAGTAATTTTACCAGACACAAGTTCTGATAGATTAATGTTACTAAGCGCTGACAATAATCTCTGAGTCAATTGCATCTTACTCATTTCAAGAGAGAAAACAGCAACTTGATGCTTGACACTAGCCTTGTATGCAATGTTAAGTGCAAGTGATGTTTTACCCATTGCAGGACGCGCTGCAAGTAGAATCAAATCTGAGTTTTGAAGCCCTGAAAGTTGTCTATCCAAATCAATCAACCCAGTCGTAACCCCGGTTAATTGGCCTTGGGTCATACTCATTTCGCCAATTCGTGCAAGAGTTGGCTCCAACATTTCTTGGATTGGAACCAAATCTTGGTGGTTTCGGTTCTGACTGATTTTGAAAATATTACTCTCAGCGTATTCTAAAACTTCACCAACGGAATTGTTGGCAATGGACATATCAATCACATCTTGTGACACGCGCATTAAATTTCTGATAATCGCCTTGCTTTTTATAATATCTGCGTAGTATTTTACATTCACAGCACTTCCTACAGCTTCTGAAATGCTGATAAGCTCATCAATCCCGCCGATAATTTCGTACATATTATTGGATTTTAATTTGTCTTCCAATGTAATGTAATCCACAGGCTTTTTCTCGTCGATTACTTGCAAAATCGCCTTGTAGATTTCTTGGTATTTCGTAGAATAAAAATCTATCGGCTCCACGATTTCTGCCGCATCATCAACAGCTCTCTCGTCGATTATCATCGCACCGATAACACTTCTCTCAGCTTCCAAATCGCACGGCATAATATTTTGTTGATTTTCCATTACCTCACCGCCTTTCTGTCGTGTATTTTACAATTATTTCTTGTCTACAATTACTTCTAAGTTAGCGTTAATATCTGGATATACCTTGACTACAACATTAAATGTTCCCAAAGATTTGATGTTGTCTTTCATTTCGATTTTCTTCTTGTCAACATCTAAACCGTGTTGCTCCTTCAATGCTTTTTCGATATCCATTGAAGTGATTGAACCGAAAAGTCTGTCTCCTTCACCTGTTTTGGCGATAATCTTAACTTTGATATTTTCGATTTTTTCTTTTAATTCATTAGCGTTTTTGATGTTTTCTCTTTCAATCGCTCTTAATTCTGCTTGTTTTTCTTCCCAAATCTTTATATTTTCTTTTGTAGCTTGTACTGCTAATTTATTTGGAAGTAGAAAATTTCTCGCAAAACCAGTCTTTGCATTAACCATTTCGCCAGCTTTTCCCAACTTATCTACATCACTAGTCAATATAACTTTCATCCGTATCCTCCTTGATATATTCATCAATTGCTTGTTTTATCTTATCTTCTGCTTCATCCATGCTGCATTCTAGTTGCGCACCTGCACTTGTAAGGTGGCCTCCGCCTCCGACTTTTTCCAAAATCAATTGCACGGAGATTTTGCCCAAACTTCTCGCACTAACATGGATTTTATCTTTTATTTTCGCCAACACAAACGAAGCTTCCACACCCAAAATGTTGAGCAAATCATCTGCTGATTGTGCCGCAACCAAAATGGATTCGTCCACTTCTTCTTCCAATCTTCCGATGGCGATATTGTTCTTGTACATTTTCGATGAAGCGATAACATCTGATTTTAATTTGATAGTTCTCTCATCGTCCTTGAAAAGTTTCTTAACTTTGACACTGTCTGCGCCTTGTCTTTTCAAAATAGATGCCGCTTCAAAAGTTCTAACACCTGTTTGATAGAAGAAATTCTTCGTATCCACAGTAATTCCTGCAAGTAATGCCTCTGCTACAACCTTTGGTATTTCTAGTTTTTCTGTCATATAGAACAACACTTCTGTCACCATTTCAGATGCACTAGATGCGTAAGGTTCCAAATAAGTCAACGAAGTTTCCTTGATATAATCAGAACTTCTTCTATGGTGATCGATAACCACGATATTTTTAGAAATATCCATGATTTCTTGACACTCAACAGAGTTTCTCCTGTGATTGTCGCAAATAATCACCAAACTATTGCTGTTGCAATTTTCCTTCGCAAATGCATTCTTCACAAAATATTTCTTGTAATCTGGTTTTTCTTCAAAAACCGCATTGTAAATATTTTCAATTTGAGGACCAACCTCATTCAAAATAATGTAGCATTCCTTGTTGTTAATCTTACACGCTTCTAACATTCCCAAACAAGACCCAATAGAGTCCATATCTGGATTTCTGTGTCCCATAATGAACACGTTGGAGCTTTGAACAATAAGTTGCTTCAACGCGTGTGACACAACTCTTGCCTTAACCTTGTTACGTTTTTCAACAGCCTTGTTCTTACCGCCGAAATATTTCAATTCGCCCGTGTCGACAACCGCTTGGTCACCACCACGACCCAACGCAACATCCAAGCAAGATCTGGATTTTTCGTGAATTTCGTAAGGATTATCGCCAATAATCGACGCCCCAATACTCAAAGTAACGGGAACATTGTTAGTGTTCTTGATATCCTTAATCATATCCAACACCGAAAATTTTTGTTGCATAATATTTTCAAGCTCGTGCTTTTCAACAATCATCACGAATTTGTCCGATTCGTATTTTCTAATATACGCGTTGTGTTCTCTGGCAAAATCTTGCATAATATTTTCAACATCTGAGAACACTCTCGTTCTTTCTTCTTCCTTGATGCTGTTACGTGCTTCGTCGTAATTATCTATGAAAATATCGACAAGTCCCAGCCTTTTTTCATCCAAAAGCGTCACAACATCCATAAAAGCAGTGTTGTCGATTCCATAAAGCAAAGTCAAATCCTTGTCTTCACTATCTTTTATCGTCACTGGATAAAATCTGTAGTATTTACCATCAACTTGAGTTTCATAATAATCCAAGTTATCTTCATCGTCTTTTACAGTCTTCAAATCCAGAATTTTTTCGATTTCATTGTTAAAAATCTCAATCTCATCATCAGCCAAATCCTTAAAATAAGTGTTGAACCAGCTGATTTTGTTCTTATCGTTGATAATCAAAAGTGGAAAAGGAACCTTGAACACAGCATTCTTAGTAATATCTGTAAACTCGTTGTTAAGATTAATAATCTTGTCCTCAACCCTTTTGTTCTTCTTGTTGATGTATGTGTATTGATCCACAATCATAAAAGCCGAAGCAATAAAAGCCAAAGTTCCTATGATATTTTGAAAATAAAACAAAATCGCAGAAAGTATCACCAACAAAACTGCTTGTACAATCAAATGTTTTAGCGAATATTTAAGCTCTTTCATTGTTTTCCTTCTTTCTCAAATCTTTAAAGCTATTCAAAGCCCCTAAGAATGCCAAAATATAAATAAACGGTTGAATTGCAACAGAAACCAACACAGTCAACACCTTAAATGGAGTAGACAATGATTTCAAATACGAAAGCATTAAAGCAATCCCACCTAACAAGTACGAACTAATTCCGAAAACCGACAAATTATACAACAAATAATTTCCCAAATCCTTATTCACAAAATAAACAATTCCCGAAACCAACACCAAAGCTACCATAACCATTGTGAATTTCATGTCTATTCTGAAATCGTGAAACTGATGTTCCTTAGATTTTTGTGGAATATACACATTCAATACACTTGTATAAAAAGCGATAAGTCCCAAAATTGCATACACAGCTTTTACAATAAGCTTAGATGATTGTTCAAACATAATTTTTACAGACTTCATCAATTCCTCATCCATCTTCACAGAACTCAAAACCTTCATGAAATCATTCAACTTTACGTTAATCACATCTGCAATCGACATATCTGCATTTAGTTTCAAAAGCAAATTCGTCAACACAACGAACGCACATATTCCAACGAAACTAATCGTTATAGCCTGTGTGTCATTGAATCCAGAACTTAGCAAATTCAAAATCGAATAAAATACCAAAATTATGTACAATCCGACAGGAATAGCAATCATAGGACTTGACACAACCAAACTCAACACAAAAAATATACCAAAAGATATTAGAGCCAGCCTGTTATCTTTTTCCAATCCTAACTTAATAAAATAAGAAGGCAACACAATAAATCCAAATGGAAATACAAACAAGCTCACAACATAAATCATCAGAGCTTTTAATGAAATTCTCATTAAAGATCTATAATCAATCGTATTAATAATCCCACCTCCGTTATCATATTATTATATCATAAAATATCGCAGAAATTTATATCCCACGGTGGCGATAAATCACGAAACCATCCTAATCTTAGCAGAAATAGAACATTTCTCACCGCTTTTCAAAGCAAACTTTGAACCAACTGAATCCTTGTTCAAATTAGACACATAATACGAACAATTTCCATCCACAAAATCACTTGTAGATTCTAATTTGTATCCAGAAATCTCACTTACAATATTTTGATTATCCAAATTATTTTTCCAGTCAATCACAACTGCCGGATTCATCTTAATCGTACGATCAGAATTGTTGATCACATTTACATTCACGCCGACACTGTCATCTGTAAATTGGTACACAACAAAACTTTCAATCTCTTCACTAACACATCTTAGAACGCACATATCCTCAGACTTGCTCACCACATCGTATTCTTCATTTACGAAAAGTCCGTCTTCTGGATAACGAAAAGTCTTGTCCACACCGTAATTCGGAATACAGATTTTCAAATCGTCAATCATATCCACATCGTCTATTTTAAAATGTTCAATTCTCGCACCAACACTGTTGATACAAATCTCCATATTTTTAATCGCATACAAAATTCTCATTCAATCACTTCCTTCAATATATATACCCAAATGAGATTTGTTATTGCAAGAAAAAAATGCTCCGTTAATAACGAAGCACTCTCTATTATCTCAAAGCTCTTCTGAAACCTGCAGCACGAGCTTCTTTTTCTGTTCTAAAATATCTTATATGACTTGGTTTAATCTTGTTGTAGTCTCTTTGTCCAGGAAGATGATAAATCATCGAATTCATATTTCCTTTAATTCTGCCTTCGCCTACAGGGCCGTATCCATCTTGGTAAATGTAGTTAGGTTTTGTTGGTTTAGAAGCTTCTTTTTTGGCTTGTTCTTGCTTTTTAAGTTCTAATTCCCTTTGCTTTCTAGCTTGTTCTTCCCTAGCTTTTCTTTCATTTTCGATTCTTTTCATTTCATTTACTTCTTCAGCAGTAGGATTAGAAAATATATTGCTCGATACAGACTTTTCTCCACCAATAATAGTTACAGAATTCATATTTTCTAGATAACTCTTAGTTGATTGTGTCAAATTTTCATTGTCAGTCAAAATAATAGGCGCCTTGTAATTTTTCGCAACGCTTACTGCTGACAAACTATCTGCAAAAACTTTTGAATTTGCCAATATAGCATTTTCATTATTTTCAAATGAACGTTTTGCTATAGCCAACGCTGTTTGGTATCTGTCATTTCCTGCAATTCTTTCCCCTGTAAAACCGTTCAAAGGAAGTTGGTTAACTCCTCCGATTGCGATTTCTTGTAAATCGGATTTTGGATAAGAATTACCATCGCTAAGAACCATTAAAGCCTTGTGATCAGCCATGAAACTAGTAGCGCTAAGAGCATCAGGGAAGTTTTTGCCGCTTGCTATCAATAAATATTCTGCATCGACAAACTCTTTAGTTTTTTCCATAACCTTCACTGAAGTTTCGTATCTGTCGTTTCCTTTAAGTCTTTCAATGTTAATATCATTAACAACGGATTTTACAGATTCTTCAATATTTGAGCCCAACGCATTTTCTCCGCCAACAATGTACATATTTTTTGGCTTTAACTTAGCAATTTCATCGCTAGTTCTACTGTCCAATTGATCATTTGACAAAATAAGTGGTGCATTCAACGCTGCAGCAAGTTGACCCGCTGACAAAGCATCGGCAAAGTTAAATCCACTAGCAAGCACAACATTATCCGATTCATTGAACATCGCTTTTGAAATTTCAATAGAAGTTGCAATCCTGTCTTCTCCTGCAATTCTAGACACATTTTCAACATTTGCGCTCGACACACCAGCTGGAATCATAAACAACACAGCCAATGCGGCTACCGTCAATTTTTTCAAATTTTTAATAAACATTTTCTCCTCCGATAATTTAATATATTATTATGATACCATAATATATTGAAATTTTTAACGAATTATTTTTAGATTTTTATTATTTAATAAACAAATGCCCCATAAGCATAAGAATTGGAAATGATAAAACTAGCAAAAAGTTTAGCAAAGCTCTCGCAACGCTTTTTTCAATCAAAGAAAACACAATTCCAATTATCCCTACAATCGGACAAATATATATCGTTACAAAACCTATCGGTCTCAAATTCCCCAAAAAACCAAACTCAAAATCCTTCAATATGAAGGCAATTCCAAGACACACCACACCAATGATAAGTGTCCACAAGCTTTTGTTTTTCGTTTTGTTCATAAACTCCTCCTTTGATATTTAATATTATTATACACTATTTGAGATTTTTTTAATATTTAATTTTATCAAAAAAGAGTGTAGAATAATCTACACTCTCACATTTCACATTAATTATCTTGGTATTCTTCTAATACTTTTTTGTAGCCTTCTTCTCTCAATGCTTCTTCGACATATCCTCTGATTTCTTTTGTTGGATAGACGTTTCTCTTGATGGATTTCATTTTCTTCAACACATCTTCAACGATAATGTTCACATCAGAAGTATTCATCTTTGCTCCAGCAGAATCGGATGTTTGAGCTATTGAATGGAAGATTTTTTCCTTGTCAAAGCTTTCAACGCTGCCAAGTTTTTTAAGCACCCATTCTCCTTCTTCTCCGAACATTTTATCAAGCACATTGATCTTTGCATCTTCAATTAAATTTGCAACTTTGTTTGGGTCTATATCGTTATCCTTAAAATAGTCAAACAATATTTTTGTTAAATCGTTCATAAAATCCTCCTTTAAAAAATTAGAGCATCCATTAAAAACGGATGCTCAGCTTGTCTAATTTATCTACCTTAATTAAGGTTATTATTCTATAATTTTAGAAACAACGCCAGCTCCTACTGTTCTTCCGCCTTCTCTGATGGCAAATCTTAATCCTTCTTCGATTGCGATTGGAGTGATTAATTCGATTATGAATTTTGCGTTATCTCCTGGCATTACCATTTCTACGCCTTCTTCTAATGCGATGTTTCCTGTTACATCTGTTGTTCTGAAGTAGAATTGTGGTCTGTATCCTGAGAAGAATGGTGTGTGTCTTCCTCCTTCTTCTTTTGTTAATACGTATACTTCTGCTTCAAATTTTGTGTGTGGGTGGATTGTTCCAGGTGCTGCTAATACTTGTCCTCTTTCGATGTCTTCTCTTTGTACACCTCTTAGTAATGCTCCGATGTTATCTCCTGCTTCTGCTTCGTCAAGTTGTTTTCTGAACATTTCTACACCTGTTACTACTACTGTTCTTTTTTCTGTTGTAAGTCCTACGATTTCTACGTTGTCTCCTACTTTTACTTTTCCTCTTTCTACTCTACCTGTAGCTACTGTTCCACGTCCTGTGATTGTGAAGATGTCTTCTACTGGCATTAGGAATGGGTGGTCAACGTCTCTTACTGGTGATGGAATCCATTCGTCTACTTCTTCCATCAATTTCATGATTTTGTCTCCCCATTCTCCGTCTGGATCTTCTAATGCTTTTAATGCTGATCCTACTACGATTGGTGTGTCGTCTCCTTCGTATTCGTATTCGTTTAATAATTCACGTACTTCCATTTCAACTAATTCGATTAGTTCTGGATCGTCTACTTGGTCTTCTTTGTTTAAGAATACTGCGATTTTTGGTACGCCTACTTGTCTTGCTAACAAGATGTGTTCTCTTGTTTGTGGCATTGGACCGTCTGCTGCACTTACTACTAGGATTGCTCCGTCCATTTGTGCTGCTCCTGTGATCATGTTTTTAACGTAGTCAGCGTGACCTGGACAGTCTACGTGTGCGTAGTGTCTTTTTTCTGTTTCATATTCTACGTGAGAAGTGTTGATTGTGATTCCTCTTTCTCTTTCTTCTGGTGCTTTGTCGATGTTAGCGTAGTCTACGAATTCTCCTGAGCCCATTCTCTTGTTTAATACAAGTGTGATTGCTGCAGTTAAAGTTGTTTTACCGTGGTCAACGTGACCGATTGTACCAATGTTTACGTGTGGTTTATTTCTTTCAAATTTAGCTTTACTCATTTATAAGCCTCCTATTTATTATTCTTTTTTCCTATAACTTCTTCTGAAATTGAGTTAGGAACTTGTTCATAATGATCGAATTGCATTGAATATGTTGCACGACCTTGAGTTTTTGATCTTAAGTCTGTTGCATATCCAAACATTTCTGCCAATGGAATAAACGCATCTAATACGTGTACACCATTTTTAGGATTCATACCGTCAATCTTACCTCTTCTTGATGAAACGTCTCCCATTACATCTCCCAAGTATTCATCTGGAGTTGTGATTTCAACTTTCATCGCTGGTTCCAATAAGATTGGTTTTGCTTTAGCAACTGCTGCTCTGAAGCCCATAGATCCGGCAATTTTGTATGCCATTTCTGATGAGTCGACATCGTGGTAAGAACCATCTAAAAGAGTAATCTTCATGTCAAGCATTGGATATCCACCTAAGATACCTGTTTGAGCTGCTTCTTCAGCACCTGCTTGAACTGATGGAATGTATTCTTTTGGAATAGCACCACCGACAATTGCATTAACAAATTCGATACCATTTGATTCTTCTGGATTGTCAAGTGGTTCAACTCTAAGAGTACAATCACCGTATTGTCCACGACCACCTGATTGTTTAACGTATTTTCCTTGAGCTTCAGCTGCTTGAGTGATTGATTCTCTGTAAGCAACTTGTGGGTTACCAATGTTAGCTTCTACTTTGAATTCACGTAAAAGTCTATCAACAATAATTTCAAGGTGAAGTTCACCCATACCAGAAATGATAGTATCGCCAGTTTCTTCGTCTGTATATGTTCTAAATGTTGGGTCTTCTTCTGCAAGTTTTGCAAGAGCGATACCCATTTTTTCTTGACTTGCTTTTGTTTTAGGTTCGATTGCTACAGAAATTACTGGATCTGGGAATTCCATGTTTTCAAGGATAACTTCGCTATCCATATCACATAAAGTATCCCCTGTTGTTGTATCTTTTAAACCGATAATAGCTACGATGTCTCCAGCGTATGCTTTTTCGATTTCTTCACGCTTGTTAGCGTGCATCATTAAGATACGACCAATTCTTTCTCTCTTACCTTTTGTTGAGTTGTAAACATAGCTTCCTGATTCAACAGTTCCTGAGTAAATTCTTGTGAATGCAAGTTTACCAACGTATGGGTCTGTTGCAATTTTGAATGCTAAAGCTGCGAATGGTTCTTCATCTGATGATTTTCTTGTAGTTGGTTCATCAGTTTGAGGATCCACACCTTTGATGTCAGGTACATCAATTGGTGCTGGCATATAATCAACGATAGCGTCCAATAATGGTTGAACACCTTTGTTCTTATATGCAGAACCACAAAGTACTGGGTTCATTGCGTTAGCAATTGTTGCAGTTCTTATAGCTCTTTTGATTTCTTCTTCAGTTAATTCTTCACCTTCAAGGTATTTTTCCATTAACTCTTCATCGTGTTCTGCTATGTTTTCTAATAATTCTGCTCTATATTTTTCAGCTACTTCTACTAAGTCACTTGGAATATCTTCAACAGTGAATTCTGTTCCTAGTTCGTTTTTGTAGATATTAGCCTTCATTGTAATAAGATCAACTACACCTACGAATTTATCTTCAGCTCCGATAGGAATTTCGATAGGTACAGCATTTGCTCTCAATCTTTCTCTAATAGTGTCAACAGACATAAAGAAATCAGCGCCTGTTGCATCCATTTTATTGATGAAGCAAATTCTTGGTACTCCATATTTATCAGCTTGTCTCCAAACAGTTTCTGATTGTGGTTCTACACCGCTTTTCGCATCGAATAAAGCAACTGAACCGTCAAGAACTCTAAGAGATCTTTCTACTTCAACTGTGAAGTCAACGTGACCCGGTGTATCGATGATATTGATTCTGTTACCTTTCCAGAAACAAGTTGTTGCTGCAGAAGTAATTGTAATACCTCTTTCTTGTTCTTGAACCATCCAGTCCATTTGAGCGGCACCGTCGTGAGTGTCCCCAATTTTATGAATTTTACCTGAATAGTATAAAATACGTTCAGTAACTGTCGTTTTACCGGCATCAATATGGGCCATTATACCAATGTTTCTTGTATCTTTTAATGAAACTTGTCTAGCCATTTTTTCTCCTTACTTACTTTCCGATAGATTAGTATCTATAATGTGCAAAAGCCTTATTAGCTTCAGCCATCTTGTGTACGTCTTCTCTCTTCTTAACTGATGCACCAGTGTTATTAGCTGCATCCATGATTTCTTTAGCTAACTTTTCAACCATAGTTTTTTCACCACGAGCTCTTGTATAAGTTGTTAACCATCTCAAACCTAAAGTTTGTCTTCTTTCTGGTCTAACTTCGATAGGAACTTGGTAGTTAGCTCCACCTATTCTTCTAGTCTTAACTTCTAGGATAGGCATAATATTGTTCATTGCTTTGTAAAATACTTCAAGAGCGTCTTCTCCTGTAGTTTCTTTGATAATATCAAAAGCACCATAAACAATTTTTTGGGCAGTACCTTTTTTTCCGTCTAACATAATGTTGTTGATAAGCTTAGTAACTGTCTTATCATCGTAAACTGGATCTGGCATTACCTCTCTTTTTTGAACATGTCCTTTTCTTGGCACTTCGCTTCCCTCCTTACTATTTAGTATTTCTCAGGTACTCGAATTACATCGCTGTGCTATAAATGTATATTAAAATCTTTTATTCACACTAATACCTTTTGTTTTTGTTTTATTTCTTTGGTTTCTTAGCACCGTACTTTGAACGACCTTGCATTCTGTTTTGAACAGCTGCAGTATCCAAAGCACCTCTGACAATGTGGTATCTTACCCCTGGTAAGTCCTTTACTCTACCACCTCTGATTAATACAACACTGTGTTCTTGTAGGTTGTGTCCGATACCTGGAATGTAAGATAAAACTTCCATACCATTAGTTAAACGAACTCTGGCTACCTTACGAAGTGCTGAGTTAGGCTTTTTAGGAGTCATAGTTCTTACTGAAGTACATACGCCTCTTTTTTGAGGTGAGTTAGCTTCTGTATAGCTTTTTTTGATGCTGTTGAAGTTACGACTCAAAGCTGGTGAATCAGATTTGTAAGTTTTAGATTTTCTTCCTTGTCTTACTAATTGATTAATTGTTGGCAAATTTTCCACCTCCTGAAATTATTTTATGCATAAAAAAAGAATATACAAGATATTCTTATTTATCCTTGTATATTCTATCATTAACATTATGATATGTCAAACAAATTCTTGATTTTTTACATATTTTTATTTTAAATTCCGAAAATTTCTTTGTATCTTTCTTGAGAAGTTTTGGAACGTCTTTTAATATCCAAAATCTCAATATTATTTTCTATAATAATAGACAAAATATCATTAATACTATTGTTGTTTAAGCTTATCATATTTTTGTCCATATTAAAACCCTTGGATTGTAAAACAGATGATAATTTTTCGTTATCGCTTGAAATAATCTCTATGAATTTTTCATTTTCCAAAACTTCTTCCAAAATCTTCCCGTCTTTTAAGAACAAAATGTTATTGGTGATTTCATCGATATCGTTTAAAGAGTGACTGGATATTAAAATTCCCTGTCCATCTTTTGCTTTCTTCTTTATAAGAGCCATCATTTTGATAACGCTAGTTGGGTCAAGACCAGAAAGTGGTTCGTCAAGCAAAATAATATCTCTTTGTGGCAAGAAATCCATCGCAAGCATCAGCTTCTTTTTCATCCCCAAGGAATACGACCCAGTTTTACTCTTTACGAAACTTTCGATTCCTATTTCTTTGATTACCTTATCCACATCATCCTTTGTCTTTTTATACACATTTTTGATGTAGTTCAGATAATCCATGCCGTACAAGTTTTCATCCAAGATACTCTCATCTTTGAAAAAAGAAATATGATTAAAAATCTTCTCATCTTTAAACTCTTTGCCGTCTACCAGTACTTGTCCGCCATCTCTTTTAAGAAGATTAGTCATAGTATTCATCAAAGTAGTCTTGCCAGATCCATTTGGTCCTACCAACGCTTTGATTTGTCCTTTTTCAATACTAAAAGATATATCGTGAAGTATCTTTTTATTACCGTAACTTTTTTCAATATTTACAACTTCTAACATTATTTCCTCCTGCCAAATGAAACTCTGCCCAATACATAAAACAATATCGAACTAATCACAAGAACTACAACTGCCATCACCATCGTATAAGAATTCTGTCTAATCAAAGCCGACAAAAATCCCGTAGCTACGAATCCCGAATCCACATAATTAAATGGAATAAAAGATCCGATTACTCCCATGTATTTAATTGCCGTAAATGGAATTATCAATGCAATTATGGATATTAAAATCGTAAATAGCTTGTTAGTAGCAGTGTAAACAGCATTTACAAACATACTGATAAATATCGTAAACAACACAGTTATTGCAAAAGATTCTAGTATATACACCAGAAATGGACCGACATTTGAGTAAATAATTCCACCGTCCACAATATAGTTGATAATTGGAAAATCACTATCTGCAAATCCACCCATAAAACCTCCAGCTAAGAATAATATCAATGCTGCAACAATGTTTATACCAATCGCGTATATTACGCTTTCAATAATCTTGGACTTGTACGATTTTGTTCTACTTACAGGAAGTACCGATTTTAGTTCAAGCTGCTTATTCGATTTTATAATCGTAGATGTGAACAACAATAGCGCAAATACAATCATCACCACATTTAACTTGAGATAGAAGTAATCGTGTAACATCCCAAAAGCATTATTTCTCTCTGATATTCCATGAGTAATGTAGTAATTGATTTTAGGCAAAGTTCCCTTGAAACTATCCACATCAAATGGATTATAATCAATTCCTAATTCCGGAATATAGAATCTGTCTGTTGGTGTGATGTTGTTTATCAGCATGTATTTTTGTTTGAAGAAAGCTCCTTCAAGCGCAAAATCGTTGAATACGTCCACCATTCCAGTTGTTTCACTTCCCATTGCTTGAAAATGAAAACCATTAAATTCAGTTACCCTTATCTTATTTAAATTGCTGAACTTTTGGGGAGATTTATATCTATTTTCATAAGCGTCGAAGTATTTGTTCTCATTTTCGTAAAATTTCAAAGCATCTGAATGAGAATTTATCATTTCTTTTGCTCTTTTGCTATTGCCGTATTTTGCCTTAATCTCATCAATATTTCTATATACCAAATTCTCCATAGTAGAATTAAGATCGGTATAGTTTTTAATTTGAGTAGAATTAAAATTGTGCCAATTGTTTTGTAGGCAGATATTTCCAACCAAAAAAGCACACACGATAAATAATATCAAAAACCCATTAAATGATAGAACACAGTTTTTCATGGAACCTTTTAAGTTGAATACATTTCGGTCTTTGTATGTATCATGGGATGTGAATTCTTTTCTTCTGTTCAGTAGAACTGTACCTATAGCTGATATCAAAAGCATAACCACTGTGGCAATCACCGGTTTTATCGAAAACGACTTAAACAAGCTTAGAGGATTGTAAGCATGATTGAAAAAGTTAAAATCAACCAATAGCAAACTCATTATCAAAATCAAAGTAAAATATTTTACTTTTGTGTTTTGTATAAGCTTATCAACAAAAGAAAAAGCAAACGCAAATGATATAGTGATTAAAGTAAATGGAAACACACTCTTATAAAATGTGGACAAAGGCGTTCTCATAACGTATGAGTATTCGTGTACCGAACCACGACTGTCCTGAACAGTCCTAATAACAAATGTAGAATCGTAATGATATGTTAAATCGCCCACGCCATTTCCAGTTAGTAAGGATGCCAATAATAATGTAAGTAAGGAAATAAAAATATACATCACAATCATACACATAATAATACCAAAATCATTTGCCGCATCCTTGATTTTGGAATTCGAAGTAACATTGGTTATATCATCTTCTCTCATTGTGAAGATCATCACAAATCCTAGTAGAATTATTGGTACAGCTCCAAAAATCACTCCAGCTTCATCAAATATCACTTTGCTGAAACTGTGATTGTCATTCTCGTCAATCAATCTATCTTCTACTGAGTTTCTCTCTTTCAAGAAATTTATATAGCCTTCTCCTCTCAGTACAGCTCTTCTGAGCTCCTTAGGATTATCCCTGTTCTCATCTGTATGGTATTTATTATTCAGAGCATCCAATTCATTAGTGTACTTTATGATATCCTTTTCATTGTAATTAGACTTATCGTACTTGTAGTTTTCATCAATACCATAAGCTTGCATTAAGTTTTGTAATATACTTTTCCCTTCAATCAGGTATTGCTTGTGGTTTTCGTAGCTTTCCTTGTCAGGTTCTTCCGGAGTTATTTTCTTCCAGTCAGTTTTTTTTATGACGACCTCATCCCAACTAATATCATTAGAAATGGACATATGATCTGAAATAAGAAAATCAAACGCATGATTGGTTGTATTAAAATGTAGAAAAAAAGGGACAATACCCATGGTAATAGAAAACAAAATCAAAAATGGAATCAGCCTGTATCTGTATAATTTTTTTAGTTTGTAAGTAAACATTTTTGTCTCCTTATTGTTTCTTTAAATTTCCAGAGTATCTGTAATACAACGTACCCTCTTCTTCATAGTCTGGACGGATTGATTTTTTCAGTACTCCCTTGTAGCCAGATTTTTCATATTCCATTTCTCCTCCAACATTTTCATGTGATAGTGAAACGTACTTATTATCGTCCTCGACTTCTATCCCTGAGCTTGAAATCGTTTCTGATTTGTTTACAAGACTAGCATTTAGTCCAGCTATTACAACAAATACTACTGCCATTGTTGCAATTAGCTTTTTCATTGAGTATTTCATATTGTCTCCTTTCGTTGTCTAGTAATAATTTATTTACCTTTAATTATATTTTAGTACAATAAAATAAAAAAACAATAGTTTTCCAAGCATTGTATACTTTTCTTAACTATTGTTGATATTCGTTAATTTTATTAAATTGATTTCTGGTCGATTAAATATCCTTGGAACGACGGTCTTTTCCTTGGCAAGTCCACGTGACACAATAAGTGTATAATCGTCGTTGTATATTCCTCCTGCATATTTCGGAAATAAACCTTGTCCCGGAGATATAATTCCATTGAATATAAAAGGAAGTCTCCATTGTCCACCGTGAGTGTGCCCCGATATCATCAAATCGAATTTTTTCAGATTTTTCTTGAAATAATAATCAGGTTTGTGAATCAAACATATATTAAAATTTTCTGAATTCAAATTGTCATCTAATATGTCTAATTCATTCTCATAATCGTCCAAGATTTCTCCAGATGAATCATCCACTCCGATAAGTTTAATGTTGTTCGATAAGAACTCTTCTTCATTATCTAGAATTTGTACACCATAATTTTTGATTGCCTTATCTATTTCGTCCAGATTTTCTATTCTTTTTTCGTGATTTCCATGAACGTAGTAAACTTTCTTGCCCAGTTGTTGCAGTTGTTCTAGTAATTCAAATGCTTTTTTTGGTTTCAACTTATCATCTACAATGTCTCCACCTAATAAAATCACATCACAATCAACAGATTTTATTTTGTCCATTAATTTCTTTTGATTGATACCATAATCGCACGAATGAAGATCTGACAAGAATAATATATTCATCTCGCGGTCAATCTTTTCAGATTTTATTTCGTATTGTACTATGTTGATTTTGTACGAAATTGATATTAATAAAAATAATAATATCAATGTGGATACAATTAAATACATTTTTCACCTCAAATTAAAAAAACCGAGCTACAAAAGCTCGGCTATTGGTGGCTCATCCGGGACTCGAACCCGGGACACCCTGATTAAAAGTCAGGTGCTCTACCATCTGAGCTAATGAACCACGATTACCTTTCTATGATAGCACAATTAGATTTGTTTGTAAAGTGTTTTTTACAAATTTTTAAAAAAGAGCAGAATTATTTCAAACTCTGCTCTTGATTTTACAAATTCACAATGTCTTCTTTGTCGAATGCAAAGTATTGTGCTATTCCATTTTTGTATTCTACGTCTATTTCTCCTTCGATTAAAGGAAGAATGTAGTCCATAAATTCGTCGTCGATTTGGAAATAGCTGTCTGTGTATTTTGGAATTATCATCTTCGTTTTATTGGCAACTTTTTCTATATCCACAAGTTCGAATTCTGTCTTGTAAGGTTTGTTGGAAATTCTTTTGATTCCAACCATTTTGCCCGAATGATTTTCCACACATTCAACAGAAAATTCTCCAACTTCGAATGATTCCTCGATGTCTGTCTTAGATGCAAATGACATGTCACATCTTTGAAGTATGTTAAGTTCGATACTTCTAATCGGCATATCGTAAATTTCTTTTAATTTGTCTCTGATTATGTGAGACGGTCCTTGCAATTGTGCATGGCCGAACTTGTCTTTCTTGCCAGATGTTTTGGATATGAAGTTATTGGAAGAATCTTTGATTCCTTCACTTACTAAAATCAAAATGTTGTCCGTTCTTTTGAAGTTTTCATTGATTTCTTTTACTAAATTATCAAACTCAAATGTATCTTCACTTATATACACAAGATCTGCTCCAAGGTTACAAAATTTCTTGGAGATTGCACCTGCTGCTGTCAACCATCCAGCGTATCGTCCCATTATTTCTACAATAGTTATGGTTCTGTAGTCGTAGATTTCGACATCCTTTGCTATTTCATAGACAGAATTCGCTACAAACTTAGCTGCAGATCCAAACCCTGGCGTATGGTCAGTTCCGAATAAATCATTGTCGATTGTTTTTGGAGAACCCATTACATGAATATCTTCTCCAATTTTTTCGATGTATTTGGATAATTGATACACTGTGTCCATCGAATCATTGCCACCAATGTAGATAAAATAATTGATATTAAATGATTTCAAAATTTCCACGATTTTCGCAAGTTTTTCTTCGCTATCCACTTTGTATCTGCAAGAGCCCAATGCACTTGCTGGAGTGATTTTCAATCTGTTCAAATCTTCATCTGTTTTTATTTGTGATTTCAAATCTATGATTTTGGAATCCAACAATCCTTGCACACCGTATAATGCACCGTAAACATTGTCAAATCCTAGCTCAATTGCCTTTTTGTAACAACCAGCCAATGTTGCGTTGATGGCACAAGTCGGTCCACCTGATTGTGCTATTAATAAATTTTTGATAATACCACTCCTTAATATTCTTCTTTTTCGAATCCTTTACCCAACACTTCATATGCGTCATTTACTGTAATAAATGCACGTGGGTCAATCTTCTTCAATTTCTTCTTCAAATAAGCAACCTGCGCTCTCTTCAACACGCAGAAGATTATATCTTGGTCGTTATTAAAATAAGCACCTTCTCCGTGTAAGAGAGTAACACCACGGTTCATATCTTGCATAATAATATTTGCAACTTCTTCGTTTTTTGAAGTAATAACGAAAACTTGTTTTGTTTCGCCAATACCCAATTCGATTTTATCCAAAACTCTGTAAGCTACAAACATAGAAATAATAGTGTAAAATCCCTTGTCAATACCGTACAAAGCACTACCTATAGCGATGATTACTGCGTTACAAGCCATAAGTACATTTCCTATCGAAATATCTTTTTCGTTTTTCATAATCGCAGCTATGATATCCAATCCACCACTGCATGTACCAAACCTAAAAAGCGTACCCATCGAAGTACCATTTATCGCTCCGCCAACTACAGCTACAAGCATATCATCCTTTAAAATAAATGGATTTGGAAGATAGTGGAACAATGTCAAATACACAGACAACACAATCGTAGAAATCGCTGCGTAGTTTACAAATTGTCTAGTTAAATATTTGTATCCAATAATCATAATTGGAATATTAAGCAAGAACACTGTAACTCCAGTAGGAATTCCCGTCATATATTGAACCAACAATCCAATACCAGTAGAACCACCACTCAAGAAGTTCTTTTGACTGAAGAAAAAGTCAATCGCAACGGCAGCCAATAAGTTAGCCAACAAAATTGAAATGATTTTCTTCTTGGCATCATTTCTGCTGCCAAAATTTTTTACAAAAAAATCCGTTTTACTCATTATTTTATAAATCCTAATCTTTCTTTAATATATACATCCCATATAAACAAAGCCACAGCAATGACAACAAATGTATAGTTTTCATCCTTTACATCCAATGTAAACTTTTCGTAAATGCTGAAACCTTTCTTATTTAATTCTATCGTACCAAAATACAGTACATTGATATGTTTGAAATCTGAAATATCAATTACTTTGTCGTTGTCGTATTTAATAGTGTTATACATGTCAGATTCTAATGTAAAATTGACATTCTTGGAATTTATTACGTATTTTTTGTTCTTATCATAAAAAATACGCTCAACTTTCATCACGACATCTTCGTTTTCATCGTAAAACACAAAATTCGATCCCTTGTCAAAGCTTGAACCGATAAATGCATCGAAAAACGAAGTGCTATTTCCTTCCTTGTATCCAGAATAAATAAGCTTATCATCAGATAAAATTCTAAATCTATCCTTTATGTCTTTGTTAATATAAAAATCGTAAATCATAATCAATCTTTCTTTGATAATTAAAAATTTAATAATTAAAAAATCAGGCCATAGGCCTGATTTATAAACTATTTACTCTTTTTCTTGTTAACTGCTTCTTTTAAAGATTTACCAGCTTTAAATACAGGCGCATTTGATGCAGGAATTTGAATTTTTTCTTCAGGATTTCTTGGGTTTCTTCCTTCACGAGCTTTTCTTTCTCTTGATTCAAATGTACCAAATCCTACTAATTGTACTTTTTCACCTTTTGCTAATGTTTCCTCAACAGTTTTAATGAATGCGTTTAAAGCTCTTTCGCTTTCTACTTTTGATAGCTCACTTTTTTTAGCTATGCTTGATAATAATTCAGATTTATTCATCTTTTCCTCCTTAAATTTTACAAAATAGTTAAAACCTATTTTAAATACAGTATACCGTAATATTTTTTTTATTTCAAGTGTTTTGACTGAAAAAACAGCGTTTTTTTATTAAAAATTAGTAAATTTTTACTCCCATATCCTTTTTTTGTTTTTCAAATTCTTTTTGAACTTTTTCTTGGATAATTTTGTTGGAAATTGCTGTCTTTACGTTTTGTTTATTTGCATCAGTCATCTTGTCTAATTCAGTAACTTTGCTGTTAAGTTTGATGATGTGATATCCAAATTCTGTCTTAACTGGTTTGGAAACTTCGCCTGGTTTCATTTTCTTCAATGCATCAGAAAATTCTTTTACCATTGTAGATGATAAGAAATCACCTAATTTACCAGAATTTTGCTTAGCAGATGGATCTTCTGATTTTGCTTTGGCAACTTCATTGAAGTTCTTGCCGTCTTTTACTTCTTCGTAAGTTTTGTTTGCTAATTCTGATTTTGCTTTAAGCTTAGCGTCGTCCAAGTTTTTGCCCTTGTCATCTTTACCAGAAAAAAGAATGTGATCTGCGTTATATTGAGTATATGTGTCTAAGTTTTTGTCAAATTCGTCTTTGATTTCTTTGTCAGATGGTTTGAAGTCTTTTTCAAATTGTTGAGAAAGTTTTTTGTTCTTCAATTGTTTTTCGATTTGTTCTTTCAAAGCTTGTTCTGTCATATTTTCTTTTTTAAGTTGTTCTTTGAATTTGTCTGCTCCACCCAATTGTTTTTGAAGCTTGTCAACTTCTGCTTGAACTTCCTTATCGGACACTTTGATTTTTTTATCTTTCATTAATTTGTTTGCGATTTTTTCGTTAATTAGCATATCAATGATTTTAGGTTGGATTTGCTTCAAAGCTTCCTTGCCTTGTTCTGTGTTAGGGTTGAAAATATCTTGTCCATAATATTGTTTGTAATCTTCCATTACTTTGTCCACATCTTTTTGGTAGATGTATTCTTTGCCAATCTTTGCCACTGCTCCGTCCGGTTTTTTAGAACATGCCGTTACCATTACCATCATCATAGCTAATACAATTGCTAAAAATTTCTTCATTTTTCCTCCAATTATTTCTCATTATCCTTCAAAAGTATAGATAATACTTCGATAGGATCTCTCAAATTTTTGTCTTCAAATCCCAAAATAATTTTAGGTTTTTCTGACAAATCAAATCTCATTTCTTTTTTGTAATTTTCTGTCAAGTATTTTAATTTTTCTAATGAAATTTTGTCAGGAGAAGAAAATTGCAAGAAAAGTTCTCCCTTTATTTCTTTTATACTTTCAATGGACAATCTCGCACAGAACGCTTTGATTATAGATACATCCATTATATTAACGATAGGCTTAGGAACATCTCCAAACCTGTCGATTAATTCATCAATTATTTCAGAATAATCATCTTCATCTTGAATAGATGCGATTTTTTTATAGATATCAATCTTTGTTTCATTCTCAGAAATGTAATCTTCTGGAATATATCCGTTGACTTTGATTTCGATTGCGACTGTATTCTTGTTTTCAGAAATAGTCTCACCCTTGGCTTCTCTGACTGCTTGTTCCAAAAGCTTCACATACAAATCATAACCGATTTTTGCGATGTGACCGTGTTGGCTTTCTCCCAAAAGATTTCCAGCTCCTCTGAGTTCCAAATCCCTCATTGCGATTTTGAAACCAGAACCAAATTCCGTAAAATCTTTTATCGCCATAAGTCTTTTTTCGGAAATTTCAGTTAATGATTTTTGTCCTTCGTATGTGAAATAAGCAAACGAAGTTCTATCAGATCGACCAATACGTCCCTTTAATTGATACAATTGCGACAAGCCCATCTTATCTGCATTATAAATTATCATTGTGTTGACATTTTGTATATCAAGACCCGTTTCTATAATAGTTGTGCACAATAGTAAATCATAAATCCCATCTTGGAAGTCGAGCATTACATTTTCTAGCTCTTTTTCATTCATTCTACCATGTGCTATCGCTATGCTTAATTCTGGAACCAATTCTTTTAATTTGAATTCCATTTGATCAATATCTTCTATTCTATTATACACAAAATAAATCTGTCCGCCGCGGTCAAGCTCTCTGATTATAGCATCTCTTATCAAACTTGGATTGTACTCTGTAACATAAGTTGATATCGGAGTTCTGTCTTCTGGTGGCTCTTCCAATAAACTCATATCCCTAATCCCAGTCAATCCCATTTGTAAAGTCCTAGGAATTGGAGTGGCTGACAGTGTAAGTACATCTACATTTTCTCTCATAGATTTTAATTTTTCTTTGTGTCTCACACCAAATCTTTGTTCTTCGTCGATTACTAATAATCCCAAATCTTTGAACTTCAAATTTTTCGACAAAATCCTATGAGTTCCCACCAATAAATCTACAAGACCTCTTTGCACATCCTTCATTATTTGTTTTTGACGTGCTGGAGATACAAACCTACTCATCATTTCAACTCTGATTGGATAATCTCTAAATCGTTCTTTAATTGTGTTGAAATGTTGTTGTGCAAGAATTGTCGTCGGAACTAAAAACGCAACTTGTTTTCCATCCATTATCGCTTTAAAACACGCTCTGATGGCAACCTCTGTTTTCCCATAACCAACATCGCCACACAATAACCTATCCATTGGCCTGTCCGATTCCATATCAGCTTTGATTTCTTCAATGGATCGTACTTGTGAATCTGTTTCTTCATAAGGGAATGAATCTTCAAACTCTCTTTGCCATTCGGTATCTTGTGAAAACTGATATCCTTTTAACTTGGCTCTTTTCGAATACAATTCAACCAAATCATCTGCCATTTCGTCGACAGATTTCTTGGCTTTTTGCTTCGCCTTCGCCCAATCATTTCCACTCAATTTATTTAATGAAGGCTTTGAAACATTGCCACCACCGATATATTTTTGGACCAAATTCATTTGATCCGTTGGAATCATCAACCTATCATTAGCTTTGTATTGAATTACAATGTAATCTTTTTGAATTCCATTTACATCGATTTTTTCAATTCCCTTGTACTGACCAATCCCGTGATTTTCATGAACCACATAATCATCAATGTTCAAATCAGAATAATTGACAATGTCTTGACCAGTGCTTTTTTTCTTTTTTCGTTTTCTGATTTGTTTTTCGCGTCCGAAAATTTCCTTATAAGTAATTACCAAATACTTAGGATCTTTTATTTCAAAACCATTCGGCAAGTTTTTTTGAGTAATCAAAACCTGTGACGATTTGAGGTTCGCATTGTAATCTTCAGCTTCAAGAGTTGGAATTCCATTGGTCAAGAACAAATCCTTGAGCATATTTTTTCGTTCAACATTTGCCGCGAACACGATTTGTTTGAATCCTCTTAAACTGTTGGATTTGATATTTTCAACCAAACTGTCGATGTTTTTATTAAAGTTTGGCGCCTCCAATGTTTTAAGCTGATACATCGCATTGGATTCGATAAGTCTAGTTCTTTTGACCAAACTTGTAATGTTGACAGAAGTTTTCGCTTTTATCAATTTCAAAATATCGGAAATTGGAATAAGAGATTGTTCGTGCTTGGATAAAACTTCTCCCTTTTCAACCAAATACACGAAATCTTCCAAAAATCTCTTTTCTTTTTCCTTGTAAATATCATAACATCTGGACAAATCTTCAATCATCATTATGCTGTCGTCAGCAAAATAATCAAACACAGTATCATAATCTTTTTTAGTAAGAAAACATGACACCAAGTCGATTTCATATTCCAAATCACTTCTGATATATTCCATCAGCTTTTCGAATTTGTCCTTGACATTGTCTACATTTTCTCCAAAAATCGGATGATTAACTCTCTTGTCCAAATTTTTCTGAATAGAATTGATTATAGAATCTTTCTTTGATTCTTCAATGATAAGTTCGCTGCAACTAATGATGTCGATGAACTTGCAATCTTCAATAGACCTTTGGGTTGATACTTCGAAAAACCTCATCGAATCTATCTCATCATCGAACAATTCAATTCTTACAGGAAATCTGCTGTGTACAGGAAAAATATCTACAATTCCACCTCTTATAGCAAATTGTCCCTTGGATTCTATGGTGTCTACTCTTTCGTATTTCAATACCTTCAATTTTTCTTGAAGTTCTTCCAAATTTATCAAATCAGTGTCTTTGATTGTAAATGCGTATTTTTTTGCAACTGATTTTTTGGTGATTTTCTTAGTTAAAGCATCAAAAGTCGTAACGATAATAAATTTTTCGTCGTTTAACAATTTGAATAACACATTCACTCTTTGATCTTCTGCATTATCATCTAGTGATCTTGCATTGTACAAGTTGAGTTCTCTGCTTGGGAAAAATTCGCAAATATTATCTTCAATATCATTCAAATATTCCGTCAAATTCCTCGCTCTCATATTGTCTTCTACGACTACTACAAGAGGTTTGTCAATGTTTTTGGATGTTGCATACACAAAACTTGCGAAAGCTTCCTTAATGACACCGTGAATGTAAATCGACGAGTTATCAGATGATAATGAGTTTAAATATCCCTGGAATTCTGTGTTATCTTCGTAAATTTTAGTTAGAAAATTCATATCACGCTTTTCCCATTGAAGTTGTTCATAGCGTAATCGACATTTTCTTCAACTATTTTGATAGCAGCTTCACTTGACATGTCGATTTCTTTTTCCAAAACTTCGAATTCCTTCTTACAAAATTGTGACAACACAAAATCTTTAAGATCATATTTGTCATTTTGACCGACAGATACTTTGATTCTTGCGAAATCTTGCGATTGAATCAAATAAATTATGGACTTCAACCCATTGTGAGTTCCCGCAGAGCCTTTCTTTTTTATCCTAATAGTTCCGAAAGGAATATCAATGTCATCGCAAATAACAATAAGATTTTCTGCTGATAAATTGTAATAATTAAAACAATCCAAGATAGCTTTCCCGGAATCATTCATATAAGTTGAAGGTTTCATCAATATCACCTTTTCATTTCCGATGAATCCCTCACCAATCAAAGATTTGAATTTTAATTTGTTCACTTTAATATTCAATTTTTTTGCCAAATCATCTATAACCATAAATCCGGCATTGTGTCGTGTGTATTCGTACTTACTTCCTGGATTACCCAGTCCTGCGATTAAATACATATAATCATTCCATTTCTATCTTTTTTTCTTATAAACCCAATCTTTTTTGTTTTCTTGGCGACTTCTTCCAATTGAAAGTGCGCCTTCTTCAACATCCTCAGTAATTGTAGTTCCACAAGCTATGAAGCTGTCTTTTTTCAAAGTCACTGGAGCAATCACATTTGAATTAGAACCGACAAACACATTGTCTTCAACTACGGATCTGTGCTTGTTCTTGCCATCGTAATTTACGAAAATCACTCCACAACCGATGTTTATATTTTCCTTCAAATCACTGTCTCCAACATAAGCCAAGTGACCTGCTTTTGTTTTGTTTCCTACAGTTGAGTTTTTGATTTCAACAAAGTTTCCGATATGAACATTTTCTTTCAAAACGCTGTTAGGTCTCAAATGTGCAAAAGGTCCGATATCTGTATTCTTTCCAACAACAGAATTTTCGATGTATGATGATTTAATAACCACGTTGTCATCGATTTTAGAATCCACGATTTCAGAGTCGCCCTTAATCAAACAATCAGATCCTATTTCTGTGTTTCCATAAATTCTGCAAGGTCCAATAATCACAGTGTCCCTTCCAATTTTTACAGACGGTTCAATAATTACAGAATCTGCGTTTGAAATTACAACGCCTTCTTCCATGTATTTTTGGTTGACTCTTTGTTTCAAAATTTCTTCGCAGAAATACAATTGGGCTTTTGTATTGATTCCATAAGTTTCGTTGACATCAGAGTGTTTGAAAGTCTTGATGATTTTGCCGTCTTTTCTGATGATTTCGAAAATATCTGTCAAATACATTTCACCTTTTGAATTATCTGTACCGATTTTTTCAATCGACATCTTCAACACATCGCCGTTCACAATCATCATGCCGCTGTTGAATTCTTTTATTAAAAGTTGTTCTTCATTGCAATCTTTTTGTTCAACAATTTTAAGCAAATTGCCGTCGTTATCTTTTACAATTCTACCATATCCAAATGGATCGTCGATTTCACTTGTAAGAACTGTTGCAACTGAATTTTGTTGTTCATGGAAATCAAAAAACTTCTTCAACGTTTCTTGCTTTATCAACGGAGTATCTCCCGTTAAAATAATAACTTTATCGTCGTCATTTATTTCATCCAAACATAATTTAACGGCATATCCTGTTCCATAAGGATACTTTTCTCCTATATTTTGTTTTACTAAATGAATACTTTCATCTAAGTTTTCTCTTAAAATATCGTAATTATTTCCGCCGACTACTATTTTTTGATCCACAAAATCACAAGCATCCATGACGTAATCAATCATAGTCTTGTTCAAAAGTTTGTGCAAAACTTTTGAGTTGTGAGATTTCATTCTAGTGCCTTCTCCGGCAGAAAGTATAATAGCTTTCTTCATTATTCATCTCCTAAAAAATTGTCATTACCATTATACTATAAAACAGGAAATTTAAAAGCATATAATGTTAAAATAAGTCAAAGATGTCAACTTTTATCTAAAATTTGATATAATGTATGTGGTGATTATATGAAAAAATTTATATTAGTATTTTTAACATTAACAATGTTAGTTGGCTGTTCTCAAAATAAAACTGAAAACAAACCAGTTCCAAAAGAACCAGCACCACAAGTAAATGAAAATGCTGAATCTTCATCTAAAGATTTTGAGAAACACGAAGCCACACTTTATGACAAATTTGACACAGTAATAAGATATAGTTTGTATACAAAATCTGAAAAAGAATTCAATGAGTATTCCAAGTTTATCAACGATGAATTTGACAGACTTCACAAACTATACAGCACTTACGAAAATTTTGATGGCGTGGATAACGCAAAGACAATCAACGATAACGCAGGAGTTAAACCTGTAAAAGTCGACAAAGATTTGTTCGATTTAATCAAATGGTCAGTAGAAGATTATTCCAAATACAATAAGAAAACAAACATTGCATTTGGTTCTGTAACTGATTTGTGGAAAGAATACAGAGACAATGCTCTGGAAAAGAAAAAAATCGAAATTCCTTCAGCAGATGTTTTGAAAGAAAAAAATCTTCACACAAGTATCGACAACATAGTTTTGGATGAACAAAACAGCACAGTTTTCTTGAAAGATAAAGATACAAGACTAGATTTGGGTGCCACTGCAAAAGGATACGCCACAGAAAAAATAGCCCAAGAAGTAGAAAAACGTGGACTAAAATCTGGAATTATCTCAGCAGGTGGAAATGTTAGAACAATTGGAAAACCAATCATAAAAGGAAAAGACAGCTGGGTAGTCGCAATCCAAAATCCTAATTTGAACGAAGAACCAGACAAACAATACGTCGCAATATTGAAAATACCAGAAACAACATCTATGGTTACAAGTGGTGATTATCAAAGATTTTACGTTTACAACAACAAAAAATACCACCACATAATTGATCCGGATACACTAAATCCAGCAGATCATTTTAAATCAGTGACAATCGTCACAAAAGATTCTGGACTTGCAGATTTCCTATCTACAACAGTATTTGTTATGAATTACGAAGAAGGAAGAAAATTAGTCGATTCATTAGATGGCGTAGAAGCATTCTGGGTATTTGAAAACAACGACATAAAATACACTGACGGCTTAAAAGATATTATAGAACTAGAAAAATAGAATCAATAAAATAGTATGATATTTTATTGAATATGTGATAGAATATTATTGTTATTAAATCAACCATAAGGAGGAATTTTTATGCACCCAATGATAAAAAGATTTGTGGATTCAGAATTTTTAGATGAACAACAAGCAGAATTCATCGAAAAAGCAATCGAAAACCACGAAAATATTATTATCTCAGGACATAGATCAACAGGAATCAGACAATTATTAGCTATTATGATGGGAATTGCTAAGAAACAATTCAAATCAGTACAAGTTAAAGGATTAGAAAGCATGGACGAAGATGCTGAATACTATTTAATTCCTGGTATCGACACAGAAGAATTCGAAGATATCGTTCAAAAAGCTTTCGATAAACCAAATTCTTCACTAATCACAATCAAAGAACCAGAACACCCATACTCAATTATGAAAATAATGAAAAAAGGTGGCAAAAATTCAGGAGATTACACAAAAGTTGTAAACTTCCTAGAAGCTCGTAAAATCGATGGCGTTCCATTCATGATTAGTACAACAAAAATGACTTACAACGAAAAACATGGAATTGACAAAGATAAAGTAGAAAGATTCAAAGCTTTCTAATAATTAAATAATTAAATTAAGAGATAACTCATTGTGAGTTATCTCTTTTTTAATAAAAAAACTGATGAAACACATATTTCACCAGTTAAAAATTTATTATCTATTTTATTGTCTATTAATCAGGAATAAATGAGCCTTCTGATTTGTCGTTTTCAAGCATATCTTTTAATGTGTACCATGAAAGAACTGCACATTTTACTCTAGCTGGTAATGTGGATATACTTTGGAAGCACACTGCATCTTTTAGAACTTTTAGTTCTTTTCTGTCAGTGATTTCTCCTTTTATCATTGAGATGAATTTGTTGCACAAGTCTATTGCTTCACTTACTAATTTGCCTTTGATTACATCACACATGATGGATGTGGACGCTTGTGATATAGCACATCCCATTCCAGTGTATGCAATGTCTTCAATTGTGTCGTCTTGAACTTTTAATTGCAATGTGATTTCATCTCCACAGCTAGGATTGTGTCCCAACTCACAATGAGTTGGATGTTCCAATTCACGTCTGTTTGATTTATCCCTGCTTTTTTCCAATATTAATTCTGTATATAAACTACCTAGTTCCAATTCTCATCAATCTCCTTACGTCTTCAAGATGTTCAATGAAAAAGTCAACTTCTTCAAATGTATTATAGAATGCAAAACTTGCTCTACATGAGAAATTCGTCTTCAAATATCTGTGAAGTGGTTGTGCACAATGGTGTCCACTTCTGATTGCAATTCCGTAACTATCCATAATACTTGCAACATCATGTGGATGGGCTTCTTTGAAGTTAAAATCTAAAACTGGAGATCTGTGAGTGTCACTTGTTGTGTATACATCGATGATGTCGGATTTTTGTTTGATTTTATCATAAGCATAATCCATCAATGCTTTTTCATAATCTCTGATGTTATCTATCCCGATTTTTTCGATGTAATCAATCGCTGTGATCAATGATTTTACTGCTCCTACATCTTGTGTTCCAGCTTCAAATCTTCCTGGCGCATCCAAGTACGATGATTTGTCTTCAAATACGTATTCAATCATATCTCCACCGTACAAGAATGGTTTTAGGTTGTTCAATAATTCTTTCTTTCCATAAAGCATTCCAACTCCCATTATGCTAAGCATTTTGTGACCTGAAAATACTAGAAAATCACAACCTAATTGTTGTACGTCAACTTTATTGTGTGGAATATATTGTGCAGAATCCACGATGCAAATACAATCTTTGTTAACTGATTTGACGTATTTTATCATTTTTTCAACTTCAGGCATAGTTCCCACTACGTTTGATGCTTGTGTTATTGAGAAAATCTTCGTTTTTTCAGTGATTGTTTTCTTGAATTCTTCAAAATCCAATTGCATATTTTCTTTGTCTACATACAAGTATTTTAGTTTGGCGCCTGTTTTCTTGCACACTTCTTGCCAAGTTACTAAATTACTGTGATGTTCCATTATCGATATGACTATTTCATCGTCTTCTTTTAAATTTTCATAGCCATACGAATAAGCTAGTAAATTTAACGATTCTGTTGTGTTTCTTGTGAACACTACTTCTGAAGAATCAGTTGCGTTGATGAATTTGGCGATTTTTTCTCTTCCAGATTCGTAAACATCTGTAGATAAAACGCTTAATGTGTGTGCTCCTCTGTGAGGATTTGCATTTTCATATTTGTAAAATTCACTTACGCTATCTATAACTTGGATTGGTTTTTGGCTGGTAGCTGCATTGTCCAAATAAACTATCGGATTTTTGTATTCTTTATTCAAATACAAAAAATCCTTTCTTATATCTTCTACTTGCTTTTTATCTAACATCCAATTCCCTCTTTGCCATTTTTTCTCTGATGAAACAAAGTAGTTTGCCTTCCAAGTTTTCGTCATCTAATCTGCTTAATGATTCACTAAATTTGGACTCAACTATCATACTTTCTGCTACATCTCTGGATATAGCACGGTTCATTATATAAAATAGCATATCTGCATCTATCTTTCCTGCACTTGCTGCGTGATTTCCTATTACATCGTCTTCTCCTGCTAAAAGTATTGGAACTGACAAGCTTTTTGCATCATCTGATAACAATACTGCGTATTCTTCTTCAGTTCCTGTAGATCCCATGGATCCTTTTTTGAAATCAAGAGTTGACTTGAAGTTTTTGTAAGATGATTCTTTTAATGCACCATTTACGATACATGAAGATTTGGATTCTTTACCGAAATGATTTATTTCATAAAGCATATTCAATGAATTATCTCCATGTGTGAAGTAAATACTGTTGATATCCAAGTTAGAATGTTTGCCATTCAAATTAGCTTTTGTGTTGACATAATTGTCCTTGCTTCCTAATTCGTATTGGCTAAGGATGACGTTACTTTCTTCATCTAAGTTCAATATAACTGATTCCAATGCTGTTGTATTTTTTTCTGTTTGAATTACAAAAACTTCCACGTTACTATTTTCTTTGGCATTGATTTCTATTACTGAACTTCTGAATTTCTTATTGTCGTCATTGTCTCTGTAATCAAGTACAACTCTTAGGCTTGAGTTCTTTTCGGCAATAATTTTGTGAGTATCCAACAAAATATCATATTCTCTGTCAGTTACCAAATCGATAACTCCGAAATCTTTTACTTGATTTTCTTCTGTTCTATATTTTTTGAATAGATTTCCAGATTTTTCGTTCATATCCAAAGCTTCTTGGCACACTCCAAAATCTTTGTTGTCTAATGATTCTACTGGATCCGAGTCTATTCTGTATTCTTTTATATCTATATCTGGAATATTAATTTCTGTATCGTTGACTTTCAAATATTTGAAAGTTTTAAATCCCAGTTTATTTCCTTTAATTTGTTCCATATACAACTCCTATCCTATGCTTCCTTCTAATTCAAGATTAATTAAATTATTCATCTCAACCGCATATTCCATAGGTAATTCCTTCGCTATTGGCTCAGCAAATCCACGAACTACCATTGATTTTGCTTCTTCTTCTGGAATACCTCTTGTCATCAAATAGAAAATAACTTGATCATCTATTCTACCGATAGATGCTTCATGTCCCAAATCGACATGTTTATTCGCTATTTTAACAACTGGAATTGTATCTGATCTACTTTCGTTATCTAACATTAACGATTCACAGCTTACCGATGATTTTGAATCGTAAGCATTTTCTTTTATGTCTACTAATCCTCTGTAAACACTTATTCCGCCTGATTTAGATATGGATTTACTGTCTACATAGCTTGTAGTGTGAGGAGCTGCGTGAATCATAACAGCGCCTGTGTCTAAGTTTTGGTCGCGTCCTGCGAATGAAATACCTGTGTATTCACTACTTGCGCCTTCTCCCTTTAAGACACTTGAAGGATAAAGCATGGATACTGCTGATCCGAATGAACCAGAAACCCATTCAACCTTACCATTTTTTTCAATAATTGCCCTTTTAGAGTTCAAGTTGTACATATTACGTGACCAGTTTTCGATTGTAGAAAATCTAAGAGTAGCATTTTCTCCAACGAAGATTTCAACTGCACCAGCATGTACATTTAATGCGTTGTATTTTGGAGCTGAGCAACCTTCAATGAAGTGACAATAACTATCATCTTCTACGACAATCATTGTATGTTCGAATTGACCTGCCCCTGGAGCATTCAATCTAAAATAACTTTGAAGTGGGATTTTAACATCTACTCCTTTTGGAACGTAGACAAATGATCCACCTGACCACACTGCATAATGAAGTGCTGCGTATTTGTGTAATCTTGGTGTGATTGATTTTGCAAAATATTGTTTAACAATATCTTCATGTTCTCTAAGAGCTGTATCAAAATCTGTATATATAACTCCTTGGTCTACCAAAGATTGTTGAATGTTGTGATACACAACCTCACTATCGTATTGTGCACCAACACCGCTAAGCATCATTTCTTTTTCAGCTTCTTGGATACCTAACTTATCAAAAGTATCTCTGATTTCATCAGGAACTTCGTTCCAGTCGCTTGATCTGTCTGCATCAGGTCTGATATATGTTGTGACCTTATTCATATCAACGACACTCAAATCCGGTCCCCATTCAGGATCTTCTGAATTGTAGAATATTTCAAGAGCTTCCAATCTTTTTTCAAGCATCCATTGAGGTTCATTTTTTTCTTCTGAAATTTGTCTTACAATTTCAGGGGTCAAGCCCTCTTCGGTTTTTCTTCTAAAAGTAAATTTATTCTTGATGTCATAGATACCTCTATCCATTTCATCGACTTGTGTCTTCTTTTTAGGTGCCATTATTTCACCTCTTCTCTAATCCAATTGAATCCTTTTTCTTCAATTTGATCCAAAAGTTCGCTAGAACCTTCTTTTACGATAGTACCATCCATGATTACATGAACGAAATCTGGCTTAATCTCTTTTAAGATTTCCTTGTGGTGTGTGATTACGATTACTGAATTATTGTCATGTAAGAATTCCTTTACACCTTTTGATACAGTTCTAACAGCATCAACATCAAGTCCAGAATCAGTTTCATCAAGGATTGCTAGTTTTGGTTGTAGCATTAACATTTGTAGAATTTCGTTCTTCTTTTTTTCACCACCGGAAAAACCGACATTCAAATATCTGGAAGAATATCCATGATCAAACTCAAGTATATCCATATTATCTTCCAGTTCTTCTCTGAATTCTAAGAATCCTATATTTTCATCAGTTGTTGCTATTTTCGCAGATCTGATGAAGTTTTCTACACTAATGCCTGAAACTTCCATTGGATTTTGGAAAGACATAAAAATACCTTTTTTGGCTCTTTTATCTGTTGATAAATCCATAATACTTTCACCATCAAGTAAAATATCGCCTGAAGTAGTTTCGTATTGTGGATTATTTAAAATAACATTGGCTAAAGTTGACTTACCAGAACCATTTGGTCCCATAATAACGTGAACTTCACCATAGTTTATATTTAAATTTATATTGTGTAATATTTCTTTATCTCCTACCCTTGCGGATAAGTCTTTAATAGTTAATAAATTTTTTGACATAATAACCTCCTTACAGTTATGTAATAATTATTTATATAAGAGATTCTTATGTCCTACTATATTATACACGAAAAAAGCAAAATAGTTAAGCTTTTAAACAAAAACCTACTATTTTACTACGCGATTTCGTCTTCGTCTATAAATTCAGAATAAACTTCCTTGAAATTCATCGAACTGTCGAATTTTTCGTTGGACAAATTCCAATTCACAATCTCATGTAATTCTACGAATTCATGATCGTTCAAATCCTCTTGAATTAAATCTACATATTCCAAACATTTGTCTTTTAATTCATCAACGCTTTCCATTTCTATAAGAACAATATCTTCTTCATATATAGACACATCTGTCTTGTATTTCAAAATCATTTTTACAGAATAAATTTGCTTCAAATCTTTCTCCTCCTCAACACTCCCATATTTTATACTAATTAATTCATTGTGTAAATAGCAAAACCGAAAAATTTAGATTTTTTAGACATTTTTTAAGAATTTATTTGTTTTTTCCTAATTTAAAAGCGATAGTTCACACTACCGCTTTCAAATTTATATATTTCAAATCTCACGCAAATTAAGGAAGGAAAAAACGTGATACCTTATTTTTGTTGTAAAGTACTAAATTCAATATCCAAATCTTTAGTACTGCCATCTCTATAAACAGTTATTTTGCCCTTTTGTTGTGGCCTAACTTCAAGTAATGCTTTCTTCAAAGAACTCATTGTGTTGATTTGTTTGCCGTTAACTTTTGTAATTATATCTCCTCTAGTTACTCCGGCTTTTTGTGCAGATGATCCTTTGACAACTTCCACTACATAAATTCCCTTATCTATAGAAAGTTTTTGGCCTGTAGCTTGTTGGAAAGTTTTCACATCAACTCCACTAATTCCAAGCTTAACTCCTTCAAAGGATCCACCAGAAACTATATTGTCGACAATAGTTTTGGCTACGTTAATAGGAATAGTAAATCCGATTCCTTCTGCAGAAGCTTTGGCAGTATTTATACCGATTAGTTTGCCTTCTTGATCAAAAAGTCCACCACCACTATTTCCTGAGTTTATAGCAGCGTCTGTTTGCATCAAACCATCCATTTGTAGACCATTTTGTAAAGTGATTGTTCTATCTTTTCCTGAAATATAACCACTAGTCAATGTTGATTGCAAATCCAATCCCAATGGATTACCAATAGCAATCGCCTTGTCTCCTATTTGAACCTTGTCGCTATCACCCATTTCAACTGGTTTTAATCCAGTCATATCAGTTTTAATTACTGCAAGGTCTAGCGTTGTGTCATACCACAATAATTTTGCAGATGATTTTTTGCCATTTGTAAGCAGTACTTCTATTTTTTCTGCCTTACCATCTTGTACAACGTGTGCGTTAGTTAGAATATATCCATCTTGGCTAACAACAACACCACTTCCAACACCTTCCACAACTCTGCCTTGGAAAAACATATTTTCTTGAACACCTACAGTTGTTATACCAACTACAGAATCCAAAGATTTCTTGGCTACGGCATTTTCTGTGGAGACACTATTGTTTTTTATAGAAATAGTACTACTTTCGACTTGACCATTTTTGTTAATCGTCTCAGTAATACCAGTCATATTTTTTGCTACGAAATAGCTCATAACCAAAGAATAAATTAATAAAAATATTGTGAGTGCTTTTAACCAACCAATTTTGGGTTTATTCTTAGCTATTTCTTCTTTTATCATATTTTCGACTTTTCTTTCGCTCAAGCCGTCTCTTCTTTTTCTTATATAATCGTTGTAATCAGAGTATGGGTCCCTGTCCATATCTACACCTCCATATTTTATACTTATACTTTATCAAGCAAATGTGTTTGAACTGTGAGTAAAACGTCGCTAAAGTTTACGAAAAATCAAACTTTATATTTGACTTTTTGTAAACATTAAAAAATCCCCGTATTAATTTCTCTTGGAAATTAAATACGAGGATTCGATTTATTTGTTAGGGTTTGGCGTATTGATAGATAAGCCTTCTAATTGTTCGACAGAATCCATGAACACTTCACTAATAGTTGGGTGAGCGTAAATCATTGCTGACAAACCTTCAACTCCAACATTATTGTTCATAGCAATTGCTGCAAAGTGTATTAATGTGGATGCATCATGACCAATTATATGACAACCTAAAATCTTAGATAAATCTTTTGTAGCAACTATCTTTACAAAACCTTCTGTAGCATTCAAACTCAATGCCTTACCGTTAGCTTGATACACAAATTTGCTTGTTACATAATCTATGTTTTGTTCTTTTGCTTTTTCTTCAGTTAATCCTACAGATGCAATTTCAGGAACAGTAAACACAACTGCTGGAACTATATCCATGTTGATATTTTTTTCTTTTCCAGAAAAAACTCTTACAAGATTTTTACCTTGATTACTTGCAACGTGTGCTAGTTGAGTGTTCTTGTATACACAATCTCCGATGGAGTAAATTCCTTCGACATTAGTTTGAAGATTTTCATCCACAACAATAGCGTTCTTTTCAGTTTTAATGTCTGTGTTTTCAAGTCCAAGATTATCTATATTGCTGCTTCTTCCACTTGCTACAAGAACGTAATCCGCATAAGTTTCTTCGAATTTATCTTTGCCAACTTTTTGACTAATGATTTTAAGCCTTCCGTCTTCTTCAACAATTTTTTTAGCATATACTCCTGTTACAAACTTCAAAGTATCGCTTTTCAAGATTGATTTTAGACGTTTTTGGATTTCGCCATCTTCAGTTTTCAACAGTTTGTTACCAACTACAGTAACTTCAGTTCCAAATTGTGAATAGATTGATGCAAATTCCATTCCTATTACGCCAGTTCCGATAACAACCATTGATTTTGGAATTTCTTCTAATTCCAAAAGTCCAGTTGATGTCAAAACTTTAGGGTGGTCAATGCCTTCAATATTTGTTGGCTTATAATCTTTGGATCCAGTAGCTATGATAATTTTATCAGCTGTAAGTTCTTTAGTTTCTCCTTCTAAAGTCTTCACAATAACTGCTTTATTATCCTTAAAACTAGCTTCTCCTCTAATAAAAGTTAAATTATCGTAAGTTTTGAAAAGGTATTCAACACCACTTCTAAGTCTTTCGATAATTTCCGTTTTCCTTTGTTTAATTTTATCGGCTAATAATTTATGGTCATTAACTTCAATTCCAAAAGTTTCTGATTCTTTAATTTCTTTGTACAAATCAGCAATTTTCCATAAAGTTTTAGTAGGTATACATCCTCTATTCAAACATGTACCACCTACTTCTGCTTTTTCGATTAAAGTTACATTTAAACCGAGCTGGCATGCCCTGATGGCTGTTTCATAGCCACCAGGTCCAGCGCCGATAATAATGATATCTTTAGTCATTATTCTCCTTTTTTGTAAGTCAATATTAACTTCTTAGCAGCTTCTGTTTCATCTGGTCTTCTAACAACAGTTGTAATAGGAGCTTCTAATAATATATCTTTATTTTCTCTTGCTTCTTGTGCAATTTGTTTCATTGCAGCTACGAATTCGTCAAGAGTTTGTTTTGGTTCAGTTTCAGTAGGTTCTACCATTAATGCTTCGTGAACGATTAATGGGAAGTATACTGTTGGTGGATGGAATCCCATATCTAACAGTCTCTTAGCTACATCCAATGTCTTAACTTGTCCATCGCAATCATCCTTTAATCCACCTAATACGAATTCGTGTTTACAGATGAAGTCGTGTGGTAAGTTGTAATCGTCTTTTAATTGAGCTTGTAGATAGTTTGCATTTAATACTGCTGTAGTAGATGCACACTTCAATCCGTCACTACCCATAGTTAGGATATAAGTCAGCGCTCTCATTAAAATTCCGAAGTGACCTTGGAAGTCTTTCATTCTACCGATAGAATGTTTCATGCTGTAATCTAAGAAATATTTATCTCCGTCTTTTTCAACGATTGGTTTTGGTAAATAATCTCTTAAGAATTTCTTAACACCTACAGGACCTGCACCTGGACCTCCACCACCGTGTGGTGTAGAGAATGTTTTGTGAACATTGAAGTGGATTGCATCGAATCCCATGTCCCCTGGTCTAGCATGTCCTAAAATAGCGTTAGCATTTGCTCCATCGTAGTATAGTAATCCGCCAGCTTCGTGAACTATTTCAGCGATTTCTTTGATTTTAGTTTCAAATAAACCTAAAGTGTTAGGGTTAGTTAACATCAAACCAGCAGTTTTTTCGTTTACAACTTTTCTTAAGTCTTCAACGTCAACTACACCATTTGCGTTTGATTTAACTTCTACTACTTTGTATCCAGCCATTGCAGCTGTTGCTGGGTTAGTACCGTGGGCTGAATCTGGAACTATGATTTCATTCTTTTCAGAATTACCATTAACTTCGTGGTATTTCTTGAAGATTGTAATAGCAGTGATTTCACCATGAGCACCTGCTGCTGGTTGTAATGTCATATAATCCATTGCAGAGATTTCGCATAATGATTTTTGTAAAGTGTACATTGCTTCCAACGCACCTTGAACTTGGTAGTCATCTTGTTTTGGGTGAAGACGCGCAAGTTTTGGATTTACTATAATTTCTTCATTTATTTTAGGGTTGTACTTCATTGTACAAGATCCTAATGGATACATACCTGTATCTACGCCGAAGTTTAGAGTTGAAAGATTAGTATAGTGACGAACTACGTCAACTTCACTAACTTCTGGTAAATCTAATTCTTCATTTGATAAAAATTCTTCTGGAATTAAGTTATCTTTTTCTTCTACGTCTAATTCAGGAAGTTTATATCCAGTTCTACCTGATTGTGATAATTCAAATATTAACTTGTTATAAGCCATATTATAATACCTCCTTAACTGCTGCTACAAAATTGTCCATTTCTTCTTTTGTTCTCTTTTCTGTTACAGCAATAATTAAACCATTGCCACATCCATCTGTAGCTTCTTTAATGCTAATTCCAGCTAAGAATCCTTTGTCAAATAATGCTTTCTTAACTTCTTCAGTGTCTTTGTCAAAACCGATAGTGAATTCATCAAAGAATGGTTTTTCACTAAGAACTTTAACTTTGTCTATTTTCTTTAATTCTTCAAATAGATAGTGAGCTTTTTGTAATGATTGAGTTGCTACTTCTTTAATACCAGCTTTACCTAAAAGTGATAAATAAATACTTGCTGCAAGTAAGTTAACACCTTGGTTTGAACAGATATTTGAAGTTGCTCTATCACGTTTAATGTGTTGTTCTCTTGCTGAAAGTGTTAAAACAAATGATCTCTTACCGTCTTCGTCAGTAGTTTGTCCTACAACACGGCCAGGGAATTTTCTAACAAATTCATCAGTAAAGCACATATATCCTAAATAAGGTCCACCATATTGTAAGTTTACTCCGAATTGTTGAGCTTCACCTACAACAACGTCAACATTATATTCAGATGGTTTCTTTAACAAACCTAAACTCATAGGATCTGCTGACATTATCAAGTAGTTTTTCTTTATAGAGTGAGTTAACTCTTCATATTTTTTTACATCTTCGATATATCCGTAATAGTTTGGAGATTGAACGATAACTGTACCAACTTCGTCAGTCATCATTTTTTCCAATTCGTCCATATCTGTTAGTAAATCTTTCATTGGGATAAATTCTACTTCAACCTTTCTATCGTGACAATAAGTCAACAAGATTTCTTTTGCTGAAGGGCTAACTGTATTAGCGCATAGAATTTTTGATTTTTTGGACTTTTGGATAGTCATCAAAGCTGCTTCTGTGATAGCTGTTCCACCATCGTATAAAGAAGCGTTTGATATTGGCATACCAGTAAGGTTTGCCATCATTGTTTGATATTCAAAAATATAGGAAAGAGTACCTTGGCTTATTTCTGGTTGGTATGGTGTATATGAAGTGTAGAATTCACTTCTGCTTGCCATTGCCGGAATTACAGAAGGAACGTATCTATCATAAGCTCCACCACCTAGGAAACAAACCTTATCATCAGTAGATGTGTTCTTAGCAAAAATTTCGTCGAAATATCTTCTAACTTCAACTTCGCTTTTTGCTTTTGGTATGTTAAGTTCTCCTTTGAATTGAACGTTTTCAGGAATATCTGAATAAAGTTCATCAGTAGAGGAAATGCCAATTGTTTTTAGCATTTCCTCAATTTCTTGATCAGTAATTGAGATGTATGGATACATTATAATTCTCCTAAGAATTTTTCGTATTCATCAGCAGTCATTAATTTAGATTCATCGAAGTCTTCAAATTTAACCTTAGCAATCCAGCTTTCGTATGGAGCTTTGTTGATGTTGCCTGGTTCGTCATCTAATTCTTCATTAGCTTCTACAACTGTACAAGCAAATGGAGTGTAAACTTCTGATGCTGCTTTTACAGATTCAACACTTGCTACAGATTCTTCTGCATCAATTTCATCATCAACATCTGGTAATTCAACGTATACGATGTCTCCTAAACTGTCTTGTGCATAATCTGCAAGACCAATTTCATAAACGTCTCCGTCTACTTTAATCCATTCATGATCTTTTGTGTACAATAAATCTTTTGCTACTTCTGCCATTTTCTTTTCCCCCTATTTTCTATCCAAAAATTTTCTTTTAACAACTGTTGCTTTAGCTGGTTTGTTTCTGATAATAACATCAACTTCATCACCTAATGCTACAGCTGATTTATCTACAAATGCATTTGCTAAACATACGCCAAATGTTGGTGAAAGGTATCCTGTAGTTACTTTACCGATAGTTTTACCGTCTTTTTGAACTTCAGCACCTTGTCTTGCAATACGTTTGCTTTGCATTTCGATACCAATAAGTTTCTTGTCAATTCCTGCATCAACTTTTTCTTGAGTTTTAGCTTTACCAACGAAGTCGTCTTTGTCCATTTTAACTGCAAATTTCAAGCCAACTTCTAATGGAGATACTTCATCTGCAAGTTCGTTTCCATATAAAGGCATTGCTGCTTCAAATCTCAATGTATCTCTACATCCAAGACCACATGGTTTAACACCTAAGTCTTTTCCTTTTTCTAATAATTCATTCCATAAGTCTACAATTGCTTCTGCAGTTGCATAAACTTCGAATCCATCTTCACCAGTATAACCAGTTCTAGAAATTAATACATCGTATTCCTTGTATTTAATGTCTTTTACAAAGTGATAGTATTCAATTTTTGAAAGATCGAATTCAACTAATCTTTGTAATAATTCTTCAGCCTTAGGACCTTGAATAGCGATTTCTGCAACAGAGTCGCTGATGTTTTTAAGTTCAACATCGAATTTATCTACATATTTAGAGATATGTTTGAAGTCCTTTTCAGTGTTGGCTGCGTTTGGAACCATTAAAAAGTCTTCATCGTTGTTTTTGTAAACTAATAAGTCATCAACCATTCCACCATCTTCATGTAATAATAAAGAATATTGGATTTGTCCATCTGCACATTTAGTGTAATCATTAGTGCAAACATAATTGATGAATTTTAAAGCGTCTTTGCCTTTTACAGTAAATTCACCCATGTGGCTTACGTCAAATAAACCAACGTTGTTTCTTACTGCTTCGTGTTCTTGTTGTAATCCTTCATAATCAACTGGCAAATAAAAACCAGCGAAGTCAACAACTTTTCCACCTAATTTTTTGTGTTCCTCATATAGAGGAGTTTTTTTTGTACTCATAAGCATCTCCTTTTACTTATAATCCTTTTCATAACTATTGTACCATAAAAGTTATTAGTATTTGTAACAAAATTTATTAATTCTCATAATAAATAAGCCTGAATTTATAGAAAATTTTTATAAATCATAATAAATTTACACAAATTCAGGCTTTAAATTTTTCTAGAATAATCCTACAACTGTACCATCATCTAAAACATCACAGTTTTCTGCTGAAGGTACTTTTGGTAAACCTGGCATTGTCATTACAGAACCTAATAGTGCAACAACAAATCCAGCGCCTCTTGAGATTTTGAAATCACTTACTGTGATTGTAAATCCAGTTGGAGCTCCGATTAATTTTTTATTATCAGAGAATGAGTATTGAGTCTTAGCCATACATACTGGATAATTGTCTAATCCTAATTCTTTGATTTGTTTTAATTTCTTCTTAGCTTTTGCACTAAATTCTACGCCGTCAGCTCTGTAGATTTCTTTTGCAATTTTTTCAATTTTTTCTTTGATTGGCAATTCAAGGTCATATAAGAATTCAAATTCGTTTTCTTCTTTTGTATTTTCAACAACGTATTCTGCTAATTCTTTTGCACCTTCGCCACCTTCTGCCCATACATCACAGAAAATAGCTCTTGTTCCGTCTGCTTCAACCAATTCAGTTAATTTCTTGATTTCAGCATCTGTATCATTTGCAAATCTGTTGATTGCTACTACTACTGGAACTTTGTATTTCTTCATGTTTTCAATGTGACGTTTAAGGTTAGCATATCCTTTTTCCAAAGCTTCTACATTTTCAACTTTGTAGTCTTCTGCTTCCCCATGATGTTTTAATGCTTTGATTGTAGCTACAATACATACCATGTTTGGATGTAAGTCGTTTCTACATTTGATATCGAAGAATTTTTCTGCTCCTAAGTCAGCACCGAAACCTGCTTCAGTTACTACGTAATCTCCAAGTTTCAATCCTAATTTTGTAGCTATTACAGAGTTACATCCGTGTGCAATGTTGGCGAATGGTCCACCATGAATAATTGCTGGAGTGTGTTCTAATGTTTGAACTAAGTTTGGTTTGATAGCTTCTTTCATGATTAATGCTACAGCACCATCAGCTTTAACGTCTTTTGCATAAACTGGTTTACCTTCTGTATCAAAAGCGATAAGAATGTTTCCAACTCTTTCTTTTAAGTCTTTCAAATCTTTTGCAAGACATAAAATAGCCATGATTTCACTTGCAACAGTGATTTCGAAACCGTCTTGACGCATAACGCCGTTACCTTTTGAGCCAACGCCGATAACTATATCTCTTAATTCACGTTCGTTCATGTCCATACATCTTTTAATTAAGATTTGTTTTGGATCGATGTTTAACGCATTACCTTGGTGAATGTGGTTATCCATCATTGCGCAAATTAAGTTATTTGCAGTAGTGATTGCGTGGAAGTCACCTGTGAAGTGCATGTTGATTTCATCCATTGGAACTACTTGTGCATATCCGCCACCAGCAGCTCCACCTTTCATACCAAAGTTAGGTCCTAAAGATGGTTCTCTTAAAACTGAAATAGCGTTTTTGCCAATTTTGTTAAGTCCCATTGCCAAACCAACATTCATAGTTGTTTTACCTTCTCCTGTTGGAGTTGGGTTAATACTTGTCATCAAAATTAATTTACCATCTTTTTTATCTTTATTTTTTTCAAAAAGATTTAAATCTAATTTTGCCTTATATCTACCATATTGTTCGTAATCTTCTTCTGTTAATCCAATTTTTTCAGCTATCACGCTGATTTTTTCTAATTTCGCTTTTTGAGCAATTTCTACATCTGTAGCCATAATCATTACCTCCAAATTTTATTTATTAGCTATTAACCTAATAACCACTAAGCTATTTATACCCATATTAGTTCAATAATAACACCAAAAATCATTTTTTAGGATTTTTTTGATAATAATTATTAATTTAACGCATTTTGTCAGATAAAAAAATAGAACCAATCATATTAATGATTGATTCTAAAATTTATTATTTAATTTTTGCTGCGATTTCTTTTGCCATTTGTCTTAAGCCTTGATCGTCTTCTTCTTTCATGCGACCTTTTGCTTCAACAACTGTTTCTGTTGTTTCGAATTTTCCTTCTTCAACAAATTCTTTTAAATTTTTGACAGCGCCACCGCTCCATCCGAATGATCCAAAAACAGAAACCACATGATTTTTTAATTTTTGCATTTTTAAAATGTTCAATAAATTATTCATTACTGGATATACAGTGTTGTTGTATGTGCAAGATCCTAATACTAATGATTTCTTTTCCCAACAATTTGAAAGTATATAAGATTCATGAGTTTTACTTACATCCATCACTTCAATATTTCTAACGCCTTCATCTGCTAAGTATCTAGCCAATTGATCTGCCATCAATTCTGTATTACCATACATTGATGCATAAGCTATTACAACTCCTTCATTTACTTCATAAGTTGCCCATTTAGTGTAATCTTCAACTATTCTTGAAGGTTGTTTTCTCCAAATGCAACCATGAACTGGACAAATTGTTTTGATTTCCAAAGAAGATAATTTGTTAATAGCACGTACTGCCATTTGAGAATATTTTCCAACGATATTTGTATAGTATCTTCTGAATTCTGTTCTTCTTAAATCGTAATCTAATTCGTCATCATAGATTGCTCCGTCATTAGTTCCGAAACCACCGAAAATATCTTGTGAGAATAAAATTTTATTTTCAGCATCGTAACTAACCATTGATTCTGGCCAGTGAACCATTGCTGTCAAATAGAATGTAAGTTTTCTATCTCCTAAATCTAATTCGTCACCTTCTCCGACTTCGATAAAATGGTCAGAATCAATTTCATAATAATCATTTAACATTGATCTTGTTTTCTTGTTTCCAACGATTTTAAGATCCGGATAAAGATCTAAAATTTGTGGAATTGATCCTGAATGATCTGGTTCAATGTGATGAATTACCAAATAGTCCAATTTTCTATCCTTTAATATTGCTTTGACATTATCTACAAATTCATCACTCTTGCTAACTTTTACAGTGTCCATCAAACAAGTTTTTTCGCCTGTAATCAAATAAGAGTTATAAGCTACTCCATAAGGCAATGGCCACATGTTTTCAAAATATTCTGTTTGTCTGTCATTTACACCCAAGTAATACAAATTTTCTTGGATTTTAATTGGTTCTGTTCCCATATTTCCTCCTATAAATTAACGATTATAAATCATTTTCACCGTAAGTATCCAAAAAGTTATGCTTTTCTCCATTATATTCATACCCAAGTATTCTGGATACATCAACATTTTCACTGGATTTGAAGATAGAATTTTCTACATTCGTAAACCCTCTATCTGAAAGTTCTGCAATTAAAAGTTTGATTTGTTTTCTCATGGACCCTTCTGTTTTTTTAGTTACAGAACAAGCACAATCTAATGCTTTTAATCCTGAATAATTTAACCAACTTTTTACAGATTCTTCTCTAATCAAATACATTGGTCTGATAAGTTCAATTCCTTCAAAGTTATTTGAGTGAAGTTTTGGCATCATTGTCTTATAATTTCCAGAACACAAAACATTCAATAAAATAGTTTCAATCACATCATCAAAATGATGGCCCAACGCCATTTTATTGCAACCAAGTTCTTTTGCCTTGGAGTAAAGTGCCCCTCTTCTCATCCTTGCACACATATAACATGGATTGTTCGATGAAATTTTCTCACTAACACTGAATACATCAGTATCATACATGTGATATGGAATGTTAAGTTTTTCAAAATTTTCCTTCTCAAGTCTAGTATTTTCTTCGCTATATCCTGGATTCATCGCTATAAATTCAAGATCAAAATTATTCATTCCGTGTTTTTGAAGTTCTTGGAATAATTTCGCAAGAAGTAAACTATCCTTGCCACCACTCATACACACAGCTATTTTGTCGCCGTCTTGAATCAAATCATATTCTTTTATAGCCTTTATGAATTTCGACCAAATGTGTTTTCTATATTTTTTTATAATTGCTCTTTCAACTTCTTGTACAGTTCTTTGCATATATCTCCATTTTTTCTAAATCTACTATGTTACTAGGACTGTATCTTTCAGCTACTTCTACTGTCGCAGCCTCTCCAACATCAAGTCCTAAACTCCTCAAATAATCTTCAACAGTACTTAGCGCTTTTCTTGGAGTATTGTTTTCCTTACTCAAATGCGCCAATTGAACCACTTCATGATTACCTCTTAAAATATCTCCCAATAAATACGCGCAGGAATCATTGGATAAATGCCCGTGATCCGACAAAATTCTCTGTTTTAACGCTGGAGGATAACTCCCGTACTTTAGCATATCAACATCATGATTTGCCTCAATAAAAAAAAGATTCGAATCCTTAATTTCTTCGTACACGCTATCTTCTATAATTCCTGTATCAGTGACAATCGATAATTTCTTGTCGTCCTTACTAATCACATAACCACAACTATTTGCACTATCGTGGCTAGTTTTAATCGGCAAAATATCCAAATCTTTGAAATTAATATGTCTATTATTTTCGAAGACATAAATATTCTTATCATTTATTTTCCCAATTTTGTTATCCATTGCATACCAAGTTTCAGTATTTGCGATAATTGGCAAATCGTATCTTCTGCTCAACACGCCAATTCCTTTGATGTGATCTGCATGTTCATGCGTCACAAAAATCGCATCTAATTTGCTTGGGTCAACATTTATATATTTAAGTAGGTTCTCAATAGTTTTACCACTAAAACCTGCGTCGATTAAAATTTTGGAGTGTTCAGTCTCTATATATTCGCTATTTCCACTTGAGCCGCTAGATAGCGAACAGAATTTAAAACTCATTCAAAATCCTCCTTATTTACTATTATAATTGATATTGAGTTTTTTTTAAAGTAAAAAAGATAGTCGGTATATTTTACCAACTATCTCGAAATTTTTGTTTTATTTTTCGTAAATATTTTTTGTATTAAAAGACTTCTTATTCTTGAACAAACTTAATTCTGCAACAGGCACAGTGGATAATTCACCAACTCCTACAACAAATGTTAAAAATATGAATGAAGTTTGTGTCCAAAATATTGTAACATCCACCATACTGTGAATCATAACCATAATTATCATTGCAACAATCATTTTAGTGTATTTTTTTGAATACAGACTTTTGATTTCTCTAAATAACTGATAAAGAATTGGAACTAACAATCCAGCCCCTATCAATCCGTAATTAACCAAAATATCCAAATACAAATTGTGTGAATGAAGAATCGCACGATCTCTAATTGTAGTGTAAATATTGTGAATTCCAAGTGGACCAACACCAATTATGAAGTTTTTCTTGAAAGCTGCAATAGCACTAATCCAAATCGATCTTCTAAGACCCATATCGAACCCGATTTTGTCAATTCTCGGAATCAAATCCATTCTTCCAGCGGCCACAATTCCAACAAAAGCAAGTGCAAATAAAGAAATAATCGCTACAGTGTGCTTTCTTTTTTTCATCATAATCGTAAGAGCAAACACCGCTATGAAACTAGCAAACATCGCTCCTCTTGAATCTGTGATCAATAAAGTTAGAACGCTTAAAACTCCAACTATAAAAGAAAATAATCTTTCAAATGATTCTGTCGAAAAATACTTGTACGCACTGATTATTCCAACCAAAGAACACACCATAGCATAATAATTTGCATTGAAAAAGAATGTTCCAACAGTCGTTCTATTTTCACTAATGTATTTCATAAATTGCGTGTAGTTGAATGAATTGTTCTTCAAAATTATCGAATACTGAGTCAATGTTATCAAGAAACAAAACGATGCAAACAACATGATAATTATCATGCAGTCTTCCATAAATTGTTCTGTCATATTTTTCCTAATAAAGAGCACAAATACGAAAAGCACAAACATTCCTACTGTCGCAAGTATTCCATAAGTATTGTTAAACACAATGCTTACTACTAACGAATAAGCAGCGAAAATCAATCCAAAAACAGACAGATTAGACTTATCAAAAATTTCCTTGAATTTATTTTGATACACAAAATAAAACATATCCACTATCAAAACGCCGATTCCGATATAAAACGGCATAAACATCGCAATAGCTGTCAAGAGAATAAATTTTTGGTCTGTACTGTAATTCAATATTCTATTGTAAAAACTTTTCATATTTCACCTCTCATTCGTATCTTATACTAATATAATATCAAAAATCCGTGATAATATACGTTTTTTGACAAATCGTAACTATTGACGATGACAAGATATTTTATCAAAAATTCCGGAATTTTGCAATATTTAGCAATAAAAAAAGAGAGATAGTACAAAAGCTATCTCTCAAAAATTTAAAATTTATTTATTGCCGATTGTTTCTACCATAACTGCTTTGATAGTGTGCATTCTGTTTTCAGCTTCATCAAATACTTTTGAATATTTGCTGTAGAATACTTCATCAGTTACTTCCATTTCTGACAAACCAAATTTTTCGTGGATTTCACGACCAACTTTAGTTTCTAAGTTGTGGAAAGATGGTAAGCAGTGTAAGAAGATTACGTTAGGATTTTCAGTCATTTCGATTTTCTTCATATCTACTTGGTAATCTTTAAGTAAGTTAATTCTTTCTTCGAATTGATCTTCTTCACCCATTGATACCCAAACGTCAGTGTAGATTACATCTGCACCTTTCAAGCTATTGAAATCATCAGTAACTGTGATTTTAGCGCCAGATTCTTTGGCAATTTCTTGGATAGAGTTCATCATTTCGTTTGATGGATGTAATTCTTTTGGTGCAAGATTTACAAATTCCATACCTAATTTAGCAGCTCCAATCATTAAAGAGTTTGCCATGTTGTTTCTACCATCACCAACATAAACGAATTTAACTCGGTCTAAGTTTTTGTGGATGTTTTCTTTTACAGTTAAAAAGTCTGCTAAGATTTGTGTTGGGTGATAAATATCAGTTAAACCATTCCATACTGGAACTGAAGAATATTTTGCTAATTCTTCTACAGTTGCATGGTCAAATCCTCTAAATTCGATACCATCGTAGAATCTTGATAATACTAAAGCAGAGTCTCTTACAGATTCTTTCTTACCGAATTGGCTATCATTCATACCTAAGAATGTTACATTACCACCTTCATCGTGGCAAGCTGTTTCAAATGAACATCTTGTTCTAGTAGAAGTTTTTTCAAATAACAAAACAATGTTTTTGCCCTTTAAAGTTTCTCCTACAATACCCATTCTTTTCTTTTCTTTTAATGCAGCACTTACATTTAGTAAATGTTCGATTTCTTCTTTAGTGAAATCTTTTAAAGTTAAAAAATCTCTTCCTTTTAACATAATTACATCTCCCTTTCAAATGGCATACTCATACATCTTGGACCCCCACGTCCTCTAGATAATTCGCCTGATTTAATAGTTCTTATATTTACATCAGCTTCTTGTAACAAGCTGTTTGTAACATTATTTCGATCGTAAACAATAACAGTATTTGGTGCAATCGCCAAGGTATTTGAACCGTCATTCCATTGTTCACGCATTTGATCTATCGGATTAGTTCCTCCACATCTTATAATTTTTACATTATCAACGTGTAAATTTGTAGATAAAATTTCTTCTAATGAACCCTTTTGAACTTCTCTTTGTAAAGTGTTATCTTCAAGATACAACTTTTCAACATACAAAGGTCCTTCTATAAGTGGGTGAACTGTGAAAATTCCCTTATCAATCATTGTGAACACAGTGTCCAAGTGCATAAATTCTCTTTTGTTAGGAATTTTGAAAGACAAAACAAATTTGAAATCTGATTTTTCCAATAAATTCTTAGCGAATTTGTCAACACTTTCTTTTTGTGTTCTTTGAGAAATACCAACAGCTACACATTCGCTGTTCAATATTAAAATATCTCCGCCTTCGATAGAAGTATCTTCTGTTCTATCGTAAATTTTTTCAATATCGTTGAATCTAGAATTATAGGCGAAAATATATTTAGCATAAAGCGTTTCCCTATTTCTAGTTTCTGACCACATTCTGTTGATACTCACACAATTTCCCACAAAAGAAAATGGATCTCTTGTGAAATACAAGTTAGGCATTGGATTAACAGCTAAAAGTCTTCCACTTTCGTCATTAATACCGATTTCATCCAATCTAACTCCTGCCATAGTTTTAAGTATCAATTCTTTCTCATCTGAGATATTTGTAAGTAAATCTCTTAGTAAATTGATTTCATCTGCGGATTTATTTCCCGATTCTTCTAGGAAATCTTCGATAAATTGATTTCTAACGTCATCTTGTTTGATAGATTCTGCAGCCAAATCTTCTAGGTATAACACTTCAATACCTTCATTACGCATAGTTTCGCAGAAAAAGTCATGTTCTCTGATAGCATTTTCCAAGAAAGGAAGTTCATCGAACAATAACTCTTCCATAAAATCAGGAGTCAAATTATTTAATTCTTCTCCCGGTCTATGAACTATTACAGATTTTAACTTATCAATCTCAGAGTAAATATTTGGTTTCAATATGTTGCCTCCTTAACTGATTTCCACATAAAATTATAACACATTTACAATAAAAATTAACACAAAAATATCGAAATTTTTTTAATATTAAAATACTTTTTGAAATATGTTAAAATTTATATAAAATGAGGTGAAAAATGATAAAAAGAATTGCAAACGAAAATGATATGGAACAAATAATGGAAATTGTTGAAAACGCCAAATCATATATGAAAGAAAATAAAATAAATCAATGGAGCGAAAATTATCCTAATGAAGATGTCTTTTTAACTGATTTGAAAGAAAACAGATTATACGTAGCAGAGATAAATGGAAAAGTTGTAGGAATGGCTGTATTGGTCTTGGATGGGGATGAGGATTACAAAAACATAGATGGAAAATGGCTAATCGATGGAAAATACGGAGTAATTCACAGAATAGCAGTAAATCCAGATTACAAATCACAAAATGTAGCCAAAAATCTGTTGGATTTCTTTGAAAATAAATTAAAAGAACTAAACTACGATTCAATAAGAGTGGACACTCACAAAGACAACAAATCCATGCTAAGATTTATTCAGAAAAATGGATTTCAAAAATGTGGGATAGTTTATATAAGAAAAACAGATGAGAGAATAGCATTCGAAAAACCATTGAAATAAAATAAAAATAGCAAACCATTTACGTGAGGATTGTCAAACGTTAGTTTGCTATTTTTTATTCTATGTTCAATTTTAAGTATCAATTTCTGCAAAATATAAAGTATTAGTTTTTGTATCGTAGACCGCAAGTGTAAAATTTGAAGATGGACGATTTAAGATATTTTTACTCTTGTCTTTTTGTCTGTCAATCAACAAATAATAACCTTCCGAAATTTCTGGAAAAAGCAATCCGGAATTATTATCTGTCACATAAGATGATGTTTTTTCATCTCCATACATTAAAGTTTTCGTTGTTTTATCCAATGGAAATTTCTTCCAGTTACTATCCGATTTTATCTGATTCAATGTATCGTTGCTGTCAAATTCAAACGTCATAAATCTTGTCCCATCTCCCATCGCTCCATGATCATCGTATTTCATGATTTGATTTGCTTTAACTAATTTTAAGTTAAGTTCATCAGAGACTCTTGATTTGTCACTTTGCGCACAACTTACCATTAATAATGAAATGATAATCGCAAATAACAAATATCCAATTTTTTTCATAATAATCTCCTTTCAAAATTATTATACAACAAACCTAATGCACAAAAATCTACAAAATTTTAAAGATTTGCACTAAAAAAGCACTTCTATTAAAAATTCTATAATTTTTTCTATTAAAAGTGCTATTTGAATATTATTCTTTTTTGAATGTTGTAGCTTACTATGAACATCAAAGCTTCAGTTATGATTTTTGCCACAAAAACTTTAATTCCTAAACCTGACAAAATTTTCAACACAATAGTATTCAAAGCTAGTATGAATACTACTAAAGTCACGTATTTGATGTATTTTTTTAGGATTTTATCTTTGTTTTTGAACACGTATTTGTTATTGACATAAAAGTTAAATGTGCTTGACACTGCCCTTGCTATAATATTGGACAGCACCAAACTTTGTACGTCTAATTTGTAAACTAACAATAAAAAAGTAAAATAATCCACCAAAAAACTCAAATAACTTGATGCTGAAAATTTCAGTATGCTTTTGTAGATTTTGACTGAATCTTTTAGTGCATTAAAATGACTTGTTTCATTATTTTCTATATAAATAGTTTCGATAGGAACTTGCATTATGCTTTCAGAATCGAATTCGTAAAGCATATTCATTTCGTATTCGTATCTTTCTCCTTCGATTCTTATCATTTTATCAAGATTAGACGTATTAAAAGCTCTGAGTCCCGTTTGCGTGTCCTTGATGTATTTCGATGAACTAGAATAAAATACAAATCTTGTGATTGTATTGCCAAGCAGAGATTTAAGAGGGATTCCTCTTTTCAAATCTCTAACTCCCAGTATCAACTTATCCTTGTTTTTCTCAGAGTAATCTATTAATTTCAGAATATCTTCAACCAAGTGTTGTCCATCTGCATCACTTGTAACCACAGTCCCTGACGCTTGTTGTGCTTTCAAATATTTGAATGCAGTTTTAAGTGCAGCCCCTTTTCCCATATTTGTTTGATGCTCAAGAAGAACTATATTATTAAGTTTTGAAAAATCATATTCGCACGGACCGTCTTTAACCACAATTATATTGAGGTGGTTTTTGTTTAAATTTTCCACCAATTTTGTTAGTTTTTCATCTGGTTTGTACGCTGGTATTACAACGTAATTCATAATTCTCCTATCGTTTTTTATTCGCCATCTTCTGGTTCATAATGAACTATGGATACAAATTTGCCATTTTTATCTTGAATTTTTCTGATTCTTTTATTAAATTCTAACCTCGTAAGCCACACTATTTTATCGCAACCCAAGCATTGTAATTTAATATCAGCTCCAGTTCTCAGAATTTTCCATTTATTTTCTCCACATGGGTGACCTTTTTTTAATGTTATAATATCATCTACTTTATATTTCATCTTCATCACCTGCTACAAAATAACAATTCAAATCCATTGATTTTGATTTGGCTTTTTCTATGAATTTTTTGATAATTTCTCTTTGATACAAATATTGAGATTCCGGTTTGCAACTACCCCAAATCGTAATAGTCATGGAGTTTTTGTCCATTTTTGTGACGCCTATTAGCTCTGGTTTTTTTACAATATCTGAATACTCATCTACCAATTCATCAGAAATCTCATTCACAATTTCAGTGTATTGTTCCAAACTGTACTTAATTGGAACTTCCATTTTAACTTCAATTCTTTGGTTTTCTTTGGATAAATTAGTCACAGTGTTGATTTGACCGTTACTAATCAAATGAATAGCTCCGTCAAATCCTCTTATTTTTGTAACTCTAAGTCCCAATTCTTGAACGTTACCTTCAATTCCATTTATAATCACATGGTCTGTGACTTTGAATTGATTTTCAAGAATCAACGCAAGTCCACTGATTACATCTCTTATTATAAATTGTGCACCAAAACCAATAGCAACCCCACCAATACCAGCAGTAGCCAATATCTTATCTGTTTTTACTCCAAACAAATCTAGTACATGGACTACACAGAAAAAATAAATTATATATTTGATGGTATTGTTCAACAATTTAGTAACTGTGATTTGTCTGCCTTCAACAGATTTTCCCTTTTTCATTAATAACTTATCGAAACTTTTAGTTAAAATGCTTACAACTATTTTCGTAAATACGATGATTAACAGGGATAATAAAATCTTGGCCAACAAATTTAGTTGACCAGCAGAATTATAAAATATTTGATTGAACTTTTCAATATTAAATAACATGAATTATTCTTTTACCTCATTTACAAAAATTACTCCATCTACTTTAAGATACGACCATATCTTAGCGATTGGAAGTTCTTTTTTCAACGCAATCATCTCATCTTTTTTATCAGGATCCAACATAATAGCTAATCCACAACTTTCAGAAATTTCCCTTGGAGTAGGGATAGTTTTAATATCGTATCCCATACTCACAAGTTTACTTTCTGTCATCATTGTAAAATTAACTGATGTAAAAGTTAGTAATATCTTTTCCATTATCTAATAATTACATTTCTGTCAGATTTTGATAAAGTATCGTAAATTACATACATGTTAGTAACTTCGCCTATCAAAAGTTTTTCTTTTCTATCGTAGAAGTCCAAGCAAGCGCCACAAGTCATAATCTTTGCACCCTTTTCTTCGATTTTCTTTAAATCGTCGATAACTTCTGATCCTTCAGTTGTCAAATGTATTCCGTAGTTGAAGAATAAAAGTGTACTTGGTACTTCGTCAGCTTCTGCTACAGAATAAATGTATGATTTAATAAGTGATTTGCC